>Ga0209048_10000028_pt1 | contig 126257 bp, 107 predicted proteins | sample FrelakmetCRP12CR_FD_187146 | JGI IMG/M metagenome (GOLD analysis project Ga0209048, IMG submission 187146) | Freshwater lake sediment microbial communities from the University of Notre Dame, USA, for methane emissions studies - CRP12 CR (SPAdes)... | ecosystem: Environmental > Aquatic >...
GTCGGCCCAGTAGTCCGACATCTCCCGAGCTCGCGTGAGGAGCCCCTCGCGCCGATAGATCTGCTGCGTGGCGATGCCGGCGGCGCAGGCGACCGGGTGTGCTGAGTACGTGTAACCGTGGAACAGTTCGATCGCGCCTTCGGGCCCCTGCATGAAGGCCTCGTAGATCTGCCGGCTCGCCGCCACGGCACCCATCGGCACGGCGCCATTCGTCAGACCCTTCGCCATCGTGAGCAGGTCTGGCGTCACGCCGAAGTGGCCGGCCGCGAAGGGCGAACCGAGACGGCCGAAGCCGGTGATCACCTCGTCAAAGATCAGCAGGATGCCGTGCTTGGTGCAGATCTCGCGCAGGCGCTGCAGGTAGCCCTTGGGCGGGATCAGCACGCCGGTCGATCCGGCCACCGGTTCGACGATCACCGCCGCGATGTTGCTCGCGTCGTGCAGCGCGACCAGGCGTTCGAGTTCCTCGGCGAGGTGGGCGCCGTGCTCGGGCTCGCCGCGTGTGTAGGCATTGCGCGCGAGGTCGTGCGTGTGCGGGAGGTGATCGACTCCCGGCAGCATCGCGCCGAAGAACTTGCGGTTGTTGACCATGCCGCCGACGGAGATGCCGCCGAAGCCGACCCCGTGATAGCCCCGCTCCCGACCGATGAACCGCGTGCGCGTGCCTTCGCCGCGTGCGCGGTGGTAGGCGAGGGCGATCTTGAGCGCCGTGTCCACGGATTCCGAGCCGGAGTTCGTGAAGAACACATGGTCGAGACCTGCCGGCAGCCACGCGACCACGGCGTTGGCCAGTTCGAAAGCGCCGGGGTGGCCCATCTGGAAGGGCGGGGCATACTCCATCTCCGCGATCTGGCGGCCGACCGCCGCCGCGACCTCCTTGCGGCCGTGGCCCGCATTCACGCACCACAGGCCCGCGATGCCGTCGAGGATCTGACGCCCGTCCGGCGTCCAGTAGTGCATACCTTCCGCCCTCGACAGCAGGCGGGGGTTGGCCTTGAACTGGCGATTGGCCGTGAACGGCATCCAGAAGGCTTCGAGGTCGGCGCGGCCGAGCGTCGGTTTAGGCTGCATCGGGGGACCACCGGGGTCGGAGGATAGAGCTGGCATGATAAGAAAAATTGACACGAGCCTCAAACAGGCTTGAAATTTCTAGGACTTACGTCGTCTCTGTGCAGGATATTGAACACCCCGTGACTGAAGTGACCATCGACGTTGGCGCCCACCTGCGCGCCGTCAGAACCATGTACGGGCTATCCCAGCGAGAGCTCGCCAAGCGGGCCGGCGTCACCAACGGCCTCATTTCACTTATCGAGCAGAACCGGGTCAGCCCATCGGTCAGCTCGCTGAAGAAGGTGCTCAATGGCATCCCGATGTCGCTCGCCGAGTTCTTCACGCTCGATCTATCGACGAGTCCCCAGGTGTTCTTCAAGAGCGATGAGCTCGTCGACCTCGGCGATCGCAGCGTCTCGCTGCAGTTGGTCGCCGCTCGCCGTCCGCACCGCGCCATGGCGTTGATGCACGAGCGGTACGCTCCCGGTGCCGACACCGGGACCGACATGTTGCGCCACGCCGGCGAGGAGGGCGGCGTGATCGTGCGCGGGCGCATCGAACTCACCGTCGGCGGGGAGTCCCGCGTGCTCGCACCCGGCGACGCCTACTACTTCACGAGCGCGATCCCGCACCGATTCCGCAACCTCGGTCACGAGCCGTGCGAGATCATTTCGGCGGCGACGCCGCCGACGTTCTAGTAGTCCCCGACAGGAATCCGACGCATGACCGTCATCGGCACCGACCTGAATTGGCGCGATCGCGCGCGCACGCTGCACATCAACACGAACGCATTCATTGACGGCCGCTACGTCCCGGCCGCCAGCGGCGCGACCTTCGACTGCGTGAGCCCGATCGACGGCAAGGTGATCGCGAAAGTCGCCTCCACCGGCCAGCCCGACGTCGAGCGCGCCGTGGCCGCGGCGCGCCGCGCGTTCGAGGCGGGCGTATGGTCGAAGCGGCCGCCCAGCGAGCGCAAGCGCGTTTTGCTGCGCTTCGCCGAACTGATCCTGAAGCACAAGGAGGAGCTGGCACTGCTCGAGACGCTTGACATGGGCAAGCCCATCGCCGACAGCCTTGCCGTGGACATCCCGGCAACGGCGCGCTGCGTGCAGTGGTATGCGGAGGCGGTGGACAAGATCTATGACGAGGTGGCGCCCACCGGCCAGGACTCGCTCGCGCTGATCACACGCGAACCAATCGGCGTGGTCGCGGCGATCGTGCCCTGGAACTTCCCGTTAATCATGGCGGCCTGGAAGATCGGCCCGGCCCTCGCGGCCGGGAACTCGTTCATTCTGAAGCCGTCGGAAAGGTCGCCTCTCACCGCCATTCGCATCGCGGCGCTCGCCGCCGAGGCGGGCATCCCCGACGGCGTCTTCAACGTGCTGCCTGGATTCGGCCACACGGCCGGTCAAGCGCTGGCGCTGCACATGGACGTCGACTGTGTCGGCTTCACCGGCTCGACGCGCACCGGCAAGATGATGCTGCAGTACGCAGGCCAGTCGAACCTCAAGCGCGTGTGGCTCGAGTGCGGGGGCAAGTCGCCGAACATCATCCTCGCGGACTGCCCGGACCTCGATCGCGCTGCCGCCACCGCGGCCTCGGCCATCTTCTTCAACCAGGGCGAGATGTGCACGGCTGCCTCGCGGCTGATCGTCGAGGAGACGGTGCGCGATAGCGTGCTGGAGAAGGTGGTCGCGGCCGCAAGGCGCATGCAGCCAGCCGATCCGCTCGACCCGGCGACGCGGCTCGGTGCGATCGTGGACGACGTACAGATGAAGACGGTGCTGGGGTACATCGACGCCGGCCGGGATGAGGGCGCCAAGGTTCTCACGGGCGGCAAGCGCGTACGCCAGGAAACGGGCGGCTACTATGTGCAGCCGACGGTGTTGGCGGACGTCCGCGCTGACATGAAGGTCGCCCGTGAGGAGATCTTCGGGCCGGTGCTGGCGGCGATCACGGTGAAGGATGCCGAGGAGGCGGTCCGGATCGGCAACGGCGTGGAGTATGGGCTGGCGGCCGCCGTGTGGACACGCGACATCACGAAGGCGCACCGGATCGCGCGTGCGCTGCGGGCCGGGATGATCTACGTGAACTGCTACGATGCCGACGACATCACGGTACCTTTCGGCGGCTTCAAGCAGTCGGGCATCGGCCGGGACAAATCGCTGCACGCGTTTGACAAGTACACCGAGCTGAAAACGACCTGGATCGATCTGTCGACATGAGCGAATACCATAACGTCACCTACGACGAACTCGAACCGGGTGCGACGGCCAATGCGCGGCGCCGTCTCAGCCAGACCGAGCTCGAGGCACTCGTGCTCGTGTCGGGCGACATCGTGCCGTACCACGTCGAAACCGGCGAGGCTTCTCCGGTCGAGCCCTCCGGTGTGGACGCCGTGGCCGCCGAGGCGATCATTTCCGGCATGCTTGAGCGCCGGCTGCCGGGCCCCGGCACGCGTATCGTCTCGCAGCAGCTCGAGTTCGACGGGCGGATCCACACGGGCGACGAGCTCTCGGCCACCGTGACGGTGCGGGACAAGAGACCCGGGACATCACTCGTCACGTTCGACTGCGAGGTGGTGGCTGGCCCGCAGCGGGTGCTGTGGGGGTCGGTGGTCGTCGAGGCGCCGACGCGCAAGCTGTCCTACTCGGAAATCGCCACGCCCGAGATCGTGCTGCGCCGAAATGACGTCTTCGCGCGGCTGCTGAAGCGCTGCGAGACCCTCGAGCCCGTCACCTGCGCCGTCGCCCATCCGTGCGACAAGCCCTCGCTGCTCGGCGCTCTGGAGGCTGCGCGCCGCGGGCTGATCGAGCCAGTGCTGGTCGGGCCGGCGGCGCGCATCCACGCGGTGGCCGGGGCGAACGGCATCGACATCTCGCGTTACCGGCTCATCTCCACGGAGCACAGCCATGCCTCCGCGTCCGCGGCCGTGGCGCTCGCGCGCGCGGGCGAGGTCGAGACGCTGATGAAGGGCAGCCTGCACACCGACGAGATCATGTCGGAGATAGTCGCCTCGCAGTCGGGGCTGCGTACCGAGCGGCGCGTGAGTCACGTCTTCGTCATGGACGTGCCGGCGTACGACCGCATGCTGTTCGTCACCGACGCTGCGATCAACATCGCGCCGACGCTGTCCGAGAAGGCGGACATCCTGCGCAACGCCATCGACCTGGCGCGTGCGCTCGGAGTCGAACAACCCAAGGTCGCCATTCTATCGGCGGTCGAGACCGTCAATCCGGAGCTGAAGTCGACGCTCGATGCGGCGGCGCTTTGCAAGATGGCCGATCGCGGTCAGATCGTCGGTGCGGTGCTGGACGGCCCGCTCGCCTTCGACAACGCAATCAGCGAGCACGCCGCACGCACCAAGAGCATCCGCTCGCCGGTTGCTGGCCGGGCCGACATCCTGCTCGTGCCCGACATCGAGTCAGGCAACATGCTGGCGAAGCAGCTCCTGTACTTCGCCGGTGCCGACAGCGCGGGCATCGTCCTCGGCGCGCGCGTGCCAGTCATCCTGACGAGCCGTGCCGACAACGTCCGCATGCGCGTCGGTTCAGCGGCCGTGGCCAAGCTGCTCGTGCATGCGCGTGGAGCGGCGCGGCCGATCAGGGCATGAACGGCGGTTCGAGGGCGATTCTCGTTCTGAACGCAGGTTCGTCCAGCATCAAGTTCTGCGTCTTCGCGGTCGAGGCGGCCGGTCTGCGTCGCGACCTCCATGGGCAGATCTCCGGCCTGACGACCGCGCCGCACTTCGTCGCCCGCCGTGCGGCGGCCGCCGTGGCGGATCGCGCGCTCGGGACGGAGCCGATGACGCACGTCGCGGCGATGCACGTGCTGCTGCAATGCCTGCGCGAGGAGCTCGGGGCCGCGGATCTGGTCGGCGTCGGGCATCGCGTGGTCCATGGCGGGCTCGAGTTTATGGCGCCGACCGTTCTCGACCGGGAGGTGCTGGTGCGCCTTGAACGTTACGTGCCGCTCGCGCCGCTGCACCAGCCGCACAATCTCTCGGCCATTCGCCTGATGCTCGAGCATATGCCGGGCGTACCGGAGGTCGCCTGTTTCGACACGGCGTTCCACCGCACGATTCCGGAGATAGCGCAGTTGTTCGCGTTGCCGCCTCGCTTTGCCGAGGCCGGCGTCCGTCGCTACGGGTTTCATGGCCTGTCGTACGAGTACGTCGCCAGCGTGCTGCCCTCGATTGACGGCCGGGCGGCCGCGGGACGCACGGTGGTCTTCCATCTCGGTAACGGCTCGAGCATGTGCGCCCTGCGGGCAGGTCGCAGCATTGCCACCACGATGGGGTTCACGGCGGTCGATGGTCTGCCGATGGGCACGCGCTCCGGCTCGCTTGACCCGGGCGTGCTGCTGTTTCTGTTCGACCAGATGAAGATGACGGTGCGCGAGGTCGAGCAGCTGCTCTATCGGCAATCCGGGCTGCTCGGGATGTCGGGCATCTCGAGCGACATGCGCGAGCTGCTGCTGAGCGAGGCGCCCGCGGCCCGTCTCGCGGTCGAGGTGTTCGTCTATCGGGCGCTGCGGGAGCTGGGCTCGCTCGCCGCCGCGCTCGGCGGGCTCGACGCGGTGGTCTTCACTGCCGGGATCGGCGAGAACCAGGCGGAGGTCCGGGCGCGGATATGCCAGGGCGCGTCCTGGCTCGGCCTGGAACTCGATGCGCAGGCCAATGCGTGCCACGATCGGCGGATCAGCGCGGTGGCGAGCCGGGTCGCAGCCTACATCGTGCCGACGGACGAGGAACTGATGATTGCGCGGCATGTGCTGGCGGTGCAGGGACACTGAGTCCGCGAGGGGACGATGAAGCGGAAGCTATCGCTGTCGAAGGTCTACCGCCTGCTCGAGCCGGGCCCGGTGGTGCTGCTCACTACCGCGCGGCGCGGCCGCGCCAACGTCATGGCGATGTCGTGGCACACGATGCTGGAGTTCGAGCCGCCGCTGGTCGGTTGCGTGGTGAGCAACCGCAATTACAGTTTCGATGCGCTGCGCTTAACGAGGGAGTGCGCCATCAACGTGCCGACGGTCGAGCTTGCGGCCAAGGTCGTGAAGTGCGGCAACACCTCGGGTCGGCGCAGGGACAAGTTCACGGCTTACGGGCTCACGCCAGTCCCTGCCTCTCTTATCGAGGCGCCGCTGATTGCGCAGTGCTATGCAAATCTCGAGTGCCGCGTGGTCGATTCGCGAATGGTGCGCAAGTACAACTTCTTCGTACTCGAGGTTTGTCGGGCGTGGATCGACGCTGCGGTCCGTTCGGCACGAACGATCCATCACCGCGGTCGCGGCGAGTTCATGGTCGCCGGCCGTACGATCAGGCTGCCGTCGAGGATGAAGTAACAGTCGCGATCGCTCTCACTCGGCCCTCGCGGCAACGACAGAGCGCCCGAGTCAGGCCTTCGGATAGCCGACGGTCTGCGACAGGACGACCTGCTGGTCGTGGCTCAGGCCGAGGGCATCGGCGATGGCCGACCGGTCGATCCAGGCGCGTATCACGGTGGCGAGACCGTTGCTCGCCGCGAACAGGTAGACGTTCTGCGCAATGGCACCGGCGGCCGCCGAGGAGTAGCTCTCACGCTGCGCCACCGGCACCATCCTCATCCGCCGGTGGTCGGCGACGTACACGAGGTCGAGCGGCGCTTCGTCAACGAAATCCTGGTAGCCGGTGACCCGTCGCAGGTCCTTGGCGGCGACGAGTCGCAGCCGTTGGGCTTTCGCATCATAGAAGTACGCGCCGGTCGGCAGCGCCACGTAGACGTCGATTTCCTGCGCGTTGATCGCGGAGGGCGCCGTTCGCCCGCCGCCACGGCGGTTCACGCCGAAGGCAGCCCAAAGCAGGCCGGACAGCGCCGGCAGCGGTAGGGGCCTGCGCGCGAACTCCCGCGAGGAGCGGCGTTTGGCGAGGGCCTGCATCAGCGGCAGGCCGCCGCGCTTGTTGACCGCCGGCAGCTTGATCGCAGCGGCCGCACCGCCCTTCACGGGCCGGGGGCGCAGCTGTCCCATCACACCCAGCGCGACTTTGGTGAGCGTACTCATGGTCGGACGCCTCCCATGCGATACAGGGAGTGTACGTCCCGGCTGGTCACCGTCGTTGCTCGAGAAACGCGATGGCGCTGTGCACTGTTACCTAGCTGGGCCTGGCAAATCATCGAGGGTGGCAAGGCGGGAGCAGAGCGAATGGTTCGCAATCACCGTGCCCGCCGCCCAGGGGGTTCAGCCTCGCCGGAACGGGGCACGTGGGACCTGTGCTACGGTATTTCCGTCGGTGCTCGGCCCATCGAGGAAGAGCGAAGACATGACAAACATGGCGTGTCGGGTGACGGTTGGGCTCGTCTGTGCCGCCGCGGCCGCTTCGGCGTTGGCGGCGGAGACGTTTCGCTGCGGCAGCAAGCTCATCGAGCTCGGCATGACGCAGTCGCAGGTGCTGCAGTACTGCGGTGAGCCGAGTGCGAAGAGCGAGGAAATCCAGGACGTGCGCAGTGCCGGCCAAGTTGTCGGCAAGACGACCCTGCACCGCTGGACGTTCGAGAGTTACAGCGGCACCCGCGTGCTGAAGTTTGACCAGGATCGCCTGATCGCAATCGAGTAAGCGGTCCGCCGTGGCGTCGCGAGGCGCTGCGCGCGGCCCGTGGGGCGCTCCCTTATCGACGCGCTGCGCCCGGGGCGTCAGGAAGTCGTCGAGGACGGCCGGCACGACGTCCGCCGTCCTCGACGCGTACGACATTTAACGGCTGCTGCAGGCTTTGCCGTGATCGGGCCGGAATCCCTTGGCCACTGCCTGCTGCTCTGTCATGTACTCGCCGCTCTGCGTCTTTCCGTACCACTGGTCGCCCGGGCAGTGGTAGACCTTTGAGCTCGTGTTGACCCACACCATGCCCGGGCCGCCGCCTGGGGCCGGTGCGGCCTTGCCCTGGGCGGGCGCAGACGCTGCCGGTGCCGGGACGGGCGCGACCGCTGCCGGTGCCGCGGCCGCGGCCGCCTTGGCTGGGCCGGCGGCCCCGTACCACTCCTGAACGCCCCGGTGGCCGGAGCAGGCGCCGGACTTGCTGGCAGCTGTCCAGTAGGTGCCGTCCTTGCACAAGCCGGTGGCACCGGCGGGCATGGCTCCCGGGGCGACTGCAGGCGCCGCCTTGGCCGCAGGCGCGGCCGGTGCAGGAGCCGCCGCCGGCTTCGCCGGTGCCGCAGCAGGGGCGGCGGGCGCCGCTCCGCCAAACCACTCCTTGACGCCCTTATGCCCTGAGCAGGCGCCGGACTTGCTGGCGCCAGTCCAGTAGGTGCCGTCGTTGCACAGGCCGGTGGCGCCGGCGGGTGGCGCAGCGGGCGCCGCTGCCGTGCCGTACCACTCCTTGAGGCCCTTGTGGCCCGAGCAGGCCCCGGACTTGCTCGCTCCCGTCCAGTAGCTGCCGTCCTTGCATAGACCTGTGGCGCCGGCCGGTGCGCCGGCGGGTGCCTGCGCGAAACTCGCGACCGCGAACACCGCACTGGCTGTCAGGGTGACGATCCTCATCATCGTTTTCATCTCGATTCCCCGTTTTGGCTGGTTTGCTGGGACTCGGTCCTCACGCAGCGGTAGGCCGCGTGCTGCGCGACGCATCGCAGTGGACTGGTATCAGTTCCTCGCGGCCGCGGCACCGCTCGCCAGGCGGCCGAGCACCGCCGTCAGCGCGCCCGCGACATCTTCGTGGGCGATGCCGTTGGCCGGCGGCTGGCCGTTCGGCGTCAGGTGATTGATGATTTCAGGCAGCAGTTGGGTGAGCTGCGTCGTGATCTGCCCGGGAGGCAGCCCTAGCGACTGCGCGATGGCCGCGAGACGATCCGACCCAAGTACCTGCTTGAGCTGGTCCGGCGAGATCGGCAGGTTCTGTCCGGTGCCGATCCAGGAACCGATCACGTGAGCAAGGCCGGCCTGTTCGAACGCCTGCGTCAGTCCCGCCAAGCCGCCGCCCGGCTGGCCGTTCGTCAGCAGTGCGCTCAAGTGCTGCAGCAACGCACCGCCGGTCGAGCCCGCGGCCGATCCGCCTTCTAGCGCGCCTATCACGTTGTCGAGAAAGCTCATGGCATCCAGTCCCTAATGGCCGCCCCGATGTAGTCTTCCCGCTAATCATACCCCGCGCTGCCAGTGGCGGGCAGGTGTGGCGCGGTGAGCGTGACCCAGGCCCGGGAGACTCCGCGGCGACCGTCGATCGCGTACGATCGGCAGCGACGGCCGGACGGGGGAGCGCGCGGCGCCGCCCCGGGGTCGAAGCATGGGTCGTGCATGTGACAGAACCGATTCCCCCGTCAGGCCAGGCGCCGTCGGCCGCCGCCGCCAACTCGACCTGGGCACCTGCAGGCAAGGACGCCGTGGGCACGGCTCTCGGCAGCTCGCGGCTGTGGTTCACGGTGGCGCAGGGCATCGTCACCGAGGTCTATTACCCGCGTCCCGACATTCCGCAGCTCAAGGACATGGGCTTCATCGTCGGCGACGGCGCCGGCTTCTGGGTGGAGCTGCGCCGCCTCGGCCAGTACTCGCTGAGCTGGCAGGATGGCGATGTCCCGGCCGTAACGATCGAGCATCGGCACGAGCGTTTCACGCTGACCATCAGGCTCTGCACTGATCCGCAGCGCGACGCGCTGCTCGTCGAGTACGCGCTGACCGGCGAGGAGGCGCTGCAGCTGTATGTGCTGGCTGCGCCGCGCATGGGTGGAGACGCCACACAGAACCTCGCGTGGGCCGACGACTGGGTGGGTCACCCCGTGCTGTGGGCAGAGCAGGGACCGTTCGGCCTCGCGCTCATGGCGGCTGATGCATTGGGCCGCCCGGGGTTGTTGCAGCGTTCGGTCGGCTGCGTGGGCGAGAGCGACGGCTGGCAGGACTTCGCGCGGCACGGGGCCATGCGCTGGCACTACGGTGCCGCCGGACCCGGCGCGGTCGCACTGACGGCGCAACTGCCGCGCGTGGGCACCCTGGCGCTCGCTATGTCGACGAGTCGGGAAGCCGCGGCTACGCTGGCGATGCAGTCGCTGGCCGCGGGATTCGCCACGGCGTGGAGCGCGTACTGCGAGGGCTGGCGCCAGTGGCTTGATGCGATCGACTGGCCGCCGGTGTTGAGCAGCCAGCTGACCGAGGAGTCGTGCGCGCTGCTGCGGCGCTCCGCCGCCGTCATCAAATGTCACGAGGACCGCAGCTTTCCCGGCGCGCTCGTCGCCAGCCTGTCGGTGCCCTGGGGCGAAGCGAGCACCAGCCGCGGGGGCTATCACCTGGTCTGGGCGCGCGACCTGGTCGAGGCAGCGGGGGCGCTCCTGGCGCTCGATCGCCTCGACGATGCGCGGCGCATTCTCGTCTACCTCGTGGCCACACAGCAGGGCGACGGCCACTGGCTGCAGAACCAGTGGCTCGGCGGCAAGCCGTTCTGGCAAGGCATTCAGCTCGACGAGACGGCCTTTCCGGTGCTGCTGGCGGGTGCGCTCGCGGAACGCGATGCGCTCGGGCCGGTTCGGGTCGGCGACATGGTGCGGGGCGCACTGCGATTCATCGCCCGCGAGGGTCCCGTGACCTGTCAAGACCGCTGGGAGGAAGACACCGGCGTTAATTCGTTCACCGCCGCGGTGGCTATTGCCGCGCTGGTCGAGGGCAGCCGCTTCCTGGAAGGTCGCGAGGCAGACTGCGCGCTGATGCTGGCGGACGCCTGGAACACGCGGCTCGAGGACTGGGCATGGGCGGCCGACACGGTGCTCGCGCGTGCGCTGGGGGTCCCGGGCTACTACATGCGTACCGCGCCCGAGGACGTGCTGACGCACGACGGGGCGAAGCACCAGGGTCTGATGATCCACAACCGCGCGCCAAGTCCGGCGCCCGCGGCGGACGAGCAGCTCGCCATCGACTGCCTGCAGCTCGCGCGCTTTGGTCTCCGCTCGCCCGATGATCCGCACATGGCGGCGAGCGTGCGGGCGATCGACGCATTGCTCAAGAGCGAAACACCGAGCGGCCCGGTGTGGCACCGCTACAACGGCGATGGCTACGGCGAGCATCCCGACGGTGCGCCATTCGACGGCTGGGGCGTCGGGCGCGGCTGGCCACTCCTGACCGGCGAACGGGGTCACCTGGCGCTGCTGAACGGCGAGGACGCGCGACCGTACCTCACCGCCATGGCGCGGATGAGCGGCGCGGGCGGGCTGCTGCCGGAGCAGGTCTGGGACAGTGCCGCAATCGACGGGCGCGGACTCTATCCCGGACGGCCGAGCGGTTCGGCGATGCCACTGGTCTGGGCGCATGCCGAGTTCATCAAGCTCGCACTGAGCCTCGCCGCCGGCGCGCCGGTGGACCGCCCGGCGCGCACCTGGGCGCGCTACCGGGGCCGGCGGCCGCGTCTCGACTACGCGCTGTGGCAGCCGCGGCAGCGCGTGACACAGCTGGCCGCCGGACAGGAATTGCGGATCCTGCTGCCGGAATCCGCCCGCGTGCACTGGGGCACAAGCGGCTGGCGCGACGACAGCGACGCGATGACCGAAGACTGGGGGCTCGGGCACGTCGCGCGACTGCCCACCGCGAGCCTGGTTGCGGGGGAATCGATCGATTTCACCTTCTACTGGCCAGGTCGTGCGCAGTGGCAGGGTGAGGATTTTCGGGTTGCGGTCGTGGCGGAGGGAAGCACGTGACCCTGGGCGGGCGGGCCCGCCGCAGGAGGAGAGCGCCTTGAACATTCTCGTGATCGACGTCGGCGGCAGTCATGTGAAGATTCTGGCGAGCGGGCAGACTGAGCACCGCGAATTCGAATCGGGGCCGACGCTCACGGCGCCAGAGATGGTGGCCGGCGTGAAGAAGCTCGCGCGGGGCTGGAAGTACGATGCGGTGTCGATCGGTTATCCCGGCCTCGTCCTGCGAGGCGGCATCGCGGCCGAGCCGTTCAATCTCGGGACAGGCTGGATCGGTTTCGACTTCGGCAAGGCGTTGCGGCGCCCGGTGAAGATCGCCAACGACGCAGCGATGCAGGCGCTGGGCAGCTACCGGACCGGGACCATGCTGTTCCTCGGGCTCGGCACCGGACTCGGGTCGGCCCTGGTTGTGCACGGTTTGGTCGTGCCGATGGAACTCGCGCACCTGCCGTACCGCAAGTCCACCGTTGAGGATTACGTCGGTCAGCGTGGGCTCGAGCGCGCGGGCAAACGGAAGTGGCGGGAGCACGTGGCCTACATGGTGGAGCGTTTTGCAATGGCCCTGCATCCCGACGAGATTGTCATCGGTGGCGGCAATGTGAAGAAGCTCAAGTCGCTGCCTGCCGGCTGCCGTGAAGGAGACAACGCCAATGCCTTTGTCGGCGGGTTCCGGCTGTGGGAATGGCACGGCCCGGGGCGGCCCCGACCGCGCCGCGCCTGATCATCCCTCCCTGATCTTCAGCGCCAGCACGCCGCCGGCCAGCACGAGCGTGATCGCATTGAAGATGATGAGCGGCCAGCGGCCGAGCGCGATTCCATAAAGAAGCCAGAGCGCCACGCCGGTGGTGAAGAGCCCGTACATCCAGAGCGAAACGCCGCCGAGGTCGCGCGTGCGCCAGGACTTGACGACCTGCGGTATGAAGGCGATCGTCGTCAGCGCGCCGGCGGCGAAGCCGAGCGCATCGGTGAGATTGAGTGGCATGCGGGCGGTCGCTCGGGCGGCGAGTAAGGCGTGGCAACGACGTATGCGGGAGCGACGCTACGCCGGAGCCGCGCCCTGCAGCGGCCGGAGTTGCCCGTTCCGCCAGCCAGGAGTCTACCGGCTTGACTGCAGTCGCTGCAGAACCTGGAGCATTCCAGGAGAAACGTCCGTGTGGTGATGGAGGACCTTCCACGCGCCCGCCTCACGGCGATAGACATTCGTGACGCGGTGATCGAGGTCGACTGGCTGTCCGGCAAATCTGGCCCGACCGCGTTCTGCGCCGAGTTCGAGAGCCAGGTCTCCCGTCACGCGGATGAGCTGGTCCTCGAGCCGGATATGGCCTTCGGACGCGATCTGCGCGACCTGCTGAAACGAGTCCCGGACCTTGTCCCAGCCGACCTCCCGGCCGCCGATCGGGTGCATGGTCGTGACCTCTGCGCCGTGCGACCAGACCTCCGCCAGCGCACCGGCGTCGCCATTGGCCATGCGGTTCAATGCGGCATAGAACGCCACTGACGCCTGTCGGCCTTCTGTTTCTGCGGACATGGCGATTCCTCCCGTGGATTACGGACGTGGTCGGACCGGGCCCCGACTGGCCCGCGGGACAGTCACTTCAAGAAGGTATGGACCTCAAATACCGATTCCTGCGGCGGTGAGTTGAAGCCGCCTTGGATCCCCTGCTTCATGCGCGGCATCAAGCTGTGATCGCGAAACTGCTCCCAGCTCTGCTTCGACTCGTGGATCGCGACGACGGTCCAGCCGCCCGGTGCCGCGCCCGCCGCGTGGAAGAGCTGGCCCGGCGGCCGCTGGTCCTTGCCGGGATGAACTACCGCGACCGTCGCCTCGTACTGCGCCTTCGTGCCGCCGGGAAAGTGGTGAATGATGCCGTAGGCCATGGCTGATCTCCTTGCTGTCCGGTTGGGATTGGTGACCGCGGATCGGCTTCGATGCCGGAGCGAGCCGAACTCCGGTGCGAAACGTGGTGCAGGGTGCGCAGGCCGCTGTCACGCGCGACAGGCGGAGCCGGGCGGATGCCGGAGACGATTGCGGCGTCGTTGAAGAGTGCTGCGAACGCGTTGGCATCCATGCCTGCAGTCCGTTCCCCTGGGCGCGGCATCGGCCCTTCGATGTAAGAGCGCCGCGTGCGCCATAGATTCACTGCTGGGCTGTCTAGAGTCAAGTCTCTGTGACCGGCCGTAACCACCCGCGGCCGGCCCCGCGGTCCGGGCCTAGTGAAGGAGGTCGGAGAGCGGCGGGGCGTTGGGCTTGAGGTGGAACACCATCCGCATCAGCGCCGGGTCGGGGTTGTTCTCAGACGGGTTGTCCGGGAAATAGCCGACGTTGCGCGCACCCCAGCCGTAGAGCGTGCGGATGGTTTCAGCCAGCTGTGTACCCGGGATCGGCTCTTCGTCCCTGCGCCAGCGCACCGACGGTAGCTCGAAGACGACCTTGGCCATCGCGCCTGGGCGCTCGGCCACCTTGCCGACGAGGTCGCGCAGGAACCCCGCCGAGTCCGCAGCTTGCTCCGCGTTCGGGACAGCCATGACGACGATGTAGTCGAAGTTCGCGAGCGACCGGTCGAGAGACTGCGCATACCAGAGCACCGCTCGCGGATCCAATGCCACGGTGGGATAGAGGCTGCGCGCGGTCTTCAGGTCCGGCTGTTCCTCACGCACCAGGCCAGCCAGTTCGGCCGCGAACTTGTCGAGGTAGTCCATTTTGAGCTCGGACCAGCGCTGCAGCAGGTCCTCGCGGTTCCGCAGCTCCGCGACCGGCTGTGGCAGGCGCCACTGCCGGTAGGTTTCGCGCGCCCAGTGGCTCGCATCTTCGTCTTCCGACAGGCTGGCGTCCTCGCTGAAGAGCACGCCGTCGAGCGTCGCGGCGCGGCCGAGGTCCTGGTAGATCTCGCGGATCGCCTTGCGCGCCCTCGGCGAGAACGGCGAGAGGCGCACGCGGCTGATCGCGACGTGGCGCGCGGCATTGGGCTCGGTCACAACCGTGTCGGCGGCGGCCGGGTCGCTAGCTGGCAGTCGCCACGCCAACATCGGCATCGAGGCATAGAGCCGCGTAACGGAAGTGCGGGTGACAATCTGCCAGGCCGCCCGATTGAACAGGTCCGCGCGCACCCGCAGGTGACGGTTGGGGAAGTACACCGAGGCGGCTGAGCCGGTGCCGTCGGGGTCCGCGAACGCCTGCAGGTAGACCGTGTTTACACCCATCTGGCTGATCCGGTCGAGCAGGTGCCCGAGGTTGACCTCCTGCTGCTTGGGATCCGGGTCGTAGATGAAATCGAGGTTGACGTGCATGACCTTCACCGGCTCGCCGTCGTCGGTCACGTTGTGATTGCGCAGTTGGATCGCACGATCGAGCCTCGCCACCGCCATGCCCGGCTGCACGAGCACGCGGCGCAGCCCCCAGAGCGGCGTCTCCGCCGTATTCGGACCGTCGTCCAGGGTTAGGCCGATCGGCATGCCGAGTTCCGCAGCGACCGTGCGGGCCTCGAGGTTGTAGCGGCCGTACGGCCAGACGATGATGCGGGGGCGCTTGCCCACGTGGGCCTTGATCAGGTCGCTGTTGCGCTTCAGGTCGTTCTTGATCCGGAGCTTGTAGGCGGCTTCGTCCTCGTAGCGGTCGCTCGCGGCAAGCCACTGCCGGGATGTCGCGGCCGGCTGCAGGTTGCCCTGCGGATTGGCGAGGATCCCCTGGTGCAGCGAATGGCTGTGGCTGGCGATCTCGATCAGGCCGCTCTTGTCCATGGTGCGCAGCTCTTCCCACGACAGCAGGTCGGTGCGTGGGACCGAGCGTCCGTCGAAGTCGATCATGCCGTGGGACTTCTCCAGCCATGCGCCGACCAGCGCGACCACGGCCGGGGCGTGGTAGGCCTTCAGGATCGGGAAGGCTGTCGTGTAGACCGAATGGTAGCCGTCGTCGAAGGTGATCAGCACCGCCTTCTCCGGCAGGCGGCGGCGGTGCTTCGCGTCGGCCAGCACCTGATCCATGCTGACGAAGTTGAAGCCCTGGCTCTTCAGCCAGGCGATCTCCTGCGCGAATTCATGGGGCGGCACGGAGTAGCCGGGCACCAGCGAGTCCGACCGTTCACTGATCTCGTGGTAGGTCAGGATCGTGAGCTTGACCGGGGGTGCGGCGGCGTGGGCTCCCGCGCCGAGGAGGCCCGCGGCCAGCAGCCAGCACGCGAGCAGCGGCCGGAGGAGGGAACGTGGCCAACGAGGCGCCTGCCCCCGGGCGGCCTCGGAGCCGGCGGCGTTGCCGCGGCCTTCGGGTCTATCGGCGGCAGGGAACTGCATGACGGGGACGGCGATCAAGGGAATCAAGCGCGCAGTTTACGTTCCCGACCGCACCGCGCAACCCAAGTCGCCGTCGCGCGGGAACGAATCACGCGGCGGCAAGGCGGGCGAGGGTCTCCTGCCAGAGGGCCGCATACACCTCGGCCGCCGGGCTGCGGGGTGCAAAGGCGGGTAACGGTGCGCGCCGCACGGCCATGCGCTCGATGTCGCTCCAGTAGGGCACCTCTGCCGCGAGAATCATCGGGAACCTTTCTCGCGCCGCCGCAATAGTCTCCAGATGCAGGGACTTGCGGCGGTCCACCATCGAGAAGAACGGCAGGATCTGCAGGTCCGGCCAGCCGGCGGCGTCGACGAACGCCAGGAGCTGCTCGAGCATCCGCAGTGACAGCGGTGCGGGCAGCGTCGGCACGATCACCGCATCCGCCGCCCGCAGCACGTTCTCGGACACCAGCGACATGCCGGGCGGGCAGTCGAGCACGAGGAAATCGCAGACATCGCGCAGCGAACGGTTCATGACCATCAGCTGCCGCGTGCGGTGCTTGCGTTCGCTCATGTGCCGGTCAAGGTTCCGGTACGAGAAGTCGGCCGGCACCAGGCTGAGGCGCTCGTAGTCCGTCGGGGCGACGAGCTCGGTCAGCTCGCGCTGGCCGCGAACCAGCTTCTTTGCCGAGGCGCGCTCGTTCGGCTGGCCGCGCAGCGTGTAGGTGGCGGCGCCCTGCGGATCGAGGTCCCAGAGTACAGTCGACCGGCCGGCTGCGGCCGCCAGATAGGCCAGATTGACCGCCGTCGTGGTCTTGCCGACGCCACCCTTGATGTTCGACACTGCGAGGATCTGCATGACATCCGGATGATACCTCGACGTGCATGCCGGTGGCCCGGCGTGGGAAAATGCGCGGCAAACACCCGCAACCCGCGACGAGGGCTCAGGAACGTGACCTTGGCAACACGGGGCCGACCCATGACGGGCGTCGCCTTTGCTCTGATGGCATGGCTCTGTGCCGTCGCCGCGGGAATCGGTGCGCAGGGCACAGAGGGCACCATTCCGGGGCCATGAGAGTCCAACGAATCCTCGCAGCATTGGGTGGTGTGATGCTGCTCGCCTGGGTTTCGACGGCCGTCGCCAATGTGGAGCCGACGGAGGCGCAGGCGGCCGGCGCGTCGGCCACCCCTGCCGAGCCGCAGCGTGCCCCGTGGTACGACTGGTCGAACTCGCCTTTCATTCCGATCCCGGAGATCGACGTCTCACCGCAGAGCGGCGTGACGCTGGGCGTGATTCCTACTTTCCTCGAAACCAATGCCAGTGGCGAGATCGACCGCATCGTCGCTCCCGACGTCATTTACAGCCAGTACTTCGGCTGGGGCGCCCGTGGCCGGGTGTTTGGCTATCCGTCGGACGACGTCGAGTGGTCGATCGTCGGCGGCCTGAAGCAGCGCGTCGAGCGGGAGGTCGATGCCCGCTACAGCGAGGGCCAGTCGCGCGCGAGCCGCATTTCCTGGTCTTTCGCGGCCGTGTACGACCGCAGCGGCACACCGCGTTTCTTCGGGCTCGGCAACCAGTCGCACGGCGCCGACGAGACCTCCTATCTCGACGACCAGGGGTTCCTCCAGGGGGCGATTGGCGTCAATATCACGCGCAACCTGCAGCTGTCCTACCTCGCGCGGCTGCGCTACGTCGACGTGGGACCCGGCGTACTCGAATTCGTGCCGTCCATCGAGCAACTGTTTCCCTCGACCCGGGGCATCGGTTCGGAGCACGAGCTGCTGAACCGGTTTGCGCTCTCCTACGACTCGCGGGACTCGGCGACGATTCCCCGGCGCGGCGCCTATCTCGCCCTGTACGGCGGATTCGCCAGCCGTGCCGTCGCGAGCTCCGTGTCCTACACCTTCCTCGGCGGGGATGCGCGCTATCTGTGGCCGATCAGCGACGGCGTCACGGTGGCCACGCACCTCGCGCTGCGTCTCATGCCCTCGGCGGGCGACGCCCCCTTCTGGGCGCTGTCGAGCCTCGGTGGCGACCGCAGCGTGTTGGCGGAGCGGGAACCGCTGCGCGCCTTCATGCCGGATCGCTTTATCGACGCCAATCTGTTTGCCGGAGGCTTGGAGCTGCGGATGCGTGCCGCCAGCTTCCGGGCCTTTTCGGCCACCATCGACCTGGAGTTCGCGCCGTTCGTCGATTTCGGCAAGGTGTCTCCGTCGATCGGAGAGAACCTCATGAGCCACCTGCACACCGGGGGCGGCTTCGGGCTCCGCGCTCTGGCGACGCCCTACGTCGTCGGCTATGTCGACGTCGGTTACGGGGCTGAAGGGGTAGCCTTATTTACCGGCCTCAAGTACCCGTTCTGATGGCGGGATCCCGCAGCGGAACGGCCGCAAAGAATGGCCCGTGTATCGCCGACGCGACCAACTGTTCGCGGCAGCGCTAGTAGACTGGCCGCCTTTCGTCTTCCACCACAACCATCAGGACTCCAGATATGTCTGTAATCACGCCCCAGTGTCACCTCAAGCTGGCAAGCAAGACCGGGCCGTGGCGCCGGCCGCAGTGGCCCGCCGTCGCACTGTCGCTCGCCGCCGTGATGGGCGCGGCGCCGGAGCGGGCGGGAGCGCAGGCCGCTGCCGGCCCGGCCATGGGTGAGATGGAGGAGATCGTGGTCTATGCGCGGCGGCGCGACGAACGGCTCCAGGAGACCCCGGTCGCGATCAGCGTGCGCACCGGCGAGCAGCTGCGCGAGGAGAATGCACAGCGCTTCGAGGATGTGGCGCGCGAAGTGCCGAACGTCCGCATGGTCAGCTCGCCGCAGTCGGTGTCCGCGCTCGACGTGACGATTCGCGGCCAGACGGTGAACCGCTCGGCCATCGTGTTCGATCCCGCGGTCGGGCTGTACGTCGACGGCGTGTACCTCGCCAACGGCCAGGCAACGATGGCGACGATGCTGGACATCGCCGACGTGGAGGTGGTGCGTGGCTCGCAAGGCACCCTGTCCGGCCGCAACAACACTGGCGGGTCGATCTTCTTCCGCACGAATCGCCCTGACCTGACCCAGTACTCTGCGGAGGCGGCGCTGGGAGGGGGCGAGTACGGCACGTTCATGGGCCGCGCGATCCTCAACCTGCCGGTGTCGGACCAGCTGGCGCTGCGCTTCGCCTACCAGGACAACCAGCGCGAGGGCTGGGGCGAAAGCGTCGCCACCGGGCAGGACAACCTCGGCAACCAGCATCGCTACCAGGCGCGGTTCGGCGCACTGTGGAAGCCGGCGGATTCCACGGAGGCCTACCTGACGTACGAGCATTTCGAGGCGAACGAGGGTGGCGCCATCCTCCACCCGCTCGCCGGACCCGCCCCCGGGACGCTCATCGCCCAGCTCGGCGGCCTGTTCCAGCAGTTCCCGATTCCCGGCCTGCCGACGGTCACGTTCCCGACGGATCCGTACAAGACCGACGGCAGCTACCCTTCGTACGATCGCGCGAAGAATGACCTAGTCCACCTGACGGTGACTCAGGGTCTGGGGAACGATCTCTCGGCCAAGCTGATCCTCGGCTATCGCCACCTCGACACCTCCACGGCGCTGGACGTCGATGCCTCCACGCTGCCGCTTGCGGACACCACGCTCGGCAACACCTCGAACCAGAAGAGCGCGGAGCTGCAGCTGTCTGGGAAGTCGTTTGAGCAGAAGCTGGACTGGGTCGGCGGCCTATACTGGTTCCGCGACGACGGCAGCGCGCCCTCCGTGCAGGCACCGGCGTCGCCGGAATTCTTGGCGGCGCTCGGTGCCCTCGCCGAGGCCACCGGCGGGCAGGTCGACCTCGGGTCGTATTTCTCGCCGGTCCCGGTCTACGAGACGAACTCGGCGCGCAACGACTCCAAGGCCATCTACCTGCACGGCGAATACCACCTGACGCCGGATTGGGCCGTCGCGGCGGGCGTGCGGCGCACGGAAGACGGCCGCGAGCTGAAGGAGAACAGTTACGTGGTGATTCCAGGAATGGGCGAGAACTGCACCATACTCGACCTCTCCCTGCCACCCCCTTACCAGATCCAGGGGCCGTGCCCGCCGATCCACAAGAGCGTCGACTACGGATTCTGGTCGTGGGAATTCTCGACTCGTTACCGATTCAACGATCAGCTTAACGGCTACCTGCGCATCGGCCGCAGCCAGCGCTCCGGCGGCTGGAATGCGCCGCTCGCGACGCTCCAGGACCAGCCGTTCCGGCCGGAGCAGCTCACCGACTACGAACTCGGGCTCAAGGCGGACCTGCTCGGCGGGGCGCTGCGGGTCAATACGGCGGTGTTCTACGGGGATTACCAGGACATGCAGCGCCTGCTGCCGGTACTCGTGGGCAATACGCCCACGACCCTCGTCATTAACGCAGGGAACGCGCACGTCGGTGGCGCGGAGATCGAGGCGACCTGGCAGGTGACGCGGGCGCTGTCGCTTCTCGGGTCGTTCGGCTGGACCGACGCGAAGTACACGAAGTTCGAGTATTCGCCGGTGCCCGGTGAGCCGCCGCTCGACCTGTCGCACAACGACTTCTACCAGACGCCAAGGTACGAAGCGGCGCTGGCCCTTGCCTATGAGGTCCCCACGCCGCTCGGCCGCCTGAAGCTGCGCACTGACTATGCCTGGCAGGACAAGGTTGAGTTCAACGTCGTGAACGACTTCAACTACCAGCCAGCGTACGGGACCTGGAATGCGCGGGTGGCTCTGGCCGGAGATTCGAACCGGTGGGAACTCGCCGTGTACGGCAACAACCTTGCCGACACGCGCTACGCGTACACCGGAGGGACGATCAGCGCACCGGGGGCACCCGCGCCGAGCATCGCCTGGAACATCCCGGGCGAGCGCCGGGTCGTCGGCGTCGAGGCCATGTACCGCTGGGCCGGGCCACGCTGATTCGCGGCAGTTTCGCGTCGGGCTCGCAGTGGCGCCGGCGCGGGCACGTCGGTCATGCTTGGTCGGCTCAGGCGGGACATGGACGCGGGGTCTGCGGGCGCGCCTTCGCTACCATCGCGGCCGCGCGGTTTCCGGCGGCCTGCCTGCAGATGTCTTGCATTCCGCGCCTCGGGTGCGTCCGCGACTTCATCGCCGATGACCTGAACGCGCAGCAGAGCCTGGACGCCTTCTCGACCGTGCACGGCGCCAGCGCGTGAATCGCGAGCCGTCCGCGCCGGCGACCGCCTCCCGGTCGGAACGGGTCCCCCGGCACGTGCCTGAGCGCTCTCTCGTCTGCGGCTGCCGGCCGGCCGCCGGAGGGTGCGCAGTGCTGCGGCGCATCACTCTCGGCAAGCCCTGATGCATTGCTGCGGCGCGGTGTGGCCACATCGTCCAATGGGACACGTCGTGGCCAAAGACATCTACGGCGCGCTCGGCGACAAGATCGACGGCCTGCACGTGCGCACGCCGCAGACCGAGATCTTCTACGCCATGCTGCGCGAGCTCTACTCGCCCGATGAGGCCGAGCTGATCGCGAAGATGCCGTTCTCGCTGTCGACGCTGGAGCGGATCGCGAAGGTGACCGGTCGCGAGCGCACCGCACTCGAGCCGATGCTGACGGCGCTTTGCGAGAAGGGGCTGGTCGTGGATCTAATCCTCGACGGCACCTATCGCTACATGCCGGCGCCGTTCGTCATCGGCATCTTCGAGTTCACGATGATGCGCATGGGCAGCTCTGACCAGAAGATCGGAACGATCTCGAGGCTGTTCACGGAGTATCTGGCCGGCGGCGAGTTCTACGCCGCCAATTTCGGGGCTGACCAGCAGGTGTCGATCGCCCGCGCGCTTCCACATCTCGACGACCTTGGGGATCACGTGGAGATCCTCGACTACGAGAGGATCGACCGGGTCATCGACGAGGCGGAGTCGTTTTCGGTGTCGAATTGCTCGTGCCGGCACAAGAAGCACCACGTCGGCGGCGAGGTGTGCAAGGTTCCGCTTGAGACCTGCACGAGCTTCGGGACCGCGGCGGATTACCTCGTGCGTCACGGCATGGGACGCAGGATATCCAAGGCGGAAATGACCGATATCGTGCAGCGCTCGAAGGAGCTGAAGCTGGTGTTTTCCGTCGACAACGTCCGCAACCATCCGGGGTTCCTCTGCCATTGCTGCGGGTGCTGCTGCGCCATCTTCGAGGGAATCAACAAGCACGGCTACGCGAATGCGATCGTCTCCTCCACGCTAATGCCGCGGGTGGACCTGGACGAGTGCAACGGCTGCCAGAAATGCGCGAGGGCCTGTCACATCGGCGCCATATCGATGAGGCCCGAGCCGAAGAAGGCGGGCGGGAAGAGAAAGTTCCTCCCGGTCATAGACGAATCCGCCTGCATCGGCTGCGGCGTCTGCGGCCTCGTCTGCGACCCGGATGCAATCGAGATGCGCAAGCGCGAGCGCAACGTGATTCACCCGGAAACGACTTTCGAGCGCGTGATCCTGCAGTGCCTTGAGCGCGGCACGCTGCAGAACCAGCTGTTCGACGACCCTGATCGACTGTCCCACAAGGCGATGCGCGGCATCGTGGGCGGGTTCCTGCGGTTGTCGCCGGTCAAGAAGACGTTGATGACGGACACGCTGCGGTCGCGGTTCCTGTCAGCGCTCGCGGCGGGCGCCGCCAGATCGGGTCAGAGCGAGCTCCTGGAGCGGTAGGGCGCGGAGCAGCGGCCCGGCCACCCGGGCAGAGTTCACCAACACCTGAGGAACCTCACGCCGGGGGCATGGTCGATGGAGCGCGAAAAGCGATTCAATCTCGCGTATCTCGCGGCGGCCGTGGTGGCCGTGCTGCTGTTCCAGCAATGGTGGAGCGAGGAGCAGCGGGTTGAGGCGGTGCCATACAGCCAGTTCGAGCAGGCTCTCGCCGACGGGCGCGTGTCCGAGGTGGTGATCTCGGACACCGAGGTCACCGGCAGGCTCAAGCAGCCGGACGAGAAGGGCCGCACGGAAATCGTGGCTACCCTGGTCGAGCCCGCACTGGCAGAGCGCCTGTCGCACTACAAGGTGCCGTACCGTCGGGCCGCGGGCAGGCCCTGGCTGCGGGACATCCTGTCCTGGGTGCTGCCGACGCTGCTGGTCGTCGGCGTCTGGCTGTTCGTCTTCCGGCGGGCCATGTCGAGGCAGGACATGAGCGGATTCCTGACCGTCGGCAAGAGCCGCGCCAAGGTCTACGTCGAGCAGGACACCGGCGTCACATTTGACGACGTAGCCGGGGTCGACGAAGCCAAGGAGGAACTGCAGGAAGTCGTGCGGTTTCTCAAGGACCCAAAGGCCCACGGGCGGCTCGGCGCCCGTGTGCCGAAGGGGGTCCTCCTGGTGGGGCCGCCGGGCACCGGTAAGACGCTCCTGGCCCGCGCCGTGGCGGGGCAGGCCGGCGTGCCGTTCTTCTCGATCAGCGGCTCGGAGTTCGTCGAGATGTTCGTCGGCGTCGGTGCCGCGCGTGTCCGCGACCTGTTCGAGCAGGCACGCGCCCGGGCCCCGGCGATCATCTTCATCGACGAGCTCGATGCGCTGGGGCGGGCGCGCGGCGCATTCCCGGGTCTCGGCGGCCACGACGAGCGCGAGCAGACGCTCAACCAGCTGCTGGCGGAGCTCGACGGCTTCGATCCGTCGAGTGGCGTCGTACTGCTGGCGGCGACGAACCGACCGGAGGTCCTCGACCCGGCGCTGCTGCGGGCGGGGCGGTTCGATCGCCAGGTACTCGTCGACCGCCCGGACCGCAAGGGACGTGTGCAGATCCTGGGCGTGCACCTGAAGAAGGTGCGGCTGGCCGCCGACCTGGATCCCGACAAGATCGCGGCGCTGACCACCGGGTTCTCGGGCGCCGACCTCGCGATGCTCGTCAACGAAGCGGCGCTGGTGGCGACGCGCCGCGACGCCGCGGCGGTGACGCTGGAGGACTTCACGCAGGCCATCGAGCGGATCGTCGCCGGCTTGGAGAAGAAGAACCGTGTGCTGTCGGCACGAGAGCGAGAGATCGTCGCGTACCACGAGATGGGGCACGCTCTGGTGGCGCTCGCCCTGCCGGGCACCGACACGGTGCACAAGGTCTCGGTGATACCGCGCGGGATCGGCGCCCTCGGCTACACGATCCAGCGCCCGACCGAGGATCGCTACCTCATGCAGCGGGAGGAACTCGAGGACAAGATCGCCGTGCTGCTCGGCGGACGCGCCGCCGAGAGGCTGGTGATGGGCCGCCTGTCCACCGGGGCGGCCGACGACCTCGTCAAGGCGACGGACATCGCCCGTGACATGGTGACCCGCTACGGCATGGACGAGACCGTCGGCCACGTCGTGTATGAAGAGCGCCGGCCGCTGTTCCTGGAGACGGCGGAGACGCCGCTGCGCGGCGGCGCTCCGATGAGCGAGCGCACGGCAGAAGCGATCGACTCGGCCGTGCGCTCGCTCGTCGCGAGCGGCTTCGATCGTGCTACCGCCCTGCTCACCTCGAACCGTGCCGTCCTGGAACGTTGTGCCGGTGAACTGCTGATCCACGAGACGCTGCAGGAGGACCGGCTCAGAGAGTTGACTACCGATCTCGCGCGCGAGCCGGCGCGGGACGCGGCCCCCGCCCGGAACTGAGTGGTGAGCCTCCCGCCTCACAGCTCGCCTTCGATGCCAGATCAGCCCGGCGGCCCATGGCGGCTCGCCCTGTCCGAGGCGGCGAGAAGGCGAGGTATCAAGGCCGGGTGCCGCGGCCAGATCGGCCAGTGCCGGACGGGCAGGGAGATGGCGACAGATGGCTGCGTCCACGGCTGAGAAGGCGGCGTACGGCGCGCCGCCCGACACCCGGGTGGAGGTATTCCTCGGGAAAGGGGGTGTCGGCAAGACGACTTGCGCCGCCGCGACCGCCCTGCAGCTCGCCGACGGCGGCGAGTCCTGCCTCGTGATCTCGACCGACCCGACACCCTCCTTGTCCCACATCTTCGAGGTCGAAGGGGCGCACCGGGAGCGGGAGTTGCGACCACGGCTGTTCCTCACGGAGCTCGGCCTAGATGACGTACGCAACATGTGGGACGAGCGGTTCGGGCGCGACGTGTACGGCGTGTTCTCGAGCTTCGTCGACGTCGACTACGGCAGCTTCGTGCAGTTCATGACCTCGGTGCTGCCCGGGCTCAACGAGGAGTTCATGGTCGACTACATACGGCGCCTGGCGCTCGCGGCGCGCTACCGGCGCGTCATCTGGGACACGGCGCCGCTCGGCCAGACGCTCGCGCTCCTCGGGATGCCGTCCATGCTGGCCGAGCACCTGCGGAGGGCGCCGCGGATCTACTCGCACCTGCGGACCTCGGGGGAGCGCCGGGAGTCGGTGATGGAGATCCTGGAGCGCTGGCGCGATCTCGCCGGCCAGTGCATGGAGTTCCTGCGTCGCGACGTCCACTTTTCGATGGTGATGATTCCCGAGGCTCTCAACCTGTGCCAGCTGGACACGGTGATCGAGGAACTGCGGCGCTACGAGCTCAGGATTTCGCGCCTGATTGTCAACAACGTGGTGCCGGAGGCGGACTCGGCCTTTCTTGCCCAGAAGCGGCGGCAGCAGCAGGCGCATCTCGAGCAGCTGCGCCGGCGTTACGGCGAGCTGCCGATCGTCGAGATACCACTCCTGCCGCAGGAAGTTCGCGGCGTGGAGTGCCTGCGAGTCGTCGGCGAGAGGCTGCGCCCGGCTATCGCCGCGACGGAACCTGCAGCTCCGTCAGGGTGAGGACGGTGGGACGGCCCGATAATTGCCCTGCATCTTGAGCATCCAACCGGGATACTCCGCTGGCAGCTGGCTCGCGGCGTCCAGCGCCTTCAGGTCATCCTCGTTCAGCACCACACGGCTGGCCGCCAGATTGTCCTCGAGCTGCTCCATCGTGCGTGCGCCGATGATGACCGTGGTGACCAACGGCCGGCTCAGCAGCCAGGCGAGCGCAATCTGCGCGATCGACGCGCCGTGGCGCTCAGCGATCGGCCGCATCACGTCGACGCAGCGGAACGCGCGTTCCTTGTCGACCACGGGGAAGTCAAACGTGGAGCGCCGCGTGCCGGCGGGCCCGGCGCCCTCGCGGCTGAACTTCCCGGTGAGCAGTCCGCCGGCGAGCGGGCTCCAGACCATCAGACCGAGGCGCTGGTCCTGAAGCAGGGGCACGATCTCGCGCTCGAGGTCCCGACCGGCAATCGTGTAGTAGGCCTGCACGCTCTCGAAACGCGCCCAGTTGCGCCGGTCCGAGATCGCGAGCGCCTTCATCACCTGCCAGGCCGCCATGTTGCAGAGACCGATGGTGCGTACCTTGCCGGAGCGCACCAGGTCGTTGAGCGTCGACAGCGACTCCTCAAGCGGCGTCAGGGGATCGAATCCGTGCAGTTGGTAGAGATCGATGTGGTCGAGCTGCAGCCGCTTCAGGCTCGCCTCGACCTGGTTCATGAGGTGGTAGCGCGACTGGCCGCGCCCGTTCGGCCGCTCATTCATCGGGCCGGTCGCCTTGGTGGCGATCACCAACTCGTCGCGCGGCAGAGCGAGATCCCGGATGGCTTGGCCGACCAGCGTCTCGGACTGGCCGAGCGAATAGACGTTGGCGGTATCGATGAAGTTGACGCCCGCCTCGAAGGCGCGCTTCACCTGAGCCGTCACGGCGGCCTGCTGCAGGCCGCCCATCACCTCCCAGAACCCGGCGCTGCCGAAGGTCATGGTGCCGAGGCAGAGCTCGGAGACGCAGAGGCCAGTGTTCCCAAGCAGTCGATACTTCATAAGTCGTGCCCTCGAATCCGTAGCGTGATCCTGAGCCGCACAGAGACGGCCCTCCCGTTAGGCCGCAGCGAGGAACCTTGCGGTCTCGCCTTCGGCGATGCGGGCATCGCAACTGAGTGCGAAACGTTTCATTGGCGCATCCTCGAGGCTGAGACCGGATGGATGCCGTTCGCAGTAGCGACCATTATCGGTCGAACGGATCGAGTTTGCCCGTTCGCACCAATCCCGATTAGAGCCGTCGGCCGCGTGCGGGTTCACTGCGCGTGCTTGCCGTCAAACGCTGCTACGGCGTCGGTCGGCCGCGCGGGCCGGTCGTGAGGAAGGGGAGAGGCGGGATCGCCGGTGTGGCGCTTTCGGCACGGCGACCGCAGGCGATCGAGGCCGGTCGAGCCCTGGCGCGGGGGTTTCAACGGCGGCCACTGCTACCGCCGCCAAGTCACCGCAGTGGCATCAAGTGTCAGGCCAGGGTGATTCGGCGATCGCCACTTCGGGCCGCGGGGGGCCAGCCCGGAATTCCGGTGCGGCGGCGCGGGAGCGAAAGCCGGGCGGGGAGAGTGGCGGCCCGGCGGCGGGATCGACCCGCCGCCAGGCGCCGTCGTGGGACGTTAGAACTTGTACACGCCCTCGATGCCGAGGGAGCCCTGGTTGTCCTTGATGTCGGGCGGGGTCTCGGTATTCGTGGGCACGCTGCGCACGAACGTGTCCTTGTTGGACTTGTCGTAACGGGCTTCGAGACGCAGCTCGAAGTTCTTCACCGGTGCATAGCCGACCGTGAGCGTGGCTTCCTTCCAGGCCTGGACGATGCCAGTGCGGTAGCCATAGGAGTCGTCGAAGTACTCGCCGCGCAGCGATACTCGCCACGGATCGCTGATCTGGTAGTTGACGTAGCCGGCGACACCCGACCAGCTGGCGGTGCTCTCATTGTTCGGCAAGTAGCCCTTGAGCCCGGCCTGCGAGCCCCAGTCGCAGTTAAGGACAAACGTGAGCGCACTCGTGGCGTTCCACGTGGCGACCAGGTCGACCAGGTTGCGCATGCCATTCGGGCCGGACTCGGTCAGCCCGAGGACCCGTTCATCGCCGAAATAGCCGTCGATGGCGAGGCTGAACGCCTTGGAGGGCGTCCAGGCCAGGCTCGCTTCGAGGGTCTTCTGCTGATTCGTGTCCTTGAGGTTGTCCCAGCCGTTGTTCACGCCGAGGATCAGGCTCACCTGGTCGCTCGCGGCGTAGGTCATGCGCACGCCGGTGTGCGTGAAGGGGATCGCGTAGCCGAACAGGATCGAGCGCGTGAAGTTGGTCATCGTCCGGGGATCGATGGTCTCGGCCCCCGCCAGGGTCACGTAGCGCCCTCCGATCACCGTGAGGGGCCCGGTGGCGTACTGGATGTAGGCATTCGGGACGTCGATCTTGGAATTTGCGTTGGGATTGGTCGGGTACGGAGCAAAGACGTCGGGATCCTGGCCGGCAATCACGTTGACGACTGCGCCGAAGCCCTCCTTCGGCTGGTAGGCGACGTTGATGGCGGCCTGGTGCAGCGTGAAGCTGCTCTTGCGGTCATCAAAGACCCGATTGGGCACGCCGCTGATGAACATGCCTTCGCCGTTCAGGTACTGGTAGGAGGCATCCACCCAGCCGTTGATGGCGAGACCCGACGCGGCGAGCACGTCGCTCAGGGGCGGGGCAGCCGGCTTCGCCGGATCTTTGGCGTCGTCGGCCCGCGCCAACTGGGCACCGAGGGCCAGCGCGCAGCAGATGGCGCCGATAAGGACAAACCGGGAACGAGTCATCGAATAGGCCTCCTTGAGGCTGTTGGGCTGGGAACGGGCCGGAAGAACAGTAGGTTTGGTGAATTTCGCGTTCATGGGGAAAGACTCTCCTGAAGGCGGCCGGCTCAGGCCGCGCGCATAGGCAATACGGATCTCGCGTCGGATCGCGGGGTCCCGGGCATTCGCCCGGGACCCCGCGAGCGCAGTGAGCGCTATTCCATGCGCTCGCCGTGCAGGGCCAGGTCGAGGCCGAGGCGCTCGTCCTCTTCGGTGACCCGTAGGCCGATGGTCATGTCGATGAGCTTGAGGATCACGTAGCTCATGACAAAGCCGTAGACCAGCGTGGTGCAGATGCCCCACAGCTGAACGACCACCGAACCGTCGGCTCCGCCGATGTCCTTGCTGGCGAACACACCGGTCAGCAGCGCGCCGACGATGCCGCCCACGCAGTGCACGCCGAACGCATCGAGCGAGTCGTCGTAGCCGAGTGCGTGCTTGAGCGAGGTCGCTGCGAGGTAGCAGATCACGCCCGCCGCGACGCCGATGACCACCGAGGCGTTGGGGCCGACGAAGCCCGAGGCCGGCGTGATTGCGACGAGGCCGGCGACAGCGCCCGAGGCGATGCCGAGCACGGAGGGCTTCTTCTTGATCAGCCACTCGGTGAACATCCAGGCGAGGGCCGCGGCCGCCGTGGCGATCTGCGTGACCGCCATGGCCATGCCCGCACGCCCGTCAGCCGCGGTGGCAGAGCCGGCGTTGAAGCCGAACCAGCCGACCCATAGCAGCGCCGCACCGATCACCGTCAGCGTCAGGTTGTGGGGCGCCATCGGCTCCTTGCCGTAGCCCACGCGCTTGCCGAGCACGATCACGCAGGCGAGCGCAGCGATGCCGGCATTGATGTGCACGACCGTGCCGCCGGCGAAGTCGAGCACGCCCTTCGCGGCCAGCCAGCCGCCTGACTCCCACACCCAGTGGGCGATGGGCGAGTACACGACCAGCGACCAGACCGACATGAAGATCAGCATGGCCGAGAACTTCATGCGCTCGGCGAACGCGCCGCAGATGAGCGCCGGCGTGATGATCGCGAAGGTCAGCTGGAACATCGCGTACACCGTCTCGGGGATGGTCAGCGCCAGATGCGAGACCGTCAGCTTGCCGGCGTCCTTCATGTAGAGCATGCCGTTCATGAACAGGCGGCTGGTCCCGCCGAGATACGGCGTGCCGGGCGTGAAGGCCCAGGAGTAGCCGATCGCCCACCACAGGATGGTCACGACGCAGGTAATGGCGAAGCTCTGCATGAGCGTGGCGAGCACGTTCTTCTTACGGACCATGCCGCCGTAGAAGAGCGCGAGGCCCGGAATCGTCATCAGCAGCACGAGTGCCATCGAGGTAAGCATCCAGGCCGTGTCGCCGGCCGAGACCTTGTCGAAGGTCACGAGCTGCGGCTCGGTCGGAGCGGGGGGTGCCGCAGCCGCAGGAGCGGCCGCCGGCGCCGCGGCTTCCGCGGCCGCGGGTGCCGCAGCGGGCGCCTCGGCCGTGGTGGTGGCCGCCGACGCAGCTGCTGGGGCTTCGTCGGCGCGGGCAGCGCCCCAGACGGTCGCCGAGGCGAGGGCGCATGCAATGATCAATGGGCGGGTGAGTCGCATCATCTTTGGTCCCCTTACAGTGCGTTCGAATCTTTTTCGCCGGTGCGGATTCGAACGGCTTGTTCGAGATCCCAGACGAAAATCTTTCCATCGCCGATGCTGCCGGTGCGCGCAGCCTTCTCGATCGCCTCCACGGTCGCCTCGAGGAGCTCCGTCTTGACGGCGACCTCGAGCTTGACCTTGAGCACGAATTCGACTGAGTACTCGGCGCCGCGATAGACCTCGGTATGGCCCTTCTGCCTGCCGAAGCCCCGGATCTCGGTCACCGAGAGGCCTTGCACCCCGGCTTCGTGCAATGCCTCCCGGACCTCATCGAGCTTGTGCGGTTTGATAAAAGCGGTGACGTACTTCATCCATTGGTCTCCTGCTGCAATCGATCTGGGTTGCGCCCCGCGCCGGGGAGGCGCGGTACCCGATCCGCGTACGAAAATTGATCGAGGTGCCTGATGCACGAGGCGTGCCAATGGTGCGGGCACGGGGAAATTTCCAGCGGCTGCAGGCGGTTAGCTTCGATTGGCCTGCCTCGCAGTCGACTGCGGTACGGACCATGCGCTCTTGCGGTGCAACATTACGGTGCGCCCGGAGCCTGCGCTGCCCGATTCCCGTGCGGAGCTGCCGCGGGGTCCGGTTGCCGGGGGACGAACCGGAGTCAGCAACGGGGCGTCAGGTCGTGCGTGGCTCCGGCAGGTGCGTGGACGCGCGCGGACACAACACGGCCAGCAACGCCAGGCGCGGGCCGGCCAGCGGACCGATCGATGGCCACTCCTGATAATCGCAGGGCGTCGCTGCCGCGTGCCGAGTTCCCTGGGGCAGTCGGCAATGAAGAACTGCGCCGCCGCTCTTGCAGTGCAGAGTCTCGACGGATGCCAGTCTTCGGGTTCCGCCGCGCTCTGAACCGTGAGTCGGCTTGTCCTGCGCGTTCAGCTGCCGCGCCGAATGCGTGCGGGCGTCACAGAGATCTGCGGCGCGCCAGCCGGGGCATAATCAATGCCTCAGTCTGCGCATTCAGAAGTCACGGGATAAGCGATGACACCAAGACTTGTCCGGTCTGCGGCGAGACGATCAAGGCGGCGGCCATCAAGTGCCGGTACTGCAACACGGACCTTGCGGCATTCGAGGCCGCCTGGCAGGCCGAGGCCGAGACCACGCTGTTCCTAGGTCGCCCAGCCGTGATCTACAGCGCCTGGCAGTGGCTTGCCGTCGTCGCGACGCTAGGGCTGGCGTGGATCTACTTCTCGGCGAGGAGCCTCAGCACGCGCTTCGAGATCACTTCGCAGCGCGTGCGCATCGAACGTGGGCTGCTCTCGACCGTGAAGGACAGCATCGGGATCTTCCGCATCGACCACTTCGACGTACACAAGCCGCTCGGCATGCGGCTCGTTGGTTATTGCATGCTGCACCTGCGATCATCGGACGCGAGCTTTGCGACCGTTATCCTGTGGCTCAGTTCGCGTTCGCTAGGGATAGGCCTGACGGTCCGATCGCCAGAGCCAACAGGGAGGTCGGTTCCGCCCGCATCCTGCGGTTACGGTCGAGCGCCCGGAACCAGCCGAGGTAGTTGGGCAGGTAGCGAGTGGCGATGCCATGGACGCGACGCACCCAGCCCTTTCAGCGGCTGTGGTAGGCGTTGACGTTCTGGATGTGCCACGGCCCTCGGGTCCGCTCTCCAGCGGAGGTGTTGACCGCTTGATGTTCGAGGTCCAGTTCCTCGGCGGCGACGCTCAGGTGGTTACTACCGTCGGTGCACAGCACCGAGTCTTGCGCCAGCCAGCGCCAAGGGCAAGACCGCCTTCAGGGCCACCTTGCCGGTGTTCGACAGCACGAAGTCACTGGTGTCGCCCGAGCGGCTGCGCAGCACCAGGATGGGCACTTGCTCGGCGGACAGGCCGCGCTTAGCGGCCTTGCCGCCCCGGCGCCGCGGCCACCGGGTGGTCTCCTTCTCCAGCAGCGCCTTCTGGCCCTTGTAGGAGCGCAACTGGTAGGTCTCGTCGGCCTCTACGACGCCTGGCATCTGGCTCGCCTTGAGCTCGCAGAGACGGGCCAGCCAGCGGTGGCGCCAGCGGAAGATGGTCGTCGGATGCAGGCCCAGCCGCCGGGCGGCCTGCCGTACGCTCAGCCCCTCGTGCAGCGCCGCGGCCTGAGCCAGCCACCGCTCGCGGTGGCGCAGGCGGGCGAGCGAGGTACCCGTCAGGGCGTTGAAGGTGGCGCCGCAGGCTCGGCAGCGGTAGCGCTGCAGGCCGTCGGCGAAGCCGTTGCGCACGGCACCCGCGGCGGCGCACTTGGGGCACGCGGACCGCTCGCTCGAGCGCTGCTCGACGACGGCGGTCGCTTCATCGAGCGCCCGCACACCCTCCAGTTGCCGCAAGAACCCACTGCCGCTGGGTGGCGTTCAGCCGCCGCAACCCGCCCAGCAGCCGCCTCAGTTCATTCGTCCTCATCTCCGGTTCCTCCGCGACCCCGATGACCGGCGTACGGAACCAGTTTCTTCAGGCAAAGGCTCGCCATACGAGCCTGTCACTACTCAACGCGAACTGAGCCTATCCTGTACGGCATACCGGGCCTCGAGCAGCTGGCGGACACCATGCGCGAGTGTTCGCTGCGGGAGCGCACACGGAGAAAGGTCACGACGCTCGTGCAGGCGTAGCGTTCGGCTCGAAAACGACTTGGGCGCGCTCGCGCCGTCTACCGCAGGATGCACGTGCCACGCCGCCGCTGCTTGTCGCGCGGCCAAGCTCAGCGCAGCCGACCGGGCCGGAACTCAGCGCATTATGCGCATCGCCTGGTTCGCGTACAGGGCGATGCGCAACCCGCGACCCAGCAGTCGCAGCATCCGACCCGGCCCGAGCAGCAGCAGTACGGCGATGCCAGCGACGGCGATCACCGGTGCGTACTCGCGAGCGGTCTCGATCACGCGGTCGGCCCGAGCCGTCCGCTGCTCGATGCCGCGATACTGGCGGCGAACCTCGTCGCGCTCCAGCCGGCACCGCGCCTGAAGGTGGGCGCGTTGTGCGCTCAGCTCCTTCACACGTGAGCTCACTGGTCGCTCCTCAGCGTCGTCACGTCATGCTGCAGTTCGGTGCGCGTCGCATCCAGCAGTCGCGGCATTTCCGCGAGCCGGCGGCGTGCGCTGATCCCGGCGTACGCCGCCAGCAGCAGGTACAGAGCCGTCACCCCCACGACCGCGCCCATCCGGTAGGTATCCCAGAAATAGACGATAATGGCGATGCCCGCGAGGAGGGCACCCAACACGCCGGCCAGCAGCGCCACGGCAAGCCACAGCAGGACCTCGAGGCCGCGTGCCAGGTCTTCGCCGAGCTCGGTCGTGAGCAGCTCGACGCGCGTATGCGCGACGCCGAGCAGCGTGCCGCCGAGCTGGACCAGCGAGCGCAGCAGATTGGTCGCCGGCCCCTGCGTCCCGTCGCCGTCGCTCATGAGCGGATCAGCGGCGGCCCAGCAGGATGCCAACCACCAGCCCCACTCCGGCCGCGATGCCCAAGGCCTGCCAGGGATTACGCCTGGCGTAGTCCTCGGTGGAGTGGATCGCGGCCTCGCCCTGCTCGCGAGCCGCGCGCTCGGTCTCGCGGACGCGTGCTTTGGCCGCCTCGAGCGACTCGCGGATCTTCGCGCGCGCTGCAGCGATCTTCTCGCCGCCCTGGTCCGCCGAAGCGTTGATCAGGACTTCTGCGTCGTGCATCACGGCAGCCAGGTCTTCGCGGAGTCTGGCGGTCGATAGTGGGTCACTCATAAATGCTCCTTCCGGCGTGACACACGCCATCCCCGATCGGTGGACCACGCGTTTGATGGTATGCCCCGTCGCCGCAGCCGACAATCGTTGATCTACGCTACTGGCGCGTCACGAATAATAAAAGGCCGAGCCGGGAAACGCCGGGCTCGGCCTTGCTGGCTGCGGTATGCCATGCCTTGCTGTCCAGCGGACCGAGTCAATCGCTCCGACAGGCAAGACCACCCGCGCAATTGCGCTGCGGGTTCGAGCGGGCGGACTGCAACGGAGGAACGCCTGCGGCCCCGGCCCACTCGGCCCCGTGTCGCCGACCGCCAGCAGGCATCGACACGCGGGACTTAGATACCTTGTACGACGCAAGAGGGGTCCGATGAAGAGGCAGAAATACGTAGGCTGACTGCCGGAAGGCGAAGGCGCCGCCTCGGGTGTGGCGCCCCGCGCCCAGGCGTTCTCACCCCGCCCGGCTTGTCACTGCCTGGCCGGTGCGCCCATGCTCTTTTCAATGCCCTACCGTCTGCTGGCGGACCTGTTGCTTCTGGCGCACGCCGCATTCGTGGCGTACGTGCTGCTCGGCGGAGTGTTCGTGCCGCGCTGGCCTCGCTCGGCCTGGCTGCACCTGCCCGCCCTCCTCTGGGGCGGGGGCATCGAGCTCCTGGGCGGCATCTGCCCGCTGACGCCACTCGAGGCTCATTGGCGGCGACTGGCCGGGGAGCGCGGTTATGCCGGCGGCTTCGTCGAGCACTATGTGGTTCCGACCCTCTACCCGGACGGCTTGACTCGCGAGGCGCAGATCATCCTCGGCGTGCTGGTGCTGGCATTGAATGCCCTCATCTACGGTGGCTGGCTCTGGCACCGGCGAGGCCGGCGGGCTGCCGGCTGACCGCGGGCCCCTGGCGCTGGTTGGGAGGCGCCCAGTGCGCGGTGCGAGGGGGGCGGTTGGTGCCCACGGTGGGTGCCCGATAGACTCTCGCGCCTGATCCTGCCACCGGGCGAGGACACTCGAGGACTTCCCGATGCCAGTCACGTTCGCCGCCACCCAGTTTGCTTGCTCGGCCGACGCCGCGGCCAATCTCGACACGGCGGAGCGCCTCGTTCGCGAGGCGGCTCACCGGGGGGCGCAAGTCGTTCTGCTGCAAGAGCTTTTCGAGACGCCGTATTTCTGCAAGGACCACCTCCCGGCCCACTTCGGGCTCGCACGGCCGATCGACTCGAGCCCGGTGGTGCGTCGCTTCCAAGCGCTCGCGCGCGAACTCTGCGTGGTGCTGCCGATCAGCGTCTTCGAGCGCGCCAACAACGCCTACTACAACTCCCTCGCCATGCTCGACGCCGACGGTTCCCTGCTCGGCATCTACCGCAAATCGCACATCCCGGAGGGCCCTGGGTATCACGAGAAGTTCTACTTCTCGCCGGGCGACACCGGCTTTCGCGTCTGGCAGACGCGGTACGGGACCTTCGGCGTCGGCATCTGCTGGGACCAGTGGTTCCCGGAGGCGGCCAGGTGCATGGCGCTCATGGGCGCGGAGGTGCTCCTGTACCCGACCGCGATCGGCTCGGAGCCGCAGGACCCGAGCATCGATTCCATGGGGCACTGGCAGCGCTGCATGCAGGGGCACGCGGCGGCGAACCTGATGCCGCTGATTGCCTCGAACCGCGTCGGTGTCGAACGCGGGCAGCAGTACGAGATGACGTTCTATGGTTCCTCGTTCATCGCCGACCCTACCGGCGCGAAGGTCGCCGAAGCCGATCGCGTTTCGGAGACCGTACTCACGGCAACGTTCGACCTCGAGGCCGTGCGCGTGCAGCGCCACGCCTGGGGCGTGTTCCGTGACCGTCGCCCCGATCTGTACGGGCCGATCCTGACCCTCGACGGCCGCGCGCCCGGCTGACGCCGTCCCGATGCCTCATGTGGCTGTCCCCGTCGCGCTCAAGGCCCGCTCGTTGCAGGGCCCGGTGGCCTGCGTCGACCTCGAGACCACCGGCGGGATGGCGGCGCAGCACCGCGTCATCGAGGTCGGCATCGTCGTGCTCGAGGGTGGCGAGATCGTGGAGGAGTGGAGCACGCTGGTGCAGCCCGGGGTGCGCATCCCTTCCACCATCGCGGTCTTCACCGGCATCGACGACAGCATGGTGGCCGATGCGCCGCGTTTCGAGGAGGTGAGCGCGGAGGTCCGGCGCCGCCTCGACGGGCGGCTGTTCGTCGCTCACAACGCGCGTTTTGACTACGGGTTCCTGCGCGCCGAGTTCCGCCGCGCGGGCGCAAAGTTCTCCGCGCCGGTGCTGTGCACAGTACGGCTGTCGCGCTCTCTTTTCGCCGAGCATGCGCGTCACAACCTCGATGCCCTGATCGAGCGCTTCGAGCTCGGCTGCAGCGCGAGGCACCGTGCCCTCGGTGATGCGCAAGTGCTGCCCGCGCTGCTCGCGGCGATGGAGGAGCGGCGCGGCCCGGATGAGGTCGAGGCGGCGGTGAGCGCGGTCCTGCGCGCAGCTCGGCTGCCGCCCCAGTTGCCGGCGGAGCTGACGGATGACCTGCCTGAGGGGCCGGGCGTCTACCTGTTCCGCGGCGAGGGTGGCGGCCTTCTCTACGTCGGCAAGAGCCGCAACCTCCGCAGCCGTGTGTTCGACCACTTTGCAGCCGAGCACCGTTCCGGCAAGGGATCGCGCCTTACGCACCTGGTGCGGGATGTCGAGTGGATCGAGACCGGCGGCGAGCTTGGCGCGCTGCTGCTCGAGTCGCGCCTGGTCAAGGAGCTCGTACCGACGGCGAACCGGCGGCTGCGCAAGGCGCCTGCGGCCTGCGGCCTGCGGCTGATGGCGCGTGACGGGGCGCTGCGGCCGGAGGTGGTGGCGCTTGACGCCTCGTGCTTCGGTGCCGAGGACGCTACCTACGGGCCGTTCCGTACGGAGCGTGACGCGTGGCGCGCGCTTGAGGGCAAGGCTCGCGAAGCCGCGCTCTGCCTGAAGCTGCTCGGGCGGGAAGCGGGCGAAGGTTCCTGCTTTGCCTTCCAGCTCGGGCGGTGCCGGGGGGCCTGTGTCGGCAGGGAGCCGCGGGCCTTGCACGACGCGCGGCTGCAACTCGCGCTCGCCTCACTGCGGCTGAAACCGTGGCCCTTTGCCGGTGCCGTGGGGGTGCGGGAACCGGATGCGGGCGGCGTGGGCAGGGTGCTGCACGTGGTCGACCGCTGGCAGCACCTCGGTACCGCGCGTGGCCCGGATGAGGTCGCGGCATTGCTCACCGCACGCCAGTCGATGGAGTTCGATGCGGACAGCTACCGAATCATCCGTCGCTGCCTCGAACGCGTTGCCCCCCGCGACCTGGCGATACTGGTGAGGCCGGAGTGAGCCTTTGAACGCCCCATCCGGTGCCCTGCCGCATCACACGTTCTTCGCGGCCTGTCCGCGCAACGTGGCGGACCTGCTCGCCGAGGAACTGCGTGCGCTCGGCATCGAGGTCTCGCGTGAGCACCCTGCCGGCGTGAGCTTTGCGGGGCCGCTCGCGCACGGCTACCTCGCGTGCCTGCACTCGCGCACGGCGAGCCGCGTGATCCTGACGCTGACCGAGGTGCCTGCGCCATCGCCCGAGGCGCTGCATGGCGCGCTGCTCGACGTGCCTTGGGAGGAGCACCTCGCGCCGGAGGGCACCCTGGCGGTGGACGTAGTGGGCGAAGCACCGGCCTGGTTGCGCAACACGCAGTTCGCCGCGCTCAAGGTGAAGGACGCCATCGTGGACCGGTTCCGCGCACGGGCCGGGACGCGTCCGTCGGTCGATCTGGACGACCCCGACCTGCGCGTCAGCGTGCGATTCGCCCGCGAGCGCGCCACCGTCGGCATCGACCTGAGCGGCGAGCCGCTGCACCGGCGCGGCTACCGCCAGCGGGGCGTCGAGGCGCCGCTGAAGGAGAATCTCGCGGCGGCGATCCTGCTGCGGGCCGGCTGGCCCGCGATCGCCGCAAGCGGCGGTGCCTTCGTCGACCCGATGTGCGGATCCGGAACGCTGGTGGTTGAGGCGGCGCTGATGGCGGCGCACGCGGCGCCGGGACTGCTGCGACGCCGGTTCGGCTTCGAGCGCTGGCGGGGGCACGATGCGGAGGCCTGGGCCGCGGTGCGGGCGGCCGCGGAGTCGGCGCGGGACTTCGCCGTTCTCGGCACCACCCGGTTCCGCGGCTTCGACCGCGATCAGGCGGCCGTGCGCGCCGCCATCGCCAACGCGAACCGGGCGGGCCTCGGCGATCACCTCGTGCTCGAGAGGCGCGACATTGCGAACCTGGAGAAGACGTCTAACGAGCATGGCCTCGTGATCGTGAACCCGCCATACGGGGTGCGGCTCGGCGAGGAGGAGGCGCTGCGCGGCCTCTACGCGACACTCGGCGCGAAGCTCATCGACTGCTTCCCCGGCTGGGAGGCGGGCGTGTTCACCGGCAATCCGCCGCTGGGTCGCGAGTTGCAGCTTCGCGCCTACCGGACTCATACGTTCTTCAACGGCCCGCTCGAGTGCCGGCTGCTGCGTTTCCGGCTGGACGCCACCGCCCGCGAGCCTGACCGCGAGGAGGCGCGCCGGGCGCGCCTGGAAGAGGCGAGGCAGCGACCCGGTGCGGGCATGTTCGCCAACCGCCTGAAAAAGAATCTGACGCGACTGGAGTCGTGGGCAAGGCGCGAGGACGTGGCCTGTTTCCGCGTCTACGACGCGGACATGCCGGAGTACGCCTTCGCCATCGATCTCTACGGCAACGATGCCCGATGGGTCTACGTGCAGGAGTACGAGCCCCCGCCGACGGTGGCAGCCGAGGCCGCGAGGGCGCGGCGGGACGAGGCGCTGTCGGTGCTGGCGGACGCTCTCGGCGTCCCCGCCGAGCGTGTTCATCTGCGCGTGCGGCGCCGGCAGCGCGCCGGCGCGCAGTACGAGAAGGTGGGCGAGGAGGCGGCGTTTCACGTCGTACGGGAGGGGCGCTACCGGCTGCTCGTCAATTTTACCGACTACCTCGACACCGGACTGTTCCTCGATCACCGGCTGACCCGAGCGCGCGTCGGCGAGCTGGCGTTGGGCCGGCGCTTTCTCAACCTGTTTGCCTACACCGGCTCGGCGACCGTGCACGCGGTGGGTGGCGGCGCCGTCTCCTCCACCACCATCGACATGTCCCATACCTACCTCGACTGGGCCAAGCGCAACCTGGCGCTGAACGAGCTGGCCGGCCCGACCCATGGCTTCGTGCAGGCCGACTGCCTTGCCTGGCTCGAGCAGCAGTCGCTGGCGCCGCAGCGGCGCTACGGCCTGATCTTCCTCGATCCGCCGACGGTGTCGCGCTCGAAGCGCATGCAGCGCGAGTTCGACGTGCAGCGCGACCACCTCTGGCTGCTGCAGGCGGCGGGGCGGCTCCTCGAGCCGGATGGCTGGCTCGTCTTCTCGAACAATTTCCAGCGCTTCCGCCTCGACGTGGAGGGGCTGGCCGGCTTCGAGGTCCGTGACATTTCCCGGGAGACGATCCCGGAGGACTTCAAGCGCAATCCGCGGGTCCATGTCTGCTATCTGCTGCGGCACAAGGGCCAGCCCCTTGCCCGGGCCTGAGGATCTGCTACAACTCGCTGCATGGAGATCTTCAAGGCGTTCACGCTCGAGAGCGCGCACCGGCTGCCGAACGTGCCGCCGGGCCACAAGTGCGCGCGCGTGCACGGGCATTCCTTCCGCGTGGAGCTGCACGTGAGCGGGCCGGTCGACGAGCGCCTCGGCTGGGTGATGGACTTCGCCGAGGTCCGCGCCGCGTTCGAGCCGCTGTTCCAGCGCCTCGATCACCATTACCTGAACGACGTGCCGGGCCTGGAGAATCCGACCAGCGAGAACCTCGCGCGCTGGATCTGGCGCGAGCTGCAGCCCGCGCTGCCGGCCCTCGCCCGGGTGGTGGTGCACGAGACCTGCACCAGCGGCTGCTCCTACGCCGGCGACTGACGCTCTACAGCAGGTCCTTCAGGCGGAACCACAGCATGGCGAGCACGAGCGCGGGCGTGCGCAGCGCCCGGCCGCCCGGGAAGTCGCGGTGCTCGAGCGCCGCGAACAGATCGAAGCGCTCCGCCTGCCCCGCGATCGACTCGGCGACCAGCCTGCCCGCCAGGCCGGTGAGGGCGATCCCGTGCCCGGAGAAGCCCTGCAGGTAGTAGACGTTCGGCGCGGTCCGGCCAAAGTCGGGCGCGCGGCTCATCGTGATGTCGACGTAGCCGCCCCAGGCGAAGTCGATCGAGGCATCGGCCAGCTGGGGAAACACCTTGAGCATGCGGGCGCGGGTCGCGTGGTGGGTGGTGGCCGGATTGAGTCCAGAGTAGCTCACGCGGCCGCCGAAGAGCAGGCGGTGGTCCGCGGAGCAGCGGAAGTAGTCGAGCACCCAGTTGATGTCGGTGACCGCCACGTTGTCGCGCACCAGCGCGCGCAGTCGCTCTTCGCCGAGGCGCTCCGTGGCGACGATGTAGGTGCCGACCGGCATGATTCGGGCGCGGAGCTTGCTCGAGATCGCCTCGTCGATGTAGGCGTTGCAGCAGAGCGCGACGTGCTTCGCCCGCACCAGGCCGCCCCGTGTCCTTACCGTCGCGACCGTGCCGTGATCGATGCCGATGACGAGGCTGTCGTCGTGAAAGATCGCGCCCGCGGCCTCCGCCGCCGCGGCGAGTCCCAGCGTGTAATTGAGTGGATGCAGGTGGCCGCTGCGCGGGTCGAGCAGGCCGCCGATGTAGCGTTTCGTCGCCAGCACCCGCTGCACTTCCCCGGCGTCCAGCCAGCGTGGCGACGCGTAGCCGTACTGGGTTGCGAGTTCCTCCTGCCAGGCGCGCAGTTCGGTGAGGTGCCGCGGCTTGATGCCAACATGCATCTGGCCCCAGTGCAGGTCGCAGTCGATGGCGTGCCGGGCGACGTGGTCCCTGAGCAGCTCGACGGCTTCGACGGAGAGGTCGAACAGGCGCCGCGCGTGCTCGCGCCCGAGCTGTGCGATCAGCTTCTCCTGGCTCGATGCGAATCCGAAGATCGCCTGCCCGCCGCTGCGCCCGGAAGCGCCCCAGCCCACGCACCGTCCTTCCAGCACGACGACCTTGTAGCCGCGCTCGGCCAGGTGCAGCGCCGTCGAGCAGCCTGCGATACCCGCCCCGACGACACAGACGTCCGCCGTGACCTCGCCGCGCAGCTCCGGGCGGGTGGGCGAGGGATTGGCGGAGGCAGCGTAGTAGGAACGGACGTGGTCCACTGGGGTCGCGCTCAGACGGCCGTCAGGTACCAGGCGTAGTCGAGGGGCGGGACGTAGGAGCCGTACTCCTGCATTTCGCCGCGACGCGTCCGCGCGTACAGCGTCGCAAAGGGTTCGCCGAGGTAGTCGCGGATGAACTCGCTGCGCTCGAAAGCCGCCAGCGCCTCGGGCCAGCTCACCGGGATCGTACAGCTTGCGTCACGGTACGCGTTGCCGGCCTGCGGCGGCCCCGGGTCGAGCCGCTGCGTGAGGCCGAGGTGCATGCCGCCGAGAACGACCGCGGCGAGCAGGTAGGGATTGGCATCGGCCCCCGCCACGCGGTGCTCGACGCGGCGGCTGGCCTCCGGCCCGTGCGGCACGCGGAAGGCCACCCCACGGTTGTTCACCGACCAGGTCGGGCCGAGCGGCACGTAGGCCTGCGGCTGGAAACGCCGGAACGAATTCGCGGTCGGCGCGCACACGGCCATCGAGTCGTTGATGGTCGCCGCCAGCCCGCCAATGGCCTGGCGCAGCAGCGGGCTGCCGGCGGCCTCGTGCGCCGCAAACACGTTGCGGCCCTCTGCATCGACCAGGCTGACGTGCAGGTGCGTGCCGCTGCCCGCGTGCTCGCGATAGGGCTTAGCCATGAAGGTCGCTTCCATGCCGTGCTGCAGGGCGACGCCCTTGATCAGCCGCTTCAGACGGACCGCGTGATCGCAGGCGAGCAGCGCGTCGTCGACGTGATGCAGGTTCACTTCGAACTGGCCGGGGCCATACTCGGCGAGGGCCGTCCCGGTTGGCAGTTCCTGGGCGCGGGCCGCCAACTGAATGGCGTCCAGCACGGCGGAGTACTCGCCGAGCTGCTGCATGGAGTTGATCTGGGTCTTCCGCTCGCGTCGGCCGCTGAGCGGCTGCAATGGCGGCTGTGCGTGACCTTCGGCAGTGCGCGTGCGGTCGACGAGGTAGAACTCGAGCTCGACCGCCATGACGGGGGTGAGGCCGAGAGACCCCAACCGACGCACCACGCCCTCCAGCACGTGACGCGGGTCGCCGTGGAACGGCGTGCGCTCGTGCCCGAACATGCTCACCTGCATCTGCGCGATGTGCTCGCCCAGCCACGGTACCGTCACGAGCGAGCCGGGGACCGGCAGGCAGATCCGGTCGGCATCCCCCTCGTCGAAGCCGAGTCCGGTCGCCTGAACCGTACCCCCGAGTACGTCGAGCGCGAACATTGAGGCGGGGAGCAGCAGACCGTTCTGGTGGATGCCCTCGAGTTCGCCAACCGTAATCCGCTTGCCTCGCGGGATACCCATCTGGTCGGCGAGCAGCAGGTCGATGAAGGTCACCAGCGGGTGCCCTTGGAGCCAGGCGCGTGCCGACTCGATATCCGCGAACTGCGGCATGACGACCCCAAATGTTTAAGATTTAACGACGGTGGGCCCGCCGTGTGCGGGCGAGCATAGCGGGTCGCGGCGCCGGCAGGCAAGGCCACACGGCCCCTGCGTTGTCAACTCAAGCGCATGTTTTGGCTGGGTTTTCCTCGTTCTATTGCGGTGCCTGGCGACTTCCCCCGCGGGGCTGTGGTTTAATCTCCCACGGCTCCAGACGACGGCCGGACAGAAGCCGTCTAGGATCTTAAACGTGTCTCGGCGCAAACCAATGATCGGCATTCCGGCGGATCGCCGGGTGCTCGGCCCGCACCCCTTCCATTGCGTGGGAGAGAAGTACATCGCCGCCGTGGCGGAGGCGGCCGGGGCCATGCCGGTTCTGATCCCGTCGCTCGGCGAAGCCGGCCTCGGCGAGCTGCTCGAGCGGGTCGACGGCATCCTGCTGACTGGCAGTCCGTCGAACGTCGAGCCGGCGCGCTACGCGGGGCCGCCGAGCGCCCCGGACACCCTTCACGACCCCCATCGCGATGCCACGACGCTGCCGCTCATCCCGCGCGTGATCGCGGCCGGAATGCCTCTTTTCGCCATCTGCCGGGGCTTCCAAGAAATGAATGTCGCCTACGGCGGCACGCTCTGGCAGCAGGTTCAGGAGCAGCCCGGTATGCTCGATCACCGCGAGGACAAGGAGCAGCCGCTCGAGGTCCAGTACGCCCCGGCACACGAGGTCGTCCTCGAGGACGGCAGCCTCCTGCGGCGCATCGCGGGAGCGGCGCGGGTGATGGTGAACTCGCTGCACGCGCAGGGCGTGCAGACGCTCGGGCCCGGGCTCGCGATCGAAGCCCGCGCCCAGGACGGCCTGATCGAGGGCTTCAGCGTCCCGTCAGCCGCCGGCTTCGCGCTCGCGGTGCAGTGGCATCCCGAGTGGCAGGTAATGCGCAACCCATTCTCGCGCGCTCTGTTCGCCGCCTTCGGCGATGCGGCGCGGGCACGCGTCAACGCACGGAAATAAGCAGTATGAGCACCCCGATCCAGCAGTTTTTCAAAGAGCACGGAATCTCGGAGGTCGAGGCCGTCGTCCCCGACATGGCGGGGATCGCCCGCGGCAAGGTCATGCCGGCCGTGAAGTTCGCGGAGGACGAGGGCATGCGCATGCCCGAGAGCATCTTCCTGCAGACGGTCACCGGCGAGTATCCGGAGGACGACCGCGCGATCAGCCCGTCGGAGATCGACATCGTCCTCAAGGCCGACCCGAACACGACGCGCGTCGTGCCGTGGGCGGCCGAGCCGACCGCCCAGGTGATCCACGACAGCTTCTATTCCGATGGCCGTCCGGTGACGATGGCCCCGCGTTACGTGCTGCGCCACGTGCTCGATCTCTACGCGCAGAAAGGCTGGAAGCCGATCGTCGCGCCGGAGCTCGAGTTCTACCTCGTGGAGCCGAACATAGATGCGGACTATCCCCTCAAGCCGCCGGTCGGCCGGTCGGGACGCCCCGAGATCGGCCGGCAGTCCTACAGCATCGCGGCTGTCAACGAGTTCGACCCGCTGTTCGACGACATCTATGCGTTCTGCGAGGCGCAGGAAATCGAGATCGACACGCTGATCCACGAGGACGGCGCCGCGCAGATGGAGATCAACCTGATCCACGGCGATGCGATGTCGCTTGCCGACCAGGTGTTCATGTTCAAGCGCACGGCGCGCGAGGCGGCCTTTCGCCACAAGATGTATGCAACGTTCATGTCCAAGCCGATGGCGCGCGAGCCGGGCAGCGCCATGCACATTCACCAGAGTGTGGTGGACATCAAGAGCGGCAAGAACGTGTTCAGCGACCGGGACGGCAACCCGAGCGAGCTGTTCTTCTCGCACATCGCCGGGCTGCAGCGTTACCTGCCGTCCGCCATGTCCCTGTTCGCGCCGAACGTCAATGCCTTCCGCCGCATCATTCTGCGGCAGATGGCGCCGATCAATACGCAGTGGGGCTACGACAACCGCACCGCGGGCCTACGCGTGCCGATCTCGAATGCCGAGAACCGCCGCGTCGAGAACCGCCTCGCCGGCGCGGACGCGAACCCCTACATCGCCCTGGCCGCCTCGCTCGCTTGCGGCTACCTCGGCATGGTGGAAGGCCTGAAGCCCACCGAGCCGGTCACCGGCAGCGCGTACGACCTGCCGTTCGGGCTGCCACGCAGCCTGGAGGAGGCGCTGCGCATGCTGCGCGGCTCTCGGCCGCTGATCGACATCCTCGGCGAGCGGTTCGTGCTCGCCTACACGGCCGTCAAGGAAAGCGAGCACGACACGTTCCTGCAGGTCATCAGCTCCTGGGAGCGCGAGCACCTGCTGCTCAACGTCTGAGTCAGGCCCGTCGCGGCCCCGGGGACCCGCACATGCATCCATCGAGACCCTACCTGGCTGAGCGCACGACCGCGGTCTGGCAGGACCTCGACCGCCAGCACTACCTGCATCCGTTCACGGACTACAAGGCGCTGCATGCCCGGGGCACCCGGATCATCGTCAAGGCCGAGGGCGTGTACCTCTACGACTCGGAGGGCGAGCGCATCCTCGATGCCATGTCCGGGCTGTGGTGCGTGAACGTGGGTTACGGCCGGCGCGAGCTGGCGGAGGCCGCCTACAGGCAGCTGCTCGAGCTGCCGTACTACAACAGCTTCTTTCAGACCGCCCATCCCCCGGCGATCGAGCTCGCGCGGCAGCTGGTCGAGATCACGCCGCCGCAGTTCAACCGCGTGTTCTTCACCGGATCCGGGTCCGAGGGCAACGACACGGTGGTGCGCCTGGTGCGCCGCTACTGGGACCTGCTCGGCCAGCCGGAGCGCAAGGTCATTGTGAGCCGGCACAACGCCTACCACGGCAGCACCATGGCCGGCGCGAGCCTCGGCGGCATGGCTTTCATGCATGAGCAGGGCGGACTGCCGATCCCCGACATCGTGCATATTGCGCAGCCCTACTGGTACGGCGAGGCCGGCTCTCTGTCGCCGGCCGAATTCGGTGTCCGCACCGCCCATGAACTCGAGCGCAAGATCCTCGAACTCGGCCCGCATCGCATCGCCGCTTTCATCGGCGAGCCGATCCAGGGCGCCGGCGGCGTGATCATCCCCCCGGACAGCTACTGGCCGGAGATCCAGAAGATCTGCGACCGCTACGGCATCCTGCTGGTGGCGGACGAGGTGATCTGCGGCTTCGGGCGCACCGGGGAGTGGTTCGGCTCGACCCGCTACAGCATCCGGCCGGACCTGATGACGATCGCCAAGGGCCTCTCCTCGGGATACCTGCCGATTGGCGGCGTCATGGTGGCCGACCGCGTCGCCGACGTCCTGATCGACAAGGGCGGGGAGTTCGCCCACGGCTTCACCTACTCGGGGCACCCGGTCGCCTGCGCGGTTGCGAGTGTGAACGTGGCGATCCTGCAGCAGGAGGGTCTGGTCGCGCGCACGCGCACCGAGACCGGGCCTTATCTCGCCAAGAAGTGGCGCGAGCTCGCGGAACACCCGCTGGTGGGCGAAGCGCGTTCAGTCGGTCTGATCGGCGCCCTGGAACTCGTTCGCGACAAGGGCAGCCGCCGCTTCTTCGACCGCCGCGGTGAGGTGGGCACTATCTGCCGCGATTTCTGCTTCCAGAACGGGCTCATCATGCGGGCGGTGCGCGACACGATGATCGCGGCGCCGCCGCTCGTCATCAGCCGCGAGCAGCTCGACGAGCTCGCCGAGAAAGCCTGGCGCTGCCTCGACCTGACGCTCGCCCGCTGCCGCGAAGAGGGACGTTTCTAGTTCCTTCCATGCCGGCACCGATTGCGTTATACAAACGGGCAGTATTTCCCGGGACGCGGCGCATCCGCCGCGCCTCGTCTTCTCGCCACAGGGGTATCGAGACGATGACTATCTGCGTTCGGACCGGGCTCGCGGGCCTGGCGGCTGCCGTCTTCCTCGTGGGCTGCGGCAAGAGGCCGGAGCAGCCGGCACCGGCCGACGCCACGGCCGCAGCCCCCGTTTCGGCCTCCGGCCCGAGCGAGGAGAAAGTCGTCAACGTCTACAACTGGTCGGACTACATCGATCCGAAGATGCTCGAGGCGTTCACGAAGGAAACCGGCATCAAGGTCAACTACGACGTGTTCGACAACAACGAGGTGGTGCAGACGAAGCTCCTCGCCGGCAACACCGGCTATGACGTCGTCGTGCCGTCCGCGTCGTTCCTCGAGCTGCAGATCAAGGCCGGGGTGTTCCGCAAGCTCGACCGGTCCAAGCTGCCGAACTGGAAATACCTCGACACGGGGATCCTGGATCGCGTGGCCAAACACGACCCGGGCAACCAGTTCGCGGTGAACTACATGTGGGGCACGGACGCGATCGGCTACAACCTCCAGAAGGTGAAGGCGATCGACCCCAATGCGCCGGTGGGCAGCTGGAATCTGATCCTCGATCCGAAGTGGGCGGCCAAGTTCAAGGACTGTGGAATTTCGGTCCTCGACGCGCCCGACGAGGTGGTCGGTGTCGTGCTCGCCTACCTGGGGAAGGACCCGAACAGCGAGAATCCGGCCGATCTGAAGGCCGCCGAGGATGTGCTGATGAAGGTTCGTCCGTACATCCGCATGATCCACAGCTCGCAGTACATCGACTCTCTCGCCAACGGCGACATCTGTGTCGCGCTCGGCTGGAGCGGCGACATCCTGCAGGCGAAGAATCGGGCGAAGGAGGCGGGTCAGGGCGTCCAGATCGCCCTCAGCGTGCCCAGGGAAGGCACCGTCATCTGGTTCGACATGCTCGCGATCCCGGCCGACGCCCCGCACCCGGATAACGCCCACGCCTTCATCAACTTCATGATGAAGCCCGAGGTGGCGGCGGCAAACTCGAACATCGTGCACTACGCCAATGGCAACGCCGCGGCACTGCCTCTGCTCGATCCGGCCGTTCGTAACGATGCGGGCGTCTACCCGCCGAAAGCGGTCATGGACAAGCTGTTCCCGAACCTCGCTCGGACGGCCGAATACACGCGCCTGCTGAATCGCACCTGGACCCACTTCACGACCGGCAAGTAGTCGGTCGCGGCATGCTCTTGGCGCAGGGTAACCGGGGCGGCCCGCCGGCTGCCCGCCTTGACTCGACCGATCTACCCAAAGAAGGGTCGCCTGCGCTATAAGCGGCGGGATTGCCGTGACCCGGGGCGGGGCGGTGTCGCGGTCGTCGGCAGGGAGTCTTGATGAGAAGTATCGTTCAAACGGCAGCCGTCGCCCTGCTGGTGGCCTATCTGGGTGCGGGCTGCGACCGGAAGTCGCAGACCCCGGGGGCCGCCACGGCGGGCACCCCGCCGGCCTCGCCAGCCGCCGAGGAGAAGGTGCTCAACGTCTACAACTGGTCGGACTACGTCGATCCCAAGGTCATCGAGGAGTTTCAGAAGGAAACCGGCATCAAGGTCCGCTACGACGTCTTCGACTCCAACGAAGTGCTCGAGACGAAGCTGCTCACCGGCAACTCCGGCTACGACGTGGTCGTGCCGAGCGCCTATTTCCTGGAGCGGCAGGTCAAGGCAGGGGTGTTCCGCACCCTCGACAGGGCGAAGCTTCCGAACCTCGATAACCTCGATCCAGACCTCGTGCAGCGCGTCGCCGAGCACGACCCCGGCAATCGGCACGGCGTCATCTACATGTGGGGCACGACGGGCATCGGCTACGACGAGGCGAAGGTCCGCAGGATCCTGCCGGACGCACCCGTCGACAGCTGGCGGCTGATCTTCGATCCAGCCGTGTTGGCGAAATTCAAGGACTGTGGCGTGTCCGTCCTTGACGATCCGACGGACATGGTCGCGACGATCCTGCTGTACCTCGGCCGGGACCCGAACAGCGAGTCCCCGGCGGACCTGAAGACGGCCGAAGCGGCGCTGTTGGCGATCCGCCCGTATGTCCGCACTATCACCAGCGCCCAGTACCTCGACGCGCTTGCGAGCGGCGAGATCTGCATCGCCGTCGGCTACAGCGGTGACCTGCTGCAGGCGCGCGACCGGGCGAAGGAGGCGGGGCGGGCTGGCGAAATCCGATACGCCGTTCCCAGGGAAGGCGCCATGCTGTGGTTCGACACCTTGGCGATCCCGGCCGACGCCAGGCATCCGGACAACGCCCAGGCGTTCATCAATTTCCTGATGCGACCTGAGATCGCCGCCGCAAACTCGAATTTCGTCAAGTACGCCAACGCCAACGTCAAGGCGACGCCGCTCGTCATCCCGGCCGTGCGCGACGACCCGTCGGTCTACCCGCCGCCCGCGGTCAAGGCGCGCCTGCGCACGAACTTGGCAAAGTCGCCGGAGTTCACCCGCCTGTTGAACCGAACCTGGACGAGGTTCACCACCGGGCAGTAACGCCGCGACCGTCGACGCCGCCCTCTACCTGAATGCCCGAGCACCTATGGCCACCTCACAGCGCGATCCGCAAGTCAAATTCGAGCCCTGGAACGACCCCGACGCCAAGCCCTACGTCCGAATCGAGAAGGTCACGAAGAACTTCGGCGACTTCGTCGCCGTCCACGACGTCACGCTGGACATCTACAAGAAGGAGATCTTCTGCCTGCTCGGCGCCTCGGGTTGCGGCAAGACGACGCTGTTGCGCATGCTCGCCGGGTTCGAGCAGCCGACCTCGGGGCGGATCTACATCGACGGCGTGGACATGACGACCGTGCCGCCCTACGAGCGTCCCGTGAACATGATGTTCCAGTCCTACGCCGTGTTCCCGCACATGACGGTCGAGCAGAATGTCGCCTTCGGGCTCAAGCAGGAGAGCGTCGCCAAGGCGGAGATCGCGAGGCGGGTCACCGACATGCTCGAACTAGTGCGGCTCGGCCAGTTCGCTAAGCGCAAACCACACCAGCTGTCCGGCGGCCAGCGCCAGCGCGTGGCACTCGCCCGTTCGCTCGTGAAGAAGCCGAAGCTGCTGTTGCTCGACGAACCGCTCGCCGCGCTCGACAAGAAGCTGCGCGAGCATACCCAGTTCGAGCTCATCAACATCCAGGAGACGCTCGGGGTCACTTTCATCGTGGTCACGCACGACCAGGAGGAGGCGATGACCTTGTCGAGCCGGATCGGGCTCATGAACCACGGCGAGATCGTGCAGGTCGGCACGCCGCGCGCGATCTACGAGTACCCGCAGACACGCTTCGCCGCGGAGTTCATCGGCCAGGTGAACACCTTCGAAGGCAAGCTGATCGAGGACGAGCCGTCCTACGTGCGGATCGAGAGCGCCGATCTCGAGGTGCCGATCTACGTCGATCACGGCGTCAGTTCCGCGCCCGGTGCCACGGTGTGGGCCGCCGTCCGGCCCGAAAAGATCCAGATCAGCCGGGCGAAGCCCGCCAGCAGCGACAACTGGGGCAGCGGCATAGTTCGCGACATCGCCTATATGGGCGACGTCTCGATCTACCTGATCAAACTCGATTCCGGCAAGGTCGTGCGGGTGGCGCAGCCCAACATACACCGCCACGCCGAGGACCGCTTGACCTGGGACGAGCGGGTCTACCTGCAGTGGCACGGCTCGAGCCCGGTCGTGGTGACCAAGTGATGCGCTGGCTGATGCGACGGGTACCGGCCGGGCGGACGCTGGTCACGTCCGTGCCCTATCTGTGGCTGCTGCTGTTCTTCCTGGTCCCGTTCGTGATCGTGCTGAAGATCAGCTTCTCCGAGTCGCAGATTGCGATGCCGCCCTACCAGCCGCTCGTGCACTGGGCGTCGGACAAGATGCTGCAGATCCAGCTCAACCTGGGGAACTTCGCCTTCCTCGTGGAGGACAACCTTTACTGGAAGGCTTACCTCAACTCGATCCTCGTCGCGGGCGTCTCGACGCTGCTGTGCCTGTTGATCGGCTACCCGATGGCCTATGCAATGGCGCGCAGCGGCACTGCCAATCGCAACATCCTGCTGCTGCTCGCGGTGCTGCCGTTCTTTACGTCATTCCTGCTGCGCGTCTACGCCTGGATCGGCCTTCTGAAGAACAACGGCCCGATCAACAACGCGCTACTTGCTCTCGGCGTGATCGACCAGCCCGTCCAGATGCTGCAGACCGGCTTTGCGGTCTACATTGGCATGGTCTACTCCTACCTGCCTTTCATGGTGCTGCCGCTCTACTCGAACCTCGAGAAGATGGACCTGACGCTTCTCGAGGCGGCGGCCGACCTCGGCTGCCGGCCCTGGCAGGCGTTCCTTAAGGTGACGCTGCCGCTGTCGCGGCCCGGCGTCGTGGCCGGCTGCCTACTGGTCTTCATTCCAGCGGTCGGGGAGTTCGTCATTCCCTCGTTGCTCGGCGACCCGGGCATGCTGATGATCGGCAAGGTGCTGTGGACGGAGTTCTTCAACAACCGCGACTGGCCGGTAGCGAGTGCCGTGGCCATTGCCCTGCTGATGTTCCTGGTGCTGCCGATCATGTACCTCGATCGCGCGCAGAACGCCGCGAACGAGGACGGGGAGGGGCGCTGATGCAAGGCAGGTCCTGGTTTCGCACGCTGTCGTTGGTCGCAGGGTTCGGCTTCCTCTACATCCCGATCGCCTCGCTGATCGTCTACTCCTTCAACAAGTCGAAGCTGGTCACCGTATGGGGCGGTTTCTCGACGCAGTGGTACGGCGCACTGCTGCACAACACCCAGATCCTGAGCGCGGCCTGGCTCAGCCTGCGCGTGGCCACGCTTTCCGCGACGCTCGCTGTGGTGCTCGGCACGCTCGGCGGGTTCGTGCTCGCGCGGTTCGGGCCGTTCCGTGGCCGGACGCTCTTCTCCGGCCTTACGACGGCGCCGCTCGTCATGCCGGAGGTCATCACCGGCCTGTCGCTGCTGCTGCTTTTCGTGACGATGGAGCAGCTGATCGGCTGGCCGTCGGGGCGCGGTATGACGACGATCGTGATCTCGCACGTTACGCTGACGATGGCCTACGTGACCGTGATCGTGCAGTCGCGCTTGTCGCAGATCGACGAGTCGCTTGAGGAGGCCGCCATGGACCTCGGCGCGCGGCCATGGAAGGTCTTCTTCCTCATCACGCTGCCGATCATCTTTCCGGCACTGCTCTCCGGTTGGCTGCTCGCGTTCACGCTGTCGCTCGACGACCTCGTGATCACGAGCTTCGTGGCGGGCCCGGGATCGAGCACGTTGCCGATGGTGATCTTCTCTAAGGTTCGCCTCGGCGTGAGCCCGGATATCAATGCGCTCGCCACTATCCTGGTCGGGATCGTCGCGATCGGGGTGACGATGGCCGGCCTCGTGATGAGTCGGCAGCAGAAGGCCCGTGACCGTGACGCGCAGATGGCGCTCGCGGCCAACCAGCAGATGATCGAGAGCCTTAAGAGGGCCTGAGCCAGAATGAGCGAAACCCCCATACTTGCATTCGACGTCGGCGGCTCGTTCGTCAAGGCCGGCCTGGTCGACGTATCGGCGGGGCACGTCCTCGCGGACACCGTCCGCCGGCCGACGCCGCCCGGTGCGGCGCCGGAGGACGTCCTGGCCATGCTCGCGGAGATGGCGCAGGACCTGCCGTCGACCGGGCCGATCGGGCTTGCCTTCCCGGCGGTGACGAAGAAGGGCGTCGCCTGGACGGCCGCCAACATCGACAAGCGCTGGATCGGCACCAACGCGCAGGCCCAGCTGCAGGCACGCCTGCAGCGACCCGTCGCGTTCCTGAATGACGCGGATGCCGCCGGCATAGCCGAGATGACCCTCGGCGCTGGCCGTGGACGCAATGGGGTCGTGATGGTGCTGACCCTCGGCACGGGTATCGGCTCGGCGCTGTTCGTTGACGGCCGGCTGCTGCCGAACACGGAATTCGGTCATCTCGAGGTGCGAGGCCAGGAGGCCGAGCGGCGGGCCTCGGCCAAGGTGCGCGCGGACCGCAACCTGGACTGGCTCGAGTGGTCGGCGGCGCTCAACCTGGTCCTCGCGGCCTATCACGCGCTGCTCTGGCCGGACCTGTTCATCATCGGTGGCGGCGTGACCGAGAACTGGAGCCAGTTCGGCGAGCTGCTGCACAGTCGTGCCGAGATCGTCCGGGCCGGGTTTGGCAACGACGCCGGCATCGTTGGCGCCGCGATGGCGGCTGCACGGCTGGAGCCGTGATTCCCGCAGTCACATCCAAGCTGCCGCGCGTCGGCACGACGATCTTTGCTGTGATGTCGCGGCTGGCCACCGAGCACGACGCCATCAACCTCTCGCAGGGGTTTCCCGACTTCGATCCACCGGCCCGGCTGATCGAGCTCGTCGGCGGGCACCTGCGCGCCGGGCGCAATCAGTACGCGCCGATGGCCGGATGGCCGGCGTTGCGCCAGGCCATCGTGCGCAAGGTCGGCGAGTGCTACGGCCACGCGGCCGACGTGGAGAACGAGGTGACGGTCACCTCGGGTGGCACCGAGGGGTTGTTTTGCGCCGTGCAGGCCGTGGTGCGGCCGGGCGACGAAGTTGTGGTGCTCGATCCGGCCTACGATTCCTACGAGCCGGCGGTCGATCTCGCCGGTGGCAGCACGGTCCACGTGCCACTGCGGCGGCCGGGTTTCGACGTCGATTGGGACCGCGTGCGCGATGCGATCACGGCGCGCACGCGGCTGCTGATCGTCAATACACCGCACAACCCGAGTGGCGCGGTCTTTGCCGACTCGGACCTCGACGCGCTAGCTGAGGTGCTGCGGCCGACCCGAGTGCTCGTCCTGTCGGACGAGGTCTACGAGCACATGCTCTTCGACGGCCGCCCGCACTGCAGCCTGCTCACCCGACCGGAACTGGCGGCACGCAGCTTCGTCGTCTCGTCATTCGGCAAGACGTTCCACGCGACCGGGTGGAAGGTGGGCTACTGCGTGGCGCCGCAGCCGCTAACGCAGGAATTCCGCAAGGTTCACCAGTTCGTGCAGTTCGCAGTGGCCACGCCGCTGCAGTGCGCACTCGCCGATTTCCTCGAGGAGTGCCCGGCCCATGCCCGCGAGCTGCCGGCGTTCTACCAGCGCAAGCGCGATCACTTCGCGCGGCGCCTCGGCGAGACCCGCTTCCGGTTCCGGCCGTCCGCCGGCACTTACTTCCAGCTCGCCGACTATTCCGCCATCAGCGACCTGCCGGACGTCGAGTTCACGCATTGGCTCACAACCGCGGCGGGCGTCGCGGCGATCCCGATTTCTGTGTTTTCGGCCAGTCCGCCGCAAGAGCGCATCGTGCGTTTCTGCTTCGCCAAGCATGAGGCGACACTCGACGCGGCGGCAGCGAGGTTGCAACGGCTATGAATCCCCACTTGCGCGTGACGATGATCCAGGCCGAGCTCGCCTGGCAGGACCCGGCGGCGAACCGCGCGGTCTTCGCCAGTCACTTCCGCGGGCTCGCCGGTCACACCGACCTGATCGTCCTGCCGGAGATGTTTTCGACGGGATTCAGCATGGAGGCCGAACGGCTCGCCGAGACCATGGACGGCCCGACCGTCGGCTGGCTGCGCGAACAGGCGGTCGCGCTCGGCTGCGCCATCACGGGCAGTCTCATCATCCTGGAGGAGGGGCGCTACTACAACCGACTGGTCTGGGCAGGGCCGGACGGCGCGCTGCAGCACTACGACAAGCGTCACCTGTTCCGCACGGCCGAGGAGCAGCGTCACTTTGCGGCCGGCTCGCGACGCCTCACGCTCGAGCACCGCGGCTGGCGCATTTGCCCCCTGGTCTGCTATGACCTGCGCTTCCCGGTGTGGAGCCGCAATCGCGGCGACTACGACCTGCTCATCTACGTGGCCAACTGGCCGGCGCGACGCACCTCGGCCTGGAGGACCCTGCTGCGGGCACGCGCGATCGAGAACGTCAGTTACGTCGTCGGCGTGAACCGCATCGGACGGGACGGCAACGGGGCCACTTACACCGGCGATAGCGTTGCCGTGGACTTCCTCGGCCAGCCCCTGGCCGGCGATCGCGGCGGCGACTTTGCCGAGACGGCCGTTCTCGATCGCGAACTTCTGCGCGCCTACCGGACGGGCTTTCCGGTGCACTTGGACGCCGACGCGTTCGTGGTCGACCCGGGCAGCGCTGCGCTGTGAAGAAGCGCACTCGAGTCGTCCACCCGCCCGAGGTGGCGGTGCCCGCCGATAACCGTCCGCTAGTCGGGCCGATCTATCAGTCCGTGAAGTTCTCCTTCGACGACGTCGGCGAGACCCAGCGTTACTTCACCGGCGAACGCGAGGGATTCTATTACTCCAGGACGTCGAACCCCACGCTGCGCCAGCTTGAGGGGCTGCTGGCCGAGCTGCAGGGGCGGGACCGCTGCCTGCTGACCGGCTCCGGCGTGGCCGCGGTGGCGATGCCGCTGCTCGCGCTCCTGAGCGCAGGCGAGCACGTCGTGTACTTCGCCGAGATGTACCAGCCGACGCGCGCCGTCATCGGCGGACTGCTGCGGCGCTTCGGCGTGACGAGCACGATGCTGTCCATCGACGACCTCGATGGCCTCGGGCGCGTCCTCGCCGCCACCCCGACGCGCATCGTCGTCTTCGAGTCGCCCACTAACCCCGTCCTGAAGATCGCCGACCTCGAACGCATCACCGCGCTCAGCCGGCAGCACGGGGCGCTCACGCTCATGGACAATACGGTCGCGGGTCTCCATAACCACGGCCAGTACGATGTCGACATCTTTGCGCACAGCCTCACCAAGTTCGCCTCGGGCCACGGTGACGTGATGGGAGGGGCGATCATCGCGCGCCGCGAGCTCATCCGCGCGATGCGCGGGGACGTCGGGAATCTCGGTCCGACGCTCGACCCGCACGCCGCCTACCTCATCCAGCGCGGCATGAGGACGTATTTCGTCCGCTGGGAGGCGCAGTGCCGCACGGCACAGCGCGTCGCGGAGTTTCTGAGCTCGCATCCCGCGGTCGAATGTGTGCGTCACCCGGGGCTGCCGTCGGACCGGGGGCACGCGCTCGCGCAGCGGCAGATGTCCGGCTCGGGTTCCCTCGTGACGTTCGACATCAAGGGCGGGCTCGGGGCGGGCAGTCGCTTCGCCGAAGCGTTGCAGCTGTTTTCGATCGCCGCGAGCCTCGGTTCGACCGAGTCGCTGGTTGTGGCGCCGGCCATGCAGCAGCCGCGCGGATTCACCGCGCAGCAGCTGCAGTGGAGCGACATTGGCCCCGGAACGACCCGGCTGTCGATCGGCCTTGAGGATGCCGAGGACCTGATCGCGGACCTAGATCAGGCGCTGCAGGCTGCATCCCCGTCACAATGACTGGCGTGTGGCCCGTCGTGGCGTCCCGCGATGGGCGTGGGGCGGGGCGCTAATGCGCGCTGGAGTGTTGAGGGCGGGGTGACCGGCCGCCGCCAGCGGTCGGGGCTGATGTCGCGGACCTCCAATAGTTAGCCCGCGATCGCCGCCAACTTGGGCGGCACCGTGAACAGCACAATCCGATTGTTGCCCCTGTTGACCCGCCCGATTTCGACGGGCGGCGGCGCGCCGCATCGTTCGACCCCGGCGCGAAAGCGCGGCGAATGCCGCTCCTTTACGGCAAAGAGCGTGCGGCGCGGGCGGGCGATCTCCGAACACAAGTCCTCAACCGCCGTGGCTGCCGCGGGCGCGGGCTCTCCTGGCTCCATCGGCACCGCCTTGGTGGGGCGGTTCAGATAGAAACTGAGCCCATAGAAAGCCGGCATGTCGACGAACGTGATGCCGTCGAATCGACGCGTGTCGATCATCCCGGCGATCGCTTCTGCCGTCGAGCGCGCGTCTTTCTCGAAGTGCCAGTGGGCGACCAACCCTTTGCTCGCCAGCAAGGCCAGGGCGGTAGTGGCCCCGATGATCTGCAGACGGCGAGTCGTCAACCATGGCCAGCCCGCAAGGCCCCGCGCGAGCATGACCGAGAGCGGCACGAACAGCGGCAGAACGTACAGCGGCAGGCGCGACGAAGCCAGCACAAAGGCCGCGAACGGTAGGGAGAACCAGCAGAGCAGCAGCAATGACTGAGGCTCGCGTTGACGCGCGCGTGCCCACAGCCCGACGCAGGCTGCCTTCGGGCCGCCCGCGGCCATCACCGCGAGCACCGACCACGGCAGGGGGCCGACCAGCAGCGCCGGGAAGTAGGCCACGATCCCGCCGTACCAGGCCGCATTGCGCCCATGGATTGGCGTGAAGACCCGATCGAACACCTCGTAGCCCAGGAAGTACTGCAGGCGCGCGGGATCCTGTGCGACCAACACCGCGAACCACGTGAAGGCCACCACCGCGAACAGCAGAAGCCCGGCTGGATCCAATAGATCCCGCAGGCGCTTGCGGTCGACTGTCGCGAGGAAAACGGCGATGCCGAGCAGCGGCAGCAGTCCGGGCGGGCCCTTGGTCACGAAGGCTGCGCCCCAGATGAGCCACATCAGGCGGATCCACCCTCCGGCCGCGCCGGGTGGTGCGGACCACGCCTCGACGAATGCAAACACCGCCCCCGTCTCGAAGCACGTCAGCAGTGCGTCGCTCGAGACGATGTTCGCGCTCACAAACGGACCAAACGATAGAGACCAGACGACCGCCGGCAACCAGGGACGCGCCGCACAGAGCCGACGGCCAATGCCAAACACGAACAGCCCGGTGCAGACGAAGGCGAGTGCCCCGGGTAGTCGGGCCGCCCACTCGCCCACGCCGAAAGCGCGGAAGCTCAGGGCCAGCGCCCAGTACATCATCGGTGGCTTGCTGAGGTGCGGATGTTCGCCGTCGACCGTCGGCACCAGCCAGTCGCCGCCGCGGAGCATGTTGATGCCGGCGACAGCGTAGCGGCCCTCGTCCGGCTCCCACAGTCCGCGCGTGCCTTGGAACGCAAATGCCAGCACAAGGAGCAGCGCGGCGAGGCCGGCCAGCGCGTTCCTGTCGGCGGTGGTCACGGATCAACCCATGCGTTCGTCGCAGCGCGCACGTGAACTCGATGCCTCAAAGGCTGCTGAAGACCCTGACGCGGTGCTTGTGGTACGGAAGAACCTCGAGAAGGTCGCCCTCGCGCAGGCGTTCCTGGATGCTACGCCACCACTCCGCGCCCAGGATCTCGGCGTGTGCCTCAAGGAAGATCTGCTTGAGGTGGGGATCGAAGCCCAGGAAGTTCAGGAATGTCTCGGGGAAGACGTCGTTCTCGCCGACGTAGAACCAGCTCTCGCCGCGCATGTCGTCCTCGTCGTGCTCCGACTGAGGCACGTCCCGGAAGCGGCAGTCCGTCACGAGGCACAGTTCGTCGTAGTCGTAGAAGATCACACGGCCGTGACGGGTCACGCCGAAGTTCTTCAGCAGCAGGTCGCCTGGAAAGATGTTCGTGACCGCGAGGTCGCGGATCGCCTGCCCGTAATCCAGCACGGCACTCTCCGCCTCCTCGCGGGAGGCCGTGCGGATGAAGAGGTTAAGCGGGGTCATGCGCCGCTCGATGTACATGTGGTCGAAGAGCAGCTCGTCGCCCTCGACGAGCACCGTGTTCGCCGTCTCGGTGAGCAGTTCCTGCAGCAGGTCCGGCGAGAACCTCGACTTCGGCAGCTTGATCCGCCCGAACTCCTGAGCGTCGACGAGGCGGCCGGCGCGGTCGTGCTTGAAGACGAGCTCGTACTTCAAAAGCACGTCCTCGCGCAGAATGTTCTTCTGGTAGGGGAACTTGTCCCGGATCAGCTTGAAGACCACGTCGAAGGAGGGCAGGGTGAAGCACACCATCACCAGGCCTCTCTCTCCTGGGGCAAGCACGAACTGGTCGTCCGACTGCTGCAGGTGTCCGTGCAGCTCGCGATAGCGCTCCGTCTTGCCCTGCTTGGCGCGGCCGAGAACGGTGAACAATTCGCTGACGCGCTTGCGGGGCAGGATGGTCTTGAGGAACTTCACGACCTCGCCGACGTGCGCGAGGTCGACGTGGAAATAGGAGCGCGTGAAGCTGAACAGCACGCTCACCGTGCCTTCTTCGAGCATCACCGCGTCCACGACCACGCCGCTGTCGCCGTTGCGCAGCGCGACCACGAAAGGCAGCGACCAGTCGCAGCCGCTGATACGGCCGACGAGGTAGGCACGGGTCATCTGGTAGAAGACTTCCTTGATCACCTCGAGCTTCTGGACGACCCGGCGTTCGCCGCCGGAATCGAGCGAAGCCTTCAGCTCCTCCGCTACCGTCGCGACGCTGCGGTCGAAGTCGCGATACGGCGTGCGGAAGCGGAAGTCGGCGAGCAGTTCCTCAACCAGCAGGTCGACCGAGCCGCGGTTGACGTAGACCTTGGTCTCGACGTGGGTCGTGACGTTGCCCAGCGGGTCCAGGTCGAGGGCGATGAACTCCACCGCCGGGTCGACGCCCGTCGTGCCGAAGGTCTTGCGCGTGACCGAGCTGAAGAAGGTCTTCGTAAACTCGTTGTCCGGCAGCGGATCGATGATCTCGGCGAACCGGCGCTTAATGCTGGACCAGAGGGAGCGCTCGTACGCTTCCTCGCCGAGCTTGTGCCGCATGACCTCGACGTTGCCGTTCACGTACTTCGTGTACAGCTCGATGCGCTCGACGGCATCTTTCTGGCTGCCGCGCCAGTCCCGCGCTTCGAAGCGTTGGCGCGCGCGCTGGGTGATCGCGCGGAAGTCGGCGTTGTAGTCCGCGAACGCGTCGACCAGGGTTTGTGCGCAGTCCTGGACGAGCGCGTCGCGGTTCGGCGGTGTCGGGGCGGGGGCGCTCAACGCACTAGAGATTGCGGATCAGTGCGTCGCCGAATTCGCTGCACTTGACCTCGGTCGCGCCGTCCATGAGCCGTGCGAAGTCGTAGGTCACGGTCTTCTGCGCGATGGTCTTGTCCATCGCGGAAATGACCGCGTCGGCAGCCTCGGTCCAGCCCAGGTAGCGCAGCATCATCTCGCCGGAGAGGATCACCGAGCCCGGGTTGACCTTGTCGAGGTTGGCGTACTTTGGCGCGGTGCCGTGGGTGGCCTCGAAGACCGCGTGACCGGTCAGGTAATTGATGTTGCCGCCCGGGGCGATGCCGATGCCGCCCACCTGCGCCGCCAGTGCGTCTGAGAGGTAGTCGCCGTTCAGGTTCATCGTCGCGATCACGTCGAACTCCTCGGGACGCGTCAGCACCTGCTGCAGCGTGATGTCGGCGATCGCATCCTTGATGATGACCTTGCCGGCCTTCTTCGCGGCGTCTTGCTCGGCGTTGGCCGCCTTCTCGCCCTTCTCGGCCTTGGTGCGTTCCCACTGGTCCCAGCTGTAGGTCTGGCTGGGGAACTCCTTCTCGGCGACGGCGTAGCTCCAGTTACGGAAGGCGCCCTCGGTGAACTTCATGATGTTTCCCTTGTGCACGATCGTCACGCTCTTGCGCTTGTTGTCGATCGCGTACTGGATTGCAGAGCGCATCAGGCGCGCGGTGCCTTCCTGGGAGACGGCCTTGATGCCGATGCCGGAGCTGTCGGGGAAGCGGATCTTGCCGTAGAGCTTCGGGAACGCCTGCTTGAAGAGTTCCTTGAACTTCTGGTTGTCGGCGCTGCCGGCCTCGAACTCGATGCCCGCGTAGATGTCCTCGGTGTTCTCGCGGAAGATCACCATGTCCACCTTCTCCGGCGCCTTGACCGGGGAGGGCACGCCGCGAAACCAGCGCACCGGGCGCAGGCAGACGTACAGGTCGAGCATCTGCCGCAGCGCCACGTTCAGCGAGCGGATGCCGCCGCCGATGGGTGTCGTGAGCGGGCCCTTAATCGAGACAAGGTACTCGCGGCAGGCGGTCACCGTCTCGTCCGGCAGCCAGGTGTTGAACAGGTCATTCGCCTTCTGGCCGGCGTAGACCTCCATCCAGTGGATCTGGCGCTTGCCGCCATAGGCCTTGGCGACGGCGGCGTCGAGCACGCGCACCGACGCGCGCCAGATGTCCGGCCCTGTGCCGTCGCCTTCGATGAACGGGATGATTGGCTGCTCAGGCACCGTCAGCTTGCCGTTCGCAATGGTGATTTTCTGGCCCTGGGGGGGCACGTTCAGCTTGATCGCCGTGGACATCAGACTGGCTCCGATGGTTCGGAATTGTGGTCTTAGGGGGCCGAAATCCTAGCACAAGGGCACTTTGCCCGGTTCCCCAGCCTAGGGACTTGCCGCAGAATCCACCTCCGACCCGACGCCGTTCCTTGCCGGCCCCCTGCGTTCGCGATAGGGTCTCGCCGTTCGCGGAGGCATTCGAGCTTGACGCACGGCATGCAATGGATTCGGCGACGGCAGCGCACCCTGACCCGCGTGGTGCTGGCGCTGTTTGCGCTCGCCTGGCTGCAGGCCGCGGCCGTGCCGTGCGCGATGGCCGCTGATGGCGCTCGGCCGCCTCCGGCGCAGCATGCCGCAGCGCACCATGACTGCCGGTATTGCCCGCCCGCGCCGCAAGGCGCGACCACCGCCGCTGGCGATCGCGCCGGCTGCGCGTACTCCCATCAGCCGCAGGTCGATCCACGGCACGCATCCGAGATGCAATTCGCGGCGGCGCCCGCCACGCCGGTCGTGCTGTTAGCCGCTCAGCTGGAACCGTTGGTCGAGGGCGCGCCGCCTCGCCCGGCGGTCATCTCTCGCCCACCCATCGCCGACAGTTACTGCCGCCGCATCGAGTAGTCCTTTCCCCCGCTCGCGTCTTCACCGCCGGGTTGCCGGCGCCGTTCGAGTTTCGGGAGATTGGACATGCCCCATTTCGTTCGTATACCTGCAGGAGCACGCTGCGCGATCTTGGCGCTCTCGGCGCTGCTGTGCTGCACGTTGCACGCCACGGCCCGCGCTCAGGGAGTGACCCTCGCGGAGGCCGAGCGCGTCGCCGTTGGGCGTGACGCTGCACTGCGCCAGCTGGAGGCCGAGGCCGAAGCGATGCGCGAGCGTGCGATCGCGGCCGGTCAGCTCGCGGACCCGAAGCTGCGCTTTGGCGCGGTGAATGTGCCGGTCGATTCCTTCAGCCTCACCGCCGAAGACATGACGATGCTCGAGGTCGGCGTGAGCCAGGAGTTCCCGGCCGGCCACACTCGAAGTCTGACGCGACGGCAAATGGAGCAGTCCGCCGCCGCGGCCGATGAATCCGCAGCCAATCGGCGCCGGACGGTGCAGCGGGAAGTCCGCCGGGTGTGGGTCGAACTCGCCTACGTCGCCGGCGCGCGGGAGCTGCTCGCAGCACAGGAGAGCTGGGTCGAGCAGATGCGCGCCTCGGCCCGGGCGCGTTACGCATCCGGGGAGGGCAGGCAGCTCGACGTGCTGCAGGCGGGTCTCGACGCCGCCATGCTCCGCGAGCAGCAGCTCGACCTCGAGCGCGACGAAGCCATGCGCCGCGCGCAGCTCGCGCGCTGGATCGGCGATGAGGAGGTGCCCCGAGCGGGGCCGTTCCAGATCCCCGGGCGATCCACTCCCGAGCCGCTCGCGGTGCTCGAGCAGCGGCTCATGCAGCACCCCGCCCAGATGGACTACGAGCGCCGCATCGAGGCGGCGAGCACGGCGATCGACGTGGCGAAGCAGCGCCGGCTACCGGGCTGGATGCTCGACGTGAACTACGGTTTCCGCAGCGGCCAGGACGCCACCGGCATGGTGCGGCCGGACATGCTGAGCGCGATGGTGACCATGGACCTGCCGATCTTCCGCTCCAACCGCCAGGATCGCGAGGTCAGCGCTGCGGTCGCGGACGCCCGCGGCCTGCATGAGATGCACGAGGACCATCGCCGCGAGATGCACGCGATGCTCGAGGAGTCCTGGTCGACCGCCGCCAGGACCGGGGACCTCGAGCGCTTCTACGAGACCGACCTGCTGCCGCTCGCGGACCAGTCGGTCCAGGCGGCGCTGCTCGCCTGGCGGTCGAACCGGGCGATGATCGACGACGTCGTCGCCGCACGCCGCCTCACCCTGGAGACGAGACTCAAGCACCTGAGGCTGGCCGCCGATCGCGCCCAAGCGCAGTACGACCTGGACTACCTCGGGGGAGAACAACCATGAGAATCGCTCTGCTGATCGTGCTGGCGCTGCTCGCCAGCTGCGCCCGCGAGCCGGCTCCGCACGCGGCGCAGCCGGCCGCGGCCGCGCAGGCACCGGACAAGGTCCTGTACTACCGGCACCCGCACGACCCGAACCGGACTTCGCCCGTGCCGAAGAAGGACGAGATGGGCATGGACTACGTGCCGGTGCTGGCGCAGTCGGTCGGCGGCGAGGTGCGCATTTCCCCCGCCGTGGTGAATAACCTCGGCGTGCGCACCGAGGCCGTGGTCAAGAGCAGTTTGCCCCACCGCATCGAGGCAACTGGCTACGTGGGTTTCGACGAACGGCGTGTGCAGCAGGTGCGGCCACGCGCCGAGGGGTGGATCGAGGGTCTGTCCGTGCGCACGGAGGGCGAGACTGTGCAGAAGGGCAAGCTGCTTTTCTCACTCTACTCGCCGGTGCTCGCCTCAGCGCAGCAGGAATATGCCGACGCGCAGAAGATCGGCAACCGCGACCTCATCGAAGCCTCGCGCGACCGGCTGCAGGCACTGGGGCTCGACGCGGGCCGGGCCTCGAAGTCGGGCCGTGTCGGCTTCTACGCGCCGATCTCCGGGGTCGTGAGCCAGCTCGAGGTGAGGGAAGGGGCGCGCGTGACGCCCGAGACGGTGGCGATGACCATCACCGCGACCGGCAGCCTCTGGGTGATCGCGGAAGTACCCGCCTCGCAGTCCGCGTGGCTGCGGACGGGCAGCGCGGCCGAGGTCCGGATTCCATCGCTGCCTGGTGAGCCGTTCTCCGGCCGCGTCGATTACGTCTACCCCGAATTGAACATGGAGACCCGGACCGTACGCGCGCGCATCACGCTCGAGCAACCCCCGGCCGCGATGCGTCCGAACATGCTCGCGTCGGTCAGCCTGGCCGGCGAGGCCGGTGCGCCAGTCCTCAACGTCGCGCGCAGCGCTCTCATCCGCAGCGGCAGCGAGGACCGGGTCGTCGTCGCCCTCGGCGACGGCCGCTTTGCGGCTCGCAAGGTCGTGGCCGGAGTAGAGAGCGGCGATCGCGTAGCCATCCGCGACGGGCTCGCGGAGGGGGAGCGGGTGGTCGTCTCCGGCCAGTTCCTGCTCGACTCGGAGGCGAACCTGCGCAGCGGCCTCGGTCGCCTTCAAGACTGAGTGGAGGCGATCATGATCAACGCGATCATCCGTGCTTCGCTGGCGAATCGCCCGCTGGTGCTGCTGCTGGCTATTATGCTGACGGCGCTCGGCGCGTACTCGTTCCTGCGCACGCCCGTGGATGCGCTTCCGGATCTGTCCGACGTGCAGGTCATCGTGCGCACGCCGTACCCCGGGCAGGCACCGCGCCTGGTCGAGGACCAGGTCACCTACCCGCTCACCTCAGCCCTGCTGTCGGTGCCAGGAGCCACCGCGGTCCGCGGCTACTCTTTCTACGGCGATTCGTTCGTGAACGTGCTGTTCGCCGACGGCACCGACCCGTACTGGGCGCGCTCCCGCGTGCTCGAGTACCTGAGCCAGGCGACCGCGCGGCTGCCGGAGGGCGTGCGGCCCGCGATCGGCCCGGATGCCACTGGCGTCGGCTGGGTCTACCAGTACGCGCTCGTCGACCGGACGGGCGGGCACGACCTTGCGCAACTGCGTTCGATCCAGGACTGGTTCCTCAAGTACGAGTTACAGGCCCTCGAGGGCGTGGCCGAAGTCGCCACCGTCGGCGGCATGGTGAAGCAGTATCAGGTCGTGGTGGACCCGGTCCGGCTGCGCGGCTATGGCATCTCCCTGATGATGGTCGAGCAGGCCATCCGCGCCGGCAACCAGGAGACCGGTGGCGCGGTGGTGGAGATGGCCGAGGCTGAGTACATGGTGCGCGCCACCGGTTACGTGAAAGGCGTGGCCGACCTCGAGCGCATCCCCATCATGACGACCAAGGGCGGCACGCCGGTGCTGCTGCGCGACGTCGCCGAGATTCGCATCGGCCCAGAGATGCGCCGCGGCATCGGCGAACTCGATGGTCAGGGCGAAGCGGTTGGCGGCGTCATCGTCATGCGCAACGGCAAGAACGCGCGCGACACGATCGCGCGTGTCAAGCACAAGCTAGAGGAGCTGAAGAGCGGGTTACCGCAGGGCGTAGAGGTCGTCGAGACCTACGACCGCTCGGCGCTGATCCAGCGCAGCGTCGACAACCTGAAGGGCAAGCTCCTCGACGAGTTCATCGTTGTGGCGCTGGTTTGTCTCGTGTTCCTGTATCACCTGCGCTCTGGGCTGATCGTGGTCATCGTCACTCCGATTGCGGTGCTGAGCGCGTTCACGGTGATGCGCCTGCAGGGCATCAACGCCAACATCATGTCGCTGGGCGGCATAGCGATCGCCATTGGCACGCTGGTGGACGCCGCGATCGTCACGATCGAGAACGTGCACAAGAAGCTCGAGCATCTTCAAGACGAGTCCGGCCGCATGGCCGCAATCTTCGAGGGTTGCCGGGAGGTCGGGCCGTCGCTTTTCTTCTCCCTGATGATCGTGGCACTGTCGTTCCTGCCGGTGTTCACGCTTGAGGCACAGGAGGGCAGGCTGTTTGCGCCGCTGGCATACACCAAGACCTACGCAATGCTGGGGGCCGCGGTCCTGTCGATCACGCTGGTGCCCGTGCTCATCTACTGGCTGGTGCGCGGTCAGATCCGGCCCGAGGCGGCCAATCCCGTCAACCGGGCGACGATGGCGGTCTACAAGCCATTCCTCGCGGTCGCCTTGCGGGCGCCGTGGGCGGTGACGGCCCTTGCGACCGTGCTCGTAGTGGTCACGCTGTGGCCCGCGTCGCGTCTCGGCACGGAGTTCATGCCGGAACTGGACGAAGGAGACCTGCTCTACATGCCGACGACGTTGCCCGGCCTGTCGACCGATGCGGCGCGAGCGCTGTTGCAGCAGACCGACAAGCTGATCAGGACCGTACCCGAGGTGGAGCGCGTGTTTGGCAAGGCGGGGCGGGCCGAGAGCGCAACGGATCCCGCGCCGATCGAGATGTTCGAGACGACCATCAAGCTGAAGCCGCGTGGCGAGTGGCGGCCGGGCATGACGCCGCAGAAGCTAAAGGCCGAGCTCGATGCGCTGGTGAAGTTCCCGGGCGTGTCGAACGCCTGGGTCTATCCGATCAAGACGCGAATCGACATGCTGGCGACCGGAATCCGCACGCCGGTCGGCGTCAAGATCATGGGGCCCGACCTAGCCGTCATCCAGGACCTCGGCCGGCAAATCGAGCGCATCGTGCGGGCGGTGCCGGGAACCACCTCCGTCTACGCGGAGCGCACGGCGACCGGCCGCTACATCGACATCGACATCGATCGCATCGCTGCTGCGCGTTACGGTCTCAACATCAAGGACGTGCAAGACATCGTCGGCAGCGCGGTCGGCGGCATGAACGTCAGCTACACCGTGGAGGGACTGGAGCGCTACCCGATCAACCTGCGCTACCCCCAGGACTTCCGCGATTCGCTGCAGAAGCTCCGGGAGCTGCCGCTCGTGACGCCTACCGGGGCCAACGTCGTGCTCGCAGACGTGGCGCACGTCGTCGTCGCCGGCGGGCCGGCCATGATCCGCAGTGAGAACGCTCGGCCGTCCGGCTGGGTGTTCATCGACCTGCAGGGGCGCGATCTTGGCGGATTCGTGCGCGAGGCCCGCACCCGGATCGGCAAGGAACTCAAGCTGCCGGCGGGCTACAGCCTGGGCTGGTCAGGGCAGTACGAGTACCTCGAGCGGGCCGTTGCGCGCCTCAAGGTCGTGGTGCCGCTCACGCTGTCGATCATCGTGCTGCTGCTGTACCTCAACTTCCGCAACGCCCGCGACGTGCTCCTCATCCTGGGTGCGTTGCCGTTCGCGCTGGTGGGTGGCGTATGGTTCCTTTACCTGCTCGGCTACAACCTGTCGATTGCCGTGGCGGTGGGCTTCATCGCGCTGGCCGGCGTGGCCGCCGAGACTGGCGTCGTGATGGTGATGTACCTCGAGCAGGCGTGGCAGGTGCGGCGCCAACGGGCGGGCGCAGAGGGGCGCGAGCCGACCCGCACGGAGCTGCGCGAGGCCATCGTCGAGGGGGCGCTGCTCCGTCTGCGGCCGAAGCTCATGACGGTGGTCACGATCATCGCCGGCCTCTTGCCGATCATGTGGGGCTCCGGGACGGGCTCGGAGGTCATGCGCCGGATCGCCGCGCCCATGGTGGGCGGAATGATCTCGGCAACGGTCCTGACGCTTCTAATAATCCCGTCGCTGTACCTGATCGTGAACGGCTGGCGGCTGGGTCGCGAGGTGAATTAGCGCTTTACACGAAGGGGACTGGCATTGCGCCGGCGCATTGACGCCATACCCGGGGCTGGCCGATAGTCGTCGCCCCAATTCTTCCGGTGCTCGGGATGACACGGACCCTCGACAGCGATCCGCGGCATGACGGCTACCGCATGCCCGGCGAGTTCGAGCCGCACAGCGGCTGCTGGATGCTGTGGCCCGAGCGCCCCGACAACTGGCGCCTCGGCGGCAAGCCGGCGCAGCGAGCGTTCGTCGAGGTCGCGGCCGCGATTGCCGGCAGCGAGCCCGTCAGCGTGGGGGTTTCCGCGGCGCAGTATTGCAACGCGCGCCGCCTCCTTCCCGCCAGTGTCCGGGTGATCGAACTGTCCAGCAACGATGCCTGGATGCGGGACGTCGGGCCCACGTTCGTCGTCAACGGTCGTGGCGGCGTCCGTGGCATCGACTGGATCTTCAACGCCTGGGGTGGGCTGGACGGCGGGCTGTACTTCCCCTGGGACAAGGACGACGCCGTCGCGCAGAAGGTGCTGGAGATCGAGGGGCGAGACCGGTATCGCGCGCCATTCGTGCTGGAGGGCGGAGCGATTCACGTCGACGGGCAGGGCACGCTGATCACGACCGAGGAGTGCCTGCTCAACCGCAATCGCAACCCTCAGCTCACGCGCGCCGAGATTGAGGAGCGGCTGCGGCGCTATCTCAACGTCGAGGTCGTGATCTGGCTTGGCCAGGGGGTGCACCGCGACGAGACCGATGGCCACGTGGACAACCTCTGTGCGTTCACCCAGCCGGGCGAGGTGGTGCTGACGTGGACCGACGACAAGCGCGATCCGCAGTACGCCATCTCCCGGGACGCGATGGAACGGCTCGTGGACACCCGCGACGCGCGCGGGCGGCGCCTGAAGGTTCACAGGCTGATCCAGCCTGGGCCCCTGCGCATCACGAAGGAGGAGGCCGCGGGCGTGGATGCGGCCGAAGGCAGCCAGCCACGGGAGGCCGGCATGCGCATGGCGGGCTCCTATGTGAACTTCTATATCGGCACGCGGCACGTCGTCGCGCCCCTCCTGGACGCCCGACGCGACGGCGCTGCGCTACGCAAGCTCACGTCACTATTCCCGACACGGCAGGTGGTGGGCGTGCCCGGGCGGGAGATCCTCCTCGGCGGCGGCAACATCCACTGCATCACCCAGCAGGTCCCGCTCGGGCGCCGGGGCCGCGGAGCCTGACCGAACTGACGACTGCCGAAGGCAGTGCGCGGGCGCCGGGGCGGTGCCCGCTGCCTGCGACGCGAACCGCCGTGCACGGCACGCAGCATCTTGAGGTCCATCGGCATGATTCCAAGAATCGCACTCGTCACCGCGCGTGAGGCCCTGCCGCTGGATGAGGACATGCCGCCGCTGGTCGCGGCGCTCGGCGAGGCCGGCGCGCTCGTGGACACCCCGAGCTGGGACGACCCGGACGTCGATTGGGATGCCTACGACGTGGCGCTGCTCCGCTCGACGTGGGACTACGCGGACCGCATCGCGGAGTTCCTTGAGTGGGCGCAGCGCTGCGAGCGCGCGACCCGTCTGCTCAACCCGCTCAGCGTCGTTCGCTGGAACACGGACAAGCACTACCTGCTCGATCTCGAGCGCGCCGGCGTTCCGGTCGTTCCGACGCGCTTCGTCGAGCCTGGCGCGGATCCGGCTGCCGAACTCGAGGCGTTTTGCGCCGGCGGCGAGCGGGCCGTGACGGTGGGGCACTCCGGACGGTTCGCCGAGTTTGTCGTCAAGCCCGCGATTGGGGCGGGCTCGCGCGACGCGGCGCGCTACCGGCAGGCGGATGCGGCGGCGGCGCTCGCGCACCTGCGGCGTCTCGTCGCTGCCGAGGGACGCAGCACGATGCTGCAGCCGTACCTCTCGCGCGTCGACGAGCAGGGCGAGACGGCGGTGATCTTCATGAACGGGCAGTACAGCCATGCCGTCCGCAAGGGGCCGCTGCTGCGCGTCGGGGACGGGCTGGTGGCCGGTCTGTTCGCGCCGGAGCAGATTTCGCCGCGGATCCCGGTTGCTGCCGAGCTCGAGGTCGCCTCCGCGGCGGTAACGGCGATCCCTCGCGGCCGGCCCCTGTATGCGCGGATCGACCTGATTCGCGACGCTGCCGGCGAGCCGGTCGTGCTCGAAGTGGAGCTGACGGAACCGTCCCTGTTCTTTGACCACGCCGCGGGTTCGGCTGAACGGCTGGCGGGGGTCGTTCTGGCCGCGGCGCGGTAGGGCGGCACGGCGCCGTAGAGGTCACACAGCGGGCCCCTGCAGCGGCCGTGCGCTGCCGCGTCTAGAACCAGCCCGAGTAGAACAGCTGGAATACGTCCGCGTCGAAGTGGTAGAGCGGCTCCGTTCCCGGCGTCCCCGGCTCCAGCAGGTTGCGGAAGTCTGCGTACGAGTAGTGGATGTGATCGTAGAAGAAATTCAGCGTCGAGCGCTCGGGGAACTTCCACCCGAGCCGCGGCAGATCGTAGGTCGCCCGAAGACTGAGTCCTTGGCTGGTGAAAGTGGCGAGTTCCTTGTCGCGGGCCATGAAGTTCTGCGCGTTCGCGCGGGGAAACAGGTCAGAGTAGAAGGTCGCGGCCGACTGTCCGTACCACCTATAGCCCACCTCGAAGATCCACTGCCGGTGCCACGGCTGCGTGTAGCCGATCTCGATGGTGTTGGCGGCGATGCCCCAGGTGTCCTTGTAGTACCGGTAGTTGCCGTGCAGCGCGGCCCGGAAGGGAAGAAAATACCGGGCATCCAGCGCGACCGCGTTGCCGGTGCGAGTGTGCGGATATACCTCTGGCTGATAGGCGTAGCCCTTCGGAACCTCAGGGTCGAGGTAACGCACGGACCGGTATGGGTTGTTGAGGAAGCCCTCGTCAGAGACGATCTCGTAGTTCAGCCCCATCATCAGCCGGGACGTCAGGATCTGGGTCAGCCCGAAACGGTAATCGTGATGGGTCGCGGACTTCGAGAAGGTGGGGTCGCCGTGCTTGCGGATGTCGTCCCAGCCCTGGCTGAACCCGAACGACACGGTCGTCAGGTCGCCGAACATGCTCTGGCTGACGTCAAAACTCGCGGTGTTCGCCGTGTAGTCGGGCTCGTCGCTCAGTATGTAGCCAAAGCTGTACTGTGTATTGCCGTTCAATATGTCGATGCCAAGCGTGCCCTGCGTGCGCTTTTCCTTGTAGGGGCTCGCGGTCGTCATCACGTCGATCGACGCGCTCGACACCATGTCGACGTAATAGTTGGCTGAGACGGAGACCTGGTCACCGATCTTCTTGCGTACCAGCATCGAGGGGCCCTCGACCGTGACGCCCCCGCCGTCGTAGCGATGGTACAGGACGTCGGCGCGGTCGTCCGGCAGCACCGCGCCGCGCGCCGCCGGAATCGACGCCATCGCCACAGCGGCGATTGCCCAGAGATGAGTGGCGCGCATCGACGGCTCCCTAGTTGCAGCCGCAACCGCCGCCGTGGCTCCCGGTGGCGCCCCGCGCCCCTTCGCGCACGTCGTGGACATGCTCGATATAGGCGCCGGACACCGGGTCGCGATCGGGCGCCATGATGATGTCGGCAAAGTTCTGGCGCTGGTAGGGCTTGACCCACGGCTCCACGTGGCTGCAACCGGCCATGGCAACAAGCGCGGCCGCGATGGCGATGCGGTCGACTCCTCGCACGGTCACTCCTTCGCCAGGCGGCGGATCATGTCCGCGTACTTCGCCTCGTCGCCCGGCTGATAGCCGCGGTGCACGTAGCGTACGGTGCCCGCACGGTCTATGAACACGGAACTCGGCATGCCTTCCACGCCGAAGCGCTGTGCGACCTCGCTCTTGCGGTCGAACAGGATTGGAAAGTCGACCTTCATGCCCTTCAGCCATTCCTGCGCGGCCACGCTGTCAGGCTCCACGTTAACACCGAGCAGCGTGAAGCCCAGCGGCCCGTACTTGTCGGCAATCTGCCCGAGCAGCGGCATTTCCTGTCGGCAGGGGCCGCACCAGGTCGCCCAGAAGTTGATCATTACGACCTGTCCCTTCAGGTCGCTCAAGCGTACCGCTCCCCCGTCGCGGGCGGGCAGCGAGAAGTCGGGCGCGGCAGCGCCGCCGGCCGTCGCCCTGCCCGCGGCCAGCAGGGCGCCGAGCAGCAGGGCAGGAACCATCTTCAGAGGCTGCACGACTCGTTCCCCCGGGTTTAGAAGAAGGCGGTGACGCTGAGCGTGAACTGCAGGTTCTCGGTGCGCTTGTTCCGCCCCAGAACGTCGCTGTCGAATATGAGGTCGCGGGCGTTGAGGTGGACCGCAAGCCAGTCAGTGGCGAGCAGCCGCAATCCCGTGCCAAGGGCCACTGTGAAATGGTCATTGCCCGCAAAGTGCGTGTCGCCGCCGCCAAGCGTGAAGTAGATGGCGCTCGGCATTGCGCGTTTGCGACCGAAGAACACCTCGCCCGGCAGCGCGTTCCAGCCGATCGACGCATCGTAGTACGTGAACTGGCGTTGACTGTCGGTAAGCAGCCGGGCCGAGCCGCTCAGCTGCTCGTAGCTCGTCAGGCCTGCCTTGGAACTGCCGAGCGTGGCCTCGGCGAACACGTCCTCCGTGAAGTGATAGGCAAGGCGTCCGCCATAGAGGAAACTCGAGCCGAAGTCCTCGATGCTGATGGTCCCGAGGAACAGGCCAGCCTCGAAGTTGTCCGTGCCGATGGCCGGCGGCTTCACGGTGCGTCGCTGCACCTGCGGCTCCACCACCTGCGGATTCTGGGCCGGGGCGCCGGTGGCGTCGGCTGCCGCCTGTGCCAGCGCGCACCCGCTCGGAGCGGCCACCGCGCCGACGGCGACGAGCGCGCTCAATAGAAGTAGGTGAAGCCTAGTGTCCACTCGTTGATCTCCTGGTTGGCGTCGCGCTTCTCGAAGACGACGTAGTAGCGGTATTCCGCCTGCAGCAGGAAGCGGTCGCTCAGGTAGCCCCGGAGCCCGAGGGCTGCGTAGGCCGTGGTGTCAGTGCGGTCCGTGGACTGCACCAGGGTGACGTTCGGAGAAACGTGGAGGACTCCGCCGCCGACTCCGACGAATGGTGAAACGCGCCACTGCGGGGCGAAGACGTGGGCCAGGCCGATAGTCCCCAGCCAGCCGTTGGAGTGATTGCCGAGCAGCTGCGAGATGTCGCCGCGCACGAACAGTGAGTTCGTGAGCGCGTACGCGGCGGTCGCAGAAATGACGTTGGCGCCACCGAAGTCGCCGGCTGCGAGGCCGGTCTCCCAGTGATGTTCGACACGCGACTGCGGAGTCGGTCCGGCCAGCTTGACCTCTTCGCCTGCCGGTGTGAGCGTGTGCTCGAGCTGGGATCGGTGGACCCAGCCTTCCTGGCCATGGTCGGTGCGCACCTTGATCCAGTCCGTACGCTGACGCAGCAGCTGCACGGTGGCGCCGCGGGGCACGGAGTAGGTGGCGGGATAGCCACGGCCCGGCCCGGTGTGCAGGTCGAGGTATGGGTCCTGCACGACGACCTGCACTGGTGCGGCAGCGCGTGCCGGGACGGCGGCAAGCGTGCCGAGGGCCAGACAGAGTGCGGTCAGGGTCTTCAGCATCGGCTCAGTTCACGGGTGCCGCAAATGGGTTATTGAAGTATTGCGCCCCGACGTCGGCCCATTCTGAGACGAGCTTCAACTCGGCGGGCGTGAGCCAGCCGGCGTGTGAGCCGCCCGTCGCGAATCTTGAGAAGAAGGTCACAGAGGCGTTGGCGCTGCCGGCGACGAGCGGGGGCGCGACCGGCACCGTGGCGAACTGTGGCTGGCCCGTGACCGGGTCGACGCCAACCTGCACCTGCTGGCCCCGCAGTGCACCGCCGACGATCTGCTGCGCGGCATGGGTCGCCAGCAGGTCCTCGTAGGCGCGGAACCAGTCCGGCTGCACGGTCGAGGCACCGGCACTCAGGTCGAGCTGCGCGGCCGGCACCTGCGCCGCGCCGCCCGCGTCACGGCCTGAGTGGCAGCGCGTGCAGGTGTTGTCGGCCAGGACGGTCACGCCGTCCGCCGCCAGCGTGATCCGCGGCTTGGCCCACAGCGGGTGGATGTGCTTCTCGTAGTGAATCGTGATGCGGCAGCCGGATCTCCAGACCGTAACGCAGTCGCTTGAGGTCGGCGCGAGCGTGTCGAGGTCCGAGTACTTGTAGGCGAAGCTGGCATCCGGTGCCCGGCCGGCCGCCACCGGGTCCGTCCAGACGTCGCTGAACACGATGTTTGTGCTTGGGCTTAGAGCAGCGCAGTTCGTCTGACAACTGATGCGCGTTCGAGTCTCGGCCATCGTCTCGCCGAAGTCGGTGAAGAAGGCCGGGTTCGTGTTCGGGAACGGCAGGCCGGTCGTCGTGGAGCCTGCGTTGACCGACGCGAACAGGTCGCTGCGGCCGTGCGAGAGCCCGCTGGCGGGGTCGTGGCAGCCGTTGCAGTGCAGTTCCTGGCCGGGGAGGACCTGCAGCCAGTTCTCGTGCCGCGGGCTGATGCGGTGGCCATAGGCATCGAGCACGGTGACCGCGAACGCGACGTACGCAGGCACTTTCACGCGCACGGAACCGTCCGGTTCGACCGGGGCGTAGCCGAGAACTTCGCGCATCTTGAATTCCGCGGTCACGCCGAATGCGCTGTCCTTGAAGTTGCGCACGTCACGGTCGGGGAGGCTGACCGGTTTCTCGATCCGCAGGAACCGCGCCGGGCGCTGCGCCGCGAGAGTGAGCTTCGGGTCGGCGAGCGCGGCGATGCCGCCCGGCGCCGTGTCGACGCCATCGACGTCGTAGACGCTGCGGATGTTGATGATGCCGACACCTTCCGATTCGAGCTGCGGGTCGTAGTCCACGCCGGCGACGCGATCCAGCAGCACCGGCGGCAGAGCGACCGGCTGCGCCGCGACCACGTCGGTGAAGACCGTGCCCTCGACGGGGTCGCGCACCGGCAATTGCGTGCGCGTGGCCGGGTCGTAGATCCAGATGCTGTAGAGCGGTGGGGCGGGCGTTGGGTTCGGTGCCGCCAGCTTCTGGGCGGTGCAGGGGACGATCTGCGCGCCCTGCGCCAGGCGGCAGGGCGTCCAGCTCACGAGCAACCGGCCGGTTCCGTCGCGCAGCGGATATGCGGAGCTGAACCGTCCGCCGGGGGACGGGCCGTCGATGGTGCTGACGGCATCAACGGTGGCCGGTTGCTGCGCCGGCCCGACGAGCACGCCGCGGTTCGGCAGCGTGGGCTGCGTGTTCTCGACGTAGTTCGCGACGTCGATGGCGAGCAGGTCGCCGCCCTGGTCGGGCGCGACGAATTGCTTCGCCAGCACGAGAAGCTTGCCGTCAGCCATCGGCCGCGGTTGGAGGAACTGGATGGCCGAGTTGCCGGTGCCCGTGTCGTGACTGTGGGCACCGTAGAGCAACTGCAGACCCGACCCGTCAGGGCGCATTGCATACAAGCTGATTTCGTTGTGGCCGGGCGCATGGTCCCAGCGGCTGAAGACGACGCGGCCGTCGTCGAGTATGGCGGGGTTGAAGTCGTGGCTCTGATTGAAGGAAACCTGATGGATGTTGGTGCCGTCGGGATCCATGACGTGCAGCACGAACGCAGGCTCGTTGCGGTCCTCGTCCTGCGCGTCGAACTGCGGCTTGCCCTCGTCGAGCAGGATGGCCTTCGACTGTCGCTGCCGGGTCGAGGCGAAGATGATCCGTCCATCGGGCAGGTAATGCGGCGCGAAGTCGTGGCCCTCCTCGGCGATGACGTCGTCGGCGATGACGCGGCGCAGCTGCTGGGTCGTCAGGTCGTATTCCCAGATGTTCCAGGTCGGCGGGTCCTTGGGCTTGGCGCCTGGCAGCTGGGCGAGTCGCATCGCGAAGATCAGCTTCTTGCCGTCGTAGGAGGACTCCACGCCCCGCACGTCGCCCTGGCCCTTCGTCACCGCGAAGGTCACGTTGTGGTCGGTGGAGGAAGGGGAGGCGCGGTCCCGGACGTAGAGGTCTGCGCCGGCCTGGAAATCGAGCAGGTGCCGGACATCGTGCGCGGCGGTTCCGGTGGCGGGAAGCGGGCGCTTCACGTAGGCGATCGGAAAATCGAGCACCACCGGGTCTGGCTGCTGGCCGCTGCCGGGTCCGACACTGCCGCCCGTGCCGCTCGTGCAGGCCGCCAGAAAGAGGGCGAGTGCCACGCCCGCAACTGAGCCCAGAGGTCCCACCGGTTGAGGCGGTCCCGCCGTCACTTTGCGCATCCTTCTGTCCTCGTTGACCGGTCCGCCACGGCGCTCGCTCGCGCGCCGCGTCGGCCATCTTTTCTCACATCTCGCCGGGGGCCTCGGTATTTGGCCCCCGTTTGTGTGAGGTGACTCGCAGTCCTGGCCAAATCGCTTGGCGAATCAGCCGTCAATGCGCACATTCCGTGCTCAAGCGGGCCGCGCCCGCCGGGAGGGGATCAGGATGCGCCTCGATACGCTCGAAGGGAGTGGCCCGCTAGCGCCATGCCGCACCGGGCTGGCAGTTGCGGCGGTGGCCATCGCGGCGCTGCTGTCGGCAGTGGCCCATGCGGACTCGCGCACGCAGGCGAAGCGGCTGCATGACCGACTGACCGGAATTCCGCCGAGCGAGGCCGTGCTCGCCTCGATGGCGAGCGACATCGCGGCGGGCCGGCCAGTCAACGCCGCCTACACGGCGATGCAGAACCCGGCCTTTTACAACGTCACGCTCAAGAACTTCGCGACGCCGTGGACCAACCGCGATCAGTCGCCCTTCGCCCCGCTGAATGACTACACGGCGACCGTCATTGGCGTCGTGCGCGACGACCTGTCGTTTGATCGCATCCTGTACGACGACATCCTGTACACGGGCCAGAACGTGACCGGCGTCCCGCCCTATTCGCCGGCCAACAACGACCACTACGCGGCCCTGGAGGCGCAGGGCGTAAGCCTGAAGGACGCCCTGGTGCAGACCACCCAGTCCGCCGCCAACGGGCTACCGCCCAACGCCACCGCCGGCGTGCTCACGACGCGCGCCGCCGCACAGGCGTTCTTCATCGCCGGGACCAACCGGGCGATGTTCCGCTTCACGATGCTTAACCACCTCTGCCGGGACATGGACAAGGTTTCCGACACCACCCGCCCGCCGGACCGCATCCGGCAGGACGTGAGCCGCAGCCCCGGCGGGGACAGCCGGGTGTTTCTCAACAATTGCATCGGCTGCCACAGCGGCATGGACCCGATGGTGCAGGCGTTCGCGTACTACGACTACGACGACTCGAGCGGTCGGCTGCTGTACACGCCCGGCATCGTCCGGCCCAAGTACTTCCGCAACAAGGACACCTTCCCGTCCGGATACTCGACGCCGGACGACAGCTGGAGCAACTATTGGCGTCAGGGACGCAACGCTCTGCTTGGTTGGGATGGGTCGCTGCCCGGCAGCGGTCAAGGCGCAAAGTCGCTTGGTCAGGAGATTGCGCGCACCGACGCCTTCGCCACCTGCCAGGTCGAGAAGGTGTTCCGCAAGGTCTGCTTCCGAGCCCCGAGCGACGCACCGGACCGAGCCCAGGTCCAGACGATGGTCGGCTCGTTCAAGTCGAACGGCTACCAACTGAAACGCGTCTTCGCTGAGGCCGCGACCTATTGCATGGGCGACTAGGGGGGACCGCGATGCGCACAGCCTCGACTCGAGCCTGCATGACGCGCGCCGTCGCGCTAGTCGCTCTCGCCTTGCTGCTCGCCGGATGCGGGGGTGGCGCAAAGACGGTGCAGAACCCCGTTACCTCGAGCGGTTCAGCCGCGACATATACCGGTCCGCCCCCCGCCACCGCGGACGTGCAGGCGTTCAAGATCAACGTCTGGGACAACCTCAAGTCGACCAACCGCTGCGGTCGGTGCCACGTGGCGGGCGGTCAGGCGCCACAGTTCGTGCGCCTGGACGACGTGAACCTCGCCTACGCGGCCGCGAATACTGTCGTCAACCTCTCGTCGCCGCGCGATTCCCGGATGGTGCAGAAGGTGGGGGGCGGTCACAACTGCTGGCTCGCGAGCCCGCAGGCCTGCGCCGACATCCTGACGACCTGGATCACCAACTGGGCTGGCGCAGTGGGTGGCAGCGGCACACAGACCGTGGTGCTCAAGGCGCCCGTCCTCAAGGACCCGGGCACGAGCAAGGTCTTCCCGACAGCTCCGGGGCTGTTCGCGTCGACCGTGTACCCGCTGCTGACCCAGTACTGCTCGCGGTGCCATGCGCCCTCGGCGAGTTCGCCGCAGTCGCCGTACTTCGCCTCGAGCGACATCAACGAGGCATACGCAGCGGTCAAAGTGAAGATCGACCTGAACGACCCCGCCCAGTCGCGGCTCGTCCTGCGGTTGCGCAATGAGTTCCACAACTGCTGGAGCGACTGCGCGGCCAACGCAAATACCATGCAGGCGGCGATCAAGGCCTTCGCCGACCAGGTGCCAACAACGCCGATCGATCCTTCGCTGATCGCATCGAAGGCGCTCACCCTCTACGACGGCATCGTCGCGAGCGGCGCAAATCGCGCGACCGCCAACTTGATAGCACTGTGGGAGTTCAAGACCGGGCAGGGCAGCACCGCGTACGACACGAGCGGCGTGGATCCGGCGCTGAACCTGACGCTGTCGGGCGATGTCAGCTGGGTGGGCGGCTGGGGTATCAGCCTGAACAGCGGCAGGGCGCAGGGTCCCACGACCGCCAGCAAGAAGCTCCACGACCTCATACAGGCCACCGGCGAGTACACAATCGAGGCCTGGGTGGCGCCCGGCAACGTCACCCAGGCGGACGCGCGCATCGTGTCCTACTCGGGCGGGACGACGACCCGCAATTTCATGCTCGGGCAGACGGCCGCCAGCTACGACTTCTACAACCGGTCGAGCCGTACGGGCCAGAACGGCGACCCGAAGCTGACGACGGCCGCCAATGCACAGGTCCTCAAGGCCACGCTGCAGCACGTGGTCGCCACGTTCGACCCAGTCAACGGGCGGCGCCTCTACGTGAACGGCGTCTACACAGGCGACGCCGATCCGACACCTGGCGGTACGCTCGCCGACTGGGACGACACGTTCGCATTCGTGCTTGGCAATGAGGTCTCGGGGGACCGGCAGTTCCAGGGCATCCTGCGGCTCGTGGCGGTTTACAACCGCGCCCTCACACCGCAGCAGATCCAGGGGAACTTCATGGCCGGCGTCGGCGAGAAGTACTTCCTGCTGTTCTCGGTCAGTCATCTCGTGGACGTGCCGCAGGCGTACATCCTGTTCGAGGTCAGCCAGTTCGACAGCTACAGCTATCTGTTCGACCGGCCGAAGTTCATCAGCCTGGATCCGAACGCCAAGCCCGGCAACATCCCGATCGCGGGAATGCGCATCGGTGTGAATGGCGCCACGCCGGACGTCGGCCAGGCCTATCGCACGCTCAACACCGCGATCACGGATTCGGAGTACGGGCCACTCGGCCAGCCGCTCTCCACCATCGGCACGGTCATCGCCCAGCAGCAGGGGCCGCAGACCGACGAGTTCTTCCTGACCTTCGACCAGCTCGGATCGCACACGAACGTCCGACTCGACCCGGCGCCGACTCCGGCGGCGCCACCGCCCGACGTGCTGCGGCCACCGGACATCGGGCTGCGCGTGTTCGACCAGATCAACGCGACGATGGCCGCGCTCACGGGGGTGAGCCCGCAGTCGCCGGCCGTGAGTTCGACGTTCGCCAGCGTGCGGCTTGCGATGCCGGGAGTGCCGAGCATCGACACGTTTGTGTCGGCTCACCCGGTCGCAATAGCGCAGCTGGCGATCCAGTACTGCAGCACGCTTGTCGACGACACCAGCGCGCGGGCTGCGTACTTCCCGGGCTTCGATTTCAGTGCGAGCCCGGCTGTGGCCTTCGCCCCGCCAGGCCGGACCATCGTGCTGGACTCTCTCATCAGCCACATGATGCGGACGAAACTCGCCACGGAGCCCGACCCGACGCTGGTCCGCGGCGATCTCGACAACCTCATCACAACGCTGACCGCCTGTGGCAGCAGCTGCCCGGCAGGCCGCACGCCGACCGTAGTTAAGGCGGCATGCGCGGCCCTACTCGGCAGCGCAGTGACCCTGATCAACTGAGCGGGCCCGCGTGAACACCCGAGGACAGCACCATGATCATTCGTAAGCGTCTGCCGCGAGGGCTGCCATTGCACCAGCCGCTGCGCCACGACGCCTTCCACAAGCGGCCGGTCACGCGCCGTGACTTCATCGCGCAGGGGCTGCAGGCCGGGCTCGGCACCATCGTCGCACCGACGGTGTTCGGGCTATTCGCCGATCCGCGGGCGGCGAGGGCCGCGCTGTCGCCGGACCTGCAGGCCCTGGCGGCGAGCTGCGGCATCGCCGTGCAGGGTGCAGGCAAAATCCCTTTCATCTGTTTCGACCTTGCTGGTGGCGCGAACATGGTCGGCTCGAACGTGCTGATCGGCGGGCCGGGGGGGCAGCTCGATTTCCTGACGACCGCCGGTTACGGGACGCTCGGGCTGCCGGGTGACATGGTGCCGGGCCTGGGCGCCGCGGCGAGCGGCAGCGGCTTCACCGACATGCGGCTCGGTCTCGCCTTCCACTCCGACAGCGCGTTTCTGCGGGGCATCGTCGAGCGCGTCGCGCCGGCCACCGCCGCGGCGATCAACGGGGCGGTGATCGCCGCCCGTTCGGAGAACGACACCGGCAACAATCCGCACAACCCGATGTATGGCATCTACCGGGCCGGGGCGAACGGCTCGCTCGCGACGCTCATCGGGTCGAGCCCGACGGATTCGGGCGGGAACTCGGCGGCGCCCGCCAGCCTGATCGACCTCTCCGTGCGCCCGATCAAAGTCGCCCAAGCGAGCGACGTGACCGGCCTCGTCGACACGGGGCAGCTCGCGACGCTGCTGAGCCTCGACGACACGGTGGCTGTCATGGAAGCCGTCGAGCGCATCAGCGCCCGCAAGATGCTGGTTGTCGACCCGAAGCAGCCGTGGGCCGATCCAACCAATTCGTCCGTGACGCGCAACGAGGTGGTGCGCGAGCTCGTGACCTGCGGCTACGTGAAGGCGGCTGACGTCGTCGACCGCTACGGCGATCCGGCGAGCCTCAATCCAGATCTAGATCCGGCGATCGTCGGCTCCGGCGGCATCTTCAGCGCCGCGGAGTATGCCGCCGACGCGGAGTTCCGAAAGACTGCGGCCGTCATGAAGATGGTGGTGTCGGGGTACGCCGGCGCCGGTACTATCGAGATCGGCGGCTACGACTACCACGATGGCACGCGCGCCACCGGCGAGCTGCGCGACCTTCGGGCCGGGCGCTGCATGGGGGCCTGCCTCGAATACGCGGCGCGGCACGGCGTCCCGCTCATGCTGTACGTGTTCTCGGACGGGTCCATTTCCGCGAGCAGTCAGGTCGACAACAGCACGGACGGTCGCGGCAAGCTGGGGTGGACGAGCGACAACCAGAGCACCGCCGCGTCGTTCTTCCTGGTCTATAACCCGGGCGGGCGACCGCAGCTGCTCGGCGGCGGCGCGGGAGGCGCCGCCCGCCACCAGCAGATCGGTTACTTCCGGCCGGATGGCTCCGTCGAGACGTCCTCCAGCCCGGCAGCCAACAGCGTCAACCTGCTGGTCGACACCGTCGTGCTCAACTACTTGGCGCTGCACGGCCAGCAGGGACAGTTCGCGGCGACACTCCCAAGCAGCACCCTCGGCTCCACCGGTCCCCTGGACAACCTGATCGCGTTCAACCCGATCGTGAACGGCAAGATCGGCTGAACGGTGCCGCGTGCCGGGCACGCGCGACCGCCGCCGAATTGAGTTGTGCGGGAGGTGACGTTAGTCTTGCGCGGCACTTGTGCACAGCGTTCACGGAGCCAGAGCCGGCATGTCCAGGATCCTCGCACTCGCCGTATTGATCATGTTTGTGAGCGGCGCCGCCCGCGCCGAGTGGTATGAGCGGGAAGAGGCGATCATGGGCACCCGCGTCGCGGTGCAGCTCTGGTCCGCCAAGCCCGACGTCGCGCTGCAGGCCATCGATGCAGTCATGGCGTCGATGCGGCGGACGGACGAGCTGATGAGCCCGTACAAGCCGGAGAGTCAGCTGTCGGAGGTCAATGCCCACGCCTACGAACGGCCGGTCCAAGTGGATGTTGACCTTATCGACGTCGTCGAAAAGTCGATCGAGTACTCGAAGCTGAGCGATGGCGCCTTCGATATCACCTACGCCAGCGTCGGCTACCTGTACGACTATCGGCGGCACACCCACCCAACCGACGAACAGATCGCGGCGGCCCTGCCGGGCGTCGACTACCGTCAGCTGCAGGTCGATCACGACGCTCGCACAATCCGCTTCCTGCGACCGGGCATGCGCATCGATCTCGGTGGCATCGCGAAGGGCTGGGCCGTGGATCGTGGCGTCGAAATCCTGCGCAAGATGGGCATCGAGCACGCGATGGTCAACGCGGGGGGCGATACGCGCGTGCTTGGCGACAGGCTCGGCAAGCCGTGGATCGTCGGCATCCGCGATCCGCGCAAGGAGTGGGGTGTGGTGACGAGGATCCCGCTGCGGGACGAGGCCATCTCGACCTCTGGGGATTACGAACGCTACTTCGAGGAGAACGGCGTCCGTTATCACCACATCCTCGTGCCGAGCACGGGCAAATCGCCGCACGAGGTGCGCAGCGTGACGGTGATCGGCGCCACCGCCACGCACACCGACGGGCTCACGAAGCCGGTGTTCATCTTCGGGGTCCAGAAGGGCATGGAGTTTGTGCGACGCGTCGGCGACGTCGAAGCTGTGATCGTCGATAAGGACGGCAAGATCTTCTATTCGCCCGGTCTTGAGCCCGCCCGCTGACGGAACCCGTTTTGTGACGCAGTGCCGGCTGCGCGTCGCCGATCGCCGCGTTCGTTGACAGCCCCGCTCCCGCCAGACAAGGATTCGCACGACTGACAAGGGCAAACCCGTCGAAAGGCGGGGACGCAAAGCCACCGGTCTAAAGGTTCGGCCTAGGACAGCGGGGTTGCGAGGATGCAACGCAGGGATCACTTCGAACTCGCCAGGCGGCAGGCGCGGGCGCAGACAATCGCAGTGCTGGCGGCCATCGCGGCCGCGGCGTTGCTCTACCCGCTGTTCGCCGGAGCGGCCGCGGCCACTGGCCGTCCTGCGCCGGACTTCGTGCTGAAGGACATCGGCGGCCGAAATCTCCGCCTCTCCGAATTCCGTGGCGATGTCGTCGTGCTTACCTTCTGGTCGAGCTGGTGTGGACAGTGCCGCGACGCCCTCAGCGAGCTCAATGACCTGACCACGCACCGGCCCGGCGAGGCACCGGTCGTGCTCAGCGTGAACCTTGATGGCGACACGGCCCGCGCGACTGCGGTCGCCAACTCGCTGCACCTCGGGTTTCCGATGCTGATCGACGCGCAGCAGTCTGTGGCGCGTCTCTACGACGTGGAGCATTTGCCGCTCACCTTGCTCGTCGACCGTGACGGTGTGGTGCGCGGCTGGTGGGAAAAGGAGCCCGCCGCGCCGGACGCGCTGGCGAGGCAGATCAGGGAATTGCAGAGGCAATGAATATGAAGAGTCACTATCGCGCAGCCCGCCGGCGGTTCGTGTGCCTGTCGGCACTGCTGGTCGCCGGCGCCGCCCTGGCGGCGGGCAGGGCACTTGCAGCCGACGCGGCACCGCAGCCGCAGGATGTGCGCGCCGTCGACCAGGACGTGCAGACCCTCAAGAAGCAGCTCGTGGACCTGAACCGGGACCTGTTCAAGCTCGAGGAGGAGCTGCTGTACCCGGCGAGCACGCAGGTGGCGGTCTTCCTGGCAGTGGACGTTGGGACGTTCTTCGCTCTCGACTCGGTGCAGATCAAGGTCGACAACAAGGAGGTGGCGAACTATCTGTACACGGACCGCGAAGTGCAGGCGCTGCATCGCGGCGGGGTGCAGAAGCTGTATCTCGGCAACCTGAAGGCCGGCGAGCACGAGCTCGTGGCGTTCTTCACGGGCAAGGGCCCGCATGACCGCGACTACCGCCGCGGCACGAGTCTAAAGTTCGAGAAGGCCGTCGGCGCCAAGTACCTGGAGCTCCGCATCAGCGACCGCGTCGCGGCGCTGCAGCCGGAGTTCGTTGTGCGGCAGTGGGAGTAGGGCTCCCTCCGCCCGACGGTTGCCCGGTGAAGGCTCGGACACTCAGATGACCCTGGCGCGGTCGCACCCCTGGCTTGTGCTGGCCCTGGCAGCGGCGTGCATCGTCGGTCCCTGCGACGCAGGCGCGCAGGACGCGGTTTCGGTTGCGGCGCCGCCGGCGACGATTCGCGACCTCGACTACGGCGACGTGCTGTTCCATTTTTTCCAGGATGACTACTTCGAGTCGATCGTGCGCCTCGAGGTCGCGCGCGACTTCGGCCGCATTCCGCACCACGAAGCCGAAGCCGAGCTGCTCTCGGGCGGCCTGTACCTGTCACTCGGCTTGCACGCCGAGGCCACCCGCATCTTCGAGGGTCTGCTCGGGACGCCGGTGCCGCAGTCAGTCAGCGACCGGGCGTTCTTCTACCTGGCCCGCATCCACTACCAGCGCGGTTACCTCGACAAGGCCTGGCGTGACCTGCAGCGCATACGCGGTGCTCTGCCCGGCCAGCTCGAGCCGGAACGGCGTCTGCTGGCGGCCAACGTGCTCATGGCCGAGGGTCGCTTCGCCGAAGCGTCGGCCCAGCTGCAGAACTGGAGTGACCAGAGCAGTTGGGCGCAGTACGCGCGGTTCAACCTCGGCGTGGCACTCGTGCGCAGCGGCGCGACCGCACCGGGCCGAGTGCTCCTCGATGCCGTCGGGAACGAGCCGGCGGTGAGCGAGGAGCAGATGTCGCTGCGCGACCGCGCCAATCTGGCACTTGGCTTCGCCTCGCTTCAGCAGCACGACACCGATGGCGCCGTGGCGGCACTCAATCGCGTGCGCCTCGACGGGCCATTTACCAACCGGGCGCTGCTCGGGCTCGGGTGGGCCGAGGCCGACGCGAAGCGGCCGGAGCGGGCGCTCGTGCCGTGGCTCGAGCTGCGGAATCGGCGCCTGGTGGACTCCGCGGTACAGGAGTCCTTCCTCGCGGTGCCTTACGCCTACGCGCAGCTCGCCTCAAACGGGCAGGCGGCGCAGCAGTACCAGCTGGCCGTGCAGGCCTACGCCGCGGAGGCGGGGCGCATCGACGAGTCGATCGCCGCCATCCGCCGTGGCGGGTTCCTCGACGCCGTTCTCGAGGCCGTGCCCCGCACCAACGACGTCGGCTGGTTCTGGCAGCTGCAGAAGATCCCCGACGCCCCGCACACGCGCTACCTCTACCGCCTGATGGCGTCGCACGAGTTCCAGGAAGGCTTGAAGAACTATCGCGACTTGCGGATCATGCGGCGCAACGTCGAGCGGTGGCGAGACTCGCTCGCCGCGTTCGACGACATGATTGCCGCACGCGAGCGGGCCGCCGCCGAGCGCGAGCCGCACAAGCAACAGGTGCTTGCCAGCACCGACCTCGGCGCATTCGAGCAGCGTGAGGCCGAACTGAAGAGGCGTGCCGCCGCGATCGAATCGGCGCGCGACGTGGTGGCGCTCGCCACCAGCGAGGAGGCCCAGCACTGGCAGGCGCTGGAGCGGGTCGAGGTGGCGGTGCAGGCGCTGCCCGAGGGGCCGCAGCGGGATGGTCTCGAGGAGCGTGCAGGGGTGCTGCGCGGCACGCTGCTCTGGCAGCTTGACGCACAGTACAAGGTGCGCGCGCGCAAGCTGGACAAGGGCCTGCAGGATACCTCCGCTGCCCTCGTCGAGGCGCAGCGCCGGGTCGGCGAGGTGGTGCAGGCCGGCGATCTCGCGCCACGCAACACCGCGGGATTTGCCGAGCGCGTGCAAGAGCTGGTGGCGCGGGTCGACCAGATCGCCCCGCGTGTCGATGCGGCAACCGCGGCTCAGGAGCGAGTACTGGCCCAGCTCGCCGTGAACGAACTGGAAGCGGAGAAACGGCGGTTGGCGAGCTACGCGACGCAGGCGCAGTTCGCGCTTGCGTCGCTGTACGACGGCGCCGTGGCCAGGGGCGCGCAATGACCCGGCGCAGCGCCATCGCTGTGTTGTTCTGCTGTGCCTGCTGGGCGGTCAGCGCGCAGGCGGGTCGCAGCAAGCCGGCAGCGGCGCCGACTCTCGCCGACCTCAGTCAGCGCGCGGCGCCGCTCCAGCGTGATGAGGTCGCCGCCGTCGATTCTGAGCAGGCAGCCCGCAGCTACGAGGACTTCCTGAAAGTCGATGGCGCCGACCCGGCCATGCGCGCCCAGGCCCTGCGCCGGGTCGGCGACCTACGGCTCGCGGCGGCGGAAGCACAGCGCGCCCGCGACGGCGGATCCGCCGAGCAGGCAGCGGCGGCGACGCGGGAGGCGATCGCCACCTATAAGCAGCTGCTGCGAGAGTTCCCGGACTATCCAGGGACCGACGCGGTGCTCTACCAGTTGGCCCGCGCCTTCGAGGCGATCGGCGATTCCGCCGATGCGGCGGCGACCCTGGACCGTCTCGTCGAGCAGTTTCCGAACACCTCGCACTATGCCGAGGCTCAGTTCCGCCGCGGCGAGAGCCTCTTCAGCTCCCAGCGCTATGCGGACGCCGAACGCGCCTACGCGGCGGTACTCGCGCACGGGCAGGACTCCGAGTTCCGCGAGCAGGCGCTGTATAAGCGCGCCTGGGCGCTGTTCAAGCAGGCGCGGAACGAAGAGAGCAGTGCTTCGTTCCTCGATCTGCTGGACCGCCTGCTGGTCGCCGACGGGAAGCTGCGTCCAGCCGCCGAGCTCTCCCGGCCCGAGCAGGAACTGAGCGAGGACACGCTGCGGGCGCTCAGCATCATGTTCGCGGCCTCCGACGGCGCGGAGTCGCTACAGGCAGCACTGGCAGGTCGGCGTGGCGCTCCCTACGAGTCGCGCCTGTACCGCGCGCTCGGCGACCTCTACGTGGACAAGGAACGCTACCAGGACGGCGCGGGCGCATACCGGGCGTTCGCCAAGCGCCGGCCGCTCGACCCCGAGGCGCCGCTCATGCTGGGGAGTGCCGCGGAGGCCTACTCGAAGGGCGGATTCACCTCGCTCGTACTGGAGGCGAAGAGCGAACTCGTCGAGCAGTACGGACCGAACAGCGCGTACTGGCATGCGCACCCGACCGACATCGACCCGCGCGTCAGCGCCGCCGTGCAGGCGAACCTGCTCGACCTGGCGCGGCATTACCACGCGCTCGCCCAGAAGAGCGGCGCTGCGGCGGATCGTGCTCTTGCCGTCCGCTGGTACCGCGAGTACCTGACGGGCTTCGACGGCAGCCCGCAGGCCCCGGCGACGCGCCTGCTGCTCGCCGACCTGTTGTTCGAGGGTGGCCAATTCGGCGAAGCCGCCACCGAGTACGAAGCAGCGGCGTATTCCTACGCCAACGCCCCTGAGGCCGGCCGTGCCGGCTATGCCGCGCTAGTGGCTTTTGACAAGGCCGAAGCACAGCTGCCCGAATCCGAGCGTCCGGCCCTGCGCTTGCGTGCGATCGACTCCTCGCTGCGGTTCACCAGCACGTTCCCTCAGCACCCCGAGACGCCGGCCGTGCTGACCCGCACGACCAAGGCGCTGTTCGACCTGGGGGACCGTACTCGCGCCGAAGCCCTCGCGCAGCAGGTGCTGGACCTCGGCTCACGCGCCGACGCCGGGCAGCAAGTGGTCGCGTGGACGGTGCTCGCGCACACGTATTTCGACTCGGCGCGCTACGCTGAAGCCGAGAGGGCCTACGGCGAGGTGGCATCGCGACTGCCGGCCAACGATCCGCTGCTTCCCGAGATCACCGAGCGGCGCGCCGCGAGCGTGTACCGCCAGGCTGAGGCGAAACAGGCAGCCGGGGACCTGCCGGGAGCCGTACAGGACTTCCTGCGGGTGGCGAGCGTAGCGCCGACGTCCCCCGCGGGTCCGAAGGCCGAGTTCGACGCGGCCACGCTGCTGCTCACCGCCAAGCGTTGGGATCAGGCGGCCGGCGTGCTCGAGGGCTTCCGCCGCGACCACCCGCAGCACGAGTTGCAGCCGGAGGTGACCCGCAAGCTCGCCGTCGCCTACCTGGAAGGCGGACACCAGCGCGAGGCAGCGACCGAACTGGAGCGCGTGGCCGCGCGCGAGGGCGAGGACGCCGAGGTCCGACGGGCCGCGCTGTGGCAGGCGGCCGAGCTGTATGCGGCAAGCGGTGATGCGAGCGCCGCATCTCGTGCCTACGCCGAATACGTCAAGCGCTTCCCGGCGCCTCTCGGCCCGGCGGTTGAAGCGCGGCAGGAACTGGCTGAACTGGCCCTCAAGGCCGGTGACGACGCCGGGCGCCGGCAGTGGCTGCAGGAGATTGTCGCCGCGGACGCGGCCGCCGGGGCCGAGCGCACCGAGCGCAGCCGGTTCCTCGCCGCCGGCGCCTCGCTCGAACTGGCACGGCCGCTCGATGCCGCGGCCCGCGAGATCCGGCTGGTCATCCCGCTCGACAAGTCGCTGGCGGCGAAGCGCAAGGCGATGGAAGCCGCGCTCACGGCCTATGGCAACGCCGAGGGTTACGGGATCGCGCAGGTTACGACCGCGGCCACCTTTGCCATGGCCGACCTGTACCGCCACCTCGGGCGCTCGCTGCTCGAGTCCGATCGTCCGCGCGGCCTCTCAAGCGAGGAACTCGAGCAATACGAGCTGCTGCTCGAGGAGCAGGCCTTCCCGTTCGAGGAGAAGGCGATCGGCATCCACGAACGCAACGCCCGTCGCGCCGCCTCCGGCGTGTATGACGAGTGGGTACAGAAGAGCTACGCGGCGCTCGCCTCGATGAAGCCGGCCCGCTACGCGCGCCAGGAGGTCGCCGAGGGCCCGGATGCGTCGCCGACCGCCGCGCCCGAGATGACCCAGCAGTTCGCCGCCGCCCGGACGGCGTTGGAGGAGGGCCGCGACGACGATGCTCGCCGGCTCTTCGAGACGGCGCTCGCCGCCGATCCGCGCAATGCCGTCGCCCTGAACCGGCTGGGCGTGGCCGACCGCCGCCTCGGCCGGTTCGCCGACGCGCGTGCCGCCTACGAGCGTGCCATCGCCGCCGACCCGTCCTTCGCCGACGCCGAGCGCAACCTCGCCATCGTCGTCGACCTCTACCTCGGCGACGCCCCGGCGGCGCTGGCTCATTACGAACGCTATCAGGCGCTGACCAGCGGTGCCGACACCGAGGTCTCGGCCTGGCTGGTCGAGCTGCGCACGCGCCTCGGGCAGGTGCCGCGCACCGCGGAGGCAAAGCCATGACCCGACCCCGGTACCTGCTCGTGACCCTTCTGCTGCTGCAGGCGCCGGCCGTCGGCGCGGACCCAGCGACGGGCGGCCCGGCGAAACCGGCCGCGCGGACCGAGCGTGCCGTCGACCGGCTGCAGCTCGACTCGACCTCCGTGACCGGCAACCGGGAGTTGCCCAAGGTCATGAGCATCGTGCCGTGGAAGGCAGCGGAACCGCCAGGTGGGCCGGACCGGCCCATGAGCAGTCTCGTCGAAGAGGTTCTTGCGCCGCTGGATCGTGACGAATTTCGGCGCGAGATCACATATTTCCATGACCTGACGTCGCAAAGTTCACCCGTCGTTACCCCCGGAGCCAAGCAGCCATGAGCACCCTCGATCTGGTCGTCAACTTCTTCAAGCAGGGTGGGGTCTTCCTGTATCCCATCGCAGCCGTGTTCGCGATCGGCCTTGCGGTCGCCGTGGAGCGGTTCATCTACCTCACGCGCGTCGCGAGCGGCAATCGCCGTCTGTGGGGGGAGTTGGCGCCGCTCATCCAGTCCGGCAACTTCCGCAGGGCGATGGAAGTGGCGGAGCAGACCGATTCGGCGCTCTCCACGATCATGCGCTACGGCATGTCCCGGATCGAGACCGCGCGTCGCCGCGACGACATCGAGAAAGCGATGGAGGAAAGCCTGATCGAGGTGATTCCGCGCCTCGAGAAACGCACGCACTACCTCGCCACGCTGGCCAACATCGGCATGCTGATGGGCCTGCTCGGCACGGTGATCGGCCTGATCCACGCCTTCGCGGCGGTGGCCAGCATCAACCCGGCGGAGAAGGCAAGCATGCTCGCGGCGAGCATCTCGGTCGCCATGAACAACACGGCGCTCGGCCTCGGCCTCGCGATCACCCTGCTGCTGTGCCACATGTACCTCGAGACCAAGACGACCGAGCTGGTCGACAGCCTCGAGGTCGCCTCGCTCAAGTTCCTGAACACAGTGATCGAGCGCCGCGGGACCATGCCGCGCTCGGTCCCGGCGCGGTCGGCTGCAGCCGCGGCCGAGGCGGCTTCCGAGATCGAACTCCTTGCCCGGAGGGAGGCCGCGCCGGCATGAAACACGGCTCCAGGATTGCGCGCCGCCAGCAGCGCAACCACGCGCGCTACCGCGGCCGCAATGACCTGACCATCGTGCCGATGCTGGACGTGATGGTGATCCTCACGTTCTTCCTGATCTTCACGGCGGTGTTCTCGAAGACCAGCGTGCTCGAGGTGAACCTGCCCGGTCCGGGCGTCCAGGCTCCACCCAAGGCACCGACGCTGGAACTCGAGGTGATCCTGCGCCGCGGCGGCCTGCAGGTGGCGGACCGCTACGGCGGCGTGCTGGAGACGATTCCGCTCGACGCCGCGGGACACCAGGACGTCGTGCACCTGGCTGCCTCGCTCGAGGGTATCAAGCGCCGCTACCCCGACAAGACCAACGCAACGCTGCTCGTGGCCGAGAGCGTGGACTACGACACGATCGTCCAGGTCATGGACGCGATCCGCGTCAAGCAAACGGTCGAGGGGGCCAGGGTGACGAGCGTCCCGCTCTTCCCGCAGATCTCGCTCGGAGACGCACCCACATGATTCGCACGGGCATGCGGCGCCACGCGCGCCACGGCAAGGCCGGCGGCGGTCACGGACCGCTCACCCTCATCCCGATGATCGACATGCTGACGATCCTCGTCGTCTACCTGCTGGTACACGCCGCCGACATGGAGATCCTGCCGAACTCGAAGAACATCTCGATTCCGCAGTCCGTCTCCGAGCAGAAGCCGCGGGAGACTACGGTCGTGATGGTCACCCGCGATCGGCTCTACCTGAACGGCGAGCCGGTGCTTTCCGTCGCCGACCTGCAGGCGTCGCCCGAGCAGGTCGTCGAACCGCTGCGCGCCGCGCTCGGCCGCGAGACGGCCGGGGTATTGCCCGGGTCCGAGGCGCACCGCGAGGTCACGGTGATGGCGGAGAAGAGCCTACCTTATTCGGTGCTGCGCAAGATCGTCGCCAGCAGCGCGGCGGCGGAGTACACGAAAGTGTCGCTCGCGGTCGTGGAGCGCGAGGCGACCTATGCGGGCCGCACCGGAACCTAAGGGACGAGACGATGACCAGCGTCGCCGCGAATTTCCGCATCTTCCAGCTGCCGTGGACGCCGTCGGAGGCCGAAGAGCGCCGCTTCCGGCGGATCATCGGTGCCGCGCTCGGCATCTTGATCGCCGCGGGCATCGTGATCCCGCTGCTGCCCGTGCGCCATCCACCCAAAGCCCTCGAAGCGGCGATGCCCGAGCGCATCGTCGAGTTCATCCTGCAGCAGCCTAAGCCGCCGCCCAAGATCCAGCCACCGCCGCCGAAGGACGTCGAGGTGCCGAAGGTCGAGGCCAAGGTCGAGGTGCGAACTCCGGTGCCGCAGGTCCAGGCGAAGGCGGACCCGCGCAAGAAGGCGGCTTCCAGCGGCCTGCTGGCGCTGTCCGATCAGCTGGCTGAGCTTCGGGACATGGACGTGGACCGAAAGGCCGACACGGCACCCCTGAACGCCGGGATCGGGGACAAGACCCGCGTCGACCGCTCGATCCTGACGGCCAAGGTAGGGCAGGGCAGCGGCGGCATCGCCGTCGCCAGGGCCAGCAGTGGCTTCGGCGGCGGGTCCACGGGCCTCAAGGGCAATTCCACGGCGCGCGTCGCCTCGACGGTCGAGGCGGCGTCGGGCCCCCAGGCCACCCGCACCGGGAAGAGCGGCAAGGCCGCCCGGAGCCGGGAGGAGATCGAGCTGGTCTTCGACCGCAATAAGTCGGCGATCTACGCCCTCTACAGCCGAGCGCTGCGCGACAATCCGGCGCTGCAGGGCAAAGTCGTCCTCGAGGTGACGATCGCTCCATCGGGTGAGATCACCGACTGCCGGGTCGTCTCGAGCGACCTAGGGGACGCCGACCTCGAGCGCAAGCTCGTGACCCGCGTGAAGATGTTCCGGTTCGAGGAGAAGGACGTCGCCACGATGACCACGACCAAGCCGATCGAGTTCTTCCCGGCCTGAGCGTTATGAGCCGATAACCACTCGGCCTTTCCGCCGGGTGGCGGTCCCTCCCTAGCATGCCCCTCGCAGTCTGGCAGGCGAGGGAGGGTCGACATGAGTTCCACGACGGCAACGGCCATGCCGCTCGGTCCGCTGGACCGTGAGCGCTCCGAGCTGCTGCTGCGAGTTGTGGAAGGCCTCGAGTCCTTGTCCCTGCAATGGCTTTCCGGGTTTGCCGCGGGCATCGCCCACGAGCGAGCCACCGCCGTTCGGGGTCCCGCGACCACCGGCCTGCCGAGCCCGGCAGCCCGGGCGCAGGCCAGCCCGCGGCTGGCGGTCGTCTACGGTTCGCAGACCGGCAACGGCAAGAGAGTCGCCGAGCGGTTGGCGCGCGCGGCCGAGGCGGCCGGCCTGGCGGTGCGAGTCTCCGCGGCCGGCAGCTACCCCATCAAGGACCTCGCCAAGGAGCGGCTGCTCGTCGTCGTGGTCAGTACGCACGGCGACGGCGACCCGCCCGACGACGCGCGCGGCTTCCTTGAATTCCTCGGCGCGAGGCGCGCTCCAAGGCTCGAGCAGCTGTCCTACTCGGTGCTCGCGCTCGGCGACTCGAGCTACCCGCGCTTCTGCGAGACTGGCCGCCAGGTGGACGAGCGCCTCGCGGCGCTCGGGGCGCGCCGCCTGATCGCGCGTGCCGACTGCGACGTGGACTTCGAACGGACGGCCAACCCCTGGGTGGAGCGGGTGGTTGGCGCCGCTCGCGATGCGCTGGGCCCACCGCAGGGGGCCACGGTCACGCGCCTGCGGAGCCTGCCCGCGGAACCTCAGCATTCCCGCGAGCAGCCTTTCGCGGCAGAAGTGATCCACAACCAGCGCGTCACGGCGCGGGGCGCCACCAAGGACGTGCGCCACATCGAGCTGTCGCTGGAGGGCTCGGGCCTCAGCTACGAGCCGGGCGATGCACTGGGGGTATGGCACGAGAACCCGCCGCACGTCGTCGAGGCCGTGCTCGAGGCCCTGCGCATCGACGGCAACCAGGCCGTCGGTCACGGCGGGCGCACCAGGTCTCTGCGGGACTGGTTCACGACCGACCGCGAGCTCACGCGCCTCACGCGTCCTTTCCTGGCGCTACACGCCGAGCGCAGCGGGGATGCCGCCCTCGCCGCCGCGCTTGCGCCCGGCAACGAGGACGCACTCCGACGCACGCTCAAGAGCGAGCAGCTCGTCGATGTCCTGCAGCGCCACCCCGGGTGCTGGGACGGCGAGGCGTTGGTCGGTGCCCTGCGTCCGCTCGCGCCGCGCCTATACTCCATTGCCTCGAGCGCGGAGGCGGTTGGCGAGGAGGCGCATGTCACGGTCGCGGTCGTCGACTACGAACGCAACCGACAGCGCCGCCAGGGCGCGGCCTCGGCCCACCTGGCCGGCCTCGTAGCCGGCGCGCGCGCGCGGGTGTTCATCGAGCACAACGAGCGCTTCCACCTGCCCACGGATCCGGCACGGGACATCGTCATGATCGGCCCAGGCACCGGCATTGCGCCTTTCCGCGGCTTCCTGCAGCACCGCGAGGCCCAGGGTGCGACCGGGCGCAACTGGCTCGTGTTCGGCGCGCGGCACTTCGCGAGCGAGTTCCTCTACCAGCTCGAGTGGCAGCAGGCCCATCGGAAGGGTCTTTTGAACCGCATTGACCTGGCGTTTTCGCGGGACTGCACGCCGCGCGCCTACGTGCAGGACCGACTGCGGGAGGCCGGGCGTGACCTCTATGGGTGGCTCGAGGGCGGCGCCCACCTGTACGTGTGCGGCGACGCCGAGCACATGGCGCCGGACGTGCACGCGGCGATCGTCGACGTGGTGAGCGAGCACGGCGGCGTCGACTGCGAGGGCGCTGAGGCGTATGTCCGCCGCCTGGCGGACGAGCGGCGCTACCTGCGGGACGTCTATTGACCATGGCCGAGCTCACTCCCATCGAGCGCATCAAGCGCGAGAGCCGGCTGCTGCGCGGCACCCTCGCGCAGAGCCTGGCGGATCCGCTGACAGGCGCGATCCGCGAGGACGACACTGCGCTCATCAAGTTCCACGGCAGCTACCAGCAGGACGACCGCGATTTCCGCGAGGAGCGTCGCCAGCAGAAGCTCGAGCCGGCCTACAGCTTCATGATCCGCACGCGCCTGCCGGGCGGCGTGGTGAGGCCGCAGCAGTGGCTCGCGCTCGACGAGATCGCGTGCCGGTACGGCAACGGCACGCTGCGGCTCACGACGCGGCAGGCCTTCCAGTTCCACGGTGTGATCAAGGCCGAACTCAAGGCCACGATCCACGCGATCAACGCGACTCTGATCGACACGATCGCCGCCTGCGGCGACGTCAACCGCAACGTCATGGCCAGCGCGAATCCGATCGAGTCTCGCGCGCACGCGGCGGCCCACGAATGGGCGAAGCGGCTCTCCGAGCACCTGCTGCCGAAGACACGTGCGTACCACGAGATTTGGCTTGACGGCACCAAGGTCGCCGGCACCGAGGAGCTGGAGCCGCTCTACGGGATGACCTACCTGCCCCGCAAGTTCAAGGCGGCGCTCGCAGTCCCGCCGATTAACGACGTCGATATCTTCTCGCAGGACCTCGGCTTCATCGCCATCGTCGAGGACGGGGAGTTGCAGGGCTTCAACCTGACCGTCGGCGGCGGGCTCGGCACGACCCACGGTGACGCGCAGACCTACCCGCGTCTTGCCGATGTGATCGGGTTCCTGCGGCCGGAACAGCTGCTCGCGGTGGCGGAAGCCGTGATGACGACTCAGCGTGACTATGGGGACCGGACGAGCCGCAAGCACGCGCGCCTCAAGTACACCATCGCCGACCGCGGCCTCGACTGGTTCGTGGCCAAGATCAGTCGACGGCAGGGATTCACGCTCGAGGCTGCGCGACCGTTCGAATTCACGACGCACGGCGACCGCTTCGGCTGGACAGAAGGGCACGACGGCCGCTGGCACCTCACGTTGCGCATCGAGGCCGGGCGTGTCGCCGACGATGAGCAGGGGCCGCGCCTCACCGGGTTGCGCGAGATCGCCAGGGTTCACCGCGGCGACTTCCGTCTCACGCCGAACCAGAACTTGATCATCGCCAACGTGGAACCGGCGGCACGCGTCTTCATCGACGCGCTGGTCGTCCGCCACCGCCTCGACCGTCACGTGCGCGCGACGCCCGTGGCGCGCGACGCGCTTGCCTGCGTGGCGCTGCCGACCTGTGCGCTCGCGATGGCGGAAGCCGAGCGGTACCTGCCGCACCTGACGCGCCTGGTCGAGGCGCGCTTGGCGGCCAACGGGCTCGCTGGCGAGCCGTTGGTTCTGCGCATCACCGGCTGCCCGAACGGCTGCGCGCGGCCGTACCTGGCGGAGGTGGCGCTGATCGGCAAGGCGCCGGGTCGCTACAACCTCTATTTCGGCGGCGACGGTCGGGGACAGCGCCTGAACGCGCTGCATCTCGAGAACGTTGACGAGCCGACCATCATCGCGGCGCTGGATCGGGCATTTGCGCAGTTTGCGCAGGGCCGTCTGGCCGGCGAGCGGTTCGGGGAGTTTGCCTGGCGCGCGGGGCTGGTCGCGTCCGCGCCGGCGCCGGCGCCGGCGGCGAGGGCCGGGTGATGCGAGCGCTTGCCTGGGACGCGGAGCGCGCGATGCGGGAGCCGGCGGTCCTCGAGGAAGTCAACGCCGCGCTCGAGCGCATGATGGCGGAGGACCGCGTCCAATGGGCGGTTGAGCACCTGTCGGGCGATCACGCGGTGTCCTCGAGCTTCGGGGCGCAGGCCGCCGTGTCCCTGCACCTCGTGACCCGCGTCCTGCCAACCATCCCCGTCATCCTGATCGACACCGGATACCTGTTTCCGGCGACTTACCGGTTCGTAGACGAGCTGACGCTGCATCTCGGCCTGAACCTCAAGGTGTACCAGGCGCAGGTCTCACCGGCGTGGCTCGAGGCGCGGCACGGCCGGCTGTGGGAGCGGGGCCTGGACGGCATCGAGCGCTATAACAAGCTGCGCAAGACCGAACCGATGCAGCGCTCGCTCGCTGAGCTGAACATCAAGGCCTGGTATGCCGGCCTGCGTCGCGACCAGACGACGAGCCGCCGCCGGATCCGCCCGCTCGAATGGCGCGACGGCCGCTGGAAGGTGCACCCGATCCTCGACTGGACGGATCGCGCAGTCTTCGGCTACCTGCAGCGCAACGGCCTGCCGTACCACCCGCTGTGGAACGAAGGCTACGTCTCGATCGGCGACTGGCACACGACGCGCTCCCTCGCCGAGGCGGGCGACCCGCAGGCCACGCGGTTCTTCGGCCTCAAGCGCGAGTGCGGTCTGCACGGGCTCGAGGGCTGAGTAACCATGCGCTACTTCCCGCTGTTCGCGGACCTTCATGGCCGCCGCGTCCTGGTCGTCGGTGGCGGCGTAGTCGCGGAGCGCAAGGCGCGCCTACTGCTGCAGGCCGGTGCCCGGGTGGCCGTCGTCGCGCCGCAGCTGACCGGGTGGCTGAGCGAGCGGGCCGGGAGCCCAGAACCGGGCGCCAGCCCGACCCTCGCGGGCGAAGCCGGCCCGGCGCCCGGCGCGGACACCATGACGTGGGTCGCGGACCGCTTCGACGAAAGTTGCCTCGACGGTGCGATTCTGGTGGTCGCTGCCACCGACGATGACGGCGTCAATGCCCGCGTCGCTGCTGCGGCCCGCGCCCGTAACGTGCTCGTCAACGTGGTCGACTCCGCCGAGGAGTCGAGCTTCATCGTGCCAGCGGTCGTGGATCGCTCGCCGCTCGTGATCGCAATCTCGAGCGGCGGGGTCGCCCCGGTGCTCGCGCGGCACCTGCGCGAGCGGATCGAGTCGATCGTCGACGAATCGTTCGGGGCGCTCGCGACGCTACTCGCCCGATGGCGTCAGCGCATCAAGGCCGCGCTTCCGGTGGTGGCTGACCGTCGCCGATTCTACGAACGGGTTCTGCGCGGGCCTGTGGCCGCGCGCCTGCGCAGCCGCCAGCCGGGCCAGGCGGAGGCGGAGCTGGCTCGCGAGCTGCGGCAGGGCGAGGAGCGGCCGCGGGGCTCGGTCGCTCTGGTCGGTGCGGGGCCCGGGGACCCCGGCCTGCTGACCCTGAACGCGCTGCGCGCTCTGCAGCAGGCGGACGTGATCCTGCACGATCGCCTGGTCTCGGGGGAGGTACTCGGGCTCGCCCGACGTGACGCAGAGCTCCTCTGCGTCGGCAAGGCCGCCGGCGAGCATTCGGTCGCGCAGGAGCGCATTCACGAGCTGCTGGTCGAGCACGCGCGGGCGGGCCGGCAGGTCGTGCGGCTGAAGGGCGGTGATCCCTTCATCTTCGGTCGGGGTGGCGAGGAACTCGAGTTCCTCCGTCGCCATGGCATTCCGTATGAGGTCGTGCCCGGCATCACCGCCGCCGTTGCCTGCGGCGCCTACGCCGGGATCCCCTTGACGCACCGCCACCACGCGCAGTCGGTGCGCCTGGTCACCGCGCATTGCAGCGAGTCCATCGACGCGCTGGACTGGGCCGCGCTCGCCCAGGAACGCCAGACGGTCGCGCTCTACATGGGCGTGGCGGGCCTCGGTACGATTCGCGCGCGACTGCTGGCACATGGCCGTGCGCCGCGCACGCCGGTGGCCATCGTCGAGAGTGCCTCGCGACCGGAGCAGCGGGTGACGCTCACGAGCCTCGATGAGCTCGGGGCTGGGGCAGGCAGCGGAGACATCCGCTCGCCCGCGCTCGTGATCGTTGGTGAGGTGGCTGCCCTGGCCGGGCAGCTCCACTGGTTCGGCGCGCCGCCACGCACGGCGAGCGCGCTCAAGCTCGCCGCCGCCTGAGCGGCACGGCGCTTCAGAGCACGCGGCGCATCCGCTCCACGTCAAGCTGACCGCACCACCTCCCGATCACTACGGTCGCCACGCCGTTGCCGATGAGGTTCGTGAACGACCGCGCCTCGGACATGAATCGGTCGATGCCGAGGATCAGCGCGACGCCGGCGACCGGAACGTGCCCGACCGCCGACAGGGTGGCCGCCAGCACGATGAAGCCGCTGCCGGTCACGCCGGCCGCGCCTTTGGACGTGAGGAGCAGCACCGCGAGCAGAGTGAGCTGCTGCAGGAGGTCGAGCGGCGTATTCGTCGCCTGCGCGATGAACACGGCGGCCATCGTCAGGTAGATCGCGGTCCCGTCGAGGTTGAACGAATACCCTGTCGGTATGACCAGACCGACGACTGACTATTCCACCCCGAGTTCCTCAAGCTTCACCATGATGCGCGGCAGCACCGACTCGGAGGAGGAGGTGCCAAGCACGATGAACAGCTCCTCCTTGATGTAGAGGATGAACCGCCAGATGCTGAAGCCCGCCGCGCGCACGATGGCGCCGAGTGCCACGAAGATGAACAGCAGGCAGGTTCCGTAGAAGCACGCAATCAGCTCGCCGAGCGAGACCAGGGCGCCCAGCGGCGCGAGGCGCATGATGAAGCCGCCGATGCGGAACAGCACGGCGGAGAAGCGCTCGATCAGCCGGAACAGCTCGTCGCCGCGTCCGCCGAGCGCATGCAGCGCGAAGCCGAACAGCACCGAGAACAACAGCACCTGCGGCACCTCGCCCGAGGCAAAGGCTCGGACGACGGCGGAGGGAATGATGTTGAGGAGGAAGTCGGCGACGCCGTGCGGCCCGGCCTTGTCCGCGTACTGCGCGACGGCGGCCGCATCCAGCGTGGCCGGGTCCACATTCACGCCAACGCCAGGCTTCGCCACGTTGACGATGACGAGGCCGATGACGAGTGCGACCGTGCTGACGAGCTCGAAATAGATGAGCGCGAGGCCGCCGGTCCTGCCGACCTTCTTCAAATCCTCCATGCCCGAGATGCCGAGCACGACGGTGCAGAAGATGATCGGCCCGATCATCATCTTGAAGAGCTTAATGAAGCCGTCGCCGAGCGGCTTCAGGGCTTCGCCGGTGTGCGGGGCGAAGACGCCAATCAGCAGACCGATCACGACGGCAACCAGCACCTGCGCGTAGAGGGAGTGGAGGATCCGGAGACGCCTCATGATGGGAGCCTGGCTCGGGTCAGGTTTGGGCGAGGAACCTCTGCAGGGCCGCCACGGTCCGTCCTGGATCCTCCTCCTGCGGTACGTGACCGAGGTTGGAGAAGAGCACCAGCTGGCTGCCGGCGATGTCGCGCTTGAAGCGTTCGGCATTGGCCGGCGGAATGAGCCGGTCGCGCCCGCCCCAGAGAATGAGCGTCGGCGCCTTGAGCTGCGGGATGCGCCCGGCGTCCAGGCCGAGCGGCGCCTGTACAAAGCGCTGCACGAGCGCTTCGCGATTCCCGGCGCGCGTCGTGAGGTCGAAATAGCGGTCGACGAGGTCGGGCGTGACCCGTGAGGGGTCACCGTAGACGTTGCGCAGGCTCGACTCGATCACCCGCCGCGGCAGGATGACCTTCATGAGCTCGTTGAGGATCGGGATCCTTGCCACGCGGAACGCGATCGGCACCGAGGTCGAGCCGGGTTCGTAGCCCGCAGCGTCGACCAGCACGATGCGATCGACCCGGCCGGGGAGCGCGAGCGCGGTCTCCCAGGCGACCCAGCCGCCGAAAGAGTTGCCCACGAGGACGCAGTGCTGCACGCCGAGTGCATCGAGCAGTGCGGCGGTGAAACGGACATAGCGCTCGATGGTGTAGTTGCCGGACGGGTCCGGTCCCGTCAGGCCAAATCCGGGAAGGTCGACCCGGATCACGCGCCGCGTCGGTTTGAGCAGTGTCACCCAGCCTTCCCAGGTGTGCAGCGAGGCCGAGGTGCCGTGCAGCAGCACGAGTGGCTGCGGGTCCTCACGTGGCCCTTCGTCGCGAAGATGCACCTGCATGCCCTCGATCGGCAGGAACTGCGAGGGCGGCGGCGCCCAGCGGGCGGCGAGCGCCGCCACCGGTCGGTCCGGGGCCCAGTTGAGCGCGACGAAGCCTGCGAAGAGCGCGAGCACCGTGGCGACGGCGAGGACAGCCGCGCGGGTGATGGTTCTCATGCAATGATGCTACTCCCTCGATGATCCGTCCCGCGATTCCCGCTGTGATCGGGCCATCGGCGCGGCGCTGGGGAAATCGTTTGCTACCATTGGGTGGACGCCCTGCGGAGCGATGCCGATGCTCGAGCGCACAAGAATCCGACTGGCCGTCCTGGGGGTGGCCATCGGGCTGGCATGGACTTGTGCCGCCCTCGCGGACGAGGCCCCGGGACCGTCGCCGACGGTCCAGGAGGGCCCGTCGCGCCCGCGCATCGGCCTCGTGCTGAGCGGGGGCGGCGCGCGCGGCGCGGCGCACGCCGGCGTCATACGCGAACTTGAGCGGATGCACGTGCCGATCGATGCCATTGCCGGCACGAGCATGGGCGCGGTCGTTGGCGGGCTGTACGCGGCCGGTCTCAGCGGCGAGGAGATCGAGAACGTTTTCCACAGCCTCGACTGGCAGGACCTGATCCGCGACCGGGCGCCGCGCCGAGATCTCGTCTACCGTCGCAAGCAGGACGATCGCAACATCCTCGCCAAGGGCGCCTTCGGCGTGAGCGCCGAAGACGGCGTCGTTCTGCCGCTCGGGCTGCTGCAGGGACAGAAGATCACCCAGCTGCTGCGCCGCGCGGCACTGCGCGTGGCCGACGTCGACGACTTCGACAAGCTGCCGACCCCGTTCCGGGCCCTGGCGACGGATCTCGAGACCGGCGACCCGGTCGAGCTGCGTTCAGGCGACCTTGCCACAGTCATGCGCGCCAGCATGTCCGCCCCGGGCGTGCTCGCGCCGGTGGAAATCGGCGGGCGGCTCCTGGTCGATGGCGGTCTGGTGGACAACCTGCCGGTGCGGATCGCCCGCGAGATGGGCGTCGACGTGCTCATCGTCGTGGATGTGAGTTTCCCGCTCGCGCAGCGTGACGACATCCAGTCCCCGCTCGATGTCACGAACCAGATGATCGGCATCATGGTGCGGCGGGGCACGCTTGCCTCCAAGGCTCTGCTCGGGAAGGACGACGTGCTGATCGAGCCCAATTTGGGCCAGATGACCACCCTTGAGTTCTCGCACATGCCGGAGGTGATTGCGGCGGGTGCGGCGGCGGCCGACAAGGCGCGCGAACGGTTGGCCGGGCTGGCGTTGCCGGAGGCGGAGTACGCGCGCTACGTGGCGGCGCGGGCGCGCCCGCAAGACCCGTCGGTGCGGCTCGCATTCGTGCGACCGGGTCCGCGCTCCGAGCCGGACGCCCCGCGCATCGACGCGGTCTTCGGCGACATGGCGGGCAAGCCGCTCGACACGCCGGCGCTGCAGCGGCGCATGATCCGCGAGTACGGTCTCGATCGCTACGAACTGCTGGACTACCGCATCGTGACCGACGGCGCCGACAAGGGGCTCGAGATCGACATGCACCGTAAGTCATGGGGCCCGGCGTACCTGCGGCTCGGCGTGGGCTTCGAGAGTGATTACAGCGGCGGGGCGACCGCGAACGCGGGCGCGCAACTGCTGCTGACGGGCCTCAACCGGCTCGACGCCGAGTGGCTCACGGACTTGCAGCTGGGAGAAGAGCCGCTGTTCGCCACCGAGTGGTTCCAGCCGCTGTCCCTCACCGGCCCGTTCTTCGTGGCGCCCGGGTTCCGCTACTCGCTCAGCAGCTTCCAGGTGATCGAGAACGGCGATCGCGTTGCACGGGATCGGGTGCTGGAATCGGTGTTCAGCCTCGCCGCCGGCGCGGAGCTGTCGAACTGGGGCGAACTGCGGGTCGGCCTGCGCCGTGGCTTCGGTAACTCGCACGTCCTGATCGGCGACCCCGCTCCGACGGAGACCTTCGACATCGGCGGCGCCTTCGTGGAGTTCGGCTACGACCGCTTGGACAGCGCCTACTTTCCGAAGCACGGCCAGGCGTTTCGCGCGAGCTGGATCGCGGATCGCGAATCGCTCGGTTCGAGTACCGATGCCGATATCGTTAGGGTGTCCTGGCAGTTCGCACGCAGTCTCGATCGCGACAGCTTCGTGCTGTCGATCGACGCGGGCTCGGCACTGCACGACCACGTCAACTCCCCGCAGGAACTGTTCCGGCTGGGTGGACTGTTCGATCTGTCGGGCCTAGCATCGGACACGCTCACCGGCACGCAATACGGAATCGCCCGCGCAATCGTCTATCGCAAGGTCAGCCGCGGCGGTACCGGCTTCTTCGAGTTCCCCGCCTACGCCGGCTTCTCGCTCGAGGCCGGCAACACCTGGCAAACGCGAGATGCAGTAGATTTCGGGCACCTGCTGACGGCTGGCAGCCTGTTCCTCGCGGCCGAGAGCCCGTTCGGCCCGGTCTACCTGGCGGCGGGGCTGGCGGAAGGCGGCCGGAAGGCCTTCTACCTATATCTCGGCAAGACCTTCTGACGGAACACGAGCGCAACGACGCGGCTAGAATAGGCGCTCGACAGTCGTTACGGCGCCTCTACCACCATGGCCATCTGCCACGACCAGAATCTCCGCCAGCCGCTGCCAGAGCGGCGTCCCTTCGGTATCCGCGTGCGCCTGCGCAAGAGCGACCCGTTCCGCACTCTGGTCGCTGGCGACTGGCAGAAAGAGCACTGGTTTGCCACCGCGGCGGAGCGGGATGCCGCGCTCAGCGAGATGAGCGGGCGCTACCTGTACTTCCGGCCCGGGGACCAGCCAACGCTCGACTTCGAAAAGATCGATGCCTGAAGTGGGCGGGGCCGATCAGCCCTCCGGAAGCACGATGACCTTGCCGACGACCTGACGCTGCACCATCCGGAGCATCGCCGCTTTGGCGTCGCCCAGCGGCACCCGCTCGCTGATCAGGGGCTTGATGCGGCCCGCGGCCAGCCATTCCAACAGCTGTCGCACGTTGGTGGCGTGGGCCGCGGGTTCGTGCCGCAGCGAGTCCCCCCAATACACGCCGACGATTGAGCGCTCGTTCAGCAGCGTCAGGTTGACCGGGATCTTCGGGATGCTGCCGCTGGCGAAGCCGATGACGAGCAGGCGGCCGCCCCAGCCGAGCGCGCGCAGCGCGGCCTCCGTATAGTCGCCGCCCACCGGGTCGTAAACGACGTCAATGCCTTTGCCACCCGTGAACGCCTTGACGGCATCGCGCAGGTTGCCGTGCACATAGTCCACCGTGGCATCCGCGCCGGCCTGCCGGCAGACCTCGAGTTTGGCGGCGGTCGATGCGGCCGCGAGCACGCGCGCACCCATGGCCTTGGCGATCTCGACGGCCGCGATGCCGACACCCCCGGATGCGCCGAGCACGAGTACCGATTCCCCGGGCTGCAGCCGCGCGCGGTTCTGCAAGGCGCGCAAAGAGGTGCCGTAGGCCAGGAACACCGCCGCCCCGGTCGCGAAGTCCAGGGTGGGCGGCAGCGGCATGATCGAATGCGCCTCGGCGATCGCTTCCTCCGCGAACCCGCCGAGCCCGAGGGCGAGCACACGGTCGCCGGGCTTGCAGTGCGTCACCTCGCTGCCGACGGCCGAGATGACGCCCGCGAATTCCATGCCGGGCGCAAACGGCAGCGGCGGCTTCACCTGGTAGAGGCCTTGCACCATCAGTGCGTCAGGGTAATTGAGAGACGCGGCCTTGACGTCGATGCGGACCTGCCGGGGCGCCGGTTCGGGGACAGCGGTCTCGGCGACTTCGAGCGCCTCGATCGGTCCAAAAGCTTTGCAGAGCAGACTCTTCATCAACTTCACTCCTTCGCGCCGCGAGGTCAGGGGGAGGCGGGTCCGCCGGCCGCTTCGCGATCCGACGGGCCGGGCAGGGGGCGGGTCAGCAGACGATAAACCGGTTTGCCCGTGTATGCCCACAGGGCGGCGATCGGGGAGGGCCGGGCGAGGACGGAATGCTGTCGGGCGGTCAGCCGCTCGGGACAGTACGTCCTCTTGTGCGTGAGGAGGTGGCGCAGGTCCTCATAGGCCAGCGCCCGGAAGATCCGGCCGCGAAATGGCGGTCGCACGGCGAGGCGGAAATCGACGAGCGCGGGCCGTCCTTCCGGCATCACGAGCCAGTTCGGCGGCTCGGCCAGGCCGTTGTGCAGCAGGCCGCTGGCGTGCAGGCGCCTCACGAGGTGCAGCGCCTCGCGATAGTAGGCGGGGTCGCGTGGGCGGACCCTGTTCAGCGGGGCGCCCTCGAGCCAGGAGCGCCGAAGTCGCCGGCCGTCCCAATGCAGCAGCACCGGCACGCCGGCCAAGCCGGCCAGCGCCCCGAGCGCGCGCGCCTCCCGGGCGGCCAGGCGTCGAGCGGCCCAGCGCAACCCACGGGTTGCCGTCTGCGTGTCGCGTTCGACGCAGTCCACGGCGCCGCCGGGCTGCATGTAGCCCAAGCGAGAGACCGTGCCCAGCGGGTCTTTCTTCAGCAGCTGCCGCGATTCGTAGGGGATCACGGCAGGCGCAACCGCAACAGATCGCTGTCGTCGGTCGGGCCGGCGCCCGCGCCGGCGAAATCCGCCGGGGCAGTGGGCCCGTCATTCGCCCGATGAGCCGTGGTGAACCCGGCATGAGGGGTGCCGCGCGGTGAGGTCATGCGCCGATTCTAGCGGGCGGTTAAAGTGGCCACATGAATTGGCTCGGCGCGTATTTCGGCTATCTGGCGGGCGCGCTGCTCGCCATCATCCCCATCGTGAACCCATTCGGCGCAATCCCGCTGGTGATGTCCGCGGCCTCGCACCTGCCCGATCAGGAACGGCTGCGGCAGATCCGGCGGGCCTGTACCTACGCCTTCTTTCTCATGGCCGGCTTCCTGGTTGCCGGCGGCCTGATCATGGGTTTCTTTGGCATCTCGATCCCCGGCATGCGGATCGCGGGCGGCCTGATCGTGGCGTTCCTCGGCTTCCAGATGCTGTTCCCGAATGCCCCGGCGACCGCGGAGGAGCTGCGCAAGCAGGCCGAGCTCAAGTACGACATCGCTTTCACGCCGCTGGCCATGCCAGGTCTGACAGGCCCCGGCACCTTCGCCGTAGTCATGAGCCTCTCCTCGCAGGCCAGCGCGCGTCAGGGCGCGGATCGCATCCTCGATTTCCTCGGCGTCTTCACGGCCATCCTGCTCACGGCGCTGATCAGCTGGTTCGTGCTGCGCGGTGCGGAGCGTTTCAACCGCACCATCGGCGTCACCGGCATGGTCGCGCTCACGCGTCTCACCGGGTTCCTGATGGTGTGCATCGGTGCCCAGTTCGTCATCAATGGCCTGACCATGGTGATTGGCGATCCCTCTCTCTGGGGCGGACTCGCCACGGCCGTGCGCTCGGGTGCGGGAGGTCCGTAACATGTGGTCGCTGCGCAGGAAACGCCTCGAACTGCCCGGGCCCGATGAAGCCCTGCCCGGGCGAGCCGAGAAGATGCGGGTGCCCGAGCGCCATTACGTCAATGGCCACCGTCTCGAGCCGCCGTTTCCGGAGGGCACCCGGCTTGCGCTCTTCGGCCTGGGATGTTTCTGGGGTGCGGAGCGAAAGTTCTGGACCTTGCCCGGCGTCTACAGCACCGCCGTCGGCTATGCCGCGGGTCTCACGCCGAATCCCACCTACGAGGAAGTGTGCAGCGGACTCACGGGCCACAATGAGGTCGTGCGCGTGGTCTATGAACCCGCGCTCATTGCCTTCGAGGAACTGTTGCGGGTGTTCTGGGAATCGCACGACCCGACGCAGGGGATGCGCCAGGGCAACGATGTCGGTACTCAGTACCGCTCGGGCATCTACTGGTATGACGATGCGCCGCGCCTTGCCGCTGAGCGCAGTAAGATCCTCTACGGTGAGCGTCTGAATGCGGCGGGCTACGGCCCGGTGACAACGGAGATTCTCCCCGCGCCGGAGTTCTACTACGCGGAGGATTATCACCAGCAGTACCTCGCGAAGAATCCGAATGGCTACTGCGGGATTGGAGGGTGTGGAGTTCCCTTCAAACTCGCGGAGTTACATGTGGGTGAGAAGGCGTAACGGCCGGTGTGACCCTGTTTCCTTCATAGAAACAATAGGTTAATAAAGGACGGATTCGAAACCCTGCATAATTCCGCAGGAAAATGCCATGTGTTTTCGACGCTGAGGTCTACCGGAAGTCTACCGGTGTTTCGGACCTAGGATAGTCCTCGGGGAAGGAATCGGACCGTTCGAATCGCCACCATAACAACGGCAGCAGGTTCCTCCGTAAATACTCCTGCGCTGTGACCAGGAGATTCGATATGGCAGATCCAAAGAAGCCCCAATACGCGTTCCTGCCAAGAGCGATGAAGGACGTCGTCGATCACGTTGAGCCTAGGCAGATGTATGAGTTGCTAGATGCGGGGTGTGATACCGAGTTCTGCTGCATCCTCGGGATCACCGCTGACATGAAGCAGAGCCATTAGAAGCCGGCAGGTCACAAGCACGGAATCTGTTAGATTCACGAGTGGGTAGCGGGCTCCCGCCGGCAGCGCTCCGATATGGGGATATCTGCAGGCAGGACGCTGGGAGTACGAGCCATGGAGACGCGTGTCCGGACCTTGCTTTCCGCGGTGACGGCCGGTTTGCTGCTATGGCTAGGCGTTGCGGCACTGACGCCGCAGGTCGCAGGCGCCGATCCGGCCCAGGACGCCGCGAGGGCCGCGCAGCAGGACTACGACGAGTCCATCCGCAAGGGCGATGCCTTCTTCGCGGCCGGCAATTACTTCGAGGCGGTGCACGCCCTAGAGCATGCGCGGCGCGTCGCCTACAATAACAAGCTCACCATCGATAGTGCCGCGCTGGCGCAGAAGCTCGCTCGCGCCACCGCCGCACGGGATGGATCGTCCCAGGATCGCAAGGCGACACGCGATGCGGCCGCAGCCGCGGATGCGAAGTCTTTCGCAGCGACCGCCGCGGCCCAGGCGGCGGCGGCGGGACCCGCGAGCAGCGCGGCGAAGCAATACGACGATGCCGTGCGCGAAGGCGATGCCTACGCCGAAGTTGGGAATCATTTCGACGCCGTGCTTTCCTACGAGCGCGCCCGGCGCATCGCCTACAACAGTACCCTGGCGACGGACAGCACCGCCCTGGACCAGAAACTCGCACATGCGCGCGGCGCGCGCGACGGCACGCTGCCGTCCGGCAATGCGTACGCGAGCGGCGGCGGCACGGGCGCAGGACCTGAATTCCTCGAGCTGACGACACTGCTCGACCCGAAGCCGCGGGTGATCACTGGCCGCGACGTGCCGCACGGCAACGAGCAGCACTACGGTCCGCACGGACCCGACTCGCGGTGGATCGTCAGTAACCCGTATCTTCCGCTCGACCGCCAGTTCCTGCCGTACATCTACGGCATGGCCTGCGCGACCGACGGCACGCTGTACCTCGCCGCTGAAAGCGTCGTGCCGGCGACCGAGACCAAGCGTCAGCCGCGCTCGAACCGGGACTGGTACGCCGATAACGGCATGGGCATCTGGAAGGTCGCGCGCGACGGCAAGGTCACGGCGTTTGGCGTGCGGCCCTACGGGAACCAGCCAGGCTGGAGAAATGAAACCGCGAAATGCGACGCCGAGGTAAGAAATGCCGGCATCCAGGTCGAGCACCTGGGAGGGATGGCGGTCGATAGCCACGGCGACGTGGTGTTCAGCGATCAAGAACTCAACCTCATCCTCAAGATGCGCCGCGATGGCCGGGTCGAGCACGTAGCGGGTGGTGGCGCGCAGGCCTGCGCCTACGACCGTTACAAGACACTTCAGCAGTCCGGTTATCTCGACGGTCCTGCCAAGCAGGCGTTGTTCAACACGCCGCGTGGTCTGGCGTTCGATCAGACCGGAAATCTGTACGTGGTCGACGCAGGCAATTGCGCGCTGCGCAAGATCGACACGTCGGGCAATGTGACGACCGTTGGCAAGCGAACGTGCCGCTACGAGCGCGAGTTAATTGGGTATCAGTATGTCGCGATTGACCGCGACGGAGTGCCGATCGTAGCCGGCGCGGCTGTCCAAATCGGCGTCGAGATCTTCGCCGGCGTCTATCGCTACCATTCCGACGGCACGATTGAGCAGCTGCTGGCCGGTCGTCAGATCGCGCCGCGCACGCGCAAGCAGTACGTGGGCCTGCTCACGGGCATGGGACTCCTCCCGGACGGAACTCTGCTGATCTCTGACGGGGACGAAATGAGCGATGGGAATCGCCTGCTGCAGGTGCGGGACGGCGGCGTGTCCGGATTTCTCGGCGGCCGGTCCGACGATCCCTACCCGGAAATCGACGGCCCGGCGGACAAGGTGCGATTCTTTGCGCCAGCCCAGATGTGTGCGAGCGGCGACGGCACGCTCTTCATCCTGCCGGAGCACTCGCTCCAGCCGTTGCGCAAGTTCGATCCCGCGACAAAGGCCGTCAGCACGTGGATCTACTAGCGTTCTGAGCTCGCGCCACCCTTTCACAGATTTTCGATCTGACGAGGTACCCGGGGACGCCGCGCCCTAATGCGTCGATTTCCCTACGGGGTCTTCTACATGGTTGACGACGCCGGTGTGCTGGTTATCGGCGTCTTGCGCGGCAGGCGTCACCCGAATAACTGGGTGCGTCGTACCGAAAGTCTACCGGCGACATGACCACGACAAGATAACTCCGTGATTTCCGTGCTGGAAAACGCTTCGGCGCCGACTATCACCAGCAGTATCTGGCGAAGAATCCGAACGGGTATTGCGGGATAGGAGGGCGCGGAGTTCCCTTTAAACTCGCGGAGTTACAAGTGGGGGGAGGCGTGAGCGTCGGCCAATTGCTGGTTATTCAGTGGAACCAGAGCCGGCGCGCGTTACAGGCTGACAACGCTGAAGATCCACGTGATTCCGCAGGAAAACACCAGCTGATTTCGGCGTCAACGTCTACCGAAACTCTACCGGTCGACTGACCGCGACCGGATAACTGTTTGATTTCCGTGCAGTAGAATGCTTCAGCCCCGACTATCACCAGCAGTATCTTGCGAAGAATCACAACGGCTACTGCGGGATCGGGGGATGTGGAGTTGCCTTCAAAGTCGCCGAGTTACCGGTTGGCGAGAAGGCGTGATCGCCCGTCAAGCGGTGGTTCTTGCGTGGAACCAGAGGGGTAGCAGCTGGCGAAGCCGAAGAGCCGCGCAATTCTGCAGGAAAACGCAGGCTGTATTCGACGTCAACGTCTACCGGAATTCTGCCGGTGTTCTGGTCTTGGGAAAGTACGCGGCTGAGGACTCGCGATTCCGACCCGTCACGACACCGCCAAGGTGGCTGGAGAAGGCTGCAGATAGATTCGCCTATTCCTTGGACTGGAAGACCCGATTCGTCTGGCGCGATTCGATCAGGCGAAACGTTTTCAAACATCGCTATTCCCTTTCGAGGGCACGGGCGATGGCTCCCGTTGCCTGTGAAGGAGACGCGTCGTCCGGCGCATAGCCGATCGTTCCGAACTTGCGAAGTGCGAGGTGGTACCCGAGATTGCGGATGACGTTCCACCAGAGGCCTGTGCGCGATCTGAACATCCGTTCGGCAATGGAACGGATGGAATAGAATTCTCTTGCCGCCCATTCCGTTCCCATCAGCAATTCCTGCGGGGACATGAGTGCGGGTTGGAAGACGACATGCTTCTTACCGTCGTACTGCGACCAGTCGCGTGTGAGGATCCGACCTTCGCTGTCGAGCCGGCGGAAGAGCGGAGTATTGGGATAGGGAACGAGAATGCCGATCGTCGCGGAATCGATTGCGCATGCACGGAAGAAATCGACGGCGGCGCGGAAGATCGACCGATCGTCGTGGTCGAATCCGAAAACGGTGCCGGCCTGCACCGCGATGCCGCGCGCGTGCATCCGGCGGACCGCCTCGGGATACGCGGAGACGTTATTGTGGCGTTTATTGGCGCCGTTGAGGCTCTGCTGGGAGATCGATTCGAGGCCGAGGAAGAGCGCGGTGCAGCCGCTTCGCGCGGCAAGCTCGAGGAACTCGTCGTCGAAGGCAACGTCAATCGTCGCCTGGCTCGTCCACCACCGCTTGAGCGGCGCGATGGCCGTGAACAGTTCCTTTGCATAAGTGCGGTTCGCGCCGATGTTGTCATCCCAGAGGATCAGTGCGCGCCCGGGCATCCGGCGAATTTCGTCGACCACTTCACCGACCGGCCGGAAACGCATGCGGCGGCCGTACATTGCTGGAATTGAACAGTAATCGCACGCATAAGGGCACCCGCGCGTGGCGATGGTGACGCCCTTACCGTACGTGCGTCCCTTGATGAGATCCCAGCGCGGGGCCGGCATGCCCGTGAGATCGGGTTTTGTTCGGCTCGCGTAGAGCGGCTTGAGCCTACCCTGTTCGACGTCGCGCAGCAGTTCGGGCCAGACGAGTTCGCCTTCTCCCGTCACGACCGCGTCGGCGTGCCGGAGAACTTCTTCCGGCATGAGCATTGCGTGAGGTCCCCCGATGACGACAGGGATACCGCGCGCGCGGAACGTGGCGGCGAGCTCGTACGCGTGCGGGGCTGCGGCGGTGTTGGCCGTGATGCCGACGAGCGAATAGGGTTTGTCGAAACGGACTTTCTGGACGATCTCGTCGGTGTGCGTAACGCGCCAATGTTCAGGCGTGTAGGCCGCGAGGAGCGGCATTGTGAGCTGCGGAAAGCGGATGATCCGGCGGTAGCGGACGAATCGCGACTCGGCCGACTCTGCAGTTATCAGCTCGACCCAGTATGCATGATCAGCCATCAGATCGGTCACTCCCCGCCCCCGCAGACGACAAAGCTCCGCCGCAGTTTCGTGTCGCCAAGTCGTGGACCACGTTCATTTCCGCGACAGACGTCGGCGACAGCGTTCCGAAGAATCGTAGCGGTGGCGCGACGTGGACGCGCCGGCGCGTGCAAGACATGAACTGACGACTCTGATACGTTCTGTTTCCGGACTTGCTGGTTGAAGCTTATGACGCTCGAACAGCTATCTTAGCTCGCGCAAATTGCTGGTTCAGTTGGCGTCGTTGTGTCTTTGGTCTTTGTCGGTCTTCAGATCAGGGCGAGTACGGCCGCACTGCAGCGCGACGAGCACAATTCCACGATGGCGCAATGGACGGTGATCCGAATGGCGATCGCCCGAAACCGCGACATCGCCGAGTTCATGACCGCGGGCCTTCACGGCGAGGGCGCCATGGATGCCGCCGGATCAGCTGAGGCTGGAGCAGGTGCTGGCTGAATACGCCTGGGCGGCTTTCCATATTTGGGATGGAACGCAACGCGGTATCTTTCCAAAGGGGACATTCGAATTGACGGGCGGAGTGGCCCTGTGCGGTGTACTCGGGACGGCGCGCGGTGGCGCCTGGTGGCGCAGCGCCAAACATACGGGCTGTATTTCTGAATTTGTCGCGGACGTGGACGCGATGCTCGCCAAGGATACGGAAGTGTCCGTTGTGCACGCCCGGGTGCCACCATCCGTCCCCGCTGGCGAAGTGGTGTCCGACCCGCCATTGGGGTGACGAAGACGGGGTACCGCCTCGCGGATGGTCTTCGCCATTCGCCATTCGGCTCTCAATGTCAGTTGTTGGGCTCGGTTGCGTCAGGTCCGCCGATCGCCATCCGCGATGATTGGCTAACTCCAAGATTCGGTGACGGCCCGACGAGCGACGACAGCTCGGCCGTAACCCGCCGGTGATTACAGGTCGGCGTTAGGTCAGGAGACTCTGCGGGCGTTGTGCTCGTCTACCCTTGGACCGGCGGAGATGTCTACCGAAAGTCGACGGGACGAGGCCTGCTGCGTACGTAACAGGGAGGCTTTCGTGGGATTTCCAGCCTTCGGGCCGGCTATCACCAGCAGTATCTGGTGAAGAGTCCCGATGGCTGCGGCGGCATCGGGGCGACGTGGGATACCCTTTAAGGCTGCAGAACTGTCGGTCGGTGAGAAGGCGTGATCGCCGTTTCAGCGGTGTTTCCAGATTAGAAGCACCGTCCCAGCTGGTTCATCTCCTGGACATTCGAAGCGGCGAAATACCGATCCTTCGGCAGTGCCCCGCGGTGTACCGAGTCACGCAATACGAATGAACTGGAACTCGCCTCGCGCCCAACGCTGGCGCAGTACGAACTTCTGGACCTTGCCGGAGCCCATCAGTGGGAACTCCTCGACGAACACCCAATAGCGCGGGGCCGTCGGGCCGGCGGCTTCCTGGTAAAGGAGGGGGGCGGCTCAGGCCGCGACACCCACCCTCGGCTCACTCAACCTCCACTGCTCGCCATCGCGCCGCGCGACCGGCCGGTGCGATGGGTCCGCCAGATCGGTGCGCGCACAGCACCGACCGTTGTGCTTGCCGGCGCGGGCCTCATAATACGCGCTGGCCGGCACGCCCCCGGCGTGGCCGATCGGCAATAGCGGACGAGACGAGAGGCGAGCGATTGTGACTTTCGGGAACCGACGGAATATCCCCGCGAGCGCGCTGGCGAGCGGCCTCTTAGTCCTGCTGGCCGTTGCGCCGGCTGCGCGAGTGGCCGCTGCCGACCAGTCGGAGCAACTGGAAGAGGTCATCGTCACGGCAACGAAGGATGCCCGTGAACTCAGCAAGGTGCCGATCAGCATCAGCGCCTACACCCAGGAGGCGATGGATGAGCGGGCCATCCGCAGCATCAGTGACATCGTCACGCAGACGCCCGGTCTCAACATCGGCGACCAAGGCTCGAACGGCATCGGCGATCGCATCTCGATCCGCGGCATCGACTCGAACAGTGGTGCGGCCACGACCGGCGTTTACATCGACGACACGCCGATGCAGGCGCGCAGCAACCCGGTTAACCTCGCCGGCACGGTGTTCCCGGAGGTGTTCGACCTCGAGCGGGTGGAAGTGCTGCGCGGACCGCAGGGGACCCTGTTCGGCGCGGGCGCCGAGGGCGGCGTGGTCCGCTTCATCACCCCGACGCCCAGCCTGACGACCAACAGCGTCTACTCACGCGCCGAGACCTCGTTCACCGCCCGTGGCGATCCGAGCTTCGAGGTCGGCTCGGCCTTCGGCGGTCCGGTCAAGGACGACGTGGTCGGAATCCGCGTCAACGGTTGGTACCGCCACACCGGCGGCTGGGTGGACCGGACCAGCTGGCAGACCGGCCAGACCTTCGACAACACGAACTGGAGCGAGGCTTGGGGCGGGCGGCTCGCCGCGCTGTGGGCCGCCAGCGACACCTTGCGCGTCACCGGTTCCGTGCTCTACCAAGGCTCGCACTACAACGACACGCCCAACTACTGGATCCTGAAGCCAGGCAACGGCGTCGACGCGCCGTCCGTCTGTCCGCAGTCGGACCCCCAGTCGGGCCGGTTCAAGAACTGCTACGCGTCGCGCCAGCTGAGCACCGAGGAATACATCCTGCCCAGCTTGAAGATCGAGGCGGATCTGGGCGCGACCCGGCTGACCTCGGTGACCTCCTACTTCTACCGCCGCGAATCGAACGTCTCGGACGTGACCAACTACGACATTGCCGGCGCACTCGGCGCGGTCGGCGTCAACGGCGAGAACAACATCTTTCCGACCCTCGCGAATGGCGCACCGGTGCTCGACCAGTTCCTCGGCGAGACTTACCAGAACGTCTTCACGCAGGAGCTGAGGCTGCAGGGCACCGACACCAATTCGAAGCTCCGCTGGGTCGCGGGCCTGTTCTTCCAGAACAGTCGGCTCAGCGATTCCCAGCATGCCCCCAATCCCCAGCTCGAGAACCTCTGGAACCAGCAGCAGGGGCCGGGCGCCTTCTCCGCGTACTACTACGATCCCACGACCTGCATCGACCATTGCAGCGGCCTGTTGAACGGCGTCTACGAGTACGTCGGCCGTGAGGACTCGAGCGACTGGCAACTGGCCGCCTTCGGCAATGTCGACTGGTCGATCACCGACCGCCTGATCCTGAATGCCGGCCTGCGCGTCGAGCGCACCAAGTCGACCTTTGTCGCCAAGGAAGACGGGCCGGTCAACAACGGCACATCGGTAGGCGGCGGAGAAGCGAGCGGCACGCCGGTGACGCCGAAGCTCGGGATGTCGTTCCAGGCCGACCCCGACACGCTCTATTACTTCTCCGTGGCCAAGGGCTACCGCGAGGGCGGTGGCAACAGCCACGTGCCCCCCTCCTGCTCCCTCGACTTGGGCAACATCGGGCTGGAAAGCGCGCCGAAGAAATACGACTCGGACTACACGTGGAGCTACGAAGTCGGCGCCAAACACCGCACCGACGACCGGCGGATGTCAGTTGCCGCCAGCGTCTATTACATCGACTGGCGCAACATCCAGTGGTACTACTTCCTGCCGAACTGCGGCTACGGCGTCGTCTTCAACCTCGGCAACGCCCAGAGCACTGGCTTCGATCTGCAACTCGACGCTAGGCTGACCGATCAGCTGCTGGGCTCGATCGGCGCCGGCTACAACGACGCGAAGTTCAAGAACACGGTGAGTCTCGCGGGCGCCCCGGTCGTGTTCAGCGGGCAGACGCTGGGCCAAGCCCCGTGGACCGTCTTCGCGAGCTTGGAATACGGCTTCGCCCTTGGGTCGCAGGAGGGCTATTACACGCGCCTGACGGGCAGCTTCCGCAGCGCGAACACGGGTCCCTACCTGTACCAGTTCAAGGACTCTGCCGTCTATGACCCCAATCTCCGTCCAGGGCCGTCGGTCAACCAGCTGGATATCCGCTTCGGCCGCAAGTGGCGGGGCATTGACCTTTCGCTGTTCGTGAACAACGCGCTCGATGCGGCGCCAGCGATCGTTAACCCGCAGGCATCGCACTATGTAGGTTTCGACGCGAACTCGGGGGCCGCGGTGCCGTCGTCGATCTACTCGTACTCGACGCTGCAGCCGCGCACCATCGGCATCACGGCAACGCTCAACCTGTGAGACCCGGTCTGAGCGGCAGCCGCCACGGACGGCGGCCGGTGTCGATCCGGTAGTCGTCGGGGCGAGGCGACAGGTCGCGCCGCGGGCCATGACCGATTGATTGGCCGCGCCTAGCCCGGCTGCCGACCGGGTGCCGTGTCAGCCTGTGCCGTTCTGCGCCTCGCCGGGGCCTAATTCGCTCTCCCACTTCGCTACCACCGCCGTCGCGATCGAATTGCCGACCACGTTGGTGGCACTGCGCCCCATGTCGAGGAAGTGATCAACGGCGAGGATCAACAGCAGGCCGGCCTCCGGGATGTGGAAAAACGACAGTGTCGCCGCGATCACGACCAGCGAGGCGCGTGGCACGCCGGCCATGCCCTTGCTCGTCACCAGCAGCAGAAAGAGCATCGTCAGCTTCTGGCCCAACGTGAGGTCGATGCCGTAGGCCTGCGCGATGAACAGCGTCGCGAAGGTGCAGTACATCATCGAGCCGTCGAGGTTGAAGGAATAGCCGAGCGGCAGCACGAAGCTCGCGATGCGCTTGGAGGCGCCGAACCGCTCGAGCTGCTCCAGCGTCCGGGGGTAGGCGGCCTCGGAACTCGCGGTCGAGAAGGCGAGAAGTATCGGTTCGCGGACCTGGCGAATGAGGCGCAGGACGCGCCTGCCGAGCACGAGCGAGCCGAGCAGGGCCAGCACGGCCCACAGGATCCCGATCCCCAGGTAGAACGAGCCGATGAACTTGCCGTAGGTGACCAGGATGCCGAGACCCTGGGTCGTGATGGTCGCCGCAATGGCGGCAAATACCGCGACAGGGGCGACCAGCATCACGTAGCCCGTGACCTTCAGCATGACCTCGGCGATGCCGACGATCACCTGCAGCAGGGCCTTGCCCTTGTCGCCGACCGCCGCCAGCGCCACGCCGAAGAAGATCGAGAAAACCACGATCTGCAGGATCTCGTTGTTGGCCATGGCCTCGGCCGCGGAGCGGGGCACGAGGTGGGTGACGAACTCCTTCAGCGTCAAAGTGGTCGCCTGGACGCCGAAGCTGGCCTGCGCGGGCGGCAGGGGCAGGGCCAGCGAGGCGCCGGGCTGCAGCAGCGTGACCATGAGGATCCCGAGCAGCAGCGAGATCACAGAGGCCAGGATGAACCAGGCGAGCGTGCGCATGCCCACCCGGCCGAGCGCGGCGGAGTCCCCCATATGCGCGATGCCCGCGACCAGAGTCGAGAACACGAGCGGCGCAATGATCATCTTGATCAGGCGCAGGAAGACGTCAGTGACGATCGAGAAATAGCCGCCGAGCCGGGTGAGGGTGTCGGGGTCGGTGACGTTCTGGTTCAGGAACCAGCCGGTCAGTATCCCGAGGACCATGCCCGCCAGGATGTAGGAGGTGAAGCGCTTCGCCAACGACGTGATCCCCGCTGTCTTGCCGCGTTGACGAGGGCTCAGGGTGGGGTGGGTCGCGGGGACGGGGCCGGTGCCCCGGCTTGCGGCGCGGCGGGCGCCGTCACCGGTTCGGCCTCCGCCAGCGACTTCAGCCGCGCAAGACCCTTCTCGTAGTCCCGCCCGATGCGCCTGTCGAACATCAGCCCGACGTAGCGGCCGGGGAAGTTGCCTTCGAAGCTGGTATCGAATGCCCAGGTGACCCGGCTGCCGGTGCCTTCTGGCGCGATCGTCAGCGTCGAAGTCGCCGTTCCCTGTGCGCCGAGATTGAGCCGGGTCCTAACCTTCTTGTCGGGTTCGACGGCGACGATCTCCTGACTGCCGGACCCCACGGCCCGCTGGTCACTGCTCCAGGTCATGCGCGCGCCTACGCCCGTGGCCGGTCCCGCGTAGCTGTACCGGGTCTTTGGGTCGAGGTCGAACCATGGCGACCATTCGTTGAAACGCTTGAAGCCGCTCACGATTCCGTAAACGGTGGCGGGATTCGCGGCGGTGCTGACCGAACGTTCGACGTGGGCCGAGGTCGGCAGGAACAAGCCGACCGCTACCACCAGCGCGATGAGCGCCAAGGCCACGTAGAGGAGTCCCTTGAGCGGGCCCATCTGCAAGGCTCCTGGCGCCGCCGTCTACTTCGGCGGCGGCGCGCCCGGATTCTGGTCTTCCATGGGGAACGTCTTTGCGCCAGGCTCTGCCGCCGCGGGCGCCCCCGACGGTGGCGCCGTCACGGCCGCGGGCGGCGGGGTGGCGCCCGGCGCGCCGCTCGCGGGCGCAGCGGCGGGCGCGGTCGCCGGCTTCGTGGCGGCCGCGAGCGCGTTCGTGAACTCCACCGCCGCGGCCGGCGGGTTCGCGATGTGGCCCTGGAGGATCTGCGAGGGCAGGATCCCGCTTACGCCGTAGGCGAGCTCGTTGGCGCTGTCGTCGATCCGGATCACCGAGCCGTCGAGGGAGACGCCGGCGAACAGGCCCTCGTTGCGCGAGTAGGACAGCACCTGCGCCTCGAACGTCGTGTCGGTGGTCGCGGCGGCCGTGCGCCCGAGCGGACCGGCCGCAACGCTGGCGTCGGCACCGAGCGTTGCCTTGCCGCCCGCGATGCCCTCGATACTCTTCTTCGACATCAGCACCAGCACCACGTCGGTGGCCTGCACCCCGATCTGGAATCCGAAGTTGACGCCGCCGAGCACGACGAACACGGGGCTGCTCCAGCTGCCGTCCGGGTTGCGGACCGCCATGACGCCCTTGCCGCCGCGTCCACCGAGCATCATCGCGCCCTTGATCACGTGCGGCACGACGATGACGCCGTAGGCGCGCTCGAGCAGCCAGCTCGGGATGGACTGTTCCGTCAGGTTGGTAAACGACTCGAAGACCTGCCTCGACTCGGCGAGGCGGTGGTCGGTCTTGGCGTCGGCACGGGCAGCAGGGCTGGCGAAGGCAGCCATCAGTACGGTGGTGCACAGGACGAGGAGTCTCTGCATTTTCCCTCTGGTGGGTTGGGCGGAAGATGCCGGCGACTTTAGCAGAATGCGGTCCGGTGCGTTTCGCCGGCCCGCGCTATGCTGTTGCCACGGGGCAGGCGCTGGAAAGGTGAATATGCAACCCATGGGCGGCCTCGCCCTGATCGTGAGCCTGGCGTGGACGCAGCCGTCCCTGGCCGCCGGGGCACTGGATGAGGTGCTGGACGCGGATCGCGCCTTCGCGGCCGAGGCGGCCGAGACGGGCGTGCAGGGCGCGCTGCTGGACTTCCTCGCCCCCGACGGCGTGCTTTTCCGGCCGACCGCGGTCAACGGTCGCGGCTGGCTCCACACCCACGAGGAGGCGAGCGGGCGGCTGGAATGGGCGCCGACAGCCGGCGTCGTCGCGTGCGATGGCGAGCTCGCCTTCACCGCCGGTCCGTGGACCTATCGGCAGGGCGCGGCGTCGGCCACGGGCATCTACCTCACGGTCTGGCGCGGTGGCGCGGACGGCGAGTGGTCGATCGCGCTCGATCACGGCATCGACTCCGTGCCCGGTGCTCCAGAGGCCGGTGACGGCGCACTGGCCGCGCTCGCCGCGCACTGGTCACCACCGGCCGGGCGCGCCTGTGGCCGCGGCGGCCCGGCCGACGGCGTGGTCGAGGCCGACCGCAGGATGAACGAGGCGATTCGCGAAGGTGGCATGGCGTCGGCGCTGGCGCGGTTCGCGGGCAAACAGCCAGTGATCTTCCGGGACGGTCACCCGCCGGCCGTGCTGGCTGCGGACTGGCCGCGAGACGACGCGGCTCTTGGCCCGGGCCTCGAGGCGGTCACGGGCCGGGCGGAGGCGGGGGCGGGCTCGGATCTCGGGTACAGCTACGGCACGATCGTTGGGCGCGACAAGAATGCGCCGGAGGCCGAGGCCCGGGCGGTTTACGTGCGACTCTGGGCGCGTCGCGGCGGCGAGTGGAGCCTGGCTGCCGACATGTTGACCACGCTCGCCGCGGCCGCGGCCGCCAGCCGGTGACACGGGCGTCCCGATGAGAGCGCCGATCGATGCCCAGGCGGTACTCGAGCTCGCGCGTGCGCAGGGGCACGGGTGGGTGGACGAGGAGGTGGCGCGCCGGATTGCCGCCGCAGCCAGCGTCGCGGTCAACACGGTCGCGGCGGTCCTGCCGCCGGCGACGGCCGCGGAGCTGCTCGGTGCCTCGCCAGCGGAATTCCGCGACACGCTCGAGCGACTGGCAGGGGACGAGGCATGAGCTCCCGCACCGACGCCGGGGTTGCCGGCTGGTCCCTCGCGGACGCTGCCCAGGCCGTCGCCGCCAGGCAGGTATCGGCGCGCGAGCTCGTGACGGCCTGCCTGCAGCGCATCGAGCGCTGGCAGCCGCGCATCAATTCGTTCGTCGCGGTGTTTGCGCATGGTGCGCTGGCTGCCGCCGATCGCGCCGATGCCGAGCTCGCCGCGGGACGCACGCCAGGTCCCCTGCACGGGGTTCCGCTCGCGCACAAGGACATGTTCTACCGACCCGGGCGGGTCTCGACGCTAGGATCGCGGGCCGCGCCGCCGGCACCGACGACGCTGTCCACCCTGTTACGGAGGCTCGACGAGGCCGGGGCGATCGAGCTCGGCACGCTCAACATGGCCGAGTTCGCGCTCGGCCCCACCGGGCACAACGAGTTCCTCGGTCACTGTCGCAACCCCTGGAACCCGGCCCACATCGCCTGCGGTTCATCGAGCGGCGGCGGCGCCACGGTCGCGGCCCGACTGGCCTACGGCAGCCTCGGCTCCGACACGGGCGGCTCCGTGCGGCTGCCCGCGAGCGTGAGCGGCGTGCTCGGCCTCAAGCCGACGTATGGGAGGCTCAGCGGGCACGGCATGATGCCGCTCTCACACTCGGCCGATACGCCTGGCCTGTTCGCGCGCACGGCGCGCGACCTCGCGCTGCTGCTCAGGGTCGTCGCAGGGCGCGATCCGTTCGATGCGCGGACCAGTCGCCGGCCGGTCCCGGACTATCCCGCCGTGCTCGGCGACGGCGGCCTGCGCGGGTTGCGCGTCGGCGTGCCCCGGTCGTATTTCCGCGAGGGCGTCAGTGCCGAGGTGACGCGCGCGCTCGACGCCTCGTTGCGTGCGCTCGAGGGGCTCGGCGCCGAGGTGGTGGCGGTGCCGGTGCCGGCGACTTCGTCCGCGCATTACACCGAGCTGAGCCGCGTGCTGGTGTACGCGGAAGCCGCCGCCATCCACGGACCGCGATTGCGCGAGCGTGCCATGGACTACTCGCCGCAGGTGCGCGTACGTGCGGCCACCGGGCTCGGTATCCCGGCGCCCGTGTATGCGCAGGCGCTGCAGTTGCGGCCGGCTCTCCTCGAGGAGTTCGTGCAGACGGTCTTTGCGCGCTGCGATGTCCTGCACCTGCCGACGCTCGGGATTCCGGTCCCCACCCTCGAGGAAACCGACGTGGGCGGCTCGGCGGTGATGTGGGAGAAGATCGCGGTCCTGGTGCGCTGCACCGCGCCGTTCAACTACCTCGGCCTGCCCGCGCTCAGCGTGCCGTGCGGTTTCACGGACAACGGGCTGCCGGCGAGCTTCCAGCTGGTCGGGCGGCCGTTCGCCGAGGCGATGCTACTGCGGGTCGCGGCCGCCTACGAGCAGTTGACGGACTGGACGCGTCGCGCGCCGGTCGAGGAGGGCTAGCGACGGGTCTGGCGCAGGACTTCCTCGGTGTGCTCGCCGAGCCGTGAAAGGCGGAAGTTCGGCCGGCCGGGCTCCTGCGCAAACTTGATCGGCAGGCCGATGTGCTCCAGTCCCTGCTCGTCCACGAGGCGCATCCCACGGGCGAGCGTCTGCTCGTCGCTGAACGCCTCGCGCAGAGTCCTGACCGGGGCGAAGCCGATGTCCCGGTTGCGGAACCGCTCGACCCACTCGGCCTGGGTGCGCGTCTCGAACACGCCCTGCAGGAAGTCGATCACTGGCTTCTGGTGGGGGCCGGGGCCCCGTTCGCACAGGGCAATCAGGTCGGGCCGGCCCCACTCCGTGAGCAGCGAGCGCACGAACTTGATCTCCTGCGCACCGAGCACGACGTGGCGACCGTCCCGCGTGCGGTAGACGCGGTAGAACGCTCCGCCGCCCCAGCTCCGCTCGTGCTTCGGAATGGGGTTGCGCTTCTCGACGAACACGGGCCCCGTGACGTTCGGCAGCCAGGCGAGCGCGCTGTCGTACATGGCGATGTCGATGTAGTCACCGACGCCCGTCTTCTCGCGGCGGTAGAGCGCCATAAGGATGCCGGCGAGGCCCATCGAGGCGGCGGCGAAGTCGGCGATCGGCACCGGCGGCATCGTCGGCTGGTCGTCCATGCCGAGCGACACGCTCGTAATCCCGGCATACGCCTCGCAGGCGAGGTCGTGCGCCGGGATGTCGCGATACGGGCCGGTCTGGCCGAACGCGGTGATGGAGCAGTAGACGATGCGCGGATTGCGGGCGCGGACAGCTTCGTAGTCCACGCCGAGGCGCTTGGCCACGCCGGGTCGGAACGCCTCGATGAACACGTCCACCGTCTCCGCGATCCGCAGCACGGCCTCGAGCCCTTCGGCGGTCTTGAGGTTGACGCTGACGCTCTTCTTGCCGCGATTCAGGTTGCGGAAGAACACGGTGTGGCCGTGCTCGCCGAGGCCGATGTGCCGGCCCGGATCGCCTTCGCCCGGGGGCTCGAGCTTGATCACCTCGGCGCCATGGTCCGCCATGATCTGGGACAGGTGCGGCCCTGGCAGGAACAGGCCGAGGTCGAGCACCCTGACGCCTTCGAGCTTCATCAGGCCGCCCCCTTCGACTTGAGCCCGGCGATGTCCGCGTCCGAATAGCCCACTTCGCGCAGCACCTCGTCCGTCTGTTGGCCGAGCTGAGGCGCGATCCGGCTCGGCAGGCGCGCCCCGTCCAGCTTGATCGGGTTGGCGAGCACCCGGTAGCCGGGGTGCTGGGGATGGGGGAGGCTGCGGACCATACCGATGTCGCGGGCAAAGGGGTTGTCGAGCGACTGCGGCAGGTCGTAGACGGGGGCCGCGGGGATCAGGCCCTGCAGCCTGTCAAGCCAGGCCGCCGTCGTGTCCGTCGAGAACACGCCGTCAAGAACCTCGGTCAGTCGATCGCGATGGCCGCGCCGGGCCTCCACCGTCGCGTAATCCGGGTCGTCGCCGAGGTCGGTGCGACCAATCGCGCCTAGCATCGCCTGCCAGAACTTGTCCGTCATGCACATCACGAAGATCCAGCCGTCGGCGGTCCGGAACAGCTGCACCGGCACGGCCGACGGGTGGGAGCTGCGCGGCAGGCGCTCGGTGCGTGTGCCGGCATTCAGGTACCAGGCGCCCGGATAGGTCAGCTGGTGCAGCGCGACGTCGAACAGCGAGACGTCGATGTCGTGGCCGCGGCCCGACTTCATGACGCCGATGAGCGAGGAGAGGATCGCCACGGCAGTGGTGATCCCGGTCATGTAGTCGACGATCGACAGTCCCATGCGCGTCGGCGGCCCGCCGGGCTCGCCTGACATGTAGAGGAAGCCGGCCTCCGCCTGCATCAGGTAGTCGTAGCCCGGCCAACCCTTGCGCTCGTTGTCGCGCCCGTAGGCAGAGAGGTGCGCGCAGAGCACGCGCGGGTTGACCGGGCCGAGCGTCGCGTAGTCGAGACCGAGCTTCTCCGGCTGGTCGCCGCGCAGGTTGTTGAGCACGACGTCCGCGGTGCGCACGATGCGCCGGAAGGCCTCCCGTCCCTCGTTCAGCTTAAGGTTGAGCGTGACGCTCTTCTTGTTGAGATTGAAGGTCTGGAAGAAGTGGCTGTCGTGTGGGCCGAGGAAGTGCGGGCCCATGCCGCGCGTCGCGTCGCCGCCCTGCTCGCGGTTCTCGATCTTGATCACCTCGGCGCCCATGTCGGCGAGGTACATCGAGCCGAATGGCCCGGCGCCGAAGTTCTCGAACGTCAGAATCCGGACGCCGGCCAGCGGCAGGGGAGGGCTCACGCCGGATTCCTCTCGATCAGCTGCTTGGCGATGATCACGCGCTGCATCTCGTTGGTGCCTTCGCCAATGCACATGAGCGGCGCGTCGCGGTAATAGCGCTCGACGTCGAACTCCACCGAGTAGCTGTAGCCGCCGAACACGCGCATCGCCTCGAGGCTGTTCGTCACTGCCGACTCCGAGGCGAAGAGCTTGGCCATGCTCGCCTCGAGGTCGCAGCGCTCGCCGGTGTCGTACTTGCGTGCCGCCTGCTCAACCAGCAGGCGCGAAGCCTCCACGCGCGTCGCCATGTCGGCGAGCTTGAGCTGGATCGCCTGGTGCTGCGCTATCGGCTTACCGAAGGTCTGGCGTTCCTGGGCGTAGCGGAGCGCGTCGGCCAGCGCCGCCTGGGCAATCCCGAGGCCGCGGGCCGCCACGTTGATGCGGCCAAGCTCGAGGCCGCCGACCGCATGGTGGAAGCCGCGGCCTTCCTCGCCGCCGATGAGCCGGTTCGTCTCGATGCGGTAGTCGTCGAAGATAAGCTCGGCGCTGTCGATCGAGCGGTAACCGAGCTTGCGGATCTTGCGGCCCACCCGGAACCCGTCGCCCTTCTCGGCGACGAACATGGTCATGCCCTTGTGGCGCGGCACGGCCTCCGGGTCGGTCTTCGTAAGCAGCGCAAAGCACGTGCCGTAGACGCCATTGGTGATCCAGGTCTTGGTGCCGTTGATCACGTAGTGGTCGCCGTCGCGGCGGGCCACCATGCGGATGCCCTGCAGGTCCGTGCCGGCATTGGGTTCCGTGAGCGCGAGTCCGCCGCGCAGTTCGCCGCTGGCGAAACGCGGCAGGAAGCGCCGCCTCTGCTCCTCGGTGCCGTCGCGCTGCACGCAGGCTGCCATGATCAGGTGCGAGTTGAAGATGCCAACCGGCGCCATCCACGCCTTGGCGATCCGCGCCACGACCGTTGCATAGGTCGTCGCCGACAGGCCGAGCCCGCCGTACTCCGGCCCGATCGTCGCGCCGAAGAGGCCCAATTCCTTCATCTGCTCGACCAGTTCGTGCGGATACTCGTCCGCCTGGTCGAACTTCTTTGCGATCGGCTTGACCTCCTTCTCCACCCAGCGGTCGATGGTGTCGAGGACCTGTGCGTCGATCTCGTTCATGGACATGGCTTTCGCTCCGTCAGGGCCGGTCAGTAGTTGATGCGGTCTTCGACGCTGTGGCCGCGCTTGGCCACCAGGATCGTGCGCTCGAAGGTGCAGACGACTACGCCGTCCTGGTTGCGGCCGACCGTGCGCACCGAGACCAGGCCCGCCTCGGGGCGGCTCTTCGACTCGCGCTTCTCCAGTACCTCGGACTCGGCGTAGAGGGTGTCGCCCACGAACACGGGGTGGACGAGCATGATGTCCTTCCAGCCGAGATTCGCGATGGCCTTCTGGCTCACGTCGCTGACGCTCATGCCCACCATCATCGCCACGGTCAGCGGGCTCGCGACCAGGCAGCGGCCGAACTCGCTGGCTCGCGCGTATTCCGCGTCGAAGTGCAGGGGGTGCGTGTTCATCGTGAGCAGCGTGAACCACGTGTTGTCGGTCTCGGTGATCGTGCGCCCCGGGCGGTGCTCGTAGGTGTCGCCGACCGTAAAGTCCTCGTAGTAGCGGCCGAAGGTCTCGCGGTAGCGCTGCCCGCCGAGCGACTTGATGTTCTGAACCATGGTGCTCCTCGTCTGCCCGCGCCGGGATGCGCCGGGCCGTCCGAATGTATATCATCTTGCAAATGTCCGGACAATTGGCGGCCATGGTCCGGCGGGACAGCTGGCCGTGACGCGCTACAGCGAAATCGCCGACCACCTGATCGCCCGCATCCGCGCCGGGCGGCTGCGGGTGGGCGCGCACCTGCCCGGGGAACTGCAGCTGATGCGGGACTACTCGGCGAGCCGCCACACGATACGGGAGGCGCTGCGCCGGCTTGAGGAACTGGGGCTCGTCGAGCGTCGGCGCGGCCTCGGCACGCGGGTGCTGGCGCGGCGCGCGAGGCGCTCATACGTGCATCGCGTCGCCTCGCCCGGCGAGCTTCTGCAGTATCCGCCGGAGAGCCGTCTAACGGCGGCGCAGGTGGCCACGGTCTCGGCCGGGGCCGCGCTCGCGCGGCTCCTCGGCTGCCGGCGCGGCACGCGCTGGATCCGGGTCTGCACGGTGCGCCGCATGGGCTCGGGGCGCCCGCCAATCTGTCGCACGGAGATCTATCTGCTGCCGAAGTACGCAGAGGTCGTGCCGCAGATCGGCCGCAGTGGCCGGCTGGTGTACGAACTGCTCGAACGGCGCTTCGGCCTGCTCGTAGCCGAAGTCGCCGTGGAGGCGAGCGCCCGCCCCATGCCGGCGGAGGCCGCCGCGGCGCTCGGCGTCGAGGCAGGCAGTCCGAGCATGATGGTCGTGCGCCGCTACCTCGACGATCGCGGTGAGACCTTCCAGGTGTCGGTGTCCGATCACCCGGGCGACCGCTATGCGTTCTCGCAACGCCTGCGGCGCGACTGGACCGCTGGCGGGGCGGCTTGGCGGTCGGCTTAGGTGCATCGTGGTCACTGCGCTTGCTGCGGCTCTCGCGCGGCGAGTAGTCTCTCCGGTCTGAAATGAGCGGAGCGGGGATACGATGCCAGGGCCTCTGGACGGCGTTCGAGTCGTGGAGCTGACCAGCGTAGTTCTCGGGCCCTGGGCCTGCCAGATCCTCGCGGACATGGGCGCCGATGTGATCAAGGTCGAGCCGCCGGGCGGCGACAGCAACCGCCAGCTCGGCGCGTCGCGCCATGCCGGCATGGCGGCGCTGTATCTCACTTGCAACCGCAACAAGCGCAGCGTGGTCCTCGACCTCAAGCTGCCGGCGGCGCGCCAGGCGGTGCTCGACCTGGTGCGTCACGCGGACGTGTTCGTGCACAACAACCGGCCGCAGGTGATGTCGAAGCTCGGGCTCGACTACGGGAAGCTGCGGGCCGTGAACCCGAAGATCATCTATTGCGGCGCCTACGGCTACAGCCGCCGCGGACCCTACGGCGCGAAGGGCGCGCTGGATGACTCGATCCAGTCGATCGCCGGCATCGCCATGCTCAACAAACTGGTGCTCGGCGAGCCGCGCTACATGCCGACGGTCTTGGCGGACAAGACCACCGCGATCACGGTGGTCTATGCGGTGCTTGCCGCCCTCTTCAGTCGGGAGCGCACCGGCGTGGGCCAGGAGATCGAAGTGCCCATGTTCGAGACCATGGTCTCGTTCGTGATGGCCGAGCACCTCTGGGGCATGGCCTTCGAACCACCCCTCGGCCCGCCCGGATACGTGCGCCTGATGAGCGTGCACCGCAAGCCCTACCGGACCAAGGACGGCTACGTCGCTATCCTGCCGTACATGAACGCGCACTGGGAGGCGTTCTGCGACGTCGTGGGCCGGCCGGAACTCAAGGACGACCCGCGGTTCCGCACGATGGGCGATCGGACGCGCAACATCGACGAGACCTATGCGGAGACCGCGAAGATCATGGCCGAGCGCACGACGGCCGAGTGGCTCGGTCTCTTTGCCGAGACCAGCGTGCCGATCAACCGCGTCAACACTCTCGAGGACCTGGCGAGCGACCCGCACCTCGTCGCGACCGGGTTCTGGAAGACGGTCGAGCACCCGACCGAGGGCAGGCTTCGGACCACGGGCTTCCCGGTGAACTTCGAGGCGACCCCGGCGGACGTGACGCGCCGCCACGCGCCGCGCCTCGGCGAGCACACCCGCGAGCTGTTGCACGAGCTCGGCTACACGCCGGAGCAGATCGACGCGATGATCGCGGCCGGCGCGGCCTCGGCAGCCGACTGAAGCGGAGAGCCCCTGCATGACCCAGTTGACCGTGAAGGCGATCGACGCGGTGGTGAACATTTGGACGCCGGAGGCGCTCTCGCACCGCCCGGACTGGAAGGACGGGTTCTTCTCCGGCAAGGTCAAGTCGAAGAGCCCGATGCCTGGTCTGTCGCTCGAGCAGATGCTTGAGCGCATGGCCGAGGCCGGGATCGAGCGCGCGTTCCTCGTCGCGCCGCGCACCGGGCGCCTCAGGCTGCCGGGTTCGTATCACATGCCCTACGAGGTCGTGGCGCGCGCCTGCGAGAAGTTCCCGGGCCGGTTCTACGGGCTTGCCGGCGTCGATCCGACGCAGGGCATGAGCGGTCTGCGCGCCTTCGAGGACGCGGTGAAGAACATGGGCTTCATCGGCGCTCACGCCTACCCGCACTGGTTCGAGACGGCGCCCGATCACGCGCGCTGGTATCCGTATTACGCGAAATGCTGCGAACTCGGCGTGCCGTTCCTGACGCAGGTCGGCCAGTCGCTCATCTATTCGCCCGAGCAGCGCCTGCGCAGCGTCGGCCGGCCGATCACGCTCGACGGCGTGGCCTGCGATTTCCCTGAGCTGAAGCTCCTCGGCATCCACGTCGGCATCCCGTGGCACGACGAGATGATCGCGATGTCGTGGAAGCACGAGAACGTCTTCATCGTCGCCGACGCGCACAGCCCGAAGTACTGGCCTGACAGCTTCCTCAGGTACATCAACAGTTACGGGCGGAGCAAGGTGCTGTTCGGCACGGACTTCCCGGTGCTCGACTTCAAGCGCACGGTCGAGGAGATCGGCGAGCTCGGGCTCAAGCCCGAGGTGCTGCCGCTGCTTCTGCGCCAGAACGCGCTGCGCGTGTTCGGCATCCAGGAATAGAAAGGCCCGGGCGGCTTGCGCCGCCCG
>Ga0209048_10000029_pt1 | contig 126119 bp, 111 predicted proteins | sample FrelakmetCRP12CR_FD_187146 | JGI IMG/M metagenome (GOLD analysis project Ga0209048, IMG submission 187146) | Freshwater lake sediment microbial communities from the University of Notre Dame, USA, for methane emissions studies - CRP12 CR (SPAdes)... | ecosystem: Environmental > Aquatic >...
GCGTCCTGGGGATATTGAGTTACCGGGCCGAAGAAGTTCCACGGAATCGATTAGACCGTCGGATGGTCGGTCTGGCTCGGCGCCTGGCCTGCGGCGGTTCGAGGTCCGGGGGTAGCGGGGAACCGGGAAGCTGAAAGGGCCCGGCCGTGGCCGGGCCCCGCTCAGGCTAGACGTTTTCCTTCTTGTGGCAGTCGGCGCACTTCCCGGGGGCGGGCGCTTTCTTGCCGGCAGCGATCGCCTTCACGTGGCAGTCGATGCACGTGCCGCTCTTCGCCATGGCAACGTGGAATGCGCCCTGGGTCGCGGTCTTCATCGGGGCGGTGGCTGCCTTGGTGTGGCAGGTCTGGCACGCTTCATGGGCGGTCTTCCCAGGATGCTCGGGCTTCGAGGCATGATGGCAGTTCTCGCACTTCACGCCTTCCATCTTGCTGTGCTTGGCGTGATCGAACTTCACGCCGCCCATCGGGGAGCCCTTGAGGACGACCGTCGTCGGCGGCTTCTCCTGGGCGAACGCGAGGCCGGACATGAATGCGGCGACGGCGAACACGGACAGGATCACGAGGAATTTTTTCATGTGTGCTCCTTGAGTGTGGACACTAAACAAGAACCGCGAGTCCGGAATTGTATCGCAGTGGTGGAATTTGTCCAGCCACGATCTCGAACCTGGCCTGGGCTGTTGAGTCTTTCAACACTGCGCCTGTTTCCCGATGCGGCATTCGCCACTCGCATCTGCAATGTTGCAAGGAGCGGGCCGCGCATATAATGGGAACCAATGCAACCAACACGGGGACTGCCGTCGGCCGCCGAGCGGCCGTCCGAGCAGGAGAACAGGGCCAGGCCGGCTGCCGCGCGGCCCTCTCAGTTCACGACGATCTCGGGCCGGCCGATCGGCCGGCTGTACACGCCTGAGGACACCACCGGGCTCGACTACGTTCGCGACCTCAACGATCCGGGCGGCTTCCCCTACACCCGCGGCATCCATCCCACCGGGTATCGCGGCAGGTTGTGGACGATGCGACAGTTCGCGGGGTTCGGCACGCCCGAGGACACCAACGCCCGCTACAAGGAACTGCTCGGCAACGGCGGGACGGGCCTCAGCGTGGCGTTCGACCTGCCCACGCTGATGGGGCGCGACCCGGACCACCCGCTCTGTCTCGGGGAAGTCGGGAAGTGCGGCGTGTCCATCGCGTCGCTCGCCGACATGGAGACGTTGTTCGAGGGGATTTCGCTCTCGGACATCACCACGTCGATGACGATCAACTCCCCGGCCTCGATGATCTTTGCGATGTACCTGGTCGTCGCCGAGCGGCAGGGGGCGGACTGGCGCAAGATCTCGGGCACGATCCAGAACGACATCCTCAAGGAGTTCATCGCGCAGAAGGAGTACATCTACCCTCCGCGCCCGTCGATGCGCCTCATCACCGACGTGTTCTCCTACTGCGCGCGGGAAGTGCCGCGCTGGAACACGATTTCGGTGAGCGGCTATCACATCCGCGAGGCCGGGGCGACGGCCCTGCAGGAGCTGGCCTTCACCCTTCGCGACGGCATCGAGTACGTCCAATACGGCCTGGACGCCGGCCTGGACGTGGACGAGTTCGTCCCGCGCATCTCCTTCTTCTTCAACGCCCACAGCGACTTCTTCGAGGAGATCGCAAAATACCGGGCGGCTCGGCGGATCTGGGCCCGCGTGATGCGCGAGCGCTTCCACGCCAAGGACGAGCGCACGCTGAAGCTCCGCTTCCACTCGCAGACGGCCGGAGTCTCGCTGACCGCGCAGCAGCCGTACAACAACGTTGTGCGCACCGCGCTCCAGGCCCTCAGCGCGGTGCTGGGCGGCACGCAGTCGCTCCACACCAACTCGCTGGACGAGGCGCTCGCGCTCCCGACGAGCGAGGCCGTGACCATTGCGCTGCGGACGCAGCAGGTCATCGCGCACGAGAGCGGCGTGGCCAACGTGGTGGACCCGCTCGGCGGGTCGTATTTCGTGGAAGCGCTCACGTCCGACATGGAGCGTGAGGCGCTCGACATCTTCCGCACCATCGACGGCATGGGCGGCATGGTGGCGGCCATCGAGCAGGGCTACCCGCAGAAGGAAGTCGCGGAGAGCGCCTACCTGCTGCAGCAGGCCATCGAGCGCCGCGAGAAGGTCATCGTCGGCGTCAACGACTTCGTCGCCGAAGCCGAGGAACGGGTGCCCACGCTCTACATCGACGAGGCGGCGGCCGACCGCCAGCTGACGAAACTCGAGAAGGTGCGCCGCGAGCGGGACGATGACCGCGTCCAGCGGGCGCTCGACGACCTGCGTGCCGTCGGCGCCGGGGTGGGGAACACGATGGAGCCGATCCTCGCTGCCGTCCGGGCCTACGCCACCGTCGGCGAGATGTGCGACGCGCTGCGCGACGTCTGGGGCGAGTACGAAGAAGTGCCGGTGGTGTAGGAGCCTATGCACAAGATCCGCGTCGTCATCGCCAAGCCGGGCCTCGACGGACACGATCGGGGGGCGAAGGTCATCGCGCGGGCGCTGCGCGACGCCGGAATGGAGGTCATCTATACCGGCCTCCGCCAGACGCCGGAACAGGTCGTGGCTGCGGCGCTCCAGGAAGACGCGGACGTCATCGGATTGTCGATCCTGTCCGGGGCTCACACCAAGATCTGTCCCCGGGTGATGGAGCTCGTGCGCCAGCACGGCCTGGACGACGTACTCGTGGTGGTCGGCGGGATCATCCCGGACGTCGACGTCCCCGGGCTCGAGGCGATTGGCATCAAGGGGATCTTCCGGCCCGGCAGCGCGATGAAGGACATCGTCGATTTCATCGAACGGAACGTCAGGGCGCGGGACGCCGTCTGAGGCCGTGTCGGGGCGGCCAGCTCGACCGGGTGAAGTCCAACCACGCTGGCGCCGATACACAGACGTGTGGCCCCCTGACCCTGGGCGGCCCAGTGGGGATCGGATGCCGTACAAACTCCTGCTCGCAGACGACAGTGTGACGATTCAGCGGGTGATCGAGCTGACGTTCGCCGACGAAGACGTCACGGTGACGGCCGTCGGTGACGGTCAGCAGGCGATCGACCGAATCCTGGCTGACCGACCGGACATCGTGCTGGCCGACGTCGGCATGCCGGGGCGTGATGGATACGAGGTCGCGGCCTTCATCAAGAACGACCCGTCCCTCGAACACATTCCGGTGCTGCTCCTCACGGGCGCCTTCGAGCCCGTGGACGGCGATCGTGCCCGGGAGGTTCGCTGCAACGGCGTGCTGGCCAAGCCGTTCGAGCCGCAGTTGCTGATCGGCCGCGTGAAGGAGCTGTTGAGCGGCGTGACGCCGTCGCCGGCCGCGCCCGCAAGGCCGCCCGCCGCGGCGGAGCCCGCGATTCCCGACACCGCCGCACCCGCGGAACCCGGCCCGCCGGCCCAGCCGCTCGGGGCCGGGCCGGATTCCGGCTCGATCGCGTACGACGAGGATGCCACCGTGCGTATGTCCAGACCGCCCGCGCTTCCGGCCGAGGATGAACTTCGCTTGGACGTGGCGTCACTCGACGTCCGGCAGGATCCCGTACCCCAGGCGGACGCTTCGCTGGACGACTACTTCGATCGCCTGGACGCAGCGTTTGCGCATCTGACAGGGGGACAGGCGGGCAAAGACGGTGCGCCGACGCCGCGGGCGCAGGCCGCCGACCCGTGGGCCGCAGCGGTCAAGTCGACGCCCGAGTGGCCGCCCGCGCCGGCCGCGGTGTCCCCGGCGGGCGCTGCCGCGGACGCCGGGCCGGACCCGGAACGACCCATTCTGGAAGTGTTCGGCCCCGGTCCGGAGCTGGGCGCCTCTTCTTCGCCCTCCGACGATCTCGAGGCCGCCGCGGCGGGTGTCGCGTTGCCCGTCCCCGACGCGTTCGCGTCGCTCCTCGACGCCGAGCGGGAGCACGGCGCCGACGTGGTGCACCGCGGCGACGTCCGATCGGCAGCCGCGGTCGTGCTTCCAGGCACGGCGATAACGCAGTCGTTCATCGACGACGTGGCGCGCCGCGTGATCGAGCGGCTGGGCGACCCGGCCTTCCGCGACGCGGTCGCGCCCGTGGTGTCGGCGACCGCCGAACGTCTTGTTCGCGAGGAGATCGAGCACATCAAGTCGCGCATCAGGTAGCTTCCGGTGGGACAGGGCTCGAGCCCTGTCCCCGCCGACGATCCTCGGCAGCCCTGCCGCCGGCCACCGGTGGCAGCGAGCCTTCGGGCCTCCTCTCCGACGTGGCCACTCAAATTGGTTTTCCATTCCAGCGTTCTTCCATTACGATCAATAGATCTATGCGTGAACTCTCCAAGGCTTTCGAGCACTCCGAGGTCGACCCGCGCTGGTATGCCTTCTGGGAGTCGATTGGCGCGTTTCGCGCCGACCCGGATTCCAGCAAGCCACGCTTCAGCATGGTCATCCCGCCGCCGAACGTGACCGGTTCGCTTCACATGGGCCACGCCCTCAACCACACGCTGCCCGACATCATCGCGCGGTGGAAGCGTATGCAGGGCTATGACGTCCTGTGGCTCCCGGGCACCGACCACGCAGGCATCGCCACTCAGAACGTCGTCGAGAAACAGCTGGCGCTGGAGGGGAAGACCCGGCACGACCTGGGGCGCGAAGCGTTCGAGGTGCGCGTGTGGGACTGGGTCCGGCAGAGCCATGGCACCATCACCGGGCAGATGCGCAAGCTCGGGGAGTCGGTGGACTGGACGCGCGAGCGGTTCACGCTGGACGAACAACTGTCGAGGGCGGTGCGCCGGGTCTTCGTGTCCCTCTACGGCGAGGGGCTGATCTACCGCGGCGCGTACATCGTGAACTGGTGCCCGCGCTGCCGCACGGCGCTCTCCGACCTCGAGGTCGTGCACAAGGACACGACGGGGAAGCTGTGGTACGTGCGCTACCCGGGTGCGCGCGGCGGCGAGGGCGTGACCGTCGCGACGACGCGTCCCGAGACGATGCTGGGGGATACCGCGATTGCGGTGAACCCGAATGACGAGCGCTACCGCGACAGGATCGGCCAGACGGTCATCCTGCCGGTCATCGGACGCGAGTTGACGATCGTCGCGGACGAGTTCGTGGACCCGGCGTTCGGCACCGGGGCGGTGAAGGTGACGCCGGCGCACGACCCGAACGACTTCCAGATGGGGAAACGGCACAACCTCCCCGAGGTGTCGGTCATCGACGAGGACGCGAAGATCACCGCGGCGGGCGGACCCTACGCCGGCCTCGATCGGTTCAAGGCGCGCGCGGCGATCGTGGAACGGCTCGAGCGTGAGGGGCTGCTCGAGAAGGTGACCGATCACCAGCACGCGGTCGGCACGTGCCAGCGGTGCAGCACCGTGGTCGAGCCGCTCGTGTCCACACAGTGGTTCGTGAAGATCGCGCCGCTGGCCAAGGAAGCCATCCGCGTCGTCGAGGAAGGTCGGATCCGGTTCCTCCCCGAGAACTGGACGAAGACCTACTACGAGTGGATGTACAACATCCACGACTGGTGCATCTCGCGGCAGCTCTGGTGGGGCCACCGGATCCCGGCGTGGTACTGCGAGGCCTGCGGCACGATGATCGTCGTCGAGCAGGCCCCGGAACGCTGTGAGTGCGGCGGCGCGCTGAAGCAGGACGACGACGTCCTCGACACCTGGTTCAGTTCCCAGCTGTGGCCCTTCAGCACGATGGGCTGGCCGGACAGGACGGAGGACGTGCTCCGCTACTACCCGACCGACCTGATGCTGACGGCGTTCGACATCATCTTCTTCTGGGTCGCCCGGATGATCATGGCCGGCGTCAAGTTCACCGGCGACATCCCGTTTCGCGACGTGTACATCACCGGGCTCGTCCGCGACGAGCGCGGGCAGAAGATGTCCAAGTCGAAGGGCAACGTCGTCGATCCCCTCGAAGTGATGGACGAAATCGGCGCGGACGCGTTGCGGTTCACCCTGACCGCCATGGCTGCGCCGGGAATGGACATCCCGCTGTCGGAAGGCCGGATGACCGGGTACCGGCAGTTCATCAACAAGATCTGGAACGCATCCAGGTTCGTGCTGATGAACCTGGGAGACGACAAAGGACGGGCCGAGGTGCCCGACGCGACGTCACTGAGCCTCGTGCACAGGTGGATCCTCCATCGCCTGAACGCCGTGACCGGAGAGGTGAGGGAGGCATTCACGACCTATCGTTTCGACGTGGCCGCGGACCGGCTCTACCACTTCTTCTGGCACGAGTACGCCGACTGGTACATCGAAATGGTCAAGCAGCACCTGCAGGCGGCCGGCGCGGAGCGCGACACCGCGCGCGCCGTGCTGATGGAGGTGCACGACCGGCTGCTTCGCCTGATGCACCCGATCATCCCGTTCGTGACCGAGGAGCTGTGGCAGCACCTGCCTCGGAGAGCCGGGGACGGCCAGACGATCACCCTCGCGGCCTACCCCGAGCCTCGGGCCGAGTGGACGGACGAGAGCGTGGTGGGCGAGATTGCGGTGCTCCAGGCCGTCGTCACGACGATTCGCACGGCGCGGGCCGAGCGAACGGTGAAGCCGTCGGAACGAATCAGCGCGACGATCGAGGGCGCGCCGGCAGACTACGTGCGCATCCTCACCGAACAGAAGGGATACGTCCTGGCGCTGGCCGGCCTGACGTCGTTGACCTTCGGCGGTTCGGCGCCGGTGGCGGCCGAGGGCACCGAGATCGTCACGCGTGTTTCTTCTCTCGGCCTGCGCGTGCACATCGAGATGCCGCAGGCGGACCGCGGAGCCGAAATCGAGAAACTCCGCAAGAAGCTGGCCGAGACCGAGCGGGAAGTCGCCAGCATCGACGCGAAGCTGGCGAACGAGAGCTTCGTGTCGCGTGCGCCGGCCAGGCTGGTTGACGACACGAGAGCCAAGCGCGAGTCCCTCGACGTGCAGCGGCAGCGGCTGCTGCACACGATCCGCGAGATGGGGGCGTAACAGGTGAGCGGGATGCCGCCGCTGTCGCGCGACCTGCCGCGCGACTTCGTCAGCGCCCTCGCGCAGCGCGCAGACCGCCTTGGCGAGCTGGCGTCCCGGGTCGTCTGGTACGAGTCGGTCACATCCACCAATGACGTGGCGGAGCGCGCCGCGTCGGCGGGCGCGGACCACGGCATGGTGGTGGCCGCAGAGTGCCAGGAGAGCGGGCGGGGAAGGATGGGTCGCACCTGGTATTCGCCGCCAGGCGCGGGCCTCTACGTGTCGGTCGTGCTGAGGCCGGGTCAGGTGTTCGGCGCCGCCGGAGCGAAGTCTCCTTCCGCCGCGTCCTGGGTGACGCTGACCGCCGGCGTCGCGCTGGCCGAAGCCCTGCGGGCGGCGACCGGCATTCCGGCGACGATCAAGTGGCCGAACGACGTCGTCGTCGGCCCGCGAAAGCTGTGCGGGATCCTCGCGGAAGCCGCCACGACAGGCAGCGAACTGCGGCACGTGATCCTCGGCTTCGGCGTCAACGTCCTGACTGCGGCGTACCCGCCGGACATCTCGTCCCGCGCCACGTCGATCGAGGCGGAAGTCGGGCGGGCCGTGGACCGCGCCTCGGTGTTCGGCGAGTCGCTGGCGTGCCTGGCCGAGCGGCTGCGCCAGTTGTCGGACGGCGGATTCGACGCGATTCTCGGCTCGTGGCGATCGCTCTCTCCGACGAGCGCCGGAAGCCGGGTCGAGGTCGTCTCGCCGGACGGGTGGGCCGACGCGATCACGGCCGGCGTGGACCGCGACGGGGCATTGCTGGTCAGAACGGGCGGCACAACCCGCCGCGTGATCGCCGGCGAAGTCCGGTGGCGCGACGGGTAGAGTGTCGTAGGGCGACGCTTCAGGGTTGCCGGGGGCGAGGCCGACGCAGGGTCGCCGGAGGCAGGGCTGAAGCCCCGCCCTGCGCCAGGACGAGCCGCCAGTCGCCCGCCGCCAGCCGCAAGCCGGAAGCCGCAAGCCGCAAGCCGGAGTAGATACAGGTATCACCATGCTCCTTGCCCTTGACATCGGCAACACCAACATCGTCGTCGGGGTCTTCAACGGTGAACAGCTGCTGCACAGCTGGCGTCTCTCGACTCAGCGGCAGCGGACGGCTGACGAGATGGGGATGTGGGTGCTGGCGCTGTTCCAGCACGGGCGGCTGACGCCCCGGGACGTGGACGGGGTCGTCATGGCCTCGGTGGTCCCGTCGCTGACGCAGCCAACCGTCGAGATGGCGGAGCGGTACTTCGCCCGCATACCGCTCGTCGTCGATTCAGGCGTAGACACGGGGATGCCGGTGATCTACGACTCGCCGTCGGATGTGGGCGCGGACCGCATCGTGAACGGGGTGGCTGCCTACGAGCGCTACGGCCGCGCCGAAAAGCGGTCCCTGGTCGTCGTGGACTTCGGGACGGCCACGACCTTCGACGCCATCTCGGCGCGCGGCGAGTACCTGGGCGGCGTCATCTGCCCCGGGGTCAACATCTCTGCGGATGCGTTGTTCCAGCGCGCCGCCAGGTTGCCGAGGGTGGACGTGCGTCGCCCGGATTCGGTAATTGGCCGGACGACGGTGGGATCGATGCAGTCCGGGCTGTTCTACGGCTACATCGGCCTGGTGGAGGGGATCGTCCGGCGGATGCGCGGAGAGCTCGGTGACGGCACGATGTGTATCGCCACGGGCGGTCTCGCCGAGATGATCGCGCCCGACACTCCGGCGATCGACCGGGTGGATCGCGATCTCACGCTGCAAGGGCTCCGGCTCATCTGGAGCCGGAACCAGGGGGCTTCCAGGTAGTGGAGACCGATTCTTACTGCCGCGAGATCGAGGCGCACCTCTGCCGCAAGAACGCCGGCCACCTGGTGCGGGTCGCCGGCCCGGCATTCGAGATGGTCGCGGGTTGGGCGGAGACGGGCATTCCTCTCAAGGTCGCGCTTCTCGGGATCGACCGGACGGTGGAGCGGCGTAACGCGAAGGGGCCAGGCCGGCGGCCGTTGCGGGTGGAGTTCTGCGAAGCCGATGTGCTCGACGCGTTCGACGAGTGGCGCCGTGCGGTCGGTGTCGGCACCGCTGGCGGGGGAACGCTTCGGCCAGGGGGGGCCGGTGAACCTGCCGGCGAGGAAGCCCGGGCGAAGCCCTCACCCTCGCTCCGCGCACACCTCGACCGCGTCGTGACCCGGCTGACGGATCGCGTCGCGAGCGGGACGCTGGCGGGCGAGTTGGAGCGCGTCGTCGAGCGGCTGATCATCGAACTGGGCGAGGCGCGAACGGCGAGCCGCAGTCTCCGGGGCGAAGCGCGTGCGGCGTTCGTCGCCAGGCTCGACGCCATCGACGATGAACTGGTGGCGTCGGCGCGAACCGTGACGCCGAGCGACGTCCTGGCGACCCTCAGGCTCGAGGCCGAGCAGGAGTTGATCCCGTTCCGGGGGCGGATGCCCGCCGAGCAGTACACGCGCGCCGTCGAGGCCGCGACGACGAACCTCCTGCGCGACCGCCTGAAGCTGCCCGAAGTGGGCTACTCTTCTGGATTCTGAATTCCGGCTTCTGGATTCGCTTCGATGCTCTCCCCCGGTTCCGTCATCGACCTGACCGTCGAGAAGCCCGCCGCGGGTGGCCGGATGGTCGCCCGCCACGAGGGGCTCGTGGTCCTCGTCCACGCGGCGATTCCGGGCGAGCGTGTGCGGGTGGTGGTCGAGCGGATGGGCCGGGGGGTGGCGTATGCGACGACGATGGACGTCCTCGAAGCGTCGCCCGATCGGCGCACGGGCATTCGCGACTGGGCGTGCGGCGGCAACGTCTACGCTCACATCGCCCCTCCCAGGCAGCTTCTCCTCAAGGCCCAGGTGATTGCCGACGCGCTGTCGAGGATCGGGAAGGTGGATCTCGACGCCCCTGTCCCGGTGACGCCGTCGCCCGAAGAGGGCTACCGCATGCGCGCCCGCTTTCACGTGCGCGGCCGGACGCTCGGCTACTTCAGGGAGGGCACGCACGGCATGTGCGACCCTGCGTCCACTCGGCAGCTTCTGCCCGATACCTGCGAGTTCGTGAAGGCCCTGTCGAACGAGCTGATCGACGGCCGGCTCGAAGGCGTGACGGAGATCGAGCTCGGTGAGAACGTGCCCGCCACGGAGCGGGCGCTGCACCTCGAGTTGAGCCGGCCGGTCGCGCCGCAGGGGCTGGCCAACCTGACGACCCTGCCTGCCGTCGTCGGCGTCAGCGCCTCGTTCGGCGCGAAAGGCCCGGGCGCGGCGTTCCCCGCCCGGCACACGATCACCGCCGGCGGCACGCCGTGCGTGCTCGACATCCTCGACCTGCCCGAGCGCGACGGGACGCCGGTCCAGGTCCGCCTCCAGCACCACGCGCAGGCGTTCTTCCAGGCCAACCGCTATCTCCTGACCCGCCTGGCGGCGCGAGTCGTGTCGCTGGTTCCGGGTGGTCCCGTCGTGGACCTCTACGCGGGAGTGGGGTTGTTCTCCGCCTCGCTGGCCGCCTCGGGCTGGACGTCCGTAACCGCCGTCGAAGGCGATCGGGCGGGCGCCGCTGATCTGAGGGCGAACGCGGCCCCGTTCGGGGCCACAGTCGACCCGGTCGAGATGGCGGTGGAGGCGTACCTGTCCAGGCGCCCGGTGTCGCCCGACGCGACCATCATCGTGGATCCGCCGCGAACGGGGATGTCAAAGGAAGCGTCCGCTGCGATTGTGGCGCAAGAGGCGAGGAGGTTGGTCTACGTGTCGTGCGACGTGGCGACGTTCGCGCGCGACACCCGGAAACTGATCGACGCCGGGTACGCGCTTGCCCACCTCGAAGCCTTCGACCTGTTCCCGAACACGGCGCATGTCGAGGCCGTCGCGGTGTTCTCCCGGACCTGATGAGCAGGACTGAAGTCCTGCTCTTGTCAGGAGGCTCGGCAGGCATCTATGAAGCCTTCGAACAGCGGCCGGAACTCGCCAGTGCGCCAGAAGTTCTCCGGGTGCCACTGCACGCCGAGGCAGAACGTCGAGTTTGCGCACTCGATGGCCTCGATGACCCCGTCGGGCGCAGTGGCGGTCACTTCGAATCCGGGCGCGAGCCGCTTGATCGCCTGGTGATGTCGGCTGTTCACCGAGCAGGTGTCGGCGTCCACCATCTTCTCCTGCATCAGGGTCCACAGGCGGCTGCCCTTGCTCACCCACACTTCGTGCGCGATGGCAAACGGCGGCGACGGAACGGTGTGCGCCAGGATGCCGGCCATCTGCGCGGCGATGTCCTGCACGAGGCTGCCGCCGAGCGCGACGTTCATGACCTGCAGTCCGCGGCAGATGCCGAACACCGGAAGCCTGGCCTCCCGCGCGGCGTGCAGCAGCGCGAACTCGAACGCGTCCCGCTCCGGTTCAATCGCTGTCACCGTTTCGTGCCGTTCTTCCCCGTAGAGCACCGGGTCGATGTCGACGCCGCCGGTCATCAGCACGCCGTGGACTTCGCCCACGATCCGAGCCGGCTGATCCGTCAGCGGGTCGAAGACACGTGGCTCGCCGCCGGCCCGTCGGACGGACTCCAGGTAGTCGGGGAGGCTGCGGCACGGCGCGACGCCGATGATCGGAGACATAAGAGTCCTCGAACCTCAAACCGGGTGGCCTGCGAGCCCACGCCAGGGTGGAGCACGTCCGCCCACCAGGCTACATGCGAGGCGGGACCGGGATGCCCATCACGTTCAGGGCCCCCGTCAACTGGTTCCGGAAATAGGCGACGGCAGCGGCGCGCCAACGCCGGGCGTCGTCGCGCTCTTCGTTCAGAATCGGGAACCGGTGATAGAACGCGTTGAACGCCTGCGCCAGGCCGAACGCGTACTTTGCCAGGACCGAGAACTCCAGCGTCCGCACGGCCTGCTCAGCCACTTCGTCCAACCGAGCCGCTTCCAGCACGAGGGCCCAGAGGTCGTGCCCGTGGGACCCGCCGTCCAACTCCTGTGTCGGGGTGCGACTGAGGGGACCCAGGAACTCCGCTTCCCCGACGCCTTCCCGGTCGCGGAGTTTCTGGAAGATATTGTTCGCGCGAACGACAGCATACTGTAAATAGGGGCCGCTTTCACCTTCGAAATTCAGGGCTTCGTCGATGTCGAACGCGATCACCTTGCCCCGCGAGAACCGGATCATGAAATATCGGACGGCGCCGACCGCGATGGCCTCGGCGATGCGCCGGGTGTCGTCGGCCGTGAGATCGGGGTTGCGCTTCACCACCTCTTCGCCGGCCTTCTTCACCAGGACGTCCAGCAGGTCGTCGGCCTTCACGCCCAGTCCCTTTCGCCCCGAGACCTCGACGAACGGGCGCGCCGCGTCCTCCGCCGACAGCGTGTAGCCCAGTTGCCTGGCGGTGTTGTGGGTCAGCGCCACCATCTCGTAGGAGAAATGGACGGAGCGCTCGGCCTCGTCGCGGTGGCCGATGGCCGCCAGCGCCTGCTTCAGGAGTTTCTGCAGGTACGACTGCCTGACGTCGATGACGTTGAAGACCGCCCCGCCGCCGCCGAACGGAGGGTGGGCCGCTTCGCCGGGCACCTCGACGGGGCACGTGGCCCAGACCGATTCGCCGTCGCTTCGCCTGGCGAACCTGCGGTAGTAGAAGTCCTTGCCGAGCAGGCCGAACTTCCAGAGCTGGTAGGCCATGTCCTTGCCGACATACGTCACCGTGCCGTTCGACCGCACGATGACCTTTTCGCGGCTCTCGTCCTCGTCCGCCGTTGGCGGCGCCTGGGTCTCATCCGGCGCCGCAGCCGCATCGTCATCGATGCGCATGACCCAGCAGCCGGCCAGCCGGCCCTGCGACTGAAGGAAGACCGCGCCCTTCTCCTTGAGGATCTCGAACGCCCGCGCCCAGAAGTGCAGCCGCAGGATGTCGCCTTCCCAGGCGAGCAGGTCGTACTGCACGTGCATCCGCGCCATCGTCGCCAGGTGGCAGTGGACGATGCGGTCCGCAACGAACGCGGCGATCTCGGCATTCTCGTTGCCGCCGTGCTCGATGTCGTGGAGCGTGTCGAGCCGAACCTGCTGGCGGGACTTGTCCGCCTCGTACCAGTCGGCGACACGCGCGTAGAGGTCCCAGCAGTGGAAGTCGAATCGCGTGCTGTCGGCGATCGCGCGAGTTCCTGCCAGGTCCTGCCGTTCGAGATGACGGAAACCCACAACCACGTCCGCCACCTGCACGCCGGTGTCGTCGATGTAGTTCTGCACCTCGACCGGGACGCCGCGGAAACGCAACGCCCGCACCAGCGTGTCGCCCAGCGCCGAGTTCCGGAGGTGCCCGATGTGCGCGGCCTTGTTCGGGTTGATGGCCGTGTGCTCGACGATCGTCTTGACCGCGCCCGGCGCGGGCCGAGGCGCGGCCGGCGGCGCACCTGCGGCCAGCCGCTCGCTCAGGAAGGCCCGCCGGTCGAGGAACAGATTGAGGTAACCTTTGGTGGCTTCGACACGCGCGATGCCCGGGATGTCGCCGAGCGCGCCGGCCAGTTCTTCGGCGATGACCTTCGGCGCCTTCCGCAGCCGCCTGGCCAGCTCGAAGGCGAGGGGCAGCGCGAGGTCTCCGAGGTCCCGCGTGGGCGGGCAGTCGATGACAATCACGGGCTGGGCGCCGGCGGCGAGGCCGTACTGGCGGCCTAGCATCGAGGCAATCCGTTCGCGGACGAGGTCGTGGACTGGAAGTATCATCGCTCGATTGTCGTTGCTGGTTTGCCGGCACGCCCGCGTGTAATAATCGTGGCTGTCAAGACGAGCGAGGCGCGCCTCGCTGGGCGTGGCGGTCCGTGCGTGCCGAGAGTCGGACGGCCTGCTCGAGATCGCCCGGCGTGTTGACGTTGAAGAACAGCCGCCCGTCCGGATCGAACAGACTGATTTCGTCCGGGCCCAGTTCGCGGACCCGAATCGCCCCAAGCAGGTCCTGGATCTTCAGGTGACCCGACTCGACCCGCCGACGAACACGCTCCGCGAGATGCCGCGCGTACACTGCGCAGAGCGGCTGGAGGCCGTCAGTCGTGCGAGGCACCACCGCGTCCCACGCGTCGCCGGCCAGGTCGATCAGCCTGGCCAGCAGCGGCGCGGTCAGGAACGGGAGGTCGCACGCCACGACCAGCACGTACGGGCCCGCGGCTTCGCAGAGCGCCGTATAGAGGCCGCCCAGCGCGCCGGCGTTCGGCAGCCGGTCCGGCACGACGCGCACGTCGTGGCCGCCGACCCGCGCGGGCCGACCTGCGACGACGAAGACCCGGTCAGCCAGCCCGTCGAGCACGGCCAGCTGCCGCTCCAGGATGGAAACACGGCCGACGCGCAGCGCGCTCTTGTTCTCGCCGCCGAACCGGCGCGCCTGACCACCTGCGAGGATTGCCGCGTCCACTTGCGTTCTTACCTTAGCAGAAAATGACCGAAGCGGGAATCGGCCGGATCCTCGTCGCCAGCCTCCACCAGGCCATCGCCGACCTGCTGCCGATGCGGCTGGAGTTCTACGAGAACTGGCTGAACCCGGAAGGGCTGCGGCACGGGACGATCGGCCTGGCCCCGCTGCACGCGGTCCTCAGCTTTCTCCGGCAGGAAGGCGAGCCTTACGGCAAGATCGCCCGGCGGGCGGGCGAGTACGCGGCCGAGTGGACGGTGGCCTCGCAGTGGCCCGCGCAACGTTCGACCATCCGGTCGATGCCGCTGTGGATGCGCTCCCGCGTGGTGCTTCAGCTCGCCAGGCGCACCGTCCGCGGCACCTATGTCGGCAGTCGCGCGGTGCTGCGGCTTCGGAAGGGCCAGGGCACGTTCGACGTCCGAGGGTCGCTCTTCTGCAACATCCGCGACTCCTCGACCGAGCCGCTGTGCGGCTTCTACGCGGCCGCCGTTTCGCGGTTCTTCGATCTGTATTCGGTGCGCGGCACGGTCCGGCTGGATCGGTGCCGGGCGGTCGGCGCCCCGTCGTGCCTGATCGCGATCACGCTCGACACCAGTCGCGCGCCGTCAGTCGCCAGCGTGGTGTCACCCGAATGAGGATTCCGGCCATCGGTCTGACCGGCGGTCTCTGCTGCCTCGTTCTGCTCGCCGGGGCCGGTGTCGCCCGGGCGCAGGAGGCCCGGTCCCGCGAACGCCTCCTGGTGGTGCCGTTCGAGAACGTCAAACACGAGGGCCGGTTCTCCTGGATGTCGGAAGCGGCGGCGACGCTCCTGACGGCCAATCTCGAAGCGGTCGGTGTCGGCGCGATCTCGCGCGAACAGCGGCTGAAGGCCTACGAGCGGCTGCAGCTTCCGCCGGCGGCGGCGCTCAGCGAAGCCACGATCATCCGGCTCGGGCAGATGATCGGGGCGGCCCAGGTCGTGATGGGGAGCTTCGCCGTCGAGGACGGGCAGCTCGCCGTGAAGGCCCGGGCCATCCGGCTCGACACCGGGCGGATGCGGCCTCCAGCCGCCGAGGCCGGACCGCTGCCCGATTTCTTCGCGGTGTTCGAGCGCCTGACGCGGCAGCTCCTGCCGCCCGGCCTGACGGTGCCCGATTCGCTCGACGTGGATCACGGCTCGCTTGCCGTGTTCGAGAACTACGTCAAAGGGCTGGTGGCCGAAACGACCGCCGCGCAGATCCGGTTCCTGAACGCCGCGCTCGGTCTCGCACCCGGCTTCGCCGCGGCGCGAATCGCGCTCTGGCAGGTGTACACATCGCAGGGAGACCATGCGCGGGCGGCGACGGCGGCGCTCGGCGTGCCCGCCAACTCGAAGGTCTACCGGCGCGCACGGTTCCTGGCGGCGCTCTCCAGGATTCACCTGAAGCAGTACGACGACGCCTTTCAGGGATTGAAGGCGCTGGCGGACGTGTCGGCCACCCCGACGCTGTTCAACAACCTCGGCGTCATCCAGGCCCGACGCGGCGGGACGCCGGAGACGGGGCGTGCCAGTTACTACTTCACGAAGGCTGCGGAGGCAGACCCGGAAGACCCCGACTACGCGTTCAACGTCGGCTACGCCTACTGGCTCGAGCGGGACCCGAAGGCCGCGGTCTACTGGCTGAGCGAGGCGGTGCGCCGCAGCCCCGCCGACGGAGACGCGCATTTCGTCCTCGGCGCCGCGCTGGACGCGACGGGTTCGACGGTGGAGGGCCAACGGGAGAAGGACCTCGCCCGGCAGCTCTCGTCCACCTACGCCGACTGGGAGCGCCGCCCCAACGCGTCGGCCGAGCCCGTGCCGAAGGGACTGGAGCGTCTTCGCGATGACCTGGACGCGCCGCGACTCGCCCTCGTGGATACCGCGCTCGCGCCGACCGAGCAGAAGGACCAGAAGGACCTCGCGGCGTTCTACGCCGACCGTGGCCGCCGAATGTACGAGCAGCAGCAGGACGTGGAGGCCATCCCGGAACTGAAGCGGTCCCTGTATCTCCTGCCATACCAGGCCGATGTCCACCTCCTCCTCGGCCGCATCTACCTGAGAACCGGCCGCTTGGCGGAAGCCACCGAAGCGCTCAAAGTGTCCATCTGGAGCCAGGATTCGTCCGAGGCGCACGCGGTCCTTGGCGAAGTCTGCCTGCAGGCCAAGGACGTGGGCGGCGCGCGCGCAGAGCTGCAGAAGGCGCTTCAACTCGACCCGAAGGGCGCCGACGCGAAGCAGCTGGCCGCGAGGCTGGACGCGAAGCAGCAGTGAACCGACGCGAAGGGGATATAATCTCCCCGGCAGGTGTCCCATGTGGCAGCTGGCGTTCGGTGGTCGCGGCCGCCGTCGAAGGGCCGACGTCCGGTTCCTGGTCCTCATCGCAACGGCGCTGGCCGCATCCGCGCCCGGCAATCTCGGGTCGCAGCCGTCCCGGCCGCTCGTGTACTCGGCGACCGTGGATGCGCTGATCCATCCGGTCTCGGCCGAGTTCATGATCGAGACCATGGACCGCGCCGACCGCGACGGCGCGGCACTCGTGGTCTTCACCCTTCGGACGCCTGGCGGCCTCCTCGACTCCACCAACTCCATCGTTTCGCGCATGCTTTCGGCCAGGACCCCGGTGGCCGTCTTCGTCGGGCCTTCCGGTACGCGGGCCGCCTCGGCCGGCTTCCTCATCACGATTGCCGCCGACATCGCTGCCATGGCACCCGGCACGCACATTGGCGCCGCGCACCCGGTCCAGGGCAGCGGCGAGAAGGTCGATGAGACGATGGCGAAGAAGATGGCGTCGGATGTGGCGGCGTCGGCCCGGACCTGGGCGACGGGTCGGGGACGGAACGCGCAGCTCGCCGACGAGGCGGTCCGCGAAAGCCGTTCGTTCACGGAGAACGAGGCCGTCAGTGCCACGCCGCCGCTCATCGACCTGGTCGTGGCGAATGTGCCGGAACTGCTCGCGAAGCTCGATGGGCGCACGGTCCGCCGGTTCGACGGCAGGACCGTGGTGCTTCACACGGCCGGCGCAAGGGTCGTCGCGGTCGAGATGAACTGGCGGCAGCAGCTGCTGAGCGCGCTCGCTCACCCGAACATCGCGTACCTCCTCCTCAGCCTCGGGATGCTCGGACTGACGATCGAGCTGTGGAACCCGGGCGCGGTGCTGCCGGGCGTGGCCGGGGGAGTCTGCCTGCTGCTCGCGTTCTTCACGTTCCAGGTGCTCCCGGTCAGCTACGCGGGGATCCTGCTGATCCTGTTCGGCGTGGCGTTGCTCATCCTCGAGATCAAGGTCGTCAGCCACGGCGTCCTGAGCGTCGGTGGGATCGTCAGCCTCCTGTTCGGGTCGATGATGCTGATGGACACCTCGACCCCCGAGCTTCAGGTCAGCCTCTCGGTGATCCTGCCCGTCGTGGCGGGGCTGTCGGCCATCCTCATCCTGCTGGTGCGACTGGGGTTGGCGTCGCAACGTCGGCGCCCGACGACCGGTTCGGCCGGGATGATCGGTGAAGCCGGACGCGCGCTCGGCCCGCTCGCTCCCGGAACCTCCGGCAGCGTGTCGGTCCACGGCGAACTCTGGGCGGCGACCGCGGAAGAGCCGATCGCCAAAGGTGAAGAGGTGTTCGTCGCCGGGAACGAGGGGCTGACGCTGCGCGTCAGCCGCAAGCGCCTTGGACCGTGACTTCCAGCGCGCGGTCGATTTCGTCTTCTGGATTCTGAATTCTGGCTTCTGGATTCTTTCCTAGAGAGGTGTCCACATGTTTCCCGTTCCCGAGTTCATGTTGTTCGCCCTGGTCGTGGTGGTGTACCTGCTGGCCTCGATCAAGATCCTGGCGGAGTACGAGCGCGGCGTGATCTTCCGGCTGGGGAAGCTCCTGCCGCAGCCGAAAGGCCCCGGCGTGATTCTCGTCTTCGCGCCCATCGACAGGATGGTGCGGGTCAGCCTCCGCACCGTCGTCATGGACGTGCCGCCGCAGGATGTCATCACCCGCGACAACGTGTCGGTGAAGGTGAACGCCGTCGTGTACTTCCGGGTGATGGATTCCCGCCGCGCGATCGTCGAGGTGGAGAACTTCCACTACGCGACGTCGCAGCTCTCGCAGACGACGCTGAGGAGCGTGCTGGGGCAGTGCGAGCTCGACGACCTGCTGTCGCAGCGCGAGCGGCTCAATCACGAACTGCAGCACATCCTCGATCAGCGCACGGACCCCTGGGGGATCAAGGTGTCGGCAGTGGAGGTGAAGCACGTCGATCTGCCCGCCGACATGCAGCGGGCGATGGCCCGCCAGGCCGAAGCCGAGCGCGAGAAACGTGCTAAGATCATCCACGCCGCCGGCGAGCTGGAGGCCTCAGTGAAGCTGGCGCAGGCCGCCACCGCGATGGCGGTCGAGCCGATCACGATCACGCTTCGCTACCTCCAGACGCTCACCGAAATCGCGTCGGAGAAGAACTCAACCATCATCTTCCCGCTGCCGATCGAACTGCTGAACCTGCTGGGCCGCGCGGCAGGCAAGGTCTCGGCGGCGGCGGCGAAGACCGAGCAGGGGTAATGGCGTCTCATGGCCGACGAAGGTTTTCACGAAGTCCAGTTGAACGGGAAGCAGTTGATCTTCCTGTTCATGACCGCGGCCGTCGTGCTCGTGGTGACGTTTCTCTGCGGCGTGCTGGTCGGACGCGGGGTCAGGGCCCAGAAGGAGCCGACGGCGGCCTCCGATGCGGCGCCGGGTGCCATGGCGGCTGCCGACCCGACGGCCGCGGTGACCTCGCCGCCTGTGGCGACGAAGGCCGCGACGCCGACGCCGCCCGCCGTTCCGCCGCCGCAGCCGGAAGAGGATCTCAGCTACTACGCGCGGCTCGAAGGCAAGTCCGCACCGGCCGCAACCGTGAAATCGGCGCCGAAGGACGCAAAGTCCACCGACGCGAAATCGAAGACCGCGACGCCCGCTGCGGCCGCGACGCCGAAGCCGGCGGATCCCTCGGCGGCCGCGACCGCCCAGCCGCCTGGCACGGGGTACTCCTTGAAGATCGCGGCGTATAAGGACAAGGCCCAGGCGGATGCGCTGGCGGAGCGCCTGTCTGCCAAGGGATACAGCACGTACGTCGTTCCGGCGACCAGCAAGGGCTCGGCCCTGTACAGCGTCCGCGTGGGCACGTTCCAGACGCGCAAGGACGCCGATGCGGCCAAGCGCCGTCTCGAGAAGGAGGAGCAGTTCAAGCCATTGATTACGCGCTAGCCCTCCTGTCCGGCATCCTGCTGGCGCTCAGCGTTCCGCGGTTCGGCCATCCGGCCATCGCGTGGGTTGCGCTGTCGCCCCTCCTGGCCAGTCTCCTCACTCGCGGCGCGGGATGGGCCCCGGCCCGCCCGGGATCGCTCCGCGCGTTCTCCCTCGGGCTGATCTCGGGCGTGACGTACTTCGTCGGCACGACGTACTGGACGGGCTCCGTGATGAGCCAGTACGGGGACCTGCCGTCGGCCGTCGCCCTGCTGCTGATGCTGGCGCTGGCCGCCTACCTCGCGCTCTATCCCGCGTTCTTCGCGCTGATCGTCCACCGGCTGGTGGCGCGGCTCGGCGCCCGCGGGCTCGTGCTCGCGCCGGCGGTCTGGGTGACGACCGAGTTCGGCCGGGGGTACATGTTCGGCGGCTTCCCGTGGGTGAGTCTCGGCTACAGCCAGGCCACCGTGCTGCCGATCGCGCAACTGGCCAGCGTATGCGGCGTCTACGGCCTGTCGGCGATCGTCGCGCTCGTCAGCACCGCGATGGTGCTGCTCGTGTTCGATCGCACGAGGATCCGGTGGTGGCTTGCGGCTATCGCGGCCACGGCCGTGCTCGCCACCGCGGTATGGGGAAGCGCCAGGATGCGCGAAAACGTCCTGACCCGGGAGGGCGTCGCGCTCCGGGTCGGCCTCATCCAGGGGAATGTCCCGCAGGACGAGAAGTGGAACCGCGACCGTGCCGCGTCGATCGTGCAGAGATACCTCGAGCTGAGCCGGCAAGTGGCCGGCCGGGGCGCGAAGTTCATCCTGTGGCCGGAGTCGGCGCTGCCGTTCTTCTTCCAGGAGGAGCCGGCCGTCAGCGATGCCGTGCGTCAACTGGCGATTCAGACCCGCACCTGCCTGCTGTTCGGCAGCGACCAGATCGAGCGCAGCACTCCGCCGCGCTTCTTCAACTCCGCGTTCCTCGTCAGCCCGGACGGCACCGTGGCGGGCGTCTATCGCAAGGTTCACCTGGTGCCGTTCGGCGAATACGTGCCCCTCAAGCGGCTCCTGTTCTTCGCCGGCCCGCTCGTTCAGGCCGTCTCGGACTTCTCCCCGGGCGAGCGCGTGGTGATGCTGCCCGTCTTCGGGCACCCGACGAGCACGGCCATCTGTTACGAAGTGGTCTATCCCGACCTCGCGCGCCAGGCCACGGAGTCCGGCAGCCAGTTGCTGACCACGATCACCAACGACGCCTGGTTCGGCCGATCGTCGGCGGCGCGGCAGCACTTCGAGATGGCCTCGCTCCGCGCGGTCGAGCAGGGACGCTATCTGGCGAGGGCGGCCAATACCGGTATCAGCGGCATCGTGGACCCGTACGGCCGCGTACTGATGAGCAGCGGACTGTTCGAGCAGGCCGCGATGGTCGGCGAGGTCCGGTTTCTCACCGCGCGCACGATCTACGCGACGATTGGCGACGCCTTCGTCTACGCTTGCGCGATGGCGACGCTCGTGGCGCTCGTGGCCACGATGCGGTGGGGTAAGATGGGTAGACGGGGCCCCACAGGCCCGATGAGCGGTTGAAGGAGAGAAGCGTGGCCATCGCGATTGAGGAGCTCGTTCGGCGGTATCAGGACCTGGCAAAGCGGTCATCCGGGCTGCGGAGCTATCTTTGACCGATCTGCGCCGCGCGACGAACTGAATCGCCTGGAAGTCCAGGCCGCGCAACCCGATTTCTGGAAGGACCAGGCCGAGGCGCAGCGGGTGCTGCAGCGCCGGCGGCGTCTCGAGCAGGAAGTCCAGATGGTGGATGCGCTGAAGAAGCGCGAGGACGACCTGTCGGTGCTCGTCGAGTGGGCGCAGCAGGGCGAGGACGTCGGTCGGGACCTGGCCGACGGGATCGAGGCGCTCGAACGGGACGTTGACGCGGCCGAGACGAAGAAGATCCTCGGCGGCGAACACGATCAGAAGAACGCCATCGTCACGATCCACCCGGGTGCGGGCGGTACGGAGTCGCAGGACTGGGCCGAGATGCTCCTTCGGATGTACCTCCGGTGGATCGAGCGGAGGGGATTCCGCCGCGAGCTGATCGAGTACCAGCCGGGCGACGAGGCGGGACTCAAGAGCGCCACGCTGACCGTCAACGGCGACTACGCGTTCGGCCTGATGACTGCCGAGGCCGGCGTCCATCGTCTCGTCCGGATCTCGCCGTTCGACCAGGCCGCCCGGCGGCACACGTCGTTCGCCTCGGTCTACGTCTGGCCGGAGCTGCCGGACGACGTGGAGGTGGAGGTCGACGAGAAGGACTTGAGGATCGACACCTACCGATCGAGCGGGTGCGGCGGGCAGCACCTCAACGTCACCGACTCGGCGATCCGCATCACGCACCTGCCGACGGGCATCGTCGTCACCTGCCAGAACGAGCGCTCCCAGGGACGGAACCGCGACTCGGCGATGAAGGTGCTTCGCGCGCGACTCTATGACCTGAGGATGAAGGAGCAGCAGGCGAAGCTCGATCAGCTCGGCGGCGAGAAGCGCGAGATTGCGTTCGGCAGCCAGATCCGGAGCTACGTGCTGCACCCCTACCAGATGGTGAAGGACCACAGGACGAAGGAAGAAGTCGGGGACATCAACCGCGTTCTCGACGGGGACATCGACGTCTTCATCAAGGCCTACCTCAAACAGAAGGCCGCGGGCACGCTGGGCCAGGCGGCCGCCGCGGACGGCGACTAGCGGCGTGTTCTGTTGACATTGTCCATCGACTTACTAGACAATTAGCCCCGTGCTGACGCGAAAGTCGAAGTACGGCCTCAAGGCGCTCCTGCTCCTCGCCCGCGAATACGGTCGAGGCCCGGTCCTCGCCTCGGAGCTCTCCGGCCGGGAGGGGATTCCCGAGAAGTTCCTCCAGACGATCCTCCTCGAGCTGAAACGGCGAGGAATCGTGCGGAGCCGGCGCGGTCAGGGCGGCGGATATCAGCTGGCCCGTGACCCCCGGACCGTCAATTTCGGCGAAGTGCTCAGGGCGCTCGACGGCCCGCTGGCGCTCACCCCCTGCGTCAGCCAGACGGCGTACCAACGGTGCGACGAGTGCGCCGACGAGCAACAGTGCGGCATCCGCCTCGTCATGAAAGACGTGCGGGACGAGACGGCGCGGATTCTCGAGGGGGCGAACCTCTCCGGGGTGAACCGTGCGGTGGACCGGGCCACCCGTCGCCGCCGCTGACGAGAGCCGTTCCGGGAGTGTGACCATGCGTCGGATTGCGCTCGTCCTCGTCCTCGGCGCCGCGGTATTCGCGAGCGGCGGGACACAGGCGTTGGCCCCGGCGAAGCCGCCGACGCTGCTCAACGTGTCGTACGATCCCACGCGCGAGTTCTACCAGGAGATCAACGCGGCGTTCAATCGGGCGTGGGTGGGCCAGGGCGGCCAGGCGGTGACGATCAACCAGTCGCACGGCGGGTCGGGCAAGCAGGCGCGCTCGGTGATCGACGGTCTCGACGCGGACGTGGTGACGCTGGCGCTGGCCTACGACATCGACGCAATCCGGCAGCGGGGTCTCATCGCCGGGGGCTGGCAGAACCGGTTGCCCGACAACAGTGCGCCTTACACGTCGATCATCGTCTTCCTCGTCCGGAAGGGGAATCCGAGGGGAATCCGCGATTGGAACGACCTGGTGAGGCCCGGGTTGGCCGTCATCACGCCGAATCCGAAGACCTCGGGCGGCGCCCGCTGGAACTACCTCGCGGCGTGGGGCTTCGCCCGCAGCCTGCCGGGCGGCACCGACCGGACGGCGCGCGACTTCGTCACGCGCCTCTTCAGGAACGTCCCGGTGCTCGATTCGGGTGCGCGCGCCGCGACGACGACCTTCGTCCAGCGGGGGATCGGCGACGTCCTGATCGCGTGGGAGAACGAAGCGCTGCTGGCAATGGAGAAGATCGGCAGGGACCAGGTCGCGATCGTCGTGCCGTCGGTGACGATCCTCGCCGAGCCGCCCGTCGCGGTGGTGGACAAGGTCGTGGACCGCCGGGGGACGCGGCGCGTGGCGCAGGCGTACCTGGAATTCCTCTACACACCCGAGGCGCAGGAAATCGCCGCACGGCACCATTTCCGCCCGCGGAACCCGGAGGTGCTGGCGCGACACCGGTCGAAGTTCCCGGATGTGCGCTGCCTGACGATCGACCGCGATTTCGGGGGCTGGACGTCGGCCCAGAAGACGCACTTCGACGAAGGCGGGGTCTTCGACCAGGTCTTCCTGGGGGGGAAATAGGGCGCCATGCCGCGTGGTCCGCGCAGACACGTCCTGCCGGGATTCGGGCTCTCGCTCGGATTCACCATCTCGTACCTGTGCCTGCTGGTGCTGATTCCCCTCAGCGGGGTCGTGCTGAGGGCGAGCAGCATCACCTGGGCCGGGTTCCTTGCGTCGGTCACGAGTGCGCGCGCGCTGGCGGCGTTCGAATTGAGCCTGGGCGCGGCGGGCGTCGCGGCCATCGTCAACGCCGTCTTCGGCCTGCTGGTGGCCTGGGTGCTGGTCCGCTACCGTTTCCCGGGGCGCGGCCTGATCGACGCGTGCGTGGATCTCCCGTTTGCGCTGCCCACCTCGGTGGCGGGCATCGCCCTCACCGCGGTGTACTCGCCGGCGGGCTGGCTCGGGCGGCAGCTCGCTCCTCTTGGCATCCAGGTGGCGTTCACACGCCTCGGGGTCGTCGTCGCGCTGACCTTCATCGGCCTGCCGTTCGTCGTCCGGGCGGTTCAGCCGGTGCTCGAGGACCTCGATGCCGAAGTCGAGGATGCCGCGGCGAGCCTGGGCGCGAACCGGTGGCAGACCTTCCGGCGCGTGCTGCTGCCGTCGATTGCGCCGGCGCTGCTGACCGGGTTCACGCTGGCGTTTGCGCGGGCGCTCGGCGAGTACGGATCGGTCGTCTTCATCTCAGGCAACCTGCCGTTCCGGACCGAAGTGATCACGCTGCTCATCGTGGCCCGGCTCGAGCAATTCGACTACGTGGGCGCCACCGCGGTGGCGTCGATGATGCTCGGCGCGTCGTTCCTCGTCCTGCTGACCATCAACCTTCTCCAGGCGTGGAGCCGGCGGCGGGGGGCGCTCGCATGACGGCCGTCACCGATCGCCGGACGGAACCACCCATCGTCCGCTGGGCGCTGACGGCCGTGGCGCTCGGGTTCCTGGTGTGCTTCCTCTTCGTGCCTCTGGCGGCCGTCTTCGTCCAGGCGTTCGCGGAGGGCGTGCGCAACTACTGGCTCGCGCTCGTCGAGCCGACCGCGCTGGCCGCGTTGCGTCTCACCGCGGCGGCGGCGCTGGTGGCGGTCCCGCTCAACACGCTCTTCGGCCTGGCGGCGGCATGGGCGCTTGCGCGGTTCGAGTTCCCTGGGCGCGGGCTGCTCATCACGCTCATCGACCTGCCGTTCGCGATCTCGCCGGTCGTCTCGGGCCTCGTGTTCGTGCTGATGTTCGGGGCACAGGGCCTCCTCGGTCCGTGGCTGACGGCTCACGGCATCAGGATTGTCTTTGCGGTGCCGGGCATCCTGCTGGCGACGATGTTCGTGACCGTGCCATTCGTGGCGCGGGAGCTGATTCCCGTGATGCAGGAACAGGGCTCGGAGGAAGAGCAGGCAGCGCTCGCGCTCGGGGCGAGCGGGTGGCAGATGTTCAGGCGTGTGACCCTCCCGAACATCCGCTGGGCGCTGCTGTACGGGGTGGTGCTGCTGAACGCCAGGGCGATCGGCGAGTTCGGCGCGGTGTCGATCGTGTCGGGCCATATCCGCGGCCAGACGAACACCGCGCCGCTCCACGTCGAGATTCTGTACAACGAGTACAACTTCGCGGCCGCGTTTGCCGTGGCCTCGGTGCTGGCCCTGGCGGCCCTGGCCACCCTGGCGGCCAAGACCATCGTCGGGCGACGGATCACGCAGTAGGTTGGGCGCTTGACGGAAGGCAACCACAGAGGACACGGAGATCACGGAGGCTACCCGATGACGGCGTTCGCGGCACGTGTGCAGTCCGTCTGTGTGGTCCTCTGTGAGCTGTGGTCCACGTTCGTGGCTCTGACTCCGGGATGTGAACTGTGAGCATCGAAGTCGTCGGCCTGACAAAACGGTTCGGCGCGTTCGTCGCGATCGCGGACGTCAACCTGCGGGTGGAGACGGGCGAGCTCGTGGCCCTGCTCGGGCCGTCCGGCTCGGGGAAGACGACCCTGCTCCGCGTCGTGGCCGGGCTGGAGATTCCCGACGAAGGGCGTGTCCTGTTCGACGACGAGGTCTCGACCGACCGGCGCATCGCGGATCGCCGGGTGGGATTCGTGTTCCAGCACTACGCCTTGTTCCGGCACATGTCGGTCTTCGAGAACATCGCGTTCGGCCTTCGCGTGAGGCCGCGCGCGACCAGGCCGCCTGACGCGGAGATCGAGCAGCGCGTGCACCGGCTGATCGAACTCGTGCAGCTCGAGGCGATGGCGGACCGCCTGCCTTCGCAGCTCTCCGGCGGGCAGCGCCAGCGCGTCGCGCTGGCGCGCGCCCTGGCCGTCGAGCCGAGCGTGCTGCTGCTCGACGAGCCGTTCGGGGCGCTGGATGCGAAGGTGCGCAAGGAGCTGCGGCGGTGGCTGCGCCGCCTGCACGACGAGTTGCACGTCACCAGCGTGTTCGTCACCCACGACCAGGAAGAGGCGCTCGAGGCGGCGGACCGTGTCGTCGTGATGAACCAGGGCCGCATCGAGCAGGTGGGCACGCCGCCGGAAGTCTATGCGCACCCGGCGACGCCGTTCGTCTACGACTTCCTCGGAGATGTGAACCTGTTCCGCGGACGAATCGAACACGGGAAGGCGTACATCGGCTCGCTCGAGTTCGACGCCCCGGGCGCCGCCGATCGGGAGGCCCGGATCGCGACGCTCTACATCCGCCCGCACCAGTTCGAGATCGACAGGGTCGGCAACGGCGAGCAGCAGTTTCGCGCGCGAGTGGCGCACGTCAATCCCGCCGGCCCGATGGTGAAGGTGGACCTGGTGGCGGAGTGGGGCGACCCGGTCAGGGTCGAGGTCTCGCAGGAACGTTTCCGCGCGCTCGCGCTCGAGGCGGGGACCGAGGTGTTCGTCCGCCCCACCGACATGAGCATCTTCACCGCCTGAGACGCGGGTCGGGTATGATGCGCCGCTCGACCCCTGACGACGGAGACGATCGTGATGCAGGACCAGTGGAAGAACGAGGAGTCGCTCGTCTACCGCCTGTTGGTCGAGTCCACGGGCGCCGGGTTCGTCATTTTGGACCCGGCGGGTCGCGTGCTCGACGCCAACGCGGAGTACGTGCGCATGACGGGTCGCGGCTCCCGCGAGGCGGTCATCGGGAAGTGCGTGACGGAATGGACGTCGGAACGCGATCGCGAACGCAACGCCGAGGAAGTCCGGAAATGTCTCGAGCGGGGGTTCGTCCGCAACGTCGAGATCCACTATCAGGATGCGACAGGCCGCGAGACGTCGGTCGAAGTGAACGCCACGGTCGTGGCCGCGGACGGGGAACGGCGGATCCTGACATTGTGCCGAGACATCTCCGCGCGCCGGCGCGCGGAGGAGGAGTTGCGGGCCAGCGAAGAGCGGTTCAAGACGCTGTTCGAGAAGTCGGCGGAAGCGCAGATCCTCCTCGACGACGACAGCAATGTCGTGGACGGCAACGCCGCCTTTCTCAGGCTCTTCGGCTTGGCCGACCTCGGCGAGGTCAGGGGCCACCCCCCCAACGACTACGCCCCGGAGTTTCAGCCCGACGGCACGTCCTCGCAGCAGCGGGGCAGCGAGATGCTGAAGACGGTCCTCGCGCAAGGCTCCGCGCGCTCCGAATGGGCCCATTTCAAACACGACGCCGACCGGACCCCTCTCCTCACGGAGGTCATCATCACGCTGATTCGCGTCGCGGGCCGGCCGATGTTCCACGCGGCGATCCGTGACATCACCGACCGGAAGCGAGCCGAGGAGGCGCTGGCCGAATCGGAAAAGAAATACCGCGCGATTTTCGAGCGCGCCGCCGAAGGCATCCTGATCGCCGATTTCGAGACGCGCCGGTTTCGATACGCCAACCCGGCCATCTGCCGCATGCTCGGCTACACCCTCGACGAACTCCGCGCTCTGCGCGTGCACGACATTCATCCGAGCGCAGACCTGCCGCGCGTCCTCGCGGAATTCGACGCGGAATCGCACGGCGACAAGAGCCTGGCGATGTCCGTGCCCTGCCGGCGCAAGAACGGCACGGTGTTCTTCGCGGACATCTCGGCCTCGGCCGTCGTCCTGGACGGCACCGCGTGCAACCTGGGGTTCTTCGTGGACATCACCGAGCGGACACGCGCGGAGGAGGAGAGGCTCCGGCTCGAAGCCCAGATGCTCCAGGCGCAGAAACTCGAGAGCCTGGGCCTCCTGGCCGGCGGCATTGCCCACGATTTCAACAACCTCCTCATGGCCATCCTCGGCAACGTCGAACTGGCGATGCAGGACGGCGCGGGGGGCGCGGTCGCGCGACCGCTGCTCGAGGACGTGAGCACGGCCGCGCGTCACGCCGCGGACCTCTGCCGACAACTTCTCGCGTATTCCGGAAGAGGGCGGTTCGTCGTCACGAACGTCGATCTGTCGGCGCTCCTCACCGAAATGCGTCAGATGCTCGAGATGCCCGTCGCCCGGAAGGAGTCGTTCCGCTACCGCCTCGCCGAGCGATTGCCCGCGATCGAGGCCGACGTCTCGCAAATCCGCCAGGTGGTCATGAACCTCGTCATCAACGCCTCGGAGGCGATGGGCGAGAAGGCCGGCACCATCACCGTGACCACCGGCGCCAGGTACTGCGATGCGAGCTATCTCGAGAAGACCCGCTTCGCTCACGACCTCCGCCCCGGCCACTACGTGTACCTCGAAGTCGCCGACACCGGCTGTGGCATGGACGCCGCCACCGTGGACCGGATCTTCGACCCCTTCTTCACCACGAAGTTCACGGGGCGCGGGCTGGGGCTCGCGGCGGTCCTCGGGATCGTCCGCGGCCACAAGGGCGCGCTCGACGTCCATTCCGAACCGCGCAGAGGCACGACGTTCACACTGCTGTTCCCGGCAGCGGCCGCCTCCGCCGAGCCCGCCGCGGCGCCGTCGGATGCGGCCAGGAGCTGGCAAGGCAGCGGCGTCGTGCTCCTGGTAGACGACGAGCCGGCGGTGCGCGATGTCGCCCGCCGCATGCTCGAACGCCTCGGATTCGTGGTGCTGACCGCCGATGACGGAGACCGGGCCCTCGACGTCTTTCGCGGCAACGTCGAGCGAATCCGATGCGTGATCCTCGACCTCACGATGCCTCGCCTGGGCGGCGAGGAGACCCTCCGCGAACTTCGACGGATCGATCCGGGCGTCCGGGTGCTCCTGAGCAGCGGCCACAACGAACAGGACGTCATCGGCCGCTTCACCGGGGAGGAGATCTCCGGGTTCATTCAGAAACCGTATCAATTGGACAGTCTTGGGACGATCCTCAGGGACGCGCTGGACGGAAGCTAGGAAGCCAGGGGTCGGGACGAATCACTCGCCGCGCCTGCTGACGATGACGTAATGGCCGGCGCGCCCGGCGGTCATCGCAACGAACCGCCGCTTCGCGCCGCCCGCAGCACCTCGAGTGCCCTCGCCATCCCCGGGTCTCTTCCAGCCGCCACGTCTTGGTCCGCGAACACGGGCACCGCGATATCGGGCGGGATGCCCGACCCATCGAACGTGGTCCCCTGCGGCGTCCGGCCGATCAGGGCCTGGGTGAAGGTCTCGCCCGCGCTGATCGTGAGCGGCCCAATCAACTCGACGCCGTCCATCGACGGCGCCTGGGGGGGTGGTGCGACAGCGAGGGCTGCGGCAACGAGCATCGTCAGCCTGGCCGACATGACGACGTCCTCCCTACTGCCTGATGCCGCCAGGCTGGGTGCCGGCGATGAACGCCTCACTGATGGATCCCGGTGAATCGCCGGACATCGGCTGGCCGGAGGCCCTGTCGATGTTGACGAACACGATGTTGCCGGGCGCCTCGAACGTCGGCGGATTCTGGCGGTCGCCGCGCTTGTCGAGATAGGCCTTCATGAAGTCGATCCAAATCGGCAGGGCGGCGACGGCGCCGGTCTCGGCTGGCCCGAGGGGTTTCCTGTCGTCGTGGCCGACCCACACCCCGGCCGTCAGGTTGGGATCGAATCCCGTGAACCAGGCGTCGGTGTAGTCGTTCGTCGTCCCGGTCTTGCCGCCGAGCGGCCACTCGAGCGCCGCCGCCGCCGCGCCGGTGCCGCGCTGTATGACGCCCCGCATCAGGCTGGTCATCACGTACGCCGTATCCGCCCTGATCGCCTCGCGCGGCCGCGGGCGGTTCTCCTCGAGCAGGTTGCCCTGCCGATCGACGATCTTGAGAATCTGGTATGGCTTCATCAGCACGCCCTGATTCGGGAACACCGAGTAGGCGGCCGTGACTTCGACCAGGCTGGCCTCCGCGGAGCCGAGAGCCAGCGACAGGTAGGGTTCCATCGGGCCCTCGAAGCCGAAGCGACGCGCGTACTCCACGACGTGCGCCGGCCCGATCTGCTCCATCGTCCGCACCGCGGGCACGTTGCGCGATTGTTCCAGCGCGCGCCGTAACGTGATGGCCCCTTCGTACTTGCCGTCGTAATCATGCGGCGAGTAGGGCGGCTGGCCGGCGCCGGCGGAGTACGAAACGGGCGTGTCGAGGAGGATCGTCGTCGGCGTCAGGCCCCGATCGATGGCCGCCGTGTAGACGATCGGCTTGAACCCGGAGCCCATCTGCCGGTAGGCCTGGGTCGCCCGGTTGAACTTGCTGTGCGTGAAGCTGTTGCCTCCGACCATCGCCTTGATCTGGCCGGTCTTGTTGTCCATCGCCAGCACCGCGCCGTCCACGAGCGGGGCCTGGTCGAGCGTCACGGTGAGGGCTGCCGTCGCGTCGTCCACCTTCGTGACGCGAACCTCAATCAGGTCGCCAGGCTTGAGGATCTCGGCGGGCGAGGTGCGCCCCGTCCAGGCGATGCCCTCTTTGCCCAGGTTGGCGGCATAGCGGCCAATCCGGAGGCGGACCGAACCGGCGGGCACGGGACGCTGGTCGAGCGTGACGGCGGCTGTCTTCGGACGAGGCGCCGTCTTCGCGGCGCCGGCAGTCATCACCACGGCGGGCACCACCTGCCCGGGGGAGATGGGGCGGTCCCACCGATCCTCGCGGTACTGGTCGAGCGGACGTCCCTCCGCGATCAGATTCCGGCGCGGTTTTCGGAATCCGCGGCGCTTGTCGATCGCGCGGAGCCCGGCGTCGAGCGCGCGGTTGGCGGCGAGCTGCAGGTCCACGTCCAGCGAGGTGTAGACCGAGAGGCCGTTTTCGTAGAGCTGCTTGGCCCCGTACTTCCGCTCGAGGTACTTGCGGACTTCCTCGACGAAGTACGGCGCGATCGACTCCTCCTGTGTCGGCTGCCCGCGCAGTTCGATCGGTTTCTGCGTAGCGGAGTCGGCCACGGCCTTCGTGATGTAGCGCTCTTCCGCCATCCGCTGGAGGACGTAGTTGCGGCGCCGCAGCGCGCGGCGCATGTCCACGAACGGGCTCTGACGCTCGGGCGTCTGGATGATGCCCGCGATGAGCGCCGACTCCTCGAGCGACAGCTCCTTCGACCGCTTGTTGAAGTACAGGCGTGATGCGGCCTCGACGCCGTATGCTCCGTGGCCGAAGTAGATCTGGTTGCAGTAGAGGGTGAAGATCTCGCGCTTGGTGTAGCGCCGTTCGATCTGGATGGCCAGCAGCGCTTCCTTGATCTTCCGCTCCCAGGTCTTCTCGTCCGTCAGGAAGAGCTTGCGCGCCAGCTGCTGCGTCAGCGTGCTGGCGCCGGCCAGCCGGCCCTTGATGACATCCTCCGCGGCGGTGATCACGATGCGAGAGATGCTGATGCCGAAGTGGCGGTCGAAGTCCGCGTCCTCGGCGGAGATGATCGCCTGGTGGAGGAGCGGCGAGATGTCCTCGTATTTCACAAGGACGCGCCGCTCGGTCGCAAACTCGCCGATGATCTGCTCATTCGCCGCGTAGACGCGCGTGATCGTGTTCGGGGTGTAGTCGTCGAGCGCTTCGATCTGGGGGAGGTCGCCGGCATAGGCGAACAGGATGCCGCTGACGACGCCGAGCACCGCGGCGAGCACGAAGAGCGCGACCAGGCCGGCACGACGGGCGACGCGGATGACGACGTGAGCCACGTTGAGATTCTACCCTCGTTCCGTGAATCCGGACTGAGCGGTGCGCGAGGGCGCGGTGCGGCAGGACTCGAGTCCTGTGCCCTTTTCAGTGTCCCCCGCGTCCGCCCCGCGCCGGCAGCCCTCCAGACGGGCGGGCGCCCGACGCCGGCGCCTGCGAGGTTCCTCCCGACCCTCGCCCGCCAGCCAGGCCGGACGAGACTGGACCGGAGCGCTGGCCGCCGCCCTGGTCGGGTGCTGAGTGGGCGCGCGGCGCGGCGGAAGGGGGTGCCGACGAGGACTTGGGCTCGGAATCCGACCGTGGAACCGCAGCCGGCCCGGGCGGTACGTACGAATGCGGCACCTGGCCCGACGGCAACCCGAAGGCACGCGGGTCGGTCGTCGGGGCGGCGGCCGACGGCCGATCGTGCGGAGCCGCATAGCCGGCAGAGGGGAGTGCCGCCGAAGACACTGGCGTCGGCGAAGACGGAGGCGGCTCCGGGTTGGAACTCGGTCCCAGGTAATAATGCGGAACGGGAGCGGCGTGCGCAGGGGAGTCCGTTCTCGGAACGGGGAATCGAGGCGAACCCGATGGGGTCAAGGACTCGGGAACCTCGGGCGCAATCCCGGGCACCGGCCCGGACCGGGGAGCCGCAGCCCCGCCCGAATCACGGTACTGAGGCACGGTGTTCGGGCGGAATCGCTCCGGGTAGGGCAGCGGGGCCTGCCCCGGAGCGCTGAACGTCCTGGTGTCGAACGAGCGCGAGCGCGCCGTCGCCCCCGGCCCCGACTGGCGAGGTTGGTCGGCCGCGGCCGCCTGTGCACGGTCGTAGGGGGACACCGGCAAGTCGTTCCGTCCACGTGCGACGGCCATGCCCGGCACCGCCGGGCCCGCGCGACGCACCGCGAACGACGTCCGTTCCACGGCCTTCAGTTGCTCACCGCGCAAGGCATACGCGGGGACGCGGGACCCGCGCTCAAATGCCCGGTAGGGGACGACCGTCCAACCCTGCCAGGGACTGGAGTGCGGGCCGGCCGCGAGGCCGAACGAAAGGCCGGACACCGGGCCGTCGTTGTAGCCAAGCGGGCACCAGCTCACGTAGCCGGCTGCGTGTCCCCAGGAAACCCAGGCCGGGCCCCACTGCGCCGCCGGGATCCAGTACCAGCCTCGTGCCGCGTGGCCCCAGCGCCCGTAGTGATGCGTCGGCCACATCCAGCGGCCGGCGCCGACCCACGTCCAGCCCCAGCCGTACGATTGCCAGGCGCCGTCGTAGTAGGGACGCCAGTCCGACGACACGTTGGGGTACCAGACCCACTCGGAGTCAGGCGAGCTGTCCCAAGTGCCGTCGCGGTCGAACGTGCCGCCGTAGACCTGGAGATCCGGTGGGAGGTAGGCGTTCGACGTGCTGCCGGCGCGTTCGTCCTGCAGCTCGTCGGCCCACCCGTAGAAGTCGTCCGTGGCCGCGGAGTCGAACCCGCGCACGGCCGCGATGCCCCGTCCCTCCGTGGCAACCGTCCGCTGGCCAGCCATCACGGAAACCTGCGCTCCGCTGGCGTCGATGAGCGCCTTCCCACTGACGACCGCGACCTCCAGGCTTGCCGAACCCGCCGTGGCCACGCTCGACAGGCGGTACTCGCCGCCGGTGAGGAGGCGCACCATGCCGGCGGGGGAGTCCACCTGGTAATCGCTGCGCGCCTCGCCTTCGAGCTGGCCCGAGACAACGAACGCCATGCGACCGCCGAGCAGCCGCATCAGGCCGCCCGAACGCAGGTCGAGGGTGGAGTGGTGATCGAGCGCCAGCACGCTTCCATCGGGCAGGAGCACTTCGAGGCGGCCGTCCTCGGTGCGCAGGCGATCACCCTCGAGCAAGGGGAGATTCTCGACCGCCGCGACAACCTGGCCGTCCCGTTCGAGGACCGCCGTGCCCTGAACGGCCGACACGTGCGCGGGTGTCGAGAACTCGTCGGCGGTCTGCGCGTGGGCCAGACTCCCGGTCGCCAGGCACACGGCCACGACGATCGACCCGAGAAGGCGGCGGGACATGGGACGCTCCTACGCTCGTGTGGCGTCAGGCAGGCCGGCAAGCACATTATAGCCCTTGGGGTCAGGTCTTGATACCCCAAGAACTATTGACAATGAAGTGCTCATATTTTATAGTGGCATGAGCCTAAGGATTGGCGTCGAGCTGACGAACACAGAGGTAGACCGCATATGAGCAAAATCATCGGAATCGACCTGGGAACCACCAATTCAGTCGTGGCCGTCATGGAAGGCGGCGAACCGACGGTCATCACCAACCCGGAGGGCGGGCGCCTGACGCCGTCGGTCGTGGCGTTCACGAAGACGGGCGAGCGGCCGGTCGGTCAGGTGGCCAAACGCCAGGCCGTGACGAATCCCGAGAACACCATCTTCTCGATCAAGCGGTTCATGGGACGCCGCTACAACGAGGTGAGCGAGGAGATGACCATGGTGCCCTACAAGGTGGCGCAGGGCCCGAACGGCGAGGTGCGGCTCACCGCGCAGGGCAAGAACTACACGCCGCCGGAAATCTCCGCCATGATCCTGCAGAAGCTGAAGCAGGCGGCGGAGGAGCACCTCGGACAGCCGGTGACCGAGGCGGTCATCACCGTCCCGGCGTACTTCAACGACGCGCAGCGCCAGGCCACGAAGGACGCCGGCCAGATCGCCGGCCTCGAGGTGAAGCGCATCGTCAACGAGCCGACGGCGGCCGCGCTCGCCTACGGCCTCGACAAGAAGAAGGACGAGACCATCGCCGTCTACGACTTCGGCGGCGGCACGTTCGACATCTCGATTCTCGAGGTCGGCGGGGGCGTCGTCGAGGTGAAGTCCACCAACGGCGACACACACCTTGGCGGCGACAACCTCGACCAGCGCATCATCGACTGGATCATCTCGGAGTTCAAGAAGAGCGATGGCATCGATCTCGGCAAGGACCGGATGGCGCTCCAGCGCCTGAGGGAAGCGGCGGAGAAGGCCAAGATGGAGCTGTCCACGGTCACCGAGACCGACATCAACCTGCCGTTCATCACCGCCGACCAGGCCGGGCCGAAGCACCTGTCCCTGAAACTCTCGCGGTCGAAGTTCGAGCAGCTCGTCGAGGATCTGATCCAGAAGACGGTCGGGCCGGTCAAGCGCGCCATCAGCGACGCGGGCGTGGACGCCTCGAAGATCGACGAAGTGGTGCTGGTCGGGGGCTCCACCCGGATCCCCCGCGTGCAGCAGGTCGTGCGGGAGTTGTTCGGCAAGGAGCCGCACAAGGGCGTGAACCCCGACGAGGTGGTCGCGGTCGGCGCGGCCATCCAGGCGGGCGTGCTGGCCGGCGAGGTCAAGGACCTCCTGCTGCTCGACGTGACGCCGCTCTCGCTCGGCATCGAGACGCTCGGCGGCGTGATGACCACGCTCATCCCGCGCAACACGACGATCCCCACGCGCAAGAGCGAGGTGTTCTCGACCGCCGCCGACAACCAGACGCAGGTCGAGGTGCACGTGCTCCAGGGCGAGCGGCAGTTCGCGCGCGACAACCGCACGCTCGGCCGCTTCAACCTCGTCGGCCTTCCGCCGGCGCCGCGCGGCATGCCGCAGATCGAGGTCACGTTCGACATCGACGCCAACGGCATCGTCAACGTCCAGGCGAAGGACAAGGGGACCGGCAAGGAGCAGAAGATCACGATCACCGCGTCCAGCGGGCTGAGCAAGGACGAAGTGGATCGCATGATGCGCGAGGCGGAACTGCACGCCGAGGAAGACAAGAAGCGGCGTTCCGTCACCGACGCGCGCAACCAGGCTGACGGGTTGATCTACCAGATCGAGAAGACGCTGTCCGAGAACAAGGACAAGGTGCCCGCCGCCGACGTCACCCGGATCGAAACGGAGTCCGCCGCGTTGAAGAAGGCGCTGGAGGGCGACGACGAGGCCGCAATTCGCACGGGCATGGAGAACCTGCAGAAGGCGTCGCACGCCATGGCGGAAGCGCTCTACAAGCAGGCGCAGGCCGAACCCGCCGCGGGCGGGCCGACCGGCGGGGAAGCGGCGCCTGGCGGCGGCGCCGGGCCCGGCGGCGGCGCGAGCGGAGACGTCATCGACGCCGAGGTCGTGGACGACGAGAAGAAGTAGGCCGCCGAGTCAGTCATGGATCTCTACCAAGTGCTGGGCGTGGGGCGCGACGCCGGTCTGGCCGACATCCGTCGGGCCTACCGGCGCCTGGCTCGCAGATGTCATCCGGGGGTCAATCCCGGCGACCGCGACGCGCGCGCGCGCTTCGACCAGGTCACGGCGGCGTTCGAGACGCTCAGCGATCCCGAGCGCCGGCGTGGCTACGACAACGGCGTGCCCGAGGAGCCGCGCCCGGGCACCGTCTCGTTCGGGTTCGAGGGGTTCGATTTCTCGGTGGAGGTGACGGCGGGGCAGACGGCGTCCACGTTCGGCGATCTCTTCGCGGGCGTGCTGACTCGGTCCGTCGAGCAGGGCGGGGCCTCAGCAGAGGAGGCCGGCGCGGACCTTCATTCGACGCTGACCGTCCGGTTTCAGGATGCGATGACCGGCGTCGATCGTTACGTGGCGATGACGCGCGAGGTCCCGTGCCGGACCTGCGGCGGCAGCGGGACGTTGGCGGCGGATCCGGTCACATGCGGAGCGTGCCAGGGCCGAGGCCAGGTCCGCATGGCCCGCGGCCACATGGTGTTCACCAAGCCGTGCGACGCGTGCCGGGGTGCCGGAGAGCTCCGCGACACGTCGTGCCGGTCGTGCCGCGGCGAGGGCGTCGAAGCCCGAGCCGAAGGCCTGCACGTGCACGTGCCGGCGGGAGTCGACGACGGGGCGCAGGTGCGAATCCCGGGGCGGGGCCATGCCGGGCGGCGCGGCGGGAGGCCGGGCGACCTCGTCCTGTCGATTCGCGTCGAGCCGCACCCGCTGTTCCGGCGCGAGGGCGACGACCTGCACCTGGTGGTGCCCCTGGCGCTCCACGAGGCGGCGCTCGGCGCGAAGGTGGACATTCCCACGATCGACGGCGCGGCGCGGCTGCGCGTGCCGCCGGGAACCCAGTCCGGCCAGCGGCTGCGGCTGCGCGAGCGCGGCGCACCGTCGATGCGGTCGGGCGCGAGAGGCGACCTGATCGTCGAGGTCAAGCTGGTCCTTCCCGCGCTCCTCGACGAGCGTTCGAAGGAACTGCTCCGCGAGTTCGGCCAGATCAACGGCGAGAGCGTGCGCACCGGACTGTGGGACGACCAGATGTGAGTGCCTCCTTATGGTGACCAAGAGAGCCGGCAAGGCCTACTACATGATCAGCGCCGTCGCGCAGAAGTACAACATCCACGCGCAGACGCTGCGGTTGTACGAGCGGGAAGGCCTGCTCAAGCCCTCGCGCACCGAGGGCAACACCCGGCTCTACTCTGACGACGACCTCGAACAGCTCGAGACGATCCTCTCGCTCACGCGCGACCTGGGCGTGAATCTCGCCGGCGTCGAGATCATCCTCAACATGCGGCGCAAGATCGAGCGCATGCAGCACGAGGTCAACGAGTTCATGGAGTACGTGAAGCACGAACTCGCCCGCGGTCTCGACGACTGGGAGCAGCGGCTGAACACCGCGCTCGTCCGGACTTCGCCGACCGACCTGGTGCGTGCGTCGGGATCCGCGCCAGGTTCCCGGCCGGCGCCTCCTCAGGCCCCCGACGCCCCGCCGCTCGACGGGGCGAAGGTGGCGAAGTCCGGAAAGTAGCGGGGGGAGTTATCATCGTCTCGTGAGCCACCCGCCGCGCGACCAGACGCCGGAGGCGGTGACCCTGCGGGCCTACTTGCAGGAGATTGCCAGGCTGCCTCGGCTGACCCCGGAGGACGAGCGCGAACTCGGCGTCCGGATTCAGCGCGACCACGACGAGGAGGCGCTGAAGCGGCTGGTGGAGGCGAACCTCCGGTTCGTCGTCTCCTACGTCAAACGCTACCGGGGCCTGGGCGTCGGCTTCCTCGACCTGATCCACGAAGGCAACCTCGGACTGCTCGAAGCGGCGCGCCGCTTCGACCCCGCGCGCAACGTCAAGTTCATCACCTACGCGGTCTGGTGGATCCGCCAGGCGATCATGCACGCCTTGTCGGATCAGCGCCGGGCCTTCGCGCTGCCGGCCAAGCTCTCCGCCGTCGCCAACCGGTTCGGGCAGGAGGTGACCGACCTGACAGCCCGGCTCGATCACTCCCCGTCGGCGGAGGAAATCGCCGCCGACCTCGACATCTCCACGTCGGAGGCCGTCGCGCTTCAGTTCGTGGCGGGCGACGACGTGTCGTTGAGCGACCCCGTGGGTCAGGAAGACGACGGCCGTGAACTCGGCGAGACGCTCGCCCAGCACACGGTGCCGCCCGCGGAGGACGCGTTGCTGCACGAAGCGATGCTCTTTCAGCTCGACGCCGCGCTGGCCGACCTCGCGCCGAAGGAACGCGACGTGATGGCGCTCCGCTTCGGGCTGCGCGGCGAAGAGCCGAAGACCCTCCAGGAGATCGGTGAGCGGCTGGGGATATCGCGCGAGCGCGTGCGCCAGCTCGAATCCCGGGCCAAGGATAAAATCCGCCGCGGCTCGAAGGCCGGTGAGCTGAGGTCGCACCTCAATTGAGACTTCGCGGTTTCCTTCGCCCACGAAGTCGGGCACAATACTCGGACGATGGCCTGCCCGATCTGTGACGACACCCGGTGGAAGATCGTCGAGCGCGACGGGGTGCGCCGGGCCGCGCGCTGCGAATGCTGGCGTGCGGCGAACATCGAGCGGCTCGTCGCGGACGCCCGCGTGCCCCGCCGATACCAGCACTGCAGCCTCGACAACTTCGTGACCTACGAGAACGAGAAGCTGCTCAAAGCCGTGGCGAGGGCCCGGCGATTCGCCCAGGCCTTTCCGGTCGTGGACAAGGGGCTGTTTCTCATCGGCGCGCCGGGCATCGGGAAGAGCCATCTCGCCGTGGCCGTGCTCAAGCAGGTGATGACGACGCGCGGAGCGCGCGGCCTGTTCTACGACGTCCGCGACCTGCTGAAGGTCATCCGCAGCACCTACAACCCCGTGATGAAGGCGACCGAGTTCGAGGTGCTCCGGCCGGTCATGGCCGCCGAACTGCTCGTTCTCGACGACATCGGCGCGGAGAAGACCTCGGAGTGGGTCGAGGAGACCCTGAATCTCATCGTCACCACCCGGTACAACGAGCGGCGGATCACGATCTTCACGTCGAACTACGAAGAGAAGGAAGATCGATCGGATCCGGACTCGCTGCTGGCCCGTGTCGGTTTCCGCATGCACTCGCGTCTGTACGAGATGTGCGAGTTCCTGGAGTTCGACGGCGCGGACTACCGCCACCGGCCACCGAACGCGGGTCCCGAGGACCTGCTCGCGATGTGGAAGCACCAGGCGCGACCCGCGGGGCTCCCTCGCCGGTCCGGCTCGCAGGCCCGCGCGCAGTTGCGCACGCCCGATCAGTTGGCCGACGTGGCCTGGCCCGGGGGGAAGGCGGGGTCGGGACAGTAGGGCCGGTGTAAGTTGCCAGTGATGGAGACCCTCGGCCTCTACGTCCACATCCCGTTCTGCGCGGCGATCTGCAACTACTGCAATTTCAATCGGGGCCTGCGCGACCCGAACCTCGAGCCTCGCTACGTGGCGGCGCTGATCCGCGAGATTCGCGGGGGAATCGCGGGGTTGCCTTCAACTTCGCCCAGGCCCGGGAAGCCCCTCGCCGCGGACACCATCTACTTCGGCGGCGGAACGCCGTCGCTCCTCGCCCCTGCCGAGATCGCCGCCGTCGTCGCCGCCTGCCGGGAGACCTTCGACATCGCCGCCGGGGCGGAGATTACGATGGAGGCGAATCCCGAGACGGTCTCGCCCGAGCGGCTCGCCGGGTATCGAGCGGCCGGCGTCAACAGGATGAGTTTCGGTGTCCAATCGTTCAGGGACGCTGAACTCAGGCGACTTGGCCGACTCCACGACGCCGCGCGCGCACGGGCGGCGTATGGAGAAGCGCGGCTCGCCGGGTTCGACAACATCAGCGTCGACCTGATGTTGTGGCTGCCCAGCCAGACGCTCGCCGACCTCCGGGAGTCGGTGGATGCACTGATCGCGCTCCGGCCGGAACACGCGTCGCTCTACCTGCTGGAGATCTACCCCAATGCGCCGCTCAGGGACGAGATGGCGCGGGCCGGATGGTCGCAGGCCCCGGACGACGACGCGGCGGACATGTATCTCGAGACGATGGAGCGGCTGGAGTCGGCCGGCTACGGCCAGTACGAAATCTCGAACGTCGCGCGCGCCGGCCGCCGCTCCCTTCACAATGTCAAATACTGGACGGACGGGGAGTGGCTTGGCTTCGGTTGCGGAGCGCACTCGACATGCGGGCACGAACGGTGGAACAATGTCCCCTCAACGTCCGAGTACATCTCCCGGGTCGAGCACGGCCATTCGCCGGTGTCCGCGCGGCGGCCCCTGTCGCGGCGCGAGCGACTTGAGGAGGCGCTGTTCATGGAACTGCGGCTGACCGAGGGAATTCGCCTGGATCGGATCAGGCGCGACTACGGCGTGGACGTCTGGCAGCGATGGGGAGAGCGTCTCGGAATTTTCGAGGAAGCTGGCCTCCTGGAGCACGACGAGCATCGCCTGCGGCTCACGCGCCGGGGCATGCTCCTGGCCAACTCCGTAATGACTACTTTTCTCGAAGCCCGCAGTACGGTAAAGTAACCGCCTTTCCGAATTGAACGTCAAGGAGGCCTGCATGCGACTGACTTGGTTCCCGTCCGGTTCCGACCGCCGGCTCGCGCTGGCTGGAGTGGTGCTTGCGTCAGCGTTGGTGCTCTGCGCCGCCAGCACGTCGTTTGCGCAGGCTGCCCCTGCGCAGCCCGCGGCCGCCCAGCAGGCCGCCCCGGCCAAGCCCGCCCTGGCGTTCCAGAATGACGCCGGCCTCATGATCCTCTACATCAAGGCGGACAAGACCGCTGATTTCGAGGACCTGATGAACAAGCTGAAGGAGGGTCTGGGTAAGATCGACACTCCCGAGGCGAAGCAGCAGGCGGCCAGCCTGAAGCTGTTCAAGAACCCGAACGTCCAGGGCGGAATTGCCGTCTACGTCCTCTTCGCCGACCCGGTGGTGAAGAACGTCGAGTACTGGTTCCTTCCGATTCTGTACAAGGCGTATCCGAACGACGGCCAGGCGCTGCTTCAGAAGTGGACCGACTCGAAGGCCGCGACACCGCCGCCGACCATCTTCGACCTGGCCCAGGTTCTGAAGATGCAGTAGTCGCGCCGGCACGCGGCGCCAGAGATGCCCGGGGAGGCGACCAGGTCGCCTTCCCGGTTTTCTTGTACGCGCCCCCTCGCTGCCGACCGGGAGCGCGTCGATTCGGTGCGAACCGGAGGTCAGGCCAGATCAGCCCCGTGTTCCTGCAGCAGCGCCTTCAACACCGAGCGGTGGCACCGCGCTTCTTCCGCACAGTAGCAGCCGACCGAGAGATTGGTCCGGTGGGAAAGTGCCGCCAGGAACGCGAGAAGCCGTGCGGCCGAAGGCCGTTTCATTTCCGCGCGGTATCGCTTCGCGAAACCGCGCCACGCCCGCTCGTCAGGCGCGTGAAGGGCTTCCTTGACCAGGCTCTCCGACGGCGCAAGATCCGGAAGCCACACGTCGTAGAAACCGCGCGACGCATGCTCGGCCTTCGGCACGCCGCGCGGCGGGCGACGCACGGTGCCCAGGCGCAGGCCCTCGCCGGGCGTTCTCGGGCTTCCCAGCCGGACTACCCGTATCGCCATTCGAATCGCCTCCTTCGCTCCGTACGTCGGCACGCGCCGAACGACTTCTCAGCGTGCCTGCCGCTTCGATTTCGGGCGGCGGAGGGCCTGGGCGAAGTACCACTGGTGGCCCTCGGGGTCGGTCGCGCCGTAACGGCGATGGCCGTACTCCGTGTCGGCCGGCTCCTCGAGGATCACGGCGCCAGCCTTTCGCGCGCGCTCGAAGTGCTTGTCAACGCCCCGCACATGGACGTACAGGCTCTGCGTGGCCTGGCCGAGCCGTTTCGGATTGCGATATCCGGACGCCGGGCGCCCCATCATCACGAGCGCACTCCCAAGCTTCATCGAGGCGTGCACGAGCCGGCCGTCCGGGCCCCGCATCTCGACGCCGCACTTGCCGAACCCGAAGGCCTTGGCCAGGAACTCGAGAGCGGCGTCAACGTCTTCGTAGTAAAGATACGGAGTGATGGACACGACGTGTCCTCCTTTCGTCCAGCTTCAGAACTTGAGGTTCGCGCCAACGTAGAAACGGTGCACCACGTCGCCCCCGATCGGCGAGCCCGAGAACTTGAATACCCGGTAGTCGACCCGCAATCTGAGCGGTCCGACCAGGTTGATCTTGACGCCGCCGCCGAGGTTGACCCCCACGTTGGTCTCCGACAGCCCCGCCAACTCCTCGTTGTAGCCGCCCACGCCGGCGGTCCCGTAGAACTGCACGCCCCCGACGGCGACCGGCGTTTGCAGCAGCCCGTTGACCATTCCGGATCGAATGTGCGGTGCGCCGTTGGAAGGATCGTCGCCGGTGTCGCTGTACTCGACTTCGAAGGCGACGATGACCAGACCGAAGCCGACGGCCAGACCCTTGGCGTTGCGAACGGAAGGCCCTCCGGCGAGGCCGAGGAAGCCGGTGATGTCGGCGAATGCCGGCGTGCCGGACCCGATCGACGCGCCGACGAAAGCTGCGACCACGATCGCCCGCTGAAGCCTCATGGACACCCTCCCTGGCCATAATACTCTCGAAGGCTGCGAACCGCCGCCCACCGGGGCGCGCGGGCCGGCGCGGGGTCGGTGCCTGCGCGGCGGCGGGAGTGTTATAGTGGACGCGGGGTATCACCACTCGTGGAAAGGCCGGTGGCCGTGTCGAAGCCACGCTACTACAGCCAGCACGCGGCTGCGCTTCGCGCCGAGCTCGGGGAGGCCCTGCCTCGGCCGTTGCTGCGCAGGCTCCACGAGAAATCGGCTCCGCGCCACCTGGCCGTGGCGCTGCGGCAGTTCGCCATTCTCGGAGTATGCACCTGGGGGTTGATCCGGCTCTCCCACCCGCTGCTGTGGCTGCCCCTGGCGCTCGTCCAGGGGTTCACGGTCTTCAACTTCACGGTGCTGCTGCACGAGGTCGTGCACCACGCGGTGTTCGCACGCCGGCGGCCGGCCGCGGAGCGCTGGTTGGGTTTCCTCTACGCGGTGCCGAGCGGCATCTCCGCGGCGCAGTTCACGCGCTGGCACCTCGACCATCACGCCGAGCTGGGCTCGAGCGAGGACGATCCGAAGCGTCACCACCTGTCTCCGAAGATCAACGCGCGGTGGTACAAGCTGCTCTACGCGACGCCCGCGCTGTTTCCGATCTACTTTCGCGCGGCGCGCCTCGAGTCGGCCTCGTACCCGGGCGACCTCCAGGAACGGATTGCCCGTGAGCGCCGCGTGGCCATGGCGGCCCACCTGGCCGCGCTCGGTCTCATCTGGTGGCTGGGCGGTGCGGGGCCGGCGCTCCGGGCCTACCTCGTGCCCGTCTTCTTCGTCTTCCCGGTGGCGTTCGCGCTGAACCGCCTCGGCCAGCACTACGACATCGACCCCGCGGACCCGGCCAAGTGGACGACCCTCGTCCGCGGGAGCTGGTTCTGGGACTTCGCGTTTCTCAACTCCAACTACCACCTCGAGCACCACTACTTCCCCGGCGTGCCGTTCTACCGCCTGCCCGCGCTTCAGCAGGCGCTGGGCCCGTTCTACGAGCGGCACGGATTCCGCTGGCGGTCGTACGGCGGGCTCGTGCGCGGCTGGCTGCTCGAGAACCGGGCGCCGCACACCAACTGGGCTCCGGCGGTGAGGGACGAACGCGACGCCGCGTGCGAGCTGCGCGGCCGATAATCGTCGAGGGCACAGACCATGGACTTCCGGGCGTCCGAGCAGCACGAGATCCTCCGTCGGACGGTGCGGGAATTCGCGGAGGGCGAAATCCGCCCCCACGTGATGACGTGGGACGAGACGCAGCATTTCCCGACCGAGCTCGTCCCCCGGCTGGCGGACCTCGGGCTGATGGGGATCCAGATCCCCGAGGCTTACGGTGGCGCGGGCATGTCGGCCGTCGAGTACTGCATCTGCATCGAGGAGCTGGCACGGGTCGATCCGTCCGTGGCCCTGAGCGTCGCCGCGCACAACGGGCTGTGCACGGCCCACATCTACATGTTCGGCACCGAAGCCCAGAAGCAGCGCTACGTGGCGCCGCTCGCGCGGGGCGAGCAGGTCGGCGCCTGGGGACTGACGGAGGCCAGGGCCGGGAGCGATGCCGGGGCGACCGAGACCCGGGCGGTGCGAGAGGCCGGCGGCTGGGTGCTGAACGGATCCAAGACGTTCACCACGCACGGCCGCGTCGGTCACGTCATGGTGGCGATGGCCGTCACCGATCGCACCGCGGGCCGCCACGGGATCTCGGCGTTCATCATCGAACGCGGCACCGCCGGGATGTCGGCGGGCCGCAAGGAGAACAAGCTCGGAATGCGAGCGAGCGACACGAGCGAGGTGATCTTCGCCGACTGCCGGGTGGCCGGGGAGCAGCTGCTGGGGCGGGAAGGCCATGGGTTCGTGAACGCGATGCAGGTGCTCGACGACGGGCGCATCGGGATCGCCGCGCTGGCCGTCGGCTTGGCCCAGGGCGCCCACGAGGCCGCGGTACGGTACGCGAAGGAACGACGCCAGTTCGGCAAGTCGATCTCCTCGTTCCAGGCGATCCAGTGGAAGCTGGCCGACGACGCGACGGCCATCGACGCCGCCAGACTGCTCACGTACCGCGCCGCGTCGCTGAAAGACGGGGGCGCAAGCAGGACCACGCGCGAATCGGCCATGGCGAAGCTGTTCTCGAGCGAGATTGCCGTGCGGGCGGCCGAGAACTGCGTGCAGATTCACGGCGGCTACGGCTTCGTCAAGGACTACCCGGCCGAGAAGTTCTTCCGCGACGTGAAGCTCACCACCATCGGGGAAGGGACCAGCGAGATCCAGCGGTTGGTCATCGCAAGGGAGATCCTTATATAATTCACCGCCTGGTCCGTGCCTCGCCGGACACAAGGAGAACTATGCCCGCGCAGATTGGCATCATCGGCGGCAGCGGCTTGTACGACATGGCCGAGCTGACCGAACGTGAAGAGATCTCGGTGACCACGCCGTTCGGGGATCCCTCGGGTCCCTACGTGCTCGCCACGCTGCGCGGCCGTCGCGTCGCGTTCCTCGCGCGCCATGGCGCCGGGCACCGGCTAATGCCGAGCGAACTGAACTTCCGGGCCAACATCTACGGCTTCAAGACGCTCGGCGTGGAGCGGATCCTCTCGGCGAGCGCCGTCGGGAGCCTGAAGCAGGAATGCCCGCCGCAGGACATCGTCATCCCGGATCAGTTCTTCGACCGGACGCACGGGCGCGCCAGCACGTTCTTCGGGCGCGGCCTGGTGGCGCACGTCCCGTTCGCGCACCCGGTCTGCGCCGACCTGTCGCGGACGGCGCACGACTCGGCCGTGGCCGTCGGCGCGCGCGTGCACTTCGGTGGCACCTACGTCTGCATGGAAGGGCCGCAGTTCTCGACGCTCGCCGAGTCGCGGCTGTATCGTTCGCTGGGCATGGACGTCATCGGGATGACGAACCTCCAGGAGGCGAAGCTCGCTCGCGAAGCGGAGATCTGCTACGCGACCCTGGCGCTGGTGACCGACTACGACTGCTGGCACCCCGAGCACGACTCGGTGACCGTGGACCTGATCATCGCCAACCTGATGCAGAACGCGAAGATGGCGCAGGCCATCATCGCGGAGACGGTCGGCCGCCTCCAGCCGGAGCGCACCTGCCCGTGCACGACGGCGCTGGCCAACGCGATCATCACCAGGCGGGACGCCATCCCCCCGCAGACACGACAGGACCTGATGCCAATCGTAGGGAAGTATCTCTGATGCGCATCATCGTGACGGGGTCGATCGCGTACGACTACCTGATGTCGTTTCCCGGGAGCTTCAGCGAGCACCTGCTGCCCGATCATCTCAAGCGGGTCAGCCTCAGCTTCCTGGTGGACAGCATGGACAAGCGACGCGGCGGGTGCGCGCCGAACATCGCGTACACGCTGGCGCTGCTCGGGGAGCGGCCGCGGTTGATGGGCACGGCCGGCCAGGACTTCGACGAATACCGGCAGTGGCTCGAAGCATCCGGCGTGGACACGTCGCTCGTCACGCAGGTGCCGGGCAAGTTCACGGCCTCGTTCTTCTGCAGCACCGACCGCGACGGCAACCAGATCGCGTCGTTCTACACGGGCGCCATGGCGCACGCGTCCGAACTGTCGTTCGCCTCGGCGGGGGGCTGCGACCTCACGATCATCTCGCCGAACGATCCGACGGCGATGGTGGAGCACGCTCGAGAGTGCCAGCGGCTCGGCATCCCCTACATCTACGACCCCAGCCAGCAGGTGGCGCGCATCGGCGGGGAGGACATCAAGGAAGGCGTCGCGGGCGCCCACATCCTGATGTGCAACGACTACGAGTTCGCCATCATCCGCGAGAAGACGGGCCTGGACGAGGCCGCGATGCTCGATCACGCCGAGGCCGTGGTGGTGACCAAGGGGGAGAAGGGCGCCTCCATCATGCTTCGCGACCGGACGATCGACGTTCCAGCCGCGGCCCCGACGGCCATCGTCGATCCCACGGGTGTCGGCGACGCGTTTCGCGGCGGATTCATGAAGGGGCTGGCGATCGGCGCCGGCTACCAGGTGTGCGGGCAGCTTGGGAGCGTCGCGGCGACCTATGCCCTCGAGCACATGGGTGGCTCGAGTCACGCCTACTCGCGGCAGGAGTTCCGCGCGCGCTACGCCGAGCACTTCGGCGCGCTGACGATCTGACTCTCAGCTCTCAGTTCTCAGGTCTCAATTCTCAGTTCGGAACGCCAGCCCTGCCGCGCCGACGTAAGCCGCGCTGCCCGCCAGGAGCGCGATCGAGAACCCCCAGTTCATCGCGATGAACACCGCGAGCGTCGCCCCGAGCACCGACAGCGCGCCGTTCATCGCCCACGCCCACGGAAGCAGGTCCGGCTGCCGGCGGGCGAGCAGGCGGACGCCGGCCGGCAGCGGGATGCCCATCAGGAGACCGGCGGGGAACAGCAGCGCCACGACCAGGCCGATCCGAGCCGGGAGCGTGGCCCCGATCGCCGCGCGGATGATCGGCGGCAGCGCGACGATCGCGACGAGGCCGAGCACGGCGACCCCGATCAGCGCGGAGAGCAGCCGTGCGCGCACGCGGCTCTCGCCGATGCGCCGGCTCAGGAAACTGCCGACGCCGGTGCCCAGCAGCAGTGAGAACAGCGTGACGGTCAGCGAATACACGGGGTGGCCGAGCAGCAGCACGAACCGCTGCAGCAGCGCGACCTCGACGAGCATGAACCCCGCTCCGAGCAACCCGAAGTAGGCCAGCCACCACGGCCACCCGCTGCCGAGCAGGGCGCGGCCGCCGAACGCCATCGGCCCGAGGATGAACAAGGCCACCAGGGCCGTCGAGATGCCCATCAGCGTCATCAGCGCGCTGAGCCCGTTGCCGAAGAGCATCGCGCGCCCGAAGGCGACCGACGCCTGGTCCTTCAGCTTCGTCGTGTGGAAGAAGAACGGCCGGTCGTCGGTCGTCGGCGTAATGTCCAGCGGGTAGCTCGCGTAGAACGCGTGGCGGTCGGGGGCGAGGACCAGGCGGGCGTAGTCGTTCGGGGCGTTCGCTGCCGCCTCCCAGTGCCCGGCGCCGGTCGGCGCCAGACGCTCGGGCGGCGCGACCCCGGGCGCGTAGAGGAGCGTGAACTTCAGCGCGTCGCACACGTCCTGGAGCTGCCGGACTTCGCCGCTGGTGAACGGCGTTCTCTTCAGGATGAACGTGGCAACCTTCTCGTGCTGGATGACGGCCACGCGGTCGGCTGCGGTCCACCCCCGCCGCGCGCACGCTTCCTGCGCGAGCGACACCAGGCGGACGCCGTCGAGCGCCCATCGAGTGATCGTCAGGAACCCGCGGTCCGACAGGTGCTCGAGGTAGTCGTCGAACGCGTCCACCGTGTAGAGCGAATTCTCGGTGAGGGTGTACGCCCCGGCCGCGGTGGCGGCCCAGGTATCGACCAGCGAGGCCTGGATGACGTCGTAGCGCTGGGGCGACCGCCGGACGAAGCTGCGGCCATCTTCCACGAAGATCCTCACATCGGGCCGCGTGTAGAGGCCGCCCGAGTAGGCCAGGAACCGGTCGCTCATCACGTCGAGCGCGATGATCGGGTTGATCTCCACGCCATCCACGTGCGACGCGCCGAACACCAGCGCCGAGAGCAGGTCGCGGCCGCCGCCCGGCCCGATGACGAGCGCGGAGAACCGGGGCGGGGCAAGGTGGTAGGCGAGGGCCGTCAACTCGGACCGCAGGTACGCCACGTCCGCCAGGTCGCCCGAGAACCGGACGATCGGCGTCGAGGCGGCCGAGTCGATGTCCATGAAGCGCGAGTCGGGCATCGGCCCCGAGTACGTGGAGCTGAGCGACCAGTCGCCGTGCCGACGGTCGTACACCGCGACGCGGGAGAAGGAGTTCCACTTGCTGAACAGCACCGTGTCGCCCGCGTGCCCCTTCGTGTTCGTCACGTCGAACGAGACGATGCCCGAAGCGTGCGCGGCCCACGGCGCGACCACGAGGAGCGCGGCGATCGGCAGGATGCGGGCGCGCGAGGCGGGCGGCGCGAAGCACGCCGCGGCGACTGCGCCGAGCACCGCCGTGGACAGCACCACGCCGGGCGCGCCGACGCGGTCGAGCAGGGGCAGCAGCAGCAGGCAGCCGGCCGACGCGCCGAGCAGGTCGGCGGCGTAGACCATGTTGATCCGCCCGGCGAGCCGAGACACCGCCAGGGACAGGACGGCTCCGCCGGCGAAGAACGGCATCGCCGCCAGCGCGTAGATGACCAGCATGAGGACGAGGTTCTCGGGCGAGTAGTTCAGCCCGACGCGGAGCCGTACCAGGACCGCGAGCGACAGGGTCGTCACGAGCGCGTAGACGAGCGCGTGCCAGGCCAGCAGCGCGGCCGGGGCGCGCCGGCCCAGCGGGCGCCACGCGAGGTAGACGTAGACCCCGCTCGCGCCGAGGCCGAACAGCGCGATGGAGATCGCCAGGAACGCGAAGTGGTAATACATCGTGACCGAGAAGATACGCGTCAGCGCGAGCTCGGTCATGAGCAGTGCCGCAGAGATGCAGGCCACGCCGGCCAGCGCGCTGGCCGTGACCGTCGGAGGCGGAGAGGAACCCGGATTAGCCGTGTGATCCATCCCGCGAGTCTATCACCCAGTGCGCCTCCGACAGGAAGGCTCCGGGCCGGGCACGTCGTTTGCAGCGACGGCGCTCAAACTCCACTCACAGAGGAGCGCGCAGTGCGAGGCATACGGCTGGGTATTGCGGTGGCGTGGCTGGCTGGCGTGTCTGTGCTGGCCGCGCCGCAGTTGGCGGGCCTCCCCGCAACCACGACCAAGAGCTTCAGGTCGGCTGTCGACCTGGTTACGTTGAACGTAACGATTACCGACACAAGAAACCGACAAGTCACCGGTCTCGGTCGAGACGATTTTCTGGTGCTCGAGAACGGCGTGCCTCAGCCGGTGTCGTTCTTTGCGGCCGCGGATGTGCCGCTCGAGGTCACGCTGCTCGTGGACGCCAGCTCGAGCATGTCCGCCAAAATGCCGTTCGTGAAGAAGGCCGCAGAGGGGTTCATCAAGTCGCTCCGGCCGTCGGACCGGGCGTCCGTCGTGGGGTTCACGACGCGCGTCCGCGTGCTGCAGCCCCTGACCAGCGACCCGGCGGCCCTGATGGCGGCGATCAACGGCACGGCGGCGGCCGGCGACACGGCCCTGTATTCGGCGGTCTACGTGACGCTGCACGAACTCACCAGCACCCGGCAGGTCGCCACCGAGGTGAGGCGGCGTGCCGTCATCGTGCTGACCGACGGCCAGGACACGGCGAGCCCCATCCAGTTCGACGACCTGCTCGACCTGGCGCGACGGGCGGGCATCGCCATCTACCCCATCTCGATCCTCGACGAGTCCGAGGTGGCGAAACTGGCCGGATACGGCGGGCGCCGATTCCTGTACGGCCCGGACTACGCGCTCAAGACGCTGGCGCGGGACACGGGCGGGCAGGCGTTCTTCCCGACCGAGCTGACGGATTTGGACGGCGTCTACAAGGCGGTCGCTCAGGAGCTGTCGCTGCAGTATGCGATCGGCTACGTGCCGACGACCGGCTTGGCCGATGGCGGCTACCGGAGTCTCCTGGTGCGTGTGCCCACGCATCCGGAACTGAAGTCGCGCACGCGGACCGGCTACTTCGCGCCGGGACCCGTGAACGCGTCGATCGCCAGGTAAGACACAGCCGCAGGGTACAATGGCCCTGTGGCGCGTCTCCCGGTCGATCGGTGGATCTGTCGCACCCTCCCCGCCGCGGCGGTCGTGTGGGCCGGGCTCATCGTTGCGGCGCCCTGGCTCGCGGCGCACTCGTTTCCAGTCGATGGAGGCGTGTACCTCTCCGTGTCTGCCTACTGGCTCGGCGCGATGGTATGTCACCAGCGACCGGACCGGTCGTTCCATCTCGGGGGAGGACAGCTGCCGGTGTGCGCCCGGTGTATGGGGCTGTATCTTTCCGCCGCCCTGGGCGTCGTCTACGCCTGGTCCGGTGCGCGGTGGTTACGGTCGGTCCCGTTCGCGGCGTGGCGGTTGCGCCTCGTGCTGGCCGCCGTGCCGACGGCCGCCACGCTGGCGGCCGATTGGTGGCGTCCGGGGATGGCTTCGAACCTCGTGCGCGCGGTCGCGGCCATTCCGCTCGGCGCCGCCGCTGGCGTGTTGCTCGCCGAATCCATGAGCTTTCGGAGTAAACTAACCGGATGCGAGCCGACGCGGCAGAGCGAGTAGAGAGTGGCGGCCTGGTGCTCCTGACCCTCGCGGCCTGGCTGGTGCCGGGCAGCGGGCACCTGTGGCTGGGCCGTCGGACCAAGGGACTGATCTTCCTCGTCGCGCTGACGGCGATGTTCGCGATCGGTCTGGCGCTGCAGGGGCGGATATTCCCGTTCGAGGCCTCGCAGCCGCTGGTGTTCCTCGCGGCGATCGCGGACCTGGCGATGGGCCTGCCCTACCTCCTCGCATGGGCGCTCAACCTGGGCCAGGGCCAGGTGGCGGCGGTCACGTACGAATACGCCAACGCGTTTCTGATCGTGTCGGGCCTGCTGAACATGCTGGTCGTGCTGGACGTGTACGACACGGCCGTCGGGCGCAAGTGAGGGGGGTCGTGACGAGCCACTTCCTGCTGATGGTCCTGTTCTCGTTCTTCGTCGCGCTGGTGTTTGCCGTGCTGATGAAAGACGAACCGCGCGCGCAGGTGCGTTTTGGGGCCGTCGTCTTCGGCGGGTTCATCCTGAGCGCGCTGGTGCTCGGGTGGCTCATGTTCCCGTTCCCCTTCTGAACGATCACGCCGGAAGCCAGATCCCTGTGGACCGGAATCACACACCATCACGGTCGTCGGCGCTGGAGCGCGTCGGTCTCTGGGGACCGGTGGCGCTCTACTGCGCCCTCATCTTCGCGCTGTCGTCGATCTCCAGGGTGCCCGCCCTCCCCGCCGGCATCACGGACAAGATGGCGCACATGGCCCTCTACTCGGGGCTCGGCTTCCTGCTCGCGCGAGCGCTCTCTGGCGGCCTCGGCCGGCCGGTGTCCGCCCGCGTGCTGGTCATCGTCCTGGTGTTCTCCGCCCTGTACGGCCTGAGCGACGAGTTCCACCAGCTCTTCGTCCCGCTCCGCGAGTTCGATCTGAAGGACATGGCTGCCGACGTCGCCGGCGGCGGGATCGGCTCGGGGCTGCTGTGGGCGTGGAGCGCACTCCGGAGGTCACGCCATGTCCTTTGACACCCTCCATGTCGAGCGTGACGGCGCGATTGCGGTGGTGACGATCGACCGCCGCCAGGTGTTGAACGCCCTCGACCGCGCGACCATCGACGAGTTGCGGCGGGCCGTCCTCGAGCTGAAGCACGACAAGGCGATCCGCTGCCTGATCCTCACGGGGGCCGGCGAGAAGGCGTTCGTGGCGGGCGCCGACATCCACGAACTCGAGCGCCTCACGCCGAACGAGGCGGAGGCCTACGCCCTCGGCGGGCAGCACGTCTTCGACCTCGTCGAACACCTCGGGAAACCCGTGATCGCGGCGGTGAACGGCTTTGCCCTCGGAGGCGGATGCGAGCTGGCGATGGCGTGCACGCTGCGCCTCGCGTCCGACTCGGCGCGATTCGGCCAGCCGGAGGTGAAGCTCGGCGTGATGCCCGGATTTGCCGGCACGCAGCGGCTGCCGCGGCTGGTGGGGAAGGGACGGGCCCTGGACCTGCTCCTCACCGGCCGGGTCATCGACGCGCAGGAGGCGCTGGCGATCGGTCTCGTGAACCGGGTCGTTCCCGCCGCCGACCTGATGGCCAGGGCGAAGGAACTGGCGTCGTCGCTCTCGGCGCTGGCGCCCGGGGCGATGCGGTCGATCGTCGAAGCGGTCAACCGAGGTCTGGAGATGGCGTTTCCCGAGGCCGCATTCCTCGAGGCGGCCCTGTTCGGGCTGTGCTTCTCGACCTCCGACATGCGCGAAGGCACGCGCGCGTTTCTCGAGAAGCGGCCGGCGCTGTTCACCGGGAAGTGACGGAGGCCGGACAGGACGCGCACGTCCCGACCGGCAGGAAGGCACGAATCGTGGCGACCAATCCTGGCGACGAGCCGAGGAACGAGGAATACCGGGAACGGCGGCGGGCGCGCGAGGCGGCCCTGCAGATGCTGTATCAGTGCGAGATTGGCGGCGTTGCACCGGGCGACGCCATCGCGATGCACGGCGAGATCGAGCAGGCCACCCGCCTCGGCTCACCGCGGGCCGAGGCGTTCGCGTCGCGCCTGGTGCTGGGCACCGTCGAGCACGCTGCCGAGATCGAGCCGCTGATTGCCGCGAGCGCCGACCACTGGCGGCCCGAGCGGATGGCCGTCATCGATCGGCTGATCCTCCGCATGGCCGTCTTTCAGCTGGTGCACGCCCCCGACGTCCCGCCCAACGTCGTGATCAACGAGGCGGTCGAACTGGCCCGCCGGTTCGGCGGCGACGAATCCGGCCGCTTCGTGAACGGCGTGCTGGACGCGATCAAGCGCAGGCGGGATAACATCGACCGGGACGCGAAGAAGGAATGACAACAGGGTCGCGGCCCGCGGCTTTCGACCCCGGGCGAAGTCGAAGGGCCGCACGTCGCTAGCCGCGGGCCGAGGCGCTCCGAGATCCCCTCTATGCCGCAGGAACCCGAACTTCTCGCCCAGCGTCGCTCCAACATGGAGGCGCTCGCCCGCCTCGGCGTCGATCTCTACCCGCACGAATTCACCCGCACCGACACGGTCGCGGAGCTGGTGGACGCGCACGGAGCCAAGTCGAAGGAAGAGTTCGAGGCCACCCGGGTCGAGACGACGACGGGCGGCCGCATCCTGGCCATCAGGAGCTTCGGCAAGGCCAATTTCCTCGTGCTGAGCGACGGCCGCGCCCGCATCCAGGTGTACATCCGCCAGGACTCGGTGCCCGAGCGCGACTTCCAGGTCTTCAAGCTGCTCGACCTTGGCGATTTCGTAGGCGTGGCGGGGCACTTGTTCCGGACGAAGACCAACGAGTTCACGATCTGGGCGTCCAGCCTCACGTTCCTGGCGAAGTGCCTGGTCCCGCTCCCCGAAAAGTGGCACGGGCTGCAGGACATCGAGATCCGGTACCGGCAGCGCTATCTCGACCTGATCGTCACGCCGGAAACGCGCCCTGTCTTCGAGGCGCGAAGCCGGACGCTCGCCGTCATCCGCGAGTTCCTCGACGCACGGGGTTACCTCGAAGTCGAAACGCCGATGATGCAGCCGATCGCCGGCGGCGCGCTGGCACGTCCGTTCGTGACCCAGCACAACGCCCTCGACATGCGCCTGTACCTCCGGATCGCTCCCGAGTTGTACCTCAAGCGCCTGCTCGTGGGCGGCATGGAGCGGGTGTACGAGATCAACCGCAACTTCCGGAACGAGGGAGTCTCGACGCAGCACAACCCCGAGTTCACGATGCTCGAGTTCTACCAGGCGTACAGCAACTACCTCGAGCTGATGGCGATGACCGAGGAGATGCTGTCCGAGGTGGCGCGGGCGGTGACCGGCGGCGAAGAGGTGAAGTACGGCGAGACGACGATCTCGTTCAAGGCGCCGTTCCGGCGGCTGTCGATGCGCGGCGCGGTCTGCGAGGAGGCGACCCGCCGGCTCGGACGCCCCGTGACCGAGGCGGAGCTGCGCGACCTTGGACCGGCCCGCGCCCTCGCGCGCCAGTTGGGCGTCGAACTCGAGCCGGGCATGGGTCCCGGGAAGATCACGGCCGCCGTGTTCGAGTCGTTGTGGGAGGCCTCGCTCGTCCAGCCGACGTTCGTCTACGACTTCCCGACCGAGGTGTCGCCGCTCTCCAAGCAGAAGCCCGACGACCCGGACACGGTCGAACGGTTCGAGCTGTACGCCGGCGGGTTCGAGCTGGCGAACGCCTTCAGCGAGCTGAACGACCCGGCCGAGCAGCGAAGGCGCTTCGAGCAGCAGCTGGCCGAGCGCCAGAAGGGCGACGTCGAGGCGCACGAGATGGACGAAGATTACGTGCGCGCCCTCGAGTACGGCTTGCCGCCGGCCGGCGGCGAGGGCGTCGGGATAGACCGCCTGGTCATGCTGCTCACCGACAGCCACTCGATCAGGGACGTGATCCTGTTCCCGCTGATGCGGGCGCGCAAAGAGTGAGGCAGGTTGACCCATGAACCTGCCGTTCGAGCTGCACGTCGCGCTTCGATACCTGCTGGCCAGGCGCAAGCAGGCGCTCATCTCCCTGATCTCGCTGATCTCGACGATAGGCGTGATGGTGGGCGTGATGGCGCTCGTCATCGCGCTCGCGCTGATGACGGGCCTGCAGGACGAGCTGCGCGACCGCATCCTCGGTTCCACCGCGCACGTCTACGTCTGGAAGGGCGACGGCATCCGCGACTACCGGGCGGAGATCGCCAGGCTCCGCGCCTTCCCGCACGTGACCGGCGCCGCGCCGGCGATCCTCGGCAAGGCGATGGCGACCACGCCCGCCGGACAGCCGTCGTTCCTCACGATCAAGGGCATCGACCCGGCGCTCGAGCAGAGCGTGACGGACATCGGCCGTTCGATGCGGCAGGGCAGCCTCGCGGCCCTCGACCGCGCCGGGGACGGCCCGCCCGGGATCCTGCTCGGCACCGACCTCGCGAAGGCGCTCGCCGTGCGAGTGGGGGACCGCGTGCAGCTGCTGACGCCGGAGGGCACGCTGTCCCCGATGGGCCTGCTGCCGCGCACGAAGTCGCTCGAGGTCGCCGGGATCTTCTCGCTCGGCCTCTACGAGTTCGACTCGGCGTACGGTTTCGTCGCGATGCCCGTCGCCGAGCGCCTGACCGGCCGCGACAAGCCCGAGTTGATCGAACTGCGGGTGGACGACATCTACCGTGCGCCCGAGGTGGCGCGGTCCATCATGGACCAATCGGCCGGCGTCTACCTGACCGAGGACTGGACGCAGCTGAACCGCTCGCTCTTCGGCGCCCTCTGGCTCGAGAAGATGGCCATCTCGATCACCATCGGCCTCATCGTCATGGTCGCCGCGCTCAACATCGTCGCGTCGTTGATCCTGCTGGTCATGGAGAAGCACCGCGACATTGCGATCCTGAAGACCATGGGGGCGTCGGGCCGCAGCATCATGCTGGTGTTCATGCTCCAGGGGGCGATCATCGGTCTGGTCGGGACCGGGCTCGGTGCGACGGCCGGCTACGTCGTTTCGACCGTCCTCGATCGGTACAAGCTGATCCGGGTCCCCATCGACGTCTACCAGGTGTCGCACGTACCGTTCGTGGTCCTGCCGCTCGACTTCGCGCTCGTCGTGGTGTCGGCCCTCGTGATTTGCTTCGCGGCGACGCTCTACCCCTCGCGCCAGGCGTCGAAGCTGGATCCGGCGGAGGCGTTGAGATACGGATAGAACAGGGCTGAAGCCCTGCTGCAACCGGTCATCCCCTGCAGCGGTGCCGCCAGGTTGCCGGGGATCATCGGTCGGAGCAGGCCTTCGGGCCTGCCCGGGATTGACATGTCCTTCATCCAGGTGAACGGCCTCGAGAAGTCGTACCGCACGCCGACGCAGACGCTGCACGTGCTGCGGGGGCTGGATGTGTCGGTCGAGCGCGGCGAGATGGTGGCGATCGTCGGCGCGTCCGGCGTGGGGAAGAGCACGCTGCTGCACGCGCTGGGCGGCCTCGACCACTTCGAGGCCGGCGTCGTCCGGATCGGCGACGCCGACCTGTCCCGGATGAGCGACGCCGCGCGCGTCGCGTTCCGCAATCGTCACATCGGGTTCGTCTTCCAGTTCCACCACCTGCTGCCGGAGTTCGACGCCGTCGAGAACACCGAGATGCCGCTCCGGATCGCACGGCTGCCGATCGCGCAGGCCCGGCCTGCCGCGGAGGCGTTGCTCCGGCGGGTCGGCCTCGGGGATCGGTTCGGCCACCGCCCGGGTACGCTCTCCGGCGGCGAACAGCAGCGCGTCGCCATCGCCCGCGCGCTGGTGACCAGCCCCACGCTCCTGCTCGCCGACGAGCCGACCGGCGACCTGGACGAGCACACCGCCGACACGCTCCACGACCTGCTGCGCGAGATGCATCGCGAGCAGCACCTCACCTCGATCATCGCCACCCACAACACGCGGCTGGCCGGGGTTTGCGATCGCGTGCTCCGCCTGGAGGGCGGGCGGCTGGTGTAGCCCGGCGGACGTCTCCGTCGGAACGCTGACCCCGGGTCGGTCGCTGCCGTGGGCCCACGCGAGCAGCAAGCCGCAAGCCGCACGTCGCAAGTCGCCAGCCGATGCCCTATAATGCGATCAGGTTTCCATTGCGCACAATCAGTCTCAGTCGCCGCAGGTAGCCCGGATGTTCGAACGGTACACGGAAAGGGCGAGGCGGGTGCTCTTCTTCGCCCGCTACGAAGCCAGCCAGCTCGGCAGCATCTCGATTGAAACCGAGCACCTGCTCCTGGGGCTGATCCGTGAAGGCAAGGGCCTGACCAGCCGGATCTTCGGGCGGTCGCACCTGTCGCTCGAGAGCATCCGCAAGGAGATCGAGGGACGGACCGTTTTCTGCGAGAAGGTCTCGACGTCGGTCGAGATCCCGTTCAGCGGCGAGACCAAGCGGGTGCTCGGGTTCGCGACCGAGGAGGCCGACCGGCTTCTTCACAACTACATCGGTACCGAGCACCTGTTGCTCGGGATCCTCCGCGAGGAGCGGTCGGTCGCCGCGTCGATCCTGACGGAACGCGGCATGCGTCTGAACACGGTCAGGGAGGACGTGGTCCAGTTGCTGAACGAGAAGACCACGCTGACCCGGGCGAAGGAATCCCCGCTGCTCGCCGAGTTCAGCCGCGACCTCACCGAGGCCGCGATCAGGAACCAGCTCGACCCGCTCGTCGGGCGCGAGCTCGAGGTCGAACGCGTCCAGCAGGTCCTCTGCCGGCGCACCAAGAACAACGCCGTCCTGATCGGCGAACCAGGCGTCGGCAAGACGGCGATCGTCGAGGGGCTCGCGCAGCGGATCGTCTTCGGCGACGTGCCGCACTTCCTGGCCGACAAGCGCCTCCTGGCGCTCGACATCTCGCTGATCGTCGCCGGCACGAAGTACCGCGGCCAGTTCGAAGAGCGCCTGAAGGCGATCATGAAGGAGCTGACCGAGAACCCGAACATCATCGTATTCATCGACGAGCTGCACACGCTGGTGGGCGCCGGGTCGGCCGAAGGCTCGCTCGACGCCGCCAACATCCTGAAGCCGGCGCTCTCGCGGGGTGAGATTCGCTGCATCGGCGCGACGACGCCCGCGGAGTACCGGAAGTACATCGAAAAGGACCGTTCGCTCGAGCGCCGGTTCCAGGCGGTCAAGGTCGATGCCCCGTCGGAGACCGAGACGATCGAGGTGATCCTCGGCATCAAGGACCGGTACGAGCAGTTCCACCACGTCGAATACACGCGCGAGGCCATCGAGGCCGCGGTTTACCAGTCCAGCCGTTACATCACCGACCGGTTCCTGCCCGACAAGGCCATCGACCTGATCGACGAGGCGGGCGCCAGGGCCAAGCTGCGCGACGCGGGCTTCAGCGAGCAGGTGGGCGAGATCAACCGCAGCATCCGGATCGCCGTCGAGCAGATGGAGAGCGCGGTCTCGCAGCGGGACTTCGAGCGGGCGCAGTTCTACCGGGACCAGGAAGTGTCGGCCCGCGAGAACCTGCAGTTCGTCCGCGAGCGCTTCGACGTCACGTCGAACGCCCGGCGCATCGTGGTCGGCCGACAGGAGATCGACGAGGTCGTGTCGAAGTGGACCGGCGTGCCGCTGACGTCGATCAACCAGGACGAGGGCGACAAGCTGCTTCGGATGGAGGAGCAGCTGCACCGGCGCGTCATCAGCCAGGAGAAGGCGATTTCCGCCCTGGCGCGGGCGATTCGGCGCGCGCGGGCGGGCCTGAAGAACCCGAACCGCCCGGTGGGCAGTTTCGTCTTCCTCGGCCCCACCGGCGTCGGCAAGACCGAGCTGGCCCGCGCGCTGGCGAGCTTCCTGTTCGGCAGCGACAGCGCGCTCATCCGCTTCGACATGTCCGAGTACATGGAGAAGCACTCCGTGTCGAAGCTGATCGGTTCTCCGCCCGGCTACGTCGGCCACGACGAAGGCGGCCAGCTGACCGAGAAGGTGAAGCGCAACCCGTACTCGGTGGTCCTGCTCGACGAGATCGAGAAGGCGCACCCGGACGTGTTCAACATCCTGCTGCAGGTGTTCGAGGACGGCCACCTGACCGACGGCCTGGGGCACCGCATCGACTTCAAGAACGCCATCATCATCATGACGTCGAACATCGGGGCCAGGTACATTCAGAAGAAAGGCGGGCTCGGGTTCCAGTCGCCGGAAGTGTCCGACGTCAACCGAAACCTCTCGGACCTGGTCCTCGCCGAGGTTCGCCGGACCTTCAACCCGGAGTTCGTCAACCGCATCGACGAGATCATCGTCTTCGACCCGTTGTCCGACGACGACCTGCGGCGCATCATGAAGCTGCTCGTCGACCAGCTGAACGAGCACCTCGTGGATCGGCGTCTGACCATTTCGCTGGCGCCGGAGGCCGTGGACTGGATCATCGACGCGACGTGCAAGGATCGGTCGTACGGCGCACGCCCGCTGCGCCGCGCGATCCAGAAGCATGTCGAGGACCCGCTTTCCGAGGAACTCATCCGCGGCCGGCTGCGCGGGGGCGACGTCGAGGTGTTTCTGCAGGACGGGGCGCTCAGCTATCGGCCCGTCGGAGATGTCGCGAAAGGCCACAGGCTGGCCTGAAACGTCTAATACCCTGTAAACTATGGTGTTCAACCTGGCGCCGGGGCGCTCCCGGGGGCGGCGTGCCGGGAGACTTGGGCGTAGGGCCAGTTCCTTTCGAAGACGATTGCATGCGTAAGGTCCGTTGTCTCTTCGTGTTGTGGGCGCTGATCGCGATCGGGTGGGGCCCGCGTGCCGGCGCGGCGCCGGCCCCCCAGACGGTTCCCTCCTCTCTCGCCCAGGCCCAGGCGCCGCCAGCCGCGAAGCCACCGACACCGCCGCCGGCCGGTGCGCCGGCCGCGCTCCCGCAGAACCCGACGCCTCCACAGGCGGGCGGCCAGCAGGCCGTGCAGCCGGGCGCGGAAGGCCGCGTGATCTGGTGCGGACAGGAAATCGGTCCGCCCGCCAAGCTGCCGCCGGCCGGGTCGAGCCCGGTCATCTACTTGATCGGCGCCTGCTTTCCCGAGCAGGGAGGCGTCTCGGTCATCGACCCCGAAACCTACCTGTACTACATCCACACGAAGCCCAGCCTCCCGTCGCAGGACAAGTGGGTGCTGTGGGACGACATCACGTCACCCGAGTCGCTGAAGGAGGACTTCAAGCAGCTGTGGGGGACGAAGTTCCTCGACAACCTCGCCGTCGAAGTCACGGACTTCCCCTTTTCGAACGGGGTGACGGGGAAGATGGTCGCGTTCAACATCGAGGAGCGGCAACGCGTCAAGATCGTGGACTACCAGGGCGCGAAGCACCTCGAGCAGTCCAAGATCGACGAGAAGCTGAAGGAAGACAACGCGCAGATCCGGCTCGACACGTTCATCGATCCCGGCATGGTCCGCAAGGTGAAGAAGGTCGTCCTGGACATGCTCGCCGAGAAGGGCTACCAGTTCGCCACCGTGAACCCCGAGATCAAGCCGATTCCGGGCGGTCCCAAGCTCGTGAACCTGACGTTCGTCGTGGACGAGGGGCCGCAGGTCAAGATCCAGGACGTCATCTTCACCGGGAACAAGGCGGTCAGCAACTACAAGCTCAAGCGCCAGATGAAGAACAACAAGGGGAAGTCCCCCTTCTCGTTCATCACCGGGGCGGGCAGCTATCAGGAAGGCAAGTACGAAGAGGACGCCGACAAGGTCGTCGCCTACTACCGCGACCAGGGCTACATCCGGGCGCGCGTCAGTGAGCCCACGCTTCGCTACATCGAGGACTCGGCCGACAGGAAGACGCGGTGGGTGGAGCTGAGGATCGAGGTCGACGAGGGGGAGCGGTACAAGATCGCGAACCTGTCGTTCGAGGGCAACAAGGTCGTCAAGTCGGAGGGCCTGCGCCCCCTGTTCAAGGTCAAGGAAGGGGATTGGTACAACGACAAGTCGATCAAGAAGGGCTACGAGAAGGCGCGCGAACTCTACGGCGCGGGTGGCTACTACCAGTTCAACATGGTGCCGATGACCAAGCCGCACACCGAGGCCGCGGCGGCGCCCGGAGGCGGGCCGGCGGCGGAGCCGGCGGCCGGCGAGGCGGCCAAGCCGGCGGAGGGCGCGGTAGCCGAGGCCCCCGCGAAGGCGGAAGCGCCTGCGAAGACCGCAGCCCCGGCCAAGAAGCCGTCGCCGCAGGTTCGCCGCGGCGCCCCGCTGGTGGACGTGGTGCTCCAGGTGGACGAGGGGAAGCAGTACTTCATCAACCGGATCACCTTCACGGGCAACACCAACACGCGTGACAGCGTGGTGCGCCGCGAGATCCGGCTGTTCGAAGAAGGCGTCTTCAACACCGAGGCGCTCAAGTACTCCATCAAGCGTGTCAACCAGCTCGCCTACTTCAAGCCGCTCGAAGGCACGAAGGACGTGGACGTCAAGGAGGCGCCTGGCACCGACAACAAGATGGACATCACGATGAAGTTCGAGGAGCAGAACCGGAACCAGCTCCAGTTCGGCGCCGGTGTCTCCCAGTACGAAGGGTTCTTCGGGACCCTCGGCTTCTCGACCGCGAACTTCCTCGGCCGCGGCGAGACGTTCAGCATCAACCTGCAGGCGGGTTCGCGCGCTCAGAACTACCAGGTGGCCTTTACCGAGCCGTACCTGTTCGACCGGGCCATCACGGGCGGCGTGGACGTCTTCAAGCGCCGCCTCGAGTACGTCTCGCAGTTCACGCAGGACTCGACCGGCGGCAACGTCATCTTCGGCTTCCCGCTGAGGGACTTCACGCGGTTGTTCCTCAACTACAGCTACGAACACACGAAGGTCGTGGACCTGAACCCGCTGTACACGGACCCCGCGCTGATCGCGAACAACCCGTACCTGGCCGACAGCCTGCTGCTCGGCTCGGGCGGTGCGCGGACCATCAGCAAGATCGTCCCGAGCATCGCCTACAATACGGTGGACAACCCGATCTTCCCGACCACCGGGAGACGCTATACTGTTTCGGTCGATCTGGCGGGCCTCGGCGGAGACACCAACTTCTGGAAGCCGAGCCTCGAGGGCGTCTGGTACTTCCAGCAAACCAAGCGCACGTCGATCGGGTTGCGGGGGCAGCTCCAGTTCATCTCCGCGTTCACCGGCAGCAAGGAACTGCCGATCACCGAGAAGTTGTTCGCGGGCGGCGAGTACAGCGTGCGCGGGTTCGACATCCGGACGATCGGTCCGCGGGCGTACACCCTCGTGCCGCCGAATTACAACGGCACGCCGCTCCTGCCCGCCCTGCTGCCCGGCCTGGTGTCGCTCGACTCGAAGTTCGTCGACTCCGGCCTTGTGGTCGGCGGCAACAAGCTGGCCCTCTTCAACGCGGAGTACTTGATCTCCATCGCCGGGCCGGTGCGGCTCGTCCTCTTCTACGACGCGGGCCAGGTGAGGGGTGAAGGCGAGAAGTTCCAGATGAGCGAGTTCAAGACGTCCACGGGGGCGGAAGTGCGGTTCTTCATGCCGGTGCTGAACGTGCCCTTCCGGCTGATCTTCGCGTACAACCCGCGGCGTGCCGGGATCCTGGACAACAGCCTTCAGCCGCAGAGCGCGTTTGCCTTCAAGTTCGCCGTGGGGTCCACGTTCTAGAGCGCAGGGAAGAACACCGAGAACGAACTGTCAACCGAGTACGAGAGAGAAAGGGACTGCACTGATGAGACGCTTCACCGTTGCCGTGGTCCTCAGCCTGGCGCTGGGGTCAATTCCGACGTTCGCACTGGCCCAGGCCAAGCCGACCACGCCGCCTGCGCCCGCCACTCAGAAGCCGACGACGCCGCCGCCAGCGGCGACGCAGAAGCCGGTGACTCCGCCGGCCGCGCCTCAGCCGCCGAGGCCGTTCCCCGAGGGCGCGAAGATCGCGTACATGAACATCCCGCGCATCGCGGCGGAATCGTCCGAAGGCAAGGCCTCTACGGCGAGGGTGAACGCGCTTCGCGAGAAGAAGCTGGCCGAGCTGAACGCGAAGAACAAGCAGCTCGAGACCGCCCAGCAGAAGCTCAACAGCGGCGGACTCCTGAGCGAGGAAGCGCGGGCGGCCACGCAGAAGGAAATCGAGAAGATCCAGGTCGAGGTCCAGCGCATGCAGCAGGATGCCGAGGCCGAGATGCAGGACCTGCAGCAGCAGCTGCAGCTGGAGTTCCAGCGCAGGCTGTCGCCGGTCATCCAGGCTCTGGCCGTCGAGAAAGGGCTTCACATCCTGCTCAGCCAGACCGACGCCGGGATGGTGTGGGCGGAACCGGGGCTCGACCTGACGACCGAGGTCATCAAGCGGTTCGACGCCGCGACCTCTGGCGCCAAGCCGCCGACGCCGCCTGCGCCGGCGATCAAGCAGTAGCGGAGCCCTGGCGGGCCGCCCTTGGCGGGTGGCAGGCGGCCGGCGCGTGCCCGGCCCGAACGGAGAACGAAGAGCGAGGCGCGGAGAACCCCGCCACCCCCCGCGCGGCGGTTCCATCGTCCGCGCGCTCGATGTTCTCCGTTTTGGCGTGCCCGGCCCGGTCTGCCGACCTCCCGTTCCGTATTCCAGCTCCAGAGGCTCTGACGACGCCTGTGCACGCCAATACGATTCCGATCCTGATCGACCGGCTCTGTTACCGGTATCCGTCGTTCCTGGTCGATGCCGTCATCGAGCACGTGCCCGACGAACGCGTCGTGGCGGTCAAGAACGTGACCGTCAACGAGGATTTCTTCCAGGGGCATTTCCCGGGTGCGCCGCTGGTTCCCGGCGTGCTGATGATCGAGACGCTGGCCCAGGTCTCGGCCGTGCTGCTGCTCCACCGCGGGGCGGGGCGGCCGACCTCGCGCGTCTCGCTGCGCGGCGTCAACGACGCGAAGTTCCGCCGGCAGGTCGTGCCCGGCGACCGCGTGCGCCTCGAGGTCTCGCGGCGGGCCGGCCGCGGCCGGATCGCGCGGCTGCACGGCGTGGCGTACGTCGGCGACCAGGTCGTGGCGGAGGCCGAGCTGCTGATGGCGGTCGAGCCGGACCGCGCGTCCATCGACCCGTCCGCCGTCGTCAGCCCCGGCGCGACGATCGGCGAGGGCACCACGCTCGCGCAGAACGTGTTCATCGGGCCGGGCGTCACGATCGGGAAGGGTTGCCGGGTCGGCGCGTCGACGGTCATCGACGGCTGGACCGAGATCGGGGACGACAACGAGATCGCCCCGTTCGTGTCGATTGGCCTGGCCCCCCAGCACCTCAAGTACGCCGGCCAGCCGACGCGCGTCGTGATCGGCGACCGGAACATCATCCGCGAGTTCGTCACCATCCATCGCGGCACGGTGGAAGGCTCGGGTTTGACGCGGGTGGGCAACGGCAACCTGCTCATGGCCTACGCCCACGTCGCCCACGACTGCGCCATCGAGAACGACACCATCCTCGGCAACGGCGCCACGCTCGGCGGCCACGTGCACGTCGAGGACTGCGCGAACATCAGCGCCTTCTCGGGTGTGCACCAGTTCTGCCGCGTCGGCCGGTACGCGTTCATCGGCGGCTACTCCGTGGTCACCAAGGACGCGATGCCGTACGCCAAGACGGTCGGCAACCGTGCGCGGATCTACGGCCTGAACACCATCGGGCTCGTTCGGAGGGGGTTCTCGGCGGACGCGGTCGGCAAGTTGAAACGCGCCTACCGGTACCTGCTCGTGTCGAAGCTCAACACCACCCGGGCCCTCAGCCGGATCCAGGACGACGAGTCGCTGGCGTGCCCGGAGGTCCAGTACCTGGTTGACTTCATCCGCGGGTCCCACCGCGGCGTGCTGCTGCGCCGACCCACCCGGCGTGCGGACGAAGCCCTGGTGGACGACTAGCGCGTGAAGCGAGAGTGATCGAGCCGCGATGCGCATCGGCCTGATCGCCGGCAACGGCACCTTCCCGTTCCTCGTCCTCGACGCGGCCCGTCGCCTGGGCCACGACGTCACCGTCATCGCGGTCAGGGAAGAAGCGTCGCCGGACCTGAACGCGGCCGCGGCGCGGGAGCCGCGGGCCGAGATCGTGTGGCTGTCGCTCGGCCAGCTGAGCGCCTGCATCGAGGCGCTGCGGGCCGCCGGCGCGACCCATGCGGTGATGGCCGGGCAGGTCAAGCACGTCAAGATCTTCTCCGGCATCATCCCCGACCGCCTGCTGTTGTCCGTGCTGCTTCGGCTGCGGTCGAAGAACACCGACGCGCTGATCTCCGCGGTGGCCGACCTGATGCGGGCGCACGGCATCGAGCTGCTCGATTCGACCGCGTTCCTGACACCCCTGCTTGCCAAGCCGGGCTTGATCGCGTCCCGGCCCCTCGCTGCCGAAGAAGACGCCGACCTGGCGTACGGCTACCGGATGGCGGACGCGGTCGCCGGCCTCGACATCGGGCAGACGGTCGTCGTGAAGGACGGGGCGGTGGTGGCGGTGGAAGCCATGGAGGGGACCGACGCCGTCATCGCGCGCGCCGGACGGCTCGCGGGCCCGGGCACCAGGGTGGTCAAGGTGGCGAAGCCGAACCAGGACATGCGGTTCGACGTGCCGGTGGTGGGACTCCCGACCATTCATGCGATGCGCGACGCGGGAGCGTCCGTGCTGTCGGTTGACGCGGGCAAGACGCTCGTGTTCGACCTTCCGCAACTCATCGACGCCGCCGACCAGGCGGAGATCGCGATCGTCGGGCGCGCCCGCCCGGCGGACGCCTGACCGACTCAATCGCTATGAACATCGAAACACCCCTTCGGGTCGCGGCCATCGGTGTCGGACACCTCGGGCGGCACCACGCCCGGATCCTCTCCAGCCTGCCCGGCGCCGCGCTCGTCGGCGTGGTGGACATCAAGGCCGACCGCGCGGCCGAGATCGCGGACGCGTGTCACACGCGGCCATTCACGGACTTCCACGATCTGCTCGGCCGGGTGGACGCCGTCACGATCGCCGTGCCGACGCAGGCGCACCTCGACGTGGCCTCGGTGTTCCTCGATCGCGGCATCCCGGTGCTTGTCGAGAAGCCTCTGGCGCGGTCGGTCGAGGAGGCGGATCGGCTGATCGCCATGGCGTCCGCGCGCGGGACGGTGCTGGCCGTCGGCCACACCGAGCGGTTCAATCCCGCTGTCGCCGCCGCGTCCCCGTTCCTGCAGGACCCGCGGTTCATCGAGGTCCATCGCCTGGGCACGTTCCCCGAGCGCAGCCTCGACATCGACGTCGTCTTCGACCTGATGATCCACGACCTCGACATCGTCCTGTCGATCGTCCGGGCGCCGGTGGCGTCGATCGAAGCCGTCGGGGTCCCGGTCCTGACGGGACGGGTGGACATCGCCAACGCGCGGCTGCGGTTCGAGAACGGCTGCATCGCCAACGTCACGGCGAGCCGGATCAGCCGCGACCGCGTGCGGAAGATCCGCTTCTTCCAGCCGGACGCCTATCTCTCGATCGACTACGCGGCTCAGGAGGTCGAGATGTACCGGCTGGTGAGGGGCGCAGAGGTTCGCCCGGGGATCGAAGGCGGCAAGCTCGACGTGCCGCGCGAGGAGCCCCTCGTTCGGGAGCTGACCGACTTCCTCGCCGCGGTCCGGGAAGGCCGCCAGCCCCTCGTCACCGGAGAGGACGGCCGGCGCGCGCTGGAGCTCGCGCAGCGCATCACCGAGCGTATGGCCGCCGGAGTCTAGCCCGATGGCGATCGACAAACGACCGGCGCGCGTCGCCGCGATGTTCGATGCGATCGCCGCGCGATACGACTTCCTGAATCGCCTCCTGAGCGCCGGCTTCGATCGCCACTGGCGCTCCCGCGCGATTCGGTCGCTCCAGTTGACCGGCAGCGAGTCGATCGTCGACGTCTGCACCGGCACCGCTGACGTGGCCCTGGCGGCCGTCGCGGCCGTGCCCGGGGCGTCGCGGGTGGTCGGTGTGGATTTCTCGGGGGAGATGTTGCGCCTCGGCGCCGAGAAGGTGCGCGGGCGCGGGCACGCCGGCCGCATCGGCCTCGCCCGCGGGGATGCCACGAGGCTCCCGGCGCGGACCGCGTCGATGGACGCGGCGACCGTGGCGTTCGGAATCCGCAACGTGGAGCAGCCGGAACGGGGACTCTCCGAGATGTACCGCGTGCTCCGGCCCGGCGGCCGTCTGGCGATCCTCGAGTTCAGCATCCCCGCGTCCGCCGTGATCCGCGCGCTCTACCTCCCGTACTTTCGCCACGTCCTGCCGCGGATCGGCCGGCTGGTGTCCGGCCACGGCTCTGCGTATACCTATCTGCCGGCGTCGGTCGGGAGCTTCATCCCTCCAGATGTGATGCTCGACCTGCTGGGCGCCTGCGGATTCCGCGAGCCGAAGGCGATTCCGCTCACGTTCGGCATCGTCACACTGTATACGGCGCGCAAGTAAGAAGTCGGCAGCAGGCGGTCGGCAGCAGGCGGTAGACAGCTTGCAGCCGGCCCAACGATAACGGCGACCAAAGTCGGCCGTACGACGTCTATAATAGGAAGACGCCCTGCCAGCGCCTGCCCGCCCCGGCGGTCGTTTCACGCCAGGATGTTATACTTTCGCCTAATTCATGTATTTCGACTTCTATGACGACCGGCCGGACTACTTAGCGCTGAACCGCGACGTCGCGCGGCTCGAGGGGCTCCTTCATCTCATCGTCGCGGTCTCGGCCGCGTTCTTCCTCGATATCGTTGCCCTCATCGTGCTCGTGATGGTGGCGACGGCGCCCTCGGCGGACGAGGCCAGGCGAGCCGCTCGGGCCAAGGAAGAAGCAGCGGTCCGCTTCGTCTTCATGGCGCCACGCGTCGATCGCCCGTCGCGGACGGCGCCGCCCAATGCCGTCGCATCCGATCAGAACCGCAGGGCGGCCGCTCCGGAGCGTTCGCCGAACCCCACCAACCCGCTGCCGTTCTCACGCGGCAACACCTCGGAACGCGTGGAACAGCCGGCCATGAAGGCGCCGCCGCAGCGGACGGAACCTGAACCGCAGGAGCCCCAGGGGCAGAGAGCCGGGCAGAACGGGCAGAACGGGCAGATGGGCTCGGCGAACGCCCTGTCGTACACGGGACCGCCGATGGGCGTGGCGCGCAACGGGAACCCGGGGGCGATGGGTGCGCCGGGTCCGCTCTCCCAGGCGGTCGCCAATCCGTTCCGCTACGCGCAGGGCGACGTGTTCAACAATCCCGGCGGCGACGGCGGCCAGCTCCAGTCCGCCATCCAGTTCGATTCGAAAGGTGTCGAGTTCGGCCCGTGGTTGCGCCGCTTCATCGCTCAGCTCAAACGCAACTGGCTGATCCCGATGGCGGCCATGACGATGAAGGGGCATGTCGTCGTCACGTTCTACGTCCACAAGGACGGCACCATCACGGAGATCGACGTCCCGGGGCCGTGCCCCGTTCAGGCGTTCAACCGCGCGGCCTACGGGGCGCTCGTGACGTCGAATCCGACGCAGCCGCTGCCGCCCGAGTACCCGGCGGACCGCTGTTTCTTCACGGTGACGTTCTTCTACAACGAGATTCCACCCGATCGATGAGGCGGATGCGGCATGACGCGCACCCAGCAGGCCGGCTTGCTCGTCTTCGCCGTGGTCCTGGCGCTCTACGTGCTCGGCCGCCTCTACCTGCTCTAGCGGTGTGACTCTCCCCGGTCCTGTTCTCATCGCGGTGCTCGGCCCGACGGCCAGCGGCAAGAGCGCGTTGGCGATCGCCCTGGCCGAACGGTATGACGGCGAGATCATCAGCTGCGATTCCGCGGCGGTCTACCGGCGATTCGACATCGGGACGGACAAGGTATCCGTCGAAGACCGAAGAGGGATCCCTCACCACCTGATCGACATCGCCGAGCCGACCGAGGATTTCACCGCCGCGCGCTTCGGACGGGAAGCGGCCGACGTCGCGCGCGGGATCCTCGGGCGCGGGCGGGTCCCCATCCTCGCGGGAGGCACCGGGTTCTATTACCGCGCGCTGACCCGCGGGCTGTTTCCAGGGCCGGGCCGCGACCAGGCGCTGCGCGACCGGCTGGGCGCGATCGCGACGCGCCGAGGCGCGGAGTTCCTGCACCGGATGGTGAGGCGGGTCGATCCGCCCTCCGCCGCTCGCATCCACTCGCGCGACCTCGTCAGGATCGTGCGCGCGCTCGAGGTCTTCTTCCTCACCGGCGCGCCGCTGACCTCGCACTTCGCCGCGACGGTCTCGCCGCTGCCTGAGGTGCGGACCATCGGCCTCTTCGTCGACGTGCCGGCGATCGTCCTCGACGTCCGGATCGGCCGGCGCGTGGGCGAGCAGTTCCGTCGCGGCCTCGTGGCCGAGGTGAAGGCGCTGATCGAGGCCGGGGTGCCCCCGACAGCGCGGCCATTCGGGAGCCTCGGCTATCGCCAGGCGGTCGAGCACCTGCGCGGGCTGCGCGGCGAGGCGGAGACGCGCGACCTGATCGTCCGCGAGACGCGGCAATACGCGCGGCGTCAGTTGATCTGGTTCCGCAAAGAGCCTAACCTAGAGAAAATACCCGGTCCGGGCGACCTGCCCTCGGCATTAGCCTGCGCCAGCCGGATCATCGACCGTCGTGTCCACGCGCCGGATGCCAGCGCCGGCGGCCAGGAGCTTCTCTGATGCCAGCTACTTCCGAGTCCAAGGCCGCGCCGGGGACCCCAAACATCCAGGACGCGTTCCTCAATCACGCGCGGCGCGATCGGGCGCCGGTTCGCTTCCGCCTCGTGGATGGCTCCGAGTTCGACGGGCGAATCAAGAACTTCGACCGCTTCGCGGTCATCGTGGAACGCGAGGGCGTCGACCAGATGATCTTCAAGCACGCCATCGCCACGATCACAGCCGCCCGGACGGTCAACAGCTACTACAGCCACCAGGCACCGTGACGATCCCGCCCTTCTCGCGCGCCATCGTCATCGTGCTCGACAGCGTCGGGGTCGGTGAGCTGCCGGACGCTGCAGACTACGGCGACCAGGGGAGCAACACGCTCCGGAACATCGCGCGCCGCGTGCCGCTGCAGATTCCGACGCTGCGCAGCCTCGGATTGTCCCGCATCGTCGAGTTGCCGGGCGGCGAGCCGGTCGGGTCGCCTGGCGCCGCGTTCGGCCGGATGGCTGAACGGTCCCCGGGCAAGGACTCCGTGACGGGACACTGGGAACTGATGGGGCTCGCCATCGACCGGGCGTTCCCGGTCTTTCCTCACGGGTTCCCGCAGGAGACGATCCGCGAGTTCGAGCGGCGGATCGGGCGCAGGACGCTGGGCAACACGGTCGCGTCGGGCACGGTCATCATCGAGGAGCTCGGTGCCGAACACCTCCGCACCGGCTGGCCGATCGTGTACACCTCGGCGGACAGCGTGTTCCAGATCGCCGCTCACGAAGAGGTGGTCCCCGTCCCGGAGTTGTACCGGGAGTGCGAGATCGCGTACGACATGCTCGTGAACGGGATGGGGCTCGCACGGATCATCGCCCGGCCGTTCGTCGGCAACCCGGGATCCTTTCGCCGCACCTCGAACCGCCACGATTTCGCGGTCCCGCCGGCCGGCGAGACGCTGCTCGACCGACTGGCGGCGGCCGGCGTCCCCGTGTTCGCGATCGGCAAGATCGTGGACCTGTTCGCGGGACAGGGCATCGCCCAGTCGGTGCACACGGCGTCCGACGACGAGGGCATGGATCAGGTGGAACTCGCGCTGGCCGACAGGCCGCGCGGCTTGATCTTCGCCAACCTCGTCGATTTCGACACGGTGTACGGCCACCGGAACAACGTGGACGGCTACGCGCTCAATCTCGAGCGGTTCGACGCGCGGCTGTCGGAACTGCTCCCCCGACTGCAGCCCGACGACCTGCTGATCCTGACCGCCGACCACGGCAACGATCCGACGACGGCCAGCACGGATCACGCCCGCGAGTACGTGCCGGTCGTGGCATACGGCGCGCGCGTTCGGGCCGGGGCGGATCTGGGTACCAGGCCGACGTTCGCGGATCTCGGCCAGACGCTGGCCGACGTCTTCGGTGTCGGCCCGCTGGCCCACGGCACGAGCTTTCTAGACGAGATTCGCTGACCGACTCCCATGACGATTCGCGACGAACTCGAGGCGCGAGAGCGGCAGTTTCTCGCCGCCGAGGCCGCGCACAGCGCCGACACCCGGGGCCGGCTCAGGCCCGAGCCGGAAGACGACATCCGGCCGGCGTTCCAGCGCGACCGAGACCGCATCATCCACTGCAAGGCGTTCCGCCGCCTCAAGCACAAGACGCAGGTGTTCTTCTCACCGGCCGGCGACCACTACCGGACCCGGCTCACCCACACGCTGGAGGTCTCGCAGATCGCGCGGACGATTGCCAAGGCGCTTCACCTCAACGAGGACCTCACCGAAGCAATTGGCCTCGGGCACGATCTCGGGCACACCCCGTTCGGCCACTGGGGCGAGCGAGTGCTGAACGACCTGATGCCCGGCGGCTTTGCCCACACCCCGCAGAGCCTTCGCGTCGTGGACGTGCTCGAGCGCGACGGCCAGGGCCTGAACCTGACGTGGGAGGTGCGCAACGGCATCGCCCGTCACTCGAAGGGGAAGGACGGCGCGCCGACCGGTGGCGACGACCAGGCCAGGACGCTGGAAGGGCAGTCGATCCGCGTTTCGGATCTCATTGCCTACGTGAACCACGATACCGACGACGCCATCCGCGCCGGGCTAATGGTCGAAGGGGACCTGCCGCGTGGCGCCGTGGCGCTCCTCGGGCAGTCGCCGTCCGACCGGATCGGCCACATGGTGAGGGACGTCATCGTCTCCACGAAGGCCGCCGGCCTCGACCAGATCCGAATGAGCGCCGGGACCCAGGCGGCCACGCTCGAACTGCGGGCCTTCCTGTTTCGCACGGTGTACGAGAACGACGTGTCGACCGTGGAGTTCCGCAAGGCGGCCGGCATTCTCGGGGGGCTCTGGGAGAAGGTCCGGGAGCGACCGGACGAGTTCCTCGACCGCCGCACGGTCGAGCGCGACGGGGTGGACGCGGCCGTGCGCGACTTCCTGGCGGGGATGACCGATCGGTTCGCCGTCGGGCTGTTCGAGCAGCTCTTCATCCCCAAACCGTGGGTGGACGTGCCCCGCGACTGGCAGCGGGACTGACCCGACGCCGGGTCCGGCGCCGGTCGCCCCGCGAAGTCGGCCGTGGTATGATAAAAGGTCTGTCTCTTTGGGAAGTTCGCAGCCCTGATGCCTGAGATACTGCTCGATATCGGCCAGATGCGGGAGGCGCGCGATCACGTCGATCGCACGCTCGTGCCCTCGGCCCTGCCGACCACCGACGCGGACGCGTTTCGCGTGCAGGCGGACGTCCACCTGGCCTTCGATATCTTCAAGGATGGCACCCAGTTCCACCTGGTGGGCCGCGTTCAGTCCACGCTCGCGCTCTTGTGCGGGCGGTGCCTGGACGGCTTCGCCTTCCCGGTGGATCTGCCCTTCGACCTCCTCTACCTGCCGCACCATGACAACGCCGGCGGCGAAGAGGTCGAGGTGGAAGACGACGACCTGACGACGGCCTACTACCGGGACGACCAGATCGATCTGGGCCAGCTCGTGCTGGAGCAATTCTACCTGGCGCTCCCGATGAAGCCGTTGTGCCGCGAGTCCTGCCGCGGCTTGTGCCCCGAGTGCGGGACGAACCTCAACACGGCCACCTGTACCTGCGTACGCGAGTGGACGGATCCCAGGCTGGAAAGTCTGAGGGCGCTGCTCGACAAGGGCAATCGCGAGGTCTGACGCCGGGAGCCGGCGCAGGGTAACTGCTTCTTCTTTTTCAAGACAGGCTGGAGACCATGCCGAATCCGAAACGACGACACTCCAAAGCGCGCGGCGCCAAGCGGCGCACGCACGACACCCTGACGCCCGTGGCGCTGGCCGAATGCCCGCAATGCCACGAGCCCAAGCTGTCGCACCAGGTGTGCCCGCACTGCGGGTACTACCGCGGTCGCCAGGTGCGCGCGGTCAAGGAAGAGTAGCCAGCGGCGGGGCCTTGGACTGCGCCATGATTCGGATAGCCGTCGATGCGATGGGCGGCGATCGCGGCCCCGAGGTCGTCGTCGACGGGGCGCTCGAGGCGGCGCGCGACGGCGGGCTGTCGCTGTCGCTGGTCGGTCGCGAGGATCGCCTGCGGGCCCTGCTGGCGGAGCGCCCGGAGGCCTCGAGGTTCGACATCGTCATCGTCCCGGCGGCCGATGTGATTGGGATGGGCGAGGCGCCGACCGCGGGGCTCAGGCGCCGGCTAGGGGCGTCCATCAGGGTCGCCGCGGGGGAGGTGGCAGCCGGGCGCGCGGCGGCGTTGTTCAGCGCCGGCAACACGGGTGCCACCGTCATGGCGGCGCACGCGGCGTTCGGCATGCTCGACGGCGCGGAGCGGCCCGCGCTGGCCGCGACGGTGCCCACGCGTCGATCGGCCGCCGTGCTGCTGGACGTCGGCGCGAACGTCGATTGCCGGCCTCAGCACCTCGTGCAGTTCGCGGCGATGGGGACGGGCTACGCGCGGCTCGCGCTCGGAGTGGAGCGGCCCCGGGTCGGCCTGCTCTCGATCGGCGAAGAAGAGACCAAGGGAAACGACCTCACCCGTGAGGCCCACCGCCTGCTGAAGGCGAGCGGCCTCAATTTCACAGGCAACATCGAGGCGCGAGACGTCTATGCCGGCGAGGCGGACGTCATCGTTTGCGACGGTTTCACCGGGAACATCGCGCTCAAGGTGAGCGAGGGCCTCGCGGAGATGATCGACGGCCTGTTGCGCGACAGCGCGGCGAAGCTGGGGACCGACCTGGCGCCGCGGGTCGTTCAGGAACTGCTCAACGCGTTCCATCGGCTGGTCGACGATTCGGAGTACGGGGGGGTTCCTCTGCTGGGCGTCGCGGGGCTCGCCCTGATCGCGCACGGGCGCTCGTCGGCCAAGGCGGTCCGCCACGGCATCCTGGCAGCGGCGCGATTCGCCTCGACGGGTTTCATCGCGCGGCTCCAGCAGGAGATCGCGGCATCAGGAGAACTGCACCGGTGATCGCATTCATCTTTCCGGGACAGGGGTCGCAGGCCGTCGGCATGGGGAAGGCGCTGGCCGAGACGTTCGACGTCTGCCGCGACACGTTCGCCGAAGCGGATGCCGCGCTGGGGGAGCCGCTGAGCCGGCTGATCTTCGAGGGGCCGGAGGACGAGCTGCGCCTCACGGCGAATGCGCAGCCGGCCATCCTGACGGTCAGCACCGCCGCCTGGCGCCTGCTGGCGTCGCGCGGCATCGAGCCGGCGTTCGTGGCCGGCCACAGCCTCGGGGAGTACTCGGCCCACGTGTGCGCCGGCACCATCGAGTTCGCCGACGCGGTGCGCATCGTCCGCCGGCGCGGACGGTTCATGCAGGAGGCGGTGCCGGTCGGCAAGGGCGCCATGGCGGCGGTGATGGGCCTCGACGCGGCCGGCGTCGCGCGGGCGTGCGAGGAAGCGGCGCAGGGCGAAGTGGTGAGCCCCGCCAACATGAACATGCCCGGGCAGGTCGTGATCGCGGGGGCGGCCGACGCGGTGGCGCGCGCCGGCGAGCGGGCCAGGGAACTCGGCGCCAAGCGCGTCGTGCCGCTGCCGGTGAGCGCGCCGTTCCACTGCGCCCTGATGAAACCGGCCGAGGATCGGCTGGCCCCCGAGCTGCGCGCCCTGCGCGCCCGCGACCCGCGCGTGCCCGTCGTCGCCAACGTCGACGCGGAGCCGAAGCGCGACGCGGTGTCGGCGATCGAAGCGCTGGTGCGCCAGGTGTCGTCGCCCGTCCGATGGGAAGACGTGATGCGGCGGCTTGCATCCGAGGGCGTCCGCAAGTATGTTGAAGTGGGTTCCGGAATGGTACTCTGCGGATTGGGTCGGAAGATCGACCGCGAGGCGGCGTTTGCGAACCTCGAGGATCCGTCGGGGCTCGAAAAGGTCACAGCGCTCTGCGCGTAGCATCAGTCTGCTGATCACCCTTTGCGTGTATTATGTGGCGCTTGGCCCGACGGGAGGGCCAGGGAGCTGATCGCAATGTTCGATTTGACAGGAAAGGTGGCGGTCGTGACGGGCGCGTCGCGCGGCATCGGCCGCGCGATCAGCGAGACGCTCGCCCGCCAGGGCGCTATCGTGGCGATGACCGACGTCCTCGGTGACGCCGCGAGCCAGGCGGCCCACGACGTGGTCGCCGCCGGCGGCAGGGCGGAAGGCTACGCGATGGACGTCACCAACCCGGAGAGCGTGCAGGCGACCATCGAGAGAATCATCGAGCGGCACAGCCGCGTGGACATCCTGGTCAACAACGCCGGCATCGTCCGCGACAACGTGGCGCTCCGCCTGAAACGCGAGGACTGGGACGTGGTGCTGAACGTGAACCTCACCGGCACGTTCACCTGCACCCAGGCCGTGCTCCGCACGATGATGCGGCAGCGTGGCGGGCGGATCATCAGCATCAGCTCGGTGGTCGGCCAGATGGGCAACGCCGGGCAGTCGAACTACGCCGCGTCGAAGGCCGGCATCATCGGGTTCAGCAAGTCGCTGGCCCGGGAGGTCGCCGTGCGCGGCATCACCGTCAACGTGGTGGCCCCGGGGCTGATCGACACGGACATGACCCGCGGGCTGCCCGAGAACGTGCGGAACGAGTGGGCGTCGAAGGTTCCGCTCGGCAGGCTCGGCACCGCGGAAGACGTCGCCTCGGCCGTCTGTTTCCTGGCGACCGACGAGGCGTCGTATATCTCGGGGCAGGTCCTCGCCGTCAATGGCGCGATGTACACCTAGGAGGATGAATGGCCGCGGTTGCTGACAAAGTCAAGAGCATCATCGTTGAACAGCTGGGCGTTGACGAAGAAGAAGTGACTCCCGATGCTTCGTTCGTGGACGACCTGGGCGCCGACTCGCTCGACACCGTCGAACTCGTGATGGCGTTCGAGGAGGAGTTCGGCATCGAGATTCCCGACGAGGATGCCGAGAAGATCACGCGCGTCAAGGAAGCGGTCGATTACATCGAGGCGCACGCCAAGGCCAAGAAGTAGGGTCGGCGGGGCACGCCCGCGGTAGCGGTGTCGGCCCGCGCGCGTCCGCGCGCGGGACGGCCGCTTCAACGGAGGGAGCTTGAGCAGGCGAGTCGTCATCACGGGGATCGGTCTGGTCTCGCCGGTCGGCATCGGCACCGACGCCACCTGGCAGGGGCTGATCGCGGGTCGCAGCGGCGTGGCGCGCATCACCCGGTTCGACCCGGCGGACTACGGTTCGCAGATTGCCGGCGAGGTCAAGGGGTTCGATCCGCTCCAGTTCGTCGAGAAGAAGGACGTCAAGAAGATCGACGTCTTCATCCAGTACGCCATCGCCGCGGCGCAGTTCGCGATGGACGACGCCGGGCTGAAGATCGGGCCGGAGAACGCGACCCGGGTGGGCGTCTTCATCGCGTCCGGCATCGGCGGGTTCGCCACGATCGAGCGCGAGCACAGCAAGCTCCTCGAGGGCGGACCGGGCAGGATCTCGCCGTTCTTCATCCCCGCGGCGATCATCAACCTGGCCGCGGGCCACGTGTCGATCCGCTTCGGGGCCAAGGGCCCCAACTCGGCCACCTGCACGGCGTGCGCCGCCTCGGCGCACGCGCTCGGCGACGCGTGCGAGATCATCCGCCGCGGCGACGCCGACGCGATGATCGCGGGCGGGTCGGAATCCGCGATCACGCCGATGGGCGTGGGCGGCTTCGCCGCGATGCGCGCGCTGTCCACCCGGAACGACGCGCCCGAGAAAGCCAGCCGGCCGTTCGACCTCGAGCGCGACGGGTTCGTGATCGGCGAGGGATCGGGCGTGCTGGTGCTCGAGGAACTCGGGTCCGCGCTCAGCCGCGGCGCCCGCATCTACGCCGAGATCGTCGGATACGGGGCGTCGGCCGACGCCTTCCACATCACCGCGCCGTGCGAGGACGGTGACGGCGCGGTCCGGGCGATGCAGGCGGCGATTCAGCGGATCGCCCCCTCGGACGTTGACTACATCAACGCGCACGGCACGTCCACGCCCCACAACGACCGGATCGAGACGCTCGCGATCAAGCGGTGCTTCGGCGACCATGCGCCGAAGATCGCCATCTCGTCCACCAAGTCGATGACGGGGCACGCGCTCGGTGCGGCCGGAGCCCTCGAGGGGGGCATCACGGCCCTGGCGATTTACCACCAGGTGGTGCCGCCGACGATCAACCTCGAGCACCCGGATCCCGACTGCGACCTGGACTACGTGCCGGGCGTCTCCCGCCCGGTGTCGATTACCTACGCGATGTCGAATTCATTCGGGTTCGGGGGGACGAACGCCGTGCTCCTGTTCAGGCGGTTCGAAGCGTAGACCCGGCCCCGTGGTTCGGCGGGACTCAGCCCGCCCGTTTCTGTGATCAGTATGAAAACTGCCGTCTGCATCAAGCAGGTACCTGCGCGCGACTGGCAGCCGCGCGTCAACGAGGCGCGGACGTGGGTGCGCGACGAGGACGCGACGTTCGAGATGAACGAGCCTGACGCGTACGCGCTCGAGGAAGGCCTGCGCCTGAAAGAGCGCCACGGCGGAGAAGTCGTGGTCTGCTCGGCCGGGCCGGCGCGCGTGTCCCAGGTCATCCGGGAGGCGCTGGCCCGCGGCGCGGACCGCGCGATTCACGTCGAGTCGGACGGCCTGGCGTCGGCCGACGGCCTGGCCGTGGGCGGCGTCCTGGCAGAGGCGATGAGCGGCGAGTCGTTCGACCTCGTCCTGACCGGGCTCCAGTCCGACGACCAGGGGCTGGCCCAGGTCGGCGTCGTCCTGGCCGAGCGGCTCGGTGTGCCGCACGCGACGATCATCATGGAAGTGAAGGTCGAGGCCGGCGCGCTCCGCGTCAAGCGCGAGCTCGAGGGCGGCTGGTTCCAGTGGGTCGCGATGCCGCTGCCTGCGGTCCTGACGATCCAGAGCGGGATCAACCAGCTGCGCTACGCGACCCTCAAGGGGATCATGGCGGCCAAGAAGAAGGAAATCCGCAAGGTGGCCGCCGGCGCACACCGGTCGCGTCAGCGGATCACGAGTCTCTACGTGCCGCAGAAGACCAAGCAGACGCAGTGGCTCGCCGGCACGCCGGCCGAGGCGGCCAGGGAACTCGTGAAGCGGCTCAGAGACGAAGCCCGGGTGATTGACTGATCCCCGGCTCGCGGCTGGCGACTCGCGGCTCTCGGCGGTGTCACGCGTGACAAGGCCGCCAGTCGCCCGCCGCAAGCCGGATGAAGGGTGCTTATGATTCTCGTCGTAGCTGAACAGCGTGATGGACGGTTGAATCGGGCGAGCTGGGAAGCGGTTGCCGCCGCGCAGCGGCTGGCTGCGAAGACCGGCGGCGCCCCGGTCAAGGCGGCCGTGCTCGGCGGGAACGTCGGGGAGGCGGCCGCCGAACTTTCCGCGGCTGCCGTCGCCGAGGTGATCGCGATCGAGCAGCCCGCGCTCGACTCGTATACGGCCGACGGCTTCGTCGGCGCGCTCGCCCAGGTGGTGGCGCAGCTGGCCCCGACCTACGTCCTCTTCCCTCACACCTACCTCGCGCGTGATTTCGTGCCCAAGCTGGCGGCGCGGCTCGACACGGCGCTGCTCGCCGACGTCATCGGCCTTGCCGACGCCGAAGGCAAGCCGGCGTTCACGCGCCTGATCTTCCAGGGCAAGCTGGCCGCGGACGTGATCCCGGAGGGCGACGCGCCTTTCCTGGTGACCGTCCAGGCCGGGGCGTTCAGCGCGGACGGCGCGGAGAGGGGAGCGTCAGCGGCGCCCGTCTCGTCCCTCGGCGTGACCATCGAGGCGGCGTCGATCCGCCAGAAGCCGGAACCGCCGTTCCGCGAGGCGAAGCAGGCGGTGGACCTGTCGAAGGCCGCGCGCATCGTCGCCGTCGGCCGCGGCATTCGCGCGCAGGACAAGCTGCCCCTGGCCGAAGAGCTGGCCAGGGTGCTCGGCGCCGAGCTGGCCGCCTCGCGGCCGATCTGCGACGCGGGCTGGCTGCCGCTCGAGCGCCAGGTCGGAAGCTCGGGCCAGACGGTCTCGCCGAAGCTCTATCTCGCGCTCGGCGTCTCGGGCGCCATCCAGCACGCGGTCGGGATGAAGGCCTCGAAGACGATCGTCGCGATCAACAAGGACGCCGAGGCGCCGATCTTCGAGCTGGCGGACTACGGGATCGTCGGCGATCTGTTCGAGGTCGTGCCGGCACTGATCAAGGAGCTCCAGGGGTAGTGCTGTCCGCGCTGATCCTCGCCCTGCTCGTCGGGCTGTTCGCCGGGCTCTTCGGGGTGCAGGTCTACACGAGACTCCGACTGGTGCGCCGCGCCCACGGCAGGCTCCGGACGGATGGCGTGCCCGCGCGCGCCTCGCGGTTCCTCCGCGAGGTGGTGTTCCAGTCGAAGGTGATCTCGGAGAAGCCGGTGGTGGGCGTCGCCCACGCGCTGGTGTTCTGGGGCTTCGTGGCGTTCGCGGGCTACAGCGGCAGCCAGTTCCTCAAAGGCCTGGGCATCGTCGATCTCACCAGAACGGCCGCGTTCAGATACTATGCGCTCGCGCTCGTGCCGTTTGCGCTCGGGGTGCTGGGCGGGATCATCCTCCTCCTGATTCGCCGCGTGGTCTTCCGTCCCGAGGCGCTCGGGCCGCTGTCATGGGAGTCGGTCCTCATCGGCGGGTTCATCGCGACGCTGATGGTGACGTTCCTCCTGGACTTCAGGTTGACGGAGGGGCGAGCCGCCTCGGCAAACTGGTGGCTGCACGCGGTGGTCATCCTCGTCTTCCTGGCGCTCATCCCGAATTCCAAGCACTTCCATCTCGTGCTGTCTCCCGTGACGGTGTTCCTCGCATCCCCGGCGCTCGGTGACGTGAGGAACCTCGACTTCGAGAAGGAAGAAGTCGGCCTCGAGACGGTGGCGCAGCTCGAGAAGAAGCAGGTCCTCGACGCGTTCACGTGCGTCGAGTGCGGCCGGTGCCAGATGAACTGCCCGGCGTACGGGACCGGGAAGCTGCTGAACCCGAAGACGCTGGTCCTCAGGAACGAGGCCGCGCTCCTCGCGGGAAACATGGATGCGAAGCTGGTCGAGGTGTACGACCCCGGCGTGCTGTGGCAGTGCACGACCTGCGGCGCGTGCGAGCGCCAGTGCCCGGTGGGAATCGAGCATCTGCCCTTGATCATCGGCGCCCGACGCGGGCTCGTGTCGAATGGGGAGGCCCCCGATGCCCTCGGTGCGATGTACAACAACCTCGAGCGGCGCGGCAACATCTGGGGCTTGACGTCGGACGTCCGCCAGAAGTTCGTGGCCGCCGCGGGTCTCGAGGTATTCGACCCGGCGCGCCACGACTACCTGATGTGGCTGGGCTGCGCGGGCTCGTTCGAGGCGGACTTTCAGAAGGCGTTGCGATCGCTGTTCGAGATTCTGCGCTCGCGGAAGGTCACATTCGGCGTCTTGGCCAAGGAGCGGTGCACGGGCGACCCGGCCAAGCGGACGGGCAACGAGTACATGTTCCAGGAGTTGGCAACCGCGAACATCGCGGACTTCAGGTCGGCGGGTGTCGAGCGGATCCTCACCGCGTGCCCGCACTGCCTGAAGACGCTCGGCGAAGACTACAAGCAGTTCGGGTTCGACGCCGAGGTGCAGCACTCCGCGGTGTTCGTGTCGAAGATCGTCGGCGATCTCCGAGTGCCCGTGTCCGAAGAGGTCGTGCTGCACGACCCGTGTTACCTGGCGCGCTACGCGGGCCACACCGAGGAACCGCGAAGCCTGCTGGCGCGGGCGGGCGCGCTGGTCAGGGAACCGGAGCGCGCGGGCCACAACCCGTTCTGCTGCGGAGCGGGCGGCGGACTGCTGTTCGAGGAGCACGAAGAGGGGCCCCGCATCAGCCAGCGGCGTTTCGAGCAGCTCACGGCGACCGGCGCCGGGACGATTGTCACGGCCTGCCCGTTCTGCTCCATCATGCTGAAGGGCGCGCAGGCAAGCGCCAATGCCGCCACCGAGGTGATCGACCTGATGACATTCGTTGATCGCCGCATGAAACCGGCGTCGGCTGCCGCTCCGCCCCCGGACGCGCGGCCGACATCCACGAAGCCAGCGCCGTGAGCGAGAGCGACTGGCGCGCGTCGCGCCTCAAGCGGGCCGAGGCCGCGGTCATCGCCGCGATCGGCTATCCGGCGATTGCCGCGCTCGGCTGGACGTTCCGGTGGCGCGAAGAGGGCGCGGAGCATCTCGAGTCGGTTACGGCGTCCGGCCGCCAGCCGATCCTCGCGCTGTGGCACGGCCGCATCCTGCCGGCCACGATCTACTTCCGCGACCGCGGCGTGGTCGCCATTACGAGCCAGAACTTCGACGGCGAGTGGATCGCGCGTATCATGCGGCGGTTCGGCTACGCGCAGGCGCGCGGCTCGACGTCCCGGGGCGGCAGGCGCGCACTGCTGCAGCTCACGCGGGACATGGCAGAGGGCAGGCCGGCGGCGTTCACGGTTGACGGCCCGCGCGGGCCGGCATACCGGGCGCAGCCGGGAGCCGTGTGGCTGGCGAAGGCGACCGGCAACCCGGTGATCCCGTTCCACGTCGAAGCGGACCCGTGCTGGACGCTGCGCAGCTGGGATCGCACGCAGGTGCCCAAGCCGTGGAGCCGTGTCGTCATGGTCATCGGCGCCCCGCTCGAGGTGCCGGGGGACGCCGACGAGCCGGCGGTCGAACACATGCGCGTCGAACTCGAAGAGCGCCTCGAGGCGCTCCAGGGCCGGGCGCTCGAACTGCTCGGCCGGCCCTGACCTGCGGCTCGCGGCCTGCGACTTGCGGCGGTACCGGCGCGCCGGCCAGTCGTCAGGGTATAGTGTGACCCGGCCGCCAGCCGCGAGCCGAAAGCCGGAAACCGGAAGCCGCCTATGTCCCTCGCCCTCGTCTGGTCGGACCGCTTCATCGACCACGCGCCCCCAGCCGGACATCCCGAGCGCGTCGAGCGCGGCCACGTCATGCGGGCGGTCGTGGACGCGTGGCGAGGGCAGGGAGGCTCGGTGCTGGCCCCGCGGCCCGCCAGCCGCACCGAGATCGAGCGCATCCACGCGCCGGGTTACGTGGACCGACTGGCCGCATCCGCCGGATCCCCGGCGGTTCTCGATCTCGACACCTATACGTCTCCCGGCTCGTGGGACGCGGCCGTGGTCGCCGCCGGCGCGGCGATCACGGCGGTGGACCACGTGATCGGCGGTCACGGCGGCCACGACGACACGACGGCGGCGTTTGCGCTCGTCCGTCCACCGGGCCACCACGCGCTGCGCGATCGCGCGATGGGATTCTGCCTCCTGAACAACGTGGCGATCGCCGTCGCCCACGCGCTGGCCGGCGGGCTCGCCCGGGTCGCGGTGGTTGACTACGACGTCCATCACGGCAACGGCACGCAGTGGGCGTTCTACGACGACCCGCGCGTGCTGGTGATTTCGGCACACCAGTATCCGTTCTATCCGCAGACCGGCGCGGCGGGCGAGTGCGGCATCCGCGGCGGCGAAGGCTTCACCGTCAACATCCCGCTTCCGGCTGGCGCCACGGACGCCGACTACCTGCTGCTGCTCGACGAGGTCGTCGAGCCGGTGCTCGACGCGTTCGCACCGGAACTCCTGTTCCTCGATGCCGGCTTCGACGCCCACGACCTGGACCCGCTGGCGAACATGCACGTGTCAACCGCCGGGTTCGCGTGGATCGCGGCGCGGCTGCGCGCGGCAGCAAAGAGGTCCTGCGGCGGTCGGATTGCGCTCGCCACCGAGGGCGGCTACCACCTCGACGCGCTGAAGGATGCGCTCCACGCGACGATCGGCGCGCTCGCCGGGCCGGTGACGGACGGTCCAGTGGCGGCCGGCGACCAGCCCACGCGCTGCGGCACTTCGACGCTCGAACTGGTCCGCGCGTCCCAGAAGCGCTACTGGTCTACGCTATAATTACGGGATCTCGGTTCGGCCACCGCACCCTTGGGCGGCCGGGCGCGCAGTTTCATCCACTTGGCGACGGCGGCCGGACGGGCCGCCGGCGCGAGCAGGCAGGACCGACACCGTGCGCGAGTACACACCCCAAGCGCTCGACCGAAAGTGGCAGGCGCGCTGGATGGAGACCGGGGCCTTCGAGGTGACCGAGGATCCGTCGAAGCCGAAGTTCTACTGCCTCGAGATGTTCGCCTACCCGTCGGGGCACGCCCACGTGGGCCACGTCCGCAACTACATGATTGGCGACGTGATCGCCCGGCAGAAGCGGATGCGCGGCTTCAACGTGCTGCACCCGTTTGGATGGGATGCCTTCGGCCTGCCGGCCGAGAACGCGGCCATCAAGCAGGGAATCCACCCCGAGCGTTCGACGCTGGCGAACATCGCGCACATGAAGGGCCAGCTGCAGCGCCTGGGGATCAGCTACGCGTGGAACCGTGAGATCGCCACGTGCCAGCCGGATTACTACAAGTGGAACCAGTGGCTGTTCGTCCGGATGTTCGAGCGCGACCTCGCCTACCGGAAACGGTCCACGGTCAACTGGTGCCCGAGCTGCCAGACCGTGCTCGCCAACGAGCAGGTCGTCGACGGCGGCTGCTGGCGCTGCGGCACCTCTGTCGGCAGCCGCGACCTGGAGCAGTGGTTCCTCCGGATCACGCATTACGCGCAGGAGCTTCTCGACGCGGCCGACCGCTTGACCGAGTGGCCCGAGAAGGTCCTGACGATGCAGCGGAACTGGATTGGGCGATCGGAAGGGGCGCAGGTGAAGTTCCCCCTGCTGCCGGTCGGCGTCAGCACGCCGCCCGCCGGGCCGCGCCCGTCGGACGCGCCGGACATCGGCGTCTTCACGACCCGGATCGACACGATTTACGGCGCCACCTTCGTCCTCCTCGCGCCCGAGCACGAGTGGATCGAACGCATCGCGGCCGAGTCGGCGGCACCCGAACCGTTCCGCCAGCAGGTGCAGCGCTTTCGCGCCCAGGATCGGACCGCGCGCCTGACCGGGGAGGTCGAGAAGGAGGGGTTCTTCACCGGGCGGTACGCGGTGAACCCGTTCACCGGGAGAGCGGTCCCCCTGTGGGTGGCCAACTTCGTCCTCGGCGAGTACGGCACGGGCGCGGTGATGGCCGTCCCGGCCCACGACCAGCGCGATTTCGAGTTCGCCCGGAAGTATTCGCTGCCGATCGAGGTCGTCATCCAGCCGGCCGGCGAGGGCCAGGCGCCGTTGTCGGCCGACACCATGGCGGAAGCCTGGGTGGACGCGGGCCGCGTGGTGAGCTCCGGCGAGTTCTCGGGACTCTGGTCGGCGGACGCCATCGACAGGATGACCGAGGCGGCCGAGGCGCGCGGGATCGGCGCGCGGACCGTGCAGTTTCGGCTGAAGGACTGGGGCGTCTCGCGGCAGCGTTACTGGGGCACCCCGATCCCGATGATTTACTGCGAGGGCTGCGGCGTCGTGCCGGTGCCGGACGACCAGTTGCCCGTCGTGCTGCCGCAGGTGGCCCAGTTCACCGGGCGCGGCGATTCGCCGCTCGCGCAGGTCGCCGAGTGGGTGAACGTCGAGTGCCCGAAGTGCGGCGGGCCCGCCAGGCGCGAGACGGACACCATGGACACGTTCGTGGACTCGTCCTGGTACTTCTACCGCTATTGCGACCCGCACAACGACAGTCAGGCGTTCGCGCCGTCGGCCGTGAAGTACTGGTGCCCGGTGGACTTCTACAGCGGCGGCGTGGAACACGCCATCCTGCACCTGATCTACTCGCGGTTCTTCTGCCGCGTGTTCCGCGATCTCGGCATGGTGGACCACGACGAGCCGTTCACGCGGCTGCTGACGCAGGGCATGGTGCTGAAGGACGGGAACGTCATGTCGAAGTCGAAGGGGAACGTCGTTGACCCCGACGACATGATCGGACGGTACGGCGCGGACGCCTTGCGCCTCTATGTGATGTTCGTCGCTCCGCCGGAGAACGAGGTCGAATGGACCGACGCCGGCCTCGAAGGCAGCGCCAGGTTCCTGGCGCGGGTCTGGCGCCTGGTGGACCAGTGGTGCGACGCCTTCGCGGGCAGGAGGATTCCCGCTGCCGGCGGGCTGTCGCTCACCGAGGCCGAGCAGGCGGTCCGTCGCGTGACGCACGACACGATCCGTCGGGTCACGCACGACCTCGACCCGCGCGTGCACCTGAACACCGTCGTCTCGGCGCTGATGGAGATGGTCAACGAGCTGTACGCCTTCTCCGAGGGGCACACGAACATGGGGGCGCCGGGCCGGCGGCCGAAGGGCGAGCCCGCGCCGGCCGACGAACGGGCCGAGGCGCTCTCGGTTCTGAAGGAAGCGGTGGAGGCGCTGGTGCTGATGCTGTCGCCGTTCACGCCGCACACGGCCGAGGAGCTGTGGGAGATGCTCGGCCACCAGGGAGGGCTGACGGCGTCCGCGTGGCCTTCGTACGACCCGGTGGTCGCGCGCTCCAGCGAAATCGTCGTGCCGGTCCAGGTGAACGGCAAGCTGCGCAGCCGGCTCACGGTTCCACTGGATCTCGCCGAGGACGCCTTGCGGGAGATCGCGCTGGCCGACGCAGCCGTCCGGGTGCACACGGCCGGCAAGACGGTGCAGAAGGTCATCGTCGCCAAGGGCAAGCTGGTGAATGTGGTGGCTCGGTAGTTGTTCCGACGTTTGGGGGGGGCCGTGATCCGCAACCTGTCCGTGTCAACCGTGCTTCTCGCGGCCCTGGCGGCTTCGTCGTGCGGCTATGCGCTCGCGGGACGAGGATCGGCGCTGCCCGAAACGATCAAGACGATTGGCATCCCTGACTTCACCAATCACACGCCCTACTTCGAGGGCGGGCAGACGCTCTCGCAGCGTGTCCGCTCCGAGTTCATCGGGCGCGGCAAGTTCAAGGTGCTCCCGCAGGACTCCAACGTGGACGCGATCCTGAAGGCGGAAATCAACAGCCTCACGCTGACGCCGACCGCTTTCGACTCCAACCAGCTGGCCACGCGTTACGCGATCACGGTGGTGGTCTCGGTCCAGTTCATCCAGGCGTCCGACAAGAAAGTGCTGTGGCAGAACCCGAACCAGGTGTTCCGCGAAGAGTACCAGGTGTCTTCCGGCGGCGGGGTTCTCGATCCCAGCACGTTCTTCGGCCAGTCGTCGAACGCCGTCGACCGCATGGCCAACGATTTCGCCCGCTCGCTCGTCAGCGCGATCCTGGAAGGGTTCTGACGTTCCGCCATGCCGGGCCATGTGACTCCCGCCGCCGTCCGCCAGCAGATTGCCGCCGGCGCCCTCGAGCCGTTGTACCTCGTCACGGGTGACGACGAGGCCGAGATGGGCTCTATCGGCGCGGCTCTCACGGATTCAGTGGACGAGGAGTTCCGCGCGTTCAACGTCCAGCGGTTCTACGGGACCGACGTCGGCGTGACGATCGCGGCCGTCCTGGACGCCGCGGGGACCTTTCCGCTTCTGGCGCCACGGCGCGTCGTCCTCCTCCTTCAGGCGGAACGGACGCTGGCGCAGAGAAAGCCCAAGGCCGGGGACGCCGAGGATGGCGGGGACGACGAAGGCGGCGGCGGAGGCGCGAGCAAGTCCTCCCAACTCGCCCTCCTGAAGGCGTATGCCAGGCAGCCGCATGCGCACGCCGTCGTGGCGATCGTGGGTACCGGGCTGCACCGCACCTTCGAGCCCTTCTCGAGCCAGGCGGCCGTCGTGACCTGCGAGGCGTCGGCGGATGTGATTCGCGCGCTGGAAGCCGAGCACGGAGTGCGCTTCGACAGGGACGCCGCCGAACTGCTTCGCCAGATGGCAGGCGCCGACGTGGCCAGGCTGCGCGCGGACGTCGAGCGCGTGCTGCTCTATGCGGCAGGCCTGAAGAGCATCTCCCGCAGCCAGGTCAGCGACGTCATCGGGCGGGCGGCCTCGGCGGGCGGCAAGAAGCTCTGGACAGAAGTGGCGAATCGTCACGCGGCCGCGGCGCTCAGGGAACTGGAGCTGGAACTGGCCGAAGGCGCCGTGCCGTTCATGATGCTGGGGCTGCTGCGGTCGGTGGTGGAGCGGACCGTCGCCCCGCGCGACCTGCCGGGTGCAATCGACGCCCTGCTCAGGACCGACCTCGCGCTGAAGACATCTCGCGGAGATCCGCGGGTGCTCCTCGAACGGCTGATCGTGGAACTGTGCGCGACCGGGAAGGAGTAGCCTCGGCGCGACGGCCAGGCCACTCCCGCACCCGGGCTAGGTGTTCGGCGTGGTGGCCTTGTTCAGGCTGAGCTGGAGCCGGGACTTGTAACGGGCCGCGGCGTTGTCGTGGATAATGCCCTTGGCGGACATCTTGTCGATGAGCGAAGAGGCCTCGGCCATCTGGCCCTTGACCTTCTCGATCTCGTTTGCGCTCACCGCCGCGCGGATCGTCTTCAATGCGCTACGAAGCTGCGACCGATACTGGCGGTTCTTTTCCCGGCGGACCACGCTCTGGCGGTGCGCCTTCAGTGCGGATGCGTGACTGGCCACGTTTGTCTTCCCCTCTGAACAGTCGTCTGCGAGGCCGATCGGCCCGGCGCGAAACTCCTATGATAGCACAGGTTTCGCCCGGCCGGGGCCCTACTGTCCAGGCCGGGATCGGCCGACACACTATGGTGAAACTCGTGTCCCCTTCGTGCATCCGGAGAGGAACCCCTTCGTGACCAGCCCGGTCGTCCGCGATGTCAACTCCATTCTGGACGTAATTGAGGCCAAACGGCCGACCGTGGCCTCGCACTCCCGCCGCGTCGCGGCATACGGCGTCCAACTGGCCGCCCAGTACGGCCTGCCGGACGCGATGAGAGAGACCATCCGGGTGGGGAGCCTCCTGCACGACATCGGGAAGATGCTCGTCCCGGCCCGCATCCTGTCGAAACCCGGCAGGCTGACCGAGCAGGAATGGCATGCGCTCCAGAGCCATCCAGAGCGCGGTTTCGACATGGCGGAGCGCCTGGGGTTCGACGCCGGAATTCTCGACATCATCCTCTGCCACCACGAACGGAACGACAGCAGCGGGTATCCTGATGGCCTCGAGGGCAACGCCATCCCGTGGATGGTCCGGATCGTCAGCGTGATGGACGCCTTCGACGCCCTCACTTCCCCGAGAACCTACCGGGCTGCGCTGTCGGTGGACGCCGCCCGCACGCTGCTGGCGCGCGAAGCCGTGGACCGATACTGCCCCTGGGTCGTGAGCGGACTGCTCTCGATGCCACGGACGACCCTCGACGCGGTGGCACACGGCGAACTGGACCGCTACCGTCCGGACGGCCCGCCCGGCCACGAGGTCCTTTGTGCCGCGACCACGCCGTGGACGACGGCTTGCCTGGACGACATGAGGTCGGTCACCGCTTGGTGACACCGAGTAGCCGGTTGCCGACCGCCCCGCTATCCGCAGGTCCCCGCCTTCGTTATACTGGCCCCGATGATTGTCGTTGACGGGCTCACCAAGGCGTATGGCTCCCTCCAGGCGGTTGCCGGGTTGTCGTTCTCGGTGGCCAAGGGAGAAGTTGTCGGTCTGATCGGTCCGAATGGGGCCGGCAAGACGACCACGCTCAAGTGCATGGTCGGCATCCAGGCGCCGACCTCCGGCTCGGTCCGTATCGACGGCCGGGACATCGTGACCGATGCCATCGAGGCCAAACGCCGCCTGGCGTTCATGCCCGATGAACCGCAGCTGTTCGAATATCTCACGGTCCGCGAGCACCTGGCCCTGGTGGCGCGGCTCTACCGCGTCACGGAGTACTCCGCCCGAATCCCGCTGCTGCTCGGGGAACTGGAGCTGTCCGGCAAGGAAGGCGCGCTGCCCGGCGAGCTGTCGCGCGGCATGAAGCAGAAGCTGGCCATCGCGTGCGGTCTGCTGCACGACCCGGCGGTTCTGCTGTTCGACGAGCCGCTCACCGGCCTCGACCCTCTCGGCATCCGCCGTATGAAGGAGACCATCGTCGCGCGCGCCCGCGCCGGTGCGGCCGTCGTGGTCTCGTCGCACCTGCTGCACCTGGTCGAGGAGATCTGCACCCGCATCCTGATCCTCAACAAAGGGACGAAGGTCGCGGACGGCACGCTGGAGCAGCTGGCGGCCCGGGCCGACCTCGCTGCCGCCGGTTCCGGCCTCGAGCAGATCTTCCTCCACGCGACCGGATACGACAGGGACGACGGGGCCTCATGACCGGCGCGTTCCTCTATCTGACCGCCTGTTCGCTGAAGAACCGGGTGCTCCGCCGGTTTCGGCGCCTGCGGGAGCCGCGCTACGTCGCTGGCCTGATCGTGGGCCTGCTCTACCTCTACTGGTTCGTGGCCAGGAATCAGATGCGGGCGGCCCGGCCTGGCGGCGGCGGCCTCGCAGCGCTCGCGCCGTTCGCGGCGAATATTGTGTCGGGCGGCGCCTTGCTCCTCTGGGTCGTGGCTCTGCTGGTCTGGCTGTGGCCATCCGCGTCGAAGGCCTGGAGTTTCAGCGGCGCAGAGGTCCAGTTCTTCTTCACCGCGCCGGTCTCCCGGCGTCAGCTGCTCAACTACAAGCTGCTCCGCTCACAGCTCGGCCTGCTGTTCGGCGTGCTCATCGCATCGCTGTTCACCGGCGCGGCGCGGGCTGCGGCCGCCGGGCGATGGTCGTTCCTGCTCGGCGGGTGGCTGCTGTTCGCGACGATCTTCCTGCACGTGCTCGGCGCGAACCTGACGAAGGCGAGCTTCCGGGCGCCGGCCGCGAGGGTGCCGTGGCTGGCGTGGGCGTCCGCGGCGGCGATGGTGCTCGTGTCAGGCACGGTGCTCGGTTCGTACGCCGTGCACGCGCGCGCCCTGGTGGCGAAGCCGCCGGCCGAGATGCTCGACGCCGTTCTCGAGGTGAGCCGCGGCGGCGTGATGGCCGTCGCGCTCTGGCCGTTCACCGCCATCGTCGCTCCCATCTTCTCGCAGGTGCCCGCGACCTTCGCGCGCGCGCTCGTTCCCGCGTTCGCCGTCGTGGCCCTCCACTACTGGTGGGTGCTGCAGTCCGACGCGCAGTTGGAAGGGGCGGCCGCGGCAGCCGAGCTGCACGGGGCCCGGAAGCGGGGCGGCCTGCCCGCTCCAGTGCTCCGCGCCGCGCCGTTCACCCTGGCACCGGAGGGCCGGCTGGAGACGGCCATCCTCTGGAAGAACATGATTCAGATCGGCCGCTACGTCTCCGTCACGACGCTGATCCGGGTGTTGCTCCCGCTCATCGCGCTCGCGTTCGTCATCGGCCTCAACAACCGCGGCGGTTCGCTTGCCCCGTTCGTCCTGATGATGGCGGTCTTCCTCGCGATCATGGGCCCCTACATGTTCCGAAACGACCTTCGGATGGACATGCCGCTTCTGCCGGTGCTGAAGACGTGGCCCATCAGCGGCCGCGAACTGCTGCTCGGAGAGTTGCTCGCGCCGGCGTTCGTCCTGTCGGCTGCGGTCTGGTTCCTGCTGGCTGTCGCCTTCGCCTTGTCACGGTCGTGGAGTGTCGGGCCCGGGGACACGCTCGGCAGGGCAGTGATCGCGATATCCGGTGCGGTGCTCGCGCCCATGCTGATCGCGGGGCAGCTGCTCATCCAGAACGCGGCGGTGGTCCTGTTTCCCGGGTGGATTGCCACGGGTGGCGCAAGGCCGCGAGGCATCGAGGCGATGGGCCAGAACATGTTGATGCTCGCAGGGACGCTCCTGGCCCTCGCCGTCGGCGTGCTGCCTGCGGCCGCTGCGGCCGCCGGCCTCGGTTTCCTGCTCTACGCGTTCATCGGCTGGCCTGGCGTCCTGCCTGCCGCGCTCCTCTTCGCCGGCGTCCTCGTCGTCGAGGTCTGGCTCGTGCTGACGTGGCTCGGGCGGGTACTCGAGCGCACCGACCCGTCGCAGATCGAGGTCGCCGAGTGAGCGGCCGCTACCTGCCGATGGCCATGAAGCCGGCCCAGTAGAACGGATGGCGGGTCGCCGGCTGGGCGAGGACGCCCTTCATCGCCTTCTGCAGCGACTCTGCCGCGCGTGGGGGGCGTACGCCCGTGCCCGGTGGGAGGGCATGCGACCGGTGGAAGCGTGCGGCGATATTCGGGTCGGACGGGCCGCCGAGCCATCGGTTGACAACCAACGCGGGCGTCCCCCCTATGGAGAGTGACCAGGCGAGTGCCGTCAGCGCCTCGCCCTCGCCGGACGCTGCCCCGTACTCGACCCGAGAAGCCACCGCCACCTCCCCCGGGAAGTTCCACGTCATCAGCGACGCAATCTCGATCAACCCGGTCGCCGCATCGGCGCTGTCGGCAGGGGTGAGCGCCAGCAGCGAATACAGTGGAGTTGCCTCGGTCAGCACCAGGGGAACCGCGAGGTGGACGATGGCGCCGGGGGAGACGCCCTGGGCCAGCCGGTCCGCGCGAGCCGCGTCGCCGAGGTACGTCTTGCTCCGGGCCGGCCCGAACAGCGCCGCGATGCTCAATACTTCCCGGTCTGCCGCGGGCTGCGGCGCCGCTGACACAGGCGGCCTGACGAGCGCGAGGCGTTCCTCGACGGCCTTGCCGAGGCTGGGATTCCCGAATCCCACCAGCGACCGCCGCGTGGCGGCGTCCGGCCGGACATCTTCCATGGCCGCCAGGGCGGACAGTGACGGCGCGTACGCGACGGCCGCATCCTCCACGAGGAAGCGGCCGGCGGCCGTCTGCAGCGCCTCGAATGGCAACGACCACAAGAACGCGTCGGGGACGATGACCAGCCGGCTCTTCTTTGCGAGCACGGCCTCGACGGGCTCCAGGAGCAGCGTGTGAAGCTCGCGGCCGAGTACGACCGCGGCCTCTTCCTTCATCGCGATCGCTTCCCGGAAGCGACGGACCTTCTGGCCGAGGTCCGCCGACTTCACTTCGACGGCGGCAGCCTTCTGCACCGACCAGCGGGCCGGGGCGCCATCACTGGCAATGGCGAACACCCACGTCCGCGACTCGCCAACGACAAAGGAGACCAGGGCGGCGGAGGGCGAACCGAGGACCGAGGCACCTTCCGGCCCGCATGGCTCTCCCTGGGCGCGCATCTCCCGGAGCGACGGGTGCGCCTCGTAGATTCGCCGCCGTAGCGCGTCGCGGTCGGATTGCCGTGCGGCCCGTTCGGTCTGAAGCGCCGCCAGGCGGGCCGCGTCGGCTGTCTGGCGCCCGCGCTCCCGTCGGATCTTCACGGCGAGCGTTCGCAGGTCTTTTGCGTTCGCGCGTTCGAGGTCGCGTTCGTCGGCGGTGAGGCCTCTCACGACGACCGCGCCGTCGCCTCCCAGCATGTCGGCCAGCGCACGCTGGTGGCCGCGCTCGGACCATCGGAACGCCTCAGCGAGGTCGCCCTGTCCCGCCAGCAGATCGACCAGGGCCAGGTACGGCGCACGGCGATTGTCGAAGAACGTGTCGGCGGCCGGCCCAAGGGGGACGTCGGCGAGTGCCGCCACCGCTTCCTCGTACGCCGCGCGCGCCTCGGCCGGGCGTTTGGCTTGCTGATGCGCCCGTCCAGCCACCACGCGCGCGTATGCAACCGTGTCGAAGTGCTCGATGGGAACGGCGAGTTCCGCGGCGCGCGTGACCGATCCGAGCGCCGCGACAATGTTCCCCTGATCGAACTCCAGCTGGCCTCGCAGGGCGAGAATCGTCGAGACGGCATTGGCGTCCGTCTTCGATTCGGCGAGCGCCAGGGCGCGTTCGTACGCCTTGCCGGCGTCTTCCGATCGATGCTGCGACGCGTGCAGGATGCCCATGTGCACGAGCGTCCACATCACACCGACATCGTCCTTGGTCTTCTCCCGAAGCAGGAGGCTCCGCTCGTACTCCGTCAGCGCGATCTCCGGCTGCCCCTGCGAGAAGTGCGCGCCTCCCATTCCGCCAAGATCTCGCGCCTGTCCCGAGTCGGACGTTACCGGGTCGTCCGTGATCGACCGATCCAGGTCCAGCGCCTTTTGGTAGAACTCGAGTGCACGCGGGAAGCTGCGTTGAAGTGCGTAGAGCTGGCCGACGGCGAAGCTCGTGGTCGCGCGCGCGCCGACGTTCTTCAGTTGCTCCCAGACCTGGAGACTCTTGAGCTGGTGCTCGAGGGCACGGGCGAGGTCGCCCTGCAGCCGGAAGATCTCGCCCATCCCGGCCCACGCCCTCGCGGTCCCGGCCAGGTCGCCGCCAGCCTCTGTCAACGCGAGGCTCTTCTGCCAGGCGTCGATCGCCGCGGCGTAGTCTCCAAGCTCCTTGTGCACCATCGCGATGGCCTGGAGCACGGCCGATTCTCCGTACTTGTCCCTGGTCCGCTGCCGGGCCACGACCGCTTTAGTGTAGTACTCGAGCGCCCGGGTGAAATCCGTCTGCATGTAGAGCGCGTTGCCCAACCCGTGCAGCACGCTCGCCATCCTCGCGTCGTCATTCAGCCGTTCGAAGACGTCGTAGGCCTGCTGGTAGCGTTCGGCGGCGTCTGCGAAGCGGCCCCGCATGTAGGCGAGGTTGCCAAGGTTCGCGTCGCAGGCGGCGACCTCCTCACGATTCCCGTCCGCGGCGAATGCGTCCCGCGCGCCCGTGAAGGCGTTCGAGGCTTCGTCGTACCGCCCGGTGAGCATGCGCAGCGATCCGATCTGGATGAGGCCGCGTCCGAGGGCGTCGGGGTTCTCGAGCGTCTCGGCCAGGTGCGTCAGCGTCGTGAGCGCATCGAGCACGTCGTTGAAACGCTGTTGGCCCTGCAGCCGGCCCGCCTCCACAAAGAGCCCTGCCAGCGTATCGTCCGACGCCATCTCGGGATCCGCTGCGATCACCGCGTCGCGCTCGGCGGCCGGCACGGCGAGGAGGCGCCGCGCCAGCTCTCCCGCGGGCGAAACTTCGTTCCAGATCTTCCAGGCGCCGCTGTCGTCCTGCAGGAACGTGAAGTCGCGAATCCTCCGCTCGCGCCTGACTGCAGTGGCCTTGTCGTTGGTGACGCTGAGTTCGAGGATGGCGCGCGCCTTGCCGCCCCCGGCATCGGCGCTGGCGTTGCGCACGGCCAGACCGGCCAGTGTCACCTGCCGAAGGTCGAATTCGACCAGGACGATGTTTCGGCGCGAGCGGGCGGGGCCTGCCACGTGCCAGAGCGTCGTCATGCCCTCGAGGTCTTTTCGCGCGTACGCGTCGAAGTAGCGCTGGAGAAGGTCCTTGAACATGCGCTCGGCATCGGCCGGGGCCAGCACGACGGCAGGTTTCTGCGGGACGGCGGGAGGCTGAGCCGACGAGTTCCTCGGAACGCCAAACGACAGAAGGGCGAGGAGGGCGACCACTGGACCACCGGTCAGCGAATTCGCGCGTCGCACGAAGGCTCCTTCGATGAGAGGGTTCACTCTCTTCCGCACGCACGATCTTAGACTCCAGCGGAGTGGAATCGGGCACTTATGGGAGCACGGAAGAGAATTGAGAATGGAGGACGCCGCCAGCCAGACGCCGCCAGCCGCAAGCCGCAAGTCGGAATCAGTATCGCGCGGGCTTGATGATCTCGTACGGGCCGGATGCCGGCGGCGTGTCGGAGTAGCGGACCACCGTGCGGCCGTCAACGACTTCGACCGTCTTGTAGTAGACGGCGGGGCGAGGCTGGGCGGCTCCACCGGCCCCGACCGCGGTCTGGGTCTTGACCTTGCGGACGTAGTCGCGGGTTTCCTGGTAGGGCGGCACCTTGTTGCCGTACCGATCCACGGCCAGCGGACCCGCATTGTAGGCTGCCAGCGCCAGTTCCTCGTTTCCATTGAATCGATCGAGGAGCTGCTTCAGGTAGGTCGTCCCGCCGCGGATGTTCTCCTTGGGGTCGAACGGCGACCGCACTCCGAGCTGCGCGGCCGTGCCCGGCATCAGCTGCATCAAACCCTGGGCCCCCTTCGCGGAGACCGCCAGCGGGTTGTATCCGGACTCGACCTGGACGACCGCCCGCACGAGGTCCGGGCGGATGCCGTTGGAATTGGCCTGCTCGACGATCAGGTCGTCGTAGGTGTCGTGGTACGCGCGGGATGTGGGCTTGGTGACGAGGACCGGCTCGGTGGAGTGGGGGACCTTGAAGGTGCGCACCTCGGATGTCACGTCAACAGGCGCCTTGTCCGAGAGCACCAGCGACCCGTTGGCGTCGCGCCAGGTGTAGATCTGCGCATTGGCGACCGAACTGGTCGCTATCACTGCCAGGACGAGCAGGGCGTAACGCAGAAAGAACACCTCTAATCGTCGTATCGGCATTCCGAAGAGAATCTGCAGCCCCGCGATCGAAAATCCCCTGCTACTGGCGTTGTGCCAGGAGCAGGAAGATGATGGCGACGACGATGGCGAAGAAGACCGCGACCGCGATCTTCCACGGGCTCTTCGGATACCGCCCGGAAATCGCTCCCGTGTAGCCGTTGGCGACCACCTGGAAGACGCGTCGGCCGTAAGTGTACGTCAGAAGCCAGACGGGAACCAGGATGTGCTTGAACGTCTCAGCCGAGTACGTGGGGAAGATCTCGAGGTTCCGCTGGGTGTCCCCGGGGACCTCGCTCGAACACAGCGCCCGAAGTTCCCCGGTCATCCGCTCGCGCGCCTGCCTGGCCGCGTCCAGCAGCACGACCTGGTAGTGTTCCACCACGTAGCCCGAGAGGTAGGCGGTGTCGTAGGGGACGAGTTCCTTCGTCGGGAACGGCTCGATTCCCCTCAGCAGACCGGCATCGACGCCACGGCTCCCCGAAACGGGTTCGTCGTCGAAGAAATGGGAGACGTGCCCGCTGGCCGGTTCCCAACGCACCTTCTGGACCTGGCGAGTCTGGCGCTTGCCCTCGTTGTCGGTGTATTCCTCCTGGACGTAGTAGTAGTAGCCGGCCTCGGCCCGCCACGGGCACTCCGCGTGGGCGTCGAACGTCCAGTAGGGAAGGTACATCCCCTTCGTCTGGTCCACCAGCGCCCTGTTCTTGAGCGCGTTCGGGGCGAACCACCGTCCGGCGTACCAGCCGCGCATGTGGTCGCGGACCTCCGCCAGCGTGACCTTGAAGGGCAGGAGGCTCTGGGGGCGAATCGGCGACTTGATCTCCTGGTAGTCCACCAGCGCCGGGGAGCCGCAGAACTCGCAATTCTGCCCGACGAGGGCGGGGTCGTAGACCATCACCGCCTTGCAGCTCTGGCACTGCACGCTGCGGCGTTCGGTCTGCCAGCCGCGCTGTTCGTCCGGAATCGCCCGGAGCGCGGAGACGAGGTCGAGCTCCTGGATCTTGCCGGTGTCCTTGTCAACGACGTAGGGCGCCTCGGTGCCGCAGAACGGGCAGACCAGCTTCTGTTTCGAGGGATCCCACTCCGCCTGTGCGCCGCACGCCGGACACGGGTGTTTTTCGATCGCGACGATCTCGGTCATGTGGACCTTCCGCGCGCTGGCTGGCGACTTGCGGCTGGCGACGTGCGACGCAATCACGCCTGACGCTGCCGCAAGCCGCGAGCCGCAGGCCGCAAGCCGTAAGCCGCAGGGCGCAGGGCGCACGCCGGCCTACTGTGCCAGATATGTGTCCAGCGCGGCTTTCGTGATTCGGTAGCTGGCGCCGATCTTCTTCGCCTTGAGTTCGCCCGACTCGATGATCGCCATCACGTCCGCTTCGCTCACCCCCAACTGCCTGGCGGCGTCGGCGGGCGAGAGGAGGACCGTCGATGCAGCCGCGGGCGCCACGGCTGCGTCCGCCGCTCCTTTCGCCGCCGCCGACCCGGCCTGCGCCGGGCTCATGCCCTGCTGCATCATCTGCTGCGCGATCCCGAATCCGACGGCGAGTTCGGCGGCCATGCCGCCCCCGCCGGCGGTGCCCGACTCCATGCCCTTGCCCATCTGGTACTTCACGAAGTCGTTCAGGTTGCCGACGGCAGCCATGCTCGATCGCTTGTCGATGGCCTCTTCGACCTCCGGCGGCACCGACACGTTTTCGACGATGAAGCTGGTGATTTCGAGACCGTACTTGCCCCCGACGACCGGGTTGATCAGCGGGAGCAGCGCCTCACCGAGCTCGGTGTAGCGGGTGGCGACATCGAGGGCGGGCACGTGCGACGAGGCCAGCGCCTCGCTGAAGATGCTGACGATGCGCGACCGCATCGTCTCGCCGAACTCGTCGAGCCGGAAGTGCTGATCGGAGCCGGCCACCTCCTTGAGGAACAGCTTCGGCTCGATGATCTTGAAGTCGAACGTGCCGAACGCGCGCATCCGGACCACGCCGAAGTCCTGGTCGCGGACCATGATCGGGTTGGCGGTGCCCCACTTGTTGCCTGTGAAGAGCCGCGTCGCGATGTAGTAGACGTCGGCCTTGAACGGGGAATTGAACCCGTATTTCCACGACTGGAGCTTCGTGAGGACGGGGATGTTGTCGGTGGTGAGCGTGTGCTTGCCGGGCTGGAAGGTGTCGCCGAACTGGCCCAAGTACATGAACTGGACGACCTGCGACTCGCGGACGATCAGCTGCGCGCCGTTCTTGATGGCCTTGTCTTCGTCGGGATAACGGTACGACAGCGTGTCGCGCGAATCGTCGGTCCACTCGATGACGTCGATCAGTTCGCCCTTGATGAAGTCCATCAGTCCCATCGCTGCCTCCAATCCGGCTGGCGGCGCGCGGCTTGCGGCCTTCGGCCGGAAGCCTGACACCGCCATGAGCCGAAAACCGAACGCCGAGAACCGACAGCCGAGAGCCTATTTCCCGCGCGCCATTTCTGTAACCACGGCGCGCGCCTCAGTGAGCATCTGGTCGATCCCGGCGGGATTCCTGCCGCCCGCCTCGGCGAAGTCGGGCCGCCCCCCCCCGCCGCCGCCGACGAGTGGCGCAATCCGCTTGACGATGTTGCCCGCGTGCACGTTCGGCACCAGGTCCTTCGTGACCGAGACGACGATTGACACGCGGCCGTCGCTCTCCGAGGCGAGCACGACGACGCCGCTTTCCAGCTTGTTCTTCAGGGTGTCCGCGAGTTGTCCGAGGCCATTCTTGTCGAGGCCCTGGACACGCCGCGCCACGAGTTTCACGCCGCCGGCGTCTGCCGTGTCGTCGCTGGCGGCGCCCGGAACGGCACCGCCCCCGAGCGCGACCTTCATCTTCAACTGGCTGTTCTCGCGGGCAAGTCGCTTGGCCTCGCCCTGCAGGCGCTCGATGGCCGCCTCGGCCTGGCCGGCTGGCGTCTTCAGCGCCGACAGGATCGCCTCGAGGTCGCGGCGCTGCTCCTGGTGGAGCGCCAGCGCTCCCGAGCCCGTCACCGCCTCAATGCGGCGCAGGCCGGACGCGACGCCGGTTTCCTGGACGACGCTGAAAAGGCCGATGTCACCCGTGGCCTTCACGTGCGTGCCGCCGCACAATTCCATGCTGAAACCAGGGACGGAAACCACGCGCACGGTGTTCCCGTACTTCTCGCCGAACAGGGCCATCGCGCCCGCCGCAATGGCCTCGTCTGTGGACTTCACCTCGGTCTGGACCGGCGTGTTCCGCCAGACCTGTTCATTGACGAGGCGCTCCACTTCGGCCAGCTGGTCGCGACCGAGTGCCTCGTAGTGCTGGTAGTCGAAGCGCAGGCGCTCGGGCGACACGAGCGACCCGCCCTGCTTGACGTGGGGACCGAGCACCCGTCGAAGCGCGGCGTGCAGGAGGTGAGTGGCCGTGTGATTGCGTCGCGTCGCGTCGCGCGCGATCTCGTCCACTTCGGCGGTGACCAGTTCGCCCTCCCGGATGACGCCGGACTCCACCCGCACCCGGTGCAGGCGCGGGCGATCGGGTCCGGCCTTCACCAGACCTTCCACCGCGGCGCGGCCCGGGCCGGACTCTCTGGCGATCGTCCCGGTATCAGAGACCTGCCCGCCCGACTCGACGTAGAACGGCGTGCGATCGAGCGCCAGGTACCCGACCTGGCCCTCGGTCAAGGCCTCGACATGCTGGGCCTCCTCGTCGAGGATGGCCAGGACCACCGCACCGGGCAGTCGCGTGGACAAGTACCCTTCGAACCGGTCCGCGGTGCCCCGCAGTTCGTCGGTCGCGGCATCAAATCGGTCCGCGTCGGCCGTGGCCGTGCCAAACCCGTGGCCGGCGCGGGCCTTCTCCTTCTGAGCCTCCATCGCCCGTGTGAAACCCGCCTGATCGAGCTTCACCTGCCGCTGGCCGGCCAGATCCTCGATGAAGTCCTTCGGCACGCCGAACGTGTCGTAGAGGCGAAACGCGTCGTCTCCTGCCAGGATGCGGTTGCCGGCCTCCGCGCGATCGAGGAACTCCTCCAGCTTCGGCAAACCGACCGTGAGGACCGATTCGAATTTCTCTTCCTCCGTCCGGACCAGGCGCTCGACGTAGGCGCGCTGCTCGCGCAGTTGCGGGTAGGCGGTGCCCATCTCCCGTTCGAGAACGGCGACGAGCTTGTGGAGGAACGCGTCGGTGATGCCGAGGTGCTTGCCGTGCCGCATCGCACGCCGCATGATCTTGCGCAGCACATAGCCGCGCCACTCGTTCGAGGGCACGACGCCGTCCGCGATCAGGAACGTGGAGGCCCTGGCGTGATCGGCGACGACGCGCATCGAGACGTCGGCGGGCGACATCGAGCCGCCGTACGTGACTCCGGCCAGCTCGCCGATGGCGGCGAGGAGCGGCTTGAACAGGTCTGTGTCGTAGTTCGACAGCACGCCCTGAAGTACGGCGGTGATGCGTTCGAGGCCCATGCCAGTGTCGATCGACGGCGCCGGCAGCGGGTTCAGCGTGCCACCAGGCTGCCGGTCGAATTCCATGAACACGTTGTTCCAGATCTCGACGTACCGGTCGCACGAGCAGGCCACGCCCTTGCAGACGGGCTCGGGGCAGGGCAGGTGGTTCCCGCGGAAATAGTGCACCTCGGAGCACCGGCCGCAGGGACCGGTGTCGCCCATCGCCCAGAAGTTGTCCTCGCCGAGTTCGCTGATCTGACCGGCGGGCAGCAAGGCTCGCCAGAGAGCGTAGGCCTCTTCGTCCCGCGGCACCTTCGCGTCGCCCATGAAGACCGTGGCGTGCAGCCGGTCGGCCGGCAGTCTCCATTCCTCGGTCAACAGCTTCCAGGCGAGCGCGACCGCGTCGGTCTTGAAATAGTCGCCGAACGAGAAATTGCCGAGCATCTCGAAGAACGTGTGGTGGCGCAGCGACGGCCCGACGTTCTCGAGATCGTTGTGCTTGCCGCTGACGCGCATGCACTTCTGCGAGCTGGCGGCCCGCGTGTAGTCGCGGCGCTCCTTGCCGAGAAACGTGTCCTTGAACTGGTTCATCCCGGCGTTGGTGAAGAGCAGCGTCGGGTCGTTGCCCGGGACCAGCGGCGAGCTCGATACGATCCGGTGGCCGTGTCGCGCGAAGAACTCGAGGAAGGAAGCGCGGATCTCGTTCGACGTCATAAGGTCTCTATTGTAGTAGGACAGGCCGGCGGAGGCGAAACGGACCAACCACAGATGCCACGAAGATCACAGAGGTCGACGGCCCGGCACCGGCTTGTCGCCGGGCAAAGCCCGGCCGCCATGCCGCGCCCCCGAACCGTTCGCGCGCGGCGGTCACTCCGGGCCGGGTTCTTCCTCGTCCACGACGGCGTCGCGGCGGGACCTCGCCTTCAGGGCGGAGACGACTGCGGAGGAAGAGAACCCCTGGCGGACCAGCTGCTGGTAGAGGCGGCGGAAGTGCGCGGCATCGCGGACGCGGGCGCCCGGGCCGCGCAGGCGGCGGGCGAGGGCCCGGTCGAGCAGGACAGCCGCGTCGAGGGCGCCGAAAACCTCGTTGACTGCCTCTGCGGCGAGGTCGGGTGCGATGCCGATCGACTGCAGCCGCCTCAGGACATAGCCCCGGCCGCGGGAGCGGACGAGGGCCTCGGTGCGTGCCGCGCTCACGGCAACCCGGCGGTCGTCCACCGCCCGCACGTCGCGGAGGCGGGCCACCGCCGCGTCCACGGCCTCGGTGTCGTGGTCCTTCCGGCGGAGCCGCTCCCGGATCTGTGCCTCCGAGAGCTCGCGGCGCGCGAGCATGGCCAGGCCGGCCGCGTACGCCGCGCGAACGGGGTCGCTCATGGGGCCAGCCCGTCGTGGAGGGTTACTTGCCGAACCGCTGGACGTCGGTGCTGCCCGCCATCCCGGCGCGCGCCATCTCGTCGCGGGCGGCGTCGGAGGTCATCGCGACCCCCTGGACCCGGAGCTTGAACTCGTCCACGTTCGACGCCCAGTGCAGCGCCTCTTCGTAGGACACCATGCCGGATTCGTAGAGCGAGAAGATCGACTGGTCGAACGTCTGCATGCCGTACTGCGAGGTGCCGGCGGCGATCGCGCCCGGGATGAGGTGCGTCTTCTCCTTGTCCACGATGCAGTCGCGGATGAACGGCGTCGAGATCATCACCTCGACCGCGGCGGCGCGGCCGTTGCCGTCGGCGCGCGGGATCAGGCGCTGCGAGATGACCGCCTTGAGCACCGCGGCCAGCTGGAGGCGGATCTGCTTCTGCTGGTGCGGGGGGAAGACCGCGATGATGCGGTTGATGGTCTCCGCCGCGTCGAGGGTGTGCAGAGTGGAGAACACCAGGTGGCCGGTCTCCGCGGCGACGAGCGAGGTTTCGATCGTCTCGAAGTCGCGCATTTCGCCGACCAGGATGACGTCCGGGTCCTGGCGCAGCGCGCTGCGGAGGGCATAGGAGAACGACTGCGTGTCCACCGCGACCTCGCGCTGGTTGATGATCGACCGGTTGTCGCGCTGGAGGAACTCGATCGGGTCCTCGATCGTCATCACGTGCACGCAGCGCGTGGTGTTGATGTGGTCCACCATCGCGGCGAGCGTGGTGCTCTTGCCGGACCCGGTCGTTCCGGTGACGAGCACCAGGCCGCGGTCCTCGTCGGCGACCGTCGCCAGCACGCCCGGGAGGCCGAGTTCTTCGATCGACCTGATGCGCATCGGGATCACGCGCAGGACCAGGCCAATCGTGCCGCGCTGCTGGAACACGTTGCAGCGGAACCGCCCCAGCGTCGGAATGCTGTAGGCCAGGTCCACCTCCTGCGATTCCTTGAACTTCTGGCGCTGCGCGTTCGACATGACGGCGGCCGCCATGGACACCGTGTCCTCGTGGGTGAGGCGCCGCTCCTCGGAGGCCGGCATCAGCACGCCATTGACGCGCATCATCGGGAAGCTCCCGACCTTCACGTGCAGGTCCGAGGCTCCGCTGTCCACGGCGATCTTCAGCAGTTCGTTGACGTGCATGGCGTCCCCAGGAGAAGTTCCGGATCGGTTGGCAGCGGATCGTCGTGCGCGGGGGAAACGCCTGCGTGATCCCCCGCCACGGTCACCGGGTGCCGATGGTCGTCCCGCTCTCCTTCTTCTCGGCGCCTGAGGCTGGTGGGTTTAGGTACTGCAGCCACCTGTGGCTGTCCGGCACCTCGCCGTTGACGATTTCGAAGAACCGGCGCTGGACCGTCCGGGTCATCGGCCCGCACTTGCCGGCGCCGACGACCAGCCTGTCCACCGACCGGATGGGGGTCACTTCCGCGGCCGTTCCGACGAAGAACAGCTCGTCGGCGATGTAGAGCGCCTCGCGCTGGATGATGTCCTCGCGAACGTCGAAGCCGAGATCGCGGGCGATCGTGATGATCGAGTCGCGCGTGATGCCCGGCAGGACCGAGGCGTGCAGCGGCGGGGTGTAGAGGATCCCGTTGCGCACCATGAAGATGTTCTGGGCGCTTCCCTCGCTCACGTGACCGTTCACGTCCAGGGCGATCCCCTCGGCGTAGCCGTCGGCCATCGCCTCCATCTTGATCATCTGGCTGCTGGCGTAGTTCGCGCTCGCCTTCGCCATGGTCGGGAACGTGTTCGGCGCGGCGCGCGTCCAGGAACTGACCCTCACGTCCACGCCCTTCTCGAGCGCCTCCGGGCCAAGGTAGGCGCCCCACTCCCAGCAGAGGATGGCCACGTCAACCGGAGACCCCAGCGGGCTCACGCCGGGTTCGCCGTACCCCCGGTAGATCAGCGGCCGGATGTAACAGGCCTTGAAACTGTTCGCGCGGATCGTGTCGAAGATCGCCGCGTTCAGTTCTGCCGGCTCCAGGGGGATCGGCATGCGGTAGATTTTCGCCGAGTTGTACAGGCGGGCCGTGTGGGCATCGAGCCTGAAGCACGCCGAGCCCTTCGGCGTGTCGTAGCAGCGCGCTCCCTCGAAGACCCCGCTGCCGTAGTGAATCACGTGGGACGCGATGTGGATCTTCGCATCGCTCCAGTTCACCAGCGACCCGTTCATCCAGATCGTGCCGGTGCCCGAGAACGCCATGGATCACCTCGTTTGCCGAAGGAATTCGACCAGGAAAGGATCAACCGGAGGGCATTCCGGATTCTAGCATTACTGCGCTTCGCCGCAAAACGGGCACCGGTCGGTGCGCGAGTGCAACGGCTTGCGGCAGTGCCAGCAGAAGCGGGACGCCGGTGCTTCGCGCGCGCGGAGCCGTCCCTGGATCTCCTGCAACTCTTCCGTGACGGCCGGGGGGCGGCGGGGTGGCAAGCCCGCGCCGCCGCCCGCCCGTGCGTTTCTGGTGCCGGCCCACTTGCTCCGGGCGGCCAGCAGGTCGTCGAGCAGCTCGCCCGCCCGCTGGTAGCGTTCGCCCACGGCCGGCGCCATCGCCCGCATCACGATGTCGCTGAGCTCTTTGGGAATCCGGCTGTTCCGGGCGCGCGGCGGCGCGACGAGTTCCCCGCGCATCAGCTTCTGCAGGTCGGCCGGCGAGGGGGTCTCGTACGGCAACCCCCCGGTGAGCATCTGGTACATCGTCACGCCGAGCGAGTAGATGTCGGAGGCGAACACGGCCTTGCCGTGGAACTGCTCGGGCGCCATGTACGGCGGGCTGCCGATTACCGTCGTTCCGTAGCCGGCCACCTCGAGGAACCGCGACGTGCCGAAGTCGGCCACCTTCACCAGACCGGTGTCGGAGACGAGCACATTGGCGGGCCGGAGGTCGCGGTGGAGGACGCCCTGCGAGTGCGCGTGATCGACCGCGTTGCAAATCTGGCAGGTGAGATCCATCATGTGGACGAGGTCGATGCCGTTCTCCCTCTCGATCACCGCCTCGAGCGTCTCTCCCGGCACGTACTCCATCACGATGAAGAAGACGTTCTCCTGCTTCTCGGCCGTGAGGATGGCGACGATGTTCGGATGGCTCAGGCTGGCGAGGAGGCGCGGCTCGCGGAGCAGTTCGCCAAAATCGATGTTCTGGCGGTGGGGGACCTTGATCGCCACCTTCTTGTCGATCCAGGTGTCCTCCGCGAGGTAGACCGCACCGAAGCCGCCGCTGCCGAGCGACGAGACAATCCGGTACTTTCCGATGGTCTGCCCGCGAAAGAACATCGAAACGCAGTATACACTCAAGTCCTCTATAATCTGCGCCGATGCATGCCCGGTTCTACGCCCCGGATCTCGAGCCCGACGCTCGCATCGTCGAACTGCCCCGCGACGAGGCCGAGCACCTCAGCCGTGTCCTGCGCCTCCGGGCAGGCGCACGGGTGCAGGTCTTCGACGGCCGGGGCCATGAATACGGCGGGCGGGTGGAACTGGTCGAGCGCGCGAGAGTGACGGTGGCGCTCGAGGGGAGGGTCCCGTCGGCGGCCGAACCGTCCGTGTCGCTCACCCTCGCCCAGGCCGTGCCCAAGGGCGATTCGATGGATCAGGCCGTTCGCGATGCCGTGATGCTCGGCGTCAAGGCGATCGTGCCGCTGATCCCCGACCGCGCCGAGGTGGATGTCCGCCGCTTGAGCGCGTCCGGGCGGGTGGCGCGGTGGCAGCGCATCGCGGTGGCGTCGGTGAAGCAGTGCGGGCGCGCGGTCGTGCCCGTCGTTCACGAGGTGCACACGCTCGAGGCCTGCCTGGGCACGTTCGAGGCCGCCCGCCGGTATTTGCTCGCCGAGCCTGGCCTTCACGCGGGCGCACCCGCCGGTGTTCGCAGCCTGCTTGCCGAACCCGCCCCGGAGTCAGCCCTTCTGATCGTCGGGCCGGAAGGCGGTTGGACGGAGGAGGAGGTTTCCCTGGCGAAGCGGTCAGGCTGCGTGCCTCTCACGCTCGGGGCGCGGACCCTCCGCGCCGACGCCGCGGCCATCGTGGGCATCACCGCGCTGCAGTGCGTGTGGGGAGACCTGGACCCGTCTTCTATTCTCCATTCGCCGTTCTCATGAGCCATGCGCCCATCCATTCGTCTTCCGAGAGCCGTTCGGAGAGCGTCATCCACGGCGCGAAGGCCGTCAGCACATCGGCTGCTTCTTCGAGCGTGACGCCGCTGATGACGAGGGAGCCGCCGGGAGCCACGGCAGCGGCCAGGACCTCGGCGCTCCGGGCCAGGAGGCCGCCCGTCAGGTTCGCGACGACGACGTCCGAACGCAGGGTCGGGAGCCCGCGAAAATCTCCGACACGCAGCTCGATCGTGTCGCTCGCGCCGTTCAAGGCCAGGTTCTCGCGAGCCGATTCGATCGCGTCCGGGTCGTCGTCCACCGCGACCACGCTGCCCGCTCCGAGGGCGCGAGCGACGAGCGCCAGCACGCCCGAGCCGGTGCCGACATCGAGCACCGTCCGGCCGGCGAGATCGAGACGCTGCAAGAGGGCGGTGCAGAGCCGCGTGGTGGCGTGATGCCCGGTCCCGAAGCCCATCGAAGGTTGAATGACGATCGTCAGACGATGGGCGCCGGCCGGGTCCGTCGCCGCCCACGGCGGGGCGATGGTGACGCGCCCCACTACCACTGCGGTCAGATTCTGCTGGCTGCGGCGGGCCCAATCCTCGTCGGCGACGTCTATCGGTTCGACGTCGAGGTCGCAGGGCATCGCAGCTACCAGCGCGGCAGCGGCGAGTCCGCGGTCGGCCGGGTTGCCAAAGAAGACGAGCCAGCGGTCGTCCGACTCCTGGATGGCGGTCGGGTGCAGCCCGTCGAGGGCGGCCGAGGCCAGCTCCTCGAGCACGCGGGATTCGTCAGGCGTGGAGGGCGTGAACCTGATCGAGAGCGCCGGCCAGGATCTGATGGTCAGCTGAAGATGTCCTTGACGCGATCGAAGACGCTCTTGTCCTCGTCGGTTTCCTCGCGCTTCGGCGCCGCGAGTTTATTGATGGGCATCGCCTTCGCCAGCTGCTCGAGCAGTTGGCGTTGCTCCTTCGTCAGCTTCTTTGGCGTCGCCACGTCCACCGCGACGTGGAGGTCACCGCGCCCGTGGCCCGACACGCTCGGCATGCCCCTCCCGCGCAGGCGAAACACCTGGCCGCTCTGCGTGCCTCCAGGAATCGTGACCTTCTCCTGGCCCGTGAGCGTCGGCACGAACAGTTCGCCTCCCAGCGCCAGGATGGGGAACGTCACCGGCACGCGACAGAACAGGTCGTCGCCTTCGCGCCGGAACACCGGGTGGTCCTGCACGTGCACGACGACGTAGAGGTCGCCGGCCGGGCCGCCGCCCGGTCCGGCCTCGCCTTCGCCGTAGAGACGAAGCCGCTGGCCGCTCGCGATGCCTGCGGGAATGCGCACCGCCAGCGATCGCTGCCGGGCCACATGGCCATGTCCGCGGCACTCCGGGCACGCCTTCGTGATGACGCGGCCGGCACCGCCGCACTGGCGGCAGGTCTGGGCCACCGTGAAGAACCCCTGCTGGTACCGGATCTGGCCGCGGCCGCCGCACTGCGGGCACGCCGCCGGCGACGTGCCGGGCGCGGCCCCGGAACCCTTGCAGGCGTCGCACGTTTCCTGCCTGGGAATCTGGATGCTGGTCTCCATCCCGTTCGCAGACTCGTCGAACGAGATCTCCAGGTCGTAGCGGAGATCGGTGCCCCGCTGCGGGCCGCCTCGCCGCCCGCCGCCGCCGCCGAAGAAGTCGCCAAACCCGAAGATGTCGCGCAGGCCTCCGAAGATGTCGCCGAAGTCGGCGAAGATCGTCGGATCGAACCCGCCCGCGGCTCCTGCCGAGCTGACGCCGGCGTGGCCGAAGCGGTCGTACGCGGAGCGCTTGTCGGCGTCGGCCAGCACCGCGTAGGCTTCCGCCGCCTCCTTGAACTTCTCCTCGGCTTCCGCGTCGCCGGGGTTCCGGTCGGGGTGGTACTTGAGCGCCAGCTTGCGGTAGCCGCTCTTGATGTCCTGGTCGGTCGCGTCCTTCGACACGCCGAGCACGTCGTAGTAATCGCGTTTGGTCACGCCTTGGCTACCTTGACCATCGCGGGGCGCAGCAGGCGTTCGCCCTGCATGTAACCGCGACGCACCTCTTCGATGACTTCGCCCTCGGACCGACCGGGGCTGGATTCGTAGGTGATGGCCTGGTGGAACCGCGGGTCGAACCTCTGGCCCACCGTGTCGATCGGGGTGACGCCGCGCCGCGCCAGCAGGTCCTGCAGTTGCCTGTAGATGAGATCCACGCCCTTCCGGTAGGTCGCCATCTCGGTGTCGGGTTCCGCTTGCAGGGCGCGCTCGAAATCGTCAACGACCGGCAGCAGCGCTTCGAGCACGGCGCCGGCGGCATGCTGCGCCAGCTCCCTGCGCTCGCGCTCGACCCGCTTGCGGTAGTTGTCGAACTCGGCCGTCTTTCGCAGCAGGCGGTCGAGATAGTCGTCGCGCTCGCGGCGCGCCTGGGCCAGTTCGTCGGCGGCCAGGGCGCCGGCATCGCCGCGTGCGACGCCGTCCGCCTCACCCGCCAGCCGGTCCGGAGCGTCCTGGGGTTCGGTATCCTCGGGCATGGTGATCAACGCAACCGACACAACGGAAAACGAAGAACCGTGAATGATCCCGCGGCCGACAAGCCGTCGGGGTAGTGTTACGGCGTTTGACTCCAGCCGCCGTGCTGGAGCAGGCGGGTGACGGCGCGGCCGGCACTGTCCACGATCGAGATTGCGCGGGAGTATTTCATGCGCGTCGGCCCAATGACGCCAATCGCGCCCCGGCGGCCGCCGTCGTTATAGGTCGTCGCGACAAGGCTCACTTCGCGCAGGTCCGGCGCGCTGTGCTCGGTGCCGATGATGACGGTCAGTCCCGGCCCTTCCATGTACTCCGTCAGCAGGCGCACGAGCCGGTGTTTCTCCTCCATCATCGTCAGCAGCGTGCGCAGCGTGCCGAGCGATACCCGGCCGCCTTCCTCGGTTTCCTCGACGAGCGACGCCGCGCCCTCGATGAACAGCACCTGCGGTTCGCTGAGGCCGGCAAACGTGGAATCGGCCAGGCGCAGGGCACGCGAGAGCAGGGCGTCGTAGAGCGTCCGTTCCTCGGCCATGCGCGACAGGACGGCCGTGCGAACGTCGCCCAGGGAAAGGCCCGCGAACTGCTCGTTCAGGTAGTTGGCCGCCTGGTGAAGGTCCGACATCTGCAGCCGTTCGCCGATGTCCACGACCTTGTTCGACACCTGTCCGCCGCTCATCACGACCACCACCAGCACCTTGGTCTCGGCGAGCGGGACGAAGTCGATCCGCTGGAACACGACCTCGTCGGCCTGCGGAGGGACGGCAAAGCCGACGTGGTGCGAGGCTTCCGAGAGCACGTGCGAAACGGTCGTCAGCGCTTCGCCCATCAGCGAGGGGTTCCGGGCCTGGGCGAGCAGCTGGGCCTCGACGCCCGGCGACCGGCCCGGCCGCCGAGTTTCGAGCAGCATGTCCACGTAGCAGCGGTAGCCGAGGTCGGTCGGCACGCGCCCGGCGGAGGTGTGCGGCTGATACACGTGTCCCTGCTCTTCGAGCGACGCCAGCACGTTGCGGACCGTGGCCGAAGACAGGCCGAAACCGCCCCGCTTGACGAGCGTCGCCGAAGCCACCGGCTCGCCGGTTTCGACGTACTCGGCGACGAGGGCCGCCAGAATGCCGCGCGAGCGATCAGAGAGCCGTGACGTGACCATTAGCAGTCAACCACTGAGAGTGCTAAGAGACATTATACACGATCCGCTTGGCCGCGCCCGGTTAAGCGCAGCAGGCGCAACGATTAACGTCCGACCGACGCCCGGAGCGCCGCCGCCGCCACGTGGCGCTCGGCGATGCGGCCCGAACGGACGGCGATGAGCTCGGCCACGATGCTCACCGCGATTTCGGCAGGCGTGACCGCGCCGATGTCGAGCCCGATGGGCGCGTGCACGACCGCCAGCCTGGCCGGGTCGGCGCCCTCGGCCTCGAGCGCCTCGAAGACCCGGAGCACCTTCGCCCGGCTGCCGATGAGCCCCAGATAGCGCGTCTGTCGCCCGACCAGCTCACGCATCGCGTCGTAGTCGTGCCGGTGGCCGCGGGTGACGACGACCACATACGCGCCGTGCGGGAGCGGCGTCGCTTTCAACCACCCGGCGATGTCGTCGACGACGATGTCGGCCCCGGGGAACCGCTCGGCGTTGGCGAACTTGTCGCGGTCATCGACGACGTGGACGCGGAAGCCGGTCAGCAGGGCGATTCGCGCGACCTCGGCCGAGACGTGGCCGGCGCCGAGGAGGTAGAGATCCGGGGTGGGCAGGACGGGCTCGATGTAGACCTCCATCTGTCCTCCGCAAATCAATCCCGATTCGGCGGCCAGGTCGTCGTTCAGGTTGTACCGGACGAGTTGGGGCCGATGCAGGCGGATCGCCTCGCGGGCGTGGCCGCACGCGTCGTTCTCGTAGCAGCCGCCCCCGATGGTCCCCGCGGTGCGGCCGTCCTCGTAGACGAGCATCTTGGCGCCGACGCGCTGCGGCGTTGACCCGCTGGTTGACACGATCGTCACCAGCGCCGCACGCTCGCCCGCGTCAATCGCCCTGACGACCGCCCGAAAGACGTCTTCGCTCATATGGTCATCGCTCGCGAGAAACAGGGCTCGTGAGCCCGGCTCGCGACATTCCTCTCGCGGCTGGCGGCTCGCCCGGCGAAGACCACCTGGCCGCAAGCCGCAAGTCGCAAGCCGCAAGCCGGACGTCAGTACTTGTGCAACTCGCACGACTCCGTCGGCTCGGTGCCCGGAAAGAAGGCTTCCCGCAGCACGCGCGGACAGCCCGGAACGGCCAGCTTGCCGTTGTCGCGGTCGATATCCGCGAACACGATGGAGTCGGGCTGGGAGAGCGGCACGTTCGCGTGGCCGGCCAGGGCCCGAATCATGAACGTGGTCCAGATGGGCAGCGCGGCCTGCGCGCCGCTCAGCCCGAGCGCCGTATTGTCGTCGAACCCGACCCACACGACCGTCAGCAGCTCCGGCGTGAACCCGACGAACCAGGCGTCGCGGAGGTCGTTGGTCGTGCCGGTCTTGCCCGCCGCATCGAGCGCGAACCCCGCGCCCCGCACGCTGGCGGCGGTTCCCTCGTTGATGACGCTGCGCATCATGTTGGCGACGAGGAATGCGGTCTCCGGCCGCGTCACCGTCTTCGTCGCCGGCCACGCGGGCTTGGCCGCCTGCTTGTAGTCGGTGTTGATCTGCTGGATGGCGTGCAGCGGCCGCAGCTGGCCGAGATTCGGGAACACGGTGAACGCGGTCGCGATTTCGTACGGCGTGGCTTCGAACGACCCGAGCGCGATCGCCGGGTACGGCTTCGGGACCGTCGCGGTGCCCATCCGCTTCCAGAGCGCCGCCACCGTGTCGAAGCCGACCAGCTCCGCCACCTTGACCGTGGCGGAATTGCGCGAGTGGGCCAGCGCGCGCCGGAGCGTGATCGGCCCGTCGTACGTGTCCTCGTAGTTCTTCGGCTCGTAGGCCTTGTCCTCGAACCAGAACGTGGTCGGCTCGTCCACGACCACCGTCGCCGGCGTCAGGTCCCTGCGCCCTTCCTCGGCTGCCTTCTCGAAGGCGGCGAGATAGACGAAGGGCTTGAACACCGAGCCGGGCTGCCGGCGCGCCGTGAGGACGCGGTTGTACTGCGACTGGTTGTACGATCGGCCCCCCACCCACGCCAGGATCTCTCCGGTCCGAGGGTCGACGGCGATGAGCGCCGCCTGCGCCGTCTCTTTCCGCTTGCGCCTCGACAGGAGCGCATCCACCTGCACGAGGCCTTCTCGAACGGCGTCCTGCGCGAGGCGCTGGAGGTGCAGGTCGAGCGACGTGTAGACGTCGATCCGCTGGGTGGTCCGCATGATGTGCGGGAACTGCTCGGCCAGCTGCTGGCCGACCATGTCCACGAAGTACGGCGCCTCGGCTTCGAGGGCGCGCGGCACGATCGTCAGGGGTTCCTGCGAGGCGGCCCGCGAGGCTTCCTCCGTGATGAACCCGGCGCGGGCCATTTCCTGGAGCACCACGTTCCGCCGTTCCCGCGCGCGCGCGGGCGCCGTGAACGGCGAGAGGTTGTACGGCGAGTGGATGACGCCCGCGATTGTCGCGGCCTCGGCGAGGCTCAGGTTGTTCACGTCCTTGCCGAAGAACAGGCGCGCCCCTTCGGCGACGCCATGAATCGCGAACGACCCGCGCTGCCCGAGGTACACCTCGTTCAGGTAGAACTCGAGGATCTCGTCCTTCGACGCGCGGCGCTCCAGGACCAGCGCCATGAACTGCTCGGTGACCTTCCGCCGCACCGATTTCTCCAGCGGGTTCGCGACCACCGACGCGAGGAAGATGTTCTTGACGAGCTGCTGCGTGACGGTGCTGCCGCCCTCCAGGTAGCGCCTGTCGCCCACGACGTTCGTGATGAGCGCGCCGACCATCCGGATCGGGTCGATGCCGGGATGGTCGTAGAAGCGGCGGTCCTCGATCGCCAGCACCGCGTTGACGACGTGGGGCGGGATCTGCTTGAGCCGCACCTGGCGGCGCTTCTCGCGTTCACCGGACATCAGCGACGTCAGGATCGGGGTTTCGAGCCTGACGCGCTCGCGCGGCCCGACCGCCAGCACCTCGAGGCGCTCGAGGCGTTCAGTCCCCGGTGGCGGCGGCGGTCCGCCCGGCTTCACGACGGGCGGCTTGCTGAACGACGCGCGAACTACCTTGCCCGCCCCGTCGCCGCTGCGCGGCAGGAGCGCCACCGTGTTCTGCGCGACCGTGAACTCGCCGGGCTTCTCCGGCTTGGGCCGCTCCGCATAGCCGAGGTCGTTCAACAGGTCCACGAGCTGGCGTTCGCTCAACGCCTCTCCCCGCCTCAGGTCCATGGGCCGGCCGTAGATGCGCGGGAGGATGTGCTCGCGCTCGCCGTGCAGGCGCGCGTCCACCAGGCTCGAGAGCCGCGCGTAGTAGTAGCCGAGGCCCGCGATCCCGACCAGGGTGGGCAATCCGAAGGCGATGGCCAGGATCAGCCACCAGCGGCGGCGCTTCGGGCGACGGGCCGTCTTGGTCCTGGAGGGCGGGCGTGTCGGTGTCACAAGGCTACCCAGGGGCAGGTCAGATTGTCATCACCCAGTGCGACCCCATCTCGAGCGGCAGATCGTGGCGGAGGCGATCGACGAGCGCCGGGCCGTACCGATTCAGGAAGTACACGAAGCCGATGGCCCGTTCCTGCGGCTGGCCGTCGGGGAACGCCTGCGCGCGAACGCGGCCGAACTGGCGGCGCAGCGTTTCGTCGCGGCGCTTCATCGCGTGGATGATCTTCTCGTGCAGCGCGTGAAGGTGGTGCTCCATCCGCCCCAGCGTGGCTCGCGCGGCGTCGCCGAGCGTCGGGTCCACCGAGGGCACGGCCTCCGCGAGGGCGGCCATGCCGGCCTCCAGCGCCAGCGAGACGTTCTCGTAGGCGTCCTCCACCGACTTCGGGAGCTGGTGCTCCAGGAGGTGGTTGAGCGCTGCGTCGTTGCCCGGCTGCAGCGACTCGAGGGCGACCTGGTATTTCGCCAGGAACTTGGCGCCGGCCGAGTCGAGCAGCGTGGCGGACGCCCGCGTCACCATCAACGGTTCCGGCACGCCGAAGTGCTCGTAAATCGGCCGGAGCTGCGCCAGGTACGCCAGCTCGTTGGGCCCCGCCACGTAGCAGACCGTCGGAAACAGGGTGTCCTGGACGATGGGGCGGAGCAGGACGTTGGGGCTGAACGACTCGGGGTCGCGGCGCGATTGCTCGACGAGGTCGGGTACCGGCTCGCTCGCTTCACCGACGACGAACGTTCCCGCCCGATAGTGCACCGTCTGCCGGACCCCGGCGAGCTTGAAGAGCGCGACGTTGTCCTCGTGCGGCACCACCTGCGCGTGGTAGCCGAGATCGACCAGCGCCTGGCCCTGCTCGGTGGCGATCGTCGTGGTCGTCCGGGGAAACTCCAGCTCCCGGGTGAAGACGCGTCCGGCCAGCGCCTTGGTGCGCGGCTCCGACGAGTCGTAGACGATCAGGCCGAGCCGGCCGAGCAGCGACTCCAGCCAGGTGCCGAACGCCTCCGACATGCCGGCACCGGGGCGGTAGGCCTGTGCCAGGGCCTCGACCGTCCCCGCGGTGAACTCGGTTTCGGGCAGCGTGTCCCGCAGGCCTTCGACCGCGGCCATCACGGACGGGTCGAGGCTGACCGACGACACGGGGCCCTCTCCCGCGCCGAGAGGCGTGCCGAGCGTGATCGTGCGCCGGTGCATGTCGCCGTCGAGCACCGAGCACGAATTCACCTCCTGCCAGTCGTGGTCCTCCGACTCGACCCAGAAGATCGCCACCGCTGGAACGCCGTGCTCCCGCGTCACTCGTTCGGCGAGCTTCAGCGCGGTGATCGCCTTCAACAGGGTGAACAGCGGCCCGCCGAACAGCCCGGCCTGCTGGCCGGTCAGGATGGCGACAGTCGTCGGGTCGGTCAGCCGATCGGTCGCCGCCTGCGCTTCGGCCGGCGCCCCGCGCCGCGCCTGCTGGGACCTGAGGATGTCGGCAAGCTGGATCCGGTCGCGCGGGTGGGCCTGCGCGCGGGCGATGGCGGCGGACCAGTCGTCGTGCTGCCCAGGGTCGCCGGAGAAGAACGGCGCCAGCCTGCCGAAGTCGTACGCGTAATCGGCGGCGAGTCGTCGAATCCACGGAAAGCGCCGGATGTCTACTGCGAGACGCAGGGCCGACGAAACGGAGGTCGAAGGGTCGGATGGCACCAGTAGGGTTACTCTCTCAGAGCAGTCCGGCGGTGTCAAGACGACGGGGTCCACATCGTTGAACCGTCTGGGGTTCGGTGCTAGCATCAGTGGGACTTTCACGTCAGGAGTGAGGCGCTGCCCAGAGACACGACGGCCAGCTCGGCCCCGCCGCCGGCATTCGGCCGCTACCGCGTCGTGCACCAGGTGGGCGCCGGCGTGCTCGGTCCGGTCTTCCGCGGTTACGACCCGGAGCACGACCGGGCGGTCGCCATCAAGGCATTCGCCCTCGACCTGACTCCCGAGCGCGCCCGCGAGGCGGCCGGCGAACTCGGCCGACTACCCGCGCTCGGCCTCAGCCACCCGTCCATCCTCGCTGCGCTCGACGCCGGCGCCGACGGGTCCACGGCTTACCTGGTCCAAGAGTATTTCGTCGCCGAGTCGGCCGACGTGGCGCTCAAGCAATACGGACCGGCGCCGGTGCCCGACGCCATGCGGCTCATCGGGCAGCTTGCGGGCGCGCTCGATCTCGCGGCCGCTGCCGACGTGCACCACGGCTCCATGCACCCGCGCGACATCCTCGTCGCTCCGCACGAGGTGCGCCTCACGGGCCTCGGCGTCGCTGCCGCCCTCGAGCGGGTGGGGTTCCATCCGCCGGTTCGCCGCCCGTATGCGGCGCCGGAACGAGTGGCCGGCGAAAAGGTGACGGGAGCCGCGGACGTGTTCTCCCTGGCCTGCGTGGCGTTCGAACTCGTCACCGGCCGCCGGCCGACGCTGTCGGGCGACAGCGTGACCGCCGACACCGCGGCCATCGAGGCTGCGGATTCCGACGCCCTCGCCGAGGTGTTCGCGCGTGCGCTCGCTCCGCGCCCCGAGGACCGCCACCCGTCCGCGCTCGCGTTTGCCGCCGCGCTGAAGCACGCCCTGACAGGTGAACCGCTGCAGGTCGGTGCCGACACGGACCGCCCGCGGCCGCGCCGCGCCGCAAAGGGCGCCCAGCAGGCGCCGCCGCTGCCGCTCGAACCCGAACGCGCCGCGCCGGTGGCGGAGGTCACGCCCGGGAGCACGCCGCTGCCATCGTTCCTCGAGTCGTACCGGCCGGCGACTGCCGGGCCGCCGGACCCCGTTCCCGAGCTGGAGACCGGCGAGCGGGCTTCTATCTCGGAGGCCGAACCCGACCTCTCCGCGTTCGACCGACGGACCGAAGCGACGATGGCGCTTCCGCCGGTCGCGCCGGATGTGATCGAGGAGCGGCCGGATTTTCCGATTCCCGAGCCGCTCCCGCTGCATCTCGACGACCTCGACCTCGCCGCGCACGTCGCCGAACGAGCGCCGGCGCCACTCGGCCCCGAGCCCGATGCGCCTCGTGCAGAGGCGCCGGCGCCATCCAGCACCGTGCCGCCGCCAATGCCGACCGAATCGAAAAGGCGACCGGCGTTTGTTTCGCTGATCGGTATGCTGCTGGTCGGCATTCTCATCGGCTTCCCGGCCGGCTATCTGGTGGCGACGCGTGGCCAGCCTGCGAGCCCGGTCGTGCCGCCAGCCACTCCTCCGGTTGAAGCCCCGGTCCAGCCCGCGGCTCCACCGGTCACGGCGCCGGCCATCCCGGCGGGTGCGGCGGCTGCGCCCGGCGACAAACCCGAACGCCCGCCCGCTCGACCACGAACCGGGCGCGACGCGACAGCGACGGCGGCTGGAGCCACCGGCGCGCCCGCGGCCGGCCGAAAGGCGAGCCCGGCACCGAAGGCCGGCGTGTTCGAAGGCACACTGGTCATTGCCTCCAAGCCCGCCGGGGCAAGCGTCATGCTCGACGGGCGGGCCGTCGGGACCACGCCGCTGACGCTTCCCGGCATTGCCGCGGGGTCGCACGTGGTCAGGCTCGAACGCGCGGGCTACAGCGTGTGGTCGTCGGCCGTGCAGGTGACCACCGGTCAGCAGAAGAAGGTGACGGCGTCGCTCGAGCCACGTTCGGGGGGCAGGAGCATGGAACCATGACGCGGCGCCGCGCCAGGCTGGCGCTCGAGGATGGGAGCAGCTTCGAGGGTTGGGCGTGCGGTGCCGAGGGCGTGGCAGCCGGCGAGGTCGTGTTCAACACGAGCATGACCGGCTACCAGGAGGTCCTCACCGATCCGTCCTACGCGGGCCAGATCGTCACGATGACCTGCCCCGAGATCGGCAACTACGGAACGACGGCCCTCGACGCCGAATCGAGGCGGCCGTTCGTTGCCGGTTTCATCGTGCGCGAGTGTTCCGAGGTGGCCAGCAACTGGCGGTCCTCGGCCACCCTGCCGGACTTTCTCCGCGCGCACGATATCGTGGCGCTCTCCGGCATCGACACCCGCGCGCTCACGCGCCGGCTGCGTTCAGGCGGCGTACTGCGCGGCGCGATCGGGACCGGGGACGTCTCGGTCGATACGCTGGTCGATCGCGCCCGACAATCTCCGCCGATGGAAGGGCAGGACCTCGTCCGCGCGGTGACCTGCGCGCAGCCGTTCGCGTTCGGCGGTTCGACGGGCGCGCCGCTCGCTGTCGAGAACGGCATCGCGACCGACCGCGAGTTCCTGCTGCCCGGCGGCGTGGCCGGGCCGCGAGCCGAGGCGCCCGGCCATCGGCCCCTCGTCGCGGCGTACGACTTCGGGATGAAGTGGAACATCCTCCGGCGCTTGGCCGCGCACGGTTGCGCCCTGCGCGTCTTCCCCGGGACCGCGCCGGCCAGCGACGTCCTGGCGCTGCGGCCGGCCGGCGTGTTCCTGAGCAACGGTCCGGGCGACCCGGCTGCGCTCTCGTACGCGGTCGCGAGCGTGCGCACGCTCGTCGAGAGCGGGCTGCCGCTGTTCGGCATCTGTCTCGGCCACCAGGTCCTCGCACTGGCGCTCGGCGGGCGGACCTTCAAGCTCAAGTTCGGCCACCGGGGCGGCAATCACCCGGTGAAGGATCTCGAAACGGGCCGCGTCGAGATCACGTCGCAGAATCATGGCTTCGCGGTGGAAGCCGGGTCGCTTCCCCCGGGCGTCGTGGTGACCCACGAGAGCCTGTACGACGGGACGATCGAGGGTTTGCGCCATCGCGAGGCCCCGGTCTTCTCGGTGCAGTACCATCCCGAAGCGTCACCCGGCCCGCACGACGCGGACTACCTCTTCCGGCGGTTCCTCGGGGCGATGCGCCCGCCAGCCTGAGCCCAGACATGCCTCGACGAACCGACCTCCACCGTGTCCTCGTGATCGGCTCGGGCCCCATCGTGATCGGCCAGGCCTGCGAGTTCGACTACTCGGGGACGCAGGCGTGCAAGGCCCTTCGCGCCGAGGGGCTCGAGATCGTCCTCGTCAACAGCAACCCCGCGACGATCATGACCGACCCCGAGCTGGCCGACCGCACCTATGTCGAGCCGCTGACGGTCGAGTCGGTGTCCGCCATCATCGAGCGCGAGCGCCCGGACGCGCTCCTGCCGACCGTCGGCGGCCAGACGGCGCTCAACCTGGCTGTGGGCCTGGCGGAGTCGGGCATCCTCGAGCGGTTCGGCGTGGAACTGATCGGCGCGTCGCTCGAGGCGATAAAGGTGGCCGAGGATCGCCTGAAGTTCCGCGAGGCGATGACGTCGATCGGCATCGACGTGCCGGACAGCGGCGTGGCCCATTCGCTGGAAGAGGCGCTGGCGCTGGTGAAGGGCGTCGGTTTCCCGGCGATCATCCGCCCCTCCTTCACGCTCGGCGGCGTCGGCGGCGGGATCGCCTACAACCTGGACGAGTTCCGCGCACTCGCCTCGCGCGGATTGTCGATGAGCCCCGTGCACCAGGTGCTGATCGAGCAGTCGGTCCTCGGGTGGAAGGAATACGAGCTCGAGGTGATGCGCGACGTCGCCGACAATTTCGTCGTGATCTGCTCGATCGAGAACATCGACCCGATGGGGATCCACACCGGCGATTCGATTACGGTGGCGCCGGCGCTGACCCTCAGCGACAAGGAGTACCAGCGGCTGCGCGACATGGCGCGCCGGATCATCAGCCGCGTCGGCGTGGAGACGGGCGGTTCGAACATCCAGTTCGCCGTGAACCCGGCCGACGGCCACGTGGTGGCGATCGAGATGAACCCGCGCGTCTCCCGGTCGTCGGCGCTCGCGTCGAAGGCGACCGGGTTTCCGATCGCGAAGATCGCCGCGAAGCTGGCGCTCGGTTACCACCTCGACGAAATCCCGAACGACATCACCCGCGTGACCCCGGCCTCCTTCGAGCCGTCGATCGACTACGTCGTCGTGAAAGTGCCGCGGTGGAACTTCGAGAAGTTCCCGGACGCCGACCGCACGCTGACCACCCAGATGAAATCGGTGGGCGAGGCGATGGCGATCGGGCGGACGTTCAAGGAGGCATTTCTCAAGGGGCTGCGGTCGCTCGAGCTGGGCCGCTCCGCGTGGCTGTGGCGGTCGGACGGGGAAGACGACGAGGGCGAAGATCTGCTGGCCCGGCGCCTGGCGCTCGCCGACGAACGCCGGATCTGGCGGGTGTTTCGCGCGCTGGAGCGGGGGTGGAGCGTCGATCGGATCTACGAGATCACGAAGATCGACCGCTGGTTCCTCTCCCAGTTCGAGGAGCTGACCTCTATGGCGCTGATGCTGAAGGCGCACGGGCCGGAGCCACTGGCGCCGGCCGTCCTCCCCCGCCTCAAGCACGCCGGGTTCAGCAACGAGGAGATTGCGAGGCTGACCGGCCGCGGCGAGGACGCGGTGGCCGCCGACGTGCGCCGAGCGGGGCTGACGCGCGCCTACAAGCGGATCGATACGTGCGCAGCGGAATTCGAGTCGTTCACGCCCTATCTCTACAGCACCTTCGCCGACGAGTGCGAGGCCGCGCCCACCGCGCGCGGCAAGGTGGTGATCCTCGGGTCGGGGCCGAACCGGATCGGCCAGGGCATCGAGTTCGACTACTGCTGCTGCCATGCCGCCTTCGCGCTGCGCGAAGAAGGCGTCGAGACGGTGATGGTCAACTGCAACCCGGAGACCGTCTCGACCGACTACGACACCGCCGACCGGCTCTACTTCGAACCGCTCACGCTCGAGGACGTCCTGGCCATCATCGACCGCGAACGGCAGGGCGGCGGCAGGGTGTCGTGCCTGGTGCAGTTCGGCGGTCAGACCCCGCTCAAGCTCGCGCTCGCGCTCCACCGCGCCGGCGTCCCGCTCATCGGCACGTCGGCCGACTCCATCGATCTCGCCGAAGATCGCCAGCGGTTCTCGGCGCTCCTGTCCCGCCTCGAGATCAACCAGCCCGCTAGCGGCACTGCGACGACCCGGGACGAGGCGCGCGAGGTGGCCGCGTCGATCGGCTTCCCGGTGCTGGTGCGCCCGTCGTACGTCCTCGGCGGCCGCGGCATGGCGATCGTCTACGAGCAGGCGGCGCTCGACCGCTACATGCGCGGCGCCGTCGACCTCGCCCCGGGGCGCCCGGTGCTGATCGACCGGTTCCTCGAGGACGCGTTCGAACTCGACGTGGACGCGGTGGCCGACGCCTCTGGCGCCGTGGTCATCGGCGGCATCATGGAGCACATCGAGGAAGCGGGGATCCACTCGGGTGACAGTTCCTGCGTGCTCCCGTCGTACCTGGTCGCCGAGCGCCACCTCGAGACGATTCGCGACTGGACGCGTCGCATCGCGAAGGCCCTGGGCGTCGTCGGCCTGATGAACGCGCAGTTCGCTATCAAGGACGACGTTGTCTACGTGCTGGAGGTGAACCCGCGCGCCTCGCGGACGGTGCCGTTCCTGTCGAAGGCGACCGGCGTGCCGCTGGCGAAGGCCGCGGCGCGCGTGATGCTCGGCCGCACGCTGGCCGACCTGGGACTCGCCGCCGACGTGCCGGTCACCGGCGTGTTCGTGAAGACGCCCGTATTCCCCTTCGTTCGCTTCCAGGGCGTCGATATCCTCCTGGGGCCGGAGATGAAGTCCACGGGCGAAGCCATGGGGTGCGGCGCGACGTTCGGTGTGGCGTTCGCAAAGGCGCAGACCTCCGCGGGGCAGACGCTGCCGGACGGCGGCACCGCGTTCATCTCGGTGAACGACCACGACAAGCCGACGACGCTGCCGATCGCGAGGGAGCTGGTGGACCTCGGGTTCACGCTGGCGGCCACGAGGGGCACCGCGGCGTTCCTGGCGGCGCACGGCCTGGCGGCGGGCGTGATCTACAAGGTGAACGAAGGGCGGCCGAACATCGCGGACGAAGTGGTGAACGGCCGGATCTCGCTGGTCATCAACACGCCGCTCGGCCGGGCCTCGTTCTTCGACGACCGTGCGCTCCGCCGCGCGGCGATGATGCACGGCGTGCCGTGCATCACCACGCTGACGGGCGCGACGGCCGCCGTCAGCGCCATCCGGGCGATGCGCACCGACGTCTCCGCCGTCCGTGCCCTGCAGGACTACTACGCAGGATCTGCCACCTAGCGCTCCCCGCTGCCGGCAGCAATTGCACGATTCTCGACCTCCCCTTCTCAATTCTCAATTCTCAGTTCTCAAGTTTCAGCCCTCCGCCGAAGACGGAGACCTCGGCATCGAGCTTGCTGAAGCCTGGCCGTGCCGATCCCTGCCGCTGTGCCCGCGGCGGCCGTTGTCGTCGGCGCCGCGCTCGGCACGCTGTCTGCGGACGTCTCGACCACGCCCGCGCTGATCCTGCTGCTGGCGGCGTGTGTGCTGGCGTGCGCGTCGTTCGTCGTCCGCCGCCCGCGCGTGTTCCTCGTGGCCGTCGCGATTGTGTTCTTCTCCGGGGCGTGGGCGCTGGCGATTCGCGCGACCGCAGACGCCGTCCACCCGCCGCTGCTGGCGTCGATGGCCCCGGCGCTCGGATCCGGGTCCGTCGTCCTCGACGGCCGGCTGCGCGCGGATGCGGCGGCGGGCGAGTCCGGGGTCGCGCTCGACCTCGAGGTCGAGCGATGGACGCGGGACGGGGAGACGAAGCCGGCTGCCGGAGGGGCCCACCTGACGGTGGGCGGCACGCTCGGTCTCGGCGGAATGGCGGAGTGGCGCGCAGGACGCTCCGTTCGCGTGTCCGCACGGATCCGCGAGCCCGGCCGGTACCTCGACCCCGGGGTGCCGGACGGCCGGCTCGCGATCGCTCGCAGGGGCGTGGCCGTCGTGGGCACGGTGAAGAGCGCCGGGCTGGTCGAGGTGCGGGCGCGCGGGGCCTGGTTGGCGGAAGCGGCGGCGCGGGCGCGTGAACTGACTCGACTCGCCGTGCGCCGGCACGTCGGAAGGCAGGACCCGCAGTCTGCCGCGATCGTCATCGCGATCCTTATTGGCGATCGCGCCGGCCTCGACGAGGAGGTGCAACGGCGGTTGCAGGAGGCCGGGACCTATCACGTCATCGCGATCTCGGGCGGCAACATCGCGATACTGGCGGGCCTGACGCTGTGGGTGCTGCGCCTGGCAGGTGCCGGCCACCGGGCGGGCAGCTGGGCGACGATGGGTGTGCTGGTCGCGTACGCGGCCGTGGTCGGCGGCGGCTCGTCGGTCGTGCGCGCCACGGTGATGGCGGTCATCTACCTCCTCGCGCGGCAGGCCGACCACCGGAGCGCGCCGATCAACGCGCTGGCCGTCACGGGCGCGCTGATCCTCGTGGCCACACCGGACGCGATCGCGGACGTAGCCTTCTCCCTGACGTTCGGCGCGACACTCGGCATCATGCTCGGCGTCGGACTGGCAGGCGCGTCGCTGCCGCGCTCGCTTTGGCTGCGCGCGCCGGTCGCGCTGCTGCTGACGTCTCTCTGCGCCGAGCTCGCTCTCTTCCCGGTCTCCGCGCGGGTCTTCGCGCGGGTCACGTGGGCCGGCCTCGGCCTCAACTTCGTCGCGATCCCGATGATGAGCGTCGCCCAGGTGGCCGGGATGCTGACGGTGCCCGTGTCCTGGGTGTGGCCCGGTGCGGCCGACGCCTGCGGCTTCGTGGCCCACCTCGGCGCTGCCGGGCTGGTGCGAAGCGCTGCGCTGGTGGACCTCGTGCCGTGGCTGTCGTACCGGCTGCCGCCTCCGCACTGGATCCCGATTGCCGGCTACTACGCCGCCTGGGCCATCTACTTCTGGGCGAGGTGGGCGGGTACCCCCGCGCGGCCGGCCGGGCGCCGCCGCCGACTGCTCGAGATCGTCGGGGTGGCCAGCGCGGTGGCGTGTGGTGTCTGGATCCTCGTCGAGCCGGTCACGCTGATCGCGCCGGGCGTTCGCGGGCGCCTGCGGATGACGGTACTCGATGTCGGCCACGGAGACGCCATCCTGGTGCAACTGCCGGACCGGCGCTGCGTGCTGGTGGACACCGGCGGGTCCCTCAACGGCAGCTCGTTCGACATCGGCGGCCGCGTCGTGGCTCCCGCCCTGTGGGCGCTCGGCACCCGCCGGCTGGACGCGCTGGTGCTGACCCACGGCGATCCCGACCATGCGGGCGGTGCCGCGTCGGTCGCCCGCGACTTCCGTCCGAGAGAAATCTGGGAGGGCGTTCCGGTGCCCACCCTCCCGGTGATGCAGGCGCTGAGGCGGCAGGCCGCTGCGGCCGGCATCCCGTGGATCGAGCGACGCGCAGGCGACGTCGTGCGCATGGGCGAGGTGACCTTTCGCGTCCGGCACCCCCCGGCGCCGGAATGGGAGCGCCGACTGGTCCGCAACGACGACTCGATCGTGATCCAACTGGACTACCGCGGAGTGTCGGTCGTCCTGTCGGGGGACATCGGACGCGACGTCGAGCGCAGGCTGGCCTCGCAGTTCGCGCCTGCGGGCCTGCGCGTGCTGAAGGTCCCGCACCACGGCAGCGCGACATCCAGTTCGCGCGAATTCGTGGCGGCGGTCAAGCCGCGCGTCGCGCTCCTGAGCGCCGGCGCGACGACGAAGGTGAGCGAGGATGCGCTGCGACGCTACGAGGAGATCGGCGCAACGCTATACCGGACCGACGCCCACGGCGCGATCACGCTGGAAACCGACGGCTCCACCGTGACTGTCACAACCGTCACGGGCGCTCACGGCACGTTCACGAAATGAACCAGAAAGGACACAAGGACACGAAGGCACGCCGGCGTGCAGGAGGTACGGGCCGGTCTTCGAGCGCCTCCTCAAAGACGGAATTCGGCGGAGTGTGCTCTGACCCAGCGCTGGCTACCGTTCCGATGTCTTGATGCGCGCCCACTCTTCTTCCATCCGCGCGAGGCCGGCCTGCTGCAGCGACTCGCCGCGTGCCGCGAAGCGGCGCTCGAGCTCCGTGAAGCGCCGCGCGAACTTGTCGTCGGACAGCCGCAGCGCAGCCTCGGGTTCGACGCCGAGCTTGCGCGACAGGTTGGCGATGGCGAACAGCAGGTCGCCCATCTCTTCCTCGACCTGGCGCCGGTGCCCGCCGCCATCGGCGAGACCGCCCCCGGCAGCGGCGGCGCCGCCCGACCGCTCGACGGCCTCGCGCAGCTCCGCCACCTCTTCCTCGATTTTTGCCAGCACGTCGGCCGGCCGCTCCCAGTCGAAGCCGACCGCCGCCGCGCGGGTGCTCATTTCGTGCGCGCGGAGGAGCGCCGGAAGCGCCTTCGGCACGCCGCCCAGGATGGTCTTCGGCGTGGCGCCGTCGGGCGACTGCGCGCGTTCGCGCGCCTTGGCTTCCTCCCAGCGGCCGAGCACTTCGCTCGAGTCCTTTGCCCGTGCCGCGCCGCCGAACACGTGGGGGTGCCGCCGCACCAGCTTGTCGGCAATCGACCCGAGCGAGTCCGTCACGTCGAAATCCTCGCGCTCCGCACACAGCTGCGCGAGCAGCACCCCCTCGAAGATCAGGTCGCCGATTTCCTCGCGAAGCGCGGCGCGGTCGCCGTGGTCGATGGCCTCCAGCACCTCGTAGGTTTCCTCCAGCACGAACGGGCGGAGCGTCTCGAGCGTCTGTTCGCGGTCCCAGGGACAGCCGTCGGGCGCGCGGAGGCGGGCGACGATCTCGACGAGGCGGTCGAACGCGGTGCCAGGGGTGTCGGCCATGAGCCGTATGCTACCATTTCGGTCATGCGCGGCCGCGGCCCGACGCGGGCGCCGGATGCCGCGCGGGGACGGGATCACCATGGCGGACAAGCCCGAAATCACGTTCAGCCTCTTCGTGCTCTCGCTCTCGGCCACCGCCGAGATCCACCTGGGCCTTCTGCCCGCGCCCGGCAGCGACGAGCCGGCGGCTCCCAACCTCAAGGAAGCCGCGCACCTCATCGAGGTGATTGCCATGCTGAAGGAGAAGACGGAGGGCAACCTGGAGGAGTCCGAAGAGCAGCTGATCGAGGCCGTGCTCTTCGACCTCCGGATGCGCTACGTCGAGGCGGCGGGCACCGAGAAGCGAGTGGTCGAGCCTTGAGCGAACCGATCTGCCGCGTGACCTTCCTCGGCACCGGAACGTCGCACGGCGTGCCGGAAATCGGCTGCCGGTGCCCGACCTGCACCTCACCCGACCCGCGCGACCAGCGGCTCCGCCCGTCGATTCTCATCGAGCTGACGAACGGCCGCGCGCTCCTCGTAGACACCGCGCCCGATTTCCGGACGCAGGCGCTGCGCTTCGGCGTGAGCCGCGTGGACGCCGTCCTCTTCACCCATCCTCACGCCGATCACCTGCTCGGCCTCGACGAGATCCGCCGCTTCAACACGCTGCAAGGCTGCGCCATTCCGTGCTACGGCGATCCGGACACGATCGTCGAGGTCCGCCGGGTGTTCGCCTACGCATTCGATCCTCGACAGGTGGGCGGGGGAGTGCCGCAGCTCGAACTGCGCCCGGTCACCGGCCCGTTCCCCGTCGCCGGCACGGTCGTCACACCAGTGCCGGTGCTGCACGGCCAGCTGCCGATCTACGGCTACCGCCTCGGCTCGTTCGCCTACCTCACCGACTGCAGCGCGATCCCGGACGACTCGTGGCTGCTGCTCGACGGCGTGCGCATCCTGGTGATCGACGCGCTCAGACACAAGCCCCATCCGACGCACTTCACCGTCGCGCAGGCGTTGGACGTCGTCGCGCGCGTGCGGCCCGAGCGCGCCCTGCTCACGCACATCGCACACGACCTCGGTCATGCCGCCACGTCCGGCGGGCTGCCGCCGGGCGTTGAGCTGGCATATGATGGGTTGATTGTGGGTATCGCGTAGATGGACATCATCCACTATCCCGACGGCCCGAGGCCGCCGCGCTGGCACCAGCCCGTGCTCGCGCTGGGGAACTTCGACGGCCTGCATCGCGGGCACATGAAGATCGTCGAGCGGGTGGTCCGGACGGCCGCGGAACGGGCGGCCACACCGGTGGTGCTGACGTTCGATCCTCACCCGACGCGCGTGGTCCGGCCCGACAAGGCCTCGCTGCAGCTGATGACGATGGCCCAGAAGGTTGACGCGCTCGATCAGGCCAGGGTGCAGGGCGTCGCCATCGTCCGGTTCACGCCGGAGATCGCCTCGTGGGACCCGGAGACGTTCGTCCACCTCGTGCTGGTCGAATGGCTGCGGGTCGCCGAGGTCTGGGTCGGCGCCAATTTTCTGTTCGGGCACGATCGGTCCGGGAACTTCTCGGTGCTGCGGCTCCTGGGTGCGCGGTACGGGTTCAGGGCGGAGAAGATCGATCCCGTGCGGTACAAGGAGTTCGTCGTGTCGAGCACGCGCGTGCGGCGGCTGATCACCGAGGGACGGGTGGACGAAGCGGCCACGCTGCTCGGCCGGCACTACTTCATGGACGGCACCGTCGTCCACGGGCTCCAGCGGGGGCGGCTCCTGGGATTCCCAACGGCCAACATGGACAGCGAGAACGAACTGATGCCGCCGAACGGCGTCTACGCGACGCTCGCGACGCTGGATGGCGTCGTCTACCCGGCGGTGACGAACATCGGCATCCGGCCGACGTTCCACCAGCCGTCGGCGACCGTGATCGAAACCCACCTGCTGGACATGGAGCGCGACCTCTACGGGGCGCGCCTGCGCGTCTCGTTCGTGCAGCGGATTCGCGACGAGCGGACCTTCGACGGCGTGGACGCGCTGAAGATCCAGATCGCCGCCGACTGCAACCGCGCCCGCGCCCTGTTCGCGCAGATCTCCTTGTAGCTTCCGTTTCCGGTCTCCGTTCGGCGTTCTACGTTCTCCGTTCCGCGCGGCCCCTTCCTTGCAGCTGGGCCGTGCGTATGCCCATCCTCGATCGGATCTCCCTCGGAAAGTCGGGCGAAGACTGCGCATGCCGTGAACTCGAGCGGCGCGGCTATGCAATTCTTGCCCGCCGCTACCGCACCCGCTTCGGCGAAATTGACATCGTCGCCCGCGACGGCGCGACCGTCGTGTTCGTCGAGGTCAAGGCCAGGACCAGCGACCGCTACGGCGATCCGGCCGAGGCCGTGACGCTGCACAAACAGGCCAGGGTCACCGCGATGGCAGAGGACTACCGCGCCCGCCGTCACCTCCAGGGCGTCCCGTGCCGCTTCGATGTCGTGGCCGTCGGATTCGAGGCGGGCGGGACGCTGAAAGTCGAGGTCTTCCAGAACGCATTCGACGCCGTGTCCCAGTAGCCTCTGATCGCGTGATATCTCAGTAAGCGGAGCAGGCCGGACATCGTGCGGCGATTGCGACGGCCGACCGCGGCTTCGAGCGTGTGGACGGACTGCAGGCCTTTCCCCCGACGGATCTCGGATCGGCCGCGCCGGCTCTTGCCTAGGAACCGTATCGTGTGGTACTTTCAATGTTCGCTGAGCGGGAATAACTCAGTGGTAGAGTGCGACCTTGCCAAGGTCGAAGTCGCGGGTTCGAATCCCGTTTCCCGCTCCATCCTCTTCCCCTCGGGCTCAACATCGAGCCTCGGCGCCGTAGCCAAGTGGTAAGGCAGAGGTCTGCAAAACCTCCATCTCCGGTTCAAATCCGGACGGCGCCTCCAAC
>Ga0209048_10000030_pt1 | contig 125967 bp, 134 predicted proteins | sample FrelakmetCRP12CR_FD_187146 | JGI IMG/M metagenome (GOLD analysis project Ga0209048, IMG submission 187146) | Freshwater lake sediment microbial communities from the University of Notre Dame, USA, for methane emissions studies - CRP12 CR (SPAdes)... | ecosystem: Environmental > Aquatic >...
AGCTAACGGCGCAAAATCCTAAAACAAAAAACTGCTTGAAAGCAGAATATTTAGGCTAGTTTGTATAATAACAAAAACCCCAATAAAAAGCAAGATATTGACAATTAATATATTTAATGATACTTTTTATAATCAATACGTACATTTTAAAAAGGAGGTGATAATGGCTAAAACCAAGGCAATAAAAATAGAAAAGCCGATCAGTTCTATGGGAGAGGAAGACTATAAAGCCGCGATGTATGAAGAATATTTAATATATTCGGCAATTTGTGATGAAAAAAATGAAGATGATGAAAACAGGTATATTGTCATAGGTTTGCACGCCGAAATGATGTCTAGATTCGGAAGCGTAGATAAATGCCATAAGGCTTATATTAGAAAAAGGATCTTAACCCTTTTAGCAAGAAGGTACAATCTATGAATAGGCGCGATAGTTGATAACAATTACCGCGCTTTTCTTATACTTGACTTAATTTTATAAATATGGTATGATGTTTTTACAAAAAATTAAGGTTATTAGTTCGTTTCACAAAACCACAAATAAGGAGGAATATCTCATGAAAAAAATATTTTCGTTTGTCGTGCCAGCTCTAATCATAAGCACCTTAAGCGGATGTGGATTCTATGGCAGTATAAACAAATATGAAAAAGGGGAATGGCTCGGATGGGCCAGCCAAAGACAGGCTGCCGAATGGAAGTCACAAAAGTTGGCTTACGATAAAATGCAGACCTCAAGTGTGGTTGGCGACCCTGTTAAAGGAGGGTATGAGGGGGTTGTCGCTAACGAAAGCTGGTCAAAAGTTACCATCCAAATATCTGGACCGGAAAAAAGGTCCTTTTATATGGAGCCTGGACGAGCCGAGAACGTAAGACTCGTTCCTGGAAGATATACCGCCCATTTTTATGCGGGTGGTTATCTGGAACACTCCGAGGCTTTTACGGTTGAACTGAGGGAGAACAGTTACAAGGGCCAGCAGGTTGCCTGGTTCGTCGTTTATCATAGATGACGGGCGAATATTAAAAATTAAAAGCCACCAAATTAAATTTTGGTGGCTTTTTTCTTATTATCCTAAATTTATGTTCCTGAAGTCATCCCCCCAGAACTGCCTCCACCGCTCGGCAAATTATTAAACACAAATGCTGTTATAGAATAAGCGGCGACTATTATTATAAGCCCGATAATAGCGCGTTGGATCGTTTTTATCGCTTTCTCAATCTTAGCCTCGTCCCCGGCAGCAGTCATATAATTGTAGCCGGCATAAATTATTAAAACGATAAATATTATACCAAGTAAACCCAGGAAAGCTTTTATTATACTTGCCATTATCATACCAATGCCCTTCGCGTCAGTTTCTGAATATCCCACATTGGCTCTAAAGGCATCTTGATTTAAATGTATTTCATCTGTAGTACCAGAATCTAAAGGACCGGCATTGACAAGAACACCTGGAGAAAAAATTAACAACGAGCAGATGATAAATAATATTATTTTTATTTTTTTCATATTAACAAATTTCATGTTTTTATGATAATAATTTGGCAAAAATGAATGCCTGTATGGCATATGCGCCGACGATAATAATCAGTCCGATAATAGCCCGTCTTAATGTATCCTGCGCTTTTTCAACTTTCGCTTCTTCGCCCCTCGCTGTCATATAATGGTATCCGGCATAAATAATCAAAATTATAAAAATTATCCCGAGAATGCTGAGAAATGCGCTTACCACAGAACTTATCAATACTATAATAGAACCTTCGCCAGCTTCTGCATACGGCCCGTTATTTCCGCTGGCAACGTTTTGGAGATTGCCTAAAGGATCAGCTGACGCAAACACGAAATAAGGCAAAACTAGCACGGAAATCATGGTCAGGAGGATTAAAATTTGTTTCCAGTTTTTTTTCATAGTATAAATTTATTTTTTATTTTTATTTTAAACTTATCAACTATTGTAAAGTGCCGGCCTGAAGTTTACTTATTACGAATACGGCTATGGCGTATGCGCCTATCACTATCACCAGGCCTATGATGGCGGCCTGGATTAAATCCTTGGCCTTAGTTACTTGGGCTTCTTCTCCTCGGGCCATCATCCATAAAAAACCACCGTAAATCATCAATAAGACAAAAACCACGCCCAAAAGAGATAGTGCCGTAGTGATAATATTGCCCACTATAACATCTACGCTATTACTTGCTGTCGGCCCGCTATCCGTATTAAAATTCCCTTTAGCAGACGCGTCTAGCCCCTGTTGTGCGCAAGTCACTCCCGTGCAATCTGCTTTTGCCACCAGGACGTTTTGACCAAGAGTCAAAAAAGACATAAGAAAAAACAGAATGGCAAAAACAACATTCCTGATTTTTCCTCCGCGCTGTATTAAGGCGAGAATCATATTTTTTATTTGCATTTTTGTGAGTCCCTATTTTATCCGGTTGCTCCGGTAGCGCTATAGAGTTTGTCTATGATGAAGGTAGCGATGCCATAGGCCATCAAGATGATGAGAAGTCCTATGAAGCCATTGATGATCATGCTCTTAGCGGTATCAATCTTGGTTTCATTGCCAGCTGAAGTCATCCACATAAATCCGCCCCACAGAATGATGATGACAGCGATAATGCCCAAAAAGCCGAGCAGGATCCTGATGATGCTGGCGGCCATAACTCTGGGATCGGTATTTCCCAAACCCGTGCTTGATTGTATGTCTGTCTGTTTATTGTCAAACAACAGAGAATTAGCATCGGCCTTAGCCATGGAAGCGCCGGCCAATACGGGAACGACCAGCGTAAGAGCCAGGGCAAGAGTAAAAAACTTCTTTAAAAGATTTTTTTTCATATTTTTTTGCCTCCTAATGTTTAAAATTTAAGCTGATTGTATTCACTGCTTTGGTCGCCAAAAAATTCGCGCTCAAAGCAGTGAATGTCCGCACATTGCGGATTCACTGTATTTAAAAATCGACTTTTAAAAAACTAACCCGTGGTTGTAGCTGAAATCAAATTATCAATGACGAATGTAGCTACGCCGAATGCCGCTAAAATGATAACCAAGCCGATAATGCCGGCTGATATTAATTTTTTAGCTTCATCTATGCTGTCTTCATTTCCGGCAGCAGTCATCCATTTAAATCCACCCAACAATATGATTACGACTGCGATGATGCCCAAAAAGCCGAGGATAACCTTGATAACCGAAGCGGCTATGTCCCTCGGGTCCCTGTTGCCTAAACCAGTAGTCGTTTGTATGTTGCTTTGATGGCCGCCCCAGGCATCCACTCCCTGAGCTTGCGCATTTAGGGCCATAGTAAACGCCGGGATTATAATCAACGAAGCCATTGTCAGAGCCACGATATTTTTATAAATTTTGTTCATATCTCACCTCCTTCCAAATAATACTTATAATAAAGGAGACCCTTGAGTTGGTCGTCGCTTGATATAGTATGTTTAAGTTATTAACATTGCTTATATTTTAACATATTTTTATAAAAAATACAACAAAAATGACGGAAATAACCAAGTCTATATTACCTGGTAAATCAGGATATCCTTGTTTTCATAAATTTTTTTGAAATTTTTACGGCCGTTTTCTAGTGTTTTATAAAGATTCGCCCTTCTGTCATTATTAATCAATACATAATCCGATCCCAGTTTTTGTTGAATCCCGTATTTAACCATTTCTATGCTTTTTTTAGGACTTTCAGAAGGGCATTCGTCTATTTTATCGCAATAATAGCCATTTTTACTGATATTTTTCCAAATCCAAAATAACTGATGGTCGTATTCATATAAAAATGTGGGGTCAAAACCTATTATATATTTATTAGAGTCATCATAAAAAAATAGGGTTGGCCAGTAGGCCCATTTATTATAAAAAATCACCGAATCTTTGGGCGTGTTTGTATCGAGCCAGGTAGCCGCCTGGGCCAGACTTGAATCAAGGGTATCGCGGTTTTCCTTGTCTATTTCTTTATAAACCCAATAACAGTTATTAAGCATAAGAGCAGCACACGCAACCACCAAGACGTAAGTTGATATTTTAAAATTAATTTTTTTAGAGATAAAATCGCGCGCCAAAAGATAATCTTCGCTCCCCACAAAAGACGAGATAACCACGGCTACGAATATCCAAGAGAAAGGAATCCAGTAGTCTATCCCCCGGGGCATGAACAAAACCACAATAAACCAAAAAATGCTTATCAAAAAAAGAGGCAGCCCGCCCAGTTTATCGGCCGAAAGCCTGATTTTTTTCATTGAGAGATATATAGTTACGGAGATGACAAAGGAAGCAACGGCTAGCAAGTTATATAAAATGGTGTCTGAAAAATTAATAGATTGGAGTTCGGAGGCTATGCCCAGATCAATGCCTTGGAATTTTAACTCAACCACCTTGAAAAAATGGACGAAAATCACAAACATATAATTCAAACTGTGGGGATGGATTAATATTCCGAGCAACAAACCGGCTCCGACGGATATCAAGTATCTTAAATTTATTTTTTTTTCGCTAATATATTCCGATAACGTAAAGGCTGTCAAGAAAAATAGCAACATCGGCGCTTGGTTATAAAACAGGACATAAACTGCCGACGTGATAAATAGCAAAACGTATTTTTTCCTGAGCATCAGCCAGAAAGCCAGGGGAGCGAAAATCATCGCCAAAACCAAGGGCCTGGCTAAAAGCAGGCGGACAAAAAACATCGGGGATGAAAAGAAAAAAAGGGCAGTCCAAATAAATATTTTTTTTATTTTTAGATCATATAATATCCAATAAAACAAAGAAAACACCAGCGCAGCCAAAAGAGCGGCCAGGGCCTTCATGCCCCAGATCGGACCGAAAAAATGGATAAACGAGGCTCCGGCCAGGTGATAGCCCCACCAAGGATCGGTGGGAGTGTAACTTAAAAAATTATATTTGATCCAAGGCCCTACCAAGGTCAGATTAAGAGTTTGTTCAATCAGCCAGCTATGTTTCGCGTGGTAATAAGGGTCGTCATAGCCTAAAAAATTTTTTATGCTTGCTTGTATTAAAACAAAGACCGCGAAAAAAATTAAAAATACCATAACCGGCTTTAAGATATTTTTTCTATCGTCGTTCATTTTATAAATTTATATTTTATCAGTATCCAGGCCGCCACTATCCCGTCTTTTACGCCAATCTTCTTTCCGTCCTTATGCAGTCTCGGGATATAAGATATGGGCAATTCAACAATCTTTATTTTTCTTTTCCCCAGCTTGGCCGTTACTTCCGGGCAAAATTCAAAATGCCGGCACTCTAAATCCAAATCTTTTAAAATATCCGTCCTGATGATTTTATAACAGGTAGCTTCATCGGTTATGCTAAGACCATAAAGAAAATTGGCCAGAGATGACAAAAACATCCCTCCCCAATAATATAATGCGCTCCCTTTTTTGTTGTTGCCCAGATTCCGCGAGCCGTAAACCGCGCCGGCTTCTCCTGTGATTATGGGCTGTACCAGGCGGACATAATCCGCCGGGTTATATTCTAAGTCCGCATCCTGGATAATAATCATATCTCCGGAGGTGTGTTTCAAGGCGGTTCTTATAGCTGAACCTTTCCCCATATTAGACGGATGCTTGATCAGTATAAAATTTCCTTTTGAATTTTTTTCTAAAATTTCCGATGTTCCGTCCGTAGAGCCGTCATCAACCACTATGATTTCTTTTTTCAAAGACGCTGCTTTTACTTTTTCTAAAATATCCAAAACCGTTTTTTTCTCATTATAAACGGGGATTACAACAGATAACATCATAGATTTATTAGATAGTTATGCCAATTTTCCTCAGTGATTTCACTGATTTTTATAGTCTTAGCAATAGTATAACATCCTATAGCCGTCCTCTCCAATTCTTCCAAATATGCTCCTGTTCCCAGCTTTTTCCCGATGTCATGCGCCAGGGTCCTGACGTACGTGCCGGACGAACAATTTGTTTTTATTTTTAAAACCGGGTAATCATACGAAACCAGATCTATGTAGTATATTTCTATGTCAGCGGGTTTCCGTTTTATCTCTATTCCCTTCCGTGCCAGCTGGTAAAGTTTTTTTCCTTTGAATTTTTTAGCGCTGAACATCGGCGGCACCTGCTGCTGCTTGCCCACAAATGAATTTAAGGTTTTCTTAATTTCATCTATTGCTAATCGGGAATCGTCAATTGATGATTGATTTATTATTTTCCCTTCCCGGTCATAAGTATCGGTTTGGACTCCCAGAAATAAGGTTGCCGCATACTCTTTGCCCATTTTTACAAATTGGCTGATTTTCTTTGTGGCTTCACGTCCCACAGCTACGATCAAAACCCCGCTCGCAAACGGGTCCAAGGTGCCGGCGTGACCGATACGTTTAATATCAGTAAGCCTTCGCAACCGATTAATTATGTCATGCGAGGTCGGGCCAGAAGGCTTATTTATCAAGATAAAACCGGCAGATGGAGTTACAAATTTTTTATAATTATCCATATTAAAATTACTAATCATCAATTAAAGCCTAAAGTCTAAGTTCTAAATTTTAAATACTATAATAAAATGCAAAAATTTAGAATTTCTAATTTAGGCTTTAGCCTTATTCTTGTCTTGACACTCCTCTTTATGTTTTATACTATATAATCATCTAATCAACTAACCAACTTGAGAGGTGACCCAAATATATGGATTATATTGAAGAAATTCTGGAATTAGTAAAGAAAAAAATGAGGGAACAGGGCGCGTACGATCGCGAAGCCTATGAGGAGTTCGTGGACGAAACTATAGATTATTTCGAGGAAAAAGGCAAATTGACCGATGAGGATAATCTGCAGTTTATCAAGGACCAGCTAGTAGGGTTGTGGGAAGAGGTGGAAGAAGGGCTGACATCTGGGAAATAAAAGCTATTAAATATCAATCAAATAATTTTAGGAAGATATTAAAAACCCTTTTCAAAAAAGGGTTTTTAAATATTTTTTATACCTTTATCACCACCGGCAACACCATGGGTCTGCGCTTCGTTTGGGTGAACAAGAACTGGCCGACATCGTTCCTGATTTTATTCTTTATATAATCATCATCAGCCGAGGTGCGCATATCGTGATCTTTCACTATTTTCTTGACCCTCATCCTGGTTCTTTCTATCAGCTCTTTGTTTTCTTTCATATAGACAAAACCCCGAGAAATGATATCCGGGTTGCCGATGGGATCGCCGGTCCGGGAATCGATGGTAGCAATGATGACTATCATGCCATCTTCCGCCATCACGCGCCTGTCGCGTAAAACTATATTAGACACGTCGCCCACCCCCAAACCGTCAACCATGACATAGTCGGAGGGAATCTTCTCGTCAGTCAATTTGCCGCTTTTCGCTCCGGATTCATTTTTCCTGAATTCTACAACCTGTCCGTTGTCGGCCACAAATATTTTTTCCTTAGGCATGCCTACTTGCTCGGCTAATTCAGCATGGGCACGAAGCATATAATGGTTTCCCTCAATAGGCATAAAATATTCCGGCTTAAGAAGCCTTATCATAAGCTTCAAGTCTTCTTGTTTAGCGTGGCCTCCGGCATGGACATCCATCATCTCGTAATGGATGACCTTGGCGCCTTGCCTTACTATCATGTCTTTGAGATTCTGGATGCTTCTTTCGTTGCCCGGAATGACGGAAGAAGAGAAAATCACCGTATCTCCCTCTTTCAGCCTGACTGATCTGTGTTCGCCATTCACCACGCGCATAAGAAAAGCGTTAGATTCGCCTTGCGCGCCGGTACCCAGGATTATAATCTTATTATCCGGAATCCGCGCCAGCTCGTTGTCGCTTTGTATCAGTATTTTCGGATTGAACTTGAGATAGCCTATCTGATGGGCTATTTCCACGTTATCGTTCATGCTCCTGCCTTGCAGATAAATTCTTCTGCCGTGCTTTGCTGCCAGGTCAAAAAGTTTTTGAACGCGGGAGAGCTGGGAGGCGAAGGTCCCGATTATCACGCGGCCGTCGATTTTCTCGAACAACCTGCTCATTTCATCGCCGATGGATGATTCGGATATCTGGTATCCGGGATGGGTTGAATCGGTTGAATCGGCCATAAGAAGCAAAATGCCTTCCCCGCCGATCTGAGCGATGCGATTCAAGTCCGCCGGCTTATCATTGACCGGGGAATAATCTATCTTGAAATCTCCAGTATGTATGATAGTGCCCATCGGGGTGTGGATGATCACGGCAAAACAATCCGGAATGGAGTGATTTACCCTTAAAAATTCCACCCTGAAAGATTTGCCCAATTGCAGTTTTGAATTTTCATCAACCTCGCTTATGCCTAATTTCGGACATTTGTTGAATTCCTCAGCTCTTTTCTTTACGAGTCCGGCGGTCAGCTTGCCCATAAACATCGGCGGATTGCCGATGATGCCCATAATATGCGGAATGCCGCCGATATGGTCCATGTGTCCGTGGGTTATAATCACCCCTTTTATCCAGTCTTCTTTTCCTTCCAAATAAGCGGTGTTGGGAATGATATAATCGATGCCCGGCATATCTTCCTCCGGAAATTGCAAACCCATATCAATGATAATGATCTCCTGATCATATTCCAATAAAGTCATATTGCGGCCGACTTCTTCCAGTCCGCCCAACACTATGATTTTTAAGGCATCACCCTTGGGAGATTTTATCACAGCCGATTTAACGGGTGTTTTTGTCTTATAGGTTCCCAATTGATGCCTGAAAGGCCTCTTCGATTGGGAAGTTTTTGTTTTTGAACTGTTATCAGTTCTTGATTTGTATTTTGTAATCATATATTTATTGTAAATGCAAAAATAGAAAATTAAATAACATTTTAAAATCTAATAATTTTGTCATCCTGACTATGATTGAGAAGTGAAGAATCCTTAATGATTAATCCGGCTATCTATTAATGATTAAGGGCCCTCCGCCTCAAACCAGGATGACAATAATTTTTTAATTTTTCATTGTCACTTTTATTTTTTAATTTTGAATTTTTAATTAGTAATGTGGGCGAGAGAGGATTTGAACCTCCACAGAATTGCTTCTACAGCGACCTGAACGCTGCGTGTCTGCCAATTTCACCACTCGCCCTGATATTTTTTGAAACATTAATCCGCCCTGGGCGGACTAAAAAAGTCTTTAAATTGTCTACCAAATGATTTTCCGCTTCGTCTTGGTATACCAATCCGAGATATTGGCAAAACGATCGGCGGGAATTTGTATTGAAGAAACGTTGAATCCTTGGATGTTCTTATTTTGAGAATAAGTGTAAAAAGGGGAATACATGAATATCGCCGGCACTTCGTCCGTTATTATCTCCTGGAATCTCTGATATTTGGTTTTCCGGTCATCTTGGCTGGTCGTCAATCTTCCGTCTTCCAGCAGTTGATCCACTTCTTTATTAGAATAATCCGAGAGGTTCGCGCCGGCATCACCGACCTGGGATGAATGCCAAAAAACATACGCATCAGCATTATTGCCCACCATCTGGCCATAAAACAAAGCTTCAAAATTTCTGGGCCTGATTACGTCATTTTGAATCTGGCTGGCGGAAATTGTTTTCAAAACAACTTTTATGTTTAAAGCTTCCCAATTTTGTTTTATCCTTTCAGCTACCTGTATGTTTTCATCGGTATCAACGGTAGTCAGTTTTATCGTCAGGAATTTATTATCTTTTGTGCGCCACCTGCCCGCTCCCATCGCCAGTTTATTTTCGTCTTCGGGCTTTATCTTGCTTTTGTTTTTTGACTGTTCCAAGGAAACGACGTCTGCTGGGATTATTTCCGCTACCTTCCACCCGGCATCATCCAAAATTTGGGCGGCACTGGCCTGGTTGTACGGGTAAGTGTGGATATCGGGGTTATAGGCAAAATTCTCGGGCAAGATCGGCCCGTCTATGATTCTGGCGTCCCCGCCAAAAATATCATTCACTATCGAGCTCTTATTGATGGCATAAGCCAGCGCTTGACGGACTTTCACGTCAGACAGGAGCGGATTATTTTTTTGATTTAAAAATACCGCAGTCAGTTCCGGCAGGTTCAGTTTATAATACTGGTAAGAGTTTTTCGCTGTCAGGGCGGCGGCTAAGCGCTTGGGCAGATAACCGATGCCTTCAACAACATTATCATTCAACGCCTGGACGGCCTCTTCCGGGGAAACAAAAAATTTAAAAGTAACTGTATCAATATTAGGCCTGCCTCCGTAATAATCGTCATTTGCTGACAAAGAATAGGATTTTATCTGTCCCAAAGTATCCTTGCTCAGCGACTTGAATTTATAAGGTCCGGAACCGACCGGCTTGAGATTAAGCTCAGCTAACTCCGCTCCCTCGGCAGGAACTTCTGACCATAGATTTTGAGGCATTATGCCAAAAGTTAAAAGGTCTGTAAACGGCGCGTAGCTCTCGCTTAAATCAAATTTGACAGTTTCGTCATCTACCTTTTCAATATCTACGCCCGCGAAAGTCGCCCGCAAAGGCGATTTGTAATCAGCATTCTTAAGGGTGTTGAAGGTGAATATCACGTCATTAGCTGTCAGAGTCGATCCATCGTGCCATTTCACGCCCTCTTTCAGTTTCACTACGCAGGTTTTCCCGTCAGCGCTGATTTCATAACTGTCTGCCAGATCTTTCACCAATTGCCCGTCGCTATTATATTTAAACAATGAAGAAAAAATCAGTCGCGCAATGTCGCTGTCCACGTCGCTGAAGCCGGAATAAAGGGGGTTGACGTGCTTAGGCGCGCCCACCAGCGCTTCGGAATATTCCCCGCCTCTCGCCGAAACGGTTGCCAGATGGATTGTATAAAATCTGGCCCCCAAAAAAAACAAGCTTATTATGATTACCAGAAAACTCAAACGTATCCACCAAATTTCCTTAGGATTAAGAAACTTCTTTAAATATTTTATTTGGGCGAAATTCGGAATCCTGGACTTGGTCAATGAATATACTAATTTTCTATCCAAGTTGGCCCGGCTGTCCGTTACGGATCCCTTGCCGCCGCTAAAAAATATATTCTTTATTTTTAAATAAAAAGATGAAAAAGCCTTCATGGCTCTTAAAATTTAAATAAATAATGATGAGTTCTTTAAAATATATTTGAAGATTTTTATGCCTTGGTAACGACGAGACCCAAAATAGCCACCACGAAAAATAAAACCGCTAAAACAATAGTTGAATAAAAAAGGCTTTTTTCAATACCCCTCTTAGTCCTGTAAATCCCGTCTCCGCCGCCGAAAATCCCTGAGAGTCCGCCGCCCCTATTCTGAAGCAATATAAAAACCATGAGCAGTATAGATATGATTATTTGAGCAACTTTGATCCAAAGCATAGACTATTTGATTATAACAGAAAATATTATTTTTGTAAACCCCTGATATTATTTTTTAACTTGTTCGATGATTTTTAACAACACTTGTTTGTTGTTTACGGCCAAATCAGCCAGTACTTTTCTGTCTAGATCTATTTTGGACTTCTTCAATGCATCAATAAATTTAGAATAGCTTAATCCCTGCTCCTTCACAAAAGCGCTGATTTTGATATTCATGAGACCGCGGTTGGTTCTTTTCTTTTTTCTGCGGTCAACATAAGCATGAACTCCGGCCTTAAGAACGGCTATCTTAGCGGCTTTAATCAATTTTTTTCTCCCCCACCTGTAACCCTTGGTCTTGGAAAGAAGTTTTTTTCTTTTTTTTACGTGGGTAATACCTCTTTTTACTCTTGGCATAATATTGCAATTTCCAATTTACAATTTCCAAACCTTTTGGCTGTTGGTTGTTGTAGTTTGGACTCCTATTAATTATTTGTGTATTCCGAAAGCTTTATTTTTGTATTAATGTTCTTATGGTTCTGGACACGACTTTGGGCGTGCTGATATTCCGGCGCTTGTTGCGTCCGGTGTTTCCCGATTCCATTGAATTAAAGTGGTCCTGTCCGGCCTTTCTTTGTTTTAATTTATTGGACTTAGTGACGGTGATACGCTTAGAAGTCGCTTTATGAGTCTTGATTTTAGGCATATGATAATTCAAAATGCTTTATTTGAGCATCTGTAGTAACAAAAAAACAGGCTAAATACCTGATTTCGTATTTTTTACGATTTCTTATTTGCTAGCACTATATTAAACCTTCCGCCCTGTTTTGTCAAGCCCTGCTCCTCTGTCAGGTTAATACCTTCGGTTTTCCCTACTTCAGTTATGAAGTTCTTGATGGTCTCCTGGGCCTTTTCCGGATGTTGCCGTTCACGACCTTTCAGATTCAATTCCAGCTTCAGTTTATTGCCTTTTTCTAAAAATTTCCTAGCTTGTTCAACCCTAAAATCAAAATCGTGTTCGCTTATGCGTACCGACAGTCTGATGCATTTTATTTCCACTTTTTTCTGCTGCACTTTCTGTTTATGCGCCTGTTTTTCTTTCTCATACTTAAATTGCCCGTAGTCCATGATTTTGGCTACCGGGGGGTTGCCCTTCGGATCTACTTGGACCAGGTCCAGCTCGGCTTCTTGCGCCATCCTCAAGGCTTCCTGGGTGGCGGTCGGACCTATTCTTTCTCCGTTTTCATCAATCAAAAAAACTTCCGGAACCCTGATATGCTGGTTGACCCAGAATTTTTTTTCTGTGCTCTGTGGTTTTGCTTTTCTCCAAATTGTACGCATGGAGCGGGTAACGGGAATCGGACCCGTATTTTGACCTTGGCAAGGTCACATAATAGCCACTATACGATACCCGCCTATCAACCATTAACTTGCAACAATTAACATTTAACATTTTTGTTGATTGTTAACTGTTAAGAGTTAACTGTTGTTTTTGTGCCGTGGGAGGGACTTGAACCCTCATGGGATTGCTCCCAGCGGATTTTAAGTCCGCCGCGTATACCAATTCCACCACCACGGCGAAATCAACTTGTAACAATTAACTTTTAACATTTAAATTTGTTAACTGTTAATTGTTAAAGGTTAATTGTTGTCTAGTGGAGATGGCGAGAGTTGAACCCGCGTCTAATAAACTTTTAAAAGCATTTGTACAAAGTTAGTCTGGTTTGGATCTCGCCATAACGGTTAAAACCTGACAAAACCCGCTATGGCCAGCTTGATGGATTTCAACCGGACACTCAAGCTCGTATCCGGCCTATCCCAATGAATGACACTCGTATCCGGCTATCGGGAGTCGCCGGGCGAATGGTTGCGGCTATTAAGCGGCAACAGGAGCAAAAGCCGGAACTTTCCAAGCGAAAGTGGCTTTAGCTAAAGTGTTTTTTGCACTTATGTTTATCCGGATAGTTTAGCGCGATAACCGGAGTGCGCGCATTGAATGCTTTTAAGGAAATTTATTATCGAATCACAGCATCCCCGTATTAGTGATTGGTTGATTAGGGCTTAGTTAATCGGTCATCAGAAAAAATCCTAATCACTAATTACTATTCCCTAATTAACTTTTTCTCTTTGTCAAAGTCCTCACCTGCCTGTCCAGCTCTCTTTTCTTGATGCTTTCCCGCTTATCAATTTTCTTTTTTCCTCTGCCGACGCCGAATGTCATTTTTACCAAACTATGCTTAGTATATATATTAATCGGCACCAGTGTCAAGCCTTGTTCCTGTTTTTTGCCTATTAAATGTCTGATTTCTTTCTTTTTGAGCAGCAACTTTCTGGATCTGGTCGGTTCATGATTTTTTACCTGGCTGGCGTGCTTATATAAAGGTATGTGCGCATTAACCAGGTAAGCTTCCGGCAACTTGCTGCCGGAAACATTTTTCAAAACCACGAAAGCGCCCCTTAGGCTCACGTGCCCCGTCTTCACCGATTTTACTTCATGGCCGAAAAGAACAACTCCGGCTTCATAAGTTTCCAGTATTTCATAATCGAACTTGGCTCTTTTGTTGAATGCCAAGACTTTCATAAAGTTATTTCTCCACGTTCCACTCTTTCAATTTATCAATCACCTTCCTGTTGGCGATGGAATTTTTTAAATAATGCCTATACTCGTGGTTCTTGACCCTTTCCTCAACCTTTTCATATCCCTTATACTGTTTTAATAATTTTTCAACTGCTTCATCGATCTCTTTTTCGCTGACGGTAATTTTTTCATTGTCAGCGACTTCTCGGATAAGCAGGGCGATTTTGACGCGCTTGATTGCTCCCGGAGCCAATTCTAATATCAATTGATCTCTGGTCTTTTTGAGGCTTTGCAAATAATCTTCAAATTTTCCGCCGTGATGGCTTACCTCATGCTCCAATTCATGGATCATGGCTTCAGTTTCACTGTTAATTAACGTGTCCGGAATATCGCCGAATTTGGCGTCTTTGACCAGTTTTTCCAAAATGCTTATTTCTAATTTCTGTTCTTCTTTAAATTTTTTTTCTTCTTCCATGCTCTTCCTGATATTATCTTTAAGCTCGCTGGCATGTTTCAAGCCGAAGCCGGTAGCAAATTCGTCATTTATTTCCGGCAGTTCTCGCTCATAAATTTCTACTACTTTTATCTTGAACTCAACCATCTTACCGGCCAGATTCTTCATATAATGGCTGTCCGGATAGGGCAGCTTGAATTCTCTCACCTCGTCTTTTTTCATACCAACCAACTGCTTGTCAAAGCCAGGCACCACATAATCCTTGCCGATGATTACGGCCGTGCCCTTGCCCTGCCCGCCTTCTACCGGCACCTTATCCAGATATATATTAATATCCACGATCGCCTTGTCTCCGGTCTTGGCTTCCCGAGCTACTATCGCTTCCTTAACCCTCATTTCCCGCAACTGTCCAATCGTCTTATCAACTTCCTCTTCTGTTATTTCCACTTTTGGCATTTTTACTTTGGCATCCTTAAGGTCCGGCAAAACCACTGACGGCAGCAATGTCAAGACCACTTTATATTCCATAGGATTATTCGGTGCGATTTTAGTTATATTAATATGAGGCTGTCCGGCCGGTTCTTTGTCACCTAGATTTTCTTTTAAAACCTGACCGATGGTTTTGTCAACGGCAATGCGGGCCGCTTCTTCCAAAATAGCCATCTCGCCGATTTTCTGTTTCAAAATTTCATAGGGCACTTTGCCCGGGCGAAAGCCTTCAATTTTTATTTCTTTGGAAATCGCTTCCGCACCACGTTCAATATACGGCTGAAATTCTTCAACTGACAATTCAACAGTGAATTCTATCTGTGATTTTACTATTTCGCCTTTTGTTACTTTCATAAAATATATTAAAAAAATATTTAATAAACTGGGGCAAAAAATTTCGCCCCTATTCTTGTTTGGCAACCAGTTATTTTTTTCTTTTTGAGGTATCAGCTTTGCCGGATTCAGGTTCGCGGAGCCTTAAAAGAAAATTCCAACTATCCCCCGTGGGCTGTCCTTCTTTTTTCGGAAAAACGGGTTGCTTGCTTGTGAAAGAACGGGGTGTTGTTTTAATACCTACTGGATAACCGCTCATGGTCTGTTCCTCCTTTTTTAGAATTATCGCTCAAAAAGCTGTGGCGAAATTTATTCGCCACAGAAATTTTATATCAATAACCCCACAATCAACAAAGCGACGATATTTAAAATCTTAATCATCGGATTTATGGCCGGACCGGCAGTATCCTTATAAGGATCGCCGACAGTGTCGCCGGTAACGGCCGCCTGGTGGGCGAATGAACCCTTGCCGCCGTAATTTCCGCTTTCAATATATTTTTTGGCATTATCCCAAGCGCCTCCGCCGGAAGTCATGGATATGGCAACGAAAATGCCGGTGATAATGGCGCCAACCAAGAGTCCTCCCAGAGCCTCTACGCCCAGAATGAACCCCACTAAAATCGGAGCCACGACCGGAATCAGGGCCGGGACGATCATTTCGCTGATCGCGGCCTTGGTTACGATATCAACGGTCTTGCCGTAATCCGGTTTAGCAGTGCCCTCCATAATACCTTTGATTTCTCTAAACTGTCTTCTGACTTCTTCAACCACAGATCCTGCAGCGCGTCCCACGGCTTGCATGGATAATGCGCCGAAGTAATAGGGGAGCAAGCCGCCGATAAACAAACCGGCCAAAACACGCGGATCATTGATCATAAATTGATGTGTTTCAGGAATGGAGTGGGTGAAGTCCGCAAATAAAACTAAAGCGGCTAAAGCGGCCGAACCGATGGCGTAGCCCTTGGTCACAGCCTTGGTGGTGTTGCCGACCGCGTCCAGAGGATCGGTGACATCTCTTACTGCTTTGCCCATTTCTGCCATTTCGGCAATACCTCCGGCGTTGTCAGTAATCGGCCCGTAAGAATCAATAGCTACAATAATGCCAGCCATAGAAAGCATGGACATGGCAGCGACAGCTACGCCGTAGATGCCGTCTAAACCGTAAGCTGTTAAGATAGCCGCGACTATGACAATGACCGGAGCAGCTGTTGATTTCATAGATACGGCCAAGCCGGCTATGACGTTGGTGCCGTGCCCGGTCTGCGAAGCTTTGGCGATATCTTTCACCGGCTGGTAGGCTGTAGAAGTATAGTATTCGGTGATGACTACCAGAAGGGCGGTTACTGCCAGGCCCACTAAAGAAGCTAAATAAAGGCTCAAAACGCTGTAGGTGCCGTTGCCGAGCATTAACATTTTTGTCAAAGGGTAAAAGGCGATGGCGGAAATAACACCGGCCGCAATCAAGCCTTTGTATAAAGCGGCCATGATGTTCTGGTTCTTGCCGAGCTTCACAAAGAAAGTTCCGAGGATTGAAGCGATGATTGACACTGCGCCCAAAGCCAGCGGATAGATGACTGCGTTCGGAAAAGCGTTCAGGGTTAGGGCACCCAAAATCATGGTAGCGATCAAAGTCACTGAATAAGTTTCAAATAAATCAGCGGCCATGCCGGCACAATCGCCCACGTTATCGCCGACGTTGTCGGCAATGACAGCCGGATTTCTCGGATCATCTTCCGGGATGCCCGCTTCCACCTTGCCGACCAAATCAGCGCCCACGTCAGCGGCTTTAGTAAAGATGCCGCCGCCGAGCCTGGCAAATATTGAAATCAACGAACCCCCGAAACCCATGCCGATCAAAGCGTGGGTGTTATGAGTAATAAAATAAAATCCAGCTGAACCTAAAAGAGCCAAACCGACTACCAACAAACCAGTGACGCTTCCTCCCTGGAAGGCCACCTTCAAAGCTTTGTCCATCCCCCCGCGAGCGGCTTCAGCGGTTTTCACATTAGCGCGCACTGATACATTCATGCCGATATAACCGGTCAATGCGGATAAAAATGCGCCGATAATAAAAGCTAAAGCAGTAAGCCAGCCCAGGCTCGGCACTAGGCCGATAATGACAAACAATATCGCCGCCACTAAAGCGACGGTTTTATATTGTCTGTTTAAATAAGCTTTGGCTCCTTCTTGGATAGCTTTAGCTATTTCCTGCATTTTGGCGTTGCCGTCAGACAGGCGCATAACCGATCTAATGAGGAACAGCCCGTAGAGAATAGCGAGAATCGCACTTCCCACAATAAGGAATATGGACATAGTTTTTTTACTCGCTATCGGAAAAGTTTTTTGGGGTTAATTGTTTTTTCCGAAAGACGAATTTTAAATTTATTTTAAAATTATTCTTCTTTGTTTTGTACCTCTGCAGATTCTTGAGTCGCTGCCTCTGTCGGCTCTTCCTCCATCGGAGTTTCTGCCTGCGCAGACAAGTCTTCGGCCTGTTTTTCTTCTTTTTTCTCTCCGCCCTTTTCTACGATATCTATTTTCCATCCGGTGAGTCTTGCCGCCAATCTGACATTCTGGCCGCCTTTGCCGATGGCCAATGAAAGTTGATCGCCGGCCACGGTAACGGTCGCTTTTTTCAACTCGCTATTAACATCTATATTTATTATTTTCGCCGGAGACAATGCGTTGGCGATAAATTTTTCCGGTTCGTCGCTATATTCTATGATATCTACTTTTTCACCGCCCAACTCGCTGATAATAGTCTGGATGCGAGCGCCTCTTTGCCCGACGCACGAACCGATCGGGTCGATATTTTCCGAAGTCGCCGCTACTGCCACTTTTGACCTTGACCCTGCTTCGCGGGCCACTGCCCTTACTTCAACCAAACCATTAGAAATTTCCGGTATTTCCAAATAAAAAACTTTCCTGAGAATCTCTTCTGAAGTTCTAGACAAAACTATTTCCGGACCCTTAGAGGTGGTATTGACTCCTTTGACATAAACCTTGATCCGGTCGCCGGAATTATATCTTTCTCCGTAAATCTGCTCTTCTTGGGGCAAAATGCCTACAGATTTGCCCAGATCAACCAAAATGACGCGTCCTTCTCTTCTTTGCACAACGCCGGCAATAACTTCGTTTTCCTTGTCCTTGAATTCATTAAACACCATATCTCTTTCCGCTTCTCTTAATTTTTGGATAATAACCTGTTTAGCGGTTTGGGCTGCCATGCGTCCATATGATTCGGGGACTTCCAGTTTTTTCTTTATTTCATCGCCAATTTTAGCAGTTTTTTTCAACTCCTTAGCATCTTTTATTTGGATTTCTGTCTTAGGGTTAAACTTCTTAACTTCTTCACCTTCTTCCGCAACCGCCCGCGGAGTTATTTGATTTTCCATGTTTTCGGATTTTAATGCTTCTTCTTCGCTAATTTCTGGGGTTTCCGGCAGATCTTCCACAATCGTTTTCACGTCAAAAATCTTTGATTTACCCGTTTCCGGATCAAAAGTAACTTTAATATTTTGGTTTTTTTCGCCAAAATCTTTGCGATAAGCGGCAGCCAGAGCGGATTCTATGGTTTCAATGACCGATTCGTAGCTTAAGCTCTTTTCTTCGCATATTTGTTTAATAGCGCTGATTAATTCTGACATATAATAAAATTCAAAATGCAACCTGCCTGCCGGCCCCGCCTCCCGGAGGGCAGACAGGCAGAAATTCATAATATGAACGGTTGCTTTTTTAATAAATGAAAAAGGCTAATTGTATTAAACAACTAGCCTTAGTAAAATCATAATATCATCTTATGATTCCGGTGTCAACTGTTAAAATTTTCTTTTGCCCCAATGGATGCGGTTCCACACCCTTTCGTGGATAATATATATGATAGTGCTTGAAATATTGGAAATCGCCATAACGCTTAATGCTATGTCAAAGCGACGTACTATCAAATACATAACCATGGTGTCGGCAACGACAATAACAATTCTGAAGGTGATGGCCTTAACCACCGAACGAGCTGGATTTTCACGGAAAATAAAGCTGAACATGTTTATTTCAATTTACTTTTAAACCAGTCCACCCACAGATTCGGGGAAGGATCTACTCTGTTAAGCATGGCCAGATAAAACGTCACCCAGCTTCCGAGCTGGAGCATTTCAAAAGCCTGTTCCAATTTTGTCCGGCCACGGAGCTTATACTTAACCGCCTTGATTTTATTTTTCTTAATGACTTCTTCGGTAAGTCCGCTCCTTCTCTGAACGCGCGGGTGATAAAGAGCGGAGTTGAAAAAAAAGAAAACCAAATCTTTTTTATTGCTTGCCGGATGCGCGAGCCCTTCCATCGCATAATGATTCATATCGGGGATGACCAAGTAGCTCGCAAAATTCTTGCCGGTTTCACAAAACTGGTTTCTTAAAGCGCGCAGATTCCCCAGCAAAAATTCAGCGCCCACTATTATAACTTGTTTATTATAAAGTTCTCGGGCTAATTTTTTAGCGATGTTCATATTTGCCTTGACTTCGGGCCGCAGTTCGCGATCCCAAAGTTCCAGGTCGCCGATCATTCTTTTTATTTCCGGGACATTCATGGAAAATAAACCGGCTTTAGCCAATAAAATCATCATGCCGAATGCAGAATAGCCCACGCCCATGCGGGGAGATTTGGTAGGGTTATTGATATCATTAAAAAGATAGCCCGGAATATTATCTTTCATCATCAACTTCTGTAACGGTCCGTTCTTAGCGGAAGAAATGCCTAAAATTTTTGCTTTTCTTTTCTTCAATTCTTTATAAACCGACAGGGTTTCTTCGGTGCCGCCGGAATACGACGACAGCACGCATAGGGTATTAGCGTCCACATAGCCCGGCACTTCATACCCGGCTACGATATTAACCGGTACTTTTAATTCTTTCCCGAATACGGACTTAAAAATTCCTGCGCCCAGATTAGATCCGCCCATGCCGTTAATCACTACTTTATTAATCCTGCTGTATTCCCTAGGAATCTTGATCAGCCGGGCATCGTCTAAAACCTGCCTGACCTGGGCATATAAAAACTCAATGGATTTTGTCGCTTTGCTTTTATCTAATTTTTTTATTTTTTTTAAATCGTCTAGGGTGTTTGGCATATAAATCAAATTAAATAATAATCGACACATTGTCATTATATCACGATGGAGGAAAAAACAACAAAATCCAATCTTGATTTTTTCCATTATTTTGTGTTATTATAACCCCATCAGGCTTTGCCTGTTTTTATTTATATAATACTATGTCAGGACATTCTAAGTGGGCGACCACCAAGCGCGCCAAAGCCGTCGTAGACGCCAAAAGAGGGGCGGCTTTTACAAAATATTCCAAGCTCATTTCTATTGCTGCGCGCAGGGGCGGCGACCCCGAAACCAACTTTTCCTTACGCATGGCTATTGAAAAAGCCAGGGGCGTGAATATGCCCAAGGATAATATTGAAAGGGCTATCAAACGCGGGGCGGGCGAAGACGGCGGCGCAATCATAGAAGAGCTGATTTATGAGGGCATCGGCCCAGCCAAGTCGCAATTCATAGTCAAGTGCCTTACAGATAATAAAAACCGGAGCGCCTCCGAAATAAGACATCTCTTTTCCGAGTATGGCGGATCTCTGGGGTCGGTGATGTGGAACTTTGAACAAAAAGGCGCCATCATGGTCACTAAAGAAAACCTCGGGGTGAATAATACCGATGAATTCGAATTAGAGCTGGTTGATGCCGGCGCCCAGGATGTCGTCCGCGAAGTTGAAGGGATGACCGTGTATACGAAAATAGAAGACCTCCAGAAAGTAAAAGGCTTTTTAGACTCAAAAAAAATTCCCGCGGAATCCGCTGAAATTTCTTATGTTGCCAAAGAGGTTTCCGAGGCAAGCGCGGAGGACAAAGAAAAAATAGAAAAATTTATTGAAGCCTTGGAAAATAATGAAGACGTTAGCGATTATTATTATAATATTTCCAATGTCTAAATTATCAAAAATAATCCTCGGCATAGACCCTGGTCTCGCCGATACCGGGTTCGGAGTAATTAAAAAGGACGGCAATAACAAAATCGCCTGCCTGGATTATGGCTCCATAAAAACCAGCGCGAAATCAGACTTGGCCGAAAGATTATTGATCGTCAACACGGAACTGGATAAAATCATCAAGCAACACAAGCCCGATCTGGCCAGCGTAGAAGAATTGTTTTTTTATAATAACGCCAAAACCGCATTCGTAGTAGGACAGGCCAGGGGTGTGATTTTATTGACTATAAAACAAAATAAAATTCCGGTAGTAGAGTTTACCCCCCTACAAGTCAAGCAGGCTGTAACCACCCATGGCAAAGCCGACAAAACCCAGATACAAAAAATGGTCAAATTGATCCTCAATCTGAAAGAAATACCCAGACCCGATGACGCAGCCGATGCTTTGGCCATCGCCATCTGCGCAAGCAACTTTTAAAAATTTTATGCCCACAAAAAACCCCCTAAAAATCGCATCAATATGTAGCGAAGTGGCGCCTTTCTCAAAAACCGGCGGCCTAGGTGACGTGGCCAGAAATCTGCCTAAATTCCTGAGTAAAATAGGGCATGAGGTTATTATCATCACCCCTCTCTACGACCGGCTGATAAATAAGAAAAAAAATGGTTTAAAATTAATTTTTCAGGATGTAAGCCTGAAATTAAACGGCCAAGAAACGGCTAATATAAATTTCTGGGAAGGTCGCACCAAGGAAGGCTTGCCTATTTATTTCGTAGAAGGCAAAAAATATTTTTCCCGCCACAAACGCATATACGGCTTAAGCTATGAAAATGTCCGCTTCCTGATCTTTGACATAGCCGCCTTAAAGTTATTGACCTTGCTTGAATTCAAGGCCGATATCATACACTGCCACGATTGGCAGACCGGCCTCATTCCCTTCTATCTTAAAAACGATTTTTACGATTCCGAAACCCTAAAAGCCGCTAAAACTATTTTTACCATCCATAATCTCGTTTTCCAGTTCGGCCATAACTGGTGGGAGATCCCGGGCAAGCTTAGGGACAACGGGAAAAAACCATTGCCGCTCACCAGCGATCCCGAAATGGAAAGGATTAATTTCACCAAGCGCGCCATCCTCCACGCCGACGCCATAAACACGGTAAGCGAACAATATTGTGAAGAAATTATGACTAAAAATTTCGGCCAAGATCTGCATCGCATCCTCTCCAACCGGCAAAAAAAATTATTTGGAATCATTAACGGCATCGACTACAACGCCTATAATCCCAAATTAGACCCGGGGCTGCCGGTAAACTACGACTATCATGAAATCGGCAAGAAAAACGGCAACAAAGAACATCTGCAAAAATTATTCAAGCTGCCGGTAAATGCCGAAATCCCCTTGGTCGGACTTACCTCTCGCGTTACTTTCCAAAAGGGATTCCAATTGATAATCAAGATTTTAGAGCGGCTTGCCGAATTGGACATCCAGATTATCATAATGGGCGATGGCGATAAAAAATACATTGACCAGCTGAAAAAATATTGCAAAAAATTTCCTAAAAAACTGGTCTGGGTTCCTTTCGACGCTGACCGCGAAACCCTTGTTTACGCCGGAGCGGATATTTTCCTTTTGCCCTCCCATCATGAACCCTGCGGTATCAACCAACTGATCGCCATGCGCTATGGCTGTATTCCGGTGGTCAGGCTTGTCGGCGGACTTTATGATACGGTGGAAAATTATAATTCCAAAACGAAAAAAGGCACCGGTTTTGTTTTCGCCGGCTTTGACGCCCTGTCTTTATATGAAATACTCGTTCGCGCCATTGAAGCTTATCATGATAAAAAAATCTGGAACAAGCTTATGATCCGCGCTATGAGAGAGTCTAATAGCTGGGAAATTCCTGCAAAAAAATACGAAGCTTTATTCAAAAAAACCATAAAAAACTCCTTTTGATTACCGCTATTAAAATAATATTATGCAGTGGATAAATTTTTTACACTTTTACCAGCCGGGCAATTCCAAGGATACGCATATCAAAGAAGCCACGGAAAAAAGTTATTTAAGGATAGTTGATGCGCTGGAAAAAAATCCTCATATACGTTTCACCGTAAATATAAACGGCTGCCTGATTTTAAGATGGGAAAATTTAGGATATTTTGGATTAATAGGCAGGATAAAAAAATTGACAGACAAAAAACAGATTGAACTGGTAGGCACGGCGAGCTTCCACCCTCTTCTGCCCTTAATCCCGGATGGTGAAATCAAAAACCAGATAAAAGAAAACGAAACGATATTAAAAAAATTTTTCGGTTCAAGCTTGAAGTTGCACGGATTTTTTATGCCAGAGATGGCTTATGGCATCCAGGCGGCCAAAATAATAAAAAGTTTTGGCTATGAATATTTGATTCTCGGGGAAGCGGCCCGGCCCGGCAATGTTTCGGACTCGGGCATTAATTGTCCCGAGATATATGAAGACATAGACTCGGGGTTAAAACTAGTATTCAGAAACAGGAAGCTTTCTCTGGGTTATGTCCCTGATATAATTTTTAACATCTTAAAACAAGGCGGGGAACCAACGGTTGTGACGGCAACCGATGCTGAATTATACGGATTGAGACACAGTGATCCCGAAAAAATTTTTGAAAAATTGCTTTCTGACGACAGATTAAAAACCCTGACCTTAAGCGATTTTATCAGGGATAAAAAACCAGAAAAAATCAAAGTCGTTCCTTCTACCTGGGAATCTTCTGAAACAGAGCTGAAGAATAATCAGCCTTATGCTATTTGGGCGGACAACTCCAACCCGCTCCAGGCCAATTTATGGAAAATGGCGGATCTGGCCATAAAAACTACCGAGAAGTTCAAAGGAGATGAAAATGATTATTGGGCCAGATGGCATCTGGTGCGCGGCCTGGCCAGCTGCACGTTCTGGTGGGCCAGCGGACGGGATTTTAAAAATATTTTCGGTCCCATAGCCTGGAACCCGGATGAAATAGAAAAAGGCGCCGATGAACTGGCCCGGTCGGTCAGAAGCCTGGAAAACCCTGAGAGCAAATTTGAAAAAATCAAAATGGAAAAACTGTACTTGACAACCATCGGACTTATCTGGAAAATGCATTGGAAAAAATATTGGAAAAATCAAAATTAAGCTTTATTATCTAACTTTTTAAAAACTATCCGCCCAGAACGGATAAAAAAATAAATATGAACAAAGCGCTCCAATTATTTGATGAGCAATATATTTTGAAGACTTACAGAAAAAAAATTCTGGCCAGGCTTCCGCAATATAAATCAATTCAAAAAATACAAGTAGAACAGCACAAAAGCCTCATTTGGGAAACAACTTACCACGTGGTAGTTGAATATGTCACCACCTTAAAGACTAAGGATGACAAAAAGGAAACTATATCTATTTTTTGTTCCGCTCACAGCTCTGAACCCAGGAAAAACGTTTACGAAAGCCTGAAATTTTTATGTAAAAACGGTTTTAATGATGCGGATAAGAAAAAACTTACCGCTCCTTATCCGCTTTTTTATTCAAAATATTTCAAAGGCACTTTTTATGTGGGAGTAAGGGGAAAAAACCTTTATTATTATATCAAAGAAAAAAAATTCAAAGACATAGAATTCATCGCCTCAAGGGCCGGCGCCTGGTTTGCCAAGCTCCACGGCATGCCTATTGAAGAGGCAAAAAATTTCAACAAAGACAACAGCCGGATAAAAACCGTAAAACCGGGCATGGATTATATTTTTGAAAAAATCGAGACTGCTTACCCTGAATATTTTGAAAAATACAAACAAGCCTATGAAAGGGTGAACCAGCAGGAAAAAAAATTTCTGGCCTCAACCGACAAGAGGTGGCTGGTCCACGGCGACGCCCACCCGGAGAACATAATAAAAATGAGCGGAGGAAAAATAGCGGTGATAGATTTTACGGACTTATGCCTGTCTGATTTCGCCCGGGACCTGGGCAGTTGTCTGCAACAGCTGAATTTCAAAATTACGCGTCATATCGAAGACGGAGCTTACGCAGAAAAGGTGAAAAAAATATTTTTGGAAAGCTACCTTAAAAATGCTAAAATAAAATTAACCGAAGATCTGGAAAAAAGAATCAACGCTTACTATGACTGGACCACATTGCGCACCATCGCTTTCTTTTTGACCAAGCATCATCCTATGGTTGAACGCGCCGAACAATTATTAAATACTTTTATTTAAACATATGCTTATTGATCTTCAACTGCACTCAACTTTTTCCGATGGCTATCTGACGCCGCTGGAGCTGGCTAAATTCATCGCTAAAGAAGGAGTAAAGGTAGCCGCTCTTACCGACCACAATACCGTGGCCGGACTAGATGAATTTAGGCAAGGATGCAAAATGTATAACATAAAATCCATAACCGGCATGGAGCTTTATGTAAAGCTCCACAGTAAAAAATTTAATCTTCTCTGGTTTAATTTTAACGAACAAGCTCCAGAGCTCCATAAAATGTTGAGGAACAGCCAGATCAGGCGAAGAAGCAGGGTGAGGTCAATGCTGGAAAAACTGGACGGCTTGGGTCTTTCAATAAATGCGGATTTAATTTTGGACAAATATACCCATTATATTCCGGACAATCATATAATCGATGATGTTTTAAAAAACAGGGTCAACAGGAGGAAGATCGCCCTGGAGCTCGGCCGGGGAGCCCGCGAAGAAGAAATAATAAGAGCTTATTTTTATAATAAAAAAATCGGCCGCCTTTATGAAAGTTACATCAACATAAAACAAGTCCTGGCCTTAAGAAAAAAAATCGGCGGCCAATTGATATTAAATCACCCGGGGAAATACAATCATTTACAAAAACCATTTTTACTTAATCTCAAAAGGTTGGGAATAGACGGCATGGAGGTTCTATCGCCTCATCATTCCATAGGCGCAGTTATGTACTCGCAATATATGGCTGACAAAATCGGCTTTATCGCTACCGGCGGTTCAGACTTCCATCGTCTGGAAAAAAACAATGCTCCCATACAGTGTTCCTGGCAATATTTTAAAATCGATTCCAAAAATCTGCCCGGTATTGATAAAATAATAAAATAATGTCTCTCAAAAAAAACAGCTTAAAAATCTTGATGCTGGCGGCGGAAATAACCCCCATCGCCAAAGTCGGCGGGCTAGGAGATGTTGCCGGTTCACTGCCCCAGGCCCTATATCAATTGGGTGCGGACATAAGGCTGTGCTTGCCTTTTTACGGTTCTATTGACACAAAAAAATATAAAGTAAAAAAGGTCGCAGGCGAAATCACAATTGCCATTAATGGCAAAAAAAACCAGGCCAGCGTCTGGCAGACTTTTCTGCCCGGCACCAGAATTCCAGTTTATCTCATAAAAAACATTTTTTTTGACTGTCAGGAAATATACCGGGGTTGCAAGATTATGAAAAACAACCGCTATGTGGATGATGCCAATGACTTAGAACGATTTTCGTTTTTTATGCAAGCTTCGCTAGAGGCAGTGAAAAAAATAGGCTTCAAGCCTGATATAATACATCTGAACGACTGGCACACCGCTTTAGTGCCCCAACTCATCAAGTCTCCCGAAAATAAAATTTTTTTCAAGAATACCAAAACGATTTATACCATACACAACCTGGCCAACCAGGGCATCACCAAAGAAAATATTTTAAAATTTGCCAATCTTGATTCTGGGTCGCCCTTAATCAAAACCGACAGTGAAAATGGTGACATAAATTTTATGGTCCAGGGGATACTTGGCGCCGACGCGGTTACTACAGTCAGCCCCACTTATGCCAAGGAAATAATGACTGCCCAAACGGGAGCCGGCCTGGAAAAAATATTAAAAATGCGCGGCAACGATCTTTATGGAATATTGAACGGAGTTGATACGGTTTTTTTCAATCCGCTAAAAGACAAATTAATCAAGCAAAATTATTCCTTAAAAACCCTGGATAAAAAAGTAGCGAATAAATTGTTCCTGCAAAAAAAATTAGGCTTGCCGGAAAATAAAGACATCCCGATGGTGGGATTTATCGCCAGGTTTGTCTGGCAAAAAGGGATTGATCTGATTAATGGCACATTCAGCGGCTTAAAATGCCAGTTTGTTTTTTTGGGTACCGGAGACAAAAAGTACGAAGACTCCTTAAAAGCTCTGGCTAAAAAATACCCCTCGCAATTCAGCGCCCAAATAAAATTTGACGCCCGATTGGCCCAGGAAATTTATGCTGGTTCGGATATTTTCATAATCCCCTCCCGCTTTGAGCCCTGCGGCCTCACACAAATGATCGCCATGCGCTACGGAGCCGTCCCAGTAGTCAGATCGACGGGCGGTCTGGCGGATACCGTGGACGAAAGCGTCGGGTTTGTTTTTAAAAAATTTACTTCTCGCGCCCTGTACGTTGCCATCAAAAAAGCTGTTGACGGACACCGGAATAAAAAAAAATGGAGGGCGATGCAAGTCCGGGGTATGAAAAAAAATTTTTCCTGGGAAAGCTCCGCCAAAAAATATCTTGATATTTACAAAAAATTAACAAATAATTAATATTTAATAATTATAACTAACATAATATTCTTTAAGTTTTAAAATTATATGTATGATACCATTATTATAGGAACCGGTCCGGCCGGAATGACCGCTGCCATCTATGCGGCCAGGAGGGAGATGAAACTGCTTTTAATAGGCAAAGAGATAGGAGGACAAATAGTTTATGCCGGTGAGGTGGAAAATTATCCGGGCATAAAATCCATCCCGGGATATGGACTGATAGCCAAAATGCGGGAACATGTCGACGCCAATAATGTTAAAATAATAAATGACGAAGTAAAACGGGTTGAAAAAAAAGCAAACGGCGCCTTTATTGTTCAAACAAGCAAGGAACAATTTTTAACCAAAACGGTTATAGTTGCCATGGGGCTTTCCCCTCGCCGCATAGCCATACCCGGGGAAACGGAATTTTCCGGAAAAGGCGTTTCTTATTGTGCGAACTGCGATGGGCCGTTGTTTAAAAATAAAACCGTGGCTGTTGTCGGCGGAGGTAATGCCGCGCTGGATGCCGCGGAAGTGCTGTCAAAAATCGCCAAACAGGTATATCTCATCCACCGCTCGGAATCATTCAGGGGTTTTGAAGTCCTGGTTGATGAAGTAAAAACCCGACCCAACATTGAAATGTTGCTTAATTCTGAGGTTAAAGAAATTATCGGTAAAGAAAGGCTGGAAAAAATAGTAGTGGAAAATTCGCAGACTAAAGAAAAAAAAGAGTTGATGGTTGACGGTCTTTTTATTGAAATCGGTAGGATCGCCCACACGGATTTGGTAGCTCATCTGGTTAGTCGCGACGAAAAAAACCAAATAATAGTGAATGAAAAATGTGAAACAACAACTCCCGGTATATTTGCCGCGGGAGACACGACTAATATAGCATTTAAACAAATTTCCATCGCTGTCGGACAGGGAACAATAGCCGCTTTGGCAGCCTATCAATATCTGCAGTTAAAATCCGGGAAGTCCGGCATGGTTTTGGACAGAGGCGCAAAACATTAAAACTCATATTTTTTAATCTTCAAAAATCCACCCGCGCATATAACTGCGGGTGGATTTTTTGTTTAGCAGATATGTTATAATGTTATCAATATGTTGGATTTCAAAGAAGAACAAATTCTATTTTCTTTAGGGCATAAATCAATAGGCGCTCTTGACGAAGCCGGGCGTGGTCCTTTGGCCGGCCCGGTAGTCGCAGCCTGTGTTTTGATCGGCCCGGATTTTAAAATACTCAATAAAAAACTCCGGCTGGTTAATGATTCAAAAAAATTATCCCAAAAAAAACGCGAAGAGCTTTATACTATTATAAAAAATGAGTTTGAATGCGGAATCGGGATATGCGACCACGCCACTATTGACCGTATAAACATATTAGAGGCCACGTTTTTAGCCATGAAAAAGGCCATAAGCGCGTTAAGGCAAAAACCCGCGTTCATTATAGTTGACGGCAAATTTCCCATTACAAACCTTAGCTTAAAACAAAAACCGATTATCGGCGGAGACGGCTCCATTTTCTCTATTGCAGCCGCATCCATCATAGCTAAAGTTACCAGGGATAAAATAATGATGGAGATGCATGAAATATATCCAGAATACGCATTTGATCGGCATAAGGGATATGGAACAAAAACACATATAGAAAAATTAAAAGTATTCGGCCCCTCCCCCATCCACAGAAGAAGTTTTTCCCCGATAGATAAGATGGTAAAGTTTAAAAAATAATCCATAAACATTGCTGTTAATAGTATGTTGGCAACTTGTTAATAAATAAAAAATATTCTATAATTAGAACATAAGTTCAATAATATATTACTATGTACATAACCGGCGGAAACACATTGATTAATGCCAATCTTATAGTTAACAAAGCTCAAATTGAGGAAAAAATGAAGGTTGCTGATTTAGGTTGCGGGGCTTCTGGCCACTTTGTTTTCCCGGCCGCTATCGCAGTAGGTAAAAAAGGCAAGGTTTACGCAGTTGATATTCTTAAGACAGTATTAGAAAATATTAAAAAAAGGGCTGTCCAAGAAAATTTAGAAAATATTGAAGAGGTTTGGTCTGATTTAGAGGTGTTCGGATCAACTAAAATAGAATCCGGCAGCCTGGATGTTGCTATGTTGATCAATACCTTATATCTGTCTCACAAAAGGGTAGAAATGATAAGAGAGGCCACAAGAATGACTAAAAAGGACGGAAAGTTGTTGATAATTGAATGGGAAAATACAGCCTCGCCCCTTGGCCCGCCTGTTGAAGAAAGGGTTAGGGCAGAATCTTTAAAGACAGCCGCACCCAAGCTCGGTCTTAAACTAGAGGAAGAGTTTGAGGCCGGACAATATCACTACGGATTATTATTCACAAAATTATAATATAACGATAAGCATGAACAATCTTTTATCTTTTAATTATTGGCTTAATATCAGGCCCGATGTATTAACACCATTGGCTCAAAATATATTAGTATTTTTTATGCTAATATTAGCAACTTTATCAATAATATCTTTCATTGTTATAACAAAAAAAAAGACTGGTTTATATACAAAAATCTGGAAAAGAATTAGTTCGTTTTCAGTAACAAATTTAATTATCGGAGCCTTGCTTTGGTTTTTTACTTATGAAACGATCCCGCTCTTGTCAGCGAGGTTTTGGTTTTTGCTCTGGGCGGCTAGTATGATAACCTGGCTTGTTTTTATAGTTATAAATTTAACTGAGATACCTATCAAAAAAGAACAGTTACAGAAAGAGAAAGAATTTAAAAAGTACATTCCTTAGATTAGTCCCCTCATCACATACCAAAAAACCATCCCGCAATAGTTCAGGATGGTTTTTTGGTACTTTCCAACAGTTTTCCACAATATATTAACTTATTATTATTTAGCTAATATTAAATAATATATAAACTTAAGTCCACATTTTTCTAGACTTATCCACTATATACATATTTTATAAATAAGTCCACATTTTTCTAGACTTAAATATTTTTAAACCATCATTTACATTGTTTGACTTTAAATTATAATGTATCTGTTCCACATAAAACATAAGAGGTAGTATGAGTTTTTATTTTATGGCGTAAATAATAATTACCACCATTTCAATTTAATTACTAAAAATTTTTTGAACCATATTTCTGTTTCATCTATCTGTTTTCGTCTTTAAGAACCACCTTCCCATGATTATTGTCAGGGGCAATAATTAAATTAACATCTGCTGGGGGTCTTTTTATTGGAACATTAGCAGGAATTTGTGTATATAAGAATTTTTACTAATTTAATGTACTATTAGACACATAAGCTGTCAAAGCCCAACACCGAAATAAAAAACTTCAGCGCTTATGGTAGAGCGGTTTTTACATTGTGGATCATAGGGAAATTGAATTGGGCGGAAACCCAGCTAAATTGCAAGACTTCTTTCGGCCCGTATAGACTAATAAACAAAATGACGTCAATTGACGTCATTTTGTTTATGTGGACCATAAGGGACTTGAACCCTTGGCCTCTTCCATGCCATGGAAGCGCTCTAGCCAACTGAGCTAATGGCCCATAATTAAAATAATGGCTAATATTAAACAATATATACTTAAGTCTACAATATCGTGGACTTAACTTCTTGTCCCCTCGGCAGGAATCGAACCCACATCTCCCCCTTAGGACGGGGTAGCTCTATCCATTGAGCTACGAAGGGATAACTTTTCAAGTTTGGGGAAATTAAAAACCGGTTGTTGATGTTTAAAAAAATAAAAACACCAAATTGGCGTCTTTCTTGCTATATTATATTTTAATTTTGACAATAAGTCAAACTTTACTTAGAATAAATCTATCTATAATCTATTAATAATAAATGCCAGTGTTAATTATGTCTGGATTTTTAGTAATCCAGCGAATAACACCCAGCTATTACTACTATGTTTAACAAAGAAGAGAGGGTGGGTAATTTAAGAGAGGTTGAAACCATCATAGGGCCGTCAGTCAAGGTAAAAGGGGAGTTTAATGGAAATGGCAACATAATCGTTGAGGGAATGTTTGAGGGCAGCCTAAAAACCACCAACAGCTTATACATCGGAGACAAAGCCAGCGTTACCGCGAACATGGAAGCGAAGGAAGTGACTATCGGCGGGGTTGTTATCGGAAATATCAAGGTGCAAGGACATTTAGAAATTACCTCGACCGCTAAAATTTCCGGGGATATTGAATCCGCCAGCCTATCTATAGCCAAGGGCGCCTTTCTAAACGGAAAGTGTGTAATGACAAAGCAGGCGGAAGGTTCTCAAAAGATCATAAAATAATTTTTCTATGCACGTTTATATTTATGATTCTTTTTTGAATCAAAAAAAATATAATTCGTTGTTGTCAAAAATTGAAATTCGCATAACAGATTTGGGGTTGAACGGAAAAATAGCAAGGCTGGGATTAATGAAAAACATTCATCAAACCATTGAAAATGAGGTGAAAAGGGGAGCGAAAACAATCGTGGTCGTGGGGAACGACCATATCGTCAACGAAGCTATAAACATAATGGCCGGAAAACGGATCCCGCTGGGCGTTATTCCTGTCGATGAGGGACCGAATTTAATTTCAAAAAATCTTGGTGTAGGAAGCATTGAAAAGGCTTGTGACACTTTATCCGCCCGAAGAATTGAAAAATTGGATGTGATTGCGATAAACAATTATTGTTTGCTTTCGGAGGCCTCGATAACCACAGATGGCACTGTGGTGGAAATAGACCAGAATTATTCCATCGAAGCGAACGTGGCCGGTGAAATACGGATAATAAATATGGCGCTAAAGAAAGAGGGGCTTCCAGAGTGTGCGAGCTTCAATCCGCAAGATGGTGTTTTTGAATTGCTGATTGAAACCAAACAAAAAAATAAAGGGTTCCTTTTAAAATTAAAAAACGGGCAAAGCATTTTCCCGTTGAAACATTTAAATTTATCAAATTTAAAAAATTATCCGATTGTCGTGGGGGGAATAAAAGAATTACCGCTTCCGGCTGAAGTAAGGATTATCGAACGCGGTGTCAGCATGATTGTCGGAAAAGACAGGATGTTTTAAATTTTATTGGCTATTGGGGGTGTTGTACGGCTTTAAAAAAAGCTGTTTTTTTTGTCTATTTTTAGGCAGCGACTTTCTGGTTTTTTTCTTGATGTTTAAAAATATATAATTGCTGCAATGCCGTGAGCGCTGTCGTAATGAACCAGTATAAAGACAATCCTCCGGGCAGAGTCATCCCGATAAAAACGGTCAGAGCGGGCATAAAGTATAACATTTGTTTATTCATCATGGCCATCATATTTTCGTCTTGGGATTCTTTGACGTCCAGCTCGGCTTTTCTGGTCATCATCATCTTGGCCTGCCAAAACTGGGCTAGCCCTGCAGCCACTGCCAAAACGATGTTGGGGGCGGACAGGTTTACAAATCCAAAAGCGATCGGGTTTATTGATTCTGGCTTGGGTATAAAAGAATAAACCATGGACAACGAACCGTTCTTCAGCCCAGCCCTAAAGACCATAAAAACTGCGTATAGAAAGGGGAGTTGGATTAGAAGGGGCAGACAAGAAGAAAACGGGTTGACCTTGTTTTGTTTATATAACTCCATCATAGCCCTGCCCATTTCTTCCTTATTGTCAGCATATTTTTTCTTCAGTTCGTCTATTTTTGGTTGTAGGTCCTGTAGGGCTTTTTGAGATTTTATAGATTGCTTTGAAAGAGGGAATAATATTAATTTAATTATAATTGTTAAGACTATTATAACAACACCAAGGTCGTGCCCTGGGATAAAATCATATAAAAAAATCAACAGGTTGAATATGGGTTGATAAAAAAAAGTTTGAAACATACTTTAATATTATAGTAATTTATTTTACCGGATCATAGCCGCCGGCGTTCCACGGGTTACATCTTAAAATCCTCCATACTGCTTTCAACCCGCCCTTGATTACCCCGTATTTTTCTATCGCTGCTATAGCATAGTCGGAGCAGGTCGGGGTGAAGCGGCAATGTCCGTATGGGGAAAAAACCTTAAAAATGCCGTGATCCAAAGAGAATGTTTTTTGATAGGCTTTAATGATGGCTATGATAAAATAACGAACCAGGTTATTAAACATTGGGTTTTTTAAACGCTTTTAATTTATTCAGGCTGAGCGTAATGGCTTTTTCAAAATCTTCAAAATTTCCTTGTAAGGCCTCAGGTAAAACTATAATTACATAATCATTCCCGGCCGATAAATCCCCCAGCTTCGTTCTAAAAATTTCCCTGATTTTCCTTTTAATTTTATTCCTGTCAGTGGATTTTTTACTCACTTTATTGCTAACCAAAATCCCCAGCCTTATCGCATCCGTATTATTGGGGGCGGTTTTTATTCCTATGATTTTATTATAGTTTGATCTTCCGTTTTTAAAAACATGGTCAAACTCCTTATTTTTTGTCAGTCTATTTAATTTGGGAAGCATTTTTAATAATAATGCTCCGAACTTTTTTCGGAGCATATTAAAAGACTAAAAACATACAGGCTTACTTAGACAGCTTCTTTCTTCCTTTCAGTCTTCTTCTTTTAAGGATGTTTTGTCCGCTCTTAGTAGCTATTCTGTTTCTAAAACCATGCTTCTTTTTTGCTCTTCTTTTGTTGGGTTGGTATGTTCTTTTTGGCATATTTATATAATTTTTTAATATTTATTTTTGCCGGTTAGGCCGGGCCTTTTAATACAATTTTGAGTTTAACATATTCAGTTTTTTTGGTCAATGCGGTCGTCTGTCTGGGGTATCTTTTAAAAAAATTTTCTGTTTTTTTGTTGCTGTGTTTTACACCTATTATCAACACCTTATAAACAGTTAGTAACGAATTACGGTCATTGCTTGTTTTTTATAATTTTGGTATTATGAAAAAATCTTATACAACTCTAAATTTAATCTCCTTGTCTATGAACAACGAACAACTTTGGCAGGCAGTTTTAGGCGAAGTTGAGCTTAATCTGTCCAAAGCTAATTTTACGACCTGGTTTAAGAACACGTTTATTTCCTCTCATGAAGACAACAAGGTAATTGTCGGAGTGCCAAACACATTTACCAAGGCTTGGTTAGAAAAAAAATATCACAAAGAGATAGCCGCCGCCCTTGAAAATATTCGGGGAGAGAAAATTAAAGAAATTTTTTATAAAGTTGAGGTTAAAAAACCGGCACAGGTTGATAGCGCCTCAAAAAGGGCTAAAGGAGAGTCTATAGCCACCAATAACCAGACTAACCAGGAAGGCGAAGCGATATTGATAAACCGCTTCGGCCTGAACTCCCGCTATACTTTTGAAAATTTTGTCGTCGGCAAAGGAAACGAGCTGGCTCATGCCGCTTGTCAGGCCGTTGTCGCCAACCCGGGCAAGGCCTACAACCCTCTTTTTATTTATGGCGGCGTCGGCCTGGGCAAGACCCACCTATTACAGGCCATCGGCCACGAGCTCTCAAAAAAAACCGACAAGGTCCTTTATGTCAGTTGTGAAAAGTTTACCAACGACTATATCCAGTCGGTGCGCAACGGCCAGGCCAAGGAATTTAAAGACAGGTACCGGAACGTCGACCTTCTCATGGTAGACGACATCCAGTTTATGGCTGGCAAAGATGGGACCCAGGAAGAATTTTTTCATACCTTCAACGAACTGCACCAGGGGAACAAGCAAATCATCATTACCTCCGACCGCCAGCCGAAGTCCATACCCGCTCTTGAAAAAAGATTGCTGTCCAGATTTGAGTGGGGCATGATAGCCGACATAAGCCAGCCGGACATTGAAACCAGGATAGCCATTCTTGAGGCGAAGTGCCGGGAAAAAAATTACACGCTGGAGCGAGATGTGTTATATTATATAGCCAGCAATATACAAAACAATATCCGAGAATTAGAAGGGGCCCTAAACCGTCTGATTGTTTATCATGAATTTAATAATTATCAGCCAACAGTAGAGACCACTAAAAACATATTAAACAGCATTGTTTCCAACATACAATCCAGGTCAGTGACCACCAAATCCATCATAGATGCTGTGTCTAAGTTTTATGATGTTGATATCAAGGATATAGTCGGCAAGGGAAGAAAGCAGGAATTAGTGCGCCCGCGCCAGATTATTATGTTTTTAATGCGACAGGAGGCCAACACATCCTTCCCCACCATCGGACAAGAGCTGGGAGGAAGAGATCACACCACCGCCATGCACGCTTGTAATAAAATACAAAGGGAGTTGGGAGAAAACGAAAGAATAAAGCAAGAAGTAGAGTCTATAAAACAATTATTATACAACACTGCCCTATAAAATTTTTGTTGATAAGTACTGTTAATAAAGCGGTGGCATGATGCGAGTGGGTGTGAATGAAATGTTTAAAAAATTCCACCATTGCTCGTTGTCAACATTTAGTTAAAAACCACCCACACAACCATTAACGTTTAAGCCGTGCCCTCTTAATAGGTATCATTAAGAAATCATTAAGAATCCTTTTTTTATCCCCCTATCCACAGCATTATTATGGTTACTAATTATTTATATATAATTATAATAAAGTTATATTACATATGAAGTTGTCCAGTCTCCAGGAAAATTTAAAACAAGGGCTTCTTTCGGTTGGACATGTGGCCAGCAAGAATGTTAACCTGCCTATTTTAAACAACGTGCTGATAGAAGCGCGCGGCGGTAATATAAAAATGACGGCCACAAACCTGGAGATGGGGATTGTGAGCGTGGTGCGGGGAAGGGTTGAGGAGGAGGGGTCTTTTACGGTTGACTCCAAAATAATTTCCGACCTCATTTCTTTGTTGCCCAACAAAAAAGTAGACATTAAACAAAAAGAAAACAACTTATTAATTGAATCTGAAAACTATAAAACAAAAATCATCGGATCCGGGGCCGAAGAGTTCCCGTTAATCCCCAGCGTGGAAAAAAATGTTTGCTACGGCGTAAACATCCAGGAGTTTAAAAAAGCTCTCGGAAAAATAATCTTCGCGGTATCTACAAGCGAGACCAGAATAGAGCTCACCGGGGTGCTGTTTTATTTTAATAATAACAAGCTGGTTATGGCCGCGACAGACAGCTATAGGCTGGCCGAAAAACAAAGCAACGTCCGGGCCGAAGGAAAGGGCGTTCAAGAGGCAAAAAAAATCATCATACCCGCCAAAACCCTTCAGGAGGTGACTAGGATTTTGTCCGGCAGCAGAGAAGAGGCGGGTGACGCAAATAACGAGGAGATAAAAATTTATATTTCAGAAAATCAAATTATGTTTTGTGTCGGGTCTACCGAGCTGGTGTCAAGATTGATTGAAGGCCAGTATCCGGACTATAAACAGATTATCCCCACGGCTAGCAAGACCAGGGTTATAATCAATAAGAACGAATTAATCAGAGCGGTGAAAATGGCCTCCCTGTTTTCCAGATCGGGAATCAATAGCGTTAACTTAGATTTTCCTAAAAACAAAAACAAAGCAGTTGTTTCCTCTGAGTTGGGACAGACTGGCGAAAATGTCGCCGAGCTGGATGCTGAAGTCAGCGGGGAAGACAATGGAGTGGTAGTCAACCACCGCTATTTACTGGACGGATTAAATAATATTGAGGGAGAAAATGTAAAAATAGAAATTATAGACAGCAATACGCCGTGTCTGCTAAAGGAAGAGAAAGATGCTGATTATTTATATGTTATTATGCCGATTAAGCAATAAATTATTTTGATAGGTATAATAAAAAATCCCAGGTAATGGGATTTTTTATTATACCTTTAGTTTATGGAGATGTTTATTTCCGGGCTTTTGGCGCTCTGGCCATTCCATCCTGTCGCCTCGGCATAAACCCTATAAGCCCCAGGCGGTGGCGGAGACTTCCAGGGGGCGATATTCCGGTTGCCTACTATAGGCGAAATAGATGAAATTAGCTGGGCGGTCCCGCCGTTTACGTTGTAATAATAAAAACTTATTTTTGCCGTTTGCTCCAGGTTTGAGGTGTACACATCCAGGCTGACGGGAAATGAGGAGCTGGCAAAAGTTGAATTATCTTTTAACGTCTGCCAGGAAAGAATTATGTCTCCGCCCGCCCGTGCATTATTATTCAGCATCAGGTTAAAGTCCAGACCCTTATCAGAACAGTTATCTATGTCATCACACACCCTAACGGACAGCGCATGAAAACCATTTTTTAAGAAAGAAACATCTTTGTTTAAATTGAAAGGATAATAACTGTTTGACCACACTAGGTTGCTGTCGATATAATACTCCGCCCGGGACACGCCCCGGGGAGCCGCAGCCTGGATGGCTACAGACAGCACGGGATTAGTAACAGAGATTTTGTCGCTAGGGGAAGTTATGGATAAAGAAGGCTTGTTTTCCGGAACATGTAAGTTATCATATGCGGCCGGAGGGGACGAAGAAGATATGCTGTTTGATGCGGCCCATGCCTGGACCCTGGTTTCCCATAAGGTGAATTGCGGGTCATCAGCAGGATTTTTTGGCGCTGGCCCGAGAGGATCGTCTTTGTTTATATAATAAAGAATGTCATGTGGCTGAGCAAAGGTTACTTCTTCAACGAAGCTCGCTGGAGTATTTTCTGTCGCCAGTAAGTTTGACGCCCGGTCTATTTTAACTGTTATGCCTCCCTGGGTGTTTCCGTCTAAGACGGGTTTGCCCGTCAGGGGGATGTCGGGTTTATTAAATTGTTCCGCCGGTGTGTTTCCCAAAACCTGTTTCATATAATTGTTCCATATCGGAGCTGCCACCACAGAGCCGTCGGCTCCTACTTTCATTGCCTGGTTGTCGTTGTTTCCTACCCACACTCCCGTTACTAGCGAAGGCGTATAACCGATAGTCCAGGCATCGTGGTTATCATTGGTGGTGCCGGTTTTCACGGCCACCGGACGATTGGGCAGGGTTAGAAAATTTTTCTCTCCGAATATGAATGCGCGGGAGGCGTTGTCGGTTAAAACATCATTTATTTCCCTGGCTATATTGGCATCAAAAACTGTTTTTGTCTGATCTTTGTATTCCTCCAGGACCTTGCCGTCTTTATCTACTATTTTTAAGATGCCGGTCGTGGGATGGATTTCCCCTTCGCGCGCAAAAGCCGAATAGGCATTGGCGTGTTCTAAGAGCTCCACTTCGCCTCCACCCAAGACCAAGGAAAGGCCGAAGCGACTCCTGTCTTTAAAGGAGGTGTAGCCAAGATTATCGGCTAAATTCAAAACATTGTCTATGCCGGCGAGATAAATCGTTTTAACGGCCGGAACATTCAATGAGCCGGCCAAGGCTTTGCGGATGGTTACGGGACCGTATTCCTTTCCATTATAATTGTGCGGTTCGTAGGGCTTGGTCGGGTCGGTAGAAAAATTAGTCACCACATCATAAAGCACGGTGTTCGGGGAATAGCCTTTCATAAAGGCGGCTGCGTATACGACAGGCTTCATGGAAGAACCGGGCTGCCGCAGGCTGGTAGTGATGTTAACCTGTCCGTCGATACTATTATCAAAATAATCTTTTGATCCCACCATGGCCAGTATTTGCCCGGTCTTAGGGTCTATAGAAACAAGAGCGGCATTAGTAGCATTATATTTTTTTTGATTCTTCTCAACCTGATCTTTTACGGCCTGCTCAGCAATTTTTTGTTTGTATAAGTCCAGCGTGGTATATATGTTTAACCCGCCCTCTTCAACCGTTTTTTCTCCATATTTATCTACCAGCTGATCTTTAATATACATGACAAAATGCGGAGCCGTCATATTGTCTGATTGTTCTTTAAAGTTCAGGGCGGCGTTTTTGGCGGCTAGAGCCTCTTCTTTGGTAATGTACCCCTGTTTGGCCATTAGGTCTAGGATGTAGTGCTGCCTGGTTATAAGCTCATCTTTATGGCTTCCGTAGGGAGAATAGCGGCTGGGAGCCTGTGGCAGGGCAGCTAGGATGGCAGCCTCGGGCAAATTTACACTGCGCACGCTTTTGCCGAAATATTTTTGGCAGGCCGCTTCTACGCCGTAAGCGGTTGAGCCATAAGGAATTTCGTTGAAATACATCTGTAGTATCTCGTCTTTGGAAAACCTTTTTTCCATGCGGTAAGCCAGCACTAACTCTTTAATTTTTCTGGTAAAGGTTTTTTCATTGGTCAGGATGGCGTTTTTTATGAATTGCTGGGTCAGCGTAGACCCCCCCGCAGTTTTATTAAACAGAACGTCGGTTAAGGCGGTCCGGAATATGGCCCACAAACTGAAACCGCTATGTTTATAAAAATCTTTGTCTTCTACGGCGATAGTAGCTTCTTTGACGTAGTCAGGTATTTCACTCAAGTTTATGATAGTTCTTTTTTCACCGCCGTTTATTTCATAAAGAATGGTTTGTCCGGTGCGGTCGTATATTTTCGTGCTTTGGGCGATCTGCCTGTCTATTAGGCGGTTGGGGTCGGGCAGATCTTTAGTGATCCAAAGCACCCACGCCGTTCCCGCAATGCCGACAATAAAAAAAGCTGCCAAGAAAAAAATAATGATTTTTTTCTTGGGTAATTTAAATTTGCGCGAAGAAAGCTTGTAGCTTTCTCTAGCTCCTTTCTCTTGCCAGGAGACGCGTCTTCCTGCGGTTAGTTTTTTCCGGTTTTCCTTCCAAGATTTTTCAGAAAATGGTTTTATAGGCATAAGCTTATTATAATGGTTTTGGCCGATTAACGTCAAACATAAACAAAAACAGTCCGATTATAAAAACGAGCAGACTGTTTTTAAAAAGTTTTTAACGGTTGTAGAATTTCGCTGCCTCTTCCGGGGGCACGGAGTTTATCACTAATCCGGATCCGAGTTCCACGCCGCCCCAAATGCTGTCGCGCGGCTGGATCTTCAAATAACAATGCTGATGATTGTCAGAAATCACTTGATGCATAAAATAGTTATAAGAAAGGCTGAGGGAACTAAGCTTAAAAAGGATTTTCTTTAAGGCCTTGGCAAAGGACTTGAATTCATTCCGGTTTATCTTAGTGATGTTGTCCAGGTGTCTCTTGGTAAAAATCCATGCCTCATGATGAAATTGGCTGGCGAAAGGCGCTATGGCCACGATATGATTATCGGAAAAAATTTTTCTATCAGTCTTCACTTCCTTTTTTATGATGTCGCAATAAGGACAAGTGCCGTGTTCGTTGTGATATAGGGCTGCTTCTGCCAATTCGTACTGGATATCCGGCGGCAGGATTTCAGTGGCGAAAACTTGTGAATGGGCGTGAATTTTCGAAGCCCCTGATTTTGAGCCCTCATTTTTAAAGCACAGGATGTAGTCAATTTTTTTATCTTTGGCAAGCTCCCTGGTTCTTTTGGCATACATCCTAAGCACAAGCTCTATTTCTTTTTCCGTAAGCCGTCCCAATTCTTGGGCGTGATTCGGGGTTTCAACAATCACCTCCTGGGCGCCGTAAGCCTTTTTGTTTTCTACGGAAACAGCCGGATAGATGTTTTTTAAGCTCAAAACCTGCCATTTTTTTCCTTTTTTAATCTGGTCTAATACATCCGCCTTGTTAATATTTTCCGGGCAGAAATAACACAGATCAGAACGGTCAATGACCGTCTTTTCTTTAATCTCAAACGGCCGTTTGGCCCGGCCGGGAGTAATGATGACGTATTTATTTAAAAAATAATCTTTGCGTATTTCGGATTTTTTCATATATTAATTTATATTTTATTTAAGCCCCCTCTCCCAAACAGATGTTTTCTTTCTCACATTCATTATAACACTTAAAATAAAAACAAAAAACCGGTTGTGAAAACCGGTTTTAAATGTTTGAACTTACTTAGAATCTTTTTCTTTCCCTACCCCCGCTTCTTCCGCCGAATCCGCCTGATCTTCCTCCATGTCTGTCGCCGCCGCCGCGCGGTCCGCCGAAGCCACCGCCTTCTTGTTTGCCTTTCTCACCCACCCAAAGGTGCGCGTTTTCCGGCAAACCGACCATAGTTAAGTTTACGCGGCCCTGGTCATCTAACTCGTCAACCTTGACGGTTACGGTGTCGCCGATGTTCAATAGGTCTGACGGCCTGCCGACTCTGTAAGGCGCCATCTTAGAAACATGCACCATGCCGTCCTTGCCTGGCAATACTTCAATAAAGGCTCCGAAGTCAAGCATCCTGACAACCTTGCCAGTATAAATTTCCCCGGCCTGTAAAACCTTAACAATGCTTTTTACCCAATCAGCCGCTTCCTGGGTTTTGATCGCGTCCATGCCGGTGATGAATACGGAGCCGTCATCTTCAATATCAATTTCCACACCGGTAACTTCAATGATTTTGTTAATGATTTTCCCGCCGCTGCCGATAACCTCGCGTATCTTTTCCGGATCAATCTTAAAGGAAACGATGCGCGGAGCATGGGGCGAAAGCTCGGCCCGTGGCGCAGCAATAGACTGGCTCATAACGGATAAGATCTGCAAGCGGGCTTCCAGGGCGCGCTTCAGGGTCTTTTCTATTATTTCCTCAGTCAGGCCCAAAGTTTTGGTGTCCAGCTGGATGGCAGTGATGCCATCGGCAGTGCCGGCTACCTTAAAATCCATACCGCCCTTGCCGTCTTCCAGGTCCTGGATATCCGTGAGTATTTCCCACTGGCTCATATCTTCGTTGGAGGCCAACCCCATGGCAATTCCAGCCACGGCTTTTTTAATCGGAACCCCGGCATCCATAAGAGCCAGGCTTGAACCGCAGGTGGAGCCCATAGAAGATGAACCGTTAGATCCTAACACCTCGCTCACCACACGGATGGTGTAAGCAAAATCTTCCTTGGTAGGCAGAACCGGTAAAATAGCTTTTTCTGCTAAAGCGCCGTGTCCGATTTCCCTCCTACCCGTTGCTCTTAATGGAGAAGCTTCGCCGACCGAAAAAGGAGGGAAGTTATAATGATGCATATATCGCTTCGTCCCTGCGCCTTCAATGCCCTCTAAAGACTGTTCCATCCCCGGAGCGCCTAGAGTAATTACAGACAAGACCTGGGTTTCGCCTCTCTGGAAAAGTCCGGAACCATGTATTCTCGGCAGTATGCCAGCCTCGGAAGTCAATGGCCTGATTTCATTTAAGGCCCTGCCGTCAACCCTCTTTTTGTTTTTCAAGATAGAGTTGGTGACTTCGGCATCTACCATATTTTCCACAAGTGTTTTTGTGGCCATTGATCTTTTATCTTTGCTGATTCCTTGTTCAAATAAATATTCATCCAAGCCGTTTTTTATGGCAGTCACCGCGGCCTTCCTTTCTCCCTTGCTGTAATATTCTTTATCAAATAAGATGTTTTTTATATTGGTCAGGAGCCAGGCACGAGCAATATCCAGAACCTTCCCTTTCTCTTTTTCAGATTCCGCCTCCTCCGGACTGACCAATTTCTTTTTTACATCATTATGATGGATCACGGCGCCGGCTCGCAATTCTTTAACGAGTTTTACTGCTGGCTGCAATTCTTTTTGCCCGGCTTTTATAGCATTAAACATTTCATTTTCCTTGATTTCGTTCGCGCCCGCTTCTATCATCACGACTTTTTTGTCAGTTCCCGCCACAATCAAGTCCAGGTCGCTTTTAAGGCGTTGTTCATAAGTCGGGTTGAAAATGAATTTTCCTTCAACGCGGCCGACACGGATGCCGCCGATGGGCCCTGTCCAATCCAGGCCGGAAATGGATAAGACGGCGGAAGCTGCGACTAAAGACACTATATCATGATCGTTTTCGTGGTCAGCAGAAAGCACGGTAATCATAACCTGGACGTCCTTTCTTGAAGATTCCGAAAACAGAGGCCGGATAGAACGATCTATCATCCTGCCGGTCAAAATGGCGTCGTCTGACGGCCGCCCCTCGCGTTTTATCCAGCGAGAACCTTTAATGATACCCGCGGCGTATAAGCGTTCTTCAAATTCCACCATCAGGGGGAAGAAGTCAATGTTATCGCGTTCTTGTTTGGACTCTACGACAGTTGCCAAAATAGACGTGTCCCCGTATTGTACAACCACGGAAGCCGTCGCTTGTTTGGCTAATTTGCCGGTTTTAATAGTGAGAGTGCGGCCAAGCCACTCAGTAGAGAATATTTTCTCTTGCATAGTTTTTTTGCCTGGCCGACAAATTACAGGACTATGGAATTTCCACAGTACTATCTATTTATCGGCCAAAGGTTTAATTAGATTATTAATTTTTTATCTTCCTAATAAAAATTTTTTATTTGTGCTTAAGTTAAGAAAATCATCCGCCTCTTCAACCAGTTTTGCCGAAGTGGTTTGTCTGAAAGCGGCTACTTCTACTAAACATCCTGTGGTGTTTTGCAAATAATTTACCAAGGGCAAATAATCTCCGTCTCCGCTTACCAGCACCACCACGTCCAGTTTTTCTGCGAGCTTGATAGCATCAACGGCTATGCCCACGTCCCAATCCCCCTTTTTAGCTCCGCCCGCGAATACCTGCAAATCTTTCATCTTAACCTCAAACCCCTGCTGGCTAAGAGCCTCAAAAAAATTAGCGCCCTCGTCAGCTTCTGTTTTTATAACATAAGCGGTGGCCCGGATAAGCTTCCGGCCGGCCACCGCTTCTTTTAATATCTCTTTGAAGTTGACTCTTTTTTTATATAAATTTTTAGCAGAATGATACATGTTGGAAACATCAACCAATACGCCCACTCTTTGCTCTTTGTGTTTTGTCATTTTCATCATATGTTTTCCCAAAATATGTTGTGTTATTTAAAATAACAGTTTATTCTTCGTCCCCGTCCTTCTTTACTTCTTTAACATCTTCTTCAGCTTCTTCGGCCTTGAGTTCTGCTGCGGCCATTATTTCTTCTTCCTTTCTCTTAGCTTCTTCTTCATCTTCAACCATTTTTTTAGCTATTTTAAGGTTTAACTTTTTAGCCAGGTCTTTAAACATCCCTTCATTTTCTTTCTGCAAATATTTCAGCAGTCTGCGTCTTTCCCCCACCTTCTTTAAAAGCCCTCTGCGTGATGAATAATCGTGCTTGTGGCGTTTTAAGTGATCGGCCAATTGTTTAATTTCTTCGGTGAGGATGGCGATTTGCACCTGGGAAGAACCTGTGTCGGTGTCATGCACCTTGAACTTGTTGATAATTTTTTGTTTTGCCTTTTTGTCTAACATAAAACGATTGTGCCCTTGTTCCGAGAAGCGGGCGACAATGCCGCATCCAAGAGAAGGATAATAATAGTAAATTCAGATTGAAAGCTCAATCTATTGGTAAACTCTAACATAAATTGAAAAAATTCGCAAGATGTAGTAAATTTAAAGTATGAAATACTGTTTTATTGACAAATTGGTTTGTTTTTGTTACATTATAGGCGTTGCCCTATGGGCAACTTTATTTTTGCGCCCGTAGTTTCAGCCCAAGGCTGATCCGCCTCTGGCGGACAATGGATATACAATAAACGAAAGTCAAGAAAAAGAAACTAATTAGCATGTTTTTGCGCCCGTAGTTCAATGGATAGAACACCAGCCTTCTAAGCTGGTTACGAGGGTTCGATTCCCCCCGGGCGTACTATGTTGGGAATAATCATTATTGCCACGCTGCTGTTACTGATAGCGGTTCTTTCCGTCAGCTTTTTTTATTCAGTATTTATGGGCTATGCCGTTTATTTTTCTTCGGGCGAAAAAATTATAGACAGGATTATCAGCGAGATAGAATTGAGAGACGGAGTAACGGTTTATGAGCTGGGCAGCGGACACGCGTTGTTTTTAAGAAAAGTTGAATCCCATTTTCCGAACGTAAAGAAACTTGTCGGTGTTGAATATTTTCTTTATCCATATCTGGTTTCTGTTTTTATCCTTGGGATATTCGGAAGTAAGGCCAAGATACTGAAGAAAAATATGTTTTTGGCAGACTTAACTGATGCTGATCTGATATACTGTTTTTTAAATGTTAAATCCATGGTGAAGCTTAAAGATAAGTTTTTGCGGGAGTGCAAGCCCGGAACCCAGATAGTCAGCTATCAATTTACCATGCCAGGCATAACGCCGAAAAAAGCCATAGATGTTTATGGCGACAAGAAAGATCGGATATATTTTTATCAAATATAATATGGTGACTATCGTTCAACGGTAGGACATTGGGTTGTGGTCCCAATGACGAGGGTTCAACTCCCTCTAGTCACCCTACAATTGAATAAAAACGCTTTTAATTATATACTAAGATTAAGGGCGTTTTTAATTTTAAGCAAAATAATCCGCTAAATTTGAACACATCACATAGTTCATCCAATAATAAAAAACAGCCCAAACTCCCCGGCTGTTTTTTGTTTTCAATAATATCAGAACTTAACTTGACAAATAATTTAGGCGCGCTATAATTTAGATAGTTGTCTAAATATCTAAATATGATTTTAACCAAAACTTTATCAGCCTTATCCGACCCCACCCGGCAAAAGATACTGGAAATGCTCAAGAAGAAAGATATGTCAGCCGGGCAGATAGGGAAAAATTTTAATATTACGGCGCCGTCTTTATCTTATCATCTTAATGCTTTAAAGCAGGCTGGTCTGATAAGCTCGCACCGGGAGGGACAGGAAATAATCTACTCCCTTAACTTAAGCGTGTTTGAAGAAGCGGCGGAAAGAATAATCAAACTTTTTAAAATTAAATAAAAAATATGTCAAACTCGATCAAGCCAAATTTAAAAACCGAAATTTTTCCAGTTGCTTTGGTTGCTATCACTTTTGCGGCCGCATTTTATTTTTATGCCCATTTTCCGGCTCGCGTGCCCACGCATTGGGATTTTTCCGGACAAGTTAACGGGTGGAGTTCGGCTGTTTCGGCCGCATTCAGCATCCCTATAATGTTAGCGGTTTTTTATCTGTTTTTTCTGGCCCTTCCGCTTCTGGATCCAAAAAAAGAGCGCTACGCGGAGTTCCGGCGCGCTTACCATATCTTTAAAGGTGCAATAATTTTTTTCTTGTCTTTCATTTATTTTCTCGCCTCCCTTAACGGGCTGGGATATGACGTGCCCATAGGTTTTTATACGCCGATCATGGTAGGAGTCTTATTTATGATTATGGGAAATTACATGGGCAAATTCAAATCCAACTGGTTTATCGGGGTACGCACTCCCTGGACGCTTTCCAGCGAGGAAGTTTGGAATAAGACCAACCGTCTGGCTGGCAAGATGTTTATTTTCGGGGGTATTGCCATGATAGCTGAAGCGTTTTTGCCGCTTTTTTTAAAACTTCCGGTGTTTATCGTCATCATTGTCTCTGTGGCAGCGGTGCCGATCGTGTATTCCTATCTATTATTCAGAAAAAAAACAGATCAAAATAACAACCCTTGATTTTATTTAAGATATTTTAGGGGATCTATCCAATTGTTTAATTCCGACTGAATTTGGACATAGCCCAACAAAACAATATTCTTCCCCTTGTGTATTCCCAGATGCAGATGTTTTCTTTCCCCGCTGGTTTCCGCGCTATATCCTTTACCAAGGACAGCAATCTGTTTTCCTGCCTTGAGCTTGGCCCCGGTTTTTAAATTTATGCTCGTAAGTTTCAGGTGGCCATAAAGCACCGTGACGTCCTGGTTGTCCAGGTGGCAGCTTTGGATGGCGACTCCGCCATAACCGTTTACAGATTTTCTGTATAAGAGCGTGCCGTCGCAAATTGCAAAAATGGGAACATTAATATTTTTTTCCCCGGGGAAAGTTTCAAAATCAGCCCCGGTGTGGTAGCCGGAAAATCTTTCCGGACTGACCGGAGAATGTCCGGGAGAAACTTTTATGCCAAAGGGTTTTTTGGTCACTCGCTTTAAAGCATCGTTTATCGGGAGCGCTAAAGTAGTCGTTGCCACCGACAGGACAGATGAGCTGGCAGTCGCGGACGAGGAGGATGCGGCAACGGGGAAAATATTGTCAGGATTGATGCTAGAGGGCGTACCGGGTAAGATTGTATACAACAATAAAGCCGCAACCAAAATAACGGCTAATAATAGGAATGTTTTAACAAAAAAATTCTTCATAATTACTAAATAATATTATAGTACCATATATTTAAGCCAAGATTAAGATTGAACAAAAAACAAAAAAAGTGTATAATAGTAATTGTATCAAAATGTATGAAAAATATTTCTGATGAAAAATTAATAGAGATTTATTTAAAAGGGGGCAATGAAGCCTTTGAGATGTTGGTTAGGAAATTTTTAAATCCTGTATATGGTTTTGTTTTTAAATATGTACAAAACCAAGCTGAGGCGGAGGATGTTACGCAAGAAACTTTTATCAAAATTTGGAAGAACATAAATAAGTTCAAGCCCGAGTATAAATTCAAGACCTGGGTATTTTCTATTGCCAAAAACACCGCGCTGGATTACTTGAAGAAGAAAAAAAATGTGCCCTTTTCCGCGCTGGACAATCCGGAAGAAAATTATAAATTCTCCGACCTTCTGGAAGATAAGGCCTTACTGCCCCTGGCGAACATTGAATATGAAGAAAGTTCCAGAGAACTAAATTCGTATGTTAAAAAATTGGCGCCGGCCTATAGAACCACCCTGGATTTGCGCTATAATGAAGGCCTAAAATTCCGAGAAATCGCTCTATTGCTCAAAGAATCAGTAGATACCGTAAAAACCCGTCATAGAAGAGCTCTTAAATATTTGAAAAAACACTTCAATACTGAACCCAAAAGCGGCATTTGATCGTATGATTAGCATATGCAGTTACCATCACCAGATTTATACGATCGTGTAATCGCTAAGATAAACTACGAAAATAAGCTTCTTAAGCTGAAAAGAAGGGTTTTTTTGTATGCTTTCGGTCTTCTGGCCTCATCAATCGCCTCGGCTCCGTTATTGACCAAACTTTATGAAGACACTTCCAGATCCGGTTTTTTGGAATTTTTGTCGTTATTATTCACCGATTTCCAGATGGTAGCGTTTAACTTGAGAGACTATTCATTGTCGGTTTTGGAATCCATCCCGGCAACATCTTTCAGCCTGACGTTACTATTGGCGGCGGTTTTTATTTTCAGCTATAGTAAATTTTCCGATTCTTTGATGGAAATGAAAAAGTTAAGATATCACTAATATGAAATTCAAGGATACTTTTAAGAATTTTTTTCAAATAGAGCATTTTAAAAAATTGGTAATCGCTGCCGGAATTTTTTTGGCAGTGATTTTTATTTTTCTCGCCGGAATTTTCGTGGGCGTGGAAAAGGCCAGGTTCTCCTACGGCTGGGGGGAGCATTATTATGAAAATTTTGTGGATAGGCGCGGTCCGCCGCCGCCATTCACGAATCCGGACAGGGACTATATGAATGCGCACGGCGTATTTGGAGAGATAATCAAAATAGAAGGTAATAATATTATATTGAAAAATCCTGACGATACGGAAGTTACCATCACAACTGACAGTCAAACGGTTGTCAAATCCCGCAATCAAGACTTGAAACTTTCTGACATCAAAGCGGGAGACAAAATTGTCGTCATCGGATCCCCCAATGACCAAGGCCAGATACAAGCAAAATTTATAAGAATGCCCTCGGGCATGTTTCCATATTAAATATAAATATGACTAACCCAATTCCCAAATTAAAAGAAAGAATCAAAAAACATAAATTCATATCGGCAATCGTGGCGATTGCCTTGGTTTATGGAGTTTATTGGGGTTATCAACAAGCATACCCCGCAACCGTTGCCATACAATACACCACTGAAGCCGCCGCCAAGACGACTATTAGCGTAGCGGTAAGCGGCAGCGGCCAAGTGTTACAAAAAAGCAGACTTGACTTGAAGCCGCCGGTCACTGGATCCGGCAATCTTACTCTCACTGCTGTTAATGTAAAAAACGGAGATAATGTGAAAGCCGGACAGGTAATTGCCGTGCTGGATCAGAAAAACAGCGCTGCCTCCTTGAGCCAGGCGAAAGCTTCAATGTTGAGCGCACAAGCCAACTATGACAAATTGGTAGCTGGTGCGACTGTTTATGACATACAGTTAAGCCAAAACAGCGTAAATCAAGCTCAACAATCATATAAAAACGCTCAAGCTCAATTAGATAATGCCAAGTTATCAATAGCGCAGTCTTTGGCTCAAGCGCAAAAAGATCTTAACGACCTCCGAACTTTAGACACAAGCGCCATTTCTAATAATAAAAGAGACAACGTGATAACTTCTATAGCCAACGCCTTAAACACCGATACAACCGCCTTAGATGCTGAAAATAAGGCTCTTTTGGACAATGTTTTAAAAGATACTTTTAGCGCCAAAGATACATCCATACTAACCAATCTAAATGATACTTATAATAAATCTTTGCCGATGATTAATACTGCCAATGCCAGCCTGGCCACCGCCAAAACTTACAAGAGCGATACTAACCTTGACCAAGCTTCAAGCGATGCTGTGAACGCCTTAAACTCAACCCTTTCTTCTCTGAATTATTGTTACGATGCTATTCGGAATACTGTAGCCACTGCTCAACTTTCACAGTCTCAGATAGATGCTTATAAATCTAGCATAAATGGACAGATAGGAAGCATAAACTCAAGCATTTCTTCCATCCAATCTTCAGAGCAGGCCCTTAAGGATGCCATAACCACGGCGCAAAATAATTTAATCAATACTCAAATATCAACCAACCAACAATTGTCTTCTGCTCAGAATTCAGTCCAATCCTCTTATAATTCCTGGCAATCAGCTATTGATAGCTTCAATAAATTAAAAGCGCCGGCGACCCAGCAAGACCTGGATATTGCCAAAGCCCAGTTGATAACTGCGGATGGAAACTACCAGCAAGCATTAAATAATTATAATAGTAATATAATCACCGCTCCTTTTGACGGCTTGATTGCCGCTGCAAACAACCAGGCAGGAGATCAGGTTTCAGGATCAAGCATCATAGCTACTCTAATAACCAAACAACAGATAGCTTATATCCCGCTGAACGAAGTTGACGTGGCCAAAATAGCTAAAGGCGACAATGCTGTACTTACCTTTGATGCCATAGACGCTTTGAGCCTGACCGGAAAAGTTACAGACATCGATACCTTGGGGACGGTCAGCCAGGGCGTAGTAAATTATAATGTGACCATCAGTATGATAGACCAAGATCCGCGGGTCAAGCCAGGCATGAGCGTAGCTGCGGATATAATAACCAATGTTAAAACCGATGTGCTGGCTGTGCCTAACGCCGCCGTTAAGTCTACTGCCAATGGGTCTTATGTGCAAACACTAGACTCTTCCGGACAGCCGCAAAATGTAGTTGTTCAGACCGGCATAGCCAATGATTCTTATACTGAAATCATCAGCGGATTAAATGAAGGCGATAAGGTAATTACACAAACAATTAATCCTAACGCTAAAACTACTACTCCGACGAATAGCGGAGGTGGCGGTGGAGGCGGGCTAAGAATACCAGGTCTTACTGGTGGACGCGGCGGTTAATAATAAATTAAAAAAATGATTGAATGTCAACATATCTACAAAACATACGATAACGGTGGAGTGAAGACCGAAGTCTTAAAAGATATATCTTTCAAGGTCAATGACGGGGAATTTATAGCTATTATGGGGCCATCCGGTTCCGGCAAGTCCACCATGATGCACATTTTGGGTGCGCTTGATACCCCGACAAGCGGAAAATATTTGCTTGACAATCATGATGTATCTACTTTTTCTGACGATGAGCTGGCTGGTATTAGAAAAACAAAAATCGGTTTTGTTTTCCAAGCTTTTAATTTATTGTCCAGGGCAACTGTGGTTAGGAACGTAGCTCTGCCCTTGGTTTACTCGGAGATTCCCAAAGAAGAGCGCGAGAAAAAAGCCAAGGAAGCTTTGCTACAGGCGGGTTTTGACGAATCCCGTTTTTATCACCTTTCCAACCAGCTTTCCGGAGGCCAGATGCAGCGCGTTGCTATTGCCAGATCGCTTGTCAATAACCCGTCTATAATACTAGCAGATGAACCTACGGGAAACCTAGACTCCAAAACAGGCGACATAGTTCTTGCCACTTTTCAAAAACTTAACGAACAGGGCAGGACGATAATATTAATCACCCATGAACCTTATGTCGCAGAGCACGCGGACAGGATAATTTTTATTAAGGATGGCATGATCCTCTCTGACGAAGGAAACCATAATAAAATAAAACTACAACCGTTGCGGGATTAAAATTTTTTTATTATTTATGACAACCAGAGATTTATTTGAAGAAAGCTATAGTGCCTTAACGGCCAATAAAGTCAGATCCAGCCTGACTATTCTTGGTATTGTCATAGGAATCGGCTCGGTCATAGCCATGGTTTCCATAGGACAGGGAGCCCAGGGTTCTATCCAGGCGAGCATACAATCCATAGGGTCTAATCTGATACTGGTCTCGCCAGGAACCCAGAGAGGTTTTGGCGGCGGGCCGAGTGCCGGACGCGGCAGCGCTCAAACCTTGACCATGGACGATGCCACTGCCATAAAGCAACAAATCACTCAGGCCACTGCCGTTGACCCAGAACTTTCCAGAAGATATCAGGTTACGGCCAAGGGAGCCAACACCAATACTACGGTGATGGGAACAACGGCTGCCTACCCAGGCGTACGCAACGTAAACATAAGCTCAGGATCCTTTATTACCGACACACAAGTAACCAGCCTATCAAAGGTGGCAGTATTAGGCCCCACGACCGTTAGCGATCTGTTTGGATCAAGCACCAATCCTATAGGGCAAGATGTCAGAATAAATAATATACAATTCAAAGTTATCGGCGTGACTCAGGCGAAAGGAGGAAGCGGTTTTACTAATCAAGACGATATGATATTTATCCCCATTTCTGTGGCCCAGCATTATTTAGCCGGAGCTACGTATGTAACAACCATAAGCATAGAAGCCTCTAGCCCGACCACCATGGCAGACGTTCAGCAACAAGTTACCAACATATTATTACAAAGGCATAAGATTTCTGATCCCACCCAGGCTGATTTCACCGTCCAGAATCAGGCTGATATCGTTTCTACGGCATCAAGCGTAACCAATACCTTCACCGTGCTTCTGGCATCCATTGCCGGCATATCTCTGATTGTCGGAGGTATCGGCATTATGAACATGATGCTCACGACCGTTACCGAAAGAACCCGTGAAATCGGCTTGAGGAAAGCCATTGGCGCAACCAGATTTGATATCAACACCCAATTTTTGACCGAAGCAATAATGTTAACTTTTTTGGGCGGGGTCATAGGAGTGGCATTTGGATGGGGATTGTCGCTTCTGGCGACGAAATTTGCAGGCCTTACCACTACCGTATCCATGTCTTCCGTGTTTTTAGCTTTCGGTGTATCAGCAGCCATTGGTTTGATTTTCGGTTATTACCCAGCGCGCAGAGCATCACGACTTAATCCGATAGAGGCTTTAAGATTTGAATAAGCTTTAAAAAATATAATTAAATTAATAATTAAAAAATTATGAATCAAAAAACAATCATCACATTCGTTGTCGCCTTGCTGATTGTGGGCGGTGGCTCCTTTTATGGAGGCATGAAATACGATCAGAGTAAAAATAGCCAGACAGCTTCTGGACAGAGCCAGGGAGGGCAAAGAAATTTTGGCGGCAGACGCGGAGCGGGTGGCGCCAATGGTTCCATGGTAAATGGGCAAATCATCGCTAAGGATGATAAGAGCATAACTGTAAAATCTAACAACAATGGGTCAAAAATAGTATTTATTGCTCCCAGCACCCAGATTTCCGAATCGGTTATCGGCACTAGCACCGATCTGGCCGTGGGTAAAGACGTAGTGGTTAATGGCGCCAATAATTCCGATGGCAGCGTCACCGGACAATTCATACAGATCAGACTGCCTATGCCTAATAACCCAGGCGGTTCTAATACGCCGGCTGCTCAAAATAATCAAAACAAACCTTAACCCAGGCTTAGAATCTTTAGATAAAAAACATCCGCTTTCTAGCGGATGTTTTTTATCTTAGAATATTTTATAATTCAGTATTCTTTTTATGTGATGCTTTAGCGGTTTGGGCGGAGAATGTTTTAGAGATCCCCCGGAAAGAAGCTTATCCCCCCTGGCTAAAGTTTTTTTAATGGATGATCTTATACTCCTTGTTCCTTTTTGCGCGGAAGATTTTTTCAGTTGGGCGCCGAAAATTTTTGACATCTCCAGGGTGGCTACCCCTATAACAGTATCCGCTCCTCCATAATAAATGAATAATTTGTCATCAACAATGACAGCGCCGCAAGGGAACACCACATTTTTTGTCTGCCCATCGGTTTCATAGGGCAGTTCCGGCTCCAAAATGGGCTTGTCGGTCCTGGCCAATATTTTTTTAGGATTATTCAGATCCAGCAGGGCAGCGCCTACGCGGTATTGATGATCATATTTGGAAACCCCGTGGTATAGGAGCAACCAGCCCTTTCTGGTTTTAATCGGGGTTCCGGCGATGCCTACTTTTTCACTGTCCCACATCCCATCGCGCGGAGCGAGCAGAACCGAACCATCCAGCCATTTTTTACCCTTAAAACTCAGGCTTTTTACAAAGTCTAAATCTATGTTTACGCTCAAGCGGTGGAGGATAGCATATTTATCTTTGAATTTACCCGGGAAAATAGCGGCGTCTTTATCGTCCACGTTCGGCGGAGAAAGAAGAACCGGCTTGGTCCAATGCCAGATTTGCGAGAGAAAGTTTTTTAAGGATATGGAGGTCAGAGCCACGCGCGGAGGGTTAACGCCGTCAAAAGCCGTATAACACATATAGATAGTGTTTCCCATCTGTGTTAATCGGGGATCTTCGCAGCCCATTTTTTCAAATTCAGCGCCGGGTAAGTAGATCGGATTAGGGGATTTATATTCAATATCATAGCCATTGGCGCTGGTCGCATAACCCAGGGATGAAATATTTTCATCGGACATGGCGCGATAAATAATGTGAACCTTATTGCCCGCGTATAAGGCTGCGGGATTAAAGACAGCTTTTGCTTCCCAGGCATTTTCAGGAGCGGGTTTTAGGATGGGATTTCTTTCGTACTTTTCCATTTTTATGTTTAAGATTTCAGAGTTTTTCATTTCAGCAAGAAGTTTGTTCAAGTCGCAGGAGGCCATGCAGGAAACCGTGTCAGCACCGCCGTAACTTACGATCAACCTGTCGCCCTTAATGTAAGCTCCGGAGGGAAAGACTATGTTCGCAACCTTACCTTCTTTTTCATAAGGCATTTCCGGGGTGAGCATGGCTCCTTGGGTGCGGCCGATGATTTTTTGCGGGTCCTTCAAATCCAAAAGAACAGCCTCAATGCCGAACACAGCCGAACCGCTGAAATAATTTTTTATATATGAATAAACGAGCAGCCAGCCGTTTTTAGTTAGGATGGGAGGAGCACCCACCTCTACGTGGTCGTTCGCGCATCTTTGCAACACCAGGGCGTGGCTATCAAGATTTTTATAAAAATCTTCCCAATATTCCTTTGACCATATCTGCTCTTCGTTATCAAAAAAAGCTATGGATATTTTTGAGGGCGGCAGATCGGTGTTAGCTGTGAGGATAGCGGTGATTTTGCCGCTGATCTTTGCCGGGAATAATGACATGGCCTTGGCATTGAAGGGGGTTACCTGGTGTTTGGCTTCAATGGTTTTGAAGTCGCGGGTAATAGCCAGCCCTACTTTGATGCCGTCGGCATTGAAGGGGTAATTTGAAAGCGCCGTATAGAAAATATAGTATTTATCATCCAGCTTGGTTACCCTGGCGTCTTCGCAGCCGAATTTTTCCCAATCGTTTTCCGGTTTTATAAACTGGATCCGGTCTTTAAAGGTCGCGCCATCTTCGCTGGAGGCAAGGCCTATGGTGGATACCGACATATTAATACCTTCGTGGATCATGGGTGCCGACATCGCGCGATAGAGCAGGCGGACGGTTTTATTATCCAGCGCCGGACAGCCGTTGAAAGCGGCTTCAGCCTCCCAGCTGTTTTCTTGATGTGGCGAAAGAACGGGATTCTCTCTGAATCTTTTTAGGGTAATCATATGTTTTGGGGGAATTTAATTAATAATTTGTTATTTTAAAATTTTCACTTCATTTATATTATTAAGTTTCACCTTCTGTCCGGTTGTCAGTTTTTCCAGGAAAACATCAAGCTTCGCCGTAGCTACGCACATTACCGTATCCGCCCCTCCGTAGTACACGAACAGATCATTGTCTTTGACCACGGCTCCGCATACGTAGACTACGCCTGATTTGTAACCTTCGTTTTCGTACTTTTCTTTGGGCTCAAGGATGGGTTGATGCGACCGGTGCAATATCTTCGTAGGATCTTTATAATCCAGGATCATGGCCCCTATCTTATATTTATTGGGATCCCTTTTGTCCATGGCATGATAAAAAAGCAGCCAGCCCTTGTCGGTTTTGATGGGCGGCGCTCCTACGCCTCTGACAATATTATCCCAGCGTTTTTCATTGCCGATATTATACCGGCAGCTGACTATCCGTATTTTTTCATCTTCCAGATCATCAAAGTAATCTATGGATATTTTGGGGGCCATGCTATGGAGGATGGCATATTTACCGTTTATTTTTTCCGGAAAAATCACCCAATTTTTTTCTATCTTGCCGGGAAGAGAAATAAGCCTGGGCTTCTTCCAAATCCATTTTTTGTCCAAAAAATCCTGTGTTTTGATAGAGGTCAGCGCTACCCCGGGAGCGGAATATCCGTTAAAAGCTACATAAACCATATAAAGTATGTCATCAATCTGCGTCAATCTCGGGTCTTCGCACCCGCCAGAACCTCCTCCGCCGGACATGTAAGGATTATAGGGCAGGGGCGCGAAATAAGTGCGCCTATGGTCTGCACCTTCAAAATCTTCCCGCGGCACATAGGTGGGAGATTTTATTTTTTCGTCAAAATATATACCGTTTTCACTGGAAGCATAGCCCAGCACGGATACGTCCGTGTCTCCTATGGCGCGATATAAAAGGTGGATACGGCCGCCAAGATAAACGGCAGCGGCATTCATAGCTGCTTTGGTCTCCCACCAATTTTTTGAGTTAGGTTTTAGGATCGGATTTTCAGCATAGCGTTCTAGCCTGGGATAAGATTCCCCGGTGGCAAAACGTCTTAACGAATCTGCGATAGGCCACTGGGCTGAAAGAATATTGCCCTTTTTATTCCCCCAGTAAAATAAAATATCGTTTTTAAAACTCACTACCCCCAAAGGATAAATGTCTTTGGTATCCCATTCTTCCGGTTGTTCCCAGACCGGCACGGGCGAGCGCCAGATAACGCGGTCGGGTTGGTTTTTATCGCAGAGAGCCGCCCCCACCTCATAAACATCGCGTCCCCTTTGTCGGTTCCTAATCAAATAGGTTAAAAGTATGCCCTCTTTGGCGGCGGTCGCATTGACAATCTCCGGGGCGGAATCGTCAAAGTATCCCGATCTCGGTTCCAAAACCGGCGCTCCGGTCCTTTCCCAGAAACTTTTTTTCTTAGAGGTCTTATATAAGCTGGAATAAACAGATCCTTTGCCGGAATATTTTACCATCTGCCTCTTGAATTTATAACCAGGGACAAAGACTTCTCTTTCCAGGGGCTTGGCGGACTTTTGTTTTATTTTCCAGCGCAGGAGAGTTTTGGATACGGCCAGGCAATAATAATGTTTTTTTCTGGAAAGCAGTTTGAAATATAAAACAAACTCCCCTTTTTCGTTTTGGGTAAAATAAAAGTCAGAACAGTTTTTAGCGGTCTCCGCTTTCCCCGTCTGACTTATGATAGAAACCTTTTTTTTGTCCAAAATAAACTTGAGCCCGTCTTTGCTTCTGGCAATGCCCAATAAAAATTTGCCCTTGTTTTTAATTTGGCAAAAAAGCAGAACTTCCTTGCCCCTGGTAACAGCACCCAATCCTCCTTGCATAGGGTTATGTAGTCACACTTAAAAATAAAAAATAAAAATGAGTGGCTAATTCTTTATTTATTATACCAGGATTAATACTTTAAGTAAAGATTTGTTACGAGAAAAAATTTATCTAATATTAGTGCAGTTTTATCTATAAAATGATTTATACACATTTGACATTACATAAGTTAATGATATGCTAACATTATAAAATTTTTCTAAAGAAATTTTAAAAATTTTTATGAAATTTACCACCAAGCCTGTTGGCGAAGAAATAATTACTCCCTGGGGTTCGGAAACTATCTTTACTCCTAACAATCTGCATCGTACCGGGAAGCTGCTTTTTATTAAAAAGGGCAAACGCCTTTCTTTCCAATATCACGATCAAAAGGAAGAAACCATATGTCTTTTGTCCGGCCAGGTTTTATTGTGGCTGGAGGACGAAATGGGTGAAATAAAAAAAATCCCCATGGAACTTAAAAAAGGATATACGATAGAACCGATGCAGAAGCATCGTCTGGAAGCCATTGAGGACAGCATGCTGGTGGAAGCTTCTTCTCCGGAAATCGGCGTCACTTACAGATTGGATGACGATTATAACCGCCACAACGAAACTCCCGAGGTGCGCCACGAACCCAACCGAGGTTGGAAGGCATAATGAATATGTTTAAAAAACCTGTCAGCCGGTCGCAGCATGATCGGCCTTTTTTTATGCTCCGATTATGGTAGAATTAAACCATGAATAATCAAATCATAAAATTTAAAGTCAGGAAAGAAAGAGTCGGCCCGATACTGGGAAGACACCCCTGGATCTTTTCGGGAGCAATAATAAAAATTCCTGACGGCATCGTATCCGGGACCCCCGTCCACATAACGGATGAGAAAGGAATTTTTTTGGCCAGCGGATATTTCAATTCCTACTCCCAGATAGCGGTGCGCGTCTGGGGCTATGATGAAAAAGAAGAAATAAATAAAAAATTTTTCGTCCAGAGGATAAGAGCAGCCAAAGAGACGAGAATCGACTATCTGGAAAGTTCCGGCACCGACTCCTATCGTCTGATCAACGGCGAAAACGATCTTTTGCCCGGCCTGGTAGTGGATAGATATGCCGACTATCTGGTAGTCCAATTCCACACCCAGGGCATGGAACTCTATAAGGAAATGATAGTTGAAGCATTGGAAGAAATCATGCGGCCGAAAGGTATTTATGAAAAGTCCGAAGCTTCTTACCGGAAAAAAGAAGGGCTGGAAAAACAAAATAGCGTTCTAAAAGGGAAAATTCCTGAAGAAATCGTTATAAAAGAGAACGGCCTTAAGTTTGCGGTTAACGTAAAAAAAGGTCAAAAAACCGGGTTTTTCCTGGATCAACGCGATAAGCGACAAGCTCTGCAAAAATACGTGAAAGATAAAAACGTTCTGAACTGTTTTTCTTATACCGGAGGATTTTCTGTTTACGCTTTGGCTGCCGGGGCGTTGTCTGTGACCAGCGTTGATTCCTCGGAAGCGGCCATGGAACTGGCCAAGAAGAATGTGGAAATCAACGATCTGGATCCAAGCAGATGCTCATTCATCTGCGCTGATGTTAAAAAATATCTGGAGAATCTGCCGGTCGGAAAATTTGATGTTATCATCCTGGACCCGCCCGCCTTCATAAAAGACAGGCATAAAAAGAAAGAAGGCATCTACGGGTATAAGAATTTAAATGATATGGCACTGAAAATTTTGCCGCAAAACGGCATTTTGGCGACCTGTTCTTGCTCGGCCCACCTGTCCGTGGAAGAATTCCGGTACCTGCTTTCCGAGGCTGGAGGGAAAACCAAAAAAACCATGCAGATTTTGGAAGCCTATACTCATGGCATTGATCATCCGGCGCTGGTTCCGTTTACGGAAGGAGAATATTTGAAATGTTTTATAGTTAAAATTTTATGATTAATCATAAAATTTTTATCCGTACGCTGCCGAAGGAGTATTCGGCGGAAGAAATTGATTCTGGCGGATTTTAATATAATTTTAATATTCGTCCGCTAATATGATGGATATGAAAAAAGTCGCTATTGTTTTGTTGATATTAGCGGCTATCACGTCGGTGAGGATTTTTTGGCCGTTTAAAAAATTTGAAAAAAAGTACGATTCAAACGCCCCGCGCCTCTTAAATATTAACGAAAAAAATATGAGAATTTCCAGCCCGGCCTTTGGCCAAAAAGGACTTATTCCCGCAAAATATGCTTGCGACGGCCAGAATATCAGTCCGCCCTTGGAATTTTCCGGAGCCCCAGCTGAAGCAAAAAGCCTGGCATTGATAATGGATGACCCAGACGCGCCGATGGGCATCTGGGTCCATTGGATATTGTGGAACATAAAACCTGGCGAAAGTGGCATAAAAGAAAACAGCTTTCCTGCCGGTGCCGCAGAAGGTACAACCAGCTTCGGCAAGCCCGGATACGGAGGCCCCTGCCCTCCCAGCGGAACCCACCGATATTTTTTCAAGTTATATGCCCTGGATTCCATGCTTGACATCCCCTCGTCATCAGATAAGGAGAAATTATTAAAATCTATGGAAGGGCACATAATTGTCCAAGACGAATTTTTCGCCTTGTACTCAAAAAAATAATTTATTTACCCCGCGCTCCCGCGGATAAAAATTATATTCTATGATCAAGCTCATCAAGGCTCAATTCTTAATTTTATGTCTGGGCACGATTTTCGCTTGGGCGAATTTCGGTTACGAATTCGTCAACTGGCTTAACAACAAGACGAATGTTTTCAGCTGTAATCCGAACATAACCAACCCGTTTTACACCCCCTGTTTTTATGGCGCGATATTTTTTACCATTGCTCTCGTAATAAGCATCTTGATGCTTAATCAGAGCCGGCAAGAAAAATAACATGAACCATAATCAAACCGTGGGAAAATACGGCGAAGATCTGGCCAAAAATTATCTGAAGAAATTGGGCTATAAAATAATCGATTCTAATGTAAAAATAAGCTTCAAGGAAATAGACATCGTCGCCTTAGACGGGAAAATTTTGGTTTTTTGCGAAGTTAAAACCAGAACCTCGTCAATTTACGGTAATGCAGACGATGCGCTGATCAATAAAAAGATAAATAATATGAAAAAAGCCGCAGGAATGTATTTGGGCAGGAATAAAAATAATTATGAAGATATTAGATTAGACTTTATAGCAGTGGATATTGATAAATTAGATAAAAATGCTAATATTAGTCACTATAAAGATATATTATAACTTTTATTTAATGTTAGCCCACAATTTATACACAAGTTTTTCCACAAAATAGCACAGTTTACCCACAGGCTATTAACTTGTTGTAAACTTGCATAAAAAATAACTTTCGCATATATTTAGAATGTCATTAAATTGACATTTTTATTTTGCAATTTTCCGAATAGGGCTTGAGGAGTAATTTGGATTTAATCTAAGATATTCCCTTAAGCCCTCTCCGGTTAATATATATACTAAAATAGCTATTTCCAATAGCTATTTAAAAACTAAACAAAAAAATAAAATAAAAGCTAAAATTAGCAAAAAATAAGGGAAAGTATAAAAAATACAAGGAGGGCGAAACCATTTTATGGCTAAAGTAAAACAAATATTAATCGCTCTTGCGGTTTTGTCCAGTTTTGTTTTTATTTTGGGAAAAGCACAGGCTAGCACGGCTAGTCAAACAGACAATGTATTAAAGCCGCCCACCCTGATAGCTCCCAATAAAAGCACTATTACAGCAAAACCCAGGCCACTAATTACCGGATTGGTAAAAAGCGGCGCTACTGTTCTTTTTTATATAGATGGCGTTTATTACGGAAAGTTAGACAAAATTCAGAATAAATCCGGAACAGCGAATTTCGCCTATAAGCCCTTTTTAAATTTAAGCGTAGGAAACCATACTGCATGGTCCATAGCCCAGGACACAAAGGGAAATAAAACGGGTACTTCCAACACGCTTTTTTTCAAGATTGAACATCCGTTTCCCGCTCCGACAATGTTCAAGGCCGTCGTAAATTATAAAAGCACTAAAGCCAGGCCGTTCATAGTAGGACTGGCCAAGAACGATTCAAAGATCAAGGTGTTCATAGACAAGAAATTAGCCGGTGAATTCCAAGTGAAAAATGACGTATCAGGCACGGCCAATTTTGCCTTCAGGCCGAAGACCGGCCTAGCAAGAGGAACACACCTGATTTATACCACGGCAACAGATGTAAGAGGCAAAGAAAGTTCGTGGTCTAACCTGACCTGGTATAAAGCTTCTGCTCCGGCAATCAGCATGGGAGCTGAAGAGAAATCCAAAGTGCTGAAACAAGTAAAAGGAGAAACGCAAAACAATGCGCAGGAAGGTAATCAGAAAAACGGGAAGCAAGGCTTGGTTGATGAAAGCAGACACAACCAAAGCGCAATAACTGGAAATTTAATAATTTTTATAATATTCCTTATCGGCGTAATCGCGTGGGTATTCTGGATAAACAGGGAATTAGTGAAAGAGAAGAAAGCAGACAAACCCGCGGAACCGGTTCAAATCGTGCCGAAGCCAAAAGAGACTACGGTACAAACCGCGGCAACAAAACAGATCATCCATATGCCGCCGCCAAAAAACACAGAAACCAAGGATAAGACTAAAATTTAAACTGAGCTACATTTCATATATCGTGCCTAGCATTACAGAAGAGCTCAGATGGGCCCCTTCTTTATCAAAAACTCCTCCGTTTGTCGGGGGAGTTTTTGTAACTTACGCGGACCCTAACGCTCAATCGAACCTTGCCGATATAAATTATTCCGTATGTTGAAAAAAACCATTGAGGATGTTATTATGTAGGGGCAATTAAAACTCATCTTTATGATTAAATATTTAAAAGTTTTTTTATTTATCCTCTTGTTTTTGATGCCTTCCGTCACTTGGGCACAAAACCAGAAAGCCGATGTATACTTTTTTTATGGAGAAGGCTGTCCGCACTGCGCTAAAGAAGAGGCTTTTTTGAATGCGCTTGTAAGTAAGAATCAAGACATCTTTGTCCATAGTTATGAAATCTGGAATAATCAGACTAACTCAAGCTTTCTGTCCGGTCTGAGCGTCAGCCAGGGCTGGAACGTCCAAGGCGTGCCCTTTACCGTCATCGGCGATAAAATTATTATCGGATATCTAGACGACCAAACCACGGGCAGAAAAATACAAGACGATATCAATACGTATCTAAGCAAGGGAGGCACGGATGTCGTGGGAAATTATATTAAAAACGGGACAGAGCATTCTTCCACACCTGCGCCAGCGAACCAGGGGGGCAAGATCAACATTCCTTTTTTCGGGCCAGCAGACGCGAAAAACATTTCTTTGCCTGTCGTAACCGTGATAATAGCCGCGGTGGACGGCCTTAACCCTTGCGCTTTGTGGGTGCTTCTTTTTCTTATCAGCCTGCTCATAAGCATGCAGGAAAAAAAGAAGCTTTTGATATTGGGATCAGCTTTTATCCTGGTTTCGGGCGCTTTCTATTATTTTGTCCTGGCCGCCTGGCTTAATGTATTGCTGTTTATCGGTTTCATATTCTGGATAAGAATCATTATCGGAGTTGCGGCAGTTTACAGCGGATATCATTATATAAAAAAATGGTATGAGCAGGACAAGGCTTGCCGCAGCATGAACGAAGAAGAAAGGAAAAAACTTTTTTCCCAGGTTAAAAGCATAGTAGCGAGAGATAAAATCTGGCTGGCATTGGCCGGCATTATCGTCGTTGCGGTTTCGGTAAATTTTTTCAAACTGCTTTGCAGCGCCGGATTGCCTGCGATTTACACCCAGGTGCTGACGCTTTCGGGCGTGCCTCGCTGGCAATACTACGCATATTTACTCTTGTATGTCCTGGTTTTTGAAATTTATGAGATTGTGATCTTGGTCATAGCTCTTACTACTTTCAAGATGAAGGCGATGAATCCGAAAATAATTTTGCGCGTGGGATTGGCAGGAGGAATAGTAATGCTTATCCTGGGCATTCTGATTTTATTCAAGCCCAGCTTATTAATGTTCGGATAATCTGCTATGAATAAAATTTTTTTTGTAATTTTTATATTAATATTATTATCGCCCCTAGCGGTGGCGGCCCAGACCCCCACGCCGCCTGCGGGCGGAGCACTTCCGGAAAAGCTTTTTTCTGCGGAGGTGGTTAAAGTTTTACAGCAAAAAAACGTCACCCAGCCGGATGGAAGCTCGCAGGTGGAACAGAACCTGGAGCTTAAAGGTTCGGACGGAGACTATGCGGGAAAAACGGTGGAATATGACGGCATCGGCGATCCTGAATCAGTAAATAAAAATTTATTCAAAGCGGGCGACCAGGTATCGGTGGAAGCGAGTTTTGACGCGAGCGGCAACGTAAAATATTTCATCGCCGATTATATCAGGACGGGCAGCTTGAAATGGCTGAGTATTATTTTTGTCGTTTTTGTATTGATTGTCGGAAGATGGAAGGGATTGCGTTCCCTATTTTCTTTGGCAGTGACCTTTTGGATTATTATGGGTTACATGCTGCCTCAGATTATGGACGGTTCGGATCCTATAGTCGTTACCATGATCGGATCTACGGGAATCCTCTTGGCGATTATCTATCTGACTGAAGGGTTCAATGCTGTCGCACACCTTTCCGTGGCCAGCATTTTCATAAGTCTCTTGGCTACTGTCGGGCTTTCTTCTTTTTTTGTGGAATTGACCAAACTCTCCGGACTGGCTAACGAAGAAGCTAGTTTTCTGGTGGGATATGGCGGACAGATCGTAAGCTTCAAGGGGCTTTTGTTGGCCGGCATTATTATCGGCGCCTTGGGCGTTTTGGATGATGTGGTCATTGCCCAAATAACCTCCGTGGAAGAGATAAACAAAACTGCCGGCGGACAGACCAGGACGGAGATTTTCAGAAAAGCCATGAAAATAGGAGTGTCGCACATAAGCGCCATGACCAACACTTTGTTTCTGGCTTACGCCGGAGCGTCGCTTCCGCTTTTGATCTTATTTATCAGCGGACAGAGCGCTTTTGCCAGTCCCTGGCAGGCCTTGAATAATGAAGCTCTGGCTACGGAAGTAGTCCGGACCCTTACCGGCAGCATCGGCCTGGTGCTGGCTATGCCCATAGCAACCATTATGGCTGTCTGGTGGGTCAAGAGAAAGAGTTAATATTTTCAAAAATATATTGTATCAAATAAAATTTTAATAGCGGGCAAAGCTCTACGGCCATTAAAATTTTTTTGATGAAAATTATATATGACAGAAACCATTAGTAGTTTACAAAATCCCCAAATTAAAGAGGCGGCAAAACTGAAAGACGCCAAGGAAAGAGGAAGACAAGGCCTCATATTAATTGAAGGTTCGCGCGAGATATCTTTAGCTCTGGCGGCGGGGGTCAAATTGGAAAAGCTTTTTTATTGCCAGGAATATTCTTTGGGCCGGGAAGATCCGTCTTTGTTCGCGGATAAAAAAAATATCATCAATGTTTCTCCCGAAGTTTTTAAAAAATTAGCCTACCGGGAACACCCGGAAGGTTTTTTAGCCGTTGCCCGGCCGAAATTTTTGGGATTGGCAGATGTAAAACTTAAAGATAAGCCGCTCGTAATAATTATTGAATCCGTGGAAAAGCCGGGAAACCTGGGAGCGATTTTACGGAGTGCTGATGCGGCCGGCGTTGACGCGGTTATCGTGGGCGACGCCAAGACGGATATTTATAATCCTAACGTAATCAGGGCCAGCCTGGGCACGGTGTTCGCCAACCAGGTGGCGGTTTCTTCAACAGAAAAGATATTGAGGTGGCTGAAAGAAAAGAAGATAAAAAGTTTTGCTACGCTACCCCTGGCCGATAAAGTCTATACGAAAGCCGATTATACCGGTCCATCCGCCATCGTCATAGGAACCGAGGATGTCGGTTTGAGTAACTTATGGTCTCAAAAGGCGGATGAAAAAATAAAGATAGACATGAAAGGTAAGATTGACTCCCTAAATGCTTCGGTCAGCCTGGCTGTCGTGCTCTTTGAAGCACTTAGACAAAGAAGCATAAAATAATCTCCACCAGGGATTAATTTAAAATTAATACTATTTGCATATACTGACTATATATTGATTGTGATCATATGCAAAAATTCAACGAACTCACTTTAGAAGAGAAAAAGGTTATTATAGACAAGGGTACGGAAAAACCATTCTCCGGAGAATACGAACATCAGTTCAGCGACGGACTTTATGTGTGCCGGCGTTGCGGAGCTCCTCTTTATCATTCTCAAGATAAGTTTGAGGCGGGCTGCGGCTGGCCCAGTTTTGACGATGAAATTAAGGGAGCTATAAAACGGCAGCCGGATGCGGATAGCGAGCGCACGGAGATACTATGCGCCAACTGTAACGCGCACCTGGGCCATGTATTTATGGGTGAAAAACTGACGTCCAAGGATACGCGTCATTGCGTCAATTCCATTTCCATGAAGTTCATTCCCCGAGATTTTTTGGCAGATGAAGAAAATTTTGCCGTCTTGGGAGGCGGATGTTTTTGGTGTCTGGAGGCAGCATTTAAGGAAATAAAAGGCGTAAAATCGGTCGCTAGCGGATATGCCGGAGGCCGGGCACTCAGTCCTACGTATGAAAAAGTCAGCTCCGGGACCACCGGGCACGCGGAGGTGATCAAGGCGGTTTTTGATAATAAAGCAATAACTTTCCGCGACCTTCTGGAAGTTTTTTTCTCCATCCATGACCCGACTACTTTGAACCGCCAAGGCAATGACACGGGAGAACAGTATCGCTCCATAATCCTTTACGCCACTTTGAAGCAAAAAGACGAAGCAAAAAAAATAATCAAGGAACTCTCCGACGCCGAGACCTATAAAGATAAGATCGTAACCGAAATCAAACCCTTTATTTATTTTTATAAAGCGGAAGAATATCATCAGAATTATTTTGAAAAGCACAAAGATGATAACACTTATTGCAATATAGTGATAAATCCCAAATTAAAAAAGTTCAGGGAGAATTTTAATAAGCTTCTCCGACCATCTTGACGGAATGGTTATTTTTTGTTATTATTTTTCCTGTAGTCGCCAAAGACTACTTTTATTTTAGCTTGTTAATCATTAAAATTATAGTTAAAAATCTTATTGGAGTGGTAGCTCAGTTGGTTAGAGCGCTGCCCTGTCACGGCAGAGGTCGCGGGTTCGAGCCCCGTTCACTCCGCAGAGAATATTTAGTATCGGATAGACCCGAAGGCCCCGTTTATTGCGGGGCTTTTGTGTCGGCATAAACTATCGTTCAAAAAAGAAAAAAGGTAGAATTGTTAAATTCTACCTTTAAGTTTTGGTTTAGTCGGGAATATTTATTACTAGCTTCTTCTTTAGTTTTTCTTTATCAAATGGCATTTGAAGATAATCTTCAGAATCCATTTTTTTAAATCCTAGCCGGAGGACGATTTCATTGGTGGCGGAACCCTTAATGTCTCCGAATGTCTCCACACCCTTAAAAACTTCCTTGTCGCTATTTTCGTCGTAGTCGCAAACTATGACGGCCACAGGTTCCTGTGTAAGAAATACTTTTAGAGCAGTCGCATGATCGACTGTAATGGCCTCAAACTCCATTTTTTTACAGACTTGGGCGAGCGTATCCCTGAGTAATGCATCTTTAGCGACGATCAGAATTTTTTTCATTTCTCCACCTCCTGGGTTAATTGTTTGATGATCGCAATGCAAGCCCGCAGGTCCTTGCCCGGCATAGGAATGCTTGTGCCTGTGATTTGCCCAAGGTTTTTCAATGTCGCCTTGATGTAGTCGATGTCGTGACCGGCACTTGAGCAAACCACTACTGGCACTTTTTGTGCCAGAGCCATGGTGACAACGGCGATTCCACAAGGAGTCGTGTCTGTCGCCCCTGGACGTTGCGGAAAAAGCATGTCGGTGATGACACCGTCAAAGTTGATTTTGCCGAAAAATCTCTCGACAACCTCCAAATTACTCGCTGTCACCACTCTGAATCCGGCTGCCAAAATCAAGTCCTTCGCCGGCTCTATCATTTCCTGCATGTCTTCCACAAATAGTATTATCTTCTTCATTTTTATTTCCTCCTTAGTTAATTTGTAAAGATCAATTTTATTCCCTTTCGCAAACTATTTTAAAAAATAATTTCTGAAAGAGAGGCAAGAAAATTAGTAAACTTTCTTGCCAAGTTTTAATCACCTCCTATTAACTATTTAAAGTTTATCGTCACTGTTTTTCTGTCAGGTGGATCGCCGCAGTTTCTAAAAATCACTTCCTTCCCTTTTATTTCCATGACGACCCAACTATTTCTGGGCTTGTCGTTTCTTTGATTTTCTCCGTCGCGCCACATGGTCATTGGAATAAGCTGTATTTCCTTTTCCCCATCAAAGGCGTACCAGCCCTCCCAAATGGTGATGCCGGAGTTTCTCCTACCTCCTTTGTTGTAATCCTTGGCCTGTACGGAGAAAATAATGAAACCCTCCCCTTCCTTGACTGTGAAAACGCTGTATGTGCCGCCTTCGGATAGGCCAGCACCCTTTTCGTGCTTCTTTTCCATTACTGCTATCATTTCTTGCTTCGTCATGGCAATCTCCTTGTTCCCCGATGCCATTTTGCATCCGCGGGATATTTTTTATTATTTATTGTAAAGAGCTTCGCTCCAATAAAGCCACAATCTTTTCATGACTTTAATAAGAGAGGCAAGAAAGTTAGAATCAACTTTCTTGCCTAGACTTTAATCACCCCCTATAAATTTTATGTTTGGCCGTTTTTCTTTAGCATATGCCAAACATGATGGGTTTATTATGCAACATGGGCATGCCAACATAATTATTTTGTTGGTTTTTTGTGGAAGATGTCTTACGGCATGATGGTCGATCATCACCAACCCATCATCTTCCCAATTAACACCATCCACATATAATGGCATAACTCCGTTTTTTGAAGCATATGAACGAATTTCTTCTTCGATTTCATTCCTTATTTCTTTTTCAATTATTGTCTGTCTTTTGTAAGTCAAATTTCGTTCGAGACTCAAGTCTTCCGGGGACAATCTTGTCTTAGCTTCTTCGTTTATACCATTAACGTGATCGTAGATATTGTCAAGAATGATAATTGCCCTTGTGCCATCGACATTATTTTTTTTGGCTTCAGCTACTACTAATTTATAGTAGTTAAGTCTTTGGACATAATCCCCGGCATAGAGGGACTTAACTTTAATACTTAGTCCCAATTCCATGATCGCAGTATCTACCGCTCGCCCAGCCGTATAGTCAGTTGATACTTCATCAACATCAGCCGAGAGATTATTTTTAATGACATTAACCCAGCTTTCATCCTCTCCGAATTTCAGAACAACTTTTTTGCCATCAAAATTTTCAGAAATCATTTCCATAAACGGGTTTCCTTCTCTGAATACGATCGTCTTCATTTAAATCTCCTTTTCCGTCATCTGTAGTCTCTCCATAAGGATGAGTGTCAAGGCGGATAATTTTTGAGGTGATATTTTGTTGTAATGTGCGTTGTTAAGATTTTCTTGTTTTGTCATCTTAACTCTTAAGCATAGCATACAATCATAATAATGTCAAGTATGATATTAAATAATTTAATAAATTGATTAGTATAATAGGCAAAAACTTGACAATTTATGGAAATATGCTATAATTCTCTTAGAATTAACATTCAAGTAATAATATGATTAAAATAAAGCTTAAAAACATCGCGGAAAGGCTAAATAAAAGCATCTCTGATATATCCAGAGAAACCGGATTAAATCGTAATACAATTACGGCGCTTTATCACAATAAGGTTGATGGCATTAAATTTGATACAATCGAAAAACTTAATAAAGTTTATAAACTTAAAATAGAAGATATTTTAGAAATTGAGGCGCACAAACAACTAGGAAAAGAAAAAATATATGTTCAAGAGGGCGAGATCGTGCCTTTTAATATTTGGCCTGGTCTCATGGCAATAAATAATATGCCGCAAGATTATTTTGGTGAAAATTTTGGGAAAATGTATGCATATGCAAAAGGGAATTATTTGACTGGTTATTGGGACGAAAATGCGATGAATGTCGTAGCGCAATGGATATATGAAAAATATGGTAAAAAAAATCAGTTGGATAAATTATATAAAATTTTTTTAGGTCATGCGCAAAATCTTGAAAATATATATTATAATTGTAGTCCTCAAACAGTTTTATCTCTGAACAACGAAGATCTTTCCGCTTATTTTATTCAGGCCTGGCAAGCTTATCAAAAATTTTGGCAATATAGCATTTTTATCGATAGTTTTGATCCTGGTTATGATCAGAAAAAAATTGGGGAAATTGCAATGCAATATAATTTAACGAAAGAAGAAATAATAATTTTGACTACTCCGGCAGAGATGACTTTTAATAATGAAAGGGTTTTGATGCTTTTTGAAATCGTTAAAAAAATTGAAAGAAAAAGAATTGAGCCCAAGGATTGGGGTAAGTCATTAGAGAAATTTGTTAAATCTGATTTGCAGATAGAAAATTATAAGTTAAAATTTGATTATTATAAATCAAATTATGCCAATGTTGAACACATAACTAATATAGAAATGGTTGAAGAAATAGAAAAATATTTAAAAGACAAAGATTTACTGCAGGCTGAATATATAAAATTAAAAAATTATTTTAAAAATCAGACTAAGTTGATTGCGAGGGTCCTAAGAAAACATCATTTGAAAGAAAATCCATTATATTTTTTTAACAAATTAACTTATTGGCGCGAATATCGAAAAAAGGTTAATTTGATGGGTTTTCATGTTTTGGAGGCTATTCTAAAGTCCATAGAAGCGAGAACTGGGATACCAAAAAAATATTTGCAATTTCTTATTTTTGAAGAAGTTGATCATGTCATAAAAGGACTTATCGGCTTGGATGTTCTAAAAAAACGTAGGGAAGGTGGGCTGATGGTCATATTTGAAGAGAAATCCTATAAGATGTTAACAGGAAAAGAGGCAGAATCTATCAAAAATGAAATGGACCAAAAAGTGCAGGCTAAACAAGAAATTCAAAATAGTTTTTCCGGGCAGGTCGCATCTCGCGGGTATGCAAAGGGAATAGCTAGAGTTGTTTTGGATAAAAGTGATTTTAGTAAAGTAAATGAAGGTGATATACTTATAACAAGCATGACTCGCCCGGAATTTTTACCTGTAATCAAAAAGGCGGCAGGAATTGTCACCAATGAAGGCGGAATAACCTGTCATGCGGCGATAATTTCTAGAGAACTTGGCAAGCCTTGTATAATAGGAACAAAAGTTGCCACTAAATTAATTAAAGATGGAGATGTGGTTGAGGTAAGGGCTAATCATGGGACGGTTAGAATTTTATAAATTAAAATTTATTAAAAAATCTGATGAAATTATATATAGTTAGACACGGGGAGACAGCGCACAACAGGCAAGGAGTAATCCAAGGTCATTGTGATGTAAGGTTAAATAACGCAGGAATAAAACAGGCAAAATTATTAGCCAAAAGATTAAGCGATATTAATTTTGACTATATTTACTCCTCTGATCTGTCTAGGGCGAGCCGAACAACTGCCGAAATATTGAAGTATCAGAAATGCAAAGTAAAATACACCAAAGCTCTAAGAGAACGAAATTTCGGAAAGTTTACGAATAAAAAAGGAGAAGAATATCTAGCGTCTTTAAAACAAAATAAGATATTAGATACTTCAAATAAGCTGCCACGCGGAGTAGAAACAGTGCGTAAAATGAACAAGAGAGTTTTAGATTTGTTTGAAAAAGTATATAAAAAACATGAAAATGAAACTATTTTGTTCTCCACTCATATTGGAGTCAAAATAATACTTTGGATGTATTTTAAAGGCGTCTCTATAGAAAAATTTTCTTATAAAAAGAAGTTTGGAAATACGAGCGTAACTATTATTCAATGCCATAAAAATAATAAACATAAGATAGTGTTGGAAGATTGTACAAAACATATAAAATTAGTGAATAATAAATATTTAGAAGTATAAGCTTATGATTAATGATTTCGAGGATAAAATTAAAAAACTGGCTTCCTTAAGAAGGCCTAAAATTTTAATTGGTCTTTGGGAGGGGAGAATGACAAAAAGCATCGAACGGAGTATCGTAAAAGCTCAGAAAGAGTTGGCAGATTTAACGGTTGTTGGCGTAAAGATAAAAGGTGTTAGCTCTATTGAATGCGGACCAAATATGTCCGATATTCATGATAATATGATAAATATTATAAAAGACAAAAAGGTTGAGGGAATTGTAAGGGGCAACGTAGAAGAACATGGGTTGTTAAGAAAGTTAAAATTAGTACTTAGACCTAAAATGAATGAAAATGATTTACGCATTCAAGCTCCAGTTTTAATTAAAGACTTAAATAACAATATCTATTTATTAGGACCAGGAAGCACTGTTTGGGGCAGAAACGACAGAGAAAAGAAAATATGGGTGGATTGTTGCATTGATTTTTTGCAAAATTTTGGATACAAAAATCCTAAAATAGGTTTCCTGACATCCATAAGAAAAGATAATTATAAAAAAACGACAGTTGAAAATGAAGATACATTATGGTCATATAAAACATGGGAAAGCGCAGAAAAATTAGTCAAACATTACAGAAAAAGAGGTTTTGAGGCAAATAACTACGAAATTCACATTGAGAAAGCAGTCAGCGATAAGTGCGATATTATTTGTGTGGCTGAAGGCCCTATGGGTAATTTAGCTGCACGATCATTGGTATTTTTAGGTGGCGCAAAATTATTGGCAAATCCTAGAATGGCATTGGGGATTCCTTATGAAGATGATAGTCAAAGTGAGCAGGATTATTTCCCTCATATATTATTTGCTACAGCGTGGGTTAATGGAATAAAAAAAGGGCTTTTAAAATAATTAATAATAAATTTTTATGAAAAGCATAGAAAATCAAACTATATTAACAAATGAAACTCCTAAGAAAAAATTTAGCAAAATAAAATTAGATGAAATTTTGCATGGCCAGAAAAAAGTTGGCAACTCTGAATGGATTGAAGGCGGGGAAACCGCAGAAAGTTTTGGAAAACTTTTTAGAACAACTGAAGGCAATTCAAAAAAATTAGTTATATATGTCGGTGGCTTTCCCGGCGGAGGTGGAATAAATGATTTTGAACAAAGAGTAGTGCCGAATTTATTAAAAGAGGGGCATGATGTTTTTGTCGCAAGACATCCTGGAACAGTTTTAAAAAGCGATAAGGCTGATGTAATTGTAGGCTCTGATCAGAAGATACGACAAGGCCTGGAAAATGGCGAGGATCATCTTGGAGGAAAGGATAAATATTCAATGGATGATATTTCCCTTGAGGCGTACTCTGCACTTAAAAACCTCGGCAATGAATATGAACAAGTAGATATTGTGGGCCACTCTTTTGGTAGTCTCGGCATGTTGTATTCAGCTATAAAAATTGAGGAAGAAGATAAAGAGTTATCAAAAAAAATTAAATCATTAACATCATTTTCCGGTTTTATTGCGCCACTAAAGGGAGAAAAAGGAATAATCGATAAGCATTCTGTCATAGAACCCGAAGGTGTCACAATCGGATTTTTCGGAGCAGAAATAAAAAGTGCGGTTGAAAATGGAAGATATAGATTGGGGAGTCCAGAAGAAGAACTTGAAAATGTAAAAAAAATTAGTAGCTACATTTATGATAAGGGTAATAATTTGTCTAAAAATATGCCGGTCAGATTGGTCAGCGCGCGTAATGATGGAGCATTTACACCATTTTCTACGACTGAATTTGCAAGAGAAAAAGCTAGAGACACATATGAGCTTTTTGTTGATTATACACAAGGCAGGGGGCAAGACGGAGAGCTCGGCGTCAAGAATCCAGCGATACATGCTTTTAAAGACTTTGATCCTACTATTTTAACGAAAATAATTTTAGGCAATATACCAGAACAAATAAAGGATAAAGCAACATTAAACAAAAAGTTTATCAGAATAAATCCTGATAATATTGAGGATTGGAAGAAATAAATCAATGTATATCAAAACCTTTTCTAATTTAAATAAAAATGACATTGCTATAGCTGGTGGCAAAGGCGCTTCTTTGGGAGAAATGACTAAGACTGGAATTAATGTACCGCCAGGATTTGTTGTTTTAACAGATGCTTTTAATAAATTTTTAAACGAATCAAATTTAGAAATTGAAATTGAATCAATTTTAAAAAAAATTGAACCAGGAAATATAGACCTAATTGAAAATAGTTCTAAAAAAATAATGGGTTTGATTAAAGTCACAGAATTTCCAAAAGATATCGGCGATGAAATAAAAAAAGAATTTAGTAAATTAAATACTTCATTGGTAGCAGTTCGTTCAAGTGCCACTGCAGAAGATTCGTCAACCGCTTCCTGGGCTGGAGAATTAGAAAGTTATTTAAATATTGACGAAAGTAATTTGTTAAAATCAGTAAAAAAATGCTGGTCTTCTTTGTTTACTCCCAGGGCCGTAGTTTATAGAATTGATAAAGGCATGGAAGATAAACATGTTTCCGTGGCTGTCGTGGTCCAAAAAATGATTCAATCAGAAATTTCTGGTATAACATTTACAGTCCATCCAGTCACAAAAAACAACAACGATATGATTATTGAAGCTGGTTATGGACTTGGAGAAGCTATTGTTGGCGGCATGATTACTCCCGATACGTATATTGTCGATAAAAATAAAAATGCAATTGTTGAAAAAAATATTTCTGAACAATCTATGATGATTGTCGGTGATCTAAAAGGTACTCAAGAAAAGCTAGTGCCAAAAAATTTACAAAAAAAACAGAAAATGAGTGATCGAGAAATTCTTAAATTAGCGGGCATCTGTAAGAACATTGAAAAACATTACAATAAACCGCAGGACATAGAATGGGCATTGGAAAAAGGAATATTATATATTACTCAATCAAGACCCATCACTACCCTGTAATTTATTAAACTCTAAACTAAATAATTAATTTATGATATATCTAATAGGCGGATCACCACGAGCAGGCAAAAGCACAATTTCGAGAAAATTATCAAAAAAATTAAATATACCTTATATATCAATAGATAATATCAGGCCGATTGTGATGCCTTATTTTAATAGCAAGGATAGGGAGAAAAATTTTCCGTTTGTAAAGATGTATGACTCAGGCAATATTGATAATTTTTTTAAAAACTATTCTGGCAAAGTTCAGCTTCAGGCTGACATCAAAGAAGCTGAGACTATTTGGCCAGGAGTTAAATCTCTTATTAACCATCTACTGATCTGCAAAATGGATTATATTATTGAAGGCACGCAGTTGTTGCCAATTTTTGTAAAGCAATTTAAAAAAAATAAACATATTAAGTCGGTATTTCTGGTTAAGACGGATAAAGAAAAAATTTATCAAGGATTGTTAAAGAATATCAATAACAAAAATCACGATTGGCTGGTTCATAATACAAAAGACAAAAAAACAATAATTACAGCGGCCGACGTTTTATGCGGCTATGGAAAATTTTTTATCAAAGAAACAGAAAAATATGGTTTTAAATGTATTAATTCTGAAAGTAACTTTAGTAAAACAATAAATCAAACTTTAAATTTTTTAACCCGTAGTTGAATATATTTAGATCAAGGCGATACGCCTATCTTTATAAACCAATCTACTCCTAAGATTCCCGAGTAATTCTCTCTTTTCAACGATGCTTCCTTCTTTAAGTAAATACTTCGCGTAAGCTCGTATATCAATTTCTTTCATTTTCAAATTTTGTTTTTCACTTTCAAACACCACTCCTTTAAACTTATTAAACCTTTCAATTTCATCATCGAGTTTAGCTCTCATGCCAATTTCGTTAATATTTACTTTGTCTATTATTTTCAAAAGTTCATTAATTAATTCTTCTTCCCGAATATATTTATTTTTACAGAACCTATCTTTTGACCGACAGCACCCATAATAGATATACTTAGCCGTCGTCCCGTCTTTTAAAGTTTTGTATTTTTCTTCACCGCTAAAACTTGATCCACAAATTCCGCAGGTGATAAGCCGGGTGAACGTGAACTCCTTGTTAGATTTAACTATTTTGTCGCGCTTAAGATATGCCTGTGCTTTCTCAAAAACTTCCTGAGTAATTAATGGTTTGTGCTTGCCTTGATAAAAATTACCGCTGTTTTTTGGGTATTCGAAAGTACCGTAGTAAAATGGATTATCTAGCAGTCTGAATATACTACTGAGGCTAAGCGTTTTATTTCCCCGTGTATGAAAATTTAACTCATATTTTAGCCAGTGGTATATTTTTCTACCGCTAGATTTTTCATAAGCTACTTTTTCAAATATTTGTTTGATAATTGGCGCACGAACAGGATCTAAAATTACCTGCCCCTTTCTATCCATGCGATTTTGATTTAGATATCCTATGGGCGCCATTGTCGGCCATAATCCCATTTCTACTCTAGTCCGAAGTCCTCTTTTAACATTTACTCCTCGATTATCATTTTCCAATTTAGCTTGGCTCCCTAGTATCATGAGGAGAAACTTTTCATTCGGATTATTGGAAAACTTTTGTCCATAAGTCCTAATCTCTAACAGAAGTTTTTGATCCATTAAGTCCACTATCGCTCCGAGGTCACCAGCATTTCTCGCAATCCTGTCCGGCGCCCAAGTTAAGATGCCATTAAACAACCCCTTTTTAACATCACCCACTATTTCATTAAACACTTTCCTTTGCCCGGTATCCTTGGCGGAATGCGACTCTCTTCTTATCTCGACAATGCTCAGATTTTCTCTTTCAGCCAGCTGTAACATCTCGTTTACTTGTGAATCAATAGAAAGGACTTGCCGCTCCTCCGATTCTGTCGACTTCCTCGCGTAGAGGACATATTTAATAGGAGACGCTTCAATTACCTCTGGAGTTCTTCGTTTTTGCCCGAACTTTGTCTTTTGGGGCATTAGTGTTGTTATATTTTGTTCCATAATTTTTTCTTTAGTTTATTGTTTACAACCATATTGATGACGCCAGGTTCTCAGGGCGTCCAGACCGCCCGAAGCAGACAAGCTGTAGGTAACTTTTAGTTGTTTTTTATCTTAAAAATATCTTAAAATCGATAAAACAAAATGAGACAGTCATAAATTGACTGTCTCGTGCTGTTTATATTTAATATTGGCTAAAAAATTACAAATAAGACACAATTCTAAAACCACTTAATAGTGTCTCATTTGTCTCATTTTACCCCGCCCCGAACACCTAAAATCCGCTTCCGTAACTATGTTCGAAAAACCCTTTAAACATTGCATTCTGGGGGTACTGAACCCGAGTAGCCCGCAAAATTAAAACCGCCTATAATGATAAGCGGTTTTAATTTTGTCTTGGTGAAAGCGAGCCAAATATTTGGCTCGCGTCGGGGTGAGAAAGCCGGAGCGATGTGCGACGAGCAGTTCTGGCGAGGAGCACCGCGAGGCGGGGTCGCGACCGAGGAGGCGGAAGCCGACGAGAGTTGTGACCGAGCCCCGTTCACTCCGCAGATTAAAAAATCCGCGTCTCTTTCTATCGCGGATTTTTGTTTGGGGCGTTGCGCATAGCTTTAAGCAGATTTTTTATGTTTGCTTTGTCCGGAACGCGCACCCGTTTCATTAAAAACGGGCCATTGGTATCCGCCTCCCCGGTTTTGGTGGTTACCGCGTATTTATAGCCGGCCTCTTCCACGTATTTCAACGTCGCATCATTGAAACTCCCGTAAGGATAGCAGAAGCTGACGATATTTTCGCTGATAATTTTTTGGAGCGCTGTCTTACTGTCGTCCACTTCCTGTTTCTGCTTTTCATTTTTTAAAAAAGCCAAACCAGGATGCGTTACGGTGTGCGATCCTATTTCAATGCCATTTTTATTCATCTCTTTTATTTCATTTGCGGTCATGTAGGCAGGGGCGCCGATATAGCCGGTAATAATGAAAGCCACCGCCTTCATTTTTCTTTTTGAAATTTCCGGATAGGCATTGGAATAAAAATCATTATACCCGTCGTCAAAAGTGATTATAATAGGTTTCGGGGGGATATCCCCTCTTTCCAAATCTTTAAAATCAATGGTTTGATAACCCAGCTTGGAAATTTCATCCAATTGGGCGGAAAAATTTTTAGGCGATACGGACAGCTTCATCCCGATCGGATCTTTTGGTTTATTATAGTCTCGGATATGGTGATACATCAGGATCGGCAGTTCCAGCTCCAGGGTAGAGCTGGCCAGAGCGACAGTCGTCGTGCCTTTTGTCTTTATGATATTTATCTGTCCGGCAATATTATATTGATCTTCTATTTCCGCGCGGATTAAATCATTATTTTGGCGCTTTGCGGCATCAGCGTCTCTTATGCCCCGGAGAACCAAAGGCACCAGCCAAAAAAGGCTGGCTATCGCCAGGCCTATCGCCGCAAGCAGAAGTTTATTTTTAACCATCGCATTCATGTAGATACTTTACAGGAAAATCGGAAATATATCAACTAAATTGCCAAAGGAAATTTTTTCTGTTAAACTCAAATAGCTATTAATATATATATCGTTAAAATTAAATTTTTGCCGTAGAACTCTGCTCACTAAAAATTTTATTTTAACACAATATATTTTTTGAAAATATTAATCCCGCCACTGGCGGGACTAAAAAGGTTTTTAAAGGTTATTTTATGTCTTTATCCATAGGCATCGTGGGCTTGCCCAACGTAGGCAAGTCAACTTTGTTCAATGCCCTAACCAAAAAACAGGTTGACGCCGCCAATTATCCGTTTTGCACCATTGACCCGAACGTGGGCGTAGTCAAGGTGCCAGACGAAAGATTGGAAGCGCTGGCTCAAATTTCCAAGCCGGCAAAAATCATCAACACGACCATTGAATTCGTGGATATTGCGGGGTTGGTCAAGGGCGCGAGCCAGGGTGAAGGACTGGGGAATAAATTTTTGTCCCACATCCGCGAATGCGACGCCATCTGCGAAGTGGTGCGCGAATTCAAGGACGATAATATCATCCACATAAACAATAAGATAAATCCGGACGAAGACAAAGAAACCATAAATTTAGAATTGATTTTCGCTGACTTGGAGACCGTGGAAAAATCTTTAGCGAAAATAACGCGCGAAGCCCGCACCGGGCAGAAAGAGGCGGTAAAAATGAATGCGCTTCTGGAAAAATTGAAAGAGAGTTTAGAAAAAGGCCAAGCGGCACGGGAAGTCGGATTAAACGACGATGAAAAAATATTAGTTAAAAGTTTTAACCTTTTGACTATCAAACCCATCCTTTATGTTTTAAATTCCAATGACGATAGTGTCAAAGCGCCGGACAACTGGAATAGCAAGGTAATCAAGATGAATGTGAAATTGGAACAAGAGATAGCCAGTCTGCCAGACGAAGAGCAGGCGGAGTATATTAAAGAGTTAGGATTAAACCAGAGCGGACTGGATAAACTGATAAAAGCATCTTACGACCTCTTGAGCCTGATAACTTTTTTAACAACCGGATCTGACGAAACCCGCGCCTGGACCGTTGGTATTGGAACGGCCGCGCCAGAGGCAGCCGGGGTAATACACACAGACTTTCTCCAAGGTTTTGTGCGTGCTGAAGTGATCAATTGGAAAAAATTCGTAGAAGCCGGTGGAGAAGCGCAAGCCAAGGAGAAGGGCTGGATCAGGACGGAAGGGAAGGATTATATAATCCAAGATGGGGATGTATGTAATTTTTTGATAAATAAATAATTTTGTCTTGGTTGTTTTTACTCCCCCTTGGCAAGGGGGAGTGGCCGATAGGCCGAGGGGGTAGACGAAGGTGAATATTCATCTTCCTGCCACTCATCGACCCCACTGCCCTCCGGGCACCTCCCCTTGCTAAGGGGAGGTAAAATAGCGATCTTGTACGCGAACTCAGCACCCCAAACCCCGAGGTGCTTTTAAAACCCTGTCGGGGCTTTTATTTTAGGTTATTTTAAAAGACTCGCTCCTATCGCTCCGGCCAGCTGCCCTAATTTAGCTTTTACTATTTTCGTATTTTTCGCCGCCGGGCTGATAATAAGCTCTTTCATGGTTTTTTGGGCGGCATTCAAAAACAAGTCGCTTGATTCCACCACACCTCCGCCGATAATGATTATTTCCGGATCAATGATATTTACAATGCTCGCCAAGCTCGCGCCGAACAGCGCGCCTAGCTCTTCAAATATTCTTTGCGCCGGCACATCGCCCATATAGGCCCTGCGGGCGACTTCGGCCGGACTGCTAGAGGTGAGATTGTGGTAGGCATCTTCCAGATCCAGGGGTTTTTTGTAATCCACTACCATATGTCCCGGTTCTGCTCCGCCTCCATGCGACCCGTTGTAAATATCGTCATTTATCCACCAGCCGCCGCCGATGCCGGTGCCGATGGTTATGCCATAGACATTCTTGTATTTTTTGCCCGCGCCTAGAGTCGCTTCCGCCCGGATGAAACAATTAGCGTCGTTATCCATCACGGAAAGAAGGCCGAAGTTTTCTTTTAATATTTTCGGCAAATATACGCCGTCTAGGATAGAAAGGTTCGGGCATTTTAATATTCTTTCCTTGGTCCCATCCATCACCCCGGGTATGCCGATGCCCATGGTGCCGATTTTCGCTTTATCGCTTTTTGCCATTTCCAGAAGCGGATCCACCAAAGCCTTGAGCATGATGATAAAATGCTCCAAGTTATCCTTGGGCGTGGCCAGAGTAAAGTCCGTTATCGGCTTTCCGCCTTCGGTAAGGACGCTGGTCATTTTTGTCCCGCCCACGTCTATGCCGATATTATAAATTTTATTTTTTGAGGCCATAGATACTTTAAGTCTAAAGTCTAAAATTTAAATTCTAAATAAAGTCTAAAGGACAAGTTCTAAATTTTTATACTTTATAATTTATAATTCATTTAGCCTTTAGGATTTAGACTTTTCAAATTAGTCTTTAGAATCTATTTTGATACGATTTCTGTTTTATTGAACAATGCCCTCGCGTCTGCCCACAGAGCCGGATCGTTCTGCACAGTCTTTTCCCAATACCACCACTCCACTCCCCAAAGATAAAATTCTCTAAAACCTGTCTGGCGGGCGAACTCTATCATATCTTTGAACTTCTGTTCGTCCATAGTCCGGTCGCGCTCTTTTTTGCTTAAATCCTGGAAAGGAGTGCGTCCCCAGGGTTCGGCTTGCAGTTCTATGACTATCCACTTGGCCGGCTTGGCAAAAAGCGCTACCAGATTCTTTTTAATCCTGAAAAAGTCGGGAGTAATGGGATAATGTATATATTGTCCCAGCCTTTTGGAATAAGTGTCGCGGTAAATAGAGGTGCCAAAAATATCGGCGCGCGAAGCGGCCTGTATCCAGATGGACAGCTCGCCCGAATCGGTGATTACCACCGGCCTGGTGTCCAAAGACCGGACCAAAGCGATTTCCCTGTCCAAGGTGTCTGTGTTTAACGGCGGGCACTCTCCGAAGTTGGGCAAGAACGGCTCATTCTCCACTTGCCAGGCTATAATATGGCTATTATTCTTATATCTTAAAACCGTAGCCTTTATATAATCAAAAAGCTTTGCTTCCTTGGTCTGTTCGTCAACGCCGGAAGTCCAGGACGGAAAATGGCATTCCGGCCAGCGCGGGAGCCTTTCCCCGACCGCCAATATTATGTCCGCATCATAACCCGAAGCGGTTTGGATCTGCCAATCGGTGTCACCCCACTGGTATTCATCCGCCTGGGCTTCAATTTCATTCCAATAAGCGGACAGCCGGATTTTTCTCACCCCCAGGTCGTTAAAAGTTTCCAGATAAACCTTCCGCCAATCCAGCCCCAGGCCTATAGCCTGCTGTTTGGAAAAAGTCACTCCATAGGCCAGGTCTTTTTTTTCATAGATCGTCGCCCGATCCAGGATAATAAAAATGACTGCCAAAAGAGCGGCCATCAAGCCGAGTATGAAAAATTTATTTTTTAAGATTATTACGGCCTTATCAAATCTCATCTTTAATATTTAGTGACCACGTAAACAATCTTGTCGGCCACGAAAGTGGTTATCGCATAGGCGGCTACGATGATAACCAGGCCTATGACGCCGGTTCGGATCTGGCCCACGGCCGCTTCCACTTGGCTAGAATCGCCCTGGGCGGTCATATATTTATAGCCAGCCCACACTATCAAGGCTATAAAAACGATGCCCATAAAACCCAGAAAAACTTTGACTAGCCTGGCGATAATCACCCGGATATCGCTCGGATTGGACCCGGCGCCTTCATAAGCCTGGCTTCCTATGGCGTCTAAACCGTTGTTTCTGGCATCATTCCAAAGCTTAGAATCCGCTTGGGCCGTTTTTAGAGGGACTAGTTGCGACAAAGACAGGCCGAGAACGGCAATGACAGCAATAATTATCAGCTTTTTTTTGTTGATTGACATATGATTTGATATAATTAAATCGTTAGTAGAGTTGTTTATATTATACCTAAAATCAGCAAAATAGACAAAATATGAGCTTATCTATGCGCGTAGCCCACAATACCATCATCCAGTTAGTAGGAAAATTTATTTCTACGGCCTTGGGTCTGGTCGCAGTGTCCATTATGACCAGATATCTGGGTCAGTTCGGCTTCGGCCAATATACCACCATCATAACTTTCTTGTCTTTTTTCGGAGTGATTATAGATTTCGGCCTCACCTTGGTGACTACGCAGATGATGGGCCAGCCAGGCATAGATCAGGACAAGACCTTAAGCAACCTGTTCACGTTAAGGCTGACATCGGCGCTAGTTTTTCTCGGCCTAGGCCCGCTGGTGGTTTTCCTTTTTCCTTACGATCAGATCATAAAGATAGGAGTCATGGTTACCACCTTGTCTTTCTTTTTTGTTTCCTTGAATCAGATATTGACCGGCCTGTTCCAGAAAGTATTGAGGACGGATAAGATCGCCATTTCCGAGGTGGCGGGCAGGATTTTATTCTTGGCCGGCATCATAGCGGCGGTTTATTTCCATTGGGGGCTTATGGGCATCATGGTGGCCACCGTATTGTCCAGCGCCCTGAGTTTTATTTTGAATTATGTTTTTTCCCTCTCCCTTTCGCGCATCAGGCTGGCTTACGACAAAGAAGTCTGGAAAGAAATATTCCACAAATCATGGCCCTTGGCGGTGACGATCGTGTTTAATCTGATATATCTGAAAACAGATACCTTGATATTGTCTTTGGTAAAAACCCAGGAAGAAGTAGGCATTTACGGAGCGGCATACAAAGTCATTGATATCCTGGTTACGGTTCCGTTCATGTTCGCAGGCCTGATCTTGCCCATCATGTCTTCCCGCTGGGCGCTTAATGATAAAGAAGGTTTTAAGAATATTTTCCAAAAATCTTTTGACGCCATGGCCATCTTCGCCATCCCCATGTTTGTCGGCATGCAATTCGTGGCCGTAGAGACTATGAGGGTGATAGCCGGCAGAGAATTCTCCGTGGCCGGCGGCGTATTGAAGATCCTGATTGCCGCCGCCAGCATAATATTTTTAGGTACGATTTTTTCCCATAGCGTAATTGCGGTTAACCGCCAGAAAAACCTCATATCCGGATATGTTTTTACCAGCATCACGGCCTTGGCCGGCTATATTATTTTTATACCGATCTATTCCTATTATGGAGCCGCTTGGGTAACTATTTATAGCGAACTCTCGATAGCCCTCTTTACCTTTTATATTTTTTGGAAACACGCGCGCATCCTGCCCAGCCTAACCGTTTCTTCCAAGGCTCTAGCCGCGGCGCTGGTAATGGGGGCGGCATTGTATTTCGTTTCATATCATTATAACAATCTTTTTTTCCTCTTGATATTCGGGGCGCTGGTTTATTTCATAGCCCTTTATGCTTTCCGGGGCCTGAATTTTTTATCTTTAAAAGAAACATTTAATCTGCAAAAATAAAATGGATAATAAAAAAATCTTAATCGTTGATTCATCTTCGGAAAAAAATCAGTTTTTGGCGGATTTGGTGGAGGAGCTTAAAAAGAAAAATTTTTATTTCAGCATCCTTCTGGCCGGGAAAGGTTCTGGCCTGGAAAGAAAAGAATGGCAATTTTCCAGGCGTTTTATGGGCCCGGAAATTAAAAATAAATTTTTTGCCGCTGAATTCATAATCCTGTTGCCGGCATTGGCATTGCTTTATTTTTTTTACGCGGCCTATCTTAAATTTTCAAAGAAGATCACCAGCATAATCCTGGTGGGCTGGAAAGAGAAGATTTTTCTATCCCCTGCCGGCAGAATCCTGAGAATCAATACCATCTGGATTGAAAATCCGGGGGTTGATTATAACAACCTGGGCCGCATGGAAAAGTTTTTGTATAAAAAAAGTTCCAAAAAAGCGCGTATTGTGGTTTTTTCCAGCCTGGTCAAACACAGCCTCTCAGAGTTGGGGCTCGCTGGCGACAACATAAAGATTTTCCAGCCCGGGATAAGACTCAATCTTTATGAGCACCAGGACAATATTTTTTCCAAACTGGCCCAGACGGAAGGCTCCAAATTCAAAAAGAAATTTTTTACTATCGGGACGGTCGTGGATCTGGATAAGAGACAGCACGTGGAAAAACTTTTACAGGTGGTGAAGATCTGTTCCGAGGTCATACCCAACATCCAGCTTATCGTTATCGGTGAAGGGCAAGAAAGGAAAAATCTCGCCTGGTCGGCTAAAAAAATGGGGATAGATTCCTGCGTATGGTTCGTAGGAGAGCACGGGCATGTGAGGAAATGGCTCTATAGCTTTGATGTCTATATAGTGGCGAGCGTTGTGCTCAAGATGAACGACCTGGACGTGGTCTTAAAGTGCATGAGCGCCGGATTGCCCGTAATCGGACCCCAGGGAGAAGGCCTGGAAGATATAGTCTACAACGATAAGACCGGATGCCTATTAGAAGACTTTGACAGTGAAATGATCGCCCGCCAGGTCATCAGGCTGTACCAGGACGGCCGTTTCCGCGCCAATCTGGGAATGCTGGCCAAAGAGAGAGTTAAAAAATTTTTCAACCTCGCGGAGCAAGTAAATGAATTTGAAAAAATAATATGAAAAAGATAAAAATCACAATTGCACAAGCTAACCAGAGATTGGACAGGTTTATGGCCGAAACCTTAAAAGATTTTTCCAGAAGCCACGTGCAGAAACTGGTCAAATGCGGAGAAGTGCTGGTAAATGGAAAGATTTCCACGCCCCACTACAGCCTTAAAGAAAATGATGCCATAACCATCAAGAGCACCAAGGTAGAAGCGGAAAAAAAAGAAAAAACACCGGCTTTGGTTGCGCCGGAAATAGAAATCATTTCCGATGCGGATGAGTATCTGGTGGTCAATAAGCCGGCCGGTTTGGTCGTGCATGGCGCCGCCCACATTACAGAGCCGACCCTGATTGAAGAGATATTAAAAAAATATCCGCAGATTTCCAAAATCGGAGAAGATCCGGACCGTCCGGGCATAATGCACCGGCTGGACAAGGACGTGAGCGGACTCATGGTCATCGCCAAGACGCAGGATGCGTTTGATAATCTGAAAAAACAATTCCAGGCCAGGACTATGGACAAGGAATATATCGGGCTGGTCCGCGGACAATTAAAGAAAGACAGCGATATCATCAATTTTCCGATTGAACGCTCCACCAGCGGGCACAAGATGGCCGCCAAGCCGGCTACGACCAAGGGCGAGAGAAGCGAAGCCGGCAAAACGGCTGTTACGGAATTTTCCGTGATTAAAAAATTTATAAATTACACGCTTTTAAGGATAAAAATAAAAACCGGCCGGACCCACCAGATCAGGGCCCATATGGCCGCCTACGGCCACCCCATAGTGGGCGATTCTTTGTATGGCACGCCGACAACCAAAACACAGGATAGGAAATTAGGCATGAAAAGAAATTTTTTGTTCGCCTATAAACTGGGCTTCACCGACACCAAGGGCGCCAAGCAGATTTTTGAAATCAGCACGCCGGAAGAATTGGAGAAAATATTAAAAAAAATAAAATAGCCATATGTCCCATATTAAAAAAACCAGCTTATTCATCATTTCCGGTCCGTCAGGGGTGGGGCAAGACAGCGTGATTGAAGGCTTGGGGAAAATCATGCCCATTGAAAGGGTTGTTACTACCTCCACCAGGCCTAAGCGAGCGGGCGAATCGAACGGCCACCCCTATTATTTCATAGACAAAGAAGAGTTCTTGCGGCAGATCAAAGAAAATAATTTTTTTGAATACGCCGATGAATATAACCATAATTTATACGGTGTAACCCGCGAGGAAATAGCAAGGGCTAGAAAAAGCGATAAAGTCGTTATTTGGAAAATGGAGTATAAGGGCGTGATAACCGCTAAAAAATTGATTCCGGACGTCATTGCTATTTTAATCACTGCCCCGCTTGCAGTGGTGGAAAAAAGGTTGCGCGCAAGAGATAAGGGCGCTTCCGAAGAATATATGCGAGAGAGGATGGAATATTCCAGAGAATGGATGAAACACAAAAATATTTATGATTATGAGGTGGACAACAGGGACGGACAGCTTGAAGCAGCGATTAAGAAGGTTGTGAATATCATTAAAGTACATAAAAAATTTCAGCTTAAATAAATAGTTTTCAACAGGGTCGAGATTGACCCCGTTAGAAATTTTTGATTTTGTAGTTTTTATTAAATTAATCTTTAGATTCAATATTTAAATTACGTAGTATCTACCAGGATTATAGCGATTATTTCTAAACGGGGTTGACAAACCCAAAATTTTTTGGTAGAATGTAAGTATAAGTTGCAGAATCAATTGTTTTGCATCCCCAAAAACACACAAAAATAAAAATAAAATGGCAAAAATAAACATCGGCATCAATGGCTCTGTTTTTGAGCACATTGGCTGGAAATCTTACAATTCTATAGTAAAGAAAGCAATGGAACAGGAGTTCAGCTGGTCTGGACTCTCTATAAGTTTGGCCATTGCTTTTTTTATTGTCATTGCTTCAGCACAGACCTTAAGCCTTGCTTACAAATCTTTAGCCAGCGCTCCGAATAAAAACGACTCACTAAAAACAAGGATCTATCAATTAGAAAGTGCCACCTATCAAAGTAGCGGTATCAGGGTTTTTAGTATTGAAAAACCTCTAATATTAGATAATAATCCAACAATCTGGCCGCAAATTGCCTAAGTTGGGGATTTTTTACGATTGTAAAATTTATAATATTTTTGCCAATATTAGCTAATAGTAAAACTTGACTATGTGAAATATGTTTATTTCGTATCGTTTAGCTTTATTGTTAATATCATAAATTATGGCCAAGACAAAAAACGCCATAAATAAAAAAAACAAAAAACAATAAAGAAAAAAAGCTCTTTCTAAAACAAAAAAAGAAGAAAAAAGAGCTGTGACGATTCAACAGCTTACAAAAAGACTAAAAAATTGGCACAGCTCTCCTTCTTGCTTTATCATCGAATGGTGGTAAAGCGAGCATGGGGATTAAAGCAAAAACACCGCGGACTCTAAAATGCGGTGTTTTTGTTTGGGGAAAACAGGGGTTTTATGTTTTTATCTGTAATTTTAGTAAAAAACATTGACAATTTAGGGAAAAAGAGGGAAGATTAAAGTAGATTCTTTCTTCTTAATCGCGGCTTAATCTGATTGATCTTAAATTAAATTAAAATTTACTGATTAAATAAAAAGCCTGTCTGCCCCTTGAAATACCACATAGAGCAATTTTTATGCTTAATTAATTTTAAATATATGCAAATGCCCATTCTCAAAAACAAAATGTTTAGCGGGGTGAAAAATCATAAAATCCAGATTTTATTGATGTTCATTTTTTTACTGGCGGCTCCTCTAGCCGTCCATGCTTATGCCATAGAGCATGGCAATGCGGTTTATGTGGGGAAGGACCAGACGATTGACGGCAACTTTTACGCCGCCGGAGTGAATGTCACGGTTGACGGCCATGTCACTGGCGATGTGATCTGCGCCGGCCAGTCAATAATCATCAACGGTACGGTAGACGGCGACGTGATTTGCGCCGGCCAGAATATCAGCGTGCCTGGCAAGGTCGGGGGCAGTATCCGCGCTGCAGGAAGCGACATAGATATAAGAGGCGCGGTAGCGAGAGGCGTGATGGCATTCGGGGCTAATGTGAATATTGAAAAAGATGCCCGTATCAGCTGGGATGTGCTTATCGGCGCGGCGAACACTCAGGTAAGAGGAAATATGGGCCGGTCGCTCTTGGGCTTCGGCGCCAATTTCGTTTTAGACGGCGGCATTGAAAAGGACGCCACCCTGTATATAGGCAGTAATAAAGGCAAGCCAGCTATTTTAACTCTGACCGATACCGCGTTGATCAAAGGCAACTTAGTTTATACGAGCGCGGCGAATGCTTTAATCTCCCCAAAAGCGCAGGTTAAAGGCCAGACCATCCATAGTCTGCCGTCTATAAATACTAATCAAAATAACGGACGCGGCGGCTTCGGATTTTTGGGAATATTTATCATTGCGGTTTTGTCAGCTCTGGCAGCCGGTTTTGTAATGGTAAAAGTCTTGAAACATATGATCACGGAAACAACCGAAGCAATGAGCGCTAAATTCTGGCCCACAATCGGATGGGGAGCGGTCTGGACCATAATCGTGCCCATTATCGCCTTAATATTGGCGATTACCGTTATCGGTTTAAGGCTGGCAGCACTATCCATCGGGGTCTGGCTGATCGTCTTGATGATATCCAAAATTATCGCCAGCATCACTATCGGCAGGCTGCTGATAGATAAATATTGGACCGCTAAAAAAGACTCTTTGAATTGGGCGGTGACCATCGGTATTATTTTATGCTGGATCGTTTTCTACATACCTTTTATCGGTTGGATCGCTTCTGTTGTCGCGGTGTGGTGGGGCGCGGGCGGGATAATTATGAGCATGAAGAAGTTTTGGGGGATGAAGGAAGTGAAAAAACCGTTTATGTCGTTTAACCATTAAGGGAATTTTAAAACTGCCCGCTCATGATGCTGAGCGGGCAGTTTTTTTATGTTGTCACTTTTAAAATTTTTTCAATAGCGATCATCTTGACATAAGCGGATATTATTGCTAAGATTATTTGTTAAATAAAAATTAAAGAACATTCTAAAAGGAGGAAGTTATGAAAAAGTCAGCCAATAACTGCGTTCATTTAAAACTTTTTTTGTTCGGCGTGAGCGGAGCGGGGAAAACAGAAGTAATGAAGAGGATTTTTTTATCAAGACTGGGGGTATCCTGTCACAAAAAAGACACCACCAGAGACAGGCGGGCAGAGGAAAAGGGGAAAGACGTGATTGATTTAAATTTTTTATCCGATGAAAAAGCAGGTCAAAAAGGGAGGCTCAAGCTTTTCCAAAAAAACAAATCCCAGGGGAAATATGACGTAGTATATTTTAAAAACGATACTTGGTATGGGGTCAACCATGACCAAATCCTCAACTCTGTAGACCGATCCGAAATCCATTTAACTATACTGGGCAGCATCAACGGCATCCGGGATATAAAAAGAATGTATGGCGATGCCATTGCCATATATTTCCATACCGACCCGGTTTTGGTTAATAAGAACTTGGAAGAAAGGGCAGGGCAGACCCTAGAAGAAAGGAAAAAAAGGATAGCCCGGGATTACCAGATGTATCTTCAGAACAACACATTGTTTGACCACGTAATACTCAATTTTTGGGAGCTGGATAACGCGATACTCCAGTTTAACAAGATCCTTGATTTCCACATCAAGGAAAGGATGGATCTCTACCGTTACGGCGCCGAATACTAAGGATACAAAGCATGGAATTACAAAGGGCGGTTAACCAAGACCGCCTTTTTTTATTTTTTCTTTATCTTTTCTTTAGAAAAAATTTATCTCAATAACCCAACGAGGGGCGTTAGTGTTGACAGAATTACTAAAGTGTGCTACTATAAATAACTGACCTTTAAATTTATATTTGATATAAAATAAATTAACCGAGAGGAGAATAAAAATGAGAGAGATTACACTTAAGGTTGAGAATGTGGCATTGTCAATCCGGAAACTCAAGGCTGGAAATGAAGTTTCCAAATCAAAACAATCAGGGGAGATTGTGGTAAATGGCTCGGCGTTCCCCTTTATTATGATAGGGAAATCGTATGGCAGGATCAAAGATATGGTGGCAGGCTCTGTAGGCACCGTGTCTCTTATCAGTTCCGATCAGCCCAAAACGAAATATACCAAAAAAGGTTACTTCGCCTTGTTGTTAAACTTCAATTATTCTCTAATCCGGGTTTATATCAAAGAGGAGAAACTTAAAGATATTATCGTCGCAATGTTGTTTGGCGGCAATTAAAAAGCGAGGATAGACGCATTTTTATCAAAGCCCGGAAATAAAACCGGGCTTTTTTATTTTTCCTTTATCTTTTCTTTATCTTTCCTTAAGAAAAAATTTATTTATTTAATATGATTTAGGGGGTTTGTCAAATTTACACATTAAATCAGCTTTTACTCTTGACGTACGCGAATATTAGGAATAAGATTACGGCATAAACATATGATTGCATTGAAACAAAACTTAGAATCTAACTAGACCCCTACCGGCCTTTTGTCGGTTTTTTTGTGGGAAATTTTATCAAATAAACCTATGGACGATAAAAAAGTAATTGAAATCTTGTTTGATATATTGAAAAAATATGGGTTGAACGATGAAGAAAAAAAAGCGATCCATTCCGCCATTGGCACCCTAAGCTGGACTGCTTTAGGCAAGAGCAGATTGAAGAGGATGAAGGAAAAGAAAGAGAAGAAAAGTGAAATGAGTACTTCGGATACGGCTTTCCCCGGGAAGAGGAAATTTAAAAAAAAGTCTTGATTTAAGACCTGACCTCAGATTTTAGTTCTACTATTGAGGCATAAAATATAATTGACCGGCCGTATGATTAGGAAGTTAATTTACATTTTCGTGGTCGCGTTTCTCCTTAATTGGGCGTGGGAAATACTCCATAGCGCTCTCTACCTTTCTTATCGGGGCGGCCCTATAACCGGAATCATACTTTTCCGCGCAGGGCTCGCGGACGCATTTCTTATCACGGCACTTTATTACATTAGCCGCACCCTCAAACTGAACACTTATATTGTAATTATCCTAGGAGGGCTGATCATCGCGGCAGCCATAGAACTTTGGGCGCTTCATACGGCGAGATGGGTGTATAATGCATATATGCCCATAGTCCCGATTCTAAATATCGGCCTGACGCCATTAATACAACTGGCCGTGACTGGGGTGATAACATTATTTGTCGTTTTTAAATGCGATAGAGTGAAGTGATAGGATTAAAAAATATATAATAAAGATTCAAGACTTGACCCCAACAGCTCAAATAACTGTTTTAAATACTATTGAAACATAATTCATTTTCATCCAATATAAATATGCCAATTAATAGTGAATATGAACAACGTATTAAAGCCTATATAGATAGCAATCCCGCATCAAAGATGGATCGGGTTGAGCGTATCGAAGTCGAAGGACAGGTTCAAGACTTACCTGTATATCGTTTACCCGTTAAACTGTTGGTTTTTAATATTGAGAATGGTCGTTTTGCTGCTGATTTATATACATTAGAAACAAGCCTTCGCCGGAAGTTAAATACGAGGGATGCCGGTGACTCGAATAAAGTTAAACAAATATTGCTGGATAAATACCCCCATGAGACCAAAAGATTTCGAGAAGATTTAAAAAAGGTGGGTCAACTAGAAGCAGGTGTGATAACAGCTGCTGGAGTAGTAATCAACGGAAATCGCCGGATGGCAATCTTGGCTGAGCTCCATAAGGAAACATCCCAGGATCGATTTGCGTATTTGGAAACTATTATACTACCTCGTAATCTAAGCGATACTGAAATATATAAGATTGAAGCTCGATTACAATATGCTAAAGAATTTAAAATGGGTTATGGACCCGTTAATGAATTGTTGAAGATTAAAGAAGGTCTTGATAAAGGAATGACTAAACGCGAACTCGCTGCGTTGCTTTTACGTGATGAAAAATATATCGAAGAACATTTGTCACAATTGCATTTACTAGAGGCATATTCTAAATATGCTTGGAAAAAGATTGACTATAAAAAAATTGAAGAAATGCAGATGACAGAGCAGATGACTGATGTAGAAAAAAATGTAAGAAAGTTTAAGGGTGAAGGACGGTCGTTATCTGAAATTAATAAATTGCTCGAAGTTCAATTTGCATATATTAAGGCTGGTTGTTCATATAGAGATATTAGAGCATTCGGAAAGTCCGCCTCTTTGAATGGTGCTGAACGACCTTACTTTGATGCCCTCGCCATGCTGAAAAAAGAAAAAGTTTCCCAAGAGTCGTTTAAAGAATTAGTCGATGATGCAAATGAGGGAGTTAGAATTAAGAAAAAAGAGCAGAGACCCGTAGAATTGGTTATTCGTATTTTAGAACAAGTGAAGGGATTTCAAAATGAGCAGCATAAAGTCACTCCAGAAATTAAAAAATATTTCACACAAGCTAATAATATAATTTCCAAACTGATAAAACAGCACGGATAATTTTTAATAAGATGAAAGTGAATCTTATTTTTGATCCTGATACTCAAAAGTTTTTATTAAAGATTCCCAACGATTTTGGGAATTCTTTGTTTATCACGACCCTTGAAATATCCTTGGGTTTTTCAACAACAGAAACAAACCAACTCATATTAGAGATTGACAGACTTTCAAACCAAGAGCTTTTTGAAACGACTCGAGAGATAATTAATTTTTTTGTGAGCGAAAATATTCAATATGTTGCGAACAAAGAAGCATTAAATATTATTGTGAAAGCTGAAGATGATTTGAAAAAAAGGGAAGCAGTAAAAATTACTGCGAAGAATTTATTAAAAAAGAAACAAAAGTTATGTGGAGATTTAACATCATTGGAGTTTAAGCGTACCCTAAAAAAATATCAGGAAGAGCCGGTTCGTTTAATGATTAGCCTGCCTTATGCCGCAAATTTTTCCGTACCAGGTAGTGGTAAAACCACAATGCTTTACGCTAGTTATTCACGATTAAAGGCCATCGGGGATGTTCAGGCCTTGTTAATCATTGCGCCAGGTGCTGCATATATTTCTTGGGCAGAAGAATATGAAAAATGTTTTGGAAAGAAGCCAAAGATTTCCAGAATAACCGGACCAAAGCCTTACCGTTCGCGATTATATAGTCAGTCCGATAGACATGAAATATTTATAACCACCTATCAGACAGCGGCTTCAGATGTAGAAAAATTATCTGATTTATTAGGGACTAAAAGGTTTATGCTCGTACTCGATGAATCCCACAATATTAAAAGATTTGAAGGTGGCGCCTGGGCTTCTGCTGTTCAAAAAATATCTGGCAAGGCTTCAAGAAGAGTAATTCTTACCGGAACCCCAGTACCGAATACTTTACTTGATCTTTGGAGTCAATTTCGTTTTCTTGATTCAGAGATTGTCGGTACACAAGCACAATTTCGGAGCTTGACCAAAAGAACGGATGCAGAAGAAGTACTTCGTGATAGGTTAATGCCTTATTATCGGCGCGTAAAGAAAAAGGATCTTGATTTACCGGACCCGACATTCAAATTGGTTAAAGTTAAAGCTCTAAAATTGCAGCAAAGGATATATGAAACTATAAAAAAGGCGACACTTGAAGAGCTTAAGTATTCAAAAGAAGATAAAATTTTTTTAGGAGATTTGCGTAGAGCTCTAATAATACGTCTTATGCAAGCCGCATCTAATCCCTCCCTACTTTTCGAAAAGTCAGAAGAATTTCAAATTCCGGGTATACAGAAAGAAGGGATAGCAAAATTTATCGAACCATCGATAATTGAAGGCATTAAGAATTACAGTAAGTTTGAGACACCCGTTAAGTTAGTTGCCACTGAAAAATTAGTAAGACACATTTTATCCAAAAATAAAGACAAAAAAGTTTTAATTTGGTCAGTTTGGATAAAAAACTTAAACATATTAGCTAAAAGTTTAAAGGATTTTAATCCGGTAGTAATTTATGGCGACGTTCCAATAAATGAAGAGAAGGATCCGATTGATAACAGGGAATTGAGAATAAAGAGATTTAAAACAGACATATCCTGCAGAATTATGATTGCCAACCCGGGTGCATGTGGAGAATCAATATCTCTTCATGATGTTTGCCATGATGCAATTTATTTAGATAGAACCTTTAATGCTGGCCAATACATGCAGTCTCTTGACCGTATCCATCGCGTAGGACTGGACCCAAAGAGCAAAACGAACTATTATTTATTACAGGTAGAAGACACAATTGATGAAACCATAGGCAGGCGACTTGACGAAAAAAGGGAAAGAATGATGAGGGTTTTGGATGAAGATTTTGAGGTAATTAATTTGGAAACAAATCTGAACCAAATAACCGACGTAATAGAAGATTTGCAAAAAGACTTTTTTGAGACTATTAAGGATATTAAACGATGATAAGTGAAATTCAAACAATTAATCGTCTGCTAGCTTCAGTCAATATACTGGAAGTGGGTAAATGGGCAAAAGAAGGAGATGTTTCGGAATACTATACGACACAATACGTATATCCGGTCAGAGATGCGTTTAATAACGCTGAGGATTTTTGTATTAAATCAGGTTTGGCTGAAAGTGATAGAAACCGAATTCGATTAACTAATTTAGGGAGAGACTACTTAGTTTTAGGTGACAATAAGGCCAAAGTGGTCATATTGGAGCCTAACAAGAAGCAAAAAGATTTTTTAAGTAGAAAAATATTTTTAGCTTCAAAAATGCTGGACCCAATTAAAAAAATACTGTATCATTTTAATAGAAGCGAAGAAGGTAAGCTGCAAATATTAAAAGAACAGGTAATAACGATAGAGGATCAAAATCTTTTTGAACTGTTATTGCAACTCGACATATTAATAGATAAGGTTGAATATATTGAGTTTGCGTCGCAATATACCGAATTTCTTGAGGGGTTTATCTCTAATAATTTGTTAGTAGTAACACCTGAAGATTTTGAAAAGTCTGAAGCTAAAAAAAGAGAGATATCAAAAATTGCAGAAGAATATGTGCTACAAAGCGAACTCATTAGGCTCAAAGGAATTGGTGCTATAAAGCAATCAAAATCTATTGATCATATAGCGACAAAAAATATTGCAGCTGGGTATGACATTGCATCTTTTGATGACCAAAATAGTACAAGGCACGATAGATTTATTGAAGTAAAAGCAGGGAAGTTGGCACCGATTAATTTTTTTCTAAGTCGGAATGAGTTCGAGACGGCTAAAAGGATTAAAGAAAAATATTATATTTATTATGTCTGCATAAAAAATAAAAAGCCGCAGGAATTATTTATTTTTTCCAACCCGACGGAAACTATAATGAAAGACCCGAAGTTTACTATACATATTAACACTTATGAAATTTCAGAAAAATAAAAAATATTTAAATAGAATCTATTCTGGAGATGCTGTTAAAGTGATGCAACAGTTTCCTGACGGGAGCGTTGATTTGATTGTTACCTCACCGCCATATGCAGATAGAAGAAAGAAACAATACGGTGGTCCGCCTCCAGAAGAATATGTGGAGTGGTTTTTGCCTTTTTCTAGAGAGTTTTATAGAATTCTCAAACCTAAAGGCTCTGTCGTTTTAAATATTAAAGAAAATGCAATTCGCGGCGAACGCCACACTTATGTTTTGGAGTTAATTATTGCGATGCGTAAAGAAGGATGGCTATGGGTTGAAGACTATATTTGGCATAAAAAAAACGCCTTTCCTGGTAAATGGTCTAACCGCTTTCGTGACGCGTGGGAACATTGCCTCCATTTCACTAAAAGAAAAGATTTTAATATGTATCAAGATTCAGTAAAAGTAAAAATTGGAGATTGGGCCGATGGTCGCCTCAAATCTCTTGGAGTAAATGACAAAAAACGGAGCATGTCTAAAACCAATAGTGGTTTTGGCAGACAGCTGACAAATTGGGTTGGTAAAAGAAAAGTATATCCGTCTAATGTGCTTCATTTGTCGACGATTTCGGCTAATAAAAATCATTGTGCCGTTTTTCCAGAAACCCTTCCAGCGTGGTTTATCAAACTATTTACAAGAAAAGGAAATGTTGTTTTAGATCCTTTTATTGGAAGTGGAACAACAGCAATTGCTGCAATTAAAGCGAAAAGAAATTTTATTGGCGTTGATTTTAGCAAGCTATATTCTAAAATAGCCAACAGTGCTGTGAAAGAAACAATAAAATCTATCCAAAAAACACGAAAATAAATTCAAAATTTTTTTGAATATATAATTAATTTCGTCATAGCAGATTCCCTCTCAGGAGGCTCTACCGCAACGAAAGAATATAGAATAGTTTGTTGCAGCCACGCCGAAATAGGTGTAAAATAAAGTTATAAACTTATTAAAATCTATGGACAAGATCAAAATTAGGCATAATGGTTTTACGGCCTTCTCCTGGTTCGCCGGATGGCTGTTCACTATCGGTTTTCTGCATCTGGCTTTCTGGAAAGGCGTGCTGGCTATCCTGCTTTGGCCGTATTACATCGGCTTGGCTGTGAGCGCTTTAGCTCAAGTTCAACGCTAAAGAACCCATTAGATTAAATTAAAACCGCCCTTAATGAGGCGGTTTTATAAAAAATTTATCCAGCAAATTATCATTGACATTAGCCCTGTTTTGTGATAAGTTTTTTTTATTGCACATTCAAAACATACAAAATGAAGGGGGTAAAAAATGGATAAAGCTATAATTAGAGAGGCCATGGAGGCGGGCAAGGCCTTTAAGATCGGCAACAGCTTCGTTTTCGCAGCACAGATACCGGACAATTCGGTAGGATGCAGCGGCTCGCGTTGCTCAAATTGCGGCAACAGCACCGCTTACTGCGACCAGATATGCAGGTGTTGTAATCTGCCCTTTGTCGGGCCAGCCGGCTTTCCTCAATTTATTACCTGGAAGATGGCAACGCCGCAGGAGAAAAAGAATATGGTCTTGCAAGTATACTGTCATAATAGAGACAGGGGCCGCCTAGGGTATGCCAATGTTGAATATGTCCCGCTATCCCCCAGCGAATTGCGCGAGATTGAAAGATTAACAGATCGCGAAGCACACAATTTTCAATTAACGCACGGGCATGCCCCGCAACAGATCAGGAGAATTCTGTTGACATAGGTTTAGAGAGCAAACGCTACCACCACGGCAGAGACTATCTTCCGTGGTTTTTTTATAAGTTGACTTTTTGTTTTAGGCATGGTAAATAGTAATATCAGCCCTTTATAAAATCTATCAAACCCAAACCCAGGAGAATGCCTATGAAAATTAAAACCGCAGAGCTAAGAGTCAATTGGCCTGGCAATTTCACGGCAGGCGACGAAGTTGTTTTCAGAGGTGAATATTCAGGAATGGTAATGGCGGATCACAAGGGCGATATCCCAGAAGGGAGAGTGCCCATCATGCTTCACGGGGACAAAAAAACATATATCCACGTACTGCCGACCGACCTTGAGAAATGTCACAATGCATGAGCGTGGGGCGGATGTAAAATCTACCAAATCCAGGAGATAAATATGAGAATAAAGAAATTGATAGTAAATTGGCCTGGCGATTTCAATGCAGGCGATGAAGTGTTTTATAAGAACCTCAGCCCGGCCGTGGTATTGTCGCATTTCTCGCTTGAAGTTCCTTTCGGGTTGATTCCTGTCATGATTTGCGGAGAAGAAAGAATCTTTAAAAACGTATTACCAGGAGATTTGGAAAGGTTTCATTAGGTTTATCTCTAGACGGCGGACAGCTTATGTCCGCCTTTTTTGTATGAAAAAAAGACTCGTAAAAAATACGAGCCCTTTAAATTTATTTCTTTTTCGCCTTTTTAAGCCAGGCGTCCACGAGACTCTTATCCCCCTGTTCAAAAATAATTTCTGGCGCCATGCACCAGGGCTTGTTTATGATAGACAGGTAAGACAAGTTCAGGTCTTTAAGCATTTTGTCCGCGACTTTTTGCGCTTGCTCCCGGCTCTGATCTTTCAAAACCACCCTATGCCTCTTTAATTCGCCGCCGATTTTTTCAAAGGCTATGATGAAAAAATAGTTGTCCGTTCCTTTTCTCGCAGCTTCAGGTTTGAATGAGCCAGTATTTTTTGCAGCCTTTCTGCCCAATCCTTTATACATCGCGCCCCCCTTTAATGTTTTAACAGCTAATAAGCCGTTTTTGTATAATGAGCGTCTGACTAAGACATTGTTTTTTTAGCATATAATTATTGTTCTGTCAATAACTTCGTTGCTTTTTTATTTTGCAAACATAGGTATTTATTGTATAATAATAGTGAATTTAAGAAGTGTTGAAAAGTTATCAAAACAAATTTCACTAGCGAGCAATCCGCCAGCTGACGGACTACGGCCATTGAAATTTGTTATGATACGATATATTTTTGGAAAATATTAAAAACCTTTTTTAAAAAGGTTTTTAAAGATTGTCTTATGTTTTTAGAAAAATTGGAAATCCAAGGATTCAAATCTTTCGCCAATAAGCATACTTTGGTGTTCCCGGGAATGCTCAAGCAGGAAAACCGGCATGGAATCACTGCCATAGTGGGGCCGAACGGATCAGGAAAGTCCAATATCGCCGACGCGGTCAGGTGGGTTTTGGGGGAGCAGAGCATGAAGATGCTCCGCGGCAAAAAAAGCGAAGACATCATTTTCTCCGGCTCAGAGACCCACAGCAAACTGGGCATGGCCGAGGTGTCATTGTATTTGAACAACGAAGATCGAAAAGCGCCGATTGATTATTCGCAAATCGTACTCACCCGCCGCGTTTACCGCGACGGCAACAGCGAATATATCCTGAACGACAGCCGGGTGCGGCTTCTGGACATTGAAATGCTCCTGGCTAAGGCCAGTTTCGGGCAGAAAACCTATAGCGTTATCGGACAGGGGATGGTAGAAGGCTTTTTGAATACTTCACTCGCCGAAAGGAAAGAATTTTTTGACGAAGCGACCGGCGTGAAGCAGTTTCAGATAAAACGCGACACCTCTTTAAATAAATTGAAATTATCTTTGGAAAATCTGGCTCAAGCCCAGATGCTTATCGTGGAAATTGAACCGCGGCTTAGGAGTCTCACCCGCCAGGTGAATAAACTGCAGAGAAAGGGAGAAATAGAAGCCGAATTGCGGGCCATACAGTTGAATTATTACGGCAAGATCTGGCACGAGATAAAGGATAAGTTTGATGAGGCGAACCGGCAGTTTTTGGAAATGGAAAAAATGAAGCTGGACAAAGAGAAAAAATTGGCCAATCTAACGCGCGAGCTTGCCGACATGGAAAAAGAAAATATCATCAGCCAGGAATTTAATGACTGGCAGGGGGAGCTTATAGACCTCCAGAAAAAGAAAGACGAAATCAGCAGACAAGAGGCCCGGCTGGAAGCGCAGAGGGAAGTAAAATTGGAAACCAGCGGGCAATTTGACCTTTCTTGGCTGTCTAGCCGCCGGGGAGCTTTGGCTAAGGATCTGTTAACACTTAAAGAAGAGCTGGACCGGTTGGGGAATGCGGTATCCAAGAACGGACAGGAATACGCCCGGCTGGATAATGAGAAAAAAGCGCTTAATGAGAAAATAAATTCTTTGAACAAAAATCTGGTCAATAGCGGCGGAGTGCTCAAAAATGAAGAGGCCAGGAAAATCAATGAACGGCTGAAAAAACTTTTGTCGCGATTGAATGAAGCGCACGGCCACGATGATATGGCCAGGATCAAAGAAATCATCGGAGAGATCAAGTCGGAGCTAGAGGAAGTGCTCAACACCACGGAAAATTTCATCGGCAAAGAAGATCTGGAAAAAGTCCAGATGGAGCTCATCGCCATGACAGAAATCAGGGAACGGTTGAGTATGGATATGAATGAAGCGGGCATCAGGCATTCTTCCGTGGCGGAAAGGCGCAAGCTGCTTCAGGAAAAGGAAGCGGAGACGGAACGCGAATTGGACGAAGTAGAAAATAAATTGAAAAAATATCAGAGCCAGCCGCGCGCCGGAGAAGCGGAGACGGAACAGAAAAAATTGGATGAAAATTTATCCGCGGTAAATAAAGAGATAGAGGCGGTGAGGGCGAAAATAAATGATTTTTCCGAAAAAGAGAAAGAAAAGACGCAGCGGCTTTTTGAGCTGCAGAGAAAGATGCAGATTTTACAGAATGAATTGAACGACCTCAATGCCCGGTTGAATGAACTGAAAGTGGAATCGGCCAGGCACGAAACCCGGCTGGAGGATATGGAAACGGAAATAAGGAACGAGATGGGAGGATTGAAAGACGTGGAAAAAACCCTCGTGAAAGGTTTCGTGGATATTGAAGCTTCAGTGGCGAAAATCGCGAGCTTGAAGCGCCAGCTGGATATGATCGGGAGCCTGGATCCCGAAACCGAAAAAGAATATATAGACACCAAGCAAAGGTATGATTTTCTTTCCGGGCAGTCCCAGGATCTGGCTTCTACTATTTCTGCTCTGGAAAAAATAATCAAAGAACTGGACATAACCATCAAGGAAAGATTTGATAAGGAATTCAAGCTTATTCAGGCGAAGTTTGAAGAGTATTTTAAGATTTTGTTCAATGGCGGCAAGGCGCAGATCATAAAAGTGACGACTGAGGAGATTATGACCGAGGAAGAAAAGGAAAGGGCAGCATCAGAAGCGGCTTTGACCGCACAGCCGGCGACGGAAATAAATGTTCAGCCGGCAGAGGGAGAAAAAGTGGACGAGCGCATAGCGGCCACCAACGAAATCTATAAAAAAATAAAATTGCTCCAGAAATATAACGCAACCGGTTTGGCCGGAGTGGAAATTACGGCTACTCCTCCGGGCAAGAAAACCATGTCCGTGTCGCTACTCTCCGGAGGAGAGCGGGCGCTAACGGCCATAGCCTTGATCTGCGCCATCATCAGCGCCAACCCGGCGCCGTTCGTAGTGCTGGATGAAGTGGACGCCGCTTTGGATGAAGCCAATTCCGAAAGGCTCGCCAAGATTTTGGACGACTTGTCACATAAGACCCAGTTTATCGTCATCTCCCATAACCGCGCTTCCATGCGCCGGGCCAATATACTATACGGAGTGACCATGCAGAATGACGGCATATCTAAATTGCTTTCCGTGAAGCTGGAAGATGTGAAGGCGAGGAACGAGTCGTAATGAATTTTTTAGGTAATTTAAAAGGGGAAGAATGATTCTTCCCCTTTTTTGTTGCTCGCAGCTGTTGGCCAATTTACGATTCAGTAGACCGGAGCCAACGGATATTATCATCCAAATCTTGCCTCACGTTGATGGTTACATATCCGTTATATATCGCGTGATTTCTGGCGAGGACGAAACCAATGCCTCGCTCGTTAAACTGCTTGAATAAATCCTGGGCCGTTTTGTCAGCCGCCAGTTTATCCAGCAATCTGAGCGCTTTAGTCTTTTCGTTAGTGCTGAGATTGTTCTCATAATCTATAAATTTTACCCCCATGTCTTCCAGCCGGTTCATCAAGACTGAGATGCTTTTGTCCAGCTCTTGATGTTTTTGTTTTGCCGCTACGGCTCTTTCCAGGGTTGTCAGCCCATGCTTATGTTGGAAATTCATGGAAAAATAAGGGAAACTGCTGTTCACTTGTACAGTTGTGGCGAAAAAGGACAAAACAATGATTACGATCGCTGTTGTGAAGAAAACCAAGACTTTCTTTATTGTATACATTTCTATACCCCCTTAGGTTTGTGATAATGAACAAAGATTAAAATATCTTATAATATATAAAATTTTTTGTCAATCTTTTTATAAAAAATTTAGGAAATCTTTAGAAAAATTTTATCAAGGTTTGGTATAATAAAATTAAATTCTAAATTCTAAGTTCTAAAGTCTAAAACAAGTCTATGCTATAAAGTATAAAGGATTTAGAAATTAAATTTAGAATTTAGGCTTTAGCCTTTAGACTTAATCTTTATGCCCTCAAAAATATTTTCCGCGGCCGTGGTAGGCTTGGACGCTGAATCAATAGAAGTGGAAGCTGATGTCGGAACCGGACAGCTGGGCGCTTTTATCATCGTCGGCCTGCCCGATCTGGCAGTATCTGAATCCAGGGAAAGGGTGCGAAGCGCGATAAAGAATTCCGGCTATTCTTTCCCTAAATTGAAAATAACGGTCAATCTCGCCCCGGCTGACATCAAAAAACAAGGCCCGAGCTACGATCTGCCGATCGCCATAAGCATCCTCAAGGCTACCAACAAAATAATTTTTAACGACAGCCTGGAAACCATAATGTTTGTGGGTGAGCTGGCGCTCGACGGCGTTTTGCGTCCGGTGAACGGCATCCTGCCCATAGCGCTTCACGCGCGCAAGAAAGGATTTAAAACCTTGATAGTTCCGGCAGAAAATGCCAGCGAGGCAAAGCTGGTAAGCGGCCTGGAAATAATATCCGTGGGTTCTTTGGCTGGATTAGTGGAGCATCTGGAAGGAGTAAAACCGATCATGCCTATGCCGGAAATGGAGCTTGATTTTACCAATGAGAAAATAGTTTTTGACATGTCGCATATCAAGGGGCAGGAACACGTTAAGCGGGCCATGGAGATCGCTGCTGCCGGCGGGCATAATATGCTTATGTCCGGACCGCCAGGATCAGGTAAAACCTTGATTGCCAAGACTATGCCGTCAATATTGCCAGATCTAATTTTAGAAGAAGCCTTGGAACTCACCAAAATTTACAGCGTAGCAGGAAATCTCCCGGAAGGATCCTCGCTCGTCAAGAGCCGCCCTTTCCGTTCTCCTCATCATACCGCCTCCGGCGTGGCCTTAGTGGGCGGAGGCACTTGGCCCCGGCCGGGAGAAATTTCTCTGGCGCATCGCGGAGTCCTGTTTTTGGATGAATTCGCCGAATTTCCCCGCCAGGTCCTGGAAAACCTGCGCCAGCCTCTGGAAGAGGGCATAATACATGTCAGCCGGGCCGCAGGCAATCTGGCCTTTCCGGCAAAATTTATTTTGATCGCCGCGACCAATCCTTGCCCTTGCGGATTCGCGGGCGACCGTGAAAAAAGATGCATCTGCACGCCGGCGCAAGCGATGAATTATAAAAAGAAAATATCAGGGCCCATAATGGACCGGATTGATTTATATGTGGAAGTGCCGCGCGTGAAATTTGAAAAATTGACCGGAATGGATTACGCCGAAGACTCCCAGGCCATAAAGGCCAGGGTCAGCCGGGCCAGAAAAACACAACAGGAAAGATTCAAGAACCATCCTTATACCACTAACTCCGAAATGTCCTCCGAGAACGTGAAAAGCCTTTGCCCCCTGGGGCAGGAAGCCGCGGATATTTTAAAGAAAGCGGTTGATAATATGCATTTATCGGCCAGAGCCTATTTCCGCATTTTAAAGATCGCCCGCACCATTGCCGATTTATCCGGAGCAGAGCGGATAATAACCGCGCATATCGCGGAAGCCTTGCAATACCGGCCCAAGGTGGAATAATTTACACTTCACAATATTAGCACTATTGTGGTATAATTATCTTAAGTTTTAGGATGAGTTTTGGGCAATTTTCAATTTTTAATTTTCAATTTTTAAACAATGATTTAATTTTAAAATTTTATAATTAAATCATTAGAAATTATTTAGAAATTAGAAATTAGGAATTAGAAATTTTTTAATATAAATTTGCCCGCCTTATGCGCAAAAAGATAATTATCCTGTTGTTATTTTTTGTGGTAGTAACCACCTCCGGTTTCGGCTGTAAGATCGTTGATCAGGCTACTCAGGATGCGATGAAGCCGATCACCCTTAACTATTGGCGCGTTTTTGACGGCCCGGACAATTTTAAGGATATTATTGACGCCTATAAGAAGCTCCATCCTTTTATAACCATAAATTACCGCGAACTTAGATACGATGAATACGAATCCGAACTTTTGAACGCCATGGCCGAAGATCGCGGACCGGATATTTTTTCCATACAAAATACCTGGGTGAGAAAATACCAGAAAAAAATCAAGCCCATGCCGGATTCCATCACCATGGCTTATCCGGTAGTACAGGGGACAATCCAAAAAGAAGTCGTTCCCCAGCTAGAAACCTCTAAGAGCATTTCTTTGAAGGATATAAAGATCAACTTTGTGGACTCGGTGTACGGAGACGTCGTCGTGAACACCATGGACGACCAGACTAAGACGGCAAAAGATCTGGTTTATGGTTTGCCCTTATCCCTGGATACCCTGGCTCTTTATTATAATAAAGACTTGATGAACAATGCGAGCATTTCCCAACCGCCCTTGTATTGGAATAAAGATTTCCAGCAAGATGTGAAAAAAATGACCAGGCAGGATGCCAGCGGCCAGATCGTGCAGTCGGGAGTTTCTCTGGGCGGGAGCGCCAATATCCAGAGGGCCACGGATATCCTGTCAATTCTGATGATGCAAAACGGAGCGGAAATGATGGATGCGGACGGATCAGTGCTATTTAATGAGATACCTCCGATTTTCCGCGGACAGAATTATAACCCCGGGCTGGAAGCGCTGCACTTCTATTCTGACTTTGCCAATCCGGCCAAAGAAGTGTATTGTTGGAATGACAAACTGGAAGATAATCTGAAAATGTTCACCGAAGGGAAGCTGGGTTTTTTTCTCGGCTATTCTTATCATTTGCCCATGATAGTGGCAGCAGCGCCGAAGCTTAATTTCGGAATCGCCAAATTGCCGCAGATTGAGGGCAACACGCCGGTAAATTTTGCTAATTACTGGGTAGAAACGGTATCCGCTAAAAGCCAATATGCGTCTGAAGCCTGGGATTTCGTGCAATTTGAAACTAAGGCCGACCAGGTGAAATCTTATTTGAGCAAGGCGAAAAAACCGACGGCGTTAAGGTCTTTGGTTGACGGCCAGATTGAAGATCCGGATATAAATGTTTTTGCCGACCAGGTGCTTACGGCCAAAAGCTGGTATAAAGGAGCGGATGCTCCGGCGGCCGAAAGCATAATGGCTGATATGATCAACCAGACCGTGGCCGGCCAAGGGAAGGTTGAAGATATAATAACTATGGCAGCCAACCGGGTCAGCCAGACCGTGGCATCCCCCAAACAATAATAATTTTATAAGGAGGATCTTAAAATATGAATAAAATAACGAAATTATTTACTGGAAAAAATAAAATAATCAAAGCATCGATTTTTTTGGTCATAGCAATAAGCATTTTTTGCATAAGCAGTCCGGTGTTGGCGGCGGATAGCGGAATCATACCGAACGACAGAAACCAGATACAAACCGGCAACTATCAGCTGAATGATTTTGTGATATTGATGATTAATGTTTCTAAAGTGATTCTGGGTCTCACTGGTTCCGCCGCTCTCCTTATGTTTATTTATGGCGGAGTGATGTTTTTGATTTCCGCCGGCTCCAGCGAGAAAGTGAATAAGGCTAAAAGCATAATAACCGGAGCCGTCATCGGGTTGGTCATAGTTTTTGCCAGCTACACCATCATCGGGTTTGTTGTTAATGCGATGGGGATACAGGGAGCCGGATGGGCAAGTTCGAATTGGTTTTCTGGAAAATAAATTTTATAATTAGATGGCTTCTTTTTTTACCACCAATAAAATATTTTTAGATGCGGAGGCTGTTTCGGGGCAGCTAAAAGAGGCCAGGGAGGCGAAAAAATTAAAAATTTCCGATGTTTCCAAAAAATTGAGCATCAGCCATGAATATCTCTCGGCGTTGGAAAATAATGAATTCTATAAACTGCCCAGAGGGGTTTACGGGAAGAATTTTCTGAAAGAATATGCGCTTTTTCTGGGGCTTGATTCCAGGGAGATGATGGAAATTTTTGAAAAGGAAACTGCGGAAATAAAAAAAGACAAGGAACAGCACTTATTTTCATCCCAAGTAGTGAAGAACCATTATTTTTTGGCCATCCCGAAAATACTCAGAAATACCATTATCGCCATCATCATAATAATCTGTTTTGTTTATCTGGGTTACGGGTTAAACAAGCTTACTGCCCCCCCGCTCCTTTCAATAAGCGTACCGCCGGAAAACTTTATTACTAAAGAAAAATCCGTAGACGTGAGCGGCACAACGGAGGCGGAAACCCAGATTACCGTGAATGGCGAGCAGGTGCTTCCGGACGCCCATGGAGTTTTTTCAAAAAAAGTGGATTTGAAAAATGGAATTAACACCATCACTATAACGGTAAAAAAGAAGTATGGACGGGCCAACACCATAGAGCGGCAAGTGTTAGTGAAGGATGATAATTTGCAATTATAATAAAATCTAATAATATTCAATGAAACCTATGTTAGAAGAAAAAAATAAAAAAATTGTCTCCGCCAAGAGCGGATCTGCCCATGGCGGAAAAGAGGAAAAAAGTGAAAAAATGGATGCCGCCATGGCTGCTATGGATCAGATAAAGCAGAAGTTTGGAGAAGGATCTATTATGAAATTCGGCGAAACCAGGAAAGTTGACTTAGACGCTGTGTCAACCGGTTGTTTGTCTTTGGATTTGGCCTTGGGGATAGGCGGGGTGCCCAGGGGCAGAGTGATAGAAATTTACGGTCCGGAATCTTCCGGTAAAACCACTTTGGCCCAGCATATCGTGGCTGAGGTGCAAAAGCTTGGCGGAATCGCCGCGTTCGTTGACGCCGAGCATGCTCTAGATCCTGCTTATGCCGCAAAAATCGGCGTAAATATCAAAGATATGCTTATTTCCCAACCAGACACGGGAGAGCAGGCTTTAGAAATAGTAGAAACCTTGGTGCGCTCCAATGCCGTGGATGTGGTGGTTATAGATAGCGTGGCGGCCTTGGTGCCGCAGAAAGAAATAGAAGGCGATATGGGAGACAGTCACATGGGACTGCAAGCCCGTCTTATGAGCCAGGCACTCCGCAAATTAACAGCCATTGTTTCCAAGACCAACACCATTGTTATTTTTATCAATCAGATAAGATTAAAGATCGGGGTATTTTTCGGCAATCCGGAAACAACCACTGGCGGCACGGCTCTTAAATTTTATTCTTCCATAAGGCTGGAAATAAGAAGAGCGGCGCAGATAAAACAGGGAGAAAAAATCATCGGCAACCGCGTAAAGGTAAAGGTGGTCAAGAATAAAGTGGCAGCGCCGTTTAAGACGGCTGAATTTGACATTATGTATAACGAAGGTATTTCCGTTTCCGGCGATTTGTTGGATGTGGGCGTAGACAAGGGCGTGATCGTCAAGTCAGGCAATTCTTACAGTTTCGGCGACGTAAAACTCGGCGTCGGCAGGGAAAATGCCAAACGATTTTTGAATGAGGACAAAAAAATGATGAAAGAAATCAGAAAGAAAGTCATTGATAAGGTTGAAGCCGAAATAAAAGCAGAATAGGAAAGATCCGGATAGCGGCAGCTAAAAAAAATAATATAAAAACCGTTCTCAGTGAACGGTTTTTTTGCTCGATACTATATATTTTGGGAAAATATTAATCCCGCCAGCGGCGGGATTAAAAAGGGTTTTTAAATGGTTATACTCTCTCCACATATTCTTCGGTGTCAGTGTTGATGCGGATGGTATCGCCTTCTTTGACAAACATCGGTACATTGATTTCCGCGCCGGTTTCTAGTACGGCGACCTTGGTCACGCTGCCTACGGAGTTGCCTTTTACTCCCGGAGGAGCGCTTGCCACCATCAAGTCTATCTTGATGGGCAGGTTTACGGATACTGGCTTATCGTCAAAATAGAGGATGTCTACGTCGTTGCCTTCTTTCAAGAACTTTTCTTTTCCGCCCAGCTGGTCAATGGAAAAACTGAATTGTTCATAGCTTTTATTATCCATAAAGTGGGCTTCACTTTCCTGGATATAAAGGAAATTGGCTTTTTTGGTTTCGGTTTCCGCCTCTTCGGCTTTATCGGCGCCTTGGAAAGTTTTTTCCAAAATATTAAGGGTAATCAAATTTTTCAATTTTGTCTTTAAAACCGCTCCGCCCCTGCCGGTTTTGTGATGGTCGGCCTTGATGACCACATAGGGTTCATCGGAAATACGGATGAGTTTTCCCGCTTTTATTTCATTTAGATTAAGCATAAATAATTTCCATCAAGCAAAAATTATTTGGCCGTAGAGTTTTACTCGCTGAATAATTTTTGCTTGATACGCTTTATTTTTTGGAAAATATTAAAAACCTTTTTAAAAAAGGTTTTTAAAGAGTTATCTCGTAAACGGCATTAAAGCCATGACGCGAGCGCGTTTGATGGCTGTGGCCAGTTTGCGCTGATGCCAGGCGCAAGTGCCGGTTCTTTTTATCGGCAGTATTTTCATATAGGAACTGATGAATCGGCGCAACACCTCGGTGTTTTTATAGTCGATTTCATTTATATTGTTCACACAAAAATGGCAAGCCTTTACTTTTTTAATTGAATTTTCCATACTTTTTTCTTATTATCAAATAAAATTTAACGGCTGTAGTCCGCCAGCTGGCGGATTGCTCGCTGTTAAAATTTTATTTGGTTAAATATATTTTTTCAAAGTTTTTAAAACGGTATATCCTCTACTCTTATTTCTTCTTCCTTGGGCTCTGGTTGTTCTACGGTTATGGTTTCTTCCGCCGGAGCGCTTGGCTTGTTCTGGCTGTAAGAATTATTCTGGGTTCCGGTACCCGCCCTATCCAGCATGATCATATTTTCAGCGATGATTTCCGTGCGGTATCTTTTATTCCCATCCTGTCCGACCCAGTCACGAGTCTGCAGCCTGCCCTCTATATAAACTTTTGATCCTTTGTGCAGATACTGTCCGCAGATTTCGGCCAGCCTTCTCCAGGTTACGATATTATGATATTCTACTTTCTCCTGTTTTTGTCCGGCCTGATCTGTCCAAACATAGCTGGTAGCGACCGAGAAAGTGGCGACAGTGATTCCGTTAGGAGTGGTTTTTATTTCAGGGTCACGGGTCAGATTCCCGATGACCATAGCTTTGTTTAAATTCATATGATTTTGAATTGTCATTCCGGACTTGATCCGGAATCTAGGTTTAAACAACTGTCAACATTAGTTGTTTTCTTGGATCCTGAATCAAGTTCAGGATGACATTAATTATTTTACTAAAGCAAGTCGCTTGAATCCAGGATCTTATCCAATTTATCGTCCAAGTCCTTTAAGTCTATTTTGTCCTTGTCTTTTTCTTTAGCCGTCGTTTTCTCTTGGGCGACTTTTTCTTCCTCAATGGTCTTCGCGGCTATCTTGGTGGCGATTTTTTGATCCCGGGCGATTTCTGCGGCAGACCTGACTTTCTTGGCTACGGTCACATAGCGTACGATTTCATTAGACAGGCGTAAAAATCTGTCCAAGCCTGCCAGCTTTTCTCCGGGCATATCAAATTCTGCCAGCAGATAATAACCGTAGTAAAAACCTTCAATGGAATAAGCCAATCTTTTCTTGCCCCAATCCTCGCTGAAAGTTATAGTGCCTCCGTTGTCGGAGATAGCTTTGTTGATTTTTTCAACAATCGGCTTGACTTCGTCTTCGCTGAATTTGTTGGACACTATGTATAACAATTCATAGTGCGGAATCTTTGATGATTTAGTTTTTGACATATGTTTCTTTAAAAACCTTTTTAAAAAGGTTTTTAATATTTTCCAAAAATATATCGTATCAAGTTTAATTTCATAGCGGGCAAAGCCCTACGGCTATGAAAATTGAACTTGATGATACAAAAAAATCCCCGGCATTCTCGGCGATTTTAAATAAATTGAGCAATATATGCTCTGGAGAATACCTTTCCCGCTTGGTAATTCCCGCGGGATAGCCTTTGGGGCTAATGGGAAGGTTGATTAAATTGTAAAGTTACTTTATCATATGAGTTAAAAAATTGCAAGAGACCGGATTTTTTGGTAAGGTTAAGTATATGAAATATTTCTTTATTTTAGGCAATAATCCGACATTATCCATAGCAGAAATTTGCTCTGTTTTTCCGTCCGCTTCTATTGGCCGGTTCGTGAATGAGCAGGTTTTTATTTTAGAAACGGAAGAGTTTGACGCTCAAAAAATAATCCGCAAGCTGGGCGGTACTATTAAGATCGGGATTTTAAAAGGCGAATTGCCGGATGGCAATTATCAAAAAATGGCCGAATCGTTATTCAAGTTGATAGATTTTAAGGACAGTGAAGGAAAATTTAAGTATGGAATTTCTTATTATGGGAAAAACAGATTTAATATCAAGCCAATAGGTATGGAAATAAAGAATTTTTTGAAAAACGCAGGGAAGAGCGCGCGCTGGGTGGTGAGTCGAGAACCGGTTTTGTCCAGTGTCGTAGTGGAACAGAATAAATTAGTAGGAAGCGGAGCGGAGTTTGTATTAATTCCCGAGCCGGAAAGTAAAAAAACTTTGATTGGCAAAACTTCAGCCGTGCAAGCATTCAAGGAGCTTTCGTTCAGGGATTATGGCCGGCCAAAGAGAGACGACCGCTCCGGCATGCTTCCGCCCAAACTGGCGCAGATAATGATAAATCTTGCGGGCGGTAAAAAAGCAGAGACGATTTTGGATCCTTTTTGCGGATCAGGCACAATACTGACTGAAGCCATGCTGATGGGATATACGAATATTATTGGAACGGACATTTCCGGGAAGGCAGTAGAGGATGCGAAAAATAATTTGGAATGGGTTAAAGAAAAATTTCGAATTTCTAATTTCGAATTTCGAATTTATGGTTTAAGTGTTACGGAATTATCAAAAAAAATAGCCCCTAATTCTATCGGAGCCATAGCGACCGAGCCTTATCTCGGCCCGCAAAGGGGCAAGATTGACGCGAAACAGACGATCAAAGATTTGGAAAAATTATATTCCCTGAGCCTGGAGGAATTTAAAAAAATTTTAAAGCCGGGCGGACGGGTAGCGATGGTATGGCCGGTGATAACGAGAAGCCAGGATTTTTTAAATCCGGATTTGAGCGGATTGAAAATTGTCAATCCGCTGCCCGAAAATTTACGAAACAATAAAACTTTGAAACTCACCGACAGAAACACCGTCATTTACGGCCGTGAGGGCCAGAAAGTGTGGAGGGAGATAGTGGTTTTGGAGAAATAACCGTAACAATCAATATTTTTTTACGTATTATATGACAGGGAGGTTCGCGCCCTATTTTTGTGCGTTTACTTTTAATAAAAGACTATGTCAGAATTGTGGATTAAAATCTGGAAGCTCATCAAGCCTTATCAAAAACAGGTAATCATATTATCGGTTCTTATTATTGTTGAAGAAATAGTTACGATTTTCGGCACTTATATCCTGAAATATGTCATTGATGCTATTTCCAGCTTCAGGCCGGAGAATTTGAAAAATGCTATTTTGCTTATAGCCGCTATGTTTCTGGTAAACGAATTTGATTCGTTTCTAGGCATAGCCAACGACAAAAGAAGATTTAAGATCTTGGTAGGATTGGAAAACTATCTGCCTATTGAAGCGCACAAAAAGATGGTCAATTTGAGCTTAGGCTATCACGAAAAAGAACATTCCGGCTCCAAGGCATCCAAAATCCAGCGCGGGGTAGATAAGCTCGTGGGTTTGCTAGGCGACGCCTCCTGGCAGGTTTTACCGACCTTATTCCAACTGGTCATAACCGCCGTGATGCTTTTGCTGTTTAATTGGCGGTTTGCCCTGATGTTTATAATCCTGGTGCCGATATTCATATTCGTGACATTCAAGCTAAACAGAAAAAACTATCCATTGAGAAAAAAGCGTCACGACGATTATGAGCGGGCGGATGGCTTGTTAGCGCAAGCCATAACGAACATCAATACGGTAAAATCTTTTGTCCAGGAACAAAGAGAGATCAATACCTTCAGCGGAATCAGGGAGCATATCAAAGAGAACGAACTTAAAGAATGGTTTAGGACCATGAATTATAATTTCATCCGTAACTTTATCATTGATGCGGGGCGTATTTTTATGTTGCTTTTCGGAGTTTATGCCGTGTGGAATAAAATGCTGTCTATCGGCAGCTTGGTGTTCATCATAACCATAAATGAAAAGGCGTTGCTTTCCCTTTACCGTATTTCTAGGATCTATGACCGGATCATGGATTCCAGCGAAGCTGTAGCCAGGCTAAGCGACCTATTGAAAGAAGAAGATAATGTGAAAAATCCCAAAAATGGCCTGGTGCCGAATGCCCTAAAAGGCGCCTTGGAGTTCGTGGATGTGGATTTTTATTACGGGGACAGCCATAAAAAAGTTTTAGACGATGTTTCGTTAAAAATAGTTCCGGGTTGTGTGACCGCCTTTGCCGGCCCGTCCGGAGGAGGTAAAAGCACCTTGGTAAAATTGATATATCGCCATTATGACCCCAATCAAGGAACAATACTTCTGGACGGCAAAGATTTGAGAACTTACGACATTCATTCTTTCCGCTCTTTTATGGCCATAGTGCCGCAGGAAGTGGAAATTTTTAACGCGAGCATCAGAGAAAATATTTCTTACGCCGATCCGGAGGCATCTATGGAAGAAGTGGAGGCAGCAGCCCGCACGGCTAATGCCCACGAATTCATAGAGCAGATGAAAGAAGGTTATAAAACCAAAGTCGGCGAAAGGGGCGTGAAACTATCCGGCGGACAAAGACAGAGAATAGGCATCGCCAGAGCCGTGCTGGCCAATCCGCGTATTTTGATTTTTGACGAAGCGACCAGTAATTTGGATTCATATAGCGAGAAGCTGATACAGGATGCGATGGAAAAAATCAAGAAAGACAAGACTCTCATAATCATCGCTCATCGCTTGAGCACTATCAGGAAAGCGGATAAGATCATCGTTTTGGAAAACGGCAAAGTAGTTGAAGCCGGAAACCATTATGAGTTAGCCGGAAACCGCGGCGGTCTTTATGCCAAACTTCTGAAATTGCAGGAAATCGGAGAAGTGGGGCAATAAGATAAATAAAAAAAAGGAGCGAATTCGTTTCGCTCCCTACGGAGTTTGTTTGGCTTTTTGTAGCCCCCTTGGCTATTTAATGAAGCCGGTAACAATTAATAATACCAGCATGATTGTTCCTCCCAGGGCCATTTCCCGGAGTTTCTTCACCGCGTCCGGGTATTCGTTATTGAATATCCAGTTATAAGGCAAGTACAGCGAGAGAATGGCGATAGTCCAAATTGCCAAGAACCAGCGATATCCATATTGTGGCCATACGGCCATCGTTACGATGATTGCAGCCAGAAGGATGACTAAAACTATGGACCAAAGGAACATCTTCTTCTTACAAAATCTGTAAAACTCTAACATGAAATCCGGTACATAACCTTCCAGATCTCCCATGGACCAGACAAACATTTTCTTTATGAAAACCTTGTAAGCCTCCTTGATAAACCGCGGAACGTAATTTTCCATACCTCCTCCTTTTTCATCAGATTTTTTCCATCCCAATCATAATTTTGAAAATTCTATATTCTTGCTCCGTCAATGCTGCATGCCATAGGCATAGCCCATGACTCATATTCTCTTCGATTTTACGCACTATTTTCTTTTCTTTATCGCAAATTATGCATACGGTTATGGTTTTTTCTTCGTCCATAGTTGCGGCCTCCGCGTATTGGTAAAGAACGATTGTTGATAATTTATCATAACATCGCAATAAACAACTGTCAATAATATTTTAAAACAAAAGAGCGGATAAATATCCGCTCTTTTGTTTTATGGTTATTTAGTGATGATTTTGTCTATTATCCCGTATTTTTTCGCGTCTTCCGGAGTCATAAAATTGTCGCGGTCGGTGTCTTTTTCAATGGCGGTTATTTTTTGCCCGGTATGTTTTGCCAAAAGCGCATTTAATTTATCTTTGGTTTTTAAGATATGCTCGGCCATAATTTTGATGTCCGTGGCCTGGCCTTCGCCGCCGCCCATCACCTGATGGATCATGATTTCTGCATTAGGTAAAGCGAACCTTTTCCCTTTGGCGCCTGCGGCTAAGAGCACCGCGCCCATGCTGGCGGCCATGCCGACGCAGATGGTGGACACGTCAGATTTTATATACTGCATCGTATCATAAACCGCCAGGCCGGCCGTGACTGAACCGCCCGGGGTGTTGATATAAAATTTGATGTCCTTGTCTTTGTTTTCCGCGTCTAAAAAAAGAAGCTGGGCAATGACGATGTTGGCGACATGGTCCGATATGGGCTCGCCCAGGAAGATAATCCGGTCTTTTAGAAGGCGGGAATAGATATCATAGGCTCGTTCGCCATAAGTTGATTTTTCAATGACTGTGGGTATTAAAGGCATAAAATTATTTACGAATTAAAATTTAGCAGTCTATTAGATAGAGTGCTAATTTAATGATAATCCTTTTTAAACCAGGTGTCAATAATAAGATCATACTATTTCCCATTTTTCCCCTTTTAGTTTGATCTGCCCCTGGATTTCAAATCCGGAAGCCTTGGTGTGGCCTCCTCCGCCAAATTGGCGGGCAAGAACGGACATATCTTGAGTGGGGTGAGATGAACGGATGCTTCCTTTTACTACTCCATTCTCTTTTTCCATCAAGGTGATGACCCCCGCTACGTCCTCAAGATTGCCCAGATAATTTGCTATGCCATCCAAGTCTTCTTCTGCCGCGTTTTTTATCTCGTCATAAGTCAGGATCGTAAAAGCCAGATTGTATTTAGGATTTATTTTCAGCCTGGACATGGCTAACCCCCACAACTTCAGGCTGGACAATTTTTTGTTGCGCATGGTCTTTTCCATTATTTTCGGCAAGGAAGCTCCGTGGGCGAGCAGTTCCGAAGAAATATTTACCGTCCGGTCGGTGGTGGATTGATATAAAAAATTATTGGTGTCCACAGATATTCCCGTGAGGATGGAGGTGGCGATATTTTTGTTGATGGGGATTTTATTCGCCTTGAAAAAATCATAAACTAATTCCGTAGTGGAGGCGGAGTCGCTTTTTATTTCCAGGTTGGCGAAATCATCTACTTTGGGGTGGTGGTCCACATTGATGACGTATTGATTTTTACCGCGGCTATTTATTTCGTCTGATAGCTTGGTCCTGCTCAGGTCGCCGCAGTCGTAAACCAGGATCAGGTCAAAATCAGGAAAATCCAATTTGTTTTTATCAGAGATGAATTTTTCAATATAAGGAAGATATATGAAATTCATGGGTATTTCCGTGGCGCAAAAAGGAATGAATTTTTTCCCCATACTGTCCAGGACTTCCATCATGGCGCAGGCCGAGCCCAGGGTGTCTCCGTCCGGTTTTATATGCGAAATGAGCAAAATATTTTTTGCCGCTTTTATCTTGGCATAGATTTTCGTATGGAGGAAGTTGTTGTTCATAAGCTTTAAAAGCTTTTTATGAAAAAGTTTTTAATATTTTCAAAAAAATATATTGTATTGCGGAAAATTTTAATAGCGGGCAAAGACCCCACGGCCATTTAAATTTTCCGCAATGATTATTAGGGTATCATAGTTTTATATCAAAAAAGAGAGATAAATGCAATACCTCTCTTTAATTAATTTTTTATCTGTATTCAGGAGGCTTATGTTTTCATCGCTTCATCAATGGCCTTCTCTATCTCAGCCGCATCCTTTTCCGTAGAATCTATGGTCCAGAAAAATTTGGGAATCTGCCTAAACCGCGTTTCTTTTTTCAAAGCATCTGCGAAAACTTTGTTCATCTGCCTGAGTTTTTTCAAAGCCGTACCGCTCATATTGTGGGGCAGGACCGATACGGCGATTTTGGCATGGGTCAGGTCGGCGGTAATTTTAACGTAAACGATGGTAATAAGGCCGTTGTCCATGGGGATTTCCCGGGAAATCAGAAGGCCTAATTTTTCTTTCAAGAGTTCGTTCACTTGTTCTATCCTTCTCATGTTTTAAAAACCTTTTCAGAAAAGGTTTTTAATCTTTTCCAAAAATATATTGTATCATCCAAAATTTTAATAGCGAGCAATCCGCCAGCTGGCGGACTACGGCCATAAAAATTTTGGATGATATTAAATTTTTTTAATTATTTTTTCTTCTTTGTAAAATTGCAGGATATCGCCCGCTTGTACGACCGGGTCGCCTTCATATTGCAAACCGCATTCCTGGTCGGTCTCCACTACGTTTACGTCCTGTTTGCCGGATTGGAGCTTGGTTAACTTGCCTTGGGTTATAAATTCCTTATTGCGTACTATCTCTATCAGGCTGCCCGATTCCGCTTTCCCCTCTATAACCTTGCCTCCTAGTATTTGGCCCTTATGCTCGGTTTTAAACACGGCTAAAACTTTCAGCCTGCCTAGGTCTACGCGCCTGATCACCGGCTTGATTAAGCCTTGCACCTCTTCCTTTAAGTCATTTATCAAATTGTAAATAATCTTATAATTTTTGATGGCAATATTTTTTTCACGGGCCAGTTCTTCCACCTGCGGCGGAGTTTTTACGCTGAAAGCCAGGATCTTGGCTCCGGTCGCTTCAGCGCGGGTGATGTCACCATCGGAAATATTGCCTAATCCCCTGTATATTATTTTGATTTTTACTTCGTCGGTGTTTATCTTTTCCAGCGATTCCTGAATGGCCTCGGCTGAACCGAGCACATCGCTTTTTATGATGACATTTATTTTTTTAATATTCGGATTTTCAGCCGCTTCCGCGGAAACGGAGGGGTTAGCGGGAGATTCTTGGCTCCGGATTTTTTTGTGCCTGATTTTTTCTCCGTCCCCGACTTCCAAAATGTCTCCGACTTGAGGAGCTGCTTTCAAACCTATGATTTTAACCGGAGTAGAGGGGGGAGCTTCGGCAATATTTTCTCCGCGATAGTTTTTTAAAGCCCGTATTTTTCCGAATATCTGTCCGTTGAAACAAAGCTGTTCTCCGATCCTTAAAGTGCCATTCTGTATCAGGATGGTTGCGACCGGACCCTCGCCTTTATTAATGTGCGCTTCCACGACCGTACCGATGGCGTCCGCTTCCGGGTTGGCTTTCAGGCTTTCCGACTCAATATCAGCTGTCAGCAAAACCATATCCAAAAGTTCTTGTATACCTGTGCCATCTTTGGCGGAGATAGGAGCGACAATGGTTTTACCGCCCCAATCTTCCGGGGTTATTCCCAGCTGGGTGGAAAGATCCTGTTTGGTTTTTTCTATGTTAGCATCAGATTTATCTATTTTATTTATCGCTACGATAAAAGGAATGTTGGCAGCTTTGATTATGCTGTGAGCTTCTACGGTCTGCGGTTTTACGCTGTCATCGGCAGCTACTACTAAAATGGCTATATCCGCCACCTTGGCGCCGCGGCTTCTCATAGCGGTAAAAGCTTCGTGTCCGGGCGTGTCAATAAAGGTTATGACTCGACCCTTTCTTACTATCTGGTAGGCGCCGATATGCTGGGTAATGCCGCCTGCTTCGCCGGCTACCACGTCGGTATTCCTGATGGCATCAAGCAGCTTGGTCTTGCCGTGGTCCACGTGTCCCATTACTACGATGACCGGAGGCCTTGATTGCATATCCTCGGCTTTTTCTTTGCCTAAAGCCCTTTTCAATTTATCGTCTTCGGCAGTTTGTTTTTCTTCTTCGCCGGTTTCTTCCAATGGTTTTATCTCTATGTCCAGATCGGCTCCGACGATGGAAGCGGTTTCAAAATCAATCCTTTCATTCAAGGAAGCAAAAATGCCGTTTTTCATGAGCTCGGCAAGAACCTTGCTGACCGGCAGATTGGCGGTAGCGGCGAAATCGCGCACAGTGATGAATTTATTTATCTTGATTTCTTTTTTCTCTATTTTTTCACCCGCTGTCGGGCTCTTGGCTCTGGCATCAAACTGTTTTTGCGCTTCCAGCTTTCTATTTAAAATAGGCCATTCCCTAATAATTCTCTGCGCCGTCTTATTATCTACCTTAATAGCTTTTTGGCCAATATCAAAACCCATAAGCGGCAATTTGTCCTTAAGTTCTTGAGGGGTGATTTTTAATATTCTGGCTAATTCAGTCAAATTCATTTATTTTCGTAAATTAAAACGGAACCTAAAATGTTCCGAATTTGCCTTAAGTTTACAATAATTACATTTTAAAGTCAAATAACGCTTAAACAAAACAGATCCATTTTTATATTTGCCAAACGCCATATATCTCGGTAAAATACCTATATGACCGACATAGATAAAGACCGCATAATTTCCGCCAAAGAAACCAACGGTGATCAATCATTGGATCTGTCTTTACGACCGAAAAAACTTAATGAATATGTGGGACAGGATAAAATCAAGGAGAATCTGAGCATTTTCATCAAAGCAGCGCAGAAAAGAGGCGAACCGATAGAGCACGCCCTGCTTTACGGCGCGCCCGGATTAGGCAAGACCACCCTGGCGCATGTTATCGCCAATGAGCTGGGAGTGAATATCCGTGTTACCTCCGGTCCGGCTATTGAAAAAGGCGGAGATTTAGCTGCCATACTCACAAATCTGGGTGAAGGCGATATTCTTTTTATTGATGAGATACATCGCTTGAATAAAGTCGTGGAAGAGATTCTTTACCCGGCCATGGAAGACCATGCATTGGATATCATCATCGGCAAGGGTCCGTCGGCAAGGACTTTGCGCCTGGACTTGCCGCATTTCACCATCATCGGAGCCACCACTAAAATCAGCTTGCTTTCAGCGCCTTTCCGCGACCGCTTCGGCATAACCTATCACCTAAATTTTTATAATCATGAGGATATCGGGAAAATCATCAGGAGAAGCGCTAATATTTTAAATATAGATATTGATCATAAGGGTGCGGAAGAAATCGCTCAAAGATCCAGGCGCACGCCGCGCGTGGCCAACCGGCTTTTGAAAAGGGTGCGCGATTATTGCGAAGTTAAAGGAGACGGAAAAATTGACAGCAGTTTATGCGGGGCGGCTTTCGGAATGCTCGAAGTGGACGAGCTCGGGCTTGACTGGATAGACAGAAAAATTTTAGAGATTATCATTGATAAATTCGGCGGAGGTCCGGTCGGCGTTAATACTATAGCGGCTGCTACTGGCGAAGATATGTCTACCATTGAAGAGGTTTACGAGCCGTATCTGATGCAATTGGGATTTTTAGACCGGAGCCCGAGGGGGCGCATGGTTACGGATATCGGCTACACGCATATGGGCAAAAAGAAACCGGGGCAGGAGAAACTGGTTTAATTTTTATTTGATACCTTATATTTTTTGAAAATATTAAAAACTTTTTCTAAAAAAGTTTTTAAATGTATATGGTTTTCCCACTCTCAATATTTCTCTATATCTACCTCGTATTCCTATTCATCTGGTTTGTGTTCAGCCTGGTCGGGGTTTATCATATTATAAAATTCAGCCAGATTAATCTCATTAGTTTTTTTTCCATCATAATCTATGCCGGGGGCAGCCTGGTGATTTTAAATTACTCCTATTATTTTATCAGCCAGGCGGATTGGTCGACCCCCATAACTTTTTTAAACAATTTATTCGCCATCGGCTTTAATTAATCCGTGTATGTTGTCTTTATATAGATTGCCGGCGATGATGCCGGGAGAAAATGTGATCAAGATCGTCAGGCGCGGCTTTTTTGTATTTTTTAAAAGGTTGGTTTTTTTGCTGTTGCTCGCCGTGATTCCGTTGGCCGTAGCCTACGCCATTATACTAGGCAGCCCGGAAATCCTTTATGACCCCATAATCTTCCCCTTGCTCACCCTGGGCGCAAGCGGCTACTATCTTTTTGTATGGCTATTCTTCTTTTTTAATTTCATAGATTACTATCTGAATGTTTTCGCTTTGACCAATGAGAGGATTATTGACATAAAACAAGAAGGATTTTTCGCCCGCACTATTTCCGAACAGAGATTGAGCCGGGTCCAGGATGTAACCAGCGAAGTTGATGGCCTTTTTCCGACGATTTTCAAATACGGCAATATATTGGTCCAGACCGCCGGAGAGCAGGAGCAGGTTTATTTTAAAGATATAGCGCATCCCGATGAAATCAGGGATTTGGTGATCAAGGTGGCCGAAAGCAGGCGCCACGGGCAAAAAGAACCTGATAAAGACCAATAAACGACAACAAAATCATCTCGGAATATTTAATAACAAGTTATGAAATTGCGGGAATTTGATTATGAATTACCGAAAAATTTAATCGCCCAGAAGCCAGCCAGACCGCGAGATAATTCGCGGCTTTTAGTTTTAGATAAAAAGACAGGCAGGATGGGGCATAAGCATTTTTTTGATCTGCCCGAATTTTTAACCAAGGGGGATGTGCTGGTTTTAAATAACTCAAAAGTTTTTCCAGCCCGGCTGATCGGCGCTAAAAAAGAAACCGGAGGGAAGATTGAGGTTTTTTTATTGAAAAAGCAAAAAGAAAAAATTTGGCAATGTTTAATCGGAGGTAAGGTACGGAAAGAAAATCTGGAAATAATTTTTTCCAAAAAATTGGCGGCTAAAATTTTAAAAAATAACCAGGACGGCACGTGGGATGTCGGATTTAATCTGTCGGGGAAGAGCTTTAGGGATGAAGTGGATAAAAAAGGCCGGATGCCCCTGCCGCCGTACATCAAAAAAAGTTCAAAGTTCAAAGATCAAAGTTCAAAATCAGATTACCAGACTATTTATGCTGATGAAAAAAAAGTCGGTTCCGTGGCGGCGCCGACCGCCGGTTTTCATTTTACTCCGCGCCTCATGAAAGAGCTTGAGAAAAAAGGAGTGCACTTTGAGTATGTTACCCTCCATGTCGGCCTCGGCACCTTTGCTCCGGTAAAAACGAAAAAAATTGAAGACCATAGAATACACTCAGAATGGTTTGAAATAAAAAAATCAACCATAAACAAGATCCTAAAAGCCAAAAAAGAAGGACGAAGAATAATCGTAGTAGGCACGACATCGGCACGAGTGCTTGAAAGTGTTTTTAGCACCCCCTTTATTAAAGGGGGCAAAAATATTACCGGCTGGACCGATATTTTCATTCGTCCCGGTTATAAATTTAAAATAGTGGACGCTATGATAACTAATTTCCATCTGCCGAAATCCACGCTACTGATGCTGGTTTGCGCCTTTTGCGCCCAAGGCGCATCCGCCTCGGGCGGAGCGGGTATTGATATTGTGAAGAAAGCGTACGCCGAAGCAATCAGAAAAAAATACAGATTTTTTAGTTATGGAGACGCTATGCTTATCAAATAAAAGATTTGTGAGCGGAAGCTATAATATGTTATAATAAATATGAATATGGACAATTAAACAAGTTCCATATTTAGCTGTTATGCCAGAGCCTATAATCAAAATCCAGAAACTGGATGTCATATATTTCATGGGCAAATCCAACGAAGTACAGGCCCTGAAAGATATCAACCTGGAAATTTATCCGGGGGAATTTATCATTTTTTTCGGACCTTCGGGTTGCGGAAAATCGACTCTTCTTTACGCCATATCCGGCCTGGAAACTAATATACAAGGGACTATCTTGATTAACAATAAGGATATTTCCAAAATGGAACTCAAGGAATTGGAAGATTTCCACAGACGCACGTTGGGCATGATTTTCCAGGCTTATTATCTCATCAGTTCCCTGACCGTTTTAAGGAACGTAACCTTGCCGCAGATTTTCCTGGAAGTAAACAAAGGAGACAGGAAGAAAAAAGCCAATGACTTATTGGAACATTTCGGAGTAACAGCCCAAGCCCTTAAACTTCCACACGAGCTTTCCGGCGGTCAGCAGCAAAGAGTGGCGATTTGCCGATCCCTCATAAACAGCCCTGATGTTTTGTTGGCTGACGAACCGGTAGGAAATCTTGACTCCACCTCCTCCGACGAAGTGATGAAGCTTCTGGGCGAGTTGAATGACAACGAGAAAAAAACGATTATCCTGGTCACTCACAACCCGGAACATCTGCGTTATGCCCACCGCATATTTTTTATGAAAGACGGGCGCATCATTGAAACCAAAGTAAACAAGATAGTAGACAGGTCCATCCAGCCCCTGGTGGAGAAAGAGAAGATGGAAGCGAAAAAGCCGGACATATCCAGAGAATTAGAACTTTTGCTCCGAACATACGCGAGCCTTTCTTCAGCACAAGCCGGCAGCCTGCTCATACCTTTCAAGGCCAAGCAGATTACCCTGGAAGCTATCGCCAGTTTGACTACCGACGATATAGATAAGATCCAAAAGAGAGTAGAAAATCTTTTATCCCGAGGCGTGGATGATAATAATGCCATAATGGAGTTCTTGGATGTTGATATGGAAAAAGGCGGCATGGGAATGAATAAGAAAACTGCGCAAGTCTTGACTGAAAAAATCAAAGATATCGTCAAAGAAATAAAATTTCTGGAAGCTGAAGAAAGCAAAGCCAAGTTAAGCCACGTTCTGGATACTGACCTGGAAATCGTTGAAATCAGAAGGTATCTTCTGGATGAATATAATGCGAACATAGCCGATCTGGCTTCTTTGAAAGTGCTGGATAATGCGGTTAAAGCCAGGTTGGAAAACACCGTTGACCGGTATCAGTTCCAGAAAATCCTTGATACCCCCGCAAAAAAAGGCGGCGTGGGACTGGACAAGAGAACGGTGAAGAAGATGGCCAGAAGATTTGAACTCTTGATTTTAGGCAAATACAAATAAAAAAACACGAAACGAACGAAATTTTACGAAAACAACAAATTACTATTTTTTATTTTAAAACAATTCGTTAAATTCGCGTATATTTTATGAAGATATTAGACTTGATCACATTGTCAACCAGAGCGTTTTCGGCCAGGCCGATGAGAACCTTTCTGACCATTTTCGGCGTGTCGGTCGGCATCGGCGCGGTTTTATTTTTGGTTTCTTTGGGTTATGGTTTACAGAATGTAGTTTTGAACAAAATCACTACCGCTGATGCGCTTTTAAGCTTGGATGTCAGCGCCGGAGCAACCAATACCTTCGGCCTTAACAATGATACGGTCAACCAGATAAAAAGCATCCCGGAAATAGCGGAAATAAGCCCGGTCATCAATATGAGCGCTCAGATACAAATAGACAACTTGTCCGGGGACGGCCTGGTTTATGCCGTGGAACCTTCTTTTTTCCGCCTGAGCGGGATTACCGCCATCAATGGAGGGGTTTTTTCAGCCGATGATAACAATAGCATTGTAATTTCTTCAGCCGACACCAAGCTTTTCAATCTGACCCCCAAAGAAATAATCGGAAAAGAAGCTTATCTTACTTTATTCCAAACCATTAAGAATGATGACGGCACGGAGGAAACCCGTTCCAGCAAGAGAGATACTAAATATGTTATCAAGGGGATTATTGATGACGACAATACCAGCTTTGTTTATATACCGGCAAAAACCATCGCTGACTTGAACATTGATAAATATTCGGAGATGAAAGTCAAGGTCGCCAAAGATACTGATCTGGAAACAGCCAGGAATAAAATCATGGCCCTGGGCTACACGGCTTCTTCTCTTTCCGACACAATTGATCAGGCAAAAAAGATTTTTCAGATCGTCCAGATAATACTGGCATTGTTCGGCATGATCGCCTTGGCCGTGTCTGCCATCGGCATGTTCAATACCATGACCGTCACTCTTCTGGAACGCATCAATGAAATCGGCATTATGCGCTCTATTGGTGCCTCGTCAACCGACATCAAGATGATGTTTCTCCTGGAGTCGGTAATGATGGGTTTTTTGGGAGGGGTCGGAGGAATTATCATCGGTTATGTAGGGGGTTTATTGGCTAATTTTGCAATTAATCTTTTGGCGAGAAATTTCGGCGGCCAGTCCATGAATCTGTTTTACAGCCCTTTGTGGTTTGTGGTTTTTATTTTGACATTCTCCACCATTATAGGTTTTTTGACCGGCATTTACCCATCAAGGAGAGCGTCAAACCTGAACCCGCTGGAGGCGCTTCGGTATAAGTAGGCTTGGATTTCTTGACTTTACGCGCCTATATAGCTATACTAATTTTATTATAAATTATTAATTAAGCCAGATGGTGAATTTAGATATAAAATCTTAATTCTTAAATCTTAATTCTTAAATAACCTATGCCAGTACCAGCAAAAAGAAGGTCTTCCAGCAAGGCCAGACGCAACAGAGCTCACTATGGTTTGAAGCAAACCAGTTTAAGCGCCTGTTTGAAGTGCGGAAAAGCGGTAAAACCCCACACGGCCTGCGCTTTCTGCGGATCATATAAAGGAAGGGAAGTAATCAAAATCAAAACTAAAGTAAAAAAAGAAAAGAAAAAATAAATTTTAGTTTATCAAGCTCATAAAGTTGAAAGTTCATAAAGTTTTTAGATAACTTTATGACTTTATAACTTTATAACCTTCAACTTAACAATGTCTAACCGTCATCTCGCTCGCACCTTGGCAATGCAATCTCTGTTCAACTGGGACTTTAACGGCAAAAATGATAAAGAAGCAGAACAGATCACCAAAGGCGTTTTTGTAAATTTCGCTCCTGATTTTGACGACCGCGGCTTCGTTAACAGCCTGATTTCCGGGACGATGAATAACATCGGCGAGATTGACAAATATATCATCAAATATGCCACGGAGTGGCCGCTGGAACAGATAACCATGGTTGATAGGAGCGTTTTAAGGCTTGGCGTGTATGAATTGGTTTTTGATGAAACCATCCCCGCGAAAGTCGCCATCAACGAAGCCATAGAAATAGCTAAAGCTTTCGGCGGAGCTTCATCGGGTAAATTCGTCAATGGAGTGCTGGGCGCGATTTACAAGGATATGGCGGACAAGCTGGATAAAAAGGGCGGACCGGAAAAGCCCAAGGAAAATAAAAAAGAAGAGAATAATTAATAATTCTAAATTTCAAAATCCAAATATCAAATCAAATCCAAAGTTATAGTTTGAAATTGATTTGACATTTGTAATTTGAGCTTGGACATTCGTTATGAAAGACAAGGATTTTTTGAAGCTTGAAAAATTTATCGGAACCTCGTTTAAAAATAAGGATTTTTTGAAACAAGCCGTTACCCACCGCTCCTATTTAAATGAACATCCGAACTTCGGCCTGCACCACAACGAAAGGCTGGAGTTTCTCGGTGATGCGGTTTTGGAAATCATCGTCACCGAATATTTGTTTGATCGTTTTCCCGAACACGACGAAGGCGACCTGACCAACTGGAGGGCCAGCCTGGTAAACGCTAAAATGCTCGCCGTAGTGGCAAAAGAAATCAATCTGGAGGATTATCTTTACTTATCCAAAGGAGAATCAAAAGACAAAAATTCCAAGGCGCGCCAGTATATTCTGGCCAATGCCGTTGAAGCGCTGATCGGAGCCGTATATTTGGACCAGGGCATGCGTTATGCCAAAAAATTCGTCAAAGAACACCTCGTTTCCAAACTTGATTATATATTGTCCAACCGGCTTTATCTCGATGCCAAATCAAAATTCCAGGAAAAATCCCAGGAAGAATACGGCATCACGCCCCACTACAAGGTCTTAAGCGAGAGCGGGCCTGATCATGCCAAGACTTTTGAAGTGGGACTTTATATAAAAGACGATTTGGTTGCCAAGGGCAGAGGATCTTCCAAACAGGAGGCGCAGACCGACGCCGCCACCAAGGGAATGACGAAAAAAAATTGGTAAAAAAAGTCCATTAAATAAAAATTTAATGGCCGTAGGGTCTTTGCCCGCTATTAAATTTTTATTTAATACAATATATTTTTTGAAAATATTAAAAACTTTTTTTGAAAAAGTTTTTAACTACTTATATGAATATAAACGAACTTTTCCGCCAGGCGGTTAAGATGGGCGCTTCCGATCTGCATTTAGTGGTCGGGCAGCCTCCCATTGTCCGCGTTGACGGGTTTCTGACAAAAATAGAAGGCAGCGCGGTTAGCGCCAAAGAAATGGAAGCAGGAGTTTTTTCTCTGATTATCGAAGAAAAAAAGAAAAAATTTTTGAATCGCCGTGAACTGGATTTCAGTTACGAATTAGACAATATGAGATTCAGGGTCAACCTTCTGTTTGAAAAAGACGATATCGGATTGGTGGCCAGAGTAATCAACGAAAAGATGCCCACCCTGGAAGACTTAGGAATGCCCGATGTAGTTTATAAGCTCCTGGACCTGAAACAAGGGCTTATACTCCTGACCGGTCCGACCGGCTGCGGAAAATCAACTTCTCTGGCGGCCATGATCAACCAAATAAACAGCCAGCGTTCTTGCAATATCATCACCCTGGAAGACCCGATTGAATTTTTATTCAAGTCCGACAAAAGCATAATCATGCAGCGCCAGTTAGGGAGCGATATGCTTTCGTTTGCCAGCAGCTTGAAGCATGTTTTGCGCCAGGACCCGGACGTGATCATGGTGGGAGAAATGCGCGACCTGGAAACGATCGCCTCTACCATAACTTTAGCCGAGACCGGGCATCTGGTGCTGGCTACCCTGCACACTTACAGCGCCGCTCAGACCATTGACCGCGTTATAGATATATTCCCTCCGCACCAGCAGAATCAGATACGCATGCAGATGTCTATGGTTTTAGCCGGGGTGATTTCGCAAAGGCTATTGCCGAAAATCGGCGGCGGCCGCACAGCAGCGAGAGAAATTATGATTAATACTTCCCCAGTTGCCAATATAATCCGCGAAAATAAGATTGCGCAGTTAAAGACCGTTATAGAAACCAATGCCAGGGACG